>Ga0209309_10000006_pt1 | contig 484265 bp, 434 predicted proteins | sample COGITO_mtgs_1204_2_FD_184807 | JGI IMG/M metagenome (GOLD analysis project Ga0209309, IMG submission 184807) | Pelagic marine microbial communities from North Sea - COGITO_mtgs_120412 (SPAdes) (version 2) | ecosystem: Environmental > Aquatic > Marine > Epipelagic ...
ATGCAACAAGCTCTTAAAACAGGCATTTGCCATTGCAAAATCCGGACTCGTCTATGACGACTCGTACAGGAGCACTCTGATTAAAAACTAAGTAGATTTTACTTGTTTTTTACCACAGTACTTTGTTATGTTGCGTTTGAACTACTTCTTCTTATCTTTTTAAGTTCTTCAATTGATAAAAACGTTCCATTAATTTTTCTGTGTAACATTCTATGACAATTGGAACATACCAACGCTAAATCCTCTAAGTTTGTTATTCTTTCTCCTAAATGGATTGGTACGATATGATGGCATTCAATGTAATATTGATCAAATTCTTTTTTAAAGGAAAATTCACAAACTTCACAATTTAGTTTCCCTTCTTGTAAAGCTTTTTCTTTTTTTCTTCTTGTAAGTCTTGAATCTCTTTCACGAATTCTATGTTTTTTAAACATCTCTTTTCCTTCTTTACTTGGAAAATCTTCATCAAGTTCTTCGTTTAAAAAAGTTTGATAATCAGATGTGTTGTCTTTTAAGGAGTTACTGAAATATGGTCTAAATTGATTCCATAATTGTTTCTGAACATTTTCCAGTTGTTTTGAATCTTCTACAATATGTTCCAATTTTTCTGCTCTTCCCCATCCTTTATTGTTTAAGCTGAAATTTGCTAAAGGAGTACTTTTTAATCTAATCTTATTATTTTCTCCAGGAAATGAAATCGTTTCAACAATACGTCCGTATTTGAAATTTTCTCGATCTCCATCGTCAGTCATTGTATTATCAACTGGTTTTACTAAATGTGTTAGATATAATGTATTATCATTTTTTATTTTTTGATAAAGAATGATAAGTTCGTCTGTATTAGAATCAAGAATACTTCTTTGCTGTCTTTCTGGATATTTTAAATCAAAAATTTTTTCTTTAATATCTAAGTAAGCTCTACCAACTTCTTTATTGGTAATATGCTTGATTCGCGTAATGTTTTTGTAGTTCAAATTCTCAAAGTTTAAATGCGACATAACGGTCGTGGCTATGAGTAGTGCGGGCGCAAACACGCACTTTCCTTTCGGTTGAGCACAGAGCCAAAACCTTGTTTCTTGCTTATTATCTTTTCTTTTTAATGAGCCAAAACAAGGTTTTGGCGGTCATTGCAAATTAGCGATTATTTTCGATTAAGAACCTAATCCCGCATTACTTATAGCCGTTGTTGTAGCACGTTGTTTACGCATTTTTGTACATAATCGGATTGGAATTTCCTTGCTTAAAGTAGTGTTCAATAGATTTAAATTTATACTTTTCTCTAATATTTTCTGGTGCGAGATTGCCAATAAATTCATATCGAGTTTCCAATCCCTCTAATTCTTCTCTTTTGATGTTTTCGTTCCCTTGTCTAACGCTGTAAGTCGTTCCGGCTGGAAACCAATCAATAATCTGATAAACTTCTTGGATAACCCCTTCGTAAACTGCAATTCCGTACTTAGCCTTTTTCGCTCTCTCAGGATTTAAAACCCAATGACCTCGTGTGTAGTCATAAAGTTCAATTTCGCTCATAGTGTAGCGAAAAGCCTGATTTATTCTTATCAAAATCGATGGGTCATCTATTTCAATTGTTTCTTTATCATAAAGAGCATTTATTTGTTTCAATGACATTCTTCCAAACGTTGCGCTATGATATCCACTTTGTTTGTTGGTCAATTTTTCAATTCCGAGTAAATCAATTATAGAAGACTCAACTCTTAAAGCTGTTGTTTTGTCTTCTAAACCGTGTATGAGAATTTCAAGTTTTGGTTTTAACCCGTTTGAGGCTAAGTCGGCTAAGTATTTTACTTTGAGACTATCGCTTTGTTCTTCTAAGTGAGAAAAAATCCTGTTTCCTTTACCTTTTCCAACATAAAAAATTTCGTTCGTAATAGGATGAGAATAAATGTAAACGTAATTGTTCAAAGCTTTAATTACGGGACTTGAAAATTTTCGCATAGGTTAGTTTTCAATGTGCTACAACGTTTATGTATATGAGCTGTGGCGTGTTTTGGCACGAACCTTTCCAAACAAAAACTGGCTTTGGAAAATCCGAAAATTTTCCAAATTTGCAAAAACCAGCCATAGCTTATATACTGTGTTGTAGGTAGGCGTTCTACTCTTTAATTCTCAATGTTTTAAATGCATCAAACGTTTCTTTCGCTACTTGTTCTGCATCATTAATCATATTCCCTCCAATAGATGAAGTTAGAAAAAATCCTGCTGTTGCGGCAATTGCTTGACCAACAAAAGGTATCCATTTCGCAGCTGTTTTGGTCGCAATTACTGCACCAGCTTTTTTTAGCAGTAACATTATAGATTCTTTACCAATATACTTGGTTGTGAATTGTAGAGCTTTAGTAGCGATTAAGGCTGCTTTTTTTTTGCCTAAAAATTCAAGATTGAATTCTTGGTTTTCAGAACTTAAACCATAAATTCCTTTAACGTCGTTTCCCATTTTTAGTAATAATCCAATATCAACGCTTATGTCTAATCCAGGAATTGGGTTGATTCCGTTAGCAGCAGCCAATAATGAGTATCTGGATACAATTTTTTTGGCAATGGCTTTTTTCTGTCCTAAAATCTTTTCGCTTGTAATATTTATGTCTGCAATAAATCTATCTTGTTTTAGTTTGCCTAAACTTGAATAAATATCATCAAGTAGTAAACTTAAATCATATTCTTGAGGATAATCTGCTGACGTTAAATAAATACCTTTAAGTCGATAACCTTTAAGGTTTTCTTTAAGATTGTTCATAATTGTATCGCAAGTTTCTTTTTCGCTCACGTCTCTTCGTTTTCCGCGGTCGATTGAGAAATCTATTTTTGTACGGACTGCAAAAACAGGAACTTTGATTTTTATTAGCTCATCAATCAAATACAAATCATCTTCGTAAAATCTATCCGAGGTTACTAAAATGACACAATCAAAATTGCTAATTTGAAATTTATTGATGTAATCTTCTTTTGGAAAATTTGCGGTTGAACATCCGGGCAAATCATAAAAATGAAGTCCTCTATGTTCAATTGGTTCTCCGACTTCCATTGTCGTCTCAACCTCGCCAGTTGGCGCAATTTCTTCTCCAACTATTGCATTAATAAGAGATGATTTACCAGTGCCACTTCGACCAACTATTCCACATTTGATTTTTGTATTTTTAAATTTCTTTAAATCATCCGAAAATTGTTTTTGTAATTCTTTTAATTCATTAGTTTGTTCCATTCTATTCTTTTTTGGTTTATGATTGTTTTTTTTCGCTTACCTACAACGTGTTTGTATAAGATTAGTTGCGTGTTTTAAGCAACTAATTTAGCAAATACAAACCGAATAGAAAATCCGCAAGGATTTTCGTAAGTAAGCTAAAACCAGCAATTAATTTTATACGGTGTTGTGTGTAGTGCTGTGTGTCCTGCGTTACTTGGGATACAAGATATGATTAAGTTCATTGATAAACAAGTAACATAACTGTAATTGAGATGAGAGTCTCATTATTTTGTTCAGAAACGAGTTTGGTACAGAAAGCCAAGATGGTCTCACGTAAAGGACAAAGAATGAGAATTGGTCTCTCGGCTGGGATGTATAGGCAAATCAGTCAAACCGCCTTATGGGGCTTACCTCCTGCCTGCGGTAGGCAGGTTCACGGGTTGGTCTTGAGCGATAAGGTCAAAGGCACTACTGCCATTTGTAGGGTAAGTTTGTTGCTATGGTGGGAGTAAAGAAGCTGAAAGAGATGAGATTAAACCCTTGTAGAAGTGTCGTAAACAACTTTAGTATTGTCAAAATCGAGGGATGGGCGTTCTTACGAGATAGAACTTAACGGGAGTAACCTATTTTACTGGTTAAGTGGCAATCGGCATAAAGAGGGCAGGAGCTTTACTAGACGGCTCAATTACGGAACAGGAGAAGCTAATGATTAGTGCAAAAATACCCCAATCCCGAAGGGCAAGGTAGAAAGTAGCGATACTAATTATTAGTGGCGGATTAGTCCGTAGTAGCTATGAAGTTTCTGTAATGGAAACGGAGCGAAGGGACTGACTTAACAGTTTTAACTTGTATTACAACTAAAGATTTTTTTTTAGGATGATTTTCGAAGAGAAACAAAAGTCGCAACCGATATTAAAGCGACAGGTAATGGAAGCCTTTAAAAAGGTAAAAAGTAACAAAGGCGCATCTGGAGTTGATAAATTATCGATTCAGGAAGTGCATTCACGCCCTATGAAATACCTTTATCCGGTATGGAATAGATTGGCAAGTGGCAGTTATTTTCCAAAACCTGTACGCGAGGTAGCAATACCCAAAACAGATGGTCGTATCAGGAAGTTGGGCATTCCAACGGTACAAGACCGAACGGCTCAAATGGTAATTAGGGAGGAATTAGAGCAAATTGCAGATAAGCAGTTCAGCAACAATTCCTTTGGCTATCGTCCAGGCAAATCAGCGCATCACGCCATCACACAATGCAGAAAGAACTGTATGGAGATGGATTGGGCAATCGATTTGGACATCAAGAGTTTTTTTGATGAGATAGACCACGATTTAATGCTCAAAGCATTGGGGCACTTTACCAAAGAAAAGCATATTCACTTGTACGTAACACGTTGGTTAGAAGCATCTGTCCAAAAGAGAGATGGCACCATTCATCCACGAGTTAAAGGCACACCACAAGGCGGCGTTATAAGTCCATTATTGGCAAACATTTTCTTGGATATTGTTTTTGATAAATGGATAGAAAAACACCATCCCGAAGTAAAGTTTGAACGCTATGCTGATGATATTATCATCCACTGCGACAATTTTAAACAAGCCCTGCGGACATTGGAAGCGGTAAAAGCCCGATTTAAGCAATGTAAATTGCAAATAAAAGACGGCAAGAGCAATATCGTTTATTGCAAACGCAACCAAAAGAAGCACCCACCATTTAAGGTTCATTATGTAACCTTTGATTTTCTAGGTTTTACATTCAAACCACGAATGGTAAAGGGTTACTATGGGAACTTTCATTTGGGTTTTACGCCATCGATTAGTCGTAAAAGTCAGAAACGTATCAATCAAACCTTGTTTAAGTTAAAACTGCACCGTATGGTTCATTTACGCCTGCCCGATTTGGCAGGCATCATAGCCAATAAAGTACGAGGCTGGATAAACTATTATGGCAAGGTACGAATGAGTGAATTACATTATGTATTCCGTTTCTTAAATATGCGACTGGCAAAATGGGTACGCAACAAATATCGGCGATTTAGGCGCAAACATTGGTTCTTTGCCTACAAATGGTTACAGGAAACGGCAAAGCATTATCCTAATCTGTTTGTGCATTGGACCTATGGTTTTACGCCTTAGACTTGTTAAGAAGAGCCGTATGATGGGAGACTATCACGTACGGTTCTGTGAGAGGTTTAGGGGTGCAATTCCCCTTTACCTACTCGACTTTTTCACTATTCAACTAGTCTTTTTAATTCATTTTCGTATCCCCAAACTTGTCCGTGTTTTGGATTGCCAGCGTTAGACAATCTATCCACGAAAAAGACTTGGTTTTTATTTTCAGTCAATATTTTTTTCGTTTCCGTTTTTAATTGTTCGTATTCGTGATAAAGTCCACTTGGGTGATTTCCCCACGCAACAATTACATTTTTATTCTTTCTGCAAAATTCTCTTAAAGTCCGAATATTTTCTTGGTCAATTATAGTTTCTTTAAATTCCTTTAGTCCACTTGAGTCAGTCAAATAATTCGGTATTAGGTTTAGAATTGTAATATTCCCGATATTTTTAAATTCCGAATATTTTTCTCGGTTTCTATAAATGTAATTAGAAACATTAAAAACAGTTTTGTCCGAAATCAGTTTATCCGCTCGACTTGGATTTTTAAGTATTACTGTAATTCCGTCCGACTTATTTTTATCAATTTCTAAATTCAGCCAATAGCGTTTTCCATTTTCGCTTTTCAAGTCGACGTTTTTCACGAAAGCAGGATATTTATAAATCGGTTTGCTCATTTTAAGATATATATGTTTTAGTTCGATAATTTAAGAACCCCAACCTGTAAATCCATTTCTCTCTGGATAATGATATTCACGGTCTTCATAATTCTCACTTTCTGAAATTTCTCCATTTTCATCAGAATCATATCCATTATATTCTACCACACTGAAAGAAGAACCACTTCCATCTTCATAAATTTCGTGAATTAAATAAAAATCTTGTATCCAATTATCACTTTCCATACTTCCAAGATATAGAGGTTTTTGAGGATTACTGGAATAATTTAAATCTGCATATTCGGTGTTAGTTGCTTCATCAACTTCAAGTACTCCATTTTTATTCTTGTCTGTACCAAAATGGATAACTCGTTGGTCTTTTCCAGAAACATTAATGTAAATCTGCTGAACTACAATGATTTTGTAAGAATCAACATAGAAAACCTTATTGAATTCGTGCTTTTCAGTTAAGGTCATCATAGTATCTTCCCCAAAGTAATTCGGTACTTTTTTAGTTTGAGCATTGATTCCTAACACAAAAAGTAGAATCGAAAAAGATGTTATTGTTTTGAAAATTTTCATATTTAGTTCAATGTTCGGCATTACACACAACTAGTGTATATACGCAAGTTACTTCTTAACTTCATTAAAACCAAGGGCTTTGAAAGCATAAAACGTTTTTTTATGCCGTTTTTTTAAATGAATTTCACTTGAAAATATACGCATGTTTCAAGACTTTAACACCTTGCTTCAAATTAAGAAGTACAGCTACAATACCCGCAAGTCGTACATAGGCTTATTACAGGTGTTTCAAGACTTTTTGGGGTTTCAGATGCCCATGGATCGACTGGAAGAGTACTACCTTTTTCAGAAATTAGGGGAGTTGATCCTCACTAAAAGTTACGCATATACAACCCAAAAGCAATTGCTCAGTGCCGTGAGGTTGTACTTGCTAGAAATGCACAAACGGGACGTGGATTTTAAAAAATTACAGCCCAGGACTCCGCAAGGGGTGCTGCCTAACATCTTATCTCTGCAAGAGGTCACGCTACTACTCAATAGAACCAAAAACAAAAAACACAAAGCCATGCTGGCGACCGTTTACAGTCTGGGACTGAGAAGCGGTGAGTTGATCCAACTTAAACTTGCCGACCTCGATAAACACCGCAATTGTGTTTTTATTAGACAGTCAAAGGGGCGCAAGGACCGCATCGTGCCCTATCCAGATTCCCTTAAAACTATTTTAAGGACCTACTACAAAGAGTACAAACCCGTCAACTACCTCTTTGAAGGGCAAAAAAAGGAAACCTATACCACGGCCTCCCTGCGCGCCGTTTTTAATGCCGCTTGTAAACGAGCCGGGATTACAAAGGACGTTACCTGCCACAATTTAAGACATTCTTACGCTACCCATTTACTGGAAGCCGGCACAAATTTAAAAGTCATACAAAACCTTCTGGGGCACAATAACATTAAGACTACCTTGCTCTACACCCGGGTTTCTGACCGCAATATTGCAAATGCCAGCAGCCCGCTGGATTTTTTGAAACTGGAGGAAACTCTTAAATGAGCGCAGTACATTCCTATATTACAAAAGCTCTGTTTTGTCACCTTATTTATAGGTATTCTGCTTTCGCGAAAGCGAAAACACCACCAACAAAAAAGCCCAACTAAAAAGTCGGGCTTTTAAATATCCAGCAGGCAAAAACTAGAGCTTTCCTACCATATCTTCTGGTTTTACCCATTCATCAAACTCGGCAGCCGTGACATAGCCAGTGGCGAGTGCAGCCTCTTTTAAAGTGGTTCCTTCCTCATGGGCTTTGTTCGCGATCTCGGCAGCCTTGTAATAACCTATTTTAGTATTTAATGCCGTAACCAACATTAGCGAATTGTTCAACAATTCTTTGATGCGGGTATGATTGGGCTCGATTCCAGCGGCGCAGTGCTCCTCAAAACTTCTACAGGCATCGCCTATAAGGGTCGCACTTTGCAATACGGCCGCAGCCATAACGGGTTTAAAGACGTTCAATTCATACTGGCCCTGCATGCCCCCTACACTCACGGTAACGTCGTTACCCATCACTTGTGCGCTTACCATGGTCAGTGCCTCACATTGCGTGGGGTTTACCTTGCCCGGCATGATGGAACTTCCCGGCTCGTTTGCTGGGATGTGGATCTCGCCTATACCGCTGCGAGGACCACTGGCCAGCATGCGTATGTCATTGGCGATTTTATTTAAGGAAACGGCCACTTGTTTTAGGGCACCGTGTGTTTCTACCAGCGCATCATGCGCGGCCAAAGCCTCAAATTTATTGGGCGCCGTTTTAAATGGCAGCTCGGTAAACTCCGCAATATATTCGGCCACCTTCACGTCGTATCCTTCTGGGGTGTTAAGTCCTGTTCCTACAGCGGTACCGCCCAGGGCAAGCTCACTCAAGTGGTCCAGCGTGTGTTCTAGGGCGATGATCCCGTGATCCAGTTGGGATACATACCCAGAAAATTCCTGGCCCAGGGTGATGGGCGTTGCATCCATCAGGTGCGTACGTCCTATTTTTACCACATCTTGAAATTCAATACTCTTATCATTCAAGGTATTGCGCAGTTGGATAATGCCGGGAATGGTGCTTTCCACCACCTTTTTATAGCAGGCAATGTGCATGCCGGTAGGGAAGGTGTCGTTGCTGCTTTGGGATTTATTGACGTCGTCGTTGGGCTGGATGGTTTTTTCACCTTCACCTATCTTCTTGCCGGCCAGCTGGTGCGCGCGGTTAGCGATTACCTCGTTCACGTTCATGTTAGACTGCGTACCAGATCCCGTTTGCCAGATCACCAGCGGGAACTGATCGTCGTGTTTGCCTTCCAGTATTTCATCACAAACCTGTGCGATCCTATCGCGCTTATCTGTCGTTAGTACGCCCAGGTATTCATTGGTATAAGCAGCGGCCTTTTTCAAATAGGCAAAACCATAGACAATTTCCAACGGCATGCTTCCCGCCGGGCCTATTTTAAAATTGTCCCTAGAACGCTGTGTTTGTGCGCCCCATAATTTATCTGCGGGAACCTCTACCGGTCCCATCGTATCTTTTTCTATGCGGTATTCCATTTGGTTTGATTTTACACAAATATAGCAGTCGTGCGGTTGTTGCACGATTTCTATAGGTATAAATTGTTCATAATACTAGGATGGGCTAGGGTAGTGGTTCCGCTTTCGCGAAAGCGGACTTCCCCCACCACACCATTCACAAGCCACGGTATAAATTTGTTGATAAAGTTGGTGCAGCTTTTTATTTTTAATGCCAAAGCCCTTATCTTTGCAGCATCTAACACTGTATTATGTTCGAATTTGATCAATATTTAGGGTTCCTCGCATTTGCTGCTATTCTCACCATAGGATTTTGGCTCATGATATTCTTGACGGCATTTGTAATTCCATATTGGATTACAGGATCCTTACTGGAAAAAATGAAGATGAAAAAAGAGGCCAAAAGATTAGAAAAAGAAAATAACGCATAGGTTTAAACCTGTCCGTATAAACGCATAAAGTGCCGTTGGGAGTAATTCCAACGGCACTTTTTTTGGTTAAAACAATGCACTTGGGCACTGGTGTTTTACAGCAAGTATGCATAACAAACAGATGCTCGAACCGGCTGCTGGGGTGGAAGCAACAATCTAAAAAGCTCCTTTCCTCAGAAGAGGAAAGGTGGATTCAGCGCAACAGCGCTGAAGACGGATAGGTTGAAGTTCCACTGAACCCGATTCAACCATTAAATTATCAACCCGCTCATTCTTTATCCCGATAACTATCGGGACTCGAACCGGCTATTGCGGTGGAAGCAACAATTCTCTAACCTGTTTCGAGCGAAAGTCGAGAAAAGGTTTGCACAATATCTCATTAAAACCAACAATCTAAAAAGCTCCTTTCTTCAGAAGAGGAACCGTGGCTTCAGCGCCATGGCGTTGAAGACGAAACCGTTGAAATTCCACTGAACTCAATTCGACCTTGGAATTATCAATCCGCTCGTTCTCGACTGTCGCTCGAATCGGCTACCGCGGTGGAAGCAACAATTCTCTAACCTGTTTCGAGCGAAAGTCGAGAAAAGGTTTGTTCAGAATATGCTGGGAAAAGTGTGGAATCAACCCGCTCGTTCTCGACTGTCGCTCGAACCGGCTATTGCGGTGGAACCAACAATCTAAAAAGCTCCTTTCCTCAGAAGAGGAAAGGTGGCTTCAGCGCCCTAGCGCTGAAGACGGATAGGTTGAAGTTCCACTGAACCCAATTCAACCATTTAATTATCAACCCGCTCGTTCTCTATCCCGATAACTATCAGGACTCGAACCGGCTGCTAAGATGGAAAACCAAAACCCTTTAACCTGTTTCGAGCGGTAGTAGAGAAAAGGTTCACACAATATCTCATTAAAACCAAAAATCTAAAAAGCTCCTTTCCTCAGAAGAGGAACCGTGGCTTCAGCGCCATAGCGATGAAGACGGATAGGTTGAAGTTCCACTGAACTCAATTCGATCTTGGAATTATCAACCTGCTCGTTCTCTATCCCGATAACTATCGGGACTAGAACCGGCTGATTTAGTGGGAAATAGAAATCCTTTAACCTGTTTCGAGCGAAAGTCGAGAAAAGGTTTGTTCAAAATATGCTGGGAAGTCTGTGGAATCAACCCGCTCGTTCTCGACTGTCGCTCGAACCGGCTACTCCGGTGGAAGCATCAATTTTAATCGTTCCCTCTCAACCACCCACACGCTTTACCTGGAATCCTTTTTCCTTAAGGATACCCATGATGCGGTCCCTGTAATCTCCCTGGATAATGATCTGGTCATTTTTAAAACTACCACCTACGCCCAGTGTGGTCTTGATCTCCTTGGCCAAAATTTTAAAGTCATCCGTCGCGCCAGTGTACCCAGCGATGATGGTGTTTACCTTTCCTTTACGTTTCTCAAACCTGCATTCGAGCGGAGTTTCCTGCAGCCAAATGTTGCTCTTTTCTTCCGGAGCTTCCTCTGGAACTTCATGATCTGGGAATAAATTTTTAAGTTGGTCGCTTAAGTCCATGGTATTGTTTTATCGTGCGGTAGGATCCGTTTCTGCATGTTTGTCTATATCAAATATGGATTCCTTGCGGTCGTAGAGAATACTGACTCCTTTTTGCAATAACAAATTGTTGGGATAGGTGACCAGTTCGCCTTCTGCAGTTCTCATGACCGTGTAAAAACCTTTGATGTCCTCTATCACTCCCGTAATGGGTAAATCTTTGTCATGTACCCTGATGCGATCTCCTATCTTATAAGGAAAACTGAAATACAGGATGAAACTGGCGGTAACGTTGCTCAAGATGCTCCAGTTGGCAAATAAGGCGACACCCACCACGGCAAAGGTGGATCCCAATGCTACCCAAAAACCGTCGCGGTGGATGCTCCACACAAGAATGGAGGCAATGACGACCATCGTATAGATGATGTAGCCTACATACCTATTGAGGTATTGCTTGCGCAGCTTTGAGCGTTGCATCTTTTTACTCAACTTCATCGCGCTCCATATCACCGTGCGGTGAATGAGGAAACCCACCAGTAGAATGATACCCGTAAAGAGGACCTCGCGTTGTAGGAAAAAATCTTTCATAGAGCGAGACTATCTCTAAGAACCGCATATTTAGTGCTGTTCTGGTTCCAATAAGCGGTACGAAGTGTTTTTTTAAGAGTAGCCGTTACGGTCGCTATGGAACCCCTGCTAGGAAATTCTTCCTTCCAGGACCTTATTTGATAGGGAAACTGCTTGTCTGTAACATAACTCACCGTTCTTCCTGATTCATAACTGATTTCATAATGATACGTGGCGGCCTCCTGTTTTAAAGTGGCAGTTGCCGGCAAGGCTTTCGTTTCATCATGGGACAACCGCAGGTATTCTGTTGAAGGGATCATTTGAATTTTGCCCACAGGCATTTCTGCTGGATTCAAGCGCAATTGATTGGGTATCTGATTTTCCAATAAAACAGCCGGTACTTGAAATTCTTTAGTGCCTTCACTTTGAAAATAACTATAAAGCTGGACGTTGTAGTGATCTGCTTTATGATTGAGTTGCATATACGAATGACCACACCATTCCTGGATGGAAGTCGCCACCTTGAGGGCGTTTTCCTGACGATCCAATGGCAAGAACGTACTGCTCATGATTTTGTAGGGATAGATTCCAGTAATAAAATCTCTGGTAGCATTGAGCTTCAAGACAGAGCGGTTGGACGGCGCGGACTGGTCTGCCTTTACTTGATCCTGCACATCAAAAGGTTCTGTTACAAAAATGAGTACTGCCGTTCCATCCCGCAGCTCCCCATACCTATCCTGTTTAAGGTCATAACTCGATATTTCGGCCAGGCCAGAATACCAGTAGTCCTTAAATCCTGCCGTCAGTTCTCGTGGAGCTGCCTCTGATTCAGAAATGCCTGATTCCTCTTTGGATAACGAATGGTTTTCTTCATTTTGTTGATCACAGGAAACCAGCGCCAGCAGGAAAAGCAAAAAAGAATAGGGAAGTAGGCGCATAACAAATTTTCTGCAAAGATAAGTATTGTCTTTTGTCTGCTTATAAGAGGGGTCTGCAATCTGTACCTTCTTTAGCCCATTTTAACGATTTCCTGTTAAACATAGTTAATCTTTGAATGGAGTCGCAGCCTTACAACTAATATTGGTATACAAATAATTCAACCTTATGAAAAAATCAATCATTTATGGATTTGTCGCTGCCCTTCTACTGGTAGGTTGCGGTGGTACACAAAACGCCATCAAACAGACAGAACGTACGGTACGTGGTAATTGGGTGGTAGACACAGTTACCTACCAGGGTAACGGTCAGTTTGAATCTACCTTATTGCAAGACGTAAGTGCCAAGTGCTTTGAGGGAAGCCAGTGGTATTTTGTAGCAAATAACAATCGTGGGAATTATTCCATTGAATCCCCTAGTTGTGCTACGGGAACCAGAAATTTTATTTGGGTCATACCAGGATCTAAAGACATCATAGAAGGGGATCTTTTATTGAAGCCTACAGGTGACAATTATAGAAGTGATTCTGATGCTGGATTTAGATTAAACGTAAATAATCTTACGGAAACCAGCATGACCTGGAGTCAAAGCGTTCTCGTGAATGGCAAGACCGTTAAAGTAAATATGAATTTTAGAAAACTAACTGAATAAAAAAGAGATATGAAAACTAAATTATTAAGTATTGCAACAGCCCTATTATTAATCGTAAGCTGTCAGTCCCTACAAAATACCAACAAGCAACAACGTGGTACCGCGATAGGTGCTGCCGGTGGAGCTATTTTGGGAGCCATCATTGGAAACAATGTGGGTGATGGTGCAAACCAGACTGAAGGTGCTGTGATTGGTGCCGTTGTAGGTGGTGTCGCTGGAAATGTGATAGGTCGTAGAATGGACAGACAAGCGCAGGAGATTTCTCAGGAAATTCCTGGTGCTGAAGTTGAAAGAGTAGGTGAAGGAATTGTCGTGACTTTTGATGAAGGTAGTGGTGTTAATTTTGCCACGAATCAATCCTCACTAAACGCCTCTTCTAAAGCTACCTTGAACAAATTAGTCGATGTATTGAACCATTACCCTGGAACTGAAATATTGGTTTCCGGACATACGGATAGTGTTGGAGATGCTGCCTACAATCTAGAGTTATCTAGAAAGAGAGCTTTTGCTGTAAGAGATTTCCTGGTAACTAAAGGAATCGACTCCAGCCGTATGGCAGTTACTTATGCAGGTGAAACTACCCCTACCGCAAGTAACGATACAGAAGCAGGTCGAGCTCAAAACAGACGTGTAGAGATTGGAATCGTTGCTGGTGAGGAAATGAGACGTGAAGCTGAGAAAGAAGTTAAAGGCTAATCCTTTTTAAATTTAAGTATAGAAAGCCGTTGTGGACCTACCACAACGGCTTTTTTGTGAATTCATTGACAGCAGGAATGCCTACTATACAATACTTTAGTAATCCAACTAAACCAAAAATAATGAATATATCCGTTTTAGAAATTGTAGAAATAGTGATCAAACTGATAGTAGGCTTGAGCATACTAAACGTTTGGATCATCAATAGAAATAAGCCAACCCCTTGGAGGGCTAAGAACACCAGCAATATGCAGGAAGAATTTGCCGCATATGGCCTTTCAAAAAATGTGATGATTATCACCGGGACTCTCAAATGCTTTTGTGCGGTACTTTTAATGATTTCTATTTTTTATCCGGGTGTGGAGTGGGTAGGCGCTGCAGGAATTGCACTGTTTATGGCAGTTGCCATTTCCATGCATGTCAAAGTAGGTGATCCGCCTAAAAAATCACTGCCTGCAGCTGTCTTTCTACTCCTATCGATTGTAGTGGTATTTATTTAAATCCATTAGAATCCGGTACATAAAATTAAGATTTTTGGGAGACCTGAAATAAGGCGTATTTACTCTGTTTTTAAATTTAGAAGTCATACCAGTGGGGTAGAAGAGGGTTTTCTTCTTATGAAAAGGAATACTGAGGTACCCAGTCACTCCCCAATAATTAAAATCGGGACCTATGACTTGCCTCTTTTATCCGGTGACATTGATTTAAATCAATAAATAGAGTTTGTAGGCGATGATCGCATTCAATACCATAAAAATAAATGCGGGTGAGGATTCATAAATGGAATCCTTGATCTGCACTCTTACTATAAAACCCAATAGCATCAATAGAGACAAACCTGCTGCAGAAATCGCTGCCAATTCTAGCGAATAACTAAAAAACAGCAATCCTAAAGAGCCTATAACCTGGAGTACACCCGTAATTTGTCGTTGCAGATTGCTCAAGCCGAATCTCGTAAACTCCATCCGCATCCTAGGGGTACATAGACAGGTAATTCCAAAAAACAGAAAAGAAATTCCACTGAAATAGATCAGGATATGAAGTAGATTCATTGGGATGCGTTGGTTTGTTCCGCTTTCGCGAAAGCGAATGTACCATAAACATACTCTAAAAAAGATCAGATATTTTTCCCTTACATCAGCTTTAACGAGAGCTTAACCGAATACCGGCAGGTCCCAACTATCTTTGTATAAACAAATAAATAAATGATGTCTACAAAAATAAAAGCCTACGGTACACAAGATCCTAAAGCAGATCTTAAGGAAATGACGATAGAACGTAGGGAATTGAATGAAAATGATGTAAAGATTGATATTTTATATTGTGGGGTTTGCCATAGTGATATCCATGCTGCAAAAAATGACTGGGGGAATGCAAAATATCCAGTCGTGCCAGGACACGAAATTGTTGGTAAAGTGGTAGAGATAGGTTCTAAGGTGAGCCGTTTTTCTAAAGGGCAACTGGTTGGAGTAGGATGTATGGTAGATTCCTGCTTAAGCTGCAGCGCCTGTGAGGACGATCTGGAGCAATTCTGTGAAAGCGGGATGGTAGGTACTTACAATGGAAAAGACACGCATAATGGAGGGCATACCTTTGGTGGTTATTCTACCAGTATCGTGGTTAGAGAACATTTTGTGCTCCATATTCCTGAAAACCTAGATGTGAAATCAGTCGCTCCTTTATTGTGTGCTGGGATTACCACTTATTCCCCTTTAAATCACTGGAACGTAAAGAAAGGTGATAAAGTAGGAGTAGTAGGACTGGGAGGTCTGGGACATATGGGAATTAAATTTGCGGCAGCTATGGGTGCCGAGACCATAATGATAACCACTTCTCCAGAAAAAGCAGAAGATGCGAAACGACTGGGAGCAAATGGGGTATTGATCTCAAAGGATGATGATGCCATGTCAAACCATAAAAATAGTTTTGATTTTATTTTGAACACCGTACCCGTCAAACATGACGTGAATCCTTATTTGAACCTCTTGAAAAGAGATGGTACGATGGTCATGGTAGGAGCTATTGAACCTTTAGAGCCTATGCATGGTGGCAACCTGATTATTGGACGCAAGAGTATTGCAGGCTCATTAATAGGAGGTATCAAGGAAACTCAAGAAATGCTTGATTTTTGTGGCGAGAATGATATTACCTGTGATGTTGAAATGATCAATATGGATGAGATCAACACAGCTTACGAACGCGTGACCGATAGCGATGTCAAATACCGTTTTGTAATTGATATGCAGTCTCTTAAAAATTAAATACAATTTAAATTACATTTTAATTGGGTGAAGTTTTTCAATAAATCTTCACCCAATTTTTTACAAATAAAACCTATTTATGAAAAATGTTTTAGGTATTCTAATGTTATCCTGTTTTATAGGACTGGCACAAAAAGATAGTTCCAGTGGTTTTAAAGAATATTACCCCATTTCAGTACGGCCAGAGCTGTCCGTTGGAGTGGGAAATAATCAGTATGAGCAAATATTATTAGAGGCAAAACCTGTGGTATATTATGGGATCTACAATAATTTAAGGGCTGCCTTAAACAAGGATACCATATCTAATGGGGATGCTATTTACCTCTCCTTTCAACCTGAATTCCGCATCTATGATGAGGAATCTAAACCAGTTAAAACTCCCAGTTATAAGTTGCTTGTAGGGTGGCAAAAGATCTTCAAGACAAATGCAGATAATTTCCTGACCGCAGGCATAGAGTCAGGCCATTACAGTAATGGGCAAGCGGGTAGTGCCTTTAGTACAGAGTTTGATGACAACTCTCCAGAAAGCAGGGCTTTATACGATAGTTTTACAGACGATACAGACCTTGCTGCTTTATTGAATAGGAGAACGGGTAATTTTTCTACGAACCTGACACGGTTCAGCATCAATTACCGCCTCAATACTTTTAATGAAGATAACATTCCACAGCGTATCCATTCCATTACTGCCACCTATCAGCTCTATCACAATAAGTTTTTAGGGGTGGCAGAATTTGGCGGTTACAACCCTGAAGATATTGATATTTATGGAAGACATCGTATTGAACTAGGTTATGAGTTCACAGAACATTACAAAAGCATGAGATACACCTTGAGTGAACAATTGGTCTATCATTTTGGTTCACACCCCTCCAGTTCTCCGGTAAGATCAGAATCTAAAGCGATTATTTATCCTTGGGATAGTGATTTGGGGTTTGTAGCCCAGTTGTCTTTTGGAAGAGACGACTACAATTATCGTTTTTTGGACAGTTATACACGCTTTTCTGTAGGAATCACTTGGGACTGGTTCACGCCATTTGTGGTCAAACCTATAAAACAGCAATTGCCCAACACTCCTAACCAATAGTAAAACCATAAAAAAACCTGAACTTTTAAGTTCAGGTTTTTTTTTTAGTTGACGAACAAACTATTTGATATCCTTAGGAAATTTCATGGTGATCGTTGTTCCTACCCCCACTTCAGACTCTGTTGAAATCGTTCCTTGTAGTTCATCCAGTAAGCGCTTGGTAGTAGCAAGGCCTATTCCTGTTCCCTTGTTTCCATTTCGGTCTTCCTCTGCTGCTGTATGGAAGAGTTTGAAGACGTTATCAATCTGATCACTAGGAATCCCCCTTCCATTATCCTGTACCGATAATTGATAGAAACTAGGTTCCTCTAGTAGTTGAACGTGAATAGTAGTTGGATCTTTATCGCCGTATTTTATACTGTTAGAGACAAGGTTCAATAAAATCTGGTGCAGAGCAGCGTTGCTCGTGTACATCGTGGCATCCATATCTGGAGCATAAGTAACAAGGGTATGTTCATCAGTAACAACCATTGCGATAATGTCTTCTACCAGATCCATAAAACTGATTTCCTCAAACTCTTCGCTTGCAAGTTCATCACTTTTATAAAAAGTCAACATACCGTCAATGTAACGACTCAAACTGGCACCGGCATCTCGTAGATACTGAAGATATTTATAAGATTTATCACTTATTTTCCCTTTGTTTTCCTTTTGTATAAGGTCTGCAATCATCATGATATTGGAGAGCGGTGCTTTAAGGTCATGGGATACAATACCAGCAAAATTCTTTAGTTCCTCGTTGCGATCCTGGAGGTCTTTTTGCACTCGCAAGAGCTCCTTATTTCTATGGCGCTCTTCAAAAAGAAGCATGACATGCTGTGCCATACTTTTAAGTGCACACAATTGAGTGTCATTCAAGTTTCTCGGTTTCGTATCAAAAACACACAGCGTGCCTAGTTTGTAACCGTTCTTGTCCATCAAGGGGACACCCGCATAAAAAGCGATACGAGCCTCTGTGAGCAATGGGTTCCCTTTAAACCGCACATCCTTTGTAGCATCTGGTATTATGGTAATATCATCATCGCTTGCGATGGCGTGTGCACAAAAGGAAATATCTCTTGGGGATTCTGACTGGTCTATCCCATATCTGGATTTGAGAAAAGTCCTGTCTTTGTCTACAAGAGTGATTAATGAAATAGGAGTCTGACATATGCTTGCAATGATATCAGTGATACTGTCGTAATTAGCTTCTGGCATCGTATCCAGAAGGTTGTATTTCTCAACAGCCTGTAAGCGCTTTTTTTCGTCGGTTGGTAGGGGAGCACTAATCATATAAAAACTTGTAAATCGGATTAAATTAATCCTTCTAGGGGTAATAACATCATAAATGATAATTTATTCCCAAAAGAAAGGAACGAAGTAAGGAAAACCGTGCCAAAGCGGTGTGCCAACAAGAAATTGATGCGGCCCTGAAGAATATGAAGGACCGCACCTCTTACATACAATGTTATTAAACGTGCTTTTCAAACCATAAATAGGTAATATTAAGCCAATTGGGGTTTTGGCTGTGACTTAGTAGTGTTAGTTGGTTAGATTCAACAAAATAAACATAAATGAAAAACATAGCAATAGTAATGATGCTCCTGCTAGGCTGCACAAGTTGTCAGGATAGTAAGGCTGATAAAGTTCCTCAATCAGTAATGGCGACGTTTATGGCAAAGTATCCTGGGGAATCTGATCCAGACTGGCATATCGATGACCATGGATTATGGGAAGCTAATTTCAAAATGGAAGGAGAAAAATATAGAGCCGATTTTAAACCTAATGGCTTGTGGGTAGAAACTGAAAATAGCATCAATACATCCCATCTGCCACAGGCGGTAAAAGAAGCGATTAAAAGAGATTATAAAGATGAAAAAATAATTGAAGTGGAACGCGTGATTCATCACAGCAAGGGACTGTTTTATGACGTTGAATTTAGGAAAAAAGGAAAAAATAAAGATGTAGAATTCTACAAGGATGGATCTACTTTATAAGCTTCCTGTAACTAGTATGTAAAAACTATATCAACCTTCCTTTAGGCAAATGAACAGATAAAACGGTACCTTTTTCTAAAGACGAGGAAAATGTGATATTACCACCATGAAACTGGGCAATCATTCTGGCGATGTAAGTTCCCAATCCAGTGCCGCGGTCTTTTCCAGAGGTGATGTATTTTTCAAAAAAGGCAGGTTGAATATCTTCAGGAATCGCACCCAGATTAGATATATGTATTTCAAAAGAACTTGAATCATTGATTGAAATTTTAATCAATTCATCCTTGGGTGACGCCTCAATAGCATTACCGATTAAGTTTTGAAATAAGTGTTCCAGATAGAATTTATCTGCACTGACCAGGAGCTCATCTTGCCCATGTTCTACTTCCTCCTCATTATACAACATTTCTATATCCAGGTTTTTAGCCTTGATCGTGTCTATAAAATCCTTGGTCACACCGGCAATAGCAGCCAACAAATCAAAATCAGAAATTTCTGGAGTGTACTCACCACGCTCCATTTTAGCATAATCACGGGCGGAAGAAAGCAGGTGCAGGGTGTCCTTACCTATTCTCTTGATGGTATCGATCCATTTAAGTTGCTGCTCATCTACCTGGCCTTTGGAAAGTATGTCAGCGACAGACACGATGGTACTCAGCCTATTGCGCATGTCATGCTCCGCCAGCCTATTGGCAATGTCCTGAGTTTCCAGCTTGCGCTCCAGTATGTTGATGGTCGTTTCCAGCCGTACAATGGTGTCCTCCAGTTCTTCAGCCCTTACCACCAGTGTCATCTTTCGCTTCTCGTCGGTAATCTTGTCCCTTAGAAAAGCGGCATTTGCAATGATCTCAAACTCCTCTCTTTCCTTATTTTGAACGGTCCAGCGTCCCTGTAGCTCATATTCCTTGCGCATGAATTCATCATGATGATGCATCAAGAGTTCCTTGTACTCATCTGGAACAATGTCTGTAAATGGCTTGCCGACTAATTCATCTTTGGTATACCCATAGATATCACAATAGGTAGCATTCACGTCCGTAAAATAGCCACGGTCATTGGTCACACAAATACCTATAGGCATGTGTTGAAATAGGTTGAAAGACAGGGAGTTATTACTTTCAAAAGTACTTTTTATAGACTGAAGTTGTATTTCTGCACTTTTTTGGTTGGGAATATTCATACGTTTCATAAAAACATTAATGGAAATGCCTTACAAAAATAAGAAATACTTGTAATTCATTTAATTATTTTCCAATCATCACTAGCGGTAATTGAAGTTTCTGTTAGGGTTCGCTTTCGCGAAAGCGAAATTTCCAACCAATACTGTTTTAACCAGAAACCACTGAAAACTTTAGATAACCTTGCACATTTTACCTGAAATATGTAGTTTTACTCTATGAATAAATCCAATTCACAGAATCGTTATAGGAAGTTGAACCGCCACTCCAGACGCTAGTCTAAGGCCGTTCAGCTATATTCATCCTGTAACTTTATTCACTTTGATTTATTTATTTTCCATCCTTTTTTGCAACCGGTTGCTTCCCACAAGGGAATTGCGCTCCATAATGCGTCGCCCCTTGGGGCTATTTTTCTAAGGAATCAGGTGCGTCCGTTTCCCACATCGACTTTATCAATTTCAAATCTTTATCACTTAAATTAGTTGCAATGAACATACTTATTGCCGATAAATCACATTTTCCCTTTGCAGAGATCATCTGCGAGACCATCAATAAATCTGCAATCGAACGCGATACGGGCATTGCCAAACGCACCCCAGAATACATACAGACCAAAATGGAAAACGGGAACGCCATCATCGCTCTAGACGGTGATAAATTTGTCGGGTTCTGTTACATAGAACGCTGGGATCATGGTAAATACGTAGCCAACTCTGGACTAATAGTTCATCATGATTATCGCGGTCTAGGTTATGCCAAAAAAATTAAGCAGAAGGTATTTGAACTTTCGCGAACCAAGTTCCCTGATGCTAAAATTTTTGGGATTACTACCGGTCTACCCGTGATGAAAATCAATTATGAGTTGGGTTACCAACCCGTTACCTTCTCTGAATTAACGACAGATGAGGCTTTCTGGAACGGATGCCAGACCTGTAAGAACTTTGATGTGCTTACCCGTACCAATCGCAAGATGTGCCTGTGCACAGGAATGTTGTACGATCCGAATAAAAAAGTGGTAGCACCTAAAAAGCGCACCGTAAGCAAGAAATTACACGACAGGTTGCAAAGCATCAAAAAAGCCATCCTATTCAAAAAAGATACCGACCAATGAAAAAATTAGTTTTAGCCTACAGCGGTGGCCTGGACACCTCGTATTGTGCCGTGCACCTGTCAAAGGATCTAGGATATGAAGTCCATGCCGTTAGTGTTAACACCGGCGGTTTTACAACGGACGAAATCAAGCACATAGAATCCAATGCCTATAAAATGGGTGTTTCCACCTATAAAAACATCGATGCGGTAGCAACTTTCTACAACAAGATTGTCAAGTATCTGATTTTTGGGAATGTGTTGAAAAACAATACCTATCCGCTTTCCGTAAGTTCTGAACGTATTATTCAGGCATTGGAAATTATCCAGTATGCGAACAATATAGGAGCAGCGGCGATTGCTCATGGCAGTACTGGCGCAGGAAACGATCAAGTGCGTTTTGATATGATTTTCCAGACGTTTGCTCCAGATATCGAAATCATCACGCCCATTCGAGATAAAAAACTCTCCCGACAGGCAGAAATCGAATACCTCAAATCCAACGGCATCGATATGAATTGGGAGAAGTCACAATACTCTGTCAATAAAGGATTGTGGGGAACCAGCGTGGGCGGTGCAGAAACGCTTACTTCAAGCAAACCATTGCCAGAATCGGCATTTCCATCGCAATTGGAGCAACAGGATCCGCAACAAGTCCAGATTGGTTTCACAAACGGCGAGATCACTTCCTTAAACAGTGAATCCGCCGCACCTGAAGTATTGATTGAAAAGCTGAATGAGCTTGCTTCCAGCTATGCCATAGGTCGTGATATTCACGTGGGTGATACGATTGTAGGAATCAAGGGCAGAGTTGGTTTTGAGGCCGCTGCCTCATTAATCCTTGTCAAAGCGCATCATTTGCTGGAAAAACACACCTTAAGCAAATGGCAGTTGCAGCACAAGGAATACCTGTCCAGTTTTTACGGGATGCATCTGCATGAGGGATTGTATCTGGATCCCGTCATGCGCAACATCGAGTCATTCCTAGAAAGCAGTCAAAAAAGCGTCACGGGAACCGTATTTGTAACTTTAAAGCCCTACCAATTCCTACTCGACGGTATTGAATCAGACTTTGATTTGATGAACGCTGGTTTTGGAACCTATGGAGAAGAAAACAAAGCATGGAGCGCAGACGATGCCAAAGGTTTTATCAAGATCTACAGCAACGCGCAGAAGATATACCAACACGTAAATAAGACATCATGATTAGCGCAGGAATTATAGGCGGCAGTGGGTTTACAGCAGGCGAGCTTATTCGTTTGCTCATTCACCATCCCGCCGCTACAATTGACTTTGTCTACACCACCTCAAAAGCCAGCCAGCCAGTGGCAGACGTCCATCAAGATCTCTACGGCACTACCGACATAAAATTTACGGATAAAGTGAATCTTGACGTTGATGTAGTTTTCCTGTGTTTGGGACACGGCAATAGCAGCAAATTTTTGGAAGAACACCACTTTAGTGAAAACACCAAAATCATTGACCTGAGCAACGATTTCCGTTTGCAGGCAGATGCTGTTTTTCACGGCAAAAAATTCGTTTACGGCCTTCCTGAATTGAATCATCTAGATATCGAAAAGGCAGATTATATTGCCAATGCAGGTTGCTTTGCCACCGCCATCCAGCAAGCCATCTTGCCGCTGGCGGCAAATGGCCTGCTAAAAGCAGATATTCATGTGAATGCCGTGACTGGCGCCACAGGCGCGGGAACATCGCTTTCTGACACGACCAATTTCGTGTGGCGGGATAATAATTTCAGCCATTACAAGGCTTTTAACCATCAACATCTAGGAGAAATTAATCAGTCCGTAAAACAATTACAGCCTGATTTTTCTAACCACATCCATTTCATCCCTAACCGCGGAAATTTCTCCCGTGGGATCTTTGCAACGGTTTACACGCATTATGAAGGAACGATGGAAGAGGCGGTAAAACTCTACAAAGGATATTACAAACACTCGGTTTTTACCCATATTTCTGATAGACCCATTCACATGAAACAGGTCGTGAATACGAACAATTGTTTGATTCAGCTGGAAAAGCATGGAGACCAATTATTGATAACCAGTGCGATAGATAACCTCTTGAAAGGTGCATCAGGACAAGCGGTACACAATATGAACATCATTTACGGACTGGAAGAAACGCTGGGTCTGGAACTTAAAGCAAGCTATTTTTAATGGGACTTTTTAATGTATATCCGCTCTTTGATATCACGCCTGTGCGAGCGCAGGACATGTATATCTATGACGATCAGGACAATGAATATCTCGATCTTTACGGCGGTCATGCGGTAATTTCCATCGGTCATTCACATCCGTATTACGTGGATAGGATCACGGAACAGTTGAAGAAACTAGCTTTTTATAGCAACTCGATACAGAATCCGCTGCAGGAAGAAATGGCGGCTAAACTGGAAGAGCTTTCTGGATGCAAAGACTACCAGTTATTCCTATGTAATTCTGGAGCTGAAGCCAATGAGAATGCCCTTAAAATGGCATCTTTTGTTACGGGAAAACGCAAGGTGATTGCGTTCAAGAATAGTTTTCACGGTCGTACTTCTGCCGCGGTTGCCGCGACGGACAATCCCAAGATTGTTGCTCCCATCAACGCACAGCAGGAAGTCATATTTTGCGAGTTCAATGATACAGATGCCGTTGAAAAAGCACTGGAGACAGGCGATGTCTGCGCGATCATTATAGAAACCATACAAGGAGTCGGTGGGCTGGACGAGGCAGAAACTTCCTTTTTTCATGATTTGTATTCGCTTTCGCGAAAGCATCATTGCCTCATCATTGCAGACGAGGTACAATCAGGTTTTGGACGTACGGGAGATTTCTTTGCCTTTCAAAAACACGGCTGGACACCAGATTTAATTCCGATTGCCAAAGGAATGGGCAACGGTTTTCCCGTGGGCGGCCTCTTGATCCATCCTGATATCGAGGCGGTTTCTGGGATGTTGGGAACAACCTTCGGTGGGAACCATTTGGCATGTGCCGCCGTAATCGCTGTTCTGGACGTGATCAAATCAGAAAACCTGATGCAAGAAGCGCAGGAGATGTCGGCTTATTTTATGGAGCAGTTGGAGGACATTCCACAAATCAAACGCATCAAAGGCCGCGGATTGATGCTGGGACTGGAATTTGATTTCCCGATTGCCGCGATGCGTAAGGATTTGATTTTAAACCATCACATCTTTACGGGTAATTCTAAAAATCCGAATTTGCTGCGTATTCTACCGCCCATGACCATAAGGGAAGCACACATTGACCAATTCATTGACGCACTAAAAACCGCCCTGAAAACAACCGAATCATGAAGCAGTTTTTGAATTTTGATGATTTGCCAGACTTTCAGCAAACGGTTGATCTTGCGCGGGAATTAAAGAAAAGCCCATTTGCCTTTGAGGAATTGGGAAAGCATAAAACGATCGCGCTGCTGTTTTTCAATAGCAGTTTGAGAACCAGATTAAGCACAGAAAAAGCAGCGCGCAATCTGGGAATGCAAGTGATGGTGCTGAATGTCAATGATTCTTGGAATATAGAATTTGGCGATGGCACCGTGATGAATGCAGACACGTCAGAACACATCAAAGAAGCTGCCCAAGTCATTGCGCAGTATGCAGATGTTATTGCCGTAAGGGCGTTTGCAGGATTGAAGGATAAGGCGAAGGATCAGCAAGAAATGGTTTTAAACGCTTTCGCAAAATATTCAGGAGTTCCCGTGGTAAATATGGAAAGCGCCATCGCTCATCCATTACAGGGATTGACAGATGCGATGACCATTCAAGAAACGATTACTAAAAAACGACCAAAAGTGGTTCTTTCCTGGGCGCCACATCCGCGAGCATTGCCGCACGCGGTAGCCAACTCGTTCGTTCAATCCATGCAGCACATGGATGTGGATTTTGTGATTGCTAATCCGCAGGGATATGATTTGGATCCTGCGATTACGGGAGCTATTCCCGTGATTCACGATCAGCGGGAAGCGTTAACCGATGCGGACATCGTTTACGTAAAAAACTGGAGCAGCTTTACCGACTATGGACAAATAAAATCCCTAGATCCAGCCTGGATGATGACGATGGAAAAACTAGGCAAGGCGAGGTTTATGCATTGTCTTCCTGTGCGACGTAATGTGGTGGTGGAAGACGCTGTTTTGGACAGTGATCAATCCATCGTGATTCAGCAAGCTGGGAATAGGACGTTTGCTGCGCAGGCTGTTTTGAAACAGTTACTCGATAACATGAACAAATAGTTTAGAAAAGTTATTACAGATTTTTAAAAATGAACGAATTAAAGGTGATAAAAATAGGAGGGAAGCTGATCGATGATCCTGTAGCAAGCCAGCAGTTTCTGGAAGATTTTGCTGCTATAAAAACGCCCAAGATTCTAATTCATGGAGGTGGGAATATTGCGACTTCCATGTCCCAGAAAATGGACGTTCCCGTCCAGCAGATCGATGGTCGGCGCATCACAGACGCCGCCACGTTGGACATTATTACGATGGCTTATGCGGGTAAGATCAATAAGGATCTAGTCGTGCGATTACAGGCCATGGGCTGCAATGCACTGGGACTGACGGGTGCAGATGGCAACAGCATCACCTCAAAAATACGCGATAAACACCCGATTGATTTTGGGCATGTGGGCGATCCCATTACCATCAACACCCATTTTTTACAATTGCTGTTAGAGAATGACATTACGCCCGTTTTTTGCGCGATCACGCACGATGGTGCCGGTCAATTATTGAATACAAATGCAGACACCGTTGCGGCTGATGTTGGGTTAGCTTTCGCGCGCCGCGCTGAGCCTGTCGAAGTGAAAGCGAACTCAACACAACTCTACTACTGCTTTGAAAAATCAGGCGTCCTTACCGATATCGACGACGAGGAAAGCTTGTTTGAAGAGCTGGATCGGGAAGCCTACGAAAAATTAAAGCGAAAGGGAATCATATCTGACGGGATGATCCCTAAATTGGATAACGGTTTCAGGGCATTAGAACTGGGAATCGACAGCGTCCACATAGGAAAAGCAGATATGATCTCCAGCCAACCCGGCAAACACACAACCTTAAGGGTATGAATGAACCACTGACAAAAAGCGCGATTGAGTTATTAAAACAGCTGATTGAAACCCCATCCTTTTCCAGCGAGGAAGGACCAACGGCACAATTGATTGAAAATTGGTTGCGTGGTTATGATATAAAGATCAATCGCAATCAGCACAACGTATGGGCAGTTAACAAGCATTTTGACGAGTCAAAACCTAGTATTTTGCTCAATTCGCACCATGATACCGTTAAACCTAACGCAGGTTATACTCGGGATCCATTTACCGCAACGGTTGAGGATGGTAAACTATATGGATTGGGAAGTAATGATTCTGGCGGTTGTTTGGTCAGTTTGCTGGCCACCTTCGTTCATTTTTATGAGCAGGAAAATCTAAACTATAATCTAGTTATCGTCGCCAGTGCCGAGGAAGAAAGCAGCGGTCCCAACGGATTGCAAAGCATGCTGCCCATCATTCCAAAAATTGACGTGGCGATCGTAGGCGAGCCTACCCAAATGAATCTCGCCGTGGCCGAGAAAGGGTTGGTCGTTTTTGACGCTGTCGTTAAAGGAACTGCTGGCCACGCTGCGCATCCCAACGATAACAATGCAATCTATAATTGTATCGATGTGCTGCAATGGTTCAAGGAATACAAATTTAAAAAAAGCAGTGCAGCGCTAGGCGATGTAAAGATGACGGTAACCCAGATCAAGGCTGGTGTCCAGCATAATGCGGTGCCATCGCAAGTTGATCTAGTGGTAGACGTTCGTGTCAACGATGCCTATTCCAACAAAGAAATTGCAGAAATCCTGCAGCGGGAATCACCTTGTGATGCCATCATACCGCGAGGGTTGAAGCTGAACTCTTCCTCGATCCCGATGGATCATGCCATTGTAAAAGCGGGAATTTCCATAGGTCGGGAAACCTACGGATCGCCTACCTTATCAGATCAGGCTGTATTGACCTGTCCATCGGTAAAATTAGGGCCTGGATTAAGCCAGCGATCACATACCGCAGACGAATTTATTTACGTGGCAGAAATCGAGGAAGGGATTGAGGTTTACAGGACGATTTTGGAAAAAATACTAATTAACTAGGACGAAAGACCGCTGCGCTCAACGACAAACGACGAAAGACTAAATTTGAATAAGGAACTAGCTGTAGCGAAATAATCAATACATTTTGTAGCACCTTTATAGAGTAACACTTAAAAAAAAGGAGGTTAGTGAACCATAGGCCCACGTTTCTCGGCATACTCCAACTAGTGTTTATGCTGAATTAAAATTATATATAGACTTTATGAAACTTTGGGACAAGGGAATTAAAATAGACGACCGCATTGAACAATTCACGGTAGGCAACGATCGCGAGATTGATTTGCACATTGCCTCCTACGATATTCAAGCCTCCCTGGCGCATGCGCAGATGCTGCATAAAATCGGCATTCTGGAGGCGAAAGAACTAGAGAAATTGACCGAGGGACTTTCTATTTTAAACACCCAGATTGAGAGTGGGGAATTTGTCATAGAATCCGAATTTGAAGACGTGCATTCCAAAATAGAAAGCGAACTCACACAACGCTACGGTGACGTGGGCAAGAAAATCCACACCGCCAGATCACGGAACGACCAAGTCATTACCGCACTTCAACTGTTCTATAAAGAGCAGTTGATCGCCATTCTATCCCAATCCAAGACCTTATTTAATACTTTACTTGAACTAGCTGAAGCCCATAAAGATCAGTTGCTTCCCGGGTACACCCATTTACAGGTGGCCATGCCGTCCTCTTTTGGATTATGGTTTTCTGCCTATGCAGAATTGCTGGTGGATGACAAGTATTTGCTCGACGCTGCTTTCAAAACCGTGGATCAGAATCCGCTAGGAAGTGCGGCGGGTTATGGAAGTTCCTTCCCGATAGATAGAACGTTTACGACAGAGAAAATGGGCTTTGCCACGCTCAAATACAACGTCGTCGCAGCACAAATGGCCAGAGGGAAAAGCGAGCGTACCATTTCTTATGCCTTAGGAAGTCTAGCCAATACACTTTCCAGATTCTCTATGGACATCTGTTTATACATGAGTCAGAATTTTAGTTTTATCAGTTTTCCAGATGAATTGACAACCGGCAGCAGCATCATGCCACACAAGAAAAATCCAGACGTCTTTGAGTTGATCCGTGGGAAATGCAACAGAATCCAAGCGCTGCAAAGCGAGATGGTACTACTTACCAACAACTTGCCCAGCGGCTACCACCGCGATTATCAGTTGTTGAAGGAATCCATGATTCGGGCGATGGTGGACATGCAGGATTGTTTGGAAATCCTGAATTATGCGATCCAGCAAGTCATTGTCAAGAAGGTTGATTTAAATGATCCCAAATACCAATACCTATTCACCGTGGACAGTATTAATAATCTAGTGGTTGAAGGCGCTAGTTTTAGAGATGCCTACAAAACCATCGGTGGTCAAGTAGAAGCTGGAACCTACACACCTGATTATTCTAAGAAGCACTCTCATGAGGGAAGTATACACAACCTGAATTTGGAAGAGATACGTTCTAAATGGGAGTAAAGTGGTGGGTTTTCCGCTTTCCCGAAAGCGGATTTTCGACTTTTAACCTACGAGAGGTCTTTTTTCAAATGTTTGAGCAAGGTTTTAGGATCTTGTCGATTGTCCCAAAATGAAAGAATGAAAATTTTATGGGTATCGATTTCATAAATCAACGAATAATTTCTAATGACCAAGATTCTTGATTCTAGATTTTCTATTTGTTTACCGACAAATGGAGCCAGTTGGAGAACTTCTATATTTTGGTTGATAGACAGGTTTAACTTACGGGAAAAGGCCTTGGATTGATTTCTATTATTCCAATAGTCAAAAATATGATCTCTCTGTAGGATGGCATTATTCGTCCAGAAAACTTCCATTACATCCAATGGGAATCACGGTCTTTTAGTTCAGCATTGGAAATATAATTCTGGTTTTTTACATCGTCCTTTCCCATTTCGACCATTTCAATTTGCGCCGCAGTCAACGATACTACATTTTCAGTATCAGATAAATTGAGAATGGTTTCGATAGCGTTCAAAAGCTTTTCGCTCTTCACGATTTTTAATTTACCGATTAACTCTGATTTATACTCCTCGATGGATACCATAATAAACATTTTTATAAAATTGAGAATATTTTTTTAATATGCAGCAATTTGAGTTATGAATAATTCTGGGAGAATGAGCTGATATAATTGACTAGTTTTGCAGGCTCAAAATCAATTCTTAAAATCCCTTCATGAGTCTGTCCAGAAAAACATGGTTACTAATTATTGCATTCTTTTGTGTGTACGTGTTTTGGGGCAGCACCTTTTTATTCAATAAAATAGCGGTTATGGAGTTGCCACCGTTTTTTTTAGCAGCCATACGATTCACCACCGCGAGCATTCTAGTTTTTACGATTTCTAAATTACTGGGCTACTCTTTAACCATCACTAAAAAACAACTGTTGAACTGTATTCTCGCTGGATTTTTATTTTTGTCCTATGGTAATGGAATGTTCGTTTGGGCATTGAAATGGGTAGATTCAGGTTTTGCCTCGTTACTAGCCGCGCTGCAGCCTTTAGTCATCTTATTATTGATGCGTCTGTTGCAACGCAAGGCACTGCAGTGGAAATCTATGGTAGGCGTGTCCTTGGGGTTGATAGGCATGTACCTGTTGATTTCACAAAATGAAATCATTGCTAAAGAAGGAATGGTAGTAGGTATCCTAATGATTCTTACGTGTATTTTGAGTTGGAGTGGCGGGAGTCTGTTTGTCGCAAAAGCAGACCTCCCCAATAATTTTTTCGTAGCCTCTGCCTACCAAATGCTTACCGCGGGAATATCCCTTTTTATTGCAAGCTTTGCCTTAAATGAACCCTGGAGCTCTCCATTAACATGGCAGGGACAGACCCAAGTGGCGCTCATCTGTTTAGTAATATTTGGTAGTATTGTGGCTTTTAGTTCGTTCAATTATTTGCTCAAGAATGTTTCTCCAGAAAAAGTGGCTACATCCAGCTTTGTTAACCCAGTTATCGCAATTCTACTAGGTTGGTACTTTTTGCAGGAAGAGCTCACCCCACAAACAGGAATTGCCGCTCTTTTACTGCTTACAGGCGTATACTTTATCAACAGCCGCAAACGAACGACGGACGACGTGATCGCACGGAAGCGTCTGTAGATTTCCCATTGGAATTTAAATAATTCCTTAGCATGTTTGCGCCTTCCAATAGCTAGCAGTAAGTTTGCTATTTAAAATTATTCTATATAATAATGGGCAGAAAAACTTCCAACAAAATGAGACTTTACCACCGGTACCTAGGTTTTTTCCTATCCGGAATCATGGCTGTATATGCCATTAGTGGGATTACTTTAATATTCAGAGACACGGACACGTTTAAAAAAGAAGTAGTTGTGGAACGGTCCTTAGAAACCAATTTATCTGCAGACGAAGTTGGTAAACAATTAAAAATTAAAAAATTTACAACCACTAATGAAACTGAGGCCGTAATCAATTTTAATAATGGTTCGTACAATAAACAAACCGGTGTGGCCAGTTATACAAAACTGGAGGTTCCCTATGTTCTGAATAAATTACAACACTTCCATAAGGCAGAAACGGGTGATCCCTTGTATTTCTTAAACATATTTTTTGGGGTGAGCTTGTTATTTTTTGTGGTATCTGCTTTCTGGATGTTCATGCCATCCACCTCTATCTTTAAGAAAGGATTGTTATTTGCGACCGCAGGGCTAGTCTTGGCGGTTGTTCTTTTGTTCGTTTAGCGTATGCGCTACTGAGAGGCTTCAATTGTTTTAGAGCATACTCTTCAAATTCTAGACTTATAAAAAAAGCCTGACATCTATCTAGATGTCAGGCTCTCTTAGTTGGTTTCCCTTGAACTTAATCCATACCACCTAATCTGGTAGGGGATCGTGGTGTAGGCCATTCTCTAGGCTCACCAGTTCTACGGTCAATTCCTAAAACCGCCTTTTCTCTAGAGGCTGTTTCTGGATCTTCACTTGCTTTGTATGCTAGTATTGCGGTTAATATCGCATTGTTACGCACGTCGTCGAAAACGATCTTATCGTACGTATCCCTGTTGGTGTGCCAGGTATAATTCCAGTAATCCCAACTGATAGAACTTAAGCTAAAGGCTGGCGCTCCTGCGGCCTGGAAGGAAGCGTAGTCAGAACCACCTGTTGCCGGTGCACCAGGGAAACTGGTTTCAATATGCTTTGTAATATCATTAGGTACGGCATTAAGCCAGCTGCCCAGATAATCATAAGATCTTAGAAACCCGCCGCCAGAAAGGTTGACCACACGACCGGTACCATTGTCCTGATTAAAGGAGGCTTGTACATTTTCAACGATTTCTGGATGATCTTCTACATAGGCACGTGAACCGTTCAATCCTTGTTCTTCACTTCCCCACAGACCGATAATGATGGTACGTTTGGGATTGGGATAGTGTTTCTTAAGCAATCGAGCCGCTTCCATCATGGTGATGGAACCCGTACCATTATCGGTTGCTCCAGTACCTCCATCCCAGGAATCAAAGTGTGCAGAAAGCACTACGTATTCATTGGGTTTTTCAGTTCCAGGAATGGTCGCGATGGTGTTGAAGGTGGGAACTTTACCTAATTCCTTAGACTCTGCCACAATGTGTACTTCGGGTTTCTTACCGGATTGTGCCAGTCGATACAGCATGCCATAATCTTCCAATTCCATGTCAATTTCTGCAATCTTTTTTGTTCCAGCACTAAAAATTTTATTGACTCCAAAACCTCTGGACCAGTTGGACGATATGATCGCAACCGCACCAGCATCCTCTAATACTTGATCGAGTTCTCTGGAATTGACACCCATATTTGTAAAATTATCACGGTATTCCTTAGACATTGCATCGCGATCTTCTTTCATCTTTGTAAACGACTCTGGAGTAGCAAACTCCTCCCAGTTTTCATCGGGACGGCCTGTGGGCTGCAACATGGAGGTTAAAACGACCTTCCCCTTAACGGTTTTGAGCCAGGATTTGAATTCGCCGGCATTTGCGACAGTGGGTAGAACCACCACTTCTCCACGCACGCCATTTTTTGAAGTACTGGGGCTCCAGGCCAGTTGGGTTGCTTGTAGGCTTTGAACCCTAGGCTCTAACATATCCACATGGGTGATACCGCGTTCCCAACCGCGCCACTCGCCATAATTTTCTATTTGGGCATTGATGCCCCAATCCTTGTATTTAGCCACAGCCCAGTCGCCGGCAGCTTTCATTTGGGGAGATCCTACAAGTCGTGGACCTACCACGTCCATTAATTCATGGGCTAGGTTTTCCAATTGTGAATTTTCTGTTCCGTCTTTTACCATAGCTTCTACAATAGGGTCTTCCGACTGAGCGAACAGTAAGGATCCCGACAGGAGCAAGGTGGATAACAATAGAGTTGTTTTTTTCATTGGTTTGTTTTTGATAGGGTGGAAGATATAAAATTGATTATAGATAATTGGGTTGGAATGCCGCTTTCGCGAAAGCGAACTCTTTAATAAAAATCATAGGATCATGAATTTCTTAGGTGCTGGTTAAAAAAGTCTATCGTACGACTCCAGGCGAGGTCTGCAGCGGGCTTATCGTACCTAGGGGTAGAATAGTTATGAAAACCGTGATTCACACCTGCGTAGAAATGAGCGGTGTGCACCACTTTTTCAGATTCCAAAACCTTTTCGAAAGCGGGCCATCCGGCATTGACTCGCTCGTCCAGTCCTGCATATTGCAGTAGGAGCGGAGCCTCAATTTCTACAGCCTGCTCGTCGTCGGGTTGACGGCCATAAAAAGGAACGGCAGCTCCCAGGCCTGGCAATTGAACCGCCATCATGTTTGCGACCCAACCCCCAAAACAAAATCCAACGACGCCTACGTGCCCATTACAATCTTCGTGATTTTTAAGGTATTCAAAAGCGGCCATGAAATCCTCCAGCATTTCCAATCGGTCTCTTTTGGACTGCATCTCGCGGCCTTCATCATCATTGCCGGGATAACCGCCCAAGGGCGTTAATGCATCTGGAGCGAGAGTCAAAAAACCCTCGATGGCACCTTGTCTGCCTACATCTTCCACGTATGGATTGAGGCCACGGTTCTCGTGAACCACCACGATCCCTGGAAACTTACCAGTAGTTGTTGGTTTAGAAAGCAAACCTCGTATCGAGCCACCACCTTTAGGAGATTCGTAGGTAATGTAGTCACTTTTAAAACGATCATCTTCCGCCTGTAGCGGTTTGTTGGAATAGTTAGGGCTTATAAAAGCAAGCAGGGACGGCAGGGTAATCGCGCCAACGGCAAAAACGGAAAGCCGTTCTATAAATAGCCTGCGGTCGATTTTGTTGTGGGCGTAATCGTCATAGAGATCAAATACTTCTTGACAAATGTCTTCCTTTCTTAATTGATCCATGATTCTGGGTTATAGGTATACCAACACTAAATTTAAACTAAACTGTTAGGAGGGCAAGTAGGGCTGCTGTCAAAGCAGCATCGATTGTTGAATTCCCCATATTTACAAGGGATTTTATAATGTACCACAAGTGCTTTAAACACTAAATTGTTGATTCTCAAAATATTTTAAATGGAAGAATACTGATAAATTTAGCAATTATTAAAGAAAATAAAAGCATCTTTGCATCATAATATATTTTAAATTAATTACAATGAGTACAGGAACAGTAAAATTTTTCAATGAAACTAAAGGTTTCGGATTCATCACTGAAGAAGGTGTTGACAAGGACCACTTCGTACATATCTCAGGATTGATCGATGAAATTCGCGAAGGCGATGAAGTATCTTTTGATCTTAAAGAAGGAAACAAAGGATTGAACGCTGTAAACGTAAAAGTACTTTAATTAGACTTTAACGCAGTAAACGAATTTCTGATTACCTTTTTAGGTAGTAAGAATTACATGTTAAAAACCCCTCCAAATTATTTTGGTGGGGTTTTTTGTGTTTTACCCTTTAACTAGATAGGGTATAATGTACAGGTTTATTTAGGGTTAATTCTAACTCCTGTTTTAGGCACACCATCTTTTGGGTTAATACTCACTCCCGGTTTTGATTTCTCTTTCGGGTCGTTTTTGTCTTTGGAATTGTCTTGCTTTTGATCGCTCATGGTGATTTAGTTTAAGTTATTGAAAAATCATACGGTAAGGTAGTCTTTTCTTTATCATAAAAGCCTAACTTTCAGTAACTAAGTAACCACTGCATTGATGACCATCAAAAGTTTCATAAAAGAATGCCAAGAAAAGGACGTTCTTAAACTTATTTCTATCTACCTAGTTTCCACATGGGTACTGCTGCAGGTCATGGCGGTCATCTGGGAACCGATAGGTTTGCCTAAAAAGTCAGTAACCATTCTTATACTGCTGCTTATCATAGCATTTCCATTCTATTTATATTACATATATATTTATAAAATTCATACTGATTTTGATCAAGAGCAAACCCATCAAGAAGCTTCTATCAATGCATCCTTTAAGAAAATGTACTTTTCTGCTATTTCGATTTTTGCGGTAGTATGTGCATTTGCTACCCTCTTTATTACAAAAGCAAATTTCTTTAATGGTCCAGATAGTGATTCCTCCACACCGCAAATGGTTGGTTCTCCTCCAGTAATAGAGGCATCAGATAAGATCGCTGTTCTTAAATTTGGAAATAATACGGCAAATGAATCCATGGATGTCGTGGGTAAAATGGCGGCAGACTGGATCTTTCACGGTATTAATGAAAAAAAAGCAGGCCAAGTTATTTCAACAGAATCGATTCTCCAATATTCTAAGGACTTTGGTGTAGGTGAAGGGAAGAATGAATTGGAAATTTTAAACGCTTATCTCAAGCCCAGTAAAATCATAATCGGCAACTATTTTGTAGATGGAAATCAGCTGGTCTTGCAAAGCTCGATTATAGATGGAAAAACAACTGAAGTTCTTATTTCTTTTAAACCTCAATATTGTGATCAAGAAAACCCATTAGACTGCATCGATAACGTCAAACAGCTCATCATGAGCTATATATTTTTAAAAGACAAGGACGAGGCGCTCAGCCTACAACTTTCACCGCCTAAATTTAGTTCCTACGAGGCGTTGCTCGAGGCGAAAACTAAATCTGATGATCCAGTAGTTCATCTCAATTTATTGAATAAGTCCATTTCATTGGATTCCACCTTTTTTGAGCCCCAAGTGTTGCGAGTAGCACATTATTACGGGATGGGCAATTATAAAAAGGCAGATTCCTTAAGAAAGTTGATTAAACCAACAAATTATAGCAATAAACGTCAAGCAAACCTGCTTAAACATTATGAAGCGTTGATAAAAGGTAGAAACGATCAGATTTATTCAACGATCATAGAGGAATATAACTACACGCCTAACGATCTGATGACTAACAGTGGTGCAATGACTGTGGCCCAGCAATATGTCAATAGTCCCAGTGATGTAGGCCCAATGTTTAGCCAGATATCCATGGCAGGCGTTAATCTGGAAAATTGTTCTATTTGCGTCATACGCTATTATGTCAATTCCATCGCGATGATTGAATTGGGGCAATATCAGTCGGTAATCGATACCCTGCAGCCTATACAGGATAAACTGGGAAGTACATGGTTAGCAAAATCATTGATTTCTGCCTATGTGAGAAGTGGGCAGATGAGTGAGGTTCGGGAAATACTTGACCATAGGGAGATTACGGCAGATGTTGAAAATCTAGCTGCTTTGCACCTTTTTGCTGGCGAGGAGGCATTGCTGGTGGGAGATTCCGCTTTCGCGAAAGCGAACTTCTCCAAAACCCAAGAGCTTTCCAGAACTTCTGAAAACTCCAACGTACTGGAAGCAACTTATTTCTTAGGGGATTATCCCAAGGCCCTTAAAATAGCACAGTCACTGCTTAAAGAATCCCCCATGGACAAACTGCTTTTATCCATCGAGGCAATAACGTTAGCTAAAACTGGACAACTTCCAGCGGCAACAAAAGTCCTCGTACAAATGGAATCCCTTAAGAGGGATTATGATTATGGCGCAACAGACTACCACCTGGCCAGGTTTTATGCGGCGACCGGTGACGACAATAAAGCCCTTGATTTTTTACTTAAATCCATTGCAGCTGGAAATATCTATACCTCAAGATCCTTTCAAAACGACCCCCATTTCAACTCCCTAACCCATACCCCTAAATTCAAAAAAATAATGACGTACTGGCACTAACCTTTTAAAGACCAACTTATGACCATCCAAGAATTCATTGCGCTTATTGAAGCAGTAATCTGGCCCGCCAGTCTTCTCATTATTATACTGGTATTTAGAAAAAATATTGCTAACTCCTTCAATAGGTTAGGTTCCATAACAGCTAATGCCAGTGGATTGTCCTTAAATTTTGAAGCCGCGCTAGAAGCTGCAAAAGACGTTTTTGAAGATGGGAAAATAGAGGAGGCTACTGCAAAATCAGGTGTTTCTATCAATGGTAAATCTAAGGTCTTAGAGCCTTACGAGCAGCTCATAGCCATCAAGCAATCTATAGAGAAAACATTACTGGAAATAGCCGCAGAACAAAATATCCCTACACAAGGAAAAAGCTTTGAAGCTTTAAATGCCACACTCGCTCAAAATAATATTCTGTCCCCATCGAACAGCCAGAAGATAGCTGCTTTATTAACCGCCGTCAATACCGCGCCCCTAAGTATTAAACGACATCAAGTTTCAGACTTGCAACAGATGTACGAATCCATTTAATATTTATGATATGTCAAACCTTAACAATGCCTATGCGTTGCTCATAGGAGTAGGAGCAGATCTACCCGCTAGTGTACGCGATGCTCAATCCATCGCAGATCTCCTTTCTGACCCTAACGTGGCTGGATATAAAAAGGAAAATATACAGGTCCTAACGGAAGAAAATGCCACACGTGAAAAGATTTTAGAGGCTTTTGATCAATTGATTGAAAAAGTCGATGAAGATGCTTCTGTCTTGTTGTTTTATTCTGGTCATGGTGGAACCTACACAGACAATGATATCATTGAGTTAGAACATGGCGGTAAAGGCCTGAAGTCTGAGGAATCTAATGAATCTCATTATTACTGGGTTCCCAATAATTTTGATCCTAAACGATACCAAGAAACATGGGTACTGGCCAGTGAACTCAAACAACGAATACAATCGTTAAAAACAAGGCGACTCATCTTAATGCTGGATTGCTGTCATGCAGAAGGAATGATGAAAGCTGGTCCAGACATCTCAAAAAACTCATTAAAAGAACGCCTATCAAATCCGGAAGGCCTGATACATAAAATAGACGATGGTCGTGGCATGTCCATTTTATCTTCTTGCCGCGCAGAGGAACTTTCCTGGATCATTCCTAACGATGCTCCTAATAGTTTATTTACTTCTTGCTTACTAGAGGTGTTACAAGGAAAGCACCGCGAGGACTTTAAAGAAGATTATGTGAGAATGACAGATGTCATCAATCACGTCATGCGCAAAGTGCCGCAAGTTAAAAGCATTCAGCGGCCATTTGTGACCTTACAGATGTACGATGACTTCATATTGAGTAAGAACACTAATAAGACGTTTGAGGCTAGCAAAACATCCGATTCAAACACTTCTAGTACGAGTAAGGAATCAGAGAAGAGCATTGTAACTAGTTTTAGGGAGAATCATGGTATCAATGCCGCAGTATTCATTCACGGCTTTTCAGGTGAGGCGCATGCTTCTTTTGGTGCGGTTCCTAAACTGTTGGAACAAGATCCACAGATGAATGGCTGGGACCTTTTCCCGTTAGGCTTTTCTGAAAACTTTACTCCTGAAATGGGAAAAGACATTTGGGCCAGTGAGTTAGACCTACAGAAGTTGGCGGACAACATCGCTTCTAGTTTACGATATAAGTTCAAAGATTATAAAAGAGTTGCGCTCATAGGCCATAGTCTGGGAGGTATTGCGATCCAGATCGCGTTAGTGCAATTGACCGTTGCTGAACGTGATAAAATAAGCCACGTTATACTGATGGGAACGCCTAATCTAGGCATTGCATCAGAAAACGCGTCTAGATTCCAAACTGGAAAGTTCCTATTTGATAGGAGTGGATTGTTTATGGAGGCCTTGAGGAAGGAATGGACCTCACACTTTGGAAAAGAAATGCCCTTCAAATTGATGAACGCCGTGGGGACAGATGATGGACTGGTATCTGTTGAAACCAGTTTTGGCGCATTTGAAAACTCCAACGATGTGCTGGTCGCTGGAGATCATTTTAGTATGGTGCAACCAGAAAACACAGCGCATGATGGGTACCAGTTGATCAAAAAAACACTAACTGATAGCGCGTTTGCTAACCAGTTTACCAATAAGGAAGACATCAATCTATTATTAGGGAATTATGATGCCGTGGTTAGAGAATTATGGTCAGATCGGGACAATCTTGGTAATAAGGGAATCAAAAATTTACTCTTTGCACTGGAAGGTCTGGACAGGTTGGATGATGCGATCGAACTGGCTTCAAGTAGCGTGGAGCAATCTGGAGGTTTACACCTTATAGGATTACTAGCGGGTCGGGTCAAACGTCGCTATTTGAAGACCATGAAAGAAGCAGATGGCTACCTTAGTTTCAAGTTGTATAAAAAAGCCTATGATCTTGCAGTGGCAGAAAAAAATACAGACCAACAATATTTTTTGGCCATCAACCTAGCGTTTTTGAGTCTGGTTCATGAAGAAGATAAAAGCATGATGCAGAAATATGCCACGCTTTCGCGAAAGCTGGCTCAAGAAGACCCATTTGAAAGCATCTGGAAAGCGGCCACAATAGCAGAAGCCAGCATGTACCTCGCCGATTTTGAAACGGCCGAAGAACAGTATGCCATCGCTGCTGCGGCAGCGGGAGTTCGCGAGAAAATTTCTATGCATGCCAATGCGTATCTGGCCTATACCACCTTAAAACAAACCACAAATGATGACTTTGTTCACTTTTTAAAACAAACATTCCTCTCTTAACTACTTAAACCACCATTATGAAACGATTATTTATAAGTTACTCTCGCGCCGACAAAGATTATGTGCGCCAACTGGTTGATGTCCTGCGCAAACAGGAGTTTGACATTTGGTTTGACGAACAAATACCGGTAGGTCAAGGCTGGGACGATGTTCTGGAAGCACAAATTAAAAAGGCAGATGCCATGGTTCTAGTGTTGTCCCAGACCTCTGTATCCTCTGAGAATGTGAAGGACGAGATTGCATTTGCAAAGCATTCTGACATACCCGTTATACCCATCAAAATCGAGGAGTGTAATGTGCCGTTGCGCATGATGCGTACCCAGTTTATTGACTTTACCACAGGATTTGATGCTGGAGCACAACGATTGGTAGATGATTTAAGAGAACAATTTGCTAAACAAGAAACAGCAACTGGCACGGCAACGGCTGCTGGATCCTCTACTAGAAAACGCAAAATAAAGCCCGTCAACACTAGCAAACAGCCATGGAAGGCCTATTTGATAGGCGCAATAGTCATGATCGTATTACTGGTAGTTGTAGTTGAAACTTGCGTGGAAGATGAGGAATACGATCCAGAAAACATGGAAATTACTCAAGAGGATATCGATCATGAATGGAATCTAGCGACTGAGTTCAATTCCGTTCAAGGATATTACAATTACATGGAAAACTTTGGAGCGGAGGATCAGCATTTTGAAGATGCAAAAGGATCGCTCGTCAACCTACTATCGACTAAGGGGTATTTGCCGCTTGTTGACGATGATGAAATTGTTATGGGCATTCCAGAGTTTGAAACGTCTACAGATCCTGACAATTATCCAGTCGCTGGAAACATCGCCGTCCTGACTAAGAACATGAAAATGTACGAACACCCAGACACCAGTGCAGAAGAGCACATACCTAACGGCGAGATCATAGCAGCGGCACACGTGGTTTATATTATAGATAAAATTACAGATAGTGCAGATGGAAGTATCTGGTATTATGTAGCCTATAGAGACTAGTGGTTTAGCAGTTTCAATAGTAATTATTTAGAGAATCGACCTAAAGGTGAACATTCGATTGCTTCAACCTATCTGGTTGTAGCAGTGCATTTAAGGTACAATATATTGTGTGGAAGTATTTGGAAGAGGATTTAAGTTAACGGAAAGAAGGCTCTAGATTTTTGGCCAGAGAGAATTCCTATATTTGAGTAAAACTAATCCCATCATGAAAAATCTGTTTTACCTGGCTGTACTTGCCATTCTTGTCACTTCTTGTAAAAGCGATACCTCCACAGATCCAACTCCGTTTCCAGGAGGAGATAGAACCGTGGTATTTGATGGGATCAATGATTCCATAAAGCCCGGCGATAATTTTTACGATCACGTGAATAAAACCTGGTATGAGAATACGCCCATCGCAGACGATCAAGTGGGAGTAGGGGCCTATCGTTTTTTGAACATTCCCCAGCAAGAATTGTTGTTGAAGATTTTAGAAGAAGTATCTCAAAAAAGTCACGCTCAAGGAACCGTAGAACAACAAGTAGGGGACTTCTATGCCTCTGGAATGGATACGGTGAAAATTGATCAGCGAGGGAGTGCTCCCATACAACCTATTTTGGCACGGGTTGATGCGATCAATGATCTTGCTTCGCTAATGACCTTTGTGAGCGAGCAGATCAAAACCGGCGACTTTTCTATCATCGCTCCTTACATCTCCCCAGACCAGCAAAATAGTGAGATCAACATCCTTCACGCTACGCAAACAGGGCTGGGTTTGCCAGATCGTGATTATTATTTTGCGGAAGATCCTTCAGTAGCGGCGATTCAGGATGCTTATAAAACCTATTTAACTTCCTTACTTGAATTGGTGGGCGATGATAACGCTTCCGCGAAAGCAGAAACGGTCTACAACATAGAAAAACAACTGGCCAAAGCTCATAAAACAAGAGTAGAGCGACGGGATGTCAAAGCCAACTACCACATGCTTGCGCTGGCAGACTTGAACAAATCTCAAAAGAACATAGGTTGGAAGTCGATGCTATCTACCATCGGAGCACCGGTAGACTCCATAGATATAGGACAACCAGATTATTATAAAACGCTCAATTCCATGCTCGCCACGGTGCCACTTAAAGATTGGAAATTGTATTTGAAGACCCACTCCATCAGCGCGCATGCAGATTTACTAGGCAGCCCTTTTCAGGAGGCTACGTTTGCCTATTCTAAAGTATTATCAGGACAAAGCGAGCAGCAACCACGAGCTAAGATCATGACTGGTCGCGTGGACAATCAGCTGGGATTTGCCTTGGGACAATTGTATGTCAAACGCTATTTTCAAGAAGATGCCAAAAAACGCGCACTGGATCTGGTCAATAATTTTCAGAAAACGCTGGAAAGACGCATCAACAACCTGGACTGGATGAGCGACAGTACCAAGGTCAAGGCAGTTGATAAATTATACGCCATCAATAAGAAAATAGGCTATCCTGATGTCTGGAGGACCTACGATGCTCAAATTGATAGGGAAACTTTTTTTGAAAATGTGGTGGCCCTGCGCAAAGCAGAATACGAATACGAACTCGATAAGCTAGGTAAAGCCCCCAACAAAGACGAGTGGTATACAACGCCTTCCACGGTAACGGCCTATTACAATCCGTCGGCCAATGAGATTGTTTTTCCCGCAGGGATACTGCAAGCACCCTATTTTGATCTATACGCAGACGATGCGGTGAATTATGGTGGAATCGGTATGGTGATAGGGCATGAGTTTACCCATGCCTTTGATGATCAAGGTGCTCAATTTGATAAGGACGGTAATGTTTCCAACTGGTGGACGGAAGAAGATTATACCAAGTTCCAAGCAAAAACACAACAGATTATTGACCAGTATGGCGCCTTTACAGTCTTGGACAGCCTGCATTTGAATGGTGCGCTTACCGTGGGCGAAAACACCGCAGATAACGGCGGTATTTCCATCGCCTATGATGCGTTCCAACTGACAGATCAAGGCAAGGGCGATGAAAAAATAGGCGGTTACACCCCAGACCAGCGCTTCTTCCTGTCCATTGCCCGCATTTGGCGGGTGAAAATGAGGGATGAATTCTTGAGAAACTATGTGACTACAGATCCACACTCGCCGCCAACCTGGCGTGTCAATGGACCGTTAATGAACTTCACGCCCTTTTATGAGGCTTTTGATGTGAAGGAAGGTCAAGCCAACTTTAAACCAGAGGCAGAGCGGATTAAGATCTGGTAAAGGGACGACAGGTTTGCCTAGTTTCTATAAAAGCTAAATCAACTTTTTAGAGTTCGCTTTCGCGAAAGCGAACTCCTTTTAAAGCTTGCTACCGGTCAACAAATTCTAGATAAGGTAAAGGTTTGCAGAAGGCTATTTTATAGCGGGATCCATCACGTTTTTCAAAACTGCCCAGACATTATCCGCCACAATCCGGTGGCCTTCGACGGTGGGATGGATACCGTCATTTTGGTTCAATGCCGCAACACCACCCACATCTTCCAGTATAAACGGAATCAATGCGAGGTCATTTTTAGTGGCCAAATCAGAGAAAATGGATCTGAATTCTGAAGTGTAGGTTGCTCCCATATTAGGAGGCAACTGCATCCCGGCCAAAATGATTTTTGTATCCGGACTTTTTGCTTGCACGGCATCGATGATCGCCTGCAGGTTTGCCCGAGTTTCCGCTAGTGGCGTTCCTCGCAAACCGTCGTTGGCCCCCAATTCTAAAACGAAAATATCCATATCTTGATTCAGGATCCATTCGATCCTGCTCTTACCGCCAGCGGTGGTTTCCCCACTCAATCCAGAGTTGATCACTTCATAGTCCCATCCCAACGAGTCAATCCTTGACTGAATCACACCAGGAAAAGCATCGTTCGTATCATCGAGACCATAACCAGCGGTAATGCTGTCGCCAAAAAACAAGATGGTCTTTTTAGAAGAAGCATCTAAAGTTGCCGTTTCTGTAGTAGAAATGGTGTCCGTTGATTCATTTGCATCGGTTGTTGGTCCATTTCCGCAAGAAACTAGAGAAAATACGACTACGAAATAACAAAAGTTGATTAGGTTGCAGCGCTTATAAATTGCTCTGTTTAAAAGGGTTTGTATAGATTTAGGCTTAAGCATGTGCGGTAGCATTATATAGAAGAGAATTGAATGTCAAAGATATTAAAGATTAACGGGCTAGAGAAAACATACACGAGTGGTTCCAAGCAATTAACCGTATTACAAAATGTGTCCTTTGACGTGGAAGAAGGACAAACTTTTTCCATCGTGGGACCTTCCGGCAGTGGTAAAACGACCTTGCTGGGACTGGCCGCGGGACTGGACAACCCCAACGCAGGCAGTGTGGAACTGTGCGGTTATGACCTGAACACACTCAACGAAGACGAGCGAGCCGAATTGCGGAATCGAGAAGTAGGTTTCATTTTCCAAAATTTCCAACTCTTGCCCACCCTTACCGCACTGGAAAATGTGAGCGTACCGCTGGAGTTGCAGGGTGCTAGAGATGCCGCAGGAAGAGCCAAAGAATTGTTATCAAAAGTAGGCCTGGGCGACCGGGTGCATCATTACCCGTCCCAATTATCAGGTGGCGAGCAACAACGTGTGGCACTGGCCAGAGCATTTTCCAACAGACCATCCATTCTATTTGCAGATGAACCTACCGGAAACCTGGACGAAGAAACCGGCGAAAAGGTCATCCAACTCCTGTTTGAACTCAACCAGGATGCAGGAACCACGCTCGTGATCATTTCACACGACCTAGACCTTGCGGCACGGACTCAGCAAATTTTACGATTAAAAGGCGGTCAGATTTTAAGTAACGAACGTACCCCTGCGATTTGAGCCGACCAGAACTTACCTCCAAAGGAAATCCCGCCTGGCTGTTTAAAATGGCCTGGCGTGATGCAAAAGCAAGCCGAGTACGACTGTTGCTGTTTATGGCTTCCATTATTTTGGGAATTGCTGCCGTGGTTTCCATTCAATTGTTCAGTCAAAACCTGACGGATAACATCCAGCGGCAATCCAAGTCGTTGATGGGGGCAGACTTTATTATCGATAGTGAAGATGTTCCCAATCAACGGGCACAGGCCATTATTGATTCCCTGAAACCAGACGCTAAAGAGGTGAATTTTGTATCAATGGTTGCCTTTCCTAAAAACGAGGGTACAAAATTAGTGCGGGTGCGAGGCCTGAAAGGAAATTTCCCTTTTTATGGTACCCTAGAAACCACTCCGGAGACTGCCGCAGCAGACTACCAAAACACGGGTGGTGCCCTTGTAGACGCTACCTTGATGATTCAATACAGCATTAAACCTGGCGATTCCATCAAGATAGGCGAACTCACATTGCCTATTGCCGGTGCATTGAACGCCATTCCTGGGAACAGTGCGGTGTCCACTTCAGTGGCGCCGCTTGTGGTGCTTCCCTATAGATTTATCGAGGCGACCGAACTGCTCCAATTTGGGAGCCGAAAAGAATACCAGTTTTACTTCCATCAACCCACAGTAGATCTCGATGCCCTAGAAAATACCGTAGAGCCCATGCTCGACGTAGAGAATGCAGATCTTGACACGCACACCAGCACCAGTCGCCGTTTAGGACGGCGTTATGAGAATGTAGGTTCTTTTTTAAATCTAGCGGCATTCATTGCGCTGCTATTGGGCTGCGTGGGAATTGCGAGTTCTGTAAATATTTACATCAAGGAAAAACTACCTGCAGTGGCCGTATTGAAATGCATGGGCGCTTTTAGAAAGCAAAGTTTCTTGATCTTCTTGATACAAATTGCAGGAATTGGAATTACAGGGGGCATTGTCGGTACAGGAATAGGCGTGGGGCTTCAAGAACTCTTTCCGTATATCTTAAAAGAGTTCCTACCCTTTGATTTAACGATTCGTATAACCGCACAACCTGTACTGATGGGCATTTTACTGGGTCTGATCATGTCCGTATTGTTTGCCTTGTTACCGCTGTTGCGCACCTGGTATGTTTCACCGCTAGAAGTCTTGCGGGTGAGTGGAACTACATCAAAAGCATCAAAAAAGGCTCAGTACGCCGTTACTCTGGTAATTGTGTTGTTTCTGTTTGCCTTTTCGTTTTGGTTACTTAAAGATGCGTTATTTGCGCTTGCTTTTATAGGTGGCGTACTCGTGACCTTTGCGGTGTTGGCAGGAATTGCAAGCCTTAGCATGAAGGGAATTAGACGGTATTTTCCTAAAAACGCCCGTTTTACGATCCGTCAAAGTTTATTGAACCTGTACCGTCCCAACAACCAGACGGTAGTGCTGCTGGTCGCTATAGGATTGGGTACCTTTTTGATCAGTACCTTATACTTTACCAAAGACATTTTACTCGCCAAAACCGAAATAGGTCAGACCGCTGAAACCGCAAATCTCATCACCCTAGACGTGCAACCCGACCAAGTAAGTGAGGTGGTCAATACCTTCCAAGAAAATGAGTTACCGGTGATTAACAACATACCCTTGGTGACCATGCGCATGCATAAAATCAAGGATCAATTGGTGAACAGCTTGCGCACGGATAGTACGACTCAAGTGCGAGGCTGGATTTTAAACCATGAATTTAGAACCACCTATCGCGACAGCTTGATAGCTTCTGAAGAGCTGCTGGCAGGGGAGTGGATTCCTTCCCAAAATCCCGAAGGTCCTATTCAAATATCGATTTCAGACAATCTGGCAGAAGATGCACAGATAAGCGTGGGCGACCCTGTGGTTTTTAATGTACAAGGGGTGCTGATGGAAACCGTGGTGGGCAGCATTAGAAAAGTAGATTGGGCCAACTTGCAGATCAATTTCTCGATTGTATTTCCAGAAGGGGTATTGGAAAACGCCCCACAGTTCAATGTTTTGACGACTTATGCGGCGACTGAAGAAGCTTCTGCCGGCTTGCAGCGCGACCTGGTGCGCAAGTTTCCTAACGTGTCTATCATTGATTTGCGACAAATTTTTAGTGTCGTGGAAGACATACTGGACAAGGTATCCTGGGTAATCAATTTTATGGCCTTCTTTAGTATTTTAACCGGCATCATCGTTTTAATAGGATCTGTACGCACCAGTAAATACCAGCGCATCCGGGAAAGTGTGTTGTTGCGAACTCTGGGAGCTAAAAACAAGCAGATCCTGAACATTACAGCGTTGGAATATGTGTTCTTAGGCCTGTTGGGAAGTTTGGTGGGGATTCTTTTGGCCTTGGTCAGTAGCTTTTTGCTGGCTTTGCTGGTGTTTAAAGAACCCTTTGTGCCATCGATCGTTCCTTTTTTAGTGTTTCTACCCGGGATTTCCCTGTTGGTATTGGCCATTGGATTGAGCAATATCAGAGGGGTTTTGCGAAGCTCCCCCTTAGAAGTGCTTAGAAAAGCCGGCGGATAAGGCAGGGAATGAGTACGCCCGCCATTTTTTTATTCTCTTAAAAAAGGAATCTTGCAGGAGCTGCCCATTGTGGCGGTCCTAGCTAAAACTTTACGTAAATTGAACCTGAGTCTCACTTATTGGCACTATCATTGTAAGTAGATGAGTATTAATAAATTAAATATAGTAAAATGAGTAAAGGAACAGTAAAGTTTTTCAATGATACCAAAGGATTTGGTTTCATTACAGAAGAAGGAGTTGAAAGAGATCACTTCGTACACGTATCAGGATTGGTCGATGAGATCAGAGAAGGGGACGAGGTAGAGTTTGACCTGCAAGAAGGAAACAAAGGACTAAATGCGGTAAACGTAAAGGTCCTATAATATATAGTGATATATTTTTGAAATCAACCCTATCCTTTTGGATGGGGTTTTTTATGGCCTTATTTGAAAATTTCAATGGTAAACGGGTGCCCACCTCGGTAGCGACAAGTTAAGATGAGCTTGCTTCTAGGCGCTATGTACTTCATCAGGGCACAGTGACCTAGACTCGCATGGACACATTCCTTGTTCCGCTTTCGCGAAAGCGAACTCCATACCTCATTCCTCCATCCGGTCATCACTGTTTCCAGTGATGGAAATTTAAAGGCTCTGGGGAGGATCTACTTTATTGAAGTCGGCAAAGGTGGAGTTACTGGGCAGCTCAAAAATGGCGAGCTTGAAGTACGGCACCGCAGCAATCAGGTGATCAAAAATATCTGCCATGATGTACTCATAATTTTGCCAGCGTTTATCGCTGCTAAAGGCATACATCTCGATAGGAATGCCCTGCTGGGTAGGCGCAAGCTGGCGCACCATGATCATCATGTCCTTGTTGATTCCAGAATGGTTCTCGATATAGGTCTCCATGTATTTTCTGAAAACACCTAGATTTGTCAGGTTGCGGCCATTCAATAGCAGTTCTTTCTGGATGTCATTCTGGGTATTATAGCTTTCAATGTCCGTCTGGCGGGTTTCTAGATAAGCCTTGATCAAATGGATCTCTTTCAAGGCATCCACTTCTTCACTGGATAAATACTTGATGCTGTCCAGCTTGATGTTCAAGGCTCTTTTGATACGTCTACCGTCAGCATTTTCCATACCACGCCAATTCTTAAACGAGTCTGAAATTAAGGCGTAGGTGGGTATGGTTGTGATTGTTTTATCAAAATTCTGCACCTTGACCGTGGACAGGTTGATCTCGATCACATCCCCATCAGCCCCATATTTTTCAAAGGTGATCCAGTCGCCTATGCGCACCATATCATTGATAGACACCTGGATACTGGCCACAAAACCTAGAATTGTGTCCTTAAATACCAATATAATCACGGCAGATGCCGCGCCTATGGTGGTCAAGAATTTAATGAATTCTATTCCTGTAATAATGGCAAAAGCAGACAACAGTCCCAATACCCAGGCTACAATCATAAACACTTGAATGTAGCTATCGATAGGTTTGTCCTTTAAACCAGGCAGGGTTTTAAAGTAATCCCGCAGCGCATGCAGTACACTGCGCGCAATCCACAAGGTCAAAATGATGGCAAATACCTGCAGCCCTTTTTCAAACAAACGCTCGAAATAGGGAAAGTCAACAAACACCTGGGGCAGAAACTCCAGTACCACTAACAACGGGATAATATGGGCCACATTATTGGGCACTTTGTTCGTGACCAGTAGATCGTCAAAATTGGTTTGCGTACTGGCCGTAAATCGAATAAATAATTCGATAATAATCTTTTTGACGATAAGGTCAATCAGTACTGCGACCAGCAAAAGAGCCAGCGCTAGTGCTAGGGCATTCACATAGACAGCAGCCGACTCTAACATGCCTTGCTGGACCAGATAATCATAGATAGCGTGTTCGATATTCATAATAATCTTCGTTTTTGGACCTGTAGTGCCTGGTTTTAGGTGATTATAAAAAAGGGTAGAGCTACAAAAGTAACCTTACCTATCATAACCAACAGGAGTGTAGGGGATTATTCCACCTCGGCAGTGGCCAGCACATCGGCTAGTTCTTGTTCTTCATCCATACTCGTGCTGACGGGCACCGCATCTTTTAAGGCGACAAACCTTTTTAAACGCTCGACATCTTCCTCCTCACCGGTAAAATAGGGGAACACATCTGCTATAGGAGATTCAGAAACAGCGGTAATGGAGTATTCTCCCATCGTGTCGGCCATGGTGCTTACAGTATTGTCATAGGCTTCTTTGACGTCGTTTGCCTGTACCAGCATATACATATTGGTCTTGCGCTCCTTACCACTTTCCTCATCTACCGCGATCAGGGACACGCGGGACTTGAACCAGCGGTCGGCATTTTCAAAGGGATGGATCTCGGCATAATTTGCCACCTTGATATTGGTGATTTTGATCTCTTCGCTTTCACTCAAGTAAGCGGCCATTTCTTGAGTGATTCTACTTTCTGCCTCTGTATAGGATATGGCATCGACCAGAAAGGGCTCGGTCTTTATTTTTTGCGTGGCGGTCGCTTCATCAAATTTTCTATACTTCACTTTACACTCGTACCAGGTGGCGCTCATCTTTTATTTTTTTAGGGACGGCAAAGATAGGGTGGAGTGGAAGCTTGGGTGGTTGAAATACTGGATAGATGTTCACAATGGGAACGCCGTTTTGGTAGCCAGTTTAAAGTGAGGGAATTAGCGATGAGATTTAGTTGCGGTTCTATTTTTAGGACGTTTTCGCTTTCGCGAAAGGGAATTTAGAAGAAGGTTATGTCGTAATTGATACGGTGCGAAAAAGAGGGAAATTTAGATTTTGATTGTAGATATATGTTGTTTGTTACGGGAAACCGTTTTGAGAATTCTTTGCGTTATAATAGATTTATAATTCAGTTTTCGATACATTTAATGAAGACTTTTAAAAACCATGATTATGAAAGTAGAAGCCATTAAGCCCGGTCCAAAACCAAACAAACCTGATGGAACTCCAGATAGGAGAAGAAGAGTAACTCCGCCAAATAAACCTAAACATCCTGATCTTAAACCGCATAAACATGAGCCTGGTGATTAAATATTAGGATTAATTAGCAAAAAGTCGCAATTATGATTCCTTGAATCAAGAAGACTTGAACTATTTGAAATAATACACAACTATCGACATCTTTCCGCCACAGCTTGAATACGACAATGAATTCTTTCCCTATGTGGAAGAACCTAGTGATGATGATTTGCTACTGTTTACTAGGACTGAGGCTGTTTTGGTTTCTCTAAAAGGCGTGTTTGTGGATGGTGAACCATTGTTTGTGGTGCTGGGTGAGGAGTAGGGATTATTTGTCGAATTATTTTGAAGATGATCCAACCCCAAAATTATGTTTGGGTTTACCACTTGTTAGTGGATGAAACAGGAATAAGGTAAACTAATTATAAAACCATATATCTAATTGAATAACTTAATTTGTATATTTTTACCACAAACTCTATCTTAAATAATGGCGGCTGCTGAACAAATAAAAAGTCTTATCAAATCATTTAGCGATGGTGACGATTCACGATTTTACGCTACCGCGATGCAAATTGCTGCTGGAGAAGCGCGTAAAGGACATCAAGATCTTGCTCAAGAACTCAAAAAGCTAATTCAAGATTCAAAAAAGTCGAAAATAAATCAAGGTACATTAAAACAACTTCCTGTAAATTTTGCTCAAAAGGAATTAAATGATCTTCTAGAATTTTCAAGACCTAAAGACAAATTAAGAGATATGGTCTTATCGATTAATTTGAAAAAATCTCTTCAAAGAATATTAGACGAACAAAGACAGATAGAGGTTCTAAAACAACACAATTTATTTCCTAGGAAAAACATTCTACTTACTGGACCTCCTGGTAGTGGTAAGACAATGACAGCTCGAGTTTTATCTAATGAGTTACATATACCACTTTTTGTAATACGCCTTGATGGATTAATTAGCAGGTATATGGGTGAATCAATAGTTAAACTACGTTTGATTTTTGATACTATGAAAGAGTTCCGTGCAGTTTATTTATTTGATGAATTTGATAGTATCGGAACTACCAGGAATCAAGGGAATGAAGTTGGCGAAATTAAAAGGGTTTTAAATAGCTTTTTGCTTCAAATAGAAAAGGATAATTCAAACAGTTTAATCATTGCTGCGACAAATATGCCTGAAAATCTTGATGATGCCTTATTTAGAAGATTCGATGATATTATAAGTTACCCGCTACCTTCTGAGCCTGAAATTTTTAAATATTATACAAGAGAACTTTCCAATAAGGACGGAATTGATGACAGTATATTAAGAGAACTTTCAAAAATATCAATTGGATTAAATTTTTCAGATTTGGAAAAAATATGCCAAGATTACTTGAAAAATCTAATAGTTTATGGAGAAAGTAAATCTAACATAGAATTTTTGATAGAAGCTGTTAATTCTAGAAGAAGACCTTTTAATTAAGTATGTCAGATTTAAGTCATATTATATTAAACGGTTACAATGTCTCGTTACCATACACCACTCATGGTAGAGCACCTAATTTTCGTTTAAAGGAAGGAAGAGAAGTAAGAACACACGGTGATAAAATTATTTCTTCTTTTAATACTGCAATTTCAACATTCTCAAATCAGGAAGTTAATTTTGATTTTGTATACTTAGAATTTGAATCCGCATCTAATTTTGAATTAGCATTCAAAAGTTTTGAAGATGTAGCGGGAAACTATCGATTGGCATCCTGTAAGACTTTATTATCCTATGATATCGACGGTAATGCGGAGGTTACATTTAAGGTTGCGGTATATTTAAATAAGAAAGCTGTTGCGAATTTTTTAGATAAAGTTGAAAAATATTTAACTCAGGAGACCATTACGGGCAAGCCGAAAAATCAAAACCTTATTGCCAATATCGAAACCATTAGAGCGGCAACTTTAGAAAGTTTTTGGCAAGAACCAAATATTAATTTTCCTGCTTCTAATATCAGTGTTTGGTGGGAAGTATGGTTTAGTGGGAATGATAAGGAAAAAGTGCTACTATTTCTAAATTCTTTATCAAATGATAGTATTAAGACTAACAATAGATTATTGATTTTTCCTGAAAATGTTGTCGGCTTAATAAAAGCTACTCCTCAGGAGCTAGCTGAAAGTTTGCTATCTATTGATAACTTATCAGAGTTAAGAAAACCAATTGAAACAGCTGATTTTTTTAATAATTTGGATAAAACATGGGAAGATGAGTTTATCAATGATCTGAGAGGTAGAATAAATAGTCAAATCAGCCGTAACAATGTATCCATATGCTTGTTAGATACCGGTGTTAATAGAGTGAATCCTTTATTAATAGATCTAATACCAGAAAAGAATTTAGATTCAGTTAATCCTTCTTGGACTAATTCAGATTCAAATAGGAACGGACACGGAACTCCGATGGCTGGTTTAATTATCTACGGTGATATGATAGAGTCTATGAGTTCCAGCAGTACAATTAATGTTACAAGCAATATTGAAAGTGTAAAAATTATAGATCAGATATCAAACGACCCTGATTTATATGGCCAAATCACTTTAGAAGCAATTGCTATAGGAGAAATAATGAATCCTTTAAATAAAAGAGTGGTATGTTTAGCTGTAACAGCCGCAGCAGAATTTGAAAACTTAGGAAGACCTTCATCTTGGTCTGCCGCTATTGACCAAAAAATGTTTGGTACAATAGACCAAAGAAATGATAAAACATTAATACTTATTTCTGTTGGAAACTTACCTTTCGAGGAAAGATTGAACTACCCCATATCCAACGATGATTTTTCAATAGAAGATCCGGCTCAAGCTTACAACGCTATCTCTATTGGTGCTTACACAAATAAGGATAAAATTGATTTATTGACTTACCCTAACGCCGAATTATTAGCCAGGCGTGGTGGCTTGTCACCATGTAGCGCTACTTCAGTAAGTTGGGGTAAAATATGGCCTCGTAAACCTGATGTCGTTTTTGAAGGAGGAAATGACGCTATATTTAATTCAAATATTTTAGATCATGAATCATTAAAATTATTATCGACAGGAGTTGGTGGAGTTGGTAAATCATGGATTACTACTATGGCTGATACCAGCGCGGCCACAGCATTGGCATCAAAATTCACTTCGGAACTATATCAAAATTACCCCAATCTTAGACCAGAAACTATCAGAGCTTTGATAATTCATTCTGCTGATTGGAATGACATAATGCTGAATAATAGATTATTATCTAGTTTATCAATCCAAGAAAAAATAATTTTACTTTCCAAAGTGGGTTATGGTATTCCAAATTTACAAAGGGCTCTATCGAGTGCTGAAAATTCTTTAAATATTATAGCAGAAAGAACTCTTTCTCCATTTAAATTGGAAGAGAGTCGGGTCAAGACTGATAAATTCCATTTGTTTGATTTGCCTTGGCCAACAGATATTTTGTCCGAATTAGCCGAGTCAGATGTTAAATTAAAAATCACATTATCATATTTTATAGAACCAAATCCCGGAAATAAAAAATATGCCAATGAACAATCATACAAATCTTATGGTCTTAGATTCAAGATGATTGATAGAAATGAGCGTGTTGATAGATTTAAGGCTAGGGTCAGTAAATCTATAAAAAACGAACAAGAAGACTACATTAAGGAAGGAAGTGAAAATTGGTTGTTAGGAAGTGCTGTAAGAGATAAAGGAAGTATTCATAAAGATATTTGGGTTGGTGCTGCTGCTGATTTAGCTTTACGTAACAAAATAGCTGTTTACCCTGTAGGTGGTTGGTGGAAAAATCGAAAAAATCTGAACAGATACAATACTTTAGTAAGGTATAGTTTAATTATATCCATTGAATCTAGAGAAACAGATATTGATATTTATAATAATGTGCTAAATCAAATTGAAATATCTGTACCAATTAGTAATTAGTAATTAGTAATTTTATTAAAATTGAAAGCCCTCTAATAATATTCTGAACTCCATCCTCTTCATCTGCTCAGCAAACAAAGACCGTTCTAAAAAGGCTTAGCAGCAGCGCTTTTACAGAGTTGCAGGTGCAATCTGCTGGATATTATTAACTGACCATCATAATAAACTGCCCGACAAACAGACTAGTCACTTATGGTTTCTCAAAACTATGTCGCATCTCCTGAGTGGAAGAAGCATTTAATAACTGATTAAAAGTTTTGATCAAATTGAAATCGGCAGTGATTTCTTGAGAGACAGCTATTCCAGATATGCCCGTTGAGATAATGTTTTTGACATCGTTGGTAGTAATGCTACCAAAACCTATCAAAGGTGTTTCGGTAGATAAAGCTTCCGCAATAGCGGTATAACCATTGAGCCCTAAGGCTTTAGTTTCTGTAGCATCAGAAGTTTTAAACTGCCCTAATCCTATATAATCCACTTCTTTTTTAAGTAAGCTCTCGCAATCTTGCAACGTGTGTGCACCGGCACCAATAGTTTGCCAGGGAAACAAATGTTCTCTCACTAGAGTAGGAGAGGCGTCTGTTTTTTCTAGGTACACGCCGTCTGCTTTGATGGTTTTGGCGATTTTATAATCTGCGGTAATGATCAATCGGGTTTGAAAATGCGCCGTAATGGCTTGAACATCTTCGGCCAAGGTTAACCGTAATGCCTTTTTGATGGTACTCAGATCCAGTTGAACCAGTTCGATACCAGCGCTGCAAGCCTTTTGGATGTTTTCCAGATGTACAGCCGGCGTTTTTCCTTGAGAGATATAATGTAACTTAGGGATCATGTGTTCGGTTTTATGCCTTTCCTTAGGGATGGTAAGGTACGATGAGCGGTGGGGAACAAACTGGTTTCTCCTCATAAAATCTGCTTCATTGCCTGATGGGCAGGCCACAGGCGATGGCCCTGTTGCCAAATGGCCTATCATGGTCGTTGATGCTATCATAGGGCAAAGATTCAATGTGAGCGCACAGCCGTGGGTTTGCTAAACCGTATAAACAAGAGCGTAGAGATGAGCAACAGGAGCAAATACCAGGTATTGGCCACCAGGTCCAGATAGTTGATGCGCTCCTTAGAGAAGCTTAAGATCATCAATACTTGTGCTCCATAGGGCAACAATCCTTGAACGATGCACGCAAAAATATCCAATGTAGAAGCCGTTTTCTTTGGGTCCAGCTGGTATTCATCGTTGATGGTTTTTGCAATAGGGCCGGTAATAATAATGGACACCGTATTATTGGCAATGGCCATGTTGATACTGCTCACAAGGGTGGCGATACCTAACTGCGCTGACCGCTGGTTAGTAATGAGTTTTTTTATGTTGTGCAGGATAAATTCAATCCCGCCATGGCGTTCGACTAAAGCAGCTAGCCCGCCGGTAAGTAGCGACAGCAAGAAGATTTCAGTCATGCTGGTAAAACCAGTATAGGCAATTTTTGTCGATTCTATCAACGTGAAATCGCCATAGAGAATCCCTAACAGTCCCGCAGAAAGAACCCCTAGAAGTAAGGTGATAAAAACATTGACCCCTGCGACAGAAAGGACAATGACAAATACATAGGGCAGGATCTTAACGATCGAATAGGTGTACACGATATTCTCAGACGCAATGGACTCTAGACCCAAACCTTGCCATACCAAGAATACCATCGTGAGTAGGGCAGCGGGTAGCGCAATCTTGATATTCTCTTTAAATTTATCACTCATTTTACAGCCCAAGGATTGCGTGGCAGCAATGGTGGTATCTGAGATCACCGATAAATTATCACCAAACATGCTCCCCCCCAATAAGGCGCCACTTAAAATGGCCAGGTCTGCACTGCTTTTATCGGCAAAACCCACCACAATAGGCGCCAGCGCCACAATGGCCCCCACAGAGGTACCTGTGGAAACGGATAGAAAGCCGGCGATGACAAAAATACCCACGTATATGTATTGAATAGCGATGTAATCCAGACCTAGATTAACAATGGAGTCTACACTGCCCGTCGCGTTAGTAATGGCCGCAAAGGCACCGGCCAATAAATAAATCAAACACATGGTTAAAATCTTATCATCGCCACAGCCTTTTAATAAGATCTCAATTTTTGCCCGGATGGAGGATCGAAACATTAAAAAAGCAACGATAATACCAGCGATAACCGCCATGGGGGCAGGTAAGGCGTAGAAATCATTTTGGTAAATGCCCACGCCTAGGAATGTAAAAACAAATACAAACAGGGGGATCAATGCAGAGAATCTAGGGGTCATCATAGTGTTGTAGGCTCTATCTTTTTATCAGATAAAGGAAATAGCAACAAACAGGAAGAAGGATGACTTAACATTTTTTCCAAGTTATTGGCTTATCTATTTAGCACCTTGCTCGTTATTGCAGGTTGCTATCTCCTTTAAGAGATTCTTGATAATTAATTTTCGGCGGCAAAACTAATGAATAATTATTGTACCTACAACCATCTTCCTAAAACTTCCACCACTATCTAGGAGCAGGCCTTTTTAAGGGTTGGGAGGGAAGAACAGCGGCAGGCGGCATTTAGGGGGAATAGTTGCATATTTGATACATCAACAAAACAGAGATTCTCTTTCAAAATCAGCTCCTTATGACACCTACTCTTGTTTTTTCTATCGTTAATATCCTCGTACTTCCCATGTGGATCCTGATGATCTTCTTGCCCCAATGGAAGGCCACGAGGTTCTTAATGGATTACAAAATCATACCGCTTGTGCTGGCCGTGGTGTACGCGGTTTATGTGATCCAGGCGCTGGCCACTCAGGGTATGATGGACTTTGGTAGTCTAGAATCTATCATGGGTTTGTTTACCACACAAACAGCCGTGCTCACCGGCTGGATCCATTACCTGGCCTTTGATCTGGTGGTGGGAATGTGGATGGTGGACCAGAGTAAAAAGTTAGGCATTCACAAAATCTTAATGGGCGTATGTTTACTAGGCACCTTTATGTTTGGACCTATAGGTTTTATGGTGTTTATGATTATTAAGTTCATTAAAGAAAAACCTGCTGACACTGTGCCTGAATACTAAAATGAATACTTTCTTATAAAGACAGTCTATTATTTAGTTATTTTAAGGATACCGGTCTGAATTTCAACATTGCAAAATGAGGTTATTAGACGGTATGACGATATTGTGTATTCAGGAGCCTTGTTATCTGTTGTTGATTCTGAAGGATATTCAGCTAAATAAGAAATACGGAACAATTCAACAAGCAAGAATGGCTTACTATATATGAACCATAATTTATATTATGTCAAGTAGAATAATCTGGAAGCCCTAGGGATTCCAAAGCTTCTACTTATTCTACATCCACCGCGTCTACTACCCGGCCTCTGTATTCCATGCGTGTTCTGGTGGAGCTGATGACATATATGATCGCAGTACCATTTGCAAATAGGATGACTTCCGTATCAAAATTCTCAATGCCTTTGTCTGCATCAAATTTGATGCGGTATCTGTATCGGTCTTCTTCCTTGATCAGGCTATATTCCGTAGGTTCTACGTCAAACTGGATTCCTGCATCATTCACAGTTCCATAGCCACCGCCTTGACGACGTTCTCCGTAAAAGGGTAAATTGGCCTGGACGCGTTCGGGACTTAGTTGTACATAATACCCGTCTCCGGCCAAATCAATCCTATTGGCCGTATCTCCCGTCCCTCGCAAGACGCTATTCAATACTTGCTGGGAAGCATAGGTATTACCAGGGTAAGCGGCTTCGGCAACAATTCTTAGTTCACCCTCCTGCACCCGCTGGCTCATGGCGGCAAATTCTTCTGCTGTTCCTGCTTTTTTGGCACCACAGGAGGTGAGTACCACGGTCATCAAGGCTATGAGTAGGATTCCGGATATTTTTGAGCGGTGTTTATTATTTTTCATGGGAATTTCATTTTCAGTGATGAAGTTACCAAAATCAAGCCATGCTGGTGGTAAAGACCTCTTAAATATTAGAGGGCAACCTTCTAGTTTAAGATTTTTCTACCGTCTCAGGCTGAAATGACCCGTGATTTCCTGGTCCTCATAATACACCCGGTACCAGTAATCGCTACTGGGCAAGGGTTCGCTATTAAAAAACCCATCCCAGCCCGCATCTGCTGCGGCCATGACGGTCAAGAGTTTGCCATAACGGTCATACACCTCTACCTGCGACCCTGGAAACGCGGCCATGTTCCCAATCTGCCACCGGTCGTTGTACCCGTCTGCATTAGGGGTAAAAAACTGGGGAATTCCCAGTCGGTTATAGATTGCCGTGACCACCTTGCAATTTTGCCGGTCTGTAACCTCCACCTCTATTTGTAATAAACCGGTAATGTCCAGCACATTACTTATTTGGAAATTACCGCCGTTGTAGCGGTATAGAAAATCGCCCTCGTTGGTGATGACGGTGAGTTCGTTTCCATTTTCTTCCAAACTGATGATTTCGGCCAGGTTTTCAAAATCTACGTTAAATGTGGCGGTAGCGCTACAACCGGTATTGTTGGTCACCACACACGTGTAGGTACCTGCCTCCTGCACGCTTATCGTGGGCGTTTGTTCTCCAGTACTCCATTCATAGCTGGCCGTGCCCGCAAACTGTGGGTCTAAAATGACTGACGCCTCTGGACATATCGTGAAGTCCTCACTATTCAAAACAGGATTCTCGCTGATCTCAAACTCTACCGCTACCCTATTTTCATTCACACAATCGATCAGGGCATCTCTAGTCTGTGCATAGTAGGTTCCTGTTTGATCAACTTCTAGTGTATTGCTATTTGCTTGTATCAAATTCCCGCCAGTGGGCGCATCGTACCAGTCTGTGATCACACCGCTTTGAGCGCGTACCTCCAGTTGCGCTGTGGTTTCCTGACAGGCCACTACGCGATCCATCACTGGAATAGCTTCTGGAACTTGAACGAGCCGGTATTCAAAAACTCCCGAGAAATTGGCGCATTCTGAACCATTGAGGTTGACCGCATCCTCTGCAATCTTGACGCGGTAGAAAGTCGTTTGATCTAAAGTAGTGACAGTAAGGCTGCTGGAGTTTTCACCGTTGATGTCCGTAAAATTAACGCCGTCTGTACTGGATTGCCACTGGTATTCTGGCGTGTCGTAAACGGCTTCCGTCGTATTGACCTGTAGATCTATAGATTCATTGGTATCGTTGAAACATCGGGATCGTGACATGGCGCTGGCAGCATCCTCAATTTGCACCACATCCCCACAGGTACGGAAAACGATATCATCAATCGCTAGATCATTCCCACAACCACCGCCACCTTCATTGATCATTTTTAAAATACAGCCGTTTTGCCCTGTTGCCGTGGTAAACGTGAGGCCATATTGAATCCATACAGGTTGGTTTTCCCCATTTCTAGGATCCATAACCCCTTGTGCCAGACGGTTGGTGTCTGTGGCATCCCAAATCTCAAAGCGCACCTGTACGGGAATTTCACGGCCCGTACAGGCGCCACTGCCGGGATTGTATAAATTAATGATCCAGGCACTGAACTCGTAGTTCGTATTTTCACACAGCCCATTGATGTCCGTCTGGTAAAACTGGTCTGGAGCAAAGGAGGCGTTCACAATCAAGGCCTTACCATTGGAGTCTCCGGTATGGTCGTTGACGCTATGAAAACTTCCCAACTGCTTTAAATTGCTGGAAATCGTGTACTCGCCATCCTGAACGCTAGAATTTACAAACCTGTACGAGGTTTGTGCCGCACTTAAAGGAGGACCACTGGTCGTGCCCGTACCAAATGTTTCGGTAAAAATAGCATCACTGGATGCACCAGAGCAGAATCCCAATTGCGCTTTCGCGAAAGCGAAACAACCCAGCAGCACCAGCCAAAAAACAAAACCTCTCATAGGCCGCTAATATAAGAAGTTCCCCTAAGGAACCCGTTTTTTCATTCAATGGCCCCTGAAAGCTGCCTAGGTTCTTGAAGGTCTGAAACTTACCTATTTTGCTAACCGAGAAGGAATGCAGAGGCATTTTTCAACTAATTAACAGCACTCCAGAAAATCCCTTAAGATTCCCCTAAAGCATTGCCAATAATTGATTAAATTGGGGGAAAGATCATTTGTCATTTCTATCTTTAAACTAAACAAAAACGATTATGCAAGTAAATTTCAATTACCAACACGTAACAGGCAGCAAGGAGCTGGAAGCATTCACAGAAGAAAAACTTCAACCTTTATTTGACAGATACAACTGGGTAACCCGCGCCGATGTTTTTTTTAGAAAGGAAAATACCAGCAGCCGTGAAACCGGAATGATCGCTGAAATACGCTTAAGTGCCCCAGGACCTCGCCTGTTTGCGGAGGAATCTCACAACACCTTTAAAGAATCGGTATCCAAAGTGGTAGGCCAGCTTAAAAAACAGTGCGAGAAGCGCAAGGCAGACATGATTTCCCATTGATATGATTTCCATTGCAACCGACCATCGCGAGATTGTCCTGATCTATAATTCTGACATCAAGAACCATCGAGAGATTTTTGCTTATGCACAATCAGCAGATGTGAAATTGAACGCGCTGGATCTACAGACAGAAAAAATCACAGGTACTTTATGGAGTGAAGTAGCCAGCATGTTGGGCAAGGAAGTCAAAGATCTGGTTCCTACAGACCACGGCGCCTTTGTCCAGAAACATGGGGAGGGTATCACCCTGGATAATGAGGGTGCCATCAAGATTCTTCAGAACGAGCCTGACATGCTTGTCTATCCGGTAGCCATTAAAGGTTCACATGCGATTGTAGCCCATTTATATGGTGATATCACACAACTATTTGGGACAGATACCGCTGGGATAAAAATACCCTAGCACAGCGTATCTTTACCGCAACAAATCCAGCTCCAGCAGCTGGATTTTATTTTAAACATTAATATCCTATGATTGTTTGGGTTTCCTTTATTATACTCGTAAGTATTTTTCTTGCGTTGGATTTGTTTGTATTCAACCGCAATGCACATGTCATTAATACCAAAGAAGCTTCTAAATATACCGCCTTGTGGGTGGGTATCGCCCTATCCTTTACTGCAGTAGTCTATTTCATCTACAAATACGAATGGGTCGCAAACCCGGACAGTTTAACAGGTGGGAACGCTGCCCTTAAGTATGTTACCGGTTATTTGATAGAGTTGTCTTTAAGTATCGACAACATTTTTGTGATTGCAGTGATCTTTAAATCCTTTTCCATACCTCTTAAATTCCAGCATCGGGTGCTGTTTTGGGGCATCGTGGGCGCCTTGTTCTTTAGAGGCCTAATGATCTTTTTTGGGATTGCATTGATCAACGAGATCAGTTGGATGACCTATGTTTTTGGAGCGTTTTTGCTGTACACGGCCTATAATATGTTGACCTCGCACGAAGAGGAGTTTGATCCAGACAAGTCCTGGATCTATAGATCTGCCCGCAAAATGTTTCCGGTAACCCAACACCTGGATGGACAGAAAATGTTTGTCCACAAGATGGGCAAACGCATTGCCACGCCCCTATTTCTAGCTTTGATCGTCATAGAGCTCACAGATGTGCTCTTTGCACTGGATTCCATACCCGCCATCCTTGCGATAACCTCAGACCCGTTCCTGGTATTTTCCAGTAACATTCTTGCCATTATGGGATTGCGTAGTATGTATTTCTTCCTTTCTAACCTGTTGGACAAGTTCCAGTACATCCATTACAGCCTAGTGGCCATTTTGGCTTTCGTAGGGATAAAACTCATTTTAGTGCATCATGTGGAGTTTCCAGAATGGTTGTCCCTGGCCGTTATTTTTGTGGCACTAGGGGCCGGTATGTTGTTTTCTAGTTTTAAAAAGACCGATAAAAAAGACCGACAAGACGTTAAAGAGTCGTTGAACACCGATAAAAAACCTTAATTGTTGTTAAATTTGTCGTTAATCGAATGATAGGTGTCTTTAATCGGTATATTTGAAGAAACATATCGATTATGGTACATTTCAACTATACACATTTAACCAGAAGTAAAAAACTGGAAGAATTCATCACAGATTCATTAGCAGATCTAATGGATGAAGGTTCCCACATTTCGACCATCTATTGCTTTATGAGTCGTGCATTTGATAAACGGGACCGATTGATCAGTACTTTGAAGATGCAGATACGTTTGAAGAGTAACGATAGTATTGTTATTGAGCAGTCTGCAAGTAACTTCAAGAATGCTTTTAAAACCTTAAAGCCAGAGTTGGTTTTTATGTTCAACGACTCTCGCACTGAATTAGCCTCTGCATAATTAAAAACAGCCCTGGAATCTCCAGGGCTGTTTGAGAAATTGTACGTTATTTTTCTTACTTGAGAAGGTCGCGCATTTCGCTAGCGCTTACCGATTTCCCATAGACTTTATGATCTACTTCCATAGCATTTGTCGCTGCTAAATCTCCCGCATATACCGGCTCAAAACCTATATCACTAATTAATCGTTCTGCTACTTCCCTACTCCTTTGATCCTGTGCGGCAAAAGGAACGGCCATTTTACCGCTTTCGCGAAAGGCGTTGTTCTTCAAATCTTCTGCATGGATCGTGTTGAATGCTTTTGCAGTTCGCGCGGTATTGAATCGTGTAGCTACGTACTCACTGCTGTTTAAATTCCCATCCCGCACTTCTTGAGCCATTTCCCCATCTCGTTCTGGATAAGGGTTGGTGGCATCAATAATCACTTTATTCTTGTATTCACCGGCGTATAATTCCGCTGTTTTATCGACGGCCCAAAAAGGGGTGGCCAATAAATAGGCATCTGCATTTGCTTCCCAAGCTTCTGCCACGCTTACCGCTCTGGCATTAGCACCCGCTTCACGCACAAGATCCTTTAATTCCTCAGGATGTCTAGAGCTGAACCAGACTTCATGTCCAGCCTTCGCCCAGTGCTTTCCCAGGTTTCCTCCTATATTTCCACTTCCTATAACTCCTATTTTCATAAGTATTGATTTAAATTAATCTTCGTTTTTTATCTGCTATTTACATAGCTTTAAATTACTTTTTATTTCCTAGTTCTGCTCGCTCGACATAATCTCCATTAAAGATAAAATCGTCTTGTTTTTTACGTTGACGGTCTTTTTGCTCTTCGCCCTTCAAATTTTCAGGCAAGTCTTCTAGCTGGCCTCCATAATAACCTACAGCGATAGCGGTTGCGACGTGATAGGTTTCTGGAAATTTGAATTCTTTCAAGGCTTCCTCATGTTTGATCCCTGCCATTTGGTGCATGGCAATTCCCATGCTTTGAGCTTGAATGGTCATATTTGCGGCAAACTGGCCCAAATCATGAAGTGCGTGGAAATTATCCTTTCCATCGGGTGTTTTTTTATCAAATACGCCTAACATCAACACGGGAGCATTTTTTGCCCAACCTTGATTGAACGCTACCAATACCTTCATGATGCGATCGTAAGCTTTGCTTCCCTTCTTTCCCCAAACGATATTCCAGGGTTGTAGGTTATTGCTGCTGGCTGCCCAGCGCCCGGCCTCAAAAAGGGATTGTAGGTCTGTATCGCTTACTGGAGTCTCTGCAAATGCGCGAGGGCTCCATCGATTTTTGATCAAGTCGTGGATTTTATGATCTGTGGGTGTATTTTTAATAAGGTCTGTCTTTGCAGTGCTCATAGTTGATTTTTAGTAGGTGTTGTATTGAATCCCTCTAAAATACAGCCCACAGCTACAATTCAATGCCTGTTTAAGAATACTTAAACAGGCATTGAGAAGGATTTAACGGATGCCCGCTGTTCTTAGGCAGAGTTGCGGCTGGCGTTGATGTTTCCATAGAGGGAACGGGTGACCAGTAGTTCATAAGTCTTTAGTTGATCCGCATCCTCCGTATCCATTTCTCGTATGTGTTTTAAGGCAAACTGTTGTATGGTCAACAAGGGCAGGACAATATCTTCCCGAGCTAATATGCTTGCTTTACCAGCAGGCTCATTTTCCATCAATTCCTTCATTCCCGAAAGCTTCAACATTAAGGATTTAGAACGCTCGTACTCTGCATGGATCAGTTTCCAGAAGCCTCCATACTCTTCATCGGTTTGCATGTAGGCAGTTAAACCAAAGAACGACTTGGTAAGGCTCATCATACTATTATCCAATAGGGTACGGAAAAATTTTGAATGATTGTACAACTCTTGGACTTCCTCCCATTTACCGTCTTCAGACATTTTTTCTAAGGCCGTTCCTACACCAAAGAATCCAGGAACATTTTGTTTTAATTGGCTCCAGGAACCTACAAAAGGGATCGCCCTTAGGTCTTTGAATTTTAGTTCATTGCTGCTTCCACGTTTGCTGGGGCGGCTGCCTATATTGGTCATTGCATAATACTTGAGCGTACTCATGTTCTCTAGGTAGGGCAAGAACTTGGGATGCTCTTTAAAGGCGGTATAGGCATCATAACTGTACCCAGCCAGCGCGTCCATCGTGTTCGACTCTTTATCAGTAAAATCGTTGGCTTCACTGTCATAGATCGCATTGGAAACGCCACTACTAAGTAATTGTTCCAGATTGTATTGACAACTGTCTAGAGTTCCAAATTTAGAACTGATGGTCTGGCCTTGTACCGTCAACTGGATCTGTTTGGATTCAATTTTAGAACCCATAGACGCATAAAACTGGTGCGTTTGTCCCCCACCTCGCGCTGGTGGCCCGCCACGACCGTCAAAAAACACAACCTCTATACCAAATTCCCTGCTCACCGCAGTTAGCGCTTCCTTAGCTTTATAAATGCTCCAATTGGCCATTAAATACCCACCGTCCTTGGTACCGTCGCTGAAACCCAGCATCACGTGCTGTTGATTGTGACGTCGTTTCAAGTGTTCTCGGTATTCCGGATTGGAATACAGTTTACGCATCACCTCTGGTGAATGGACTAAATCTGGAACCGTTTCAAAAAGCGGCACTACGTCCACGGCTGGCTCGTGCAGCCCGCATAACTTCAACATGGCATAGGCTTCCATAATGTGCAAAATGGTTTGCGTGTTAGAAATGATGTAGCGGTGACAGGCCCGTTCCCCATTGCGTTCTTGAATGGTTTTGATGGCTCGTATGCTTCCTACGGTTCTTTGAGTATAGTCATCATCCACGTCTGATACCTTGATGTCTCCGTTAACTTTGGCTAATGCTTCTATTTGCTCGTCCTCAGGGAGTTCCTCGTAGTTTGTTGGGAATTTCGCTTTCGCGAAAGCGAACATTTTATCAAACACTTGATCATGAATACTGCTGTCCTGACGTATGTCTAGACTTGAAAAATGGATCCCGAACAAGTGAATCTTATTGATCAACGACTGGATGTCTTCCACAAACAAGCCGTTGTGGTCGTTTAAAACCGTCTCCTTGATCTTTTGCAGGCCTTCCCGCAGATCTTGAGCGGTAAAGTCGAGCACGTCTGTTTCTGAAATAGCCTCATAACACATCAGTTCCAACTTTTTTAAAGGTTGTTCGACGCCTTTAAACGTAAGCCTGCGGCCCAACTTGCGAAAGTCTCTGTAGTAGTTTTTGAAAATGGTACTGCGCAATTTTTGAGCGACGTCTAGCGTGATTTGTGTGGTCACAAATGGATTCCCATCCCTGTCCCCACCCGGCCAGAAGCCCACCTCGATCATCGCATTTTCAAAATCACGGGTAATGGGCAAGTTGGAGGTAATGTAATCGTAAATATTTCCCATGGCGTAGTAAAAGATGTTCTCCAGATACCAGACCAGGCTGTTCGCCTCATCAAAAGGAGTGGGCTTTTCTTTTTTGAAAAAAGGAGTCTTTCCTAGTTGGGAAAGCAAGAGTTTTACCTCACGCACATCGTTGCGGCTTACTGCAGCACTTAAATCATTAATGATCCCCAAGACAGATCCCGGATAGAACTGGGTAGGATGCGCCGTCAATACAGGCTTGATCTTTAATTCCTGTAAATAGTGTGCGAGCTCTGTTTCTTTTTTGAGTGCCTGCGCTTCTTCCTTGATGTTCCTTAACGTACCGCGGCCGTCCAGGTTTTGTACCGTGGCAAATGCAGCATCTTCAATGGCGTCAAAAAGGACTACCTGACGTTCAATATATTGAATAAAGCGAAATAGCAATTGCTCTTTTTCTTCTTGAGAAGCATCCCGCATGTAGCGTTCAAAGAAGTATTCCACGATCTCTGTAGGGTTCTTTTTGAGCTCAAAGCCCTGTTTACAAATCTCATGAAACAGCGGCAAAAGACCGCCTGTATTGGATATTTTATCAAAGGGAAGCGTCATGAAAATACCATTAAAGATCTGGTATTTTGAAGCGACCTCGTTCTCGAATCGTTGTACTTTAGGTAATCGTGCCATAGACTGCTAAGGTACTAAAGCGCTTTTCTATAGCCGAATAAATAAGTGATGAATACGTTAAATTATCGCATATAAATCAAGCATCAGCCTACTTATCTTGTGAATACTGAGGTGTTTTTTTGATTTCAGGGCTTTAAAACCTATTTGTAGAAAGCGGCTTTTTTACTGACTTGTTTGGTAAAACTCTTTTTATCTAAGCAACTAATTTCTTTTGCACAATTCGCACCGCATCTGCTACGGTTTGCATGTCTTCCATGTTCTTCTCGTCAAGAACGATATCAAATTCATCTTCCACATCCAGAGCTACGTCCACTAAATGGGCGCTGTTGATGTTGAGATCGTTCATCAAGTGACTGTCCTGTTGTATGGCGCTCGCATCTACATCTTGAGGCAAATAGGTTTTAACGATGGAGAATAATTTATCTTGAATTTGTGCTTGGGTCATTGATGGGTTTTTGTATTGATTTCTTGTAGGTTGGTCGTTTATGACTGGAATTGTTGACGGTATTTCTGGATTTAATTTAGAGCAGTTGCTTTAAAAGTCCTCACCCGATATTTTTAAAGATGCTTCTAGTGGTTCATTTATTCCAGACACAGCCGCCAGATTTTTATACTTCTTAATTAGGGTCTTTATAACGTTTCAAGACTACACAAGCATTCACATCTCCAAAACCGAAACTTGCTTTAAGCAAGATTTCCATTTTTAGATCAATGGTTTGCAAGGGAACCTTTGAGGCCTCAATGAGGCCGGCGATTTCTGGATGCAGGCTGCTGATGTTGTTGTTTTTAAATACCTGTTGGTGTTGTAACTGGAGCACGCTGCCCACCAACTCAATACTGCCGGCTGCCGCTAAACAATGTCCTACACTGGACTTAAAGCTATTGATATAAGGGAAGTCTGCCCCTTTAAGCTTCAAGGCTTCTGACCAGTTTTTAATTTCATACGCATCCTTACCTGTGGCAGTGACGTGACCATTGATTGCGTCCACTTGATCTGCTGAAACCCCTGATTCCCGCAGGGACATCTGGATTACTTTTTTAACCGCATCGCCGTTGGGAGCGGTCATGCTGCCATCGCCTCTATGGCCGCCAGCATTGATAGCACCACCTAAGACCTCGCAATAAACCGCAGCTCCACGTTCTTGAGCAGATTCCAGACTTTCCAATACCAATGCTCCCGCACCAGAACCAGGAACAAATCCTGCTGCATCCTGAGAAAACGGCCTGCTGGCGGACTCTGGGTCGTCATTATACGATGTAGGTAAAATGCGCATGGCATCAAAACCACCCCAAATGTAGGGACCAGAATCACTGGTGGAACCTACCAGCATTTGCGTTGCTTTTCCAGATTTGATAAGTTCGTACGCCATGATCAAGGCTTCCGTTCCTGTGGAGCAGGCACTGGAATTACTGGTGACCCTATTTCCTGCACCCAATTCTCCTGCCAGCCATGCGCTGATGCCGCTTCCCATCGTTTGGATCACGCTGGTACTGCCCAAACGTCTTACTTTGCCCTCATCGATCAAATGGATCGCTTCTCTAAATTTTTCACCACCACTTTGTCCCGTACCGAAAATAATTCCTAACTGTTCCCAGGCCTGTTCTTTTGGAGCTGTTGTTAGGCCCGCATCAGCAAAGGCTTGTTTTCCCGCGATGATTCCATACAGCATGCCACTGGCTTTGAATCCGCGCTGTTGGAGCGGTGTGAGGTATTCATCGATAAGTTCTTGAGTTACGGGCGGTGTCCCTGCTACTTGGCAGCCAAAATTCAAGTCGGCTAACTGTTGGTGGAATGTAATCCCGCTGATTCCTTCTTGTAACGCTTTCGCGAAAGCGGAAACATCAGTAGCATTGGGTGCAACAACACCCAGGCCTGTGACCACTACTCTACCGGACTTTGATATACTCATAGAATGAACTGTTGTGCTAAACTAGAAACAATCTTTTAAACCATATCATTATTCCTAGACAATCGCGGGTTTTAGGATCATAAAACTGATGATTTCCTAGCCTCGTAAACCTATTTATCATCGTATCATTGCACCCATGATTCAAAAACGCTGGCTCTATTTGGTATTTATCATCGTTTGCCAAACGGCTCTTTCACAGACAGCGACCGTGAGTCGCATTGAGTTTGAGGGGCTCAAGCGTACTAAAGCGTCTTTTCTAAACAGGTTGCTTAAAGTAACCCATGGAAGTACCGCTGATTCCCTAAAAATTGCGACCGATCTGGAGCGGTTGAACCGGTTGCCGGGAATAGCTAAAGCCACAGTTTCCAAAACCAGCGATCCCAATGGCAACCTGATACTTACCTATACCATCGATGAAAATTTTACGATTATTCCAGGATTGCGTGTTTCCACAGCGGCCAATGGTGATTTTTCCTTTAGAGTTTCACTTTTTGAATTCAATGCGCTGGGAGCAAATCACCTTATAGGAGGATATTATCAAAACCAAGTGTTTTCCTCCTATGGTGCCTACATAGAATCTCGCTATCTGTTTTCAAACAAGTTGGGACTGGGAGTCAACTATCAACAGAACAACACCTTCCAACCCATTTTTTTTGATGATCAAGATAAAACGAACTACCGCTATGAAAATAGATCTTTTGAAAGCTACCTGCTCTACGAATTTGATTTTCATAACCGTGCAGAATTAGGTGTGGTGCTCTCTGATGAAAACTACACTTATGAGGATGGCCGCTTTGCAACTGGGATACCCTTAGATCTAGAGGCTAAAAGAACGACCCTAAGAGCTCAATATGAGCATATCAACATACAGATTGACTATCAGTACGTTTCTGGATGGCGCAATCAAACAGACCTTCAGTCCATTACAGGTGGTACTGGTTTTCTAGCAGATAACCTGGTCATTAACAATGATCTTGAATATTTGACTCGGGTAGGACGCAAAGGCAATTGGGCCAGCAGGTTGCGGTTGGGATATTCAACAAGAAATGATTCTCCCTTTGCTCCTTTTGTGGTGGATAATCAAATGAACATTCGTGGCGGTGGCAACGTCGTGGATCGCGGTACGGCTACTGCCACGATTAATACGGAATACCGGCATACCCTGTTTGAAAAAGGATGGTTTGTGCTGCAGAGCAATACTTTTCTAGATATTAATTCACAACGTCAGGTGGGGGAAGAATTGGACTCGATACTGGACTCAGAAAACCTGCGTGTAGCTCCAGGCATAGGCGTCCGGTTTATTCATAAACGTATTTTCAATGCAGTATTTAGACTGGATTATGGCTATGGAATAGGGAAAGATGCCAGCAGTGGTATTGTTTTTGGGATTGGGCAGTATTTTTAAATCAAGCTGAGAATCAGTCCAAAAATGACGGCTTGCACGAGGGCAAATAGTACTTTCTTACGGACTCTATATACATCAGAAATCAGATTCCAACAATATAAAAAAAGAAAGATGGGGAGCAAATAGCCCAAGAAGTAGAAATCCTTCTCCAAACTTATGCCACTATTTCCTATAAATAAAAACATTTTAGCCAGCACCGCGAGTGTTGTGTAAACCACCCATTTAGCGTTGATGCTTGCCATTCTCAACCTGCGGGTTTTATTTCTATGGGAAGCCCTAACACCACTCATCCATAAGGAAGTCGTAAAGCAAAAAGAAAACGCGACTGCGTTGAATGCGATCACTTGATAATAATAGGGAGTAATTACATAATCAAAACTCCAATCCTCCACAAAAATCCCAAGATTTGCTAGCCTTAAGCAAAAACGTAAAAGGAGATTTAAAATAAAACCCCCCAAGATCCCAACCACTACCCCACTGTAGTACCGGAAAACACCGATTTCTTTGACCGTAAATTCTACTTTCAGCTTTTTAAGCTGATATGTTTTTTGAGATGGAATGGCGAGAAGTTTAATCATCTGAAATTTAGAAATTGGATAGAATCATCCCACTCACCCAGCCTTCTGCGATTTTCTTTTCGTTTTCATCGACCATCTGGACGGCGACTTTTAACTTCTTAAACCGAAAGTATTCTTTTTTAGCCGTTACAATTACCGTGGTCTCTGGTAGAACTTGGCCCTTAAAGACGACATGCGCTTCAGTAAAAACCAATCTAGGCTTTTCATCACTCTCTCTCAATAAATAGGCACCCAGGCAAACCAGCCCTATCTGTGCCATACATTCTTGCAGGATGACACCGGGAGTTAATGGTCGGTCCTTAAAGTGGTGCTTGTAGAAATATTCGCTTTCGCGAAAGCGATAGATCCCAATCACGTGATCTTCATCTACCTCTAGGAGTTGGTCCACAAATTTGAACCCATCGCCGTAGGGCAAGTTGGCTACAATTTTTTCAAGTTCAGAAAGTAACATGTTGCTAAGTTAAGGATTCGCCGCCATCCACCTGGATCACGGTGCCATTGATGAACGCCGCTTCAGGCCTGCATAACAAATACACGGCGTTTGCGACATCCTCTGGCTGCGTCAACCTCCCGAATGGGTTGCGTTGCAGGCTGTTAGCTTTGAGCGCTTCATACATAGGAATGCGCTGCAGGCTTTCTGTATCTGTCACTCCGGCTTGTATGCAGTTGGTGGTTATTCCTTCTTTTGCAAACTCCAGCGCCATATTTCTTGTGATGGCTTCCAGAGTGGCTTTAGCGGCACTAACGGCGGCATATGCAGGCATGGGCTTGTGATTGCCCTCGCTGGTAAAACTGATGATGCGGGCAGGATTCGCTAAAAGTTGGGCCTGGCGTAAGGCTTGAGCCCAACTGTATAAGCTGATTCCCATAGAATAAATCGTTTGGGAAAAATCTCCTGAGTTGAGGGGCGTATCGCCGGTCATGGGCTTCAAATTCCCTTTAGAAATACTGTGTAGCATCAGGAAAATGGGGTTGCCATTCAGGTAAGATTGTATCTGTTGTAGTAGGTCTGGAATTTTGGATTCGTTTGTAGCATCTGCGTTTATAAACAAATGATCTGTTGCGTTTTCTAATTTTTCAAACCGCTGATTAATAACCTCTTGATGCGATCTGCCTGAACGATATATTACGATCAATTTCATGCCGTGAGCCGCACATTTTTGAGCGGTCGCATATCCTAAACCGCTGCTGCCTCCTAGAATGAGCCCGTACTTATTTTCCAGATCTTTTACCATTCCAGCAAGATTCGTTGTGCCGTAAATCCAGGCCCGAAGCTGAGCATCAATCCCAGATCTCCTTCTTTAATTGTAGGCTTATTCATAAAGCGCTCCAGTACAAAAAGTACCGTGGCGCTACTCATGTTGCCATATAGCCGCAACACTTCTTTTGTATCTTCAATATTCTTACCCAAATCACTGAACAGGGCTTCCACAGTTTGAACAATTTTCTTTCCTCCAGGATGGAAGATCAAATGATCTACATCTTTAATTTCCAACTGATGTTTCTTCAAAAACGGATGAATGATAGCAGGAAAGTGCGCTGCAATAGTTTCTGGAACCTCTTTGTCCAGCACCATTTTTAACCCACTGTCAACCAGATCAAACCCCATCATGTGGGTAGCATCTGGAAAATGATACATCTCGTGTCCCTTGATTTTAGGTCCTTCCTCCCCTTCTACTGATGATAATAATACACAAGCACAACCATCTCCAAATATCGCCGCACTTACCATGTTTGCCATGGAAAAATCGTTGATTTGAAAGGTAGCGGTAGGAGCTTCAATAGCAATAACAGCCGCTTTTTTTCCAGGATTTGCCCGCAAGAAATTATCGGCATAAATAAGTCCAGAGATTCCGGCAACGCAACCCATTTCAGTAACGGGAAGGCGAACAATATTCTGGCGCAGGTCCATTTCATTGATCAAATAGGCATCGATGGATGGAATCATGATTCCAGTGCAACTTACAGTGATGATGTAATCCAGTTCTTGAGGATTCCAGCCGGCATTGGAAAGTGCCTTTTCCAGCGCAGTTTTGGCCAGCGGCACCGCTTCACGGCGGTAGATCTCATTACGGTCTTCAAAAGAAGTTCTTGTAAAAACCTCTATAGGATCCATAATGGAATATCGTTTATCCACAGCAGCCCCTTCAAAAATCTTGATGGTCTTGCGTCGCAGGCGCTCGTCTTGGTCGGCAAGCCAGGTTTCTACAAAAGGTAGGATTTCTGCGGTTTCTTTAAAATATTTGGGGGTTACAGTAGCAACACTTTTAATAGTTACGCTCATCAGTAGGTAGAATCCATATATAACGGAACGACCACTTCCATGTCAATCGGTCATTTTTAATGTGCAGCTGTTGGGCATAACGTTTAAAATCAGAACGTTTAAAGCCAGAAGCTATAGAAATCAATCCATCATGGATGGAAATCTCATTCCTGATAAAAATAGGACTAAATAACTTAAAGAAACCATAAGCAATGCGGCTTCTATGCAAGTCATTGATGATGATGGCCTTAGAAGTAATTTCCTTGAAGCGTCTCAGAAATTGGACCATTTCGACCTCGCTAAAATGATGCAAGGTCAGCGTTACTAATAGAATATCACACTTCAACTCTTCCAGGGGTGCTTTGAAGATGTCGCTTTCGCGAAAGCGAACATTATCATACTCCAAGCTCTTCTCTCTGGCTTGTTCTATAGATCGTTTACTCAAGTCGATTCCCACGAACTCTACATCATAATCTGAAAGCTCTTGAGCCAAATAGCGCAACATCGCACCATCACTACAACCAAAATCCAGGATGCGGTATCTCTCCTGGGGATTTTTATCCAGTAGTGTTAGAACCGCTTTTTTAGTGAATGCATAACCACCCAACCATTGGTTGCATTTGTTGATGTCTGCCACTGCTTTATCTAAGGTACGGACATCGAGGGTGGGATCGTCCATCCATTCAGCTTCCGTATTGCGGTAGTTGGATTGAAATCTCAAGGTGTAATAGGTTTCCCGTGGGTTTTATTGATTATTCGAGGTAGTAAAAATGGAAGTCGTAACAAGACGGCATACATTACCCGGGTCAAGCCTGGATGTATAAGAATGGCTTGCATCCAACGCCCCATGAGCATGCGAGATCTAAAAAAAGAATGCCATTGCTTGTTGTATCTTTTGATCATTTGCTTTCTTGAAATCTGATCCTCCATAAAGGCGCTCACCGTTTTAGAAGCGATTGAGGCACTGTGAATTGCCATGGCCATGCCGTTTCCACATAAGGGATGTATCAAACCAGCGCTGTCGCCTACAAAAAGAAGTTGGTGTTTTCCCTGCTTTTTAGAACCAAATGATATTTGAGAAATGGTGATGGGTTTATCCCAAAGAGGACGCGCATTCTTGAAAAATTCGTTGAGGTGTGGATTTTTGCACAACACCTTTTCCTGGAACAATTCCACGTCTTTATATTGCTTGAAGGATCTGTAGCTGGTTAGGTAACACAAATTAACCGCGCCTGATTCTACTTGAGACAGCCCGGCATACCCCCCATCAAAATTGTGTAATTCTACCTTATCCTTTGGAAAATCAAACTCATAGTGCATCTTTACCGCCAGCCATTCGCTTTTGGTCTTCATGAATTCTCTTTTAAGTTGACGGTCTAACTGGGAGCGCTTTCCCGTGGCGATGATCACCTGCTTGCAGGAATAGTTGTTTTTATTGGTAATCACCTCTTGAACTTCCTGATCATCGTAGATTTCAACAACGCGTTCTTGCAGTATGGTGCACTGCTGTGAGGCTCGTTTAAAAAGTTCTTGATCGAGATGGTACCTAGAAATCCCAAAACCTCCTAAAGGCAAACGGCTTTTCATGCACCTGCCATCCTTTAAGGAAATCTGGAATTCATTGATTTGAACCTCTGTAAGTTGATTCAAGTCAATTCCTTTGGATTCTAATAAGGGAAGGATTTCGGCGCTTAAATATTCACCACACATTTTATGTCGTGGGTAGGAATCTGGATCCAGCAATAAGACCTTATGAGAACCACCTAGTTCAATAGCAGACCAAAGACCTGAAAGCCCACCGCCAACAATAATAATATCAAAATGAGTCATCACCTATCAAAGATAGAAGTGGTGCGAGCTAATAAAAGAATTCTAAAAGTTAAGATTGGGATTCTTCTGCTTTCTCTGAGTAATACTTTCTTTGAATAAATTTCAAAATAAGATAGATTACCAGAAGACTGGAAAACAGACCAAAAAGAAGTCGACCCGTGAGCCCCAAAGTACCAGCACTTGGGCCGAAGAAAACCAGTATTGCGAACAAACCTGTCAAGAACCAAAGGACATATCTAAAATTGTCCGCTTCATCCATGAATTTCATAATAAGTTGATTTTAGTGTTCAAGGGGTCTTACAAATTTAGAGAAATTAACCTGTTAAATACTAATAATCTATCAAACTTTTAACAGCCTCCCTAAGTCGTTCTATAGGCAAATACTGTTTCTCCAAGTCTGGATGGAAGGGAATAGGTGTATCTAAACTACCTACTCTTATCACAGGGGCATCCAACATCTCAAAGCACTCCTGCCCTATCTTTGCTGCAATATCACTACCTATACTACCCGTGGTATTATCCTCTGTCAAGACGACCACTTTACCTGTTTTTTGCACGCTAGCAACAATGGCCTGGAAGTCCATAGGAACTAAAGTGCGCAGGTCAATTAAATCAGCATCCAGTTGTATTTCATCGATAAAGTTGCTAGCCCAGTGAACTCCAGCACCATAAGTAACAATTGTTAAATTATTGCCTTCCTTAACCAATCGAGCTTTGCCCAACTCTATCCCGTAATCCTCTTCAGGAACTTCTCCATAAACAGATCGATACAGCGCTTTGTGCTCAAAATAAAGTACAGGATTGGGGTCGTCAATGGCAGCGATGAGCAAGCCTTTAGCATCCTCTGGAAAGGCTGGATATACTATTTTTAAACCAGGTATGGTATAGAACCAGGATTCATTAGTCTGCGAGTGGAATGGCCCTGCACCCACGCCAGCGCCACAAGGCATTCTTATCACCACGTCTGCATTCTCGTTCCAGCGGTAATAGGATTTAGCCAGGTAATTCACGATGGGATTGAAACCGCTGCTTACAAAATCAGCAAACTGCATTTCTACCACAGCTTTCATTCCTACAATGCTCAATCCCATGGCGGTCTCTACGATTGCACTTTCACAAATGGGCGTATTTCTTACCCGGTCAGCACCAAATTCTTCTAAAAACCCTTCGGTGATCTTGAAAACGCCACCATATTCTGCAACGTCCTGTCCCATGATGATCAGGTCTTTATGGTTGCGCATGGCAGATCTCAATCCGCGATTTATGGCATCCACTAATCTTATATTTTCTGTAGGACCTTCTGGGGACGGGTAATTGATCTCAAAGGGTTTAAAAACATCTGTCAGCTCTTGTTCTGGAGTGGATTGGGGTTCCGCTTTCGCGAAAGCGAGCTCTAATCCTGTATTTATCTGTTCTTTAAATTCCTCGCTCCATACCTCAATATCGCTGGTTGTGATCCAGTTTTTATCCAAAAGGGAGTGCTCCATTTGAGCCACAGGATCGCGTTGTTTCCAATAATCCATCAATTCATCAGGAACGTATTTAGTACCACTCGCCTCTTCATGTCCCCTAAGTCTAAAGGTCTTAAATTCAATCAATACGGGTTTTGGGTGTTCCCTCATATCCTGGAGGATCGCGCTGATTTTAGTATAAACTTCCACCACATTGTTTCCATCTATAATGTGGGATTCCATTCCATATCCTAAACCGCGGTCCGCTAGGTTTTTACATCGATATTGCTCATTTGTAGGCGTACTAAGCCCGTACCCGTTGTTTTCAATACAGAATAATACGGGTAAATCCCAAACGCTGGCAATATTAAGCGCCTCGTGAAAATCCCCCTCACTGGTACCGCCCTCACCCGTAAAGACCACGGTAGCACGATGGGTGTTCTTAAGTTTTTGGGCTAGGGCAATCCCGTCTGCCACGCCTAATTGTGGACCTAAGTGGGAAATCATGCCTATGATTTTATACTCCTGTGTCCCAAAATGGAAACTACGGTCCCTACCTTTAGTAAACCCCTCTGCCTTTCCCTGCCACTGGGCAAAAAGTTTCCATAATGGGATGTTGCGTGTAGTAAATACCCCTAAGTTTCTGTGCATGGGAAGGATGTATTCCTCTTCATTCATCGCCATGGTAACACCTATTGAAATGGCTTCCTGTCCTATGCCTGAAAACCATTTTGAAATCCTTCCCTGTCGCAATAGAATAAGCATTTTCTCTTCTACCAGTCGAGGCAAGAGCATTGCTTTGTACAAATCAACTGCTTGATCTTGGTTTAGAGATTCTGGAAACTGAAGGGATGGCGGGAGGTTCATTAAAGAGTTTTAACAGATTCAAATGTAGAATTTTTAATACAATTCAAAAATATATTTGGGTGGTCTGATGAGTTTTCTTTCCGTGTAAAGATTCATATCTTTAACCTGTGCTTATTTTAGTACGTGATACGCAGGTCAACTGTGGTTAGAAGGAATAAGTAGAAATAGCAGCACATTTTAATACAATGAAAATGAAGAATATACCTAGTGTAGATCTAGCGGATTTCCTAAGTGAAGATCCTAGAAAAAAAAAGAAATTTATTGATGAGATAGGAAAGGCCTATGAAGAAATAGGCTTTGTAGCCCTTAAAAACCACTTTCTCTCTGACGAATTAACTGAAAAACTCTATTCTCAAGTAGAAAAGTTTTTTCAACTTCCTGTAGAAACTAAGGAGTCCTACGAACGACCCGAGCTGGGTGGTCAACGTGGTTATGTCTCTTTTGGAAAAGAGCATGCTAAGGGAAAGAAAGAAGGGGATTTGAAAGAGTTCTGGCATTTTGGTCAAGAACCCAGTGACGATGCTGATCTTACCGAAACCTATCCAGAAAATGTAAAAGTAAAAGAGCTTCCAGAATTCAACGAAACGGGCATGGAAGCCTATAGAATGCTCGAAAAGACCGGAATTTACGTATTGCGTGCCTTAGCCCTACATATAGGTCTTCAAGAAAATTATTTTGATCATTGGGCAAGTAATGGAAACTCCATTTTACGCCCCATCCACTACCCACCTATTACCAGTGAACCTGAAAATGCAGTAAGAGCAGGTGCTCATGGAGATATCAATCTGATCACGTTACTCATGGGAGCCAGTGCTCCAGGGCTGCAGGTACAACGCCGTGATGGGGAATGGTTGGATGCCATTGCACAGGAGGACGAACTGGTCATTAATGTAGGCGACATGCTACAACGACATACCAATAACAAATTGCGTTCTACGATCCATCGTGTGGTGAATCCGCCTAGGGATTTGTGGCATACGCACCGCTACTCCATCCCGTTTTTCCTACACCCACGCAGTGACATGCCATTGGACTGCCTGGATGAATGTGTAGACGATACGCATCCCAAGGAATACGAGGACATCACGGCTGGTAAATTTTTACATCAACGACTCGTAGAAATTGGTTTGATCAAAGGTTAACCATTTTGAGGTAAAGAATCCAAGTTGATTTTAAAAGAACGAAAATCCAGAGCCACTTATTAAGTTGGTTCTGGATTTTTTTGTGGGGGGAATGATCCTTTTGAATTGTATACCTTTGAATTGCATACATTTGGAATTTAAACGTTCTAGTAATTATAAAACTCATTAATGGAAACCACTATACTCATCTTTTGTTTTGCAGTTATAGGTATAGTACTGATTTTCATTTTGATTAAAGATCGGGAATTGTTTATGCGTACCGTCCCTGGTTTTTCTGAAAAATTTGATGTGGACAAAGAGCGCGTGGAATTGGGCTTCTTTCTTAACGAGGTACTGTCCAATACCGAAAAATACAACACGGCCATCATCAATTTTGATAACTACTATGTACAGTACTCGTTTAATGAACTTGATGAAAAAAGGATCTTGTATTTATGCGAGACTGTTTCTGAACAATATTCATCGAATCCAATAGGAGGAGAAAACCCTATCAACTGGGAGGCGCTTAACAAGTACGGTTATAAAAACCCTACGAAACACTTCAACAAATTTCATAAGGATATGGCTATGGACAAAAGCAAGCCCAAGGATCTGTTGATTGAAGAGTTGTTTCACATTATGGAAGAAGTTTATGGAGTACAACCTTCCACATTAACCGTAAACTACTTTTAACAGCGTTTACCCCACCACCACCTTACCTTTTATCTTATCAATAACGGCCTGAGCCGCGGCGGCACCATTGAGCATGGCTGCATTGAGTGAACCATTACTTAAGTGATCGCCCGCAAGGTATACGTTTTCAGTAAGTTGCGCCTCTGTAGGGTCCAGGCAATTATTAATGTTCCTCAAGTTGGGAAGTGCTTTTTTGATGGTTCTTACTTGAATGACATCTCCTAGTTCGATATCGCAGTGCTCTTTGAGTTCCATGCGTACCCGGGAAGCCAATTCTGCCTCCTCATAATCGTGTTGCCTTATGACAGAAACGCTCACCACCCGCTTATGGCCCTTAAAAACATCTTGTAAAAAATGAAAGTTGTTACTCAAGGAATTATTTTGGGCAATCAAACCTATAATAGGCTTGCCAAAGCCTTTATGAGCCGTTTTAAAATACAAAACCGTCACCTGATGCCACTTCAGGTTTGAAATAGGAAGGTTGGGTACCAACCGGTCTGCCTGAGTGGCGATAATGGTATAATCCGATTCTAAAAAGCTGCCATCTGCCATAGATACCTGACGACCTACCACTCTAGCCGCGGGACTATTCAATTGAATCTGTCCACTGTCTATACGGGAAGCCAGCTGTTGGGGAATCGCAACGATTCCCGCTGCCGGTAAGGTGGCAGACCCTTGAGAGAACATTTTGAAAACGAATTCAAACATACGGCTGCTGGTCTGTAGTTCAGGTTCTAAAAATATTCCGGCGTAAAATGGTTTAAAGAAATTTTGGATGATCTTATTTGAAAAACCTTCGTTCTTAAGATATTCTAGTGTGGTGATTTCCTTTGCTTCAAATATAGCTTTGAGCTTCTTTTGTTTTAGCTTTCGCGAAAGCGTAAACATCTTCCATTTATCCCTTATACTGCCAATGCTGGAAAAGGCCGTGGCAAATAGGAAGCTGGGATCTCTGGTAGGATCCCCTACTTTGGTCGACTTCCCATCCTTGAAAATAAGGGCACCGGGTGCAAATTTTATCAGGTTTAAATCCTTCAACTCTAGAAACTGTTGTGCGGCAGGATAACTATCCAGCAGTACTTGAAAGCCATGATCTAGGATCATTCCATCCCCAATATCTGTAGATACCCGACCACCAATGCTGGATTGCGCCTCGTAGATTTGAGCGGTATATCCTGCTTCTTTCAGGGTTATTGCGGCGCACAGACCACTAACGCCACTGCCTATAATTGTAATTTTTGGTACCTCTTGCATTCTACAAAAATAACCGCAGTGGCTTTAAAATATTGAATTTTTTCTAAGCTTAACATTTGCAAAACTTTGAGCTAGTAACTTTACATCAAACCATCATAAAATGCAAAACAACGCCCCAACCGACATTAACTTCCAAGATCAATTAGCGACTACTCTAGGCGATTATTACGAACGTTTTATTGAAACGCTGCCACGATTGGGACTGGGATTGATCGTTATTATTCTAGGAATTCTCATTGCAGGATTCATCAGTCGTTTTGCTACCAACCGGGTAAAAGCGAGAACTCAGGATCCATTGATGAGTCGTTTCTTGGGCAAGTCCATCCGGTTTATATTGATCATAGGTGTGATCGTACTGGCCCTTCAAATAGCAGGTTTTGGAGATATTAGCGCTGGTATTTTTGCCACTGCTGGAGCAAGTGCGGTGATACTGGGGTTTGCGTTTAAGGACATAGGTCAAAATTTCATCGCTGGGGTCATCCTTAGTTTCAATAGGCCATTTAACGTGAACGATACAGTACAGATAGGAGATAATTTTGGTAAAGTAAAAACACTGGAATTTAGATATACCAAATTGAAGACCTTTGACGGCAAGGATGTTTATATTCCCAACAGCGACGTAATTACACGGCCGGTAACTAATTTTACTGAGGACGGATACTTCCGTTGGGATTTTTTAGTAGGTGTGGATTATGAGGACGATATCAACCTGGCCAAAGAAACCATCATGAGAACCTTGCTCGCAGATCCTAAAGTGATTTCTACAGAAGACCACCGCAGCTATGTGACTGAAGATCAACTGGCGACCAGTACCGTGAATTTAAAAGTCATGTTCTGGGTAGATACAACGGACTATGCCCGGGTGGCGACACAAACCCGCGGGCGTGTGATAGGCAATGTCAAAAAGGCACTGATGGAAGAAGGCTTCTACCTACCGGCAGATATTCAAGAAATCAAATTGTATGGTCGTGAGACTGACATACCTTTGTCCATGAAAGAATTGAAGAAGAACGCTAATGATTAACATATTCAGAATCCTTTCTATTGCAGAAGGGTACTCATTTCTCCTAATCCTATTTGTAACCATGCCATTGAAGTATCTGGGCGGCATAGGCTTGCCCAATACGATAGTGGGAATGACCCATGGTTTTTTGTTTTTAGCTTATGTGGTGCTGGCGATAGTCGTGGGACAGATGCTCAAATGGAATCTTAAGGATACCTGTATCGTTTTATTGATGTCCGTAGTTCCTTTTGGGACCTTCTGGATGAAGGATAAATACCTTCCTAAGACCGCTTAGTTCGTCCTCATTTAATGTCGTCTAGTTGGTACTCGGCTTGAGTTTGCCCGTGAGAAGCTGGTGCTCCATTTTTATGGGGCAGTACCAGAATTAGCGTTTTGATCCATCTAATCCCGCAGCCGGCCGCTCCGTAGGCTACCTTTAGGGTTACTCTCCCCTGGTTGGAATCTTATTATGGGGTGAAAGATCAACAGCTTGGCTTTATTCAAAATGAAACAAAGGATCCAGGTACACCCACATTATCGTAAATTTGCCCCTCTAGCACTTCCGTTTTGAAATACATCTCCAGCCCCCACAATGTCCAGATACGCCATGCCGAGCAGCTGCAGCGCAAAAGCAAATCTCGCAAAAAGGAAGGTCTTTTTTTAATTGAGGGCAAGCGGGAGATCGAACTCGCACTAGCGGGAAGCTTTGAATTGACCCAGGTGTTGGTTTGTGGCGAGATTCTCCTGGGCACATCAGATTTTGAGCCTTCACAGGTCCAGAAAGAGCTCCACTTGCCCGATGCTACGGAGATCATTGCCGTATCTCAAGAAGTGTACGAGAAACTTGCCTATCGCAGTGGTACAGAAGGTTGTATCGCTTTCGCGAAAGCGAAAAACCTACAGCTTTCCCAACTTCAATTGTCCGCACATCCCTTGATCTTGATCGCAGAATCACCGGAAAAACCTGGAAACATAGGTGCCCTGTTGCGTACCGCAGACGCCGCGAACATTGATGCCGTGATCATTGTAGATCCTATTTCTGACCTTTACAACCCTAACGTGATACGTTCTAGCGTGGGGTGTGTTTTTACCGTTCCCACCGCAGTAGCCACTGCTGCCGAAACGGTAAAATTTCTAAAATCCAAAAAAATCAATCTCTACGCAGCTGCCCTGCAAAACAGTGAACCTTACGATTCTATGGATTTTAAAACCGCCACCGCCATCGCCGTAGGAACCGAAGCCACTGGATTATCCCAAGAATTACGCGATGCTGCCACCGCCACCATTATCATTCCCATGGGTGGTGTCATCGACTCTATGAACGTTTCCGTAAGTGCGGCGGTATTGCTTTTTGAAGCCAGGCGGCAACGCGGTTTTGTATAAATCTCGTTTATAAGTTGGCAGTACTTTCAGTTTTCCGTTGGTGGCCAGCCATTACCTTAGCATCATGGAACCGCAGACTCTTTTTTACATCATTATTGGAATCCTCATCCTTGATTTTGCGCTCGAACGCATTCTCAGCTATCTCAATTATTCCTGGTATTCCATGCCGGTTCCAGACGAAGTTTCAGACGTTTATGATGCTGCAGAGTACGAGCGATCGCAAGATTACAAAAAGACGAATTTCAAATTTGGTTTGATTTCCAGCAGTGTTTCCTTTACCGCTATTTTGATGTTTCTGTTTTTAGACGGATTTGCCATTGTGGACGGCTGGGCACGATCACTGGTAGAAGGCGAGATACTCGTGTCCATTGTATTTTTTGCCATCATTGCGATAGCTGGCGAACTCATCTCCCTGCCTTTTTCCTACTTTGGAACTTTCGTAATAGAGGAGCGATTCGGTTTTAACAAGACGACAAAAAAAACCTTCTTTCTGGATAAAATTAAAGGTTGGTTACTCACGGCTGTTCTGGGCGGTGGCCTACTAGTGGTGGTCATTCTATGTTACCAGTGGGCGGGAAGTCATTTCTGGTGGTATGTCTGGATTTTGGTATTCTTGGTTTCCCTATTAATGAACCTATTTTATGCCCGGTTGTTCGTGCCCTTGTTCAACAAACAGGTCCCCTTGCAAGAAGGTGATTTGAAAAACAAGATTAAAACCTATGCAGAGAGTGTGGGTTTCCAACTGGAAAAGATATTTGTGATTGATGGAAGTAAAAGGTCGACCAAGGCAAATGCCTATTTCAGCGGTTTTGGGAGTGAAAAGCGGGTAACCCTTTACGATACCCTAGTCGATAAATTATCAGAGGAGGAAATCGTTGCCGTTCTCGCACATGAGGTAGGCCATTACAAGAAAAATCACATTATTTATAACCTGCTCGCAAGTACCCTTACCACCGGTTTTACGCTCTGGCTGTTCTCCTTATTTGTAGATAGCCCTTTATTGGCACAGGCACTGGGCGTGGAAATCCCTTCGTTTCACATAGGATTGATCGCCTTTGGGTTGCTCTACGCTCCTATTTCTACGGTCACTGGAATCATCATGAGTTCGCTTTCGCGAAAGTTTGAATACCAGGCAGATCGTTACGCTCAAGAGACCTATACCGGTGAACCACTTATTGCAGCCTTAAAGACCCTGTCAAAAACCAGTTTAAGCAATTTGACCCCACATCCAGCCTACGTATTCTTCCATTACTCCCACCCTAGTTTGAGCCAACGGATTAGGGCGATGGAAGAGTGATAATGGCTATTTAGTTTTTATTTTATAAATTGGTTATGAATTATCCATTTATAGCGCTTTGAAAAAAACCTTAAAATATATCGGATTAATCTGGGTCGTTCTCGGCTTAGGTTTTTTCGTTTATATGTATTTCAGCTTTTCTGCGCAGGGATTTGATAAGGACTCGATTCACAATGACAGTACTGTATTGTACCATGAGAATGAAGAGGTTATCCGTTTCTCAACGACGAGTGATAAAAAGATTGAAGTATTTTTTCTTCAAGGCGCATTAGTCGATCCTCAGGCCTACGAGCCTCTTGGCTATCATCTTGCCCAATTAGGTTATAATTTCAATATTGTAAAGATGCCATGGCGGATGGCAGATCGAGGTTATGAAAAAATAGCAAGTATGGACTCCTATAAAAATGACGACTGCAAAATCGTCATTATGGGACATTCTAAGGGAGGCAAGATGGCAGCCCAATTTGTTAAAGAGTTTTCAAATCAGCCCGATGCCTTGATTTTATTGGGAACGACCCATCCCAGAGATATTGACCTTTCAACTTCACAGATACCTATATTAAAGATTTCAGGAAGTAAGGATAAGGTGGCGCCAGTATCAACTAGCGCCGCTAACGCTTCGAAACTTCCTTCTAACGCGCAGTTTGAAATTATTAAAGGTGGAAACCATTCACAATTCGGCTATTACGGTGATCCATTTGGAGATGGAGAAGCGACTATAACCCACGAAGATCAACTTCAAGAAATGGTGAATTTTATTGATGATTTTTTAAGAACAACTTTATTAACCGATTCTAACAACTAAGACCATAAATGGTTTTAACTAATTGTTCCTTCTCCGCTTCCTTAGCATCTTTCTTAGCTTTTTTTGCCTTATACTTTTCAATTTTCGTGGCACGCTCAGCCAGGCTTCACCTTGTCGTAATCTTCTGGAAGACCGGCTTGAAAGTAGCATTTGAAATGGGCTAGAATGTGAAATAGATTTAGAACACTTATTTTTGAGTCAGGTTTCACTTCTCCCGTATTTAAAAATATGCCGATTTGGTATCTTTGGGCAAGGCATAGTTGTTTATATTTTTTTCACAAAACAGATTTAGCATTTGGTCTAACACTTGAAGGCTAGCCTACAAGTGATTTTAACTTCAGACGCACTTATGTTTTCAACTCAGGAAATTTAAATAGCATACAATGAGATTTTTCTGTTACATCCCTTTTTTGTTAATAATGTCATGTAATTCAACAGACAAAGATCAACTATGGAGAAAAGCGATTTTACAACCGAAAGACGGCAGTCAAAACATCACAATTTTTACTTTAGAAGAAAAACGATATATAGTAGACGGGTATCATGAAGAAATTCCTGACACCGGCTATTTACTACTAGATATGACAAAAGTGGATCACTTAGGCGACGCTATTTCGGTTTGTTGGAATGAGGGTGGTTACAAATGGAAAATTTCAAGCGCATACGCTAAACTAATTGATAACAAACTAGATACATCTAAATATTTATATTATCAATCTCTCGGAGAATATGGGCAACCTACTTCGGAAGGTTATACTGGTGATAATTGTGGAGGAATACTAATAAGAGAAAAAAGAAAACCAAGAGGTAATATCGTACTTAAGTACTTAAAAAATAGGTGATAGATCAGAATAGTTGATAACGGGTAAATAAGATTTAAAGCCAAATGAATCAAAAAACATCCATACCCACTCCTCCTAGTTATTTCTACGCTTCTGTCTCCGCGCTTTTTTGGCGGACTCTTTTTCTTTTTTCTCCTTGTACTTTTCAATTTTCTTAGCACGTTCTGCTAGGTTCACCTTGTCGTAATCTTCTGGAAGACCGGCCTGAAACAGCTTCCAGTTGGACCTTCCCTTAAAATAATCAAACGGGATCTTAGGTTCTTGAGGTTCCAATTCTTCTTTTTTAAACTGCTGTTTCAAAATGTCCTCCACATAAAAATCCTCAACAATCGTGGTAGGCTTATACTCCTCCTTGAGGGAAATATCAAAAATGCTGGCTGTATTATTGAACCAAAAAGCACTCCAGCCGCTGCGCAACCTACGTATCAACTCATAAGCCGTATCGCCGGTCTGGCGGTGAATCAGCTTGATCAGGATCTGACCTTCCGTACGGGTGAGTTTTTTAAGCTCTGCGGTGAATTCTTCCTCGATATAGTCCTCCACCATTTTAGCATACTTGCGTTGGCCTCGTGGATTATCGATTTGCGCAAGGCGTTGATCCAACTCGGTAAGGCGCTCTGCGGCTAGTTTTGCATACGGCCAGACGCGCTTGACCTTGCGCTGCAGGATCAGGTAACGTATGCGTTCATACCGGCTGGTAAACTTCAGGTCTTGGATCAACAAGACTTCGTCCAGTTCTATGGCACTGATGCTGTCGCCGTCCAGGTAGTAATAGTCCGGTGAGGCCGTCTTTAGGCTGTCTTTAGTGGAGGGTATGGGTGCTGGTGTTGTTTGCGCTTTCGCGAAAGCGAAAACAAAAAGAACCATCACTGCAAGAAAAACTCTTTTTATCATATCCAGTAGTTGCCAAAAAGCATTCCAAAAATAAGAATACACGACTTAATCGAGCCCGTTTAACCTGCGATTATTATCTTCACGACAAAATCTAAAAAAATGGCCCAAAAGAGCATACTTAATGACAAATCACTCGAATTTCTTGAGAAATATTTAAATACCGCATCCCCCACCGGTTATGAGTGGAACGGACAAAAGGTCTGGATGGATTACCTAAAGCCTTATGTGGACGAGTTTATTACGGATGATTATGGAACTGCCGTGGGTGTGATCAACCCCAAGGCAAAATATAAAGTGGTGATTGAAGGTCATGCAGATGAGATTTCCTGGTACGTGAATTACATCACGGACGAAGGCTTGATCTATGTCGTGAGAAACGGCGGTAGCGACCACCAGATCGCCCCATCCAAAAGGGTGAACATTCATACCCATAAAGGTATTGTCATAGGCGTTTTTGGGTGGCCAGCGATTCATACCAGGGATAAATCAGACGAGAAATCACCAAAATTAGAAAACATTTTTATAGATGTAGGTGCTGAAAACAAGGAAGGCGTTTTAGAACTGGGCGTGGATGTAGGTTGTGTCATCACTTATCCAGATGAGTTCATCGTACTTAATAAGAACAAGTTTGTATGTCGTGCACTAGATAACCGTATGGGCGGATTCATGATTGCAGAAGTCGCACGACTGTTGAAAGAAAATAAGAAGGAACTGGACTTTGGATTATACGTGACCAACAGTGTTCAAGAAGAAATAGGCCTGCGTGGTGCAGAAATGATCACCCAACGATTGAAGCCCAATCTAGCCATTGTGACTGACGTGACCCACGATACCACAACACCCATGATCGACAAAAAAACCAATGGGGATGCCGCCATAGGGAAAGGTCCTGTAGTTGCTTATGCCCCTGCGGTACAAAACAAATTGCGCAACCTGATCCTGGATACGGCCACAAAAAATAAAATACCATTCCAGCGTAGGGCCACCAGTAGATCCACAGGAACAGATACAGATGCTTTTGCCTACAGCAATGGCGGTGTTCCCAGTGCGTTGATTTCTTTACCCTTGCGTTATATGCATACCACGGTAGAAATGGTACACCGCGATGACGTAGAAAATGTGATCAAAATGATCTATGAGACCTTACTGGTATTGAAAGCAGATCAGAACTTTTCCTATTTCGGAAAAGGAAATGAGAAGTTGGTTTAATAAGGTAGACCTATTCGATAGATAAATAATATTTTAAAGCGCCTGTGGAGCTCCTGATCAATGGATTTCCCCAGGCGTTATAAATTAACACAAAAAGAAATGCGATGTTGAATTTGACAGATTGGATAGGTGCCACAGGCGTTTTTTTGATTTTGCTGGCTTATTTTTTGAATGTCATAGGCAGGCTCCATACGGGCAGCCTGGTGTTTATAAGCTTGAACCTGATAGGTGCCTCGCTAGCTTGTGCGGCTTCCATCCTACTCCAGTACTGGCCATTCATCATTCTAGAAGCCTGTTGGAGTTTGATTTCCTTAGGGTCGCTCTTGCGCTATTTCTTAAAGCCCAAAGAATTCTAGTATTTTTACTTCAAACCTATAGTCATTTCAAGTCCTCGCAACAACTGGCCTAATATTATCCTGCTCATCCTTGCTGGTGAAGCGGTGTTTATACTGCCGTTTGTGCTGGCACGTATTTTCAGACCTACGTTCCTGGAAGTATTTCAATTGAATAATACAGAATTGGGAGTCTGCTTTTCCACTTACGGTATCGTGGCCTTTTTTTCCTATTTATTCGGTGGAACCATTGCCGATAAATACCCGCCTAAATATTTAATAGCCACAGCACTGATTGCCACGGCCGCTGGTGGACTCCTATTAGCCACCACCCCCAACTTCTGGACGCTTCAAGCCTTGTATGGCTATTGGGGTTTTACGACCATATTTTTGTTTTGGGCAGCCATGGTAAAAGCCACACGGGTCATAGGGGGTCAGAACCGTCAAGGTTTGGCTTTTGGCCTGCTGGACGGTGGTCGCGGGCTGGTTGCCGCTGGTTTTGGATCGGTTGGGATCGTCATCTTTTCCTTTTTTATAGAACTGGATGCTGTGGACGCCGCTGCAAACCAGCAAGCTGCTTTTCAGAACGTGATCTATGTGTGCTCTGCCATCATAGGATTTATAGGTGTGCTGGTGCTGCTGTTTTTAAAACCAGCTGCGAGCGTTGAAGCTGTTCAAGTGGATCACTGGAGGGATCTTTTGAAGAATTTTACTACCGTCATCAAAATCAAAACTGTATGGCTGCTCATGATCATCATCCTTTGCGCCTACGTAGGCTACAAAATAACCGACGTGTTTTCCCTCTATGCCAGGGATGTGATGTATTATGACGAAGTGGCCTCTGCCCAAGTGGGAACCTACCTGCTCTACATTCGACCATTTGTGGGAGTGGGCATCGGGTTGCTTGCAGATAAGACCAAGACCTCGCTCATGATGATTATAGGATTTCTCGTTTCCTTAGTCGGTTGCTTGCTGTTTGCGAGTGGCGTTATAGATTCCTCGCTGGAGGGCTTGTTTCTTCTATCCTTATTGATAGTAGCTACCGGCGTTTATGCCTTTAGAACGCTCTATTTTGCGGCCTTACAGGAAGGTCATATACCCTTGATCGCTACAGGAACTGCGGTGGGATTGATCTCGCTGGTGGGCTATACACCAGATATTTTTATGGGACCCGCTATAGGAATCTTGCTGGACGGTTCACCGGGCGAGCTGGGTCATCAGCATGTTTTTATGATGTGTGCCGGGTTTATGCTGGTTGGGTTGGCGGCGGCTGTTGGGTTTTATAGGGTTTCTAAAAAACCGGTAGCCGTTGGTACGTATTGATGGTAGTTCGCTTTCGCGAAAGCGAACTCATTAAAAAACCCGTTGCAGTCCAGCAGTCGATTCCTGTAAAGTATCTTTGCAGCTATGGCAAGACCCCAATTACAATCCATCACTGAAAAAACAAAAACATCTGTTTTTTCACTCAGTTCCCTATCTGCAATTCCTCGATTTTTCAAGGAAATCTGGTGGGTAAGTCCTAAATTATTTACTCTGAATGGCCTAGCGCGTTTGCTTACCGCTCTATCACCGGTAGTGACTTTGTGGATAGGGAAGATCATCATTGATGAGATTATTTTGCAAATATCGCTAGACGAGCAAGACCTGACACGACTCTGGACTTTTGTGGGAATTGAATTAGCGGTTGTTGTAGTGACGGAACTTCTCAATCGTCTGGTAACGCTTACGGATGGCTTGATAGGCGACCTCTACTCCAACGCTTCCTCTGAAAAGATCATCCGCAAGACCAATGAACTGACGCTGGAACAACTGGAAGATCCAGATTTTTATGACAAACTGGAGCGGGCACGCCAGCAAACCAATGGCCGTGTCAACCTCATGAGTGATGCGTTGAGTCAAGTACAGGGAGTCATCGGGATTATTGCATTAGTGGCCGCGTTGATCTACTTTGAGCCCTGGTTGATTGTGTTGCTGGTGTTGAGCATCATACCTTCCTTTATCAATGAGGCCAAATTTAGCTCCCACCGCTACTCGCTGGCCCGCAGCTGGACGGCAGAGCGTCGCGAACTCGATTACCTGAGATTTGTAGGAGCTAACAATACCACAGCCAAGGAAGTCAAGCTCTTTGGATTGACCGATTATATCGCTTTCCGCTTTAAGAATTTGTCTCATAACTATTACTTGATCAACAAAAAGCTGTCATTGCGACAAAGCATTTATGGCTCTTTATTCAATATCCTAGGGACTCTTTCCTACTATGGCGCCTATATTTTTATTATTATCAAGGTGATCGCTGGCGTGCTGACTATAGGAGAATTGACGTTCCTATCAGGATCCTTCAATCGTTTGAGAAACAATTTACAACAGTTCTTTTCCAGATTCACGCGTATTTCTGAAAGTGCCTTGTACTTGCAGGACTACTTTGATTTTCTGGACATTCCACTGGAAAATGAGACGGAAAACCCTGTGCCACTACCAGACGACATCCAGCGTGGCTTTGAACTGGTCGACGTGCGATTTAACTATCCTGGCAGTGAAAATCCCGTTTTGGAAGGCGTGAGTTTTGAGATCAAGGTAGGTGAAAAGATTGCCTTTGTAGGTCAGAACGGTGCCGGTAAAACCACTTTGATCAAGCTTATTCTCAGATTTTATGAACCTAGTAGCGGCGAAATCTTACTAGACGGCATTAACATCAATCGTTTTTCTAAAGAAGAATACCGAGCCCGCTTTGGGGTGATTTTTCAAGATTTTTTCAAGTATGAATTCCGCTTACGCGAAAACATCGCCGTAGGAAATATTGCAGAGTTGGAGAACGATCAAATGATCACCGTTGCCGCAGAACGAAGTCTTGCGAGTCAAGTGATTTCAGAAATGACCGATGGGATCGATCAGCAATTGGGCCGCAGGTTTGCTAAAGGTCAAGAACTGAGCGGTGGACAATGGCAAAAAGTTGCCCTTGCCAGAGCTTATATGAAAGATGCAGACATCATGGTGCTGGACGAACCCACCAGCGCACTGGATGCTCAGGCAGAATACGATGTTTTTGAACGTTTCATCGCATTGACAGAAGGCAAAACCAGCATCATCATCTCTCACCGATTCTCCACCGTACGTATGGCAGACCGTATTTTAGTTCTAGAAGATGGAAAAATTGCAGAAATAGGAACCCATGTAGAATTGATGCAGCACGATGATTTGTATGCGAGACTGTTTAATTTACAGGCGGCTGGGTATCAGTAATTATTCCTCTTTATTTGCTTCCTCGATTCCTTTTTCAACTCTTGATGGAAGAACAAATAAAAACTCTGCAAGTGCGAGGGCAAATTCTACTGTTTTTTTCGCATCTTGATGATCAGGCAAGTCGGAAATCTCATCGGCATGCCTTTCGCTGTTTGCTTCAATCCTAACTGAATGGGCCCATTTCGACATTCCTTCCGTGATTAGATGATCATCAGTTGCTTTTTTAATTCTAGAATAAAGTGAGCGTTCCTTGTAACCTTTATTTTTGAGCATTGAATCAATGGAACTAGCAGCCAGCATAATTGAGCCAGAAGGTGCACCTAAGCTATCTATCGCTTGATCCAAAAACACTCTAGCTCTTTCCGGAATATAATCTGAAACGCTTATACCTCTTGGATATAATTCGTCTACCACACCATTAGGGTCTCCAGAAGATGCCGTTATAACCCCACCGCAACGGTTACATACATATATTGCCCAATGTCTTTGGTTGGAATTATCGAAGCTATTGGTAATGAAGCGCTTTACATCTGTTATATTTGGATTGTCAACTCTGCAATGAGGACAACGTTTTAATAATAAATGACTATCCAGAAAAGTAGGTCCCATTATTTTTTAATTATGTAAGTCCGCAACCACTCAATAACATTCCCTTCAATACGCTCTAAAATGTTTTTGGTATCTGCCTTTTCAAAGTGTTCTCCTGTAATTTGTTCATAGAGTTCGATGTAGCGTTCACTAACAGATAGTACATATTCGTCAGTCATTTTAGGGACGGTTTGACCCTTTAGACCTTGGAAATTATTGGAAATGAGCCATTGTCTCACAAACTCCTTGCTCAGTTGTTTTTGAGGTTCGTCATTTTTCTGGCGTTCTTCATAGCCGTCTGCATAAAAATACCTGGAGGAATCTGGGGTATGAATTTCATCGATCAAGACGATGGTACCCTCTGCGGTCTTGCCAAACTCATATTTGGTATCTACCAGAATCAATCCTCTATCTGCGGCTAGTTTAGTGCCACGCTCGAACAAGGCACGTGTGTAATTTTCTAGGGTTTCGTAGTCTTCTTTTGAAACAATCCCTCTGCCTAAGATATTTTCCCTAGAGATATCTTCGTCGTGATCGCCCATTTCTGCTTTAGTGGCAGGCGTGATGATGGGTTGAGGGAACTTGTCGTTCTCCTTCATCCCTTCAGGCATGGCAACGCCGCATAATTCGCGTTTTCCTGCTTTGTATTCTCGGGCCGCATGACCGCTCATATACCCACGAATCACCATTTCTACCTTAAATGGCTCACACTTGTGACCTACGGCCACATTAGGATCTGGCGTGGCGATCAACCAGTTGGGGACAATATCTGCAGTGGCCTGCATCATTTTAGTAGCTATCTGATTCAGGATCTGTCCTTTGAACGGAATCCCTCGCGGCATGACCACATCAAAAGCACTGAGGCGGTCGCTAGCAATCATTACCAGCAGGTCGTTTTCCAACGCATATACCTCCCGCACCTTGCCTTTATAAACCGATTTCTGGCCGGGAAATTCAAAATTAGTGTCTGTGATGGTATCAAATAGAAACATGATATAAGTTTTAATCTTTGGTAAAGGTCAGAAATCCCACGTGCAACTTTGCCTATGGGATCATTATTTATGAAGTAGTTGTTGACGATTTTTAAATGGCATTTCGCTTCCGCGAAAGCGAAAACCCCAACATCTTAATTGCGGTTTTCAATCTCTTTGTAGGCCGCAATCACCTTCTTGACCAGCCTGTGGCGCACTACATCACTGTCGTCCAGGTACATCATACCAACGCCATCCACCTCTTTTAGGATCAATAGTGCCTCCTTGAGCCCAGAAATGGTACGTCGCGGTAAGTCGATCTGTCCAGGATCACCGGTAATGAAAAACTTCGCGTCCTTACCCATGCGTGTCAGGAACATTTTCATTTGAGCGTGGGTCGTATTTTGGGCTTCGTCCAGGATCACGTAGGCGTGATCCAGGGTGCGACCGCGCATAAATGCCAGCGGTGCAATCTGTATGGTGCCTTTTTCAATATAACTCGCCAGACGCTCTGCGGGAACCATGTCGCGCAAGGCGTCGTAAATAGGCTGCATATAAGGGTCCAGTTTTTCCTTAAGATCTCCTGGCAAAAATCCTAGATTTTCCCCTGCTTCTACCGCAGGCCGTGTAATAATGATGCGTTTGACCTCCCTATTTTTCAAGGCTTGTACGGCAAGCGCAACTCCTATATAAGTTTTACCGGTTCCCGCAGGGCCAATCGCAAATACCATATCATTTTTCTTGCACAGCGCTACCAGCTTGCCCTGATTAGGGGTTTTAGGACGTATCAAGGCACCGTTGTTGCCATGAACCAATACATCACTGGTACCTTTAGACTCAAAGCTTTCCATACCGTTGGAAGTTAACAAGCGTTCGATGGTATTCTCGTCCAGCTTGTTGTATTTAGTAAAGTGATTGAGTAACATTTCCAGTCGTTTATCAAATTCCTGGAGTTGTTCATCGTCCCCATAAACCTTCATTACGGTGCCGCGGGAAACGATTTTGAGTTTTGGAAAGTGTTCCTTGAGAAAGGTGAGATTTTTATTTTTTACCCCAAAAAACTCTCTAGGGTTGGCGTCTGCAAGATCGATAACAAGTTCGTTCAAAAGCGATAAATTAAGTGACGTATTGCGTCTATTATTTTTTAGTTTTGCTGGGGGTTGCCCATGGGATTATGAAAATAGTAAAAACTATCTTCAACCATTCCATTGCAGCCTACTTTTAATCCTTAATTTAATCAACTGCCTAGCGGTCTTTTATGCCCATAATTACCTTAACCACAGATTTTGGCTGGAAAGATCCTTATGTAGGCGCAGTTAAGGGTGCTATCTATAAGGAATTAGAGACCGTAACTATTGTTGATATCTCTCACGATGTATCTCCGTTTCACATTGCAGAAGCCGCCTATATCATTCAAAATGCCTACGCTTCTTTTCCAGAAGGCACTATTCATATCATAGGAGTCGATGCAGAACATACTCCAGAAAACAAGCATGTCGCCATTTTACTGAACGGTCAGTACTTTATTTGTGCAGACAATGGCGTGCTTTGCTTGATCATGAGCAAGCTAAAGGCTGAAAAAATGGTTGAGATCAATATCCACGACCGCATTTCATCTAATTTTACGACACTGGACGTTTTTGTGAGCACTGCCTGCCACATTGCTCGTGGCGGTACACTAGAAGTTATAGGAAAACCTATCCAAAGCCTTAGGTCAATTACTGGAATCCATCCCATTGTCTCAGAAAGCCAAAGCTATATCAATGGTCAGATCATTTATATTGATAATTATGGGAATAGCGTAACAAACATCAGTCGTGATTTGTTCAACCAGGTAGGTCGCGGTAGAAAGTTTGAGATTTTTGCACGCAGTGAAAAACTGAAAGCCATCTACGACCGTTATTCTGATATCGTCAACTTTGACGTGGAGCCTGCAAAGCGAGATGTCGATGGTAAAGGCCTGGTGGTATTCAACAGTTCTGATCTTATTGAAATAGCGACTTACAGATCCAACCCCAGGACTGTAGGAAGTGCGAGTACCTTATTTGGTTTGCAGATTGATGCTCCCGTAATCATTAACTTTGAAAAGTCATGATCGTACGAATCGTAAAAATGCATTTTCAAGAAAATAATGTAGCAACCTTCAGCGCCATGTTTGAGGATATCAAAAAAGAGATCAGGAACCAACCGGGTTGTACCCTCCTGGAGTTGTATCAAGATGCGAACGACCCACAAACCTTTTTTACATACAGCTACTGGAATTCTGAAACTGATTTAAATAACTACCGGCATTCTGCGTTATTTCAAGAAATATGGCCTAAAACGAAAGCCATGTTTGACCAGAAGCCCACCGCCCATACCGTGAATAAAATCCACAGCCTTACATGAAAGCCATTTACCTCAAGGAAATTCGTGGGTTTTTCAGTAGCCTAAGCGGCTATTTGGTGATTTGCCTGTTCTTGTTGATCAGTGGTTTATTTGTTTTTGTATTTGATGGAGAATTCAATGTTCTCAATTATGGATTTGCAGATTTGACTCCGTTTTTCCTTTTAGTTCCTTGGCTGTTCCTATTTTTGATTCCTGCGATTTGTATGCGCAGCTTTACAGTAGAACGTGATTTAGGGACATTGGAGATCCTACTCACCCGCCCTATATCCATTCGCAGTTTGATAGGTGGTAAGTTCCTGGCAGCGCTTACATTGATCGTTCTGGCCTTAGTTCCTACATTTGTGTATGTGGTGACCATAGGAGAGTTGGGAACTACTTCTTATAATATCGATCTGGGCAGTACATTAGGGAGCTATCTGGGAACCCTGTTATTGGCCTTGGGCTACACGTCCATCGCTCTATTTTGCTCTACCCTTAGTAAAAATCAAATTGTCGCTTTTCTTGTGTCCGCCCTATTGTGCTTTGCGATGTATTTTGGTTTTGAAGGAATAGCCGGCTATGTTTCTAGCGATACGGTCTTGGTGTCCTTTGGGATGAAGTACCATTATGAAAGCATGGCGAGAGGTGTGCTGGATACCCGTGACCTGATTTATTTTGTGAGCGTTGCTGTATTCTTTTTCGCTTTAAGCGAAATTTCACTCAAAACAAGCCTTGATAGAAACTGATGGGCAAAACAATTCGAAATATTGTCCTGTGGATGGTCGCACTTGTGGCGCTCAACTTTGTTTCCAGCAGGTACCACCACCGGTTTGACTTGACCGAGGATGGCCGCTACACCATTTCTCCAGAAACTAAAGAACTATTGGAAGAAGCCCCCATGGAAATCTATGTGGATGTTTTTCTGGATGGAGAACTGCCGGCCGAATTTCTTAGACTGAAACAAGAAACCAGACAATTGCTGGAGGAATTATCTTCCCTACACCCTAATATCAAGTACGAATTTCTGAATCCGCTGGAGGATTTGAATCCAGAAGAATCCAACCAGGTGATCCAGCGACTGGCCCAAGAAGGCGTTCAACCAGCGACGGCTACCATTTTAGAAAAGGGAAAACAGACCAACGTTACCGTAATTCCCTATGCGATCATTGCTTACGATGGCAATCGTACGGCGATACCATTGCTTAAAAAAGCAGCCCGATCAACTACAGAAGAACGGGTAAATGCGTCGATCCAACAATTGGAATACCAACTCGCGGATGGTTTGCGCAAGGTTTCCCAACCTAAAGACAAAAAGATTGCCGTACTGCGGGACAGTGGTGAATTAAGCGATATACAACTCGCCGATTTTATCAAGTCGCTACAAGCCTATTACCGGGTGGCCCCTTTTGGTATTGAGTTTGTCCAGACCAGCGACAGCATCACACCGGCAGCAGTTTTAAAGGAGTTGAATATGTACGATCTGGTCCTAGAAGCAAAACCCACCATTCCACTCTCTGAAACTAAAAAGTATATTCTCGATCAATACCTGATGAATGGTGGGAAATTGTTAATGACCGTGGATCCCATCATCATGGAAAATGATAGTCTGGCTAATGAGGAAACCAGAGCCTATGCCCTATCCCGCGAACTCAATATGGATGATATGCTCTTCCGTTATGGGTTGCGGTTGAATCGTGGGTTGATCAAGGATGTTCAAAGCGGTGCATTAGCGCTGGCCACTGGTCAAGGCAGGAATACCCAGTATGAAGCCTTTGCATGGCCTTATTACCCGGTGGCAAGTGCAGACAGCAGCCACGCGATCACCAGGAATATAGAGGATGTGAAGTTTGAGTACACCGGCAGCCTGGATACTTTGAAAACTCCCACTAAAAAGATAATTCTGCTTTCCACCAGTGATCAAACCCAACAAATAACCCTTCCAGCCGCAATCTCGCTATCGGAAATTGATGCAGAAATTGATCCTACAGCTTACAGATCAGGTCCTAAAAATTTAGCTGTGATTGCTGAAGGTACGTTTACCAGTGCCTATAAAAACCGAGTCAAACCCTTCCAACTTCCCAATGGGATGGATGAAAGCAAGCCTACAGGCATTTTCCTAGCTGCTGATGGAGATATTATTAAAAATCAGGTAGATCGTGGACAACCTCAAGATCTAGGTTACGACATGCGTACGGGTCAGTTTTATGGCAATAAGGAATTTTTGATGAATGTGGTCAACTACCTGCTGGCAGACGATAACCTGATTGCCTTAAGAAATAAGGACATCAAGATCCCTTTCCTAGATATTAAACGCAGTTATGACGACCGTACCTATTGGCAAGTTATCAATATCATCACACCCTTGCTGCTGGTCTTAGGTGCTGGTTTTGTGTTCTTGTGGATGCGTAAAAGAAAATATGCTTCTTAGGTTTTCTTGACGTATTGAGTCAAGATCACGATGTGTTGCCCATTTGCTCTTCCCTCGATTTGATCTGCGTTATCATGAACTAGGGAAATGTTGCGCACTGCGGTACCACGCTTGGCCGTAAAATTAGCTCCTTTGACATCCAAATCTTTGATCAACACAATGCTATCGCCTTTACTCAAGATATGGCCGTTCGCATCTCTATGAATGATCTGCGGGCCGCGTTGTATTCCAGCTTCCGCCCATTGTTTTGTTTCCTCTTCTAAGTACATGGTTTCCAGCAGCTCTACTGGCCAGCCTTCGCTCTTCAATTGGTTGAGCATGCGGTATGCAACTACCTGTACCGCAGGCACTGGACTCCACACAGAATCATTCAAACACCTCCAGTGATTGGAGTCTACTTGATCAGGATCTGTTAACTGATTGATGCAGGTAGAACAGGCCATGATGCTCGTATCTTTGACATCATTGGGAGAATCTGGAACTTCATAGACCATTAAAGATTCTACGGATCCACACAATTCGCAGCTCTTTCCGGACCGTTCTTCCAATTCCTTTAGCAGTTCTGACATTTGAAATAATTTGGCTGCAAAGGTAGTTAGATTGTTTGAGGGTACCTCCGCTTTCGCGAAAGCGAACTCTCCCACAATTTTCAATCATAAAAGAAGGGCTATTATTTTAATACCGGTATCTGGGAAGTTCGGTTTTATGGAATCCAACATCCAAGTTAGGATCTGTCACAATGCCCTTTTCATCTACTACAATCACGCGAGGAGTCAGCACCATGCCTAAATCTTCCAGATATTCGTTCGCATCTTTCATAGAACTGGTAAGACTCCAGCCTGCAATTTGCGTATTGATTTGCAGCCTCTTCCAAAGTTCTGGATTGACCTGGCCGTTTGTCGCCCAAGATACGAAATAGGCGTTTTCCTTAATTCGTTCTGAATAGAGGAGGTTCCATTTTTGAAGATTGGAGCCTAGCTTGGGATCGTTAAGATTATAAACTAAAAAATAAATTTTCTTACCCCTAAGTTTTGTAAAATCTGCCGGTTCATCGCCCAGTGTATAACTTATTGGGTGTTCAAAAGTAGTTCCTGCACCGGTTCTAGAGCTGAAACGATGCCGACGACGTTCATAACGATCGTGGGGGTTATATTTAGGTTTAGAAACATCATAGAGAAAATCGGCTTTGGGATGATGCTCTGTAGACAAGGCAAAAGCCATTATTCTTAAGTCATAGCCTAGATAAAACCCATCTAAACGGTTGATATATCTTTTGCCTTTACGCGCAGATTCATATTCTAAGAGCTTTTTAAAGTGGTAGGCTTTCGCTAGTTCACGGTACATGGATATCGTGGTATAGTAACGCTTATTATTGTAATCCATCACTGGGAAATCGGCCAGAGCAGCTTGAGAAAGATCAGTTTTGTTTTGGGCTATGAGCTGGTGGGACATTTTGGCAAAATTGCGGTAGGACTCGTAAAACATCTGCTCGTCCTGCACAAATCGAGCGGTAAAAGGATAGGAATCCAACTCTTGATTCCAGACGCTGATCATGCTATCCAGCGATTGCGATAACTCTTCAAAAGGTTGTTGCAACAAGCCTTTTTGCATTCCGTACTCCTTAAAGGCTTTATTGCGCTGGAATAAAAAATCATTTTTTATCGCTCCTTGAGCACCAGAATACAAAATAGAAAGAGTGGAATCAGACTTAAATACAGCGGCATTAAAATCATCAAAATCTTCTAGATGAATGGGAAAGACCTCATTATCGACAATGAGGTTATTAAAACCGCCGAATCCATAACGGTATGCCGTGTCTGCTTTTTGATAGACAAAATCCACACCAGGATTTGCCGCTATAGCTGTATGCACAGTCGTGTCACTGGGACTTGAGGCAGTGACATAGATGGGAATTTCGTATTGATTTTGCGCAAGTGTCGTATTGAATGCCACTACTAGGGCAGCCATTAAAAAAGGCTGTTTTACTTTAAGTTTTCTAAAATCCATTCAACTTGTTGATTAGCATTGTGGTTCTTTTGGAATGATTTACAGGGAAAAGATAAAGGTTTTACCAATCCTTGTTTCCTCAAATGTGTTACCACTGGTTCATATTCTAGGGAACATTTACCCAACAATAATGAGTCCATGTTTACACCTGACTGATATCTGGAATAAATTTTTTGCAATCCAGATAGGTAAAGTGCGTCCTTTGTAAATCCTCCTCCTCTATGAACCCTTAAAACGATGTTGAAGGCTCGATCTTGATCCAGACCATATTGATTGTGAATAAGGTTAAAGGTCTCGGTAAAATCATTGCCTTTGATTAATGAGTCTGCCGCGATCACTCGATACGCCAGCTCCCTTAACCTTGAAATGGTAAGGTTGCCACTCATATATTCTGCAAATACCGCTAGGCCTTCTTGAGTTTCCACATTATTAGGAAAACCATTGCTAAAGATATTTAAGGACTGTTCTGATGCGTTAAAGGTGGTGACTAAGTGTACCCCTATTTCATGGTGCGCCAGTACATTTAATTGATGTTGTGAAAAAAGATGGTTCTTTTTTAGGATCAGCATTTGGTCTTTATTAGAAACCATTGCTGCTGCACTCATCGCACTGCTTGTTTTTATCCCAAAATCAAAGTCATAGATGCGCTTGTACTCGTTGAAGAACTCGATCGCATCGTAGGTGGAAATCTTGGATTCAAACATAGGGTTCCCATCCGTACTTTCGTCCTCATGATGTAGAATAAACCTAGCGTTCTCCACCATCTTGTCTGTAGGAGTGCCATAAAACCTAAGGCTATTGAAATAAAACCTATTACCAGGCTCACTGATGGTCTCGATACATTGCAGCATCCCGCTGTAGGTGTAAATGACATCCTTATACAATTCTCGTATGATAGGGTCGTCAATATCTTTCAATCGCTGACTGAAGAACAATCGGTGCAATTTATAAGTGTCAAACCGAATCTTTCGATACTTAAACTCTGGATTGTATTTGTACTTCTCCTTGAAAAACTTTTTACGTTCCTGATTGATGTTCAATGGATTGATAAACGCCAATAACTCTAGATTACGTACCAATCGATGGATGTTCTCATCGATTTCAAAAACGACCTGGTGTTCACTGGTGGTGGGTAACAAATTCATAAAGCCTAGGATTCAAAGGCATGGTGGCGATCGTAGAAACGGTGCGCGTGCGATTGTATGTAATATTTAAGTTTGTCCCTTAAGGTATGAACCACTTCTGGATAGATCACACCGGTTTCTTCATCACAATAAATTTTAGAAACCTCAGTGGCAAGTACTAGGGAATTTAAGGAATTTGAAGTAACGTATTTCAAGAAAAATCCATTTCCTTGGAACACATCATTGATCTCGCAAGTGATCTTTTGATCGATGGGTAAGGTCACATTGCTTAATATTTCCTGCCATTGATTGATGGCTAGTTTAAAGGTGGATTGATCCACGTTAGAAGTTCCTAGATTGAAGACGGGTACTTCCCTGTCCCAACGTTTCCTGTTATAGGAATGCAGATCGTAGAATACGGCGGTTCCAAAAAGCTCTTCCAATTTGACTATCAATTGCAAAACCACCTTATAAAAATTATCATGTTTTACTAAAGCACGTTCCTTTTCATCTTCCGTCAATGGTTTTTTCCAGAGTTTTTTCCCCCAGGCCGTATCGTATATCGCATCTTTAGGGTTGCGATTAAGATCATACTCAAACCTACTGTCATGAGCGATCAGGGTGATAGGAAGCAAGGAGATCATGGTGCCTGTAGCAGGATCTTCTTCATACCAGCGTTCATATTCCGTATGAAGGCAGTTGTCCCACAATCGCTTATCAAAATGATGTCCATCGTGTATCGCAGCACAGGCATAGGGAACATAATCGTCTATTTTGATAGAGAAGGAATAATCATCTGCCACGGCATGGAAAATCTCTTCGTGTTCGATCTTATTCAAGATCTCACGGATGGACATTTTATTCATTACTGAGTTCGCTTTTTAATTTTGTGGTTCTATCTAATGCTTGTACCCGTATGCTTGTTTCGTCTTCAAAGTAATCCACTATCTTTTCTTGGATCTTTGTTTTGGAAGATTTATTGATTTGTATGATCCCGCCTGGTGACATCACATTGACTTCTACCAGCATCCCGTTGATCACATCAATACCGACAAAGTACAATCCGTCCTTAACTAATTTGGGGCCTATTTTTTTACAGAGTAGTTTTTCTTCTTTGGTCAGCACGTGTTTTTCAAAAGTACCACCCGCGCTGATGTTCGACCTGTGATCATCGCCTCCAGGTACCCGTTTTACAGCTCCAATAGGTTTTCCATTCAATAATAAGATCCTGGAATCTCCTTTATCTGCACCTTCTATGTAATCTTGGAGGATGACATAATTGGTACTGCCATCTTTATTATCAATGTAAAAATCCAATAAAGAGTTCACATTGAACATGGCAGATTTTTCTACCATGATCACACCGCTGCCTCCATAACCGTTTAACGGCTTCATAATCATTCGGTCCCTAGGGTTTTCCTTGATGACAGACTTTAGGTATTCCTTATTCTTGGAAACATGTGTTTTAGGGATGATGGTATTGTCTGGATCGTCAAAACAGGCGGTGTATAGTTTATTGTTTGCCTCTCGCAGCCCTTCAATATCGTTCACTATAAAAACATCTTCTTTAACGCTGTCCAGAAAGTTCAAGGCAATGGGATCCAGTGGTGGATTGGCCCGCATCATGATCACATCAAATCCTGCCAGTGGCAACATTTTTTCCTCAAGCGCTGCCCGCTTGTAAAAGGAGCGCTGCTGTGCTGGAATTTTTTCCATCTTTCGTATCACCTTTGCAAAAGCATAGGCGACACTATCTCTTATAGTGAGATTTGCGGGTGTGGCAATCGCAACGGTATGTCCACGTTTTACGCATTCATGAATAATGGCGAGCGTAGAGTCGCTTTCAGGAGAAATCTCTTCCCAGGGGTACATGATAAAACAAATGTTCATAGAATTGCGCGATTGGTTAGTCCTCGCAAACTATACATAATTTACTAGACAGGTTGTTAAGTAAATGCAATTATTGTGAGCCATGTTTTTTGGGAATGTTCGCTTTCGCGAAAGCGAACTTCTCCCCACAATTTCATCACATAAGGCAATCCAAGTTGCTATTTAAGAACTGACCTCATCCAGGTGATCGTCCCAATCCTTCACATCTGGCTCACCAAATTTCCCCAAGGATTTTGCCACTATAGATGCTACCGTGGCATCACCCGTAACATTTACCGTGGTACGCAGCATATCCAATGGTCGATCGACGGCAAAAATAAGTGCCAGTGCCACGGGAAGCAATTCACTAGGGAAGTCGATAGATTCTAGAACGATCACAAGCATGACCATGCCCGCACCAGGAACCGCGGCAGATCCTATGGATGCCAGCAAAGCGGTAAGTACGATGGTCAACTGTGCCGTAAGCGCCAACTCAATTCCTAAGGCCTGACAGACAAAAACGGCGGCCACCGCCTGGTACAAACTGGTACCATCCATATTGATCGTCGCTCCCACGGGAAGCACAAAACTGGCCACTTCTTTTTCTACTCCCATGTGTTCTTCTACACGTTCCATGGTTACTGGTAAGGTCGCAGCACTAGAACTGGTAGAAAATGCCAACAGTTGGGCTGGAGCAATCTTGTTCAAGAACCATAAAGGGGATTTTTTAACGTACATCCAGAAAATCAAACAATACACCCCTATCATCAAAATCAGGCCAAGAACCACCGTTCCTGCATAATACAATAAGGCTAACAGGATATCTGGATCATCTGCAGTCACTACAACAGTGGCCAGTAATGCAAATACCGCAAATGGTGCGGTCAACATAATAAGGTCTACCATTTTGAGCACGACATCATTGAGGGAGTCGAAAAAATCCTTCAAGGGTTTGGCGGCCTTCTCTCCTATCAACAGCATAGAAATCCCCAAGAAAATAGCAAAAGTGATCACTTGAAGCATTAAGCTATTGTTAGACATAGCGGCAACGGCATTGTCGGGAACCATGTCTACCACTGCTTGCAGCGGTCCGGCGTCCTTTTGTAGGGACGCGGTATCCAGCTTACTAGTTATCCCTGAGTTTCCTTCATATGTGGAGCTCAAATTTTCAATGGTTTCCTGTGAAATCCCTGAACCTGGGTTTATAACATTTACCAGTACCAATCCCAAGGTAATGGCGATAATGGTGGTGGCTATGTAGATGATGATCGTCCTAATTCCCATCCTGCGGAATTTGGCTATGTCTTTTAAGTCAGATATCCCTTTTATAAGGGACGCCAGTATGAGTGGTACGGCAATAAGCTTGAGCAAATTAACAAACATAATCCCAAAAGGTTCCACCCAATTGGTGACCCATTCCCGCGCTTTTGTTGTGGTAATTGTAATGGCAGGTTTAACCTCATGGTCTGTTACCACTTGTCCATCGCTAATGGAATAATCCAGCATGATTTGTTCCTTGATGGTTTTGACAATAATCTCCTCTTGTCCCCACGCGGTATTCAATAGGATAACCCCAAAGAGAATTCCAGCGGTCATTCCTATTAATATCTGCCAGTGTAATGCTAATTTTTTCATGTTGTGTCGTTGTAATTCCGCTTTCGCGAAAGCGAATATATATTAAATCCTTGCGGTTTTATTTCTAAGATAATGATCTGCCATAACCAGCGCCGCCATGGCTTCCACGATAGGAACTGCTCTTGGAACCACGCATGGATCGTGGCGACCTTTACCCTGCATTTCAGTGGTATTGCCTTCTTTATCTATGGTAGGTTGGGACTGCATGATGGTGGCCACGGGTTTGAAGGCTACTTTGAAATAGATATCCATACCGTTAGAAATACCGCCCTGGATACCGCCACTATAATTGGTTTGCGTACTGCCGTCCGCATTGTATAAGTCGTTGTGCTGGCTTCCCAGCATTTCGCTGCCAGCAAATCCGCTGCCGTATTCAAATCCCTTCACCGCATTGATGGACAGCATGGCTTTGCCTAGATCTGCATGCAATTTGTCAAAAACGGGTTCTCCTAAAGAAGCGGGAACGTTTTGGATCACACAGCTTACGACGCCACCTATGGTATCTCCAGCCTTGCGTATTTGCATGATTTTGTCTTCACACGCTTTCGCGAAAGCGGCATCAGCACAGCGTACTGCATTTTTCTCAATTTGCGTAAAATCAAGTACTTGGTACCGCTTTTCCAGTTTGAGATCACCCACGCTACTGGTAAAGGCATTGAATTTAATGTCAGATAACATCTGTTTTGCCACTGCACCGGCAACGACACGGCAAGCTGTTTCCCTCGCGCTGCTGCGGCCACCACCGCGATAGTCGCGTGTACCGTATTTATCATCATAGGTCTTGTCTGCATGGCTGGGCCTGTAACTATCCTTGATATGGGAATAGTCTTTTGACTTTTGATTCTCGTTAACAATCTGAAATCCTATAGGCGTACCCGTTGTGGTGCCTTCAAAAATCCCGGACAGGAATTCTACGGTATCGGACTCCTTGCGCTGGGTAACGATCTTGCTTTGGCCAGGTTTACGCCGGTCCAGATCATGCTGAATGGCTTCAAAATCTAATTTGATTCCTGCTGGACAGCCGTCAATAATCCCACCTATCGCAATCCCATGAGACTCCCCAAAGGTGGTGAGTTTAAAAACAGTTCCAAAAGTATTTCCAGCCATAGGAGACAAATATAAGGTTTGCGGTGAATTTAAAGGAATGTTAATTTATGGAATACAGTGGCTATATTTGAAACGACAAAATTTAAGAGATGCAACAATTTTTGAGAGTCTTTCTAATACTATGTTTTTGCTCATGGAATGCCATGGGACAGCTGGACAGTGATACCAGCAACAAAGACAACAAGTTGCTCGAAAAAAGTAAGAGTGCTTATAAAAATCAGGATTTTGAAAAAGCTAGGAAGATCCTTGAGAAATGTCTTGAATCTGAAGATTTGAACGCTCAGGGTTACGTTTACCAAATTCTAGGCGACATTGAATTTGCCCTGAAAAATTTTGGGAAAGCAAAAGAAGCTTATATTAAGTCGATACAATTATCGAAACCTAGTCATCCATCAGCTCACAAATCCCAGATAGGAATGCTAAGGTCAGATGCTCGAATTGATCATGCGTTGGACACCGCTATGAAGAAGAGTAAAAAGATGGAGAAAAAGAAACCAGAAACCGCAGACTCTATTTCTTCAACGGCTGAACAGACGGAGTTTAACATTATTGAACAGGTTCCCATCTATCCAGGTTGTGAGGGCAATATGACGAACCGTGACTACAAATCCTGTATGCAAAAAGCGATCAATACCCATATATCTAAAAATTTTCAGACTTCACTATCCGGTTCATCGGGCCTGGCTGGAACCATTGAAATCAATGTAGAATTTAAAATCAGTAAAACCGGTGCGATTACCGACGTGTTTGCTTTTGCGCTCAATCCTTTATTCGAGCATGAAGCCATTAGGGTAATCAAAAAATTGCCTGACATGCAACCTGGAATGCAAAAGGGAAAACCCGTAGGTGTTATCTATGGGTTGCCCATTATTTTTGCAAATAGAAAGTAGTTTAAGCCTTTAATCGAGCAAGCTTCATTGTGACTCTTCGGTAGGTTGGATTCTAATTAGAGATATTATTTAAATTCAAATCGGCAATTCAAATTAAAATCTAATTTTACTGGAGGATGGAGGATGATCTTATTGATCCTTAAAAATTTATGAATAGAGTTTTAAGCCTAGGGTTCATTCTTTTTTTAGTTTTCCCAACCGTTGCTCAGGACTTTAAACGCCCCAACTCCATGCGCGCCGATTCTCTATTTGCGCTCCACAAAGATTATTACGAGGGTCGGGATTTTGAAAAATCCATGCAGCTATTGCAAGAATCCATGCGCAATAAGCGTATAGCAAAAAGCTACGATGCACATCTTGCGCTAGGAAATCTGCATTTTGCACTAGAGGAATTTGAGGAAGCTGTAAACGCATACCAGCAGGCATTGCAGCTAGCGTCTACGCAAAGTAGGTCCCTAAAAAAACCAGAACTGGGGCTGCAAAGAAGTCTGGCTCGTCTATCCTACCTAAAAGAAACCCAAGAAAAAGCGGGAGACACACTCAACAAACCGGTACTCCTAAAAGATACCTTCTACTCCAATGACTTTCAAGAATTGCAAAGCTTTCCAGCTTATGAAGGTTGTACTGGAGAAACTATGATGGATTTGAAAAATTGTATGAACCGTGCTATTGCAAAACATGTCAACATCAAATTCCGGACGGAACTTGCCAATGAAATAGAACTATACGGTCGTTTGAGAATAAGTACCAGCTTCACGATAGACGCTAAGGGTGCGGTTACTAATATCAAAGCTAAAGCAGTTCATCCCGCTCTAGAACAAGAGGCGATTCGGTTAATTAACTTGATTCCAGTGATGAAACCAGGAACAACTAAGGAAGGAAAAATGGTGGCTGTCAATTATGCGATTCCTATCACATTTTTAATCCAGTAATTACGCCACTTTGCACTCTGGAAAACTACTTCTCAGAATCATGTTCACTGCGTTTGTTTAAACGATATCTATAATACAGCGTTGCTTCATTATTAAACACAGTTCCAAAAGTATTTACTAGCCTATGGATCAATAAAAGGGTTGCCTAGAAAATGTATTCTTTACAGTAGTGTCCGATTAAATTTTTAGGTTCTTTCGTTAAGTTAGTAGCAATACCCCTTTTGATCATTTTTAAGATTTGACACCTGGCTATTACGTTTGTTATAAGTTTTTTAGGCTACAACTATCTGGAACATTTAAAGCGTTGATATTAGGTTTACGAATTTGAAGTCTTATGTCTTAGCCGGAAACGACTCTATCGTTTATAAGACTTTGGTGGGTTCTTTTCTATATTTAGCGAAAATTGATTATGAAATCATTAGGCATTACCTCCCTGTTTTTAATCTTTAGTTTTCACAGCGGTTATTCTCAAAAATCTACTGAAACCAAAGCTTTATTACTCAATGCAGAACAAGCCTATATCAATCAAAAATTTGATCGAGCAAAAGAGGTTTTTGAAAGGGCAACATATGAATATGACGGAAAGATAGATTCAGAAGATTTTTTATTGTTGGGAAACATACAATTTGCACTAAAGGATTTTGAAAATGCCCGAGTGTCTTATTTTAATTTCTTGAAAAACCTAGAGGTTGGCGATAAACGCAGGGATGCAGCGCAAATTTCAATCACAAGGGCTACCCAAAGGATGAAAATTGCCAATCAAGAAATCCAAGATAAAGCAGATCCTAAACCTAAAGAAAAAAGAACCGTCGCAAAACCACAAATTCCTCAGGACTATACAATTAAAGAACGGGTTCCTATTTATCCAGGATGTGAAAAATTTGAAAGCAACGAACAGCTTAAATCCTGCATGACGAGTGCCATAAACCAATCCATTCGGTCCCATTTTCAAAAAGGCTTGATATCTTCCATAGGTTTTGGGGGAAGTATATTAATAGAAACCAAGTTCACTATAGATGGTAATGGGAAATTTACGAACATAGGGGCGAGCTCCCTACATCCTTTTTTAGAAATCGAGGCCATACGAGTTATTAGTCAATTACCACAGGTACAACCTGCTATCCAGCGTGATCTGCCTGTAAGTATCCAATACGGATTGCCTATTATTTTGGAAAATTGATAATTCAACTCACCTGAAAGATCAGCCTTAAAATTCCAGATGACGTATTAAGTAGTAATAGAATACTCTGGATAAGTCTGCTCCAGATACTCCTCTGCACGTCGTGGAATTTCAAACGCCATGATGTAAAATAACAGATAATAACAACAAATGATAAAACTGAGTGCAATAACCCAAACGTCATACATTCCATTAATGTCGTTAACTCTACCATGTAAAATATAAATAGGTATAAAAAATAATCCGCCTAGGAAGCCGTGACTGAATATTAGTTCACGCAACATCCATTTCTTCCCGTTCTCAAAATTTTGTCTTTTAATTATTCGACGTCGCACGATGATAGAAGTTAGGTATAATAGACCGGCCGTAAATATTCCTCCTGTAAAGAACTCATCAGCAATAGGCGCAAACTTCAAAATCATATAAGTAAGCAGTATTATCAATGCAAATCCAATGATTTTAGGAATCCTCATATATTCCTTAACGTGTTTTAAGACCAGTCTGCCATAGTTCTTTTGCATCGCCTTTTGCCGCTCTTCCAACACTTCCATAAATCCGAACACCCCAAATTTCTTAAACTCCCGATCCCTGGCCTGTTCAAAACTAAGCGTTGGATGTTCATTCCATTGCTGTTCGATTCCGTTGGCCATGTGATCTACCAGTTCAGTTTGCAAATCGTAGTATTCCACAAAATGCTGTCTGGTGAACTTGTATAAAGATTCGATCTGCTGCTCTGTTAGTTGCGACATCAATAACTAAGTTTAGGGTTGAACAATTGTTCCATAGTGGTCATATATTCCTTCAATGCTGCGAGCTGGCTTACCCGCTCTTCTTCTCCGGACTCTGTAATTTTGTAGTATTTGCGAATGCGCTTCTGGACCTTCTCCACTTCCACCGTTAAAAAGCCTTCTGCTTCTAGCTTGTGCAGGATGGGATAGAGCGCACCTTCTTTAATTTCTAGAGAACCATTCGTTTTCTCCTTTACCTTTTGAGTGATCTCATATCCGTACATGCGACCGTCCGCCTCTAAAAGCTGGAGAACGATGGCGGTAAGATTACCACGATATAAAGAAGATTGTGACATACCTATGTTACTTAGGTATAAGTGTAAGTATTAATTTGAATTGTGCAATGAAGATGGAACATTAGTTCGCTTTCAAGGAGTGAAACGACGAAGAAGTTTACATTGAGCAGAGTCGAAATGCGAAAGCGAACTACAAAATAGTTACCCGCACCACTCCATCTTCATCAATCTGAGTAAGTTGCACCTGTTGCAATTGATTGACGAGTTCTGGATTGTAATAGGTTTTCACTTTGACATAGTTTTCTGTAAAACCATGAATGAAACCTTCCTTGTTCTCTGCTTCCCAAAGCACGGTTTTCTCTTTACCTAGTTGACCTTCATAGAACGAACGACGTTTCTTGACGGAAAGTCCACGCAGCATTTTGGAGCGCTTTTTACGTACGTTCATAGGAATAACGCCTTCCATAACGGCTGCTTCCGTATCATCACGCTCTGAATACGTAAAAACGTGCAAGTAAGAAATCTCTAGATCACTCAAGAATTTATAGGTATCCATAAAATGGGCATCCGTTTCTCCAGGAAAACCTACGATCACGTCAACTCCTATGCAGCAATCTGGCATCAATTGCTTGATTTTAGAAACACGATCTACATACAGTTCACGCTTATAGCGTCGCTTCATTTCACCTAGCAATTCATTACTTCCCGATTGCAGCGGTATGTGAAAATGCGGTACAAATGCTCGGGATTTAGAAACCAATTCAATAGTCTCATTTTTCAATAGATTAGGCTCTATGGAAGAGATGCGCAGTCGCTCAATGCCTTCTACTTTGTCAAGCTCTGTAACCAGATCCAGAAAAGTGTGTTCGTGTTTCTTGTTGCCAAATTCTCCTTTACCGTAATCGCCTATATTGACGCCCGTGAGCACAATTTCCTTGATGTCCTGTGCCGCAATATCTCTTGCATTTTGCAACACACTTTCCATGGTGTCGCTGCGGGAAATTCCACGAGCTAGCGGGATGGTGCAATAGGTGCACTTATAATCACAACCGTCTTGTACTTTCAAAAAGGCTCTCGTACGGTCGCCTATGGAGTACGAACCCACATAGAAATCTGCCTCATCAATCTCACAAGAATGGATCTGTGCGGGTTCATCTTTAGACAGCTGATTTATATAATCTGTAATCTTAAATTTCTCTGTAGCTCCCAGCACAAGATCAACACCATCCACGGCTGCCAGCTCTTCCGGTTTCAATTGTGCATAACAACCTACGGCAATCGTGAAAGCGTCTTTATTTTGCTTTTGAGCCTTTTTGACGATGGATTTAAAACGCTTGTCCGCATTTTCAGTAACGCTACAGGTGTTGATCACATAGATATCTGCCGGCTCATCAAATTCCTTACGGTCATATCCCTTCTTATCAAAGTCACGTGCTATAGTAGATGTCTCGCTAAAGTTAAGCTTGCATCCCAACGTATAAAAAGCAACGGATTTCTTGTCTGCGACTGCGTTCATAAGACTCGTGGATAATTTGCAAAGATACTTGGTCTAGCGTGCTGTCCAAAGTTTCTGCAACCTATTGTGAGCTATCGGGATATCAAAAGTTCCATTGGATAATTATAGAAATTTCTTAAGTATCATATCCAGTATCTTTGCCGCCATGAAGCGTCACTTTTGGTTTATTTTATTTGGATTGATATGCTATGCGTGTAGTGATACTCAACAAGTAATTGATCCTACTACCGTTTTCAGGTACAATGAACACGCAAACATTACCAGCTTGGACCCTGCCTTTTCAAAAGACCAGCGCAACATCTGGGTTTGTAATTTGATGTACAACGGTTTGGTAAAGCTAGATAGTGAGCTAGAAGTTGTTTCAGATATTGCTGATTACTGGAAAGTTAGCGATAACGGTCTTACCTATAGCTTTATATTAAAGGAAGGTATATATTTTCATGAGAATTCCGCTTTCGCGAAAGCGGAACAAACCACAAATCCAGTACATAAGGTAACCGCAGCAGACTTCAAATATTCCTTAGAACGATTGACCGATCCCGCCATTGCCTCGCCAGGGTCATGGGTAATGGCAAACGTAAAAAGCATTGCAGCGGTTAGTGAGAACGAGTTAGTCATCGAATTAAGTCAACCTTTCCCAGCTTTTTTGGGGTTGTTGACCATGAAATATTGCTCAGTGATACCAGCAAGCAGTAGGCTAAAGGCAGATTACAATCAACGTTCCAATCCAATAGGAACAGGGCCATTTTACATGAAACGCTGGGAGGAAAATGTAAAACTCGTCTTGAGACGTCACAATAACTATTTTGAAACTGATGATAAGGGAAAACCATTACCCTATCTTGAAGCAGTAGCCATCACCTTCAAAAACGATAAACAATCCGAATTTTTAGAATTTGCACAAGGAAATTTAGATTTTATAAATGCGTTGGACCCCAGTTATAAGGATGAGTTGTTGACGACTCAAGGTGAGTTAAAGCCAGCGTACCAGGGAAGCATCGATATGATAAAAGCGCCGTTCCTGAATACGGAATATCTAGGGTTACAATTGGACAGCGATACTCCAGAATTACAGAGCCTTAACCTACGTAAAGCCATCAACCTAGGGTTTAATCGGGAGTTGATGATCAAATACTTGCGCAACAATATAGGAATGCCGGCCACCAGCGGTTTTATTCCTGCTGGACTGCCTGCTGGTGGCAAGATTGATGGGTTTCAATACAACCCCACAAAAGCAAGGAAACTAGTAGAAGCCTATCAACAAGAAACCGGCGATCAAAATCCGCAGATAACGATCAGTACGAATGCGAACTACCTGGATCTGTGCGAGTACATTCAAAAGGAACTGGAACAAATAGGGATTGCAGTAGTCATTGAAGTCATGCCGCCTTCTACGCTCCGCCAGGCGCGCAGTGCGGGACAATTAGATGTTTTTAGATCCAGTTGGATTGCAGATTATCCAGATGCTGAAAACTATTTATCCCTGTTCTATTCTAAAAATTTTTCTCCTAATGGGCCTAATTACACTCATTTTGCCGATTCTTATTACGATCAGCTTTATGAAACTGCGCTTTCCAATCCCAACCCAAAGGAACGAGAAGCCCTATATCTTAAAATGGATTCCATGATCATTGACAAAGCAGCTATTGTCCCCTTGTATTACGATCAATCGGTACGCTTTATCAGTAAAAACGTTCACGGACTGGAAACCAACGGGATCAATATTCTAGATTTGACTAGAGTTTATAAAACCCATTAATGCCTCAACCCTTCACCCTACTTTCCTCACCACTTCAAGGATTCACAGATTTCAGATTCCGCAATGCGTTCCATGAATTTTTTGGAGGCATAGATACCTTTTACGCGCCGTACATTCGGTTCAATGGGAAGCTGGAAATCAAATCGTCCTATCAGCGCGATCTGGATCCAGAGAACAATCAGGTTCCAGAATTGATCCCGCAAGTGATGACGGCAGATGCGGATGAATTCCTTCTCGCTGCAAATTATATAAGATCCATCGGCTACAAAGAACTCAATTGGAATCTGGGTTGTCCTTATCCTATGGTCACCAAACGTGGTATGGGCTCAGGACTTATTTGTAATCATGAAGCCATTGACCATATCTTGGAGCGCGTTCATGCAGAAACAGATGTATTGGTGTCCATGAAAATGAGAATGGGCTATGAGCATGCCGGCGAGATTTTAGAAACCTTTGAAACACTGGAGAAATATCCGCTAAAGAATATAGCTATCCACGCTCGCACTGGAAAACAGCTCTATAAAGGCGGAGTGGATCTGGAAGCATTTCAAAAATGTGTAGATACGGCAAAACAAAAGCTCTACTACAATGGCGACATTACGAGCGTTGCCGTATTTAAGGAACGTCAGGAACGGTTTCCATCGATTGATCACTTCATGATAGGTCGTGGCTTGATTGCAGATCCCTGGTTGCCATCAATGATTCGTAACCATCAAGAAGAATATCCTGCAGATCGTTGGGACAAGTTTAGGGATTTTCACGATCGCATCTTCCAGCAATACGACGAGTTTCTTCAAGGACCTACTCCTATCAAAATGAAGATGCAAGGATTTTGGGGTTATTTTGCAGAACAGTTTGATAACCCGCAAAAGACGTTTAAGAAAATCAAAAAAGCAGGCAATACGAAGAATTACCTGATTGCCGTTAATGAAATTCTGAATTCGGTCAAATGACCTTCTCAAAAAACAAGGCATAAAAAAAGAGAGGACTTCTCCTCTCTTTTCAATGAGCGGTCTCCACCGCTATATTTTAATAAACAACAAATTTTAAAATCAGGTGCTTATTTACTTAAACCGATTTAAAGGTAAGTAGTCGAGTGCTTTTGTCGGTACTTCATCGCTTTAAAAATGCTTTTAAAGGAGTATTTATTTCCTTGTTATTGATTTACAGTAAGTTATACAAAGGTGGTTTATGCCGTTCATCGAACAGTTTATTTTCTAATCAATTGAAACGCGCTGATCGAGTTGTTTCCTGCCATCATCCCATGACTTCCGTTTGAAAATGCAGCAGTGTAGAATCCAGTCTCTGATAATTGCTTCCAGGTAGTTCCTTGATCACCACTCCACCAGATTCCCGGTGAACCCACCGCAAGCAGTTCATTGCCTTGCGTTCCTGGTACAAAAGTTATATAACTGCAATAGCCAGGCCCACTCCCGTCAGCTAATAATTCCCAAGTTTTCCCGCCATTTCTAGTGATAGCCTTGTTAGCTGTTTTCACTTCTTTGTTATCCCAGTCACCTCCCATGATCACGCCCAGGTTTTCATCATAAAAATCCACGGCATAGATTCCTGTCATCGCACCGCCTTTAGTAATGGGTGTTTCTAGTACTTCCCAACTCTTACCCCTGTCACTACTGTGCCAGATCCTGGCAGCCATACCACCGGTCGCAATCCATATATGATCACCTTGTAGCGAGATATTAGAATTGCTGGCTGCATAAGCGGCCTCACCTTTAATAATGCTAGGCAGGACATCGCAGGTGATTTTCTCCCAATTGTCACCGCCATCTTTAGTGATCAAAACCGTAAAACAATCTTCCTGTGGATCGCCTAGCGCAATTCCTTCCTGATCGTTCCAAAATTTCATACTGTCATAAAAAACGCCTTCTCCTATTTCTTCATAAACCAGTGCTAGCGAATCATTCTCATGCGAGATTCTGTAGATCAGGGCAGGATTTCCAGCGGTGAGAATGAACGTATAATCACCTGCCACAGCGATGGATCTAAATTCCAGTCCCGGGTTTTCCTGATAGGTGACACTTCCCTTTTCCACCTGGGAGGTGGAGTCTGTAATGGTGCCATAAGCGCCCTTGCTACCCGCATACCAGAATTTTTCCGCCCCATACTCCAGCGCCCGTACACTAATGGAATCCTGAGAAACAGCAGTCAACTCAATACCTGTGACTTCTTGAAGTAGGTGTTCTTGATTCGCTTCATCCTTGCAGGAAAAAAGCAATAAACAAATGGGGAAAAGGACTCGGTAATGCATTGAATTTGTTTTATGTGGATAAAGTTGGTGAAAATTCCGCTTTCGCGAAAGCGGAACAACCCATCAACCGCAATGCAAAAAACAACCTTTTTGTAACATTCATCCCCATAAGTTAGCTGTATTTTTGCCGCATGAGATTTCATCATAATTTAATACAAGGAACAGTCGATGCATTGCATCAGACATTCAACGACGGCAAATATGCCGATCAGGCCATTCAAAAAATCCTAAAACGCGATACACGCTGGGGATCCAGAGACCGCGGCTTCATAGCAGAAACCACCTATGATATCGTGCGCTACAAGAGATTGTACGCAGCGATCGCAAACGTCAAGGAACCTTTCAACGCAGGCGATCTGTGGCGTATGACAGCGGTATGGATCGTGCTGAAAGGCCACGACGTTCCCGCCTGGGAGGAGTATTACAACACACCAGTACGCAGGATCAAGGGCAAGTTTGATGAACTGTCATCAGATCTTAAATACCGGGAATCGATCCCAGACTGGTTGGATGAAATGGGTCGTGCAGAACTGGGCGATGAACTATGGACCAAGGAAATGGCAGCGCTCAACCAGCAAGCTGATGTGGTCCTGCGCGCAAACACCCTTCAAACCGACGTAAAAACCTTGCAGGAAAAACTCCTTGCAGAGGAAATCCAAACCACAACTGACGAGCGCTTTCCCGACGCTTTGATCCTAAAAGAACGTGCAAACGTTTTTCAGACCCAACTTTTCCAGGATGGACTTTTTGAAGTTCAGGATGCGGGATCGCAGACGATCGCTCCTTTCCTAGAGGTAGATTCTGGATTGCGGGTCATGGATGCCTGTGCTGGCGCTGGCGGTAAATCATTGCACCTAGCCGCTTTGATGGAAAACAAAGGCCAGGTCATCGCAACAGACATTTATAAAGGCAAATTACACGAATTGAAACGACGTGCCCGTCGTGCAGGTGCTCACAATATAGAGACACGCTTGATCGACTCCACAAAAGTGATCAAGAAATTGGACAGCAAGATTGACCGGTTGTTGATCGATGCACCTTGTAGTGGTCTGGGTGTTTTAAGGCGTAATCCAGATGCTAAGTGGAAACTACAGCCAGAATTTATTGACCAGATCAAGGCCACCCAACAGGAAATCCTACAATCCTATAGCCGTGTGGTGAAGCCTGAAGGAATTATGGTATATGCCACCTGCTCTATTTTTCCCTCAGAAAATGAAAAACAAGTTGAAACCTTCCTAGCCTCTGAAGCTGGAGCATCCTTTGAACTCCTGGATTCCAAATCGTTGCTGGCACACCGCGATGGTTTTGACGGTTTCTATATGGCTCGCATGAGAAGAACTAAATAAACTTGAAACTATATGAAGAACGCTACTCTGATTTTAGTCTTAATGTGGGTCTTTTTGGGATTTGCCCAAGAACCTGCTGGATATTATGACAATGCACAAGGCCTTACTGGATATGAGCTTAAAACTGCTCTTAAAACGATTATTACTGATGGTTATAATGCGCAAAGCTACAGTGCATTAATAACATTATATCAAACCTCTGATAACGACGATTTTTATGATGAAAATCAATCGGGAACCATACTCGATATTTATTCAGAGAACCCTGCTGGGGCAGATCCTTACAATTATACCTTCGATCAAAATTGTGGGAATGTAGGCTCAGAAGGAACTTGTTACAATAGGGAGCATTTGTTCCCTCAAGGTAGGTTCAACTCTCAAGAACCTATGCGCAGCGATGCCCACCATGTAGTTCCTACGGACGGACAGGTGAACGGGCAACGAGGCAGTTTCCCTTTTGGCGAGGTAGACAATCCTACCTACACTTCACAGAATGGAAGTAAAAAAGGTACATCTGTGTCACCTGGATACTCAGGTACTGTATTTGAACCTATAGACGAGTTTAAGGGTGATGTAGCACGCAGCCTTCTCTACTTTGCCACTAGATACGAAGATTTTTTCAATGACAGTTCTTGGGATAGTCCAGACGTTCAAAATGATCCACGTAATGGAACTCCAGACCAATGGTACGAAGACTGGTATATCAATCTGCTTTTAAAATGGCATGCACAAGATCCTGTAGGTGAAAGAGAACTAGAGCGCAACAATGAGGTGTACCAACACCAGAACAACCGCAATCCATTTATTGACCATCCAGAATATGTCAATATGATCTGGGCCAGCGGCGCTGAAGAGATTGCTATACGTGGGGAACTGACAGGAACCTATATAGATGTTAACAATGATAATATGGTGGATACAGGTGATGTGGTGGAATATTTCTATTCAGTCACGAACATAGGCACTGTAACTTTATTCAATATTAATATTGCGGGCAACAAGGGTAGTTTTGATCGTTCAGGGCAACTGGATAATCTCACCCCTGGTACCACAAGCACCAATCCTTTTGGCGTTTTAAGATATCAAATTACTGAGGCCGATATAGCAAGTTCCTGCAAGTGTGTCACTAACCAAACCGAGTTCAACGCCAATACATCAGATACCAACACCGGCTCAACGGTCAGTGGTATCAGCGATGACCCTAACGACAATACGAATGTAGATACAGACAATGATGGCCAACCAGATGATGTTACCGACACCCTTCTACCCTTTCAAGGAAGTGGTGTGAATGCTGACGAGTTATTCATATCAGAATATGTGGAAGGCAGCAGTTTAAACAAAGCCATTGAGATAGCAAATTTTACAGGAAGTCCTATTGATTTGGCAGCCTACACCCTGCAAAAAGATACTAATGGAGGGGGCAATTGGCAAAATAGCACTGCCTTATCCGGTACTCTGGCAACTGGCGAGGTATTTGTAATTGCTAATGCGCAAGCAGATCAAAGCTTAAAGGATAAGGCAGATGTTCTAGCACCCTCTGGATCAGCGTTGGATTATAATGGGAACGATCCTGTGGGATTGTTCAAGAATGGCAACTTGATCGATATTGTAGGAACCTTTGGTGCTGGAAGCTCTGTGGTATTTGGCGAGAACGTTACGCTGGTGCGAAAGGCAGAAGTAGTGAATCCCAACGTGAACTTCAATCTGATGGCAGAATGGAATTCCTTCCCATCTAACACATTCTCCAATCTGGGAAGCCACACCTTTAGCAATACAGCTGGTGAAAATGATGAGCTACTAAGTCTTATTCAAATTTACCCCAATCCTTCCAAAGGCACCTTTTATATCAAAGGCTTGCAGGAAAAGGTAGAAGTTCAAATTTATGATGTTTCTGGAAGAAGAGTTCTTACTCATAAAATGATCGATAACCAATTTACCATCGCAACTCAAGGTGTTTACCTTGTTAAGGTCAAGGCTGACACGATTGAAAGAGTGTTTAAGGTAATTGTTGAATAGATAAATACATCCTTTCTGTTTCATAGAAAATCCCCAATCTTATAAGGTTGGGGATTTTTTTTAACACTTTTTGAACTTATAAACTCATATTGAGCACTGCTCTAAATCTGGTTTCATTGTTCATCATTTTCTCAAATGCTTTTTGAGCATCTTTTAGGGCAAACTCTTCTATCATAGGTTTTGTTCCTGTCATAGCGCTAAATTTTAAAGTATCCTCACTATCTGTTGCGGTACCACTAGGCCATCCTTTAAGGCTTTTGCGGGCTTGAAGCAGTTGCATAGGTGATACTTTTACGTCATCAGCAGTAGCAGCAATAAGCAACATAGTACCATCAATCGATAGCCCGTCAATGATACTTGTAATTGCGTCTGCATGAGGAGCGGTAGCAACGATCAAATCTGCACCCCCCATTTCCTGAAGCTTTTTGACGGCATCCACGTTATCTGTTGCTATAAATTCATGAGCGCCCAGTTCTATGGCAAGGTCTTTTTTATCCTCGCTGGTAGAAATGGCGATGGTACGCATTCCCATTTTGTTAGCATATTGAATGGCAAGATGCCCTAATCCACCTATTCCTTGAACCGCAACTGTATCGCCAGCTCTTAATCCAGCGTTACGCATACCATTATATACTGTAATTCCAGCACATAATAACGGAGCTGCTTCTGTGCTTTTTAACTCTTCTGGAACCACTGCAGCTGCTTCATAAGGCGCAGTCATATATTCTGCATAGCCGCCATCATACGATATACCAGAGACTTTAGCATTTTTGCAGTTGATGAACATCCCGCGTCTGCATGGATCACAGGTAAAACAGTGACCACCATGCCACCCTATTCCAACGCGCTGTCCTTTTTTGAGACTGGTAACGTCACTTCCTAATTCTTCTATAACACCAACTACCTCGTGTCCTGGAGTACGCGGAAATTCATTCCCCATGGCGCCTTGTTTGACAAATACGTCGCTGTGACATACTCCGCAAGCCTCTACTTTTATAAGTATTTCATTAGGTTTAGGTGTTGGCTTATCCATATCTACGATCGTAAGATCGCCGCCTTGTTTTAAAAATCGTGCTGCTTTCATAGTTTTTGGTTTTGCTAGAAGTTACGACCCACAGTACATTCTCCACTAATGATTAAAATAACCTTAACTAGTTGATGGGGTTCGCTTTCGCGAAAGCGAACTTGAAAAACCTCCCATGCGAAATCTATGTCGTATCCTATAGCTGGTACTTTTAGAAAATAACTACTCTCATTCCAGCGCTGTTTTGAGTAAAACCTATGTTTATATTTACCGAAGCTTAAAGAAGAGAACCATTTCCAGAAAAGATATTAAAAACGAAACCCATGAAAAACATGCTCAAAAAGATTTCTGTGGCCGCAATAGCGATCAGTTTCACGATTGCCTGTAAGTCAAAGCAACCCATAGAAGCTGTCGCAACCTCTTCAAAACCAACGGTTACCCTAAGAAGTGAAACCCCTAACCTTCCCCATGCGGAATCTGTAGTCTATGATCCCAAAAGCAACTTGCTCTACGTGAGCGTTCAAGGAGAACAGGAGCCCGGTGACGGCTCTATTGCTACGTTAAAATTGGACGGGAGCCTTAAGAATATAGCTTTCGCAAAAGGGCTGAACAATCCAAAAGGTATTGCTATCATAGGCAACCGTCTGTACGTTTCAGATGTGACAGAATTGGTACAGATTGATCTGGAAAATGGCAACATACTCAACAAATTCTCCGCTGGCGACGAACAGTTTTTGAATGATGTTGCGATTGATAAGTCCGGCAATGTGTATGTTTCAGACATGGGCTCTTCTTCCATTTATAAATTGGGATTAGATGGTAATTTTGAAAAATGGCTTAGCAGTCCAGACTTGGAAAATCCCAACGGATTACTGGTCGTGGGCAATACCTTATATGTTGCCGCTTGGGGCTTGCCAGACGCTAATGATACACAGGCCATCACTCAGGGTCGATTTTTGAAAGTTGATTTAAAAACAAAGAACATTGAAAAAGTCACCTCGCAACCACAAGGCAATCTTGATGGATTGCAGGTTTATGATAACCAGCATTTTTTAATTTCAGACTGGCGTAAAGGCAACATTTACAAGGCTTCTAAATCGGGAGAAATGGAGTTATTCTTCGCCTCTCAAGTAAGCGTAGGCGATATTTTATATATCCAGGATCAAAAGATCCTTGCCTTGCCCCTCAACAGACAAAATACCGTTCAAATCTTTGAAGTAACCAATTGATGAATCCTACAATGGAAACGCTAGATTCAATACAGATCAACGATCAGTTGCAACTGCAAGCTGTAGATCCTTCACAACAAGCGCGTTTGTTTCAATTAATGATGGACATTTATCGGCCGGTTTACCAGCATCTTTGGCATGATGACGGGAGCGGCTATGTGCACTCCCAGTTCAATCCAGAAAATTTAAAAGCAGAATTAGTGGTGCCTCATGCGCACTATTATTTTGTGATCTCTAGAGGCGAGACGATTGGTATTCTTAGATTTATAATGGATTGCCCCACAAGCAAGCTCCCGCAGGTGAACTGCATCAAATTGCACCGTATTTACCTCGCGCCAGCTACCCATGGCAAGGGCATTGGAAAGCTACTGATGGTATGGTTGGAAGGTTTTGCACAAGAAAACGGACAGCAAACCATCTGGTTGGAATGTATGGACACCCAACTGGCGGCCTATAAATTCTACCAGAAACTAGGCTATTCCACTTTGGAACCCTTCGTTTTGGAATCGCCAAAAATGAAGCCTGAATACCGCGGGATGATCCGCATGAAACTTGATGTTTTTCAGTAGATAGTAAGTGTTTAAAACCTGGTAGTAATTCTGCTACCGTAACTAATCATTTCGACGTCGCTCCCTGCGGCGCAAGTGCGGCATAAACCTCCTTTGGGTTAGTTCGCTTTCGCGAAAGCGAACTAACCCAAAAGAAAGCGGAAACCCATCAATTAAAATCCTAAAAAAGTATCTTTGCAACAGCCCACAAAAGCGCTCACAATGATCCATTTTTACGGAAATCCCACCAAATCACTTTACGCAGTACAAACAGCATCCAACCTTTCCAAAGAGGACGATCAAAAATTGCAATGGCTGTTTGCAGATGCCCCTAAAATAGAAACCGACTCCATTCCCGGTTACTTTACTGGGCCACGAGCCACGACGATCACGCCATGGTCTACAAATGCCGTAGAAATTACCCAAAACATGGAAATCAAAGGCATCCAGCGCATTGAGGAATATGTGGCTTGCACGGAAGATTCCTCTTACGACAAGATGTTGTTACAGAAATTTGATGGATTGGATCAACAACAGTTTGAGGTGAATGTGGAAGCTGATGGTATTCTAGATATAGACGATATCGCTGCCTACAACATGCAAGAAGGACTTTCCCTAAGCGATGATGAAATCGATTATTTGATCGCTCTTTCTGAAAAGCTAGACCGCAAACTCACCGACAGTGAGGTTTTCGGATTCTCGCAAGTAAATTCAGAACATTGCCGACACAAAATCTTCAACGGTACATTTATCATTGACGGCGTGGAAAAACCTACCTCGCTCTTCAAATTAATAAAGAAAACCAGCAAGCAAAACCCTAATGGGATTGTGAGTGCTTATTCTGATAATGTAGCCTTTGTAAGCGGCCCAAAAGCAGAACAGTTTGCACCAGCCAGTGCCGATAAGCCCGACTGGTATCAAACCCGTCTTTTTGACAGTGTGATTTCCTTAAAAGCCGAAACTCATAACTTCCCAACTACCGTAGAGCCATTTAATGGAGCCGCAACCGGTTCTGGTGGTGAAATACGTGATAGACTCGCTGGCGGTCAAGGTTCCTTACCACTTGCAGGGACCGCTGTTTACATGACTAGTTATTCCAGATTGAACGATGAACGCCCCTGGGAAAACGGATTTGAAGCCAGAAAATGGCTCTATCAAACCCCTATGGATATTTTGATCAAAGCTTCTAACGGAGCGAGCGATTTTGGAAACAAATTTGGCCAACCCTTAATCGTTGGGTCGGTGTTGACTTTTGAACACCAGGAAGGCGATCAGAACCTGGGTTATGATAAAGTAATCATGCAAGCGGGCGGCATTGGTTATGGAAAATTAGAACAAGCCTTAAAGAAAATGCCAGCCGCAGGCGATGATATTATCGTCATGGGTGGTGATAATTACAGGATTGGTATGGGTGGCGCCGCCGTTTCTAGCTCAGATACCGGTGCGCTTGATTCGGGTCTAGAGTTGAACGCCGTCCAACGTTCCAATCCTGAAATGCAAAAACGTGCGGCAAACGCCATACGTGGATTGGTAGAAAGCGACCACAACCCTATTAAATCCATACACGATCACGGTGCCGGTGGACATTTAAACTGCCTATCAGAATTGGTGGAGGAAACCGGTGGAAACATTGATGTGGACGCACTTCCAGTAGGTGACCCTACCCTATCCCGCAAAGAGTTGATAGGTAACGAATCCCAAGAACGTATGGGACTGGTCATGGATGCAAAGGATACGCCCATCCTAGAAAAAATTGCCGCCCGCGAGCGTGCTCCTTTATATAAAGTAGGTAAAGTTACTGGAGATAACAAGTTCACCTTTAGTGAAAAGGACGGCCGCAGTCCTATGGATCTAGCGTTGGAAGATATGTTTGGTTCCAGCCCTAAAACCATTATGGATGATACAACCATAGATCGCAAGTACAACGATGTTTCCTACGATCAAAACGACATCAAGGCTTACATTACCCAAGTGCTGCAGTTGGAAGCCGTCGCCTGTAAAGATTGGTTGACTAATAAGGTAGACAGATGTGTGACCGGCCGCGTTGCTAAACAACAAACCTGTGGCGAGTTGCAATTACCGCTCAACAATGTGGGCGTGATGGCCATCGATTACAACGGTAAAAATGGCGTTGCCACAAGCATAGGACACGCTCCTGTGGCGGCATTGATCGACCCAGCTGCTGGTTCCCGCAATGCGATTGCAGAGGCGTTGACTAATCTGGTTTTTGCACCGCTAGAAAAAGGCTTGAAAGGAGTAAGCTTGAGTGCGAACTGGATGTGGCCGTGTAACAATCCCGGTGAAGACGCGCGATTGTACGCAGCTGTGGAGGCTGTTAGTGAATTCGCTATTGAATTGGGCATCAATATACCCACAGGAAAGGACAGTCTGAGTATGAAGCAAAAATATCCTGATATGGATGTGCTGGCGCCTGGAACGGTGATTATCAGTACGGTTGGGACTTGTGATGATATCACTAATATAGTAGAACCCGTCTTGCAACGCAATACTGCTGCTCCTATATATTACATCAATTTTAGTGGTGATGCACACAAGTTGGGCGGCTCGAGTTTTGCTCAAGTACGCAATACCATTGGCTCAACCTGTCCTACTGTTGTGGATAGTTCCGCTTTCGCGAAAGCGTTTACCGCCATACAACATTTAATCAAAGACGGCAAAGTGCTGGCCGGACACGATATTGCAAGCGGCGGCTTGATCACCACCTTACTAGAAATGTGTTTCCCCTCCCAAAACGTAGGAATGAAACTAGACTTGGCCGCATTAGGCGACGATCTGGTCAAAATCCTATTCTCTGAAAACGCAGGAATCGTCCTGCAAACCACAGAAAACATAGAAACCGAATTGTCCGATTGCGGTGTGCCTTTCTACAAGATAGGTCATGCGACAGACCACGCTCTTGTTGACATCAATGGGTTAGAACTGGATGTGAATGCTTTGAGAGACCAGTGGTACGAGACCTCTCACCTGCTCGACCGTCAGCAATCTGGAACTAAAAAAGCGGATGAACGATTTGAAAATTATAAGAACCAGCCGTTGCAGTTTAATTTCCCATCCCAGTTTGATGGCAAATTACCAGCGTTACCAGCTAAGCGAATCAAAGCAGCGGTAATTAGAGAAAAGGGAAGTAATTCTGAAAGGGAAATGGCACGTGCCATGCACCTTGCCGGTTTTGAAGTGATCGACGTCCACATGACAGACTTAATTGCAGGCCGCGAAAACTTAGAAGAGGTTCAATTCATAGCTGCCGTGGGTGGATTCTCAAACAGTGACGTTCTAGGAAGTGCTAAAGGCTGGGCGGGAGCCTTCTTATATAATGAGAAAGCAAACACCGCATTGAAGAATTTCTTTGCCCGACCAGACACCATGAGTATAGGAGTTTGTAATGGGTGCCAGCTGTTTGTAGAACTTGGTTTAATCAACCCAGATCATGACGAGAAACCTAAAATGCTTCATAACGACTCTGGAAAGTTTGAGTGTAATTTCACCAGTGTTGAAATAGCTACGAATAATTCCATCATGCTACAATCCTTAGCTGGAAGCAAAATCGGTATTTGGGCCGCGCACGGAGAAGGGAAATTCCAATTACCAAAAGACCGCAGCGCCTACCAAATCCCTGCCACTTACGGTTATGAAGGCTATCCCGCAAATCCTAATGGATCTGACTATAATGCAGCCATGTTGAACTCAGAAGACGGTCGTCACCTAGTCATGATGCCTCACCTAGAGCGCTCTACGTTCCCATGGAACTGGGGGTATTACCCTAATGATCGTACCGATGATGTGGTAACGCCATGGTTGGAAGCTTTTGTGAATGCTAGGGTGTGGTTGGAGGAGAAATAAATTTGGGAAGGGGTAAGATTCAGTGGAACTTCAACCACTCCTGATTGCGTCGCCGTTTACGGCGAAGCCAATCTGTCCTCGCCTATTCTTAGGCGAGGAGCCGTAAATGTTTTGCGATTTAAATATCAAATCTGATATTTATTAAATTTCCAAATCAAAAGCTCCTTTCCTTAGAACCTGCGTCCGACGAGCCTTTTGCGAGAGGAACGCACTAGTGGATTACGAAGTTGCGCCAGCAACTCGTAAGACGGATAGGTTGAAGGTGTAAAAATCTAACTCATTTATCTCTTACCTTTCAATCATGAAACGTCGGCCTCCAATCAATGATCTCAAACATCTTGAATCGTTCCGCAAAGAGTTGAGAAAGAACTTAACGCCTGCGGAGGCCTATTTGTGGACTCATTTGCAAACTGGAAAACTGAATGGTTTAAAATTCAGACGACAGCATTCTATCAAAAATTATATCGTAGACTTTTATTGCGCGAATCATAAACTTGTAATTGAGTTGGATGGCAATGGTCATGATGAACCTCTGCAAAAAGAGAAAGATTTACAACGTGATGCAGATTTGACCGCGATAGGAATGAACATTTTGAGATACGAGAATAAATATGTGTTTGAAGAGTTGCAGCATGTATTAGAGGACATTAAGAAGCATTGTGGAATCGATTAGCATTTTCAACCACTCCTGATTGCGTCGCCGTGCACGGCGAAGCCAATCTGTCCTCGCCTATTCTTAGGCGAGGAGCTATTAGCGCTTTCAAAAAATTGAATACCAGACGCTTTCAATATTAAAAAAGCTCTACCCTTAAAACCCGCTTCCGACGAGCATTTTGCGAGAGGAACGCGCTAGTGGATTACGAAGTTGCGTTAGCAACTCGTAAGACGGAAAGGTTGAAGGTATTCAACTGCCTGTTATAGAGTAGAGTGATGTAACACAGGTGAATCGATAAAACAAAAAAGCCTCTGCATGACAGAGGCTTTTAAAATTGGAATTCTGGTCTTATGCCAGTTCCTTATCTTTCTTACTCTTGCGGTACAAGAAGTTATTGAAGATGTTACGCTTTGCAAAGCGATAACGGTTGGGAGCGTTGATCAGCTTTTGGAAAATAGGTTTTTGAACACCAAAGTATTCATAAGTACTTCCATCTGTAAAAGTGATCTCTAATACCTGACCTTTATGGTCAAAGTCTTCGATTCCTGTGTTGGTCGTTGTTTCTTCATAAGCGTCCAGGTTGGCAATCTTGGTTTCAGGAGCAATGCTTACTAGAAAGTGATATCCATCAATGATCTGACGACTCATCACTTCTGCCTCTTCTTTTTTATCGTCGCCATCCTGAAATTTGTCAGGGTGCCATTCCTTCACCAGGTTGCGATACGACTTCTTAAGTTCCTTGAGATCTATGTCCTTCTCCACTTGGAACATTTTTTTGTACTGATTGATACGCTTCATAAATTCCTTTTTTCTAAGGCGGTGCAAAAGTAGGTATTCCATATTGATATTCAGCACCTTGTATGAAATAAAAAATCAACCGTAAGGTGCGCTAATCTACTAGCATTCAATCACAAATAGGTAGCTCCTATATTAGGCAGTTTTAAGAATTTGAATATCTTTAGTTCTGCATTTGTCACCTTTAAAACAATCAAACTTTCCATGATACACCCACATACTGAAGTGAAATTTATTAGTAAAGAAATAGGTTATGGCGTCGTCGCCACACAATTAATTCCTGCAGGAACCATCACTTGGGTACTGGATCAACTGGATCGTGAGTTTACACCAGCCCAGTTTGAAGCCATGGAGCCACACTACCAAGAGATTCTGGACACATATACCTTTAGAAACAACAAGGGAAATATGATCCTTTGTTGGGACATAGGTAGGTTTGTGAACCACAGCTTTAAATCCAACTGCCTTACCACCGCCTACGACTTTGAAGTCGCCATACGCGACATCCAGCCTGGAGAGCAACTTACAGATGATTATGGGTACCTCAATATCCCTGAACCTTTTGAAGCGGTAGATGAAGGCACCAACCGCACTGTGGTGTATCCTGACGATCTGGTCAAATTCCATGAAGTTTGGGATGCTCAAATTGATCAGGTTTTTGATAAGATCACTTCATTGGATCAACCCTTGAAGCACCTTATAGGCAAATCGCTCTGGAATAAAATCAATTCGATTACCGCTGGAAATGAAGAAATGAATTCTATTTTGACCAATTATTACAATCCCTCACAACCCATAAACCATTAATGATTTAAGGAGTTCGCTTTCGCGAAAGCGGACTCCCTTTATCCCATTTTGATACATGTCATATAATGTGCTTTAAAAATCAAGTAGCAAGGTTGCTTTTTGCACTACTTCTACTAGACTCCTGTAAAACCGAAACTTCAGAAGAAAGTGTACCTACTGTGGTAGAGGAAAACCTATCATCTGTGGAGGATGGCAATCTTTATCAAGAAACTCAGGAGTTTCAAGAACGGCTGCAAGGAACCTGGAAGCGCATTGATTATCCGTTCAGTCGCTATAGGTTTAAGGACGATAAGGCCAAGCTAATTTCTGAAGGACAAGCTGAAGAGCCGGAGTTCATTCCTTTTGAACTCTTAAAAAGCTGCCGTTTTGCAGATGAAGCAAATGCCGTATTAGCGCCTGAAGAATTTATTTTAAATTATAAGGAATATGAGTCTTGCGAGTTGATCCATATCCGCAATGATACCTTACGGGTAGCAGCCTTAGATGTCAACTATGAAATATTCTATACAAAACAATAAACAAGTTAATTCTATGTGGAAGAAAATTTCAATCGTTGTCTTTGTCCTCTTTTATGGAGGCGCTGGGATCAATCATTTTATCAGTCCAGAAACCTACCTTACTCTCATTCCAGACTGGTTGGGTGATGCATCCCTTATAAACGCACTTGCAGGAATTGCTGAAATTGTGGTAGCACTACTCGCTCTATTCCCAAGAACAAGAACCTACTCAGGTTGGCTAGCAATAGCAATGCTTCTCGCGTTTATCATTTCTCATGTGTACTTTATTCAATTGGGTCACTGCGCCGGCGAGCTGTGCCTAGATCCTTGGATAGGTTGGGTGCGATTGGTGGTCATCCATCCCTTGTTGATTTATTGGGCCTATAGCATTAGTAGGTCTTGATGATTTTTCGCTTTCGCGAAAGCGAACTAATACTCCTTAGATGAGGACTTAGGATCACCCGACTTGTTATCAAATAACCGCTCTACCCTATCAGAAACATCCAGTGTGCGTATGGGAAACGGGATGTTGATGTCGTTCTCTTTAAATATATCGTTGATCAACAATATGGCCTCATGTTGAGCCTGATACATCTGGCTCTTCTTGATAAAGTCTGCCCAGAATCGCGTCATGAAATTGATGGAAGAATCGGCAAACTCTAGATAATAGAACTCAATACGTTCATTAGATCGTTGCTCAAAATTCTCTTCAATGGCCTTGCGTACCAACTCTTCTACTTTACGCAAGTCAGACCCGTAAGCGATACCACAGGTTACGGTAATGCGGGAACGCGGTGCTAGTGAAAAGTTGACAAAAGGTTCTTCAATAAACTTAGAGTTGGGCATGATCACATAGTGGTTGTCCGGCCTTCTCAAAACAAGATTGCGCAGACTGATTTCATGAACAAAACCGCCATGACTGTCGGTTTCTATATAGTCCCCTATCTTGATTTTAGGCAAAAAGGAAAGCATGATTCCAGAAAATGTATTGCTCAAGGTTCCCTGTAAGGCCAGACCTATCGCCAGGGCCACGACGCCGGCACCGGCAAGCAAGGATGTCAGTGCTTTGTCTAGGTCCATGACTCCCAGGGCGATAAAGAAACCAATAAAGAGGATCATTGCAAAAATCACCTTAGTAATGATACGCCTCACGGACTGATTGCCCATATACCTCCTAAATACCTTGCGCAATACCGTTGAAACACCACGGGCAATAAAGTAAAAGGCGATCATCACTACAATGGCCACAGCTAGGTTAGGAAGCCTCAAGAGGATGGCATCCCACCAACCTTCGAGCTTTAAGATCATTTTAGACCACATATTGGTCGATTCTTGGAGTGCTAGTGTTATGTATTTCATGGTATTCTCATTTAATTACAATAAAGTCGAGAGCAATAAAGTTCCCACCACCAATAGAACAACACTTAAAATGCCTCCTATAATCAAGAAGTGACGGAATTTATAAATACCAGTTCCATACACCAAGGCATTGGTTTGATAACCTATTGGTGTGAAGAAACTAAAATTAGCTGCAAACATGACAGCTAGAATAAATGGCTTTAAAGGCAATTCAAAACCTGCTGCAACGCTCATGGCTATAGGCGTCATGATAATGGCTGTAGCAGTGTTCGAAATTGTGCCGCTCATCAACATGGTAAACAGGAAAATCAATCCTAGAACCATTTTGGGGGTTTGACCTTCTAGGATCGTAAGAAATTGCTCAGAGATCCACACATCAGTTCCCGTATTATTAATAGCGATTCCTAAAGGGATCATACCTGCAAGTAAAAAAACGATTTGCCAGTTGACCCTATGATATATTTTTTCAAGAGAGATACAATTGGCCAACAATAGAATGCCAATTCCCGTAATGGAACTGGCAAGAATGGAAAGAATCCCACTGCTCGCTAGCCCTATAACCAATAGGAGTGTGACTAGCGTAATGTACTTCTTATGCAACGGGACAGAGCCTTGAATCTCATGCTCATTTAGAATAGCTACATTTTCCAGTTGCTCTAAATCTTGCATGGAGCCGCCCTGCAGCTCCAGTAAAAGCCGGTCACCTGGTTTGATTCGGATTTCATTGATGTCCTTACGTATCAATCGATCCTTTGTGTTTCTAATATTTTTACGCTTCTGTACCGCTAGCGGATAAGTTCCAAATATGGAAGTTTTGCGTATTTTACGTAGGGTTTCTCCTATCAGGGTGGATCCTGGTAGAATGAGCAACTCAATGTACTTCATGACAACAGGCTTTTCATCGGCAGTTGTTTCATTCTCCTGATTGAGGTTTTTAGTGTCAGTGGTATCCCTTTTAACATGTAGGATGAAGTCTTCCTGATTGATAAATTGTGCCAGGTCTTCCACGGTTCCCATCATCACAAGCTCATCACCAGCCTTTAGCTCCACATGTTTTCCAGGTGCATTGACAACTTTCTTATCCCGAATCAGTTTGATAACGCTCACCTCTGGATTTTCATTCAAAATGCTCTCTGAAAGTCGTTGACCTATCAGCTCACTTTTTTCGGTTAGGGAGACGGTGAAAAGGAACTCTTGAATCCCATAATTATCGGCAAGGTCCTCTGTATTCTCTTTGGGCAACCATCTCGAGGCAAACGTCATGAAAACAAGACCTATAGCTAGAAAAGCCAACCCAAAAAGAGTGAATTCAAAAAAACTTAGTTCCTCTGCTCCTAGGTTTTGCGACACTGAATTTACAATAAGGTTTGTAGAAGTCCCCATAAGAGTGCAGCTACCCCCTAAAATCCCGGCAAAGGAAATAGGCATTAGTAGTTTGCTGGATGAGAAATTAAATTTGGCTGACAGCTGTGAAACGATCTTTATAAAAATGATGACCACCGCCGTGGTACTTATGAATGCAGAGATTGTGGCACTAATAAACATAAAAGCAGGTACCATGAAAATCAAAGGCAGGATACTCACTTTTTTGATCCCATTGGTCAGCCATTCAATAACACCATTGTCTTCTAGGCTGATGGCAATAATCATAAGAGACAGTACCGTAATTGTCGCGGGATCTGCAAAGCCACTGATGGCCTCCCCTGGCTCAGTAAGCCCCAACAATACCAGGCTTACTATAATAAGAAAAGCGATCTTGTCGATAGGGAACAATTCGGTTAGAAATAACAGGATGGTCATTCCCAACACTCCAAATACCAACATGATTTCCAAATCCATAACTGTGTCTAAAACCTTTAAATGTATTTTTTTAAGCAGGTATGTAGCTACTAAAGAATTACTAAATTTTGTTAAATTGCTAGAAACTTAGTTAAATTCAAAAGCTCCCGTTTCACGATTTGATAAAGTTATGCTGAAAAAGAAAGGATATTCAAAAAGTAAGTACAGTTGGATCTATGCCCTTATGATGACGGGTGCCATTGTAGTGCTTTCCATTGTTGTATTTCAATGGGGATTGCGGCAGGAATTGTACGTTAAGACCTTGTACATTCCAATCCTCTTTCTAGGTATCTTGTCTTTTACCCGAGACATTGTCTACAACTCCAACAAAAGATTCAAATTTAAAAAGCTTTTGTTTTACAGCCTGCGCACCAGCGTTTTCACCTGTGTATTTCTCTATCCATTGATCATGTTGTTTTTGATCTACTTCTACTCTGATGGCGGTATCATCAAGATGCGAGAAACGGTGATGGGTGATGCAGGAGATCTACGAATTCTATTCTCTCTTGAATTGGAGATTTTTATCATCTTATTCCTTTCTTCCCTTGCATCTTCTGCACTTTACTTGAATCGTCAAGAAGATTCCATGGAAATCTGACCCGATTTATTGTAGTGATTTTCGCACTATCAAAAGCTACATATACCTACAAAGGGGTATTTCAAATACTAATAACTTCATATAAATTTGATAGAACTTCAAAAATCTACCTGTATATGAAAAAAATTACTCTTGTAGTATTGTTTGCAGCAGTCTGTCAATTGCAGGCTCAGAACAAACTTTTGTCCTCTGTCGATCAATTTGATAATAGCGGGACTTTTGAGAATAGCTATGGCTATAATTATGAATATGATGCCAATGATAATTTAATTACTCAGTCAGGCTACAACTGGAATAGTTCAACTGGGAACTGGGAACTTCAGGATCGGGAATCCTATGCCTATAACGCTGCTCGTAAAGCCACTACCTTGGTCTATCAACAGTACAATAGCACGACCGGAAATTTTGAGAACAGCTATCGGGATTTATACACGTACAACGCTAATGATGACATATCTGAAGTTGTTTATCAAGAATTTGTAACTGGTGCTTATCAAAATGAGTTCCGGCTAACAACGAGCTACAATGGCAGTCAATTATCATCGTTCATAGAATACAATTGGAATGGAGCTCAATGGGTGGAAAGCGATCGTGGAACTTTATCCTATAATTCAAACGGTACCCTTGCCAGCATCATTGCGGAAGAGTACGTAAACGGTCAGTACCAGTTGGATTATAAGGATTCTTTCTTCTATGACTCTAATAACCGACTGGTTCAAAAGCTATTTGAAATCTGGGATGGTTCCAGCTACGTGCTTGATGAGCAGATCGATCTCACCCTAGATAATAACGGCAACCTTATCACTGAAACTGTGGATTATGACCAAGGAACGAGCGGCCCCAACTTTAAAGAAACCTACTCTTATGACACAAGTCAATTGATGAGCAACTTTGCTCATCCTTTTAGAGATAAAACAGGATTGGAATATTTGTTTGACGATTTTCCTTATGTCAACAAACTTCTAGAGCTTACTTATCAAGGTTACAATTCAGATACAGATGCCTTTGAGCCCGTAACTAATAAAACTATTTATAATTACAACACCACTTTACGTGTTGCAGAGGCCGATATACCCACTGTTTTTATTCAAGTATTTCCTAATCCAACTGCAGATGTTGTAAATGTGATTTCTTCCAACTTTGATATTGATCATGTGGAAGTATTTGGGATTCTGGGAAATAAATTATTGACTACAAATGAAGATGTAGTAAGCCTAAAGTCGTTGCCTACAGGAATGTACTTTTTGAATATTTACAATAACAGCGGTGACGTCAGTTCACATAAGATTATTAAAGAGTAAATTGCTTTAAACCCTAAAAAAATCCCGCTTGGATAGTTATCCAGGCGGGATTTTTGTTTTTATCAACCTCTGATTTTATAAGACCTTAGCGTTCTTCACTTTCTGCTTCGTCAAGGCTAACTCCAGAACATTGCTCATGTCGCTCACATAATGAAAGGTCAACCCTTTCAAATAGTCCGCTTTGATTTCCTCTATATCTCGTCTATTCTGCTCACAAAGCAGAATTTCTTTGATTCGAGCACGTTTTGCCGCAAGGATCTTTTCTTTGATTCCGCCAACGGGTAAGACCTTACCTCTTAGGGTGATTTCTCCAGTCATAGCGATGCTTTTCTTCACTTTGCGCTGCGTAAACAAGGAAACCAATGAGGTCAACATCGTGATACCTGCACTGGGTCCATCTTTAGGAGTAGCTCCTTCTGGCACGTGTATGTGGACGTTGTATTTCTCAAATATCTCTGGGTTGATGCCTAGCTCTTCAGAATGTGCCTTAATATATTCCATCGCAATGGTAGCACTTTCCTTCATTACTTTTCCTAGGTTTCCAGTAATGGTAAGGTTTCCCTTTCCTTTACTCAATATGGATTCGATAAATAGAATATCACCTCCTACCCGAGTCCAGGCAAGTCCTGTGACTACTCCAGCCACATCATTGTTTTCATACTTATCGCGCTGCATCCTAGGTGCTCCTAGTACTTCAATCACGGTATCGTTAGTGACCTTCACGTCATATTCATCTTCCATGGCAATGCTCTTTGCGGCATAGCGTACCATTTTTGCAATCTGCTTATCTAAGGCCCGTACACCGCTTTCTCTGGTGTACCCCTCGACTATTTTTTCGATTTGTGGTTTGGCTAATTTTAATTGATCCTTTTCCACTCCGTGCTCCTTGAGCTGCTTAGGAAGCAAGTGTCTCTTCCCTATTTCAACTTTCTCTTCTATGGTATAACCAGTCACGTTGATGATTTCCATACGGTCACGCAATGCGGGTTGTATGGTCTGCATGCTGTTGGAAGTTGCAATAAACATCACTTTACTCAAATCAAACCCCATTTCAAGGAAGTTGTCGTAAAAGGAATTGTTCTGCTCTGGATCTAGGACTTCTAACATCGCACTGGAGGGGTCGCCGTTGTGGGAGCTTCCCAACTTGTCAATCTCATCCAATACAAATACTGGGTTGGAAGTTTTAGCCTTTTTGATGCTTTGAATGATGCGTCCCGGCATGGCACCTATATAGGTTTTTCGATGACCACGAATTTCTGCTTCATCACGCAAACCACCTAAGGAAATACGCACATATTCGCGCCCCAAAGCTTCTGCAATAGATTTTCCCAAGGAAGTTTTACCCACACCTGGAGGCCCATACAGACACAGAATAGGCGATTTCATATCATTGCGCAGTTTCAATACAGCGAGGTATTCAATGATTCTTTTCTTAACATCGTCAAGACCGTAATGATCCCGATCCAAAATCTTCATGGCACGCTTCAGGTCAAAGTTGTCCTTAGAAAATTCGTTCCATGGCAAGTCAAGAATTAGGTCTAGATAGTTGCGCTGTATAGAGAATTCTGCCACCTGCGGATTCATACGCTGCATCTTGGCCAGTTCCTTTTCAAAATGTTCCTTGACTGTATCGTCCCATTTCTTGGATTTGGCGCGCTGGCGCATTTCATCAATTTCTTGATGTGAACTCACACCGCCACCCAGTTCTTCTTGGATGGTTTTCATTTGCTGATGCAGGAAATACTCTCTTTGTTGCTTATTGATATCGGTTTGAACCCGGGACTGAATATCGTTTTTGAGCTCCAGTTTTTGACGTTCGACATTCATGAACTTCAAGGTCTCTAAAGCTCTATCTTTCAAATCGTTAATTTCCAGTAATTTCTGTTTGTCCTCCACTTTTAAATTCATGTTGGACGATACAAAATTCACCAAAAAGCTATTGGACTCAATGTTTTTGATTGCAAAGCTGGCTTCACTAGGAATATTGGGACTTTCCTTGATGATTTCTAGAGAAAGCTCCTTGATCTTTTCAATGATCGCGTTAAATTCCTCGTTATCTGCAGCCGGTCTGGCTTCTTCAACAGGTCTGGTCGTAGCTTTTAGGTACGGATCTGTTTCTACAATGGTATCGATCTCAAAGCGCTTTTTACCTTGAATGATTACGGTCGTATTTCCGTCAGGCATTTTGAATACCTTTAGAATACGCGCCACCACTCCTGTAGCATGAAGGTCTTCCTGACCCGGATCCTCTACAGACCCCTCTTTTTGAGCGACCACGCCTATGGCTTGGTTATTTTTATTGGCTTCCTGTAGCAATTTGATGGACTGATCGCGCCCGGCAGTAATGGGAATAACAACACCAGGAAACAGTACCATATTGCGCAATGGCAAAATAGCTAGGGTTTCCGGGACGGCCTCCGCATTCATTTCTTCCTCATCCTTGGAGCTTAAAAGCGGTATAAATTCCGCATCCTGATCAAATTCCTGTTGTGACATAATGTCTATTTGAAACTTCTTTGGTTTGAACATATCTTATCAAGTCGCCACAATGGCAGTGCATTGCGGCTTGTTTTTGTAGTTATTAGCTGGCTTTTACTGATGATTTGATCGAGTGCGCTTTCGCGAAAGCGAAACTCCTCCAAATCAATCTTCTATCATTCAGTAGTTTAACCCTATTATAGGAAGTTGCACGCTGAAATTCTAACTTTATAAAAGCTTTGCCTCCCAATTATTTTTCAAAATCAATGCCAGTGACTGTAACATCTTTTTGAATATTGCATCTTTAGAACAGAAACACTAACCAAGTGAACCTAATCCATACAGAAAACGACTTCTTTGACCTCTGCGAAAAAGGAGACCGGCGGGCACAAATGCGGGTCTATAACGATTATGCAAAAGGCATGTACCATGTCGCATTGCGCATCGTGAATGATACGGCACAGGCAGAAGATATCATGCAGGACAGCATGATCACGGCATTTGCCAAGATCAATCAATGGAACCGTGAAGCAAGCTTCGGCAGTTGGTTAAAGCGCATTGTGATCAACAACAGTTTGAGCTATTTGAGAGGATCTAAAAAAATGCCAACCACCACCTTTGAGGATTTCCACGAATGTGTTGAAGAAGCAGAAGAGATAGATATGGAAGAAGCAGGATGGACCGCACAAAGAGTCCTCACAGCTTTAAAACAATTAAAAGACACGTATAGACAAGTACTGACGCTTTCCCTTATTGAAGGCATGGACAACGAGGAGATCGCACAGATTATGAACATGTCAGACGGTATGTGCCGCACGACGATCTCCAGAGCCAAAACAAGTTTAAGAAGTAAACTAGAGCTGATATGAAAGATGGAATGAAAGAATGGTTTGATCAACAAGATTTTGATCAGCAACCAATGCCAGATGGACACGAGCAGCGTTTTCTTGCAAGACTGGAAGCCGCTTGTGAAGAAGAATTTGTACCAAAAGAAAGGACTGAAAAACAAAAAGGCCAGTTCCTTAATGGGAATGCCCTTCTAAAATGGTCAGCCGCTGCAGTAATCGCCATCCTGATAGGGTCTGCCAGTTTCTATATGGGACAATCCCAATCTTACGAACTGAGATCTGTTTCTCCTGCCATGGCAAAGGCTCAAAACAATTATGTAGAAGTTATTGACCAACAGCTTACCGCGCTTAATAAATTACAATCACCCGCAACAGAACGCATAATAGCTGATGCAAAAGCAAACCTCCAGAAGCTGCAGACCGACTATACCAAAATCCAAATGGACTTTAAGTCCAACAGTGAAAACCCAGCGGTAATCGATGCAATGATTCAAAATTTTAAGAACAGAATTCTATTACTAGAGAGCGCTCGAGCACAGATCAATTCTCAACAACAACAAATCAAAACGCAAGAAAATGAAATCCTTTAATATTCTTTTATTCCTGCTGCTAGGCAGTTTGGCAATGGCATCACCCCACCCTGTGGACAAATACAAAAAGACCAAACGCATCAACAAGACCTATAGCGTTAATAGCGATGCGATGGTGCAGATAGAAAATAGTTTTGGCGATGTGACGGTGAAGTTATGGGATCAAAATACAGTACGCATCGAGGTGATCGTTGAAGTGAGTGGAAATGACGAAGCGCGAGTTAATGAGCGACTGGACAGGATTGATGTGGCATTTTCCAGTTCAAAATCTAAAATATCAGCAGAAAGTACGATCCCCAGTGAAAATGTGGGTGGACTCATGAGCCTTTTAGGGCTTGGACCTAATAAAAACACCAGCACCCGTGTGGATTATATCGTGAGTATGCCAAAGAATTCTCCCTTAGATGTAGACAATGATTATGGTGCCGTCATCATTGAAAAAATGAATGCCCCCTTGAAATTGAGCTGTGATTTTGGCAGGTTACAAATAGGTCAATTGCTTGATCCCGGCAATATTCTATCCTTTGATTACACGACCAATTCCCACATTGATTATATGAAAGGGGGTTCTATAAAAGCAGACTTCAGCAAGTTCACTGTTCATGGGGCTGATGGGATTACGTTTAGCGGCGATTACACCACAGCAAATTTCGGACCTCTTGATAACATCATGTATAACAGCGATTTCTCTACGATTAGTTTTGATACGATCGCTTCCATTGATGGTCGTGGAGATTACTCTACCGTGAAAATAGGTACGGTAGTGAAAGAGGCTGTTCTAAAAGCTGATTTTGGGAGTATTTCTATAAAAGATCTGGGTAAGGACTTTAAAAATTTGAATATCAAATCAGACTATACCACCGTCAATGTAAGTTATGACCGCGATGCCAGTTTTAATTATGAGTGCAAGACCGAATTTGGCACTTTAAAATTGGACCCGAATCTTACCACGGTGAATTCAAGAAAAGAAATGAATGAAATCTATAAAGAAGGGTATTCCAAACTCCAAGATGGGGAAGGTACCATTCAAATCAACAGCAGCTTCGGCAGCGTCACTTTAAAATCTAACAACTAAACCTAAAACAATGAAAAATCTAATATTAGCAGCACTGGCCATGGTTGCCATTCAAACCGCTAACGCACAATGGTTCGGTGGTAAAAAAGTCACCGGTAACGGTAATGTCATCACTAAAACATTTAAAACTTCTGACTATGATGGTGTAAAAGTATCTGGATCTATGGATGTAGAGCTGATAAGTGGTAAAGAAGGAACCATCACCGTTGAAGCCGAATCTAACGTGATGGAATACCTGGAAATTGAGGTGAAAGGCAACCGTCTGGTGATAGACCTTAAAGACAACATCAACTTCAGTACGCGCAAAGGGATTAAGGTATTTGTTCCCGTAGAGCAGATCGATCAAGTGAGTCTGGCTGGAAGTGGTGATATTTATAGCGGTTTGACCTTAAAGTCAGAAACTATGGAAGTTTCTCTGGCAGGCAGCGGCGATATTAAGTTGAGCTCAGAATCCAAAAGATTGCAACTAAATGTAGCCGGTAGTGGGGATATAAAAATGTCTGGCCGCACCGAAAATCTGGAAGCCAATGTTGCCGGTAGCGGTGACATAAGCGCCTATGAATTAAAGGCAAACAATGTCAAAGCCAGTATCGCAGGTAGTGGCGATGTAGCCGTCTTTTGCAATGGTGGTTCCATGACGGCCAGCATTGTAGGCTCTGGGGATTTACGCTATAAGGGTAAAACAAGTACTATTAAGAAGACGGTAATGGGAAGTGGTGACATCACAAAGATGTAAAATCCTAGTTTCATAAAACACCTTTTAAAAACTCCCCAGTGGTTCTTGACCCTAGGGAGTTTTGCCTTTAAAAGAGCAGAGGTGTATCCCATTATGAAATCAGCCAAATAATCAAGTAATTTTTAGTTGGCTTTTTAGACTAATTTTGCAATCCTCGCATAGAGACCCCTTTAATGTCAAAGCTTCCACCACAACATAAATTTTTAGACTTGTCCGATTATGGACGCTCCGGTGGAAAATGGATTGCCAGGAACTTGCTGGAAACCCGCTTCACTCCTATTCACGTTACCCTTTTATTTGTCGTTAGCGGTCTCATTGCGATTTACTGTATTCTGAATGGCTACTACGTTCAAGCCGCTTTTTTCCTAATTCTTAAATCGATAATCGATGCAGCAGATGGCGAACTGGCGCGACTCAAGAAAACTCCCTCTTATGTAGGCAGGTATCTGGATTCCATTTGTGACCTGGTGCTCAACATGATGTTCCTACTTTCCTTGATGTATGTCACAAACACCAGTTTTCTATTGACATTATTGACCTTTATAGGCTTGCAGCTTCAAGGAACTCTTTATAATTATTACTATGTGATCCTGCGCAATAGCGTTAATGGAGACCTGACCAGCCGTGTGCGAGAAAACACCACACCGCTTGCATTGCCTGGTGAAAGTCAAAAAACCGTAAATTTCTTTTATGAGTTGTACAACAGCCTGTATGGAATTTTTGACGCGATCATTTACCAAATGGATAAAAAAGCAAATCAAAGCAAACCATTTCCCAACTGGTTCATGACCTTACTTTCCATTTATGGATTAGGATTTCAACTATTGACTATAGCGCTAATGTTGTTATTAGGAGTAGAAGAATATATCATTCCAGTAATTCTAGGGATGTCCGCTTTCATATTCATTTTTATAGGAATACGCAGAATCTTTCTGAAATAAACCCTATACCCTACTCAACTGCTGGTGCCGTTCTACTTGAAGACTTGATCTTCGGCACTCTAAGGAGTAATAGGATCCCTATCACAAAAAACACCACTAAGAACAAAATGCTTCCTCGCATGGAACCAGTGAGTTCACCCACCACAGCAAAGAGAAACATTCCAATAACGATCCCAATCTTTTCTGCCACGTCAAAGAAGCTGAAATAAGAGGCGGTATCCAGGCTGCCTTCTGGTATCATTTTAGAATAGGTACTTCTGGAAAGCGATTGAATGGAACCCATTACAAAACCCACAAAACCAGCGGTAATATAAAATTGAATAGGCGTGGTTACAAAATAACCATACACACAAACCATCGCCCAGACGAGGTTGATGCCTATGAGAACCTTGATGTTTCCATGCTTTCGCGAAAGCGAACTCGCCACATAAGCTCCTGCAATGGCTACCAGCTGTATCAATAGAATCGAAATAATCAAGCCTGTTGTGGCACCACCATCGCCCCAATTTACTTCTTCTGTACCAAAATAAGTGGCCACTAACATGACCGTTTGTACGGCCATACTGTAGATGAAGAAGGCGGCTAGATAGCGTTTCATCTGTGTGTTCTCGCCCAGTTGTCTCCAGATTTTCTGTAATTCCAAGAAACCATTGGTAAACATATTTTTAACCTCGCTCCTGTCCTTACGAGTTCCCATAGGCAAATAAGCATAGGTATACTGCGCAAAGCCTATCCACCAGATCCCCACCAGTACAAAGGAAATTTGAGTAGGTAGCTTTTCAGTTTCAAAAAAGCCTCCCTGAATCAGTACCAGGCAAATAATCAATAAAATCACACTGCCTATATATCCCATAGTAAAACCATGGGCACTCGCCTTGTCCTGCTGATCTGGGAAAGCAATGTCTGGCAAATACGAGTTGTAAAAAACCAGGGAACCCCAGAAACCCACCAGCGCCAAGAGGTACAAAAGCAAACTGAGCCATAAAAAATCGAAACTAAAAAACGCAAGCCCAATGGTGCACGTACCACCTAGGTAACAGAAAAATTGTAAAAAGCGTTTCTTTTTTCCGGAATAATCTGCTATTCCCGAAAGTATGGGCGATATGATACTAACGATTAAAAATGCAATGGCTGTGGTAAGAATAATAATGGTTTCATTATTCATTCCTTTAAAGATCTCAGGCACGTTACCCGTTTCGTAGGCATTGCGGCTTAAAGCGCTGTAATAAATGGGAAAAATAGCACTGGCGATTACTAGAGAATAGACAGAGTTAGCCCAATCGTAGAACGCCCAAGCATTCAGTAATTTTTTGTGGCCTTTAGGGTAGGTTTTTTGCATAAAAAAAGGGTTCTAATTAAGAACCCTTTAAAAGTATGTTTTTGAAACGACTATTTAAATGAAGTCACTCCGTATTTTTTAGCTTCGGCTCTAGCGACAGGAGCCAGCTTTTGCAAATTGGCAATACGCGTTTGATTAGAAGGGTGCGTGCTCAAAAATTCTGGTGGAGCTTGCCCCCCTCTTGCGGCCATTCTCTTCCATAATTCTGCACCTTCATCTGGATTGTAACCAGCGATTGCCGTTAGAATCAATCCTATTTTGTCGGCTTCATTTTCATGGGCTCTAGAAAAAGGAAGTATTCCTAAGGTGGTACTGCCCAGACCGTAAGCTTGATTTAATATTTGTTGCGTCTCAGGACTTGCTCCACTAACTGCCCCACCAACAACAAGACCTACTTGTCCTAAAGCTTGTAATTGTCCTGCACGCATGCGTTGACCACCATGGTTCGCTAATGCGTGAGCTACCTCATGTCCCATTATAACTGCTACTCCAGTTTCAGTTTGGGCTATGGGTAGAATTCCTGTGTAAAAAGCAATTTTACCTCCAGGCATTGCCCATGCGTTGACTTGATCGTCATTGATAAGACTGTACTCCCATTTATACCCGTTCAAATATTCAGGATACCCTAAAGCGTTCAACCACTTTTGGGAAGCGGTTTTTATATTTTGGCCTACGTTGGTAATCATTCTAGATTCTGCAGTACCTGTGACCACTTTACTTTCTGCCAATACTTGATTGTATTGGGCAAATGCCGCAGGAAAGACCTGCTCATTGGACACAGGTTTTAAGGTACGTTCTCCTGTAAATACGTTTGTAGCACAGGAAATGATGAGCAGTGCCGCCGCTATAAGTGAAATACGTGTGGTTTTCATAATTTTTTTATTTAATAATTTGTTGAATCTTTTTAACATCAATTCCATGGTGACTTTCTGTATGCACTACCAGGCCATCTTTAAGCACAATAACTTGTGGTGACTGGTGGGCAACGTTTAGTTCACTAGCAATAGCATCACTAACATCCCTATATTGTAGCAGGTCTAACAAATAATAGGTAACTTCTTGGTCTAAATTCTCGTAATTGCGTTCGAAACTATTTAAGGCCATTCTTGAGATTCCACAACGCGTGCTGTGTTTGAAAATAACTTTCGTTTTGATTTTAGAATTTTTAATCAAATTGTGTAGTTGATCAACAGATTCCAAATTTTCCCAAGAAAGCCCTTGAATTTCTTTCTTAGCAATGTCGCGTTGGGATTTAAATAACTTATCCATTAAGCCCATATATGATTCATTTTTAACCCTACAAATATAATCGGAAGTGCGGTTAGAAAGTGCTAATTGTTTAATAATATGCCATTATGTCGCAAAATAGGAGCTAATAACATGACTTTTTGTCAATATTAACGATGGTATGTGCTTTGACATACCTTTAAAAAAAATAGATAATATGAATAGCAATAAATTAACTATAAAATCGCAGGAAGCGCTCCAACAAGCGCAGCAACTTGCACAGGAATTAGGTCATCAAATCATTGAGAACGCTCACCTGTTCAAAGCAATGACGATGATTGATGAAAACGTCATGCCGTTCATCTTCAAAAAACTCAACATCAACTTGGGTCTTGTAAACCAGTTGGTGGATAGCCAGATCAACTCTTTTCCTAAAGTCCAAGGTGGAGATTTACAAATGTCAAGAGAAACCAGCCGTGTGATCAACAACGCTATTTCTATCGCCACAAAGATGGAAGATGAGTACGTTTCTATCGAGCACTTGCTGCTCAGTATTTTTGATGGATCTTCAAAAACGGCACAGATCCTTAAAGATCAAGGCATGAAAAAGAAGGATTTGCAAGCCGCAATAACGGAATTAAGACAAGGAGACCGCGTCACCTCACAAAGCGCAGAAGAAACCTACAACAGTTTAAATAAGTTCGCTAAAAATCTGAACGAACTCGCAGATAAAGGGAAGCTGGATCCCGTTATTGGACGTGATGAAGAAATTCGACGCATCTTACAGATCCTATCCAGACGTACCAAAAACAATCCCATGCTGGTAGGTGAGCCAGGCGTTGGTAAAACAGCCATTGTAGAAGGACTAGCACATCGCATCGTCGCAGGTGACATCCCTGAAAACCTTAAAAACAAACAGATTTTCTCCCTAGATATGGGAGCCCTCATAGCCGGTGCTAAATATAAAGGCGAATTTGAAGAGCGATTGAAAGCTGTGATCAAGGAAGTTACTTCCAGTGATGGCGATATTGTTCTATTTATTGATGAGATACACACGCTGGTAGGAGCTGGTGCCGGTGAAGGTGCAATGGATGCGGCAAATATTTTGAAGCCTGCACTAGCTCGCGGCGAATTGCGAGCTATAGGTGCCACCACCTTAGATGAATATCAAAAATATTTCGAAAAAGACAAGGCCCTGGAACGACGTTTTCAGAAAGTCCAGGTCAATGAACCGGATACGGAAAGTGCCATATCCATCCTGCGAGGCATCAAGGATAAATACGAGCATCATCATAAGGTACGCATCAAGGACGATGCAATCATTGGTGCGGTAGAATTGTCCCAACGATACATCACCAACCGATTCCTGCCAGACAAAGCCATTGACTTAATGGACGAAGCGGCTTCCAAACTGCGCATGGAAATTAATTCTAAACCAGAAGAACTGGATGTGTTGGATCGGCGAATCATGCAGATTGAGATTGAGATTGAAGCTATCAAACGTGAAAAGGATGAAGTCAAATTAAAATCCCTGCGCAGCGACCTAGCAAACCTCAAAGAAGAACGCAACGAACTCAACGCCCAATGGGAGAATGAAAAAGAACTGGTAGACAGCATCCAAAATGCCAAAACAGCTATCGAAGACTATAAACTGGAAGCAGAACGGGCAGAGCGCGATGGCGATTATGGTAAAGTAGCCGAGTTGCGTTACGGAAAGATCAAAGAAGGTCAGGAATTACTGGAAAAACTGCAACATCAAGCCAGTAGCATGGATAAGAGCAAGTCGCTCATCCAGGAAGAAGTTACCTACGACGACATTGCAGAAGTGGTCGCCAAATGGACTGGGATTCCCGTTACTAAAATGCTGCAAAGCGAGCGCGAAAAATTGCTGAGACTGGAGGAAGAATTGCACAAACGAGTCGTAGGTCAGCAAGAGGCTATTGTGGCTGTCAGCGATGCTGTACGACGCAGTAGAGCTGGACTTCAAGACCAGAAAAAACCCGTAGGGTCGTTCCTGTTCCTAGGAACTACAGGAGTGGGTAAAACAGAACTTGCCAAAGCACTAGCGGAATACCTGTTCAATGATGACAACGCAATGACCCGAATAGACATGAGTGAATATCAGGAACGCCATAGCGTGAGCCGTTTAGTAGGTGCGCCTCCAGGATATGTGGGATATGATGAAGGTGGACAGCTCACGGAGGCTGTGAGACGCAAGCCCTATTCCGTCATCTTATTAGATGAGATTGAAAAAGCACACCCAGACACTTTTAATATCCTGCTACAAGTGCTGGATGAAGGAAGATTGACCGATAATAAAGGAAGGGTTGCTGACTTTAAGAACTCGATCATCATCATGACCTCAAATATAGGAGCAGACGTGATTCAGGAGCTATTTGAGAAGGCTACGGGAGACATAGAAAGCGCCATGGAAGCCGCAAAAATTGAGGTGCTAGGCGCTCTCAAACAGCGCGTCAGACCAGAATTTATCAATAGGATCGATGACATCGTCATGTTCACGCCGTTGACAGAGCAGGACATTCATAAAGTGGTAGAATTACAACTTAAAGGGGTGAGGTCCATGTTAGCTCAACAAGGGATCATTGTTGATACTACAGATCAGGCGGTGGAACTATTGGCACGACTGGGTTACGATCCTCAGTATGGAGCAAGGCCAGTAAAGCGGGTGATTCAGAAACTTATACTTAATGAATTGTCTAAGAAAATACTATCTGCAGAGGTTTCTTCAGAGGATGTGATCTTGATCGATACGTTCGAGGACCAGATTGTTTTTAGAAATGAGCATACAGATGTTGATGTAAATTAATGGATTGATTTTGGGGTTTTCGCTTTCGCGAAAGCGAACTCCTTTCAACACCATAAAAAAAGCCCATCCTAGTAATTAGGATGGGCTTTGGTGCATAAGGTCAAAGGATCTACTCCCTGATAAACTTCAAGCTTTGGGACTGGTTACCTGCGTTCACACGAATAATATAGATTCCCGTGGATAGCTTGTCCAATATCACATTGTTTACTCCAGATTTTAAGGGAGCACTTGCAACACGCTTCCCGGTCATATCCATTACTTGATAGGAGGCATCAGCTGTTAAAGAATTGGGAAGGTCAATATTCACGAACCCGTTGTTACTTGGGTTGGGATACAAACGTATGCCGGCTAATATTCCAGCGACATCCTCAGTTCCTAGCGTCGCTTGGGCTTCATAAGACCCAATATCACGAGCTGGGCCAAAAACAGGCTCACCTCTTTGATCGTCCAGTGTAACAGCTGGGTCACCAGCATCTTGTGCTCTGGTACCATTCATCAATTCATGGGTAAATGTATTCCCACCATTATCCTGCAATGGACCCAGTGAAGCAAAAGCCGGTGAGGAAGGTGTTCCTTCTACATCTGTCGCAGTGGCTGCAAAAGAACCTGTGTCATCAATCTCGATCAAATTATAACCGCCAGATGTAATTCCAAATACATTCACATTTGCAGCTGCTGTGTTTTCTGCTACCAATGTGTTCTTGATGGTAAACGTACCAGCGGCAGAATAAAGGCCACCACCAGATCCATTGGCCGTATTTTGGGCAACGGTTACTATATCAAAATCTGCACTTGTTCCTGCATGATAAACTCCCGCACCATCTAGTGTAGCGGTATTGGAAGAAATAGTGGATGTTTGAACGATAAGGGTTCCACCTTGTATGGTAATACCACCACCGTTAGATCCATTTGCGATATTGTTGGAGATCGTAGTGTCATAAACTTGGGTATCACCTCCATTAGCATATATTCCACCTCCACCACTATCTGCAGCGGTTCCATTAGCAGTGTTGCCATCGATTGTCGTGTTTGATACAATGATCTGGCTGTTTGCCTGATTCCATAAGGCACCACCTTCTGCGGCAGCTGCATTGTCGTTAAAGGTACTGGAACTGATATCCACCATACTGCTTCCTGTAATGTGAAGGGCGCCTCCATTTCCTGGGCCTACAGCTCCAGCTGTTCCATTCACATCATTTTCTGAAACATTGGAATTAGAAATATTTAAGCTTCCATTTACAAGTTCAAACGCACCACCAGCACGTCTTGCAGAATTGCCCGTGATTGTAGAATTGTCGATCACTATGCTTCCATCCAGACTGAGCATGGCACCTCCAGACCCTGTTGTTCCAGTGGCTAGATTATTGGTTATGGTTAGCCCATTACCATTGAAATCCCCACCATTATTGAATATGGCACCACCACCATCGTCAGCAGAGGCTCCGCCAGCGGCAGTGTTGTTGTTCAATGTCATGTCAATAACCGTCATGGTTCCAAGGTTGTTCCAAAGACCACCACCTTCTAGAGCTGCTCTATTTCCATCTGCAGTTCCACCAGTAATGCTGTTATTGCCTGGACCGGTCACGTGAATCGCTCCCCCATTTCCAGGACCGCCATTGGCTGTGAACGTGCCTACCGTCAACCCAGCAGTATTACCCGTAAAGTTGACATTAGTCAACGTGTTTGAATTAGCATCTAATGACCAGTCTTCTATTCCTCCACCAGCGCGACTTGCTCTGTTGTCAGAAATAGTGACTGGGTTTGCAACCGTTCCGTTAATAGTCAATGTAGTACCGGTAGCCATCAAGATTCCACCACCAGATCCTTGTGTTCCTGTAGCTGTATTTCCAGAAATTGTAGTTCCTTCATTGATGATGACGGATCCATTGCCATCTTCCGCAAAGATTCCACCGCCGCCCACTATTTCAGGTGGCGTACCTGCAACAAAGTCTCCTTGAGCATCATTGTTGGATAGGGTAGTTCCATTTATAGTTAAGACTCCTTGATTGTTCCAAAGTCCTCCACCTTCCTTGGCTGCGGTATTATCACTAACAGTACCGCCAGTAATTGTGACTGGGGCTGCTCCACTCACGTGAAGTCCACCGCCATTACCAGGAGCACCAGCTCCTGTAACCACTCCTGTTGCATTTACATTTAACGTGACATTGTTCAAAACGATGGAACTGCCACCATTGGTTTCAATACCACCACCAGCTCTATTCGATTCATTGCCTGAAATATCAGAGTCCGTCGCAGTAAAAGATCCTGCAGCATTCAAAATTCCACCGCCTGTAGACTGTGCTCCAGTGGCGCTGTTATTAGATACCACTGCGTTTTGTTCTAGGGTTAAAGTTCCACCTTCATTGTAGATACCACCACCACCGGCTGCGCCGGCCACCATGGTATCAGATCCTGCTGCAGTATTTTCAGAAACAGCAACACCAGAAACAGTCATTGTTCCTGACCCGTTCCACAATCCACCGCCTTCATTAGCAGCGGTATTCGTGTTTACAGTACCTCCATTTACATCAACACTTCCAGATCCACTTACGTGAAGTCCACCGCCATTTCCTGGAGCGCCGGTTCCTGTAACCACTCCTGTTTCGTTTGCATTTAAAGTGACGTTGTTCAATACGACTGTACTGGCACCATTGGTCTCAATACCACCTCCAGCTCTGTTCGATTCATTGCCTGAAATATCAGAGTCTGTCGCAGTAAATGTTCCTGCAGCATTCAATATTCCACCGCCTGTAGACTGTGCTCCAGTGGCGCTGTTATTAGCTACCACCGCGTTTTGCTCTAGGGTTAATGTTCCGCCTTCATTGTAGATACCGCCACCACCAGCTGCACCGGCCACCATAGTATCAGATCCTGCTGCGGTGTTTCCAGAAACAGCAGCTCCCGAAACAGTCATTGTTCCTGACCCGTTCCATAATCCACCGCCTTCATTGGCGGCTGTATTTGTATTTACCGTACCTCCATTTACGTCAACACTTCCAGATCCGCTCACGTGTAGTCCGCCACCATTTCCTGGAGCACCGGTTCCTGTAACCACTCCTGTTGCATTTCCATTTAAAGTGACATTGTTCAAAACGACGGAACTGGCACCATTGGTCTCAATACCACCTCCAGCTCTGTTCGATTCATTTCCTGAAATATCAGAATCTGTCGCAGTAAATGTTCCTGCAGCATTCAATATTCCACCGCCTGTGGACTGTGCTCCAGTCGCGCTGTTATTAGATACCACTGCGCTTTGTTCCAATGTTAAAGTTCCACCTTCATTATAGATACCACCACCACCGGCTGCACCGGCCACCATGGTGTCAGATCCTGCTGCAGTATTTCCAGAAATTGCAGCGCCAGAAACAGTCATCGTTCCTGACCCGTTCCATAAACCACCGCCTTCATTAGCAGCTGTATTATTAGTGACGTTACCGCCAATGAAACTATTGCTTCCTGATCCTGTTACATGAACGGCACCGCCATTACCTGGCTCGCCGTTTGCCGTAAAACTGCCCACAGAAATTCCTGCGGAATTACCCGTAAACTGAACATTAGTCAATGTGTTCGTATTTGCAGCTAGTGACCAGTCTTCGAGGCCACCACCCGCACGGCTTGCTCTGTTGTTGGAGATGACTACTGGATCTGCAACAGTACCGTTTATGGTAAGCGTTGTTCCCGTAGCCATTAGAATACCACCTCCAGAACCTTGTGTTCCCGTTGCCAGGTTTCCAGAAATTGTAGTGCCTTCATTAATTATTACAGAGCCACTTCCATCTTCTGCAAAGATTCCACCGCCACCTACTATTTCTGGTGGAGATCCAGCAACAAAGTTTCCTCGTGCTTCATTGTTAGAAATTGTGGTTCCATTAATGGTCAACACTCCCTGGTTGTTCCAAAGTCCGCCACCTTCTTTTCCCGCAATGTTACTGTCAATCATACCACCTGTAAACGTATAAGAGCTAGATCCAGAAACATGTAGAGCACCTCCGTTTCCAGGACTAGCACCCGCATCGTTATTCAAGAAATTTGAATCAGATATGGTGTTTGTAATTCCTGAATTGGCATTATCCTCAATAGCTCCACCAGCCCTTGATGAGCTATTTCCATTAAAAGTGGCTCCATTGATTCTAAGGGTGCCTCCAGCGCTATTTAAAATAGCACCACCACTTCCAGATCCAGCTGTAGCGGTATTCCCCATATATACCGAATTTCCCGTGATATTAATCATGGAACCACTATTTAAAATAGCTCCTCCACCATTGGAGCTTGCCGTTCCAGTGGCACGATTATTAGTGAAGCTAACATCTGAAAGGTTGAGAATGGTTGTTGTTCCTGTTACTCTGACAGCACCACCATCAGTAGCTGTTCCATTAATAAGTGTTAAATCATTGAAATTTATCGCAGATGCCACTGTGGAGTTGATATTGAAAATACGGTTGCTGTTGGTTCCCGCTATAGTCGTAGGAGTTCCGTTATTATCTCCGTTAATGGTAAAACTAATAAATGAATTAATGGGAATTTCTCCCATGGTTACATTAATCGTCTGCCCTTGAATACTTGGGTCAAAAGTGATCGTGCCACCGCTTCCGGTATCGGCAATTTCCTTTCGTAAAGTTCCATCTGTTCCATCATCTACAGTTTTAGTAACCAACTGAGCCTGTAGGCTCTCTGTACCAAAACTGAAGAACAACAATGCCATGAGTGGTAGAGTAAAGTTTTTCATATTAATTTGTTTTGAATGATTGATTAGAACCATATCTAATCACAGAGCTAAAGCTAAGTTAGTTTTATAAAAAAACTAGCTGCAAAAATCTGATTTGCAGCTATTTATGAAATATTTATGAATTGGAACTGGGTACGTAATTTCTAGATGTTTGGTTTTATCAACATTAAATATTATTTATAACGCACTGTTATTTAGTTATTTATATTTAAATTAGACCTGCGATCACTAAAGAATTTGTAAGTTCTTATGAGGTGTTTCCGCTTTCGCGAAAGCGAACTCCTTCTCATTTGTGATATTCATAAAAGGACGTTTGAAAAATCAAGATCTTTCCTTACTTTGCAGTATACAATTATCAAATATGCAAATCAAACGACTTTTTGACTTTCCATACTATCAACTTGAGAGATTCCCTAGAAAGGACGCTCTAGTCACCAAAGAAAATGGAACCTGGGTGGAAACATCCACGCAGTCCTTTGTGGATCAGTCAAGAGCTATCTCCAGGGGATTGCTCAAAATGGGGGTTCAAAAAGACGATAAAATTGCCATTATATCCACCAACAATCGAACGGAGTGGAATATTATGGACATTGGGATCATGCAAACCGGAGCCCAAGATGTACCGGTCTACCCTACTATTTCAGAGGAAGAATATGCCTTTGTCTTGAACCACAGTGAGTCTATATATGTTTTTGTCTCTGACCAGGAAGTGTATGACAAAGTAATGTCTATAAAAGATCAAGTTCCCTCTCTTAAGGAAGTGTACAGTTTTAATGAGATTGAAGGTTGTCGCAGTTGGGAAGAAGTTAAGACCGCTGGTGCAGATAAGGACAATGATGCAGCGCTGGACGACATCATGAAATCTATTCATGAGGATGATCTTGCTACCTTGATTTACACTTCAGGAACTACAGGTAAGCCTAAAGGAGTCATGCTATCCCATAAAAATATTGCCAGCAATGCCATCAATTCAGAAACCAGATTGCCTATTGAATTGGGTGCTTCAAAAGCCTTAAGCTTTCTTCCTGTTTGTCATATTTACGAGCGCATGTTGCAATACCTTTATATCTATACGGGTAGCGGAATTTATTTTGCAGAATCCCTAGAAACCATTTCTGAAAACCTCAAGGAAGTACAGCCTGAAGTCATGAGTGCCGTGCCTCGTTTATTGGAAAAAGTTTATGATAAGATCATTGCCAAAGGAGGAGACCTTGATGGTGTTAAGAAGAAGCTGTTCTTCTGGGCTGTTGAATTAGGATTGGAATGGGAACCCTACGGTCAAAACGGCTGGTGGTACGAAACTAAATTGAAACTCGCCAAAAAATTGATCTTCTCAAAATGGCAAGAAGCCCTGGGTGGTAACTTGAGAGCTATTGCCAGCGGGAGTGCCGCTTTGCAGCCACGACTTGCGAGAGTTTTCAATGCTGCTGGAGTTCCTGTCATGGAAGGTTACGGCCTTACGGAAACCAGCCCTGTGGTCTCAGTTAACGATATGCGTAATGAAGGATTCAAAATAGGAACCGTAGGTAAAGCACTTCCAGATACGGACATTAAGATTGCGGAGGATGGTGAGATCTTGATCAATGGGCCTCAACGCATGATAGGTTATTACAAGGATGAGGAAAAGACAAATGAGGTCATTAACAAGGACGGCTACTTCCATACAGGCGATATAGGTGAAATCGATAAAGATGGTTTCCTTAAGATTACCGATCGTAAAAAGGAGATGTTCAAAACTTCAGGCGGTAAATATGTAGCACCGCAATTGATTGAAAACACGATGAAGCAAAGCCGATTTATAGATCAGATCATGGTGATAGGTGAAGGTGAAAAAATGCCAGCGGCATTCATTCAGCCTAATTTTGATTTTCTTACCGACTGGGCAAAACGCAAGTCCATATCCTTTACGGATCATAAAGACCTTATTCAAAATCAAAAAGTAAAAGACCGTTTTCAAAGGGAAGTGGATACCTTTAATGAGAAGTTTGGACATTGGGAACGGGTCAAGGTATTTGAACTGACTCCTGAAGTTTGGACTATAGAAGATGAACTCCTCACTCCTACCATGAAATTAAAGCGTAGAAACATCAAAGAGAAGTATAACGCCCTTTATAATAAGATCTATAACGAGAAAATTTAAGATCTTTTCTACAAATTCAAAAACCTGCCATTGAGCAGGTTTTTTTATTCTGAAGCCTGAACTTTTACAATTATCCCGCCTTTTGGAATGCTCTAAGAGAAGGTTACAAGGGATCTATTCTTGAATTTGCAAACCTTTTATTTTGAATATTAGCAATAAAAGCTATAGGCACCTGCGCAAACCGATAAACACTGCAAACCATTCCTACTGTCAAACTTTATCTAACTATATGCGTACCTTTGAAAAGGCCCAGCAGCAAGCTGGTAAGAAGACTCAAAAAGACAGCATTTGTACTCAATTATTGATGTAGAAACCACCGGTGGTAAATTTAATGAAGAAGGAATAACTGAGGTTGCCATCTATAGATTTGACGGTCATGAAATCGTCGATCAATTTGCCAGTCTCATCAATCCAGAACAGCCCATACAACCATTTGTTGTAAAGTTGACTGGCATCAACAACAAGATGCTCGTCAATGCCCCAAAATTCTATGAAGTCGCTAAACGCATCCTTGAGATCATTGATGGAACTGTACTGGTGGCTCATAATGCCAATTTTGACCACCGCATGCTGCGATTGGAGTTTGATCGATTGGGTTATGATTTTGACATGCAGACTTTATGTACCGTAGAACTGGCTCAACAATTAATGCCAGAGCAAGAGAGTTTTAGTTTGGGAAAGTTGGTCAAATCTCTTGGAATTCCAATTACCGATAGGCACAGAGCTACTGGCGATGCCCTAGCGACCGTAAAGCTCTTTAAACTATTACTGAATAAGGATACCAGCAAAGACATCTTAAAACAAAGTCTTAAAAGCTTTCCTAAATCTAAGGTGTCTCCCAACCTGAAATCAATTTTAGAAAAAGTACCCGCATCAACTGGTTTGTACTATTTGTATGAAAATAATGACGATCTCATCTATATAGGTCGCAGTCGCAACATCAAAAAAAACTTGACACAGCACTTTACCAGTGAGCGCCGTAGGTCTGTAGAGATGACGGCATTGGTTCACGATGTCAAATTTGAAAAAACCGGGAGCGACTTAATTGCCATGCTCAAGGAAAGTGTAGAAATTAAAAAGCACTGGCCACGATTCAATAAAAAATCAAAAAAATCAATTTACTCACACGGTCTTTTTGTCCACGAGGACGAGTGTGGATATTTGAATTTAAACATTAGATCTGCTCGCAGAGATCCTAATTATGTAACCTCATTTAGTAGTTCAAAATCGGGAAAAAGCTTTGTAGAATCTATGTTGAAGGAACACCATCTGTGTCGACAACTCGTAGGGCTTGAAAAAAATACGCAAGGCAGCTGTATCAACTATGACGGTCTATGCAGCGGCGCTTGTATTCAAAAAGAATCCCCTGAAGATTATAACTTGAGAGTTCAAGAACTGCTTGACGATCATAATTTTGTGAGTGCAAATCGCATTTTAGTGGATCGCGGTAGAGAAGCTACGGAACGCAGTGTGGTACTGATTGAGAACGGAATCGTAAAAGGCTATGGCTTTGTAGACTTACAAATTCAATTTACAGATCCTAAAATGTTGAGAAATATCATTACTGAAATTCCAGAAGATCCGGATTACCGTCATATAGTCCAGAGCTACTTGCGCCACAGACGAGTCAATCGCATTATTAATTTTTGATTTGATAGGGTTGATGGTAGTTTCGCTTTCGCGAAAGCGAAACTACCATAACACCGTCATAATCCTGAGATCTGAACTTTAAAATCCATTCTATGCCCACCCAAAAAGGCCATTTATACTTGATTCCAGTAACCTTAGGGGATGTGGATCCATTAGAAGTAATGCCCATTTCCATCAAACGAGTGATCGAAAGTGTGGATCACTATGTGGTTGAAAATGAAAAAACGGCAAGAAGATCCATTAAAATGATCGCTCCTGATAAGCAACAATCCATTCTTGAATTTTCGCTGATCAATAAATACACAGAACCTTCAGAAATTCCGGCATTTTTAGATCCTTGCCTGGAAGGAAAGCCTATGGGGTTGATGAGTGAAGCCGGCGTTCCTGGAATAGCAGATCCTGGCGCTGATGTCGTCGCCATAGCACATGAAAAAGGCATACGTGTTATTCCCATGGTAGGACCCAGCAGCATTCTCATGGCCATGATGGCGAGTGGCCTCAATGGTCAAAATTTTGCCTTTAACGGTTACCTGCCTATTGACGCTAAAGAACGCAAGCATAAAATCATTGAGTTGGAACAACGTTCCCGTCAAGAACAGCAAGCACAATCCTTTATTGAAACTCCCTACCGCAACAATAAAATGATCGAGGTTCTTGTTTCCAGTCTACATCCAGATACCCTGCTCTGCATCGCCTGTGACATTTCATTGCCTACTGAATTTATAAAGACCCAGTCCATATCACAATGGAAAAAAAATGCTGTAGACCTTCACAAACGACCGGCGATGTTTGTGATACAGCACAAAGTTGTGAGCTTTTAGTTATTGAGAAAGATAAATACCAAATGAAAGCCTTCCCCCTTCATCTCCAGTAAAATATGAAATAGAGCCTTTGATCAACCCTGGAAAGGCAAGCTCTAGACCTCCACCATAACTGGTATGGAATGTACTCGCGGTATCTCTGGATATCCAGACCCTACCCGTATCGAACCCTAAGTAGGGCACCACTCTCAAAGGCAGTATTCTGGTTTTAATAGGCTGGGCGTCGTACCTTAAATCCACTTGAGCATTGAGCGCATAATTCCCTGCAAATCGATCTTGTCTGTAAGCTCGCAAGCCACGGTTCGATCCCAGACGTGCCGCCTGATAAAAGAGCGGGTCATCGCCCATGCGCAGTTGTCCTTCAAGGGAAGACTGCACTACAAACCGACGATTATCGTCAATGGCATTCCAAAAAGTCAAGGAAGGATCTACAGTGAAAAATTGAACGCCATTGGCCAGATTATCCGTGAATTCCATCTGGCTTTCGAGCCACATTCCGCGAGTTGGGAAACGGTCGTTGTCCGTACTTTTAAATTGGTAATTGAAGAATACGTCTGCATAATCATCCCGCTCTTTAGTAATCCCTGTAGCTACTGGAACATCTGCCGCAGCCTCGACTGCTCTATATTTGATACCCAGTTGAAAGTCGCTGCCGTAATCGCCCTTCTCATAGATTGAAATTCCAGCCCACTGCTTTTGTAACAGCACCCTGTTCACATCAAAATCTGTATGCTCATTGAACTGTGAATCATTGCCGTAACCGAAGAAATTCTCTGTGTAATTATTTGTAGTAATTCCAGCATCCAATTGCAGGTTCCAGTTTCCCAAAACATGGGCTTTAGCTAGGTAGCCTTCAAAAACGGCCGCCTGGGTCAAGGAACGGTAATCGACCTTTAGACCATATTTAAGTGAGTAAGGGTTGCGCTCATAACCCACCGTGGACTTCTCTATTCCAATGCTGGGTTTCACACCGTCATCCGGATTGTATTCCATTTTCAAACGAACCGTATTCTTTTTAGACGGTTCCTTATTGTGATCGTAATGGTTGATGTCGTAATCGTCTCTAAGAACGACTTTGGCCTTATTTCTAGAGGCTATTTTATTGTCTTCGCTCTTATAATCGTATACAGAAATCTGCTTGCCAGATTTGATGTGGTACACATCGTTCCCTTTTCCACCAGCGATCACTATAGGGATTTTGCTGTTTCCATCGCCTGTGACATAAAATTCGTCATCGTCATCGAGGCCGTAAATCCAGATTTCTTGGGATTTATGGTCTTCAAAGGTGCGTGAAAATAATTCATCCTTAGAGATTCCACCCTTGATTCGAAAGGCTTTAATAGTTGTTTTTCCATCCAGCCTTTCAATTTCAAATCGGTCGTCCTTGTCGGTTCCTTTTAGGGTTTGAAATTTTATAAAATGCTGGTAATAACGCTGCACGATCTTGTCGAGATGACGCTTTCGCGAAAGCAGGTCCTCTTGAGTTTGCTGCCACAGCTCATCTTTAACCTCCTCAGGCATTTCATTGAAAGCTTTAACCACAACTTCTGGAGTAATTTTTTCTTTAATATACCGGACTTCTTTCAACCAATCTTCTAAGGTTGTGCGCTGCAATAGCGCTCGATCTAGGTGGATGGCACTTTGACTGAATTCTTTAATAAAAGGAATGTCCGGCCCATAATTACCGAATTGTTTAGTAACTCCAATAGTTCCATTCATGAAATCCAGCAGATTTCCATCAAATCTGGCAAAGACCTGGTCGCGATCTCTGGGAATGGCAACAAATCTACTCTTTTCTTCATTTTCCTTAATTTCTGCCCAGCGCCATTGATCCTCATGCCGGTCCCAATCTCCTAGCAACATGTCAAATATTCGAGCACGTATGTACATGGGCTCGTCCACCACATATTCCTCGTCAGACCTGATCTTGTCAAAAAGATCGTCCGTACTTTCAACATCTTCATTATAGCCAAACATGTGGCTGCTCTTAAAACTATCGTCTGGTTTCTCCACGATCATGTACAACCGGTCGCCATGAACTGCATTGAAATCACCCAACACAGGTTGTTTAGGTACATAAAACAATCTAGGATGGGTATGGTTTAAATCTATGGCTCCTGCCAGGCGCGGTACTGCAAAAGCACCGTAAGGATGAGCCGCGGTATAAAAATCACGAATCAATTGCTCAGGCAATGTTTCTGCAAAATATTTGTCGGCATCAATATCGTCATATCCAGCACTTTTAAGAAACTGTACGGCATCTTTTTCAAGTGCTCGCATGTTATACTCGCGGTCTAGACTATCCACCAGTCGTAATCCCTGAGTTTGATTGCCGCCACCTGCACGCTCAACTTTGAGACCGCCATATAAGGTATCCAGCAGGACCGTAGGTGCTTTCACATCAAGTCCATATAGCCGGCGGTAGTGTTTACCATAAAGGTCTTCATGCTTTTTATCTACTTCTGTTTCAGATTTTGGATAAATGCTAGCAGTGACATAGGCCTTTGTATTAGGTGGAATAGATGCGATGTCATAGGACTCCTTCTTCCCAAACATATCGCTGGAATACACTTGTTCCATAGTGCCGGTTTCAGTTAAGGTATAAAAAAACACTTGCGAACTTTGATCCTTATAAACACGGATTTCTGCATAGCCCAGCTGGCCTGCACTGAACTTTCCTTTCTTCCCTAAAGAGGCAATATTAGTAGCCGTGGTAGCACCAGAAATGATTTGTTTGATTGCTCCTTGATCAATGTATTGAAGGCTTTGTTCATGAGCCGAAACGATGAGTAGACGGTCCAGATCACTTGCCATGATTTCAATTTCTTCCATTAATTCATTCATTAATGGATTGTAACGGTCCTGCGGGAATAATCCAGCCTGCGACCTCACTACACTGTAAGGAAATCCTGCAATGGGTAGATAAGCATTTTCCTGGACTGGCTTTGTCAACATGCGCATTCCCAACACGCCACCATGTACACCATTGGTATACAAGGGGTGGTGCATCGCCAGTACGACTGTTTTATGCCTTGCTTTACGGACGGCATCGGCGAGTACTTTGATGAATTTTTCTCTGGTTTTGATTTCGCAATCATCATTGAATTTAGGATTCGTATCCCAGTCTTCAATGTACCATTGCGTGTCTATTGCAATTAAATGCATGGAATCTGAAATATCAATCTCTTCAATAGGACAGGCATTCTCCGGTTGGAAGACTTCATCATTATCTAAAATCTTTTCCGTAAACTCTTCAATGCTTTTTAAGCCGTCGATTCCTTCATCATTCCAGTCTTCATCACCAGCGATTACAAGAATATTGGAACGCAGTTTTGAGAGCTCCTTGAGTTGTTCTTTGAACTGTTTGGTATCTTTTTGATCCTCGTCGTCTGTGTTTAGGTCCTCTGCGTTGACATTATCTCCTAGTATCAGGGTATAATCCTTATCTGTTGCTTTATTGGAGATATGTGCAACCATGGTTTTGAAAACTTCTGAATTTTGAGCTTGATTAGCTCCTAGATTTCCTAACAGGAAAAAGCTTCGGTACTCCTCTTCATTGATTGAAAAGGTAGTAGATCTGGATATTTGTAGGTTTTTTTTTGCACAAGAAAACGACAGGAGGATGAGGCTTAGGGTTAAAAGCGCACGTTTGGTAATTTTTTTCATGAAATGAAACTTACAACAAAACTAATCCAGTCCTGAGATCAACAGACCTGTTTAACAAAAGTTCAACTATAAAATATTATTTTTTGAAAAAGATGCGGCCCTTTTGAGGACTTACGTAATTTTATCAAGGGGTACCTCCCTTACTGCAACCGTTTAACGGAGTGTCGAAAAATTGGATATAATTTGACGATTGTTTACTTTTCGCGAAAGCGAAAATCAGAAAAATCTTACTTATTTAGTATTTATCATTTCTGTTCCCTATTTTTAAAAAATTAAAAACTAACTCTCGATTTATGAAAATTAATAAGATTTATTATGTCTTTGCAGCTTCAGTACTGCTCGCATGTTCGCCTAAAATGGCCGACAAGAGTGCGACCAAGTCTGACACCATGCAAACCACGGAACCCATGCAGACCGCGCCATCTATGCCGGGAATGGATGAGAAAATCCCTATGGACCCCAGTGTACGTATGGGTGTTCTCGACAATGGCCTTACCTATTATGTAAAAAACAATGGAAAACCAGAAGATAAAGTAGAGCTGCGTCTAGCGGTGAACGCTGGTTCTGTTCTTGAAGATGACGACCAGAGAGGTCTAGCTCACTTTATGGAACATATGAACTTTAATGGAACTACCCATTTTGAGAAAAACGAATTGGTAGATTACCTGCAAGGAATCGGTGTGAAATTTGGTGCCGATTTGAATGCTTACACCAGTTTTGATGAAACGGTGTACATCTTACCTATCCCAAGCGACGATCCAGAAAAACTAGAAAAAGGATTTACCATTCTGGAAGACTGGGCACATGGTGCTTTGCTAGAAACAGAGGCGATCAATGATGAACGCGGTGTGGTTCTAGAAGAGTCTAGAAACGGTAAAGGCGCTGGAGATCGTATGAATAAAGTGACCATACCTACTCAATTTTACGGGTCTAAGTATGCAGATCGCTTACCCATAGGTAAGGATGAAATACTTAAAAACTTCAACCCAGAAGTATTAAAACGGTTCTATAACGACTGGTACCGTCCAGATTTGATGGCTGTCGTAGCTGTTGGAGATCTAGATCCAGCAATTTTAGAGCAGAAAATAAAAGATCACTTTTCTGGTATTGAGCCCAATGAAGACCCTAGAGAACGTCCTGTTTTTGGTCTACCCAATCATAAGGATACTAAAGTAGCAGTGGCTCAGGATCCTGAGGCCACCTTTGCTTCCATCAACGTGAGTTACAAAGACACTTTTGAAACAGAGCCTACAACCACGGTTGGAGATTACCGTGATGATCTTGTAAATGGTCTGTTTTCTTTTATGATCAACAACCGCTTGCAAGAGCTAACCCAAAAACCTAATCCGCCTTTCATTTTTGCTAGCAGCAGTTATGGCGGTACCGTGGCTAAAAACAAGAATGCCTATTCCTCATTTGCGGGATCTGCTCCTGATGGCCAATTGGCAGCCTTGAAAGCCATTCTTGAAGAGAACCAACGCGTGAAGTTGTACGGTTTTGGAGAAGCGGAATTAGAGCGTGCCAAGGCAGCCTACAAGTCTTCTTATGAGTCCTATTATGCCAATCGTGACAAGATGGAAAGTGGTCGTATTGTTGGGCAATATGTACAAACTTATTTGGACGGCGGCGCTGCACCTAGCGTAGAATGGTCGTATGAAAAGACTATGGAATTGTTGCCTACCATCAAGGTAGAAGAAACCAATGCCAAAATCCAGAAATACATCCACGATGACAACAGAACCATCGTATTCACAGGCCCTACAACAGAAAACAAACCTACTGAAGAGCAAATTTTGAAAGTGGTCAATGAAGTCGCTTCCGCGAAAGTTGCCCCTTATGAAGATGCGGTGGTACGTGAGAACCTGATTGAAACCTTACCCGCTCCTGGTGCGATTACCAAAACAGAAACCAACGAAAAACTGGGAACTACAACTTACACCTTAAGTAATGGAGTCACAGTGACCACAAAGACAACGGATTTCAAAAACGATGAGATCCTCATGTCTGCCTACAGTTATGGTGGTAGTAGTTTATATTCAGACGACGATTACCTATCCACTGTATTTGCTAATGGTGGTTTGACAGAAGCTGGTGTTGCTGGTCTTTCACAAACAGACGTGGACAAATACATGACTGGTAAATTAGTAAGTGTACGTCCATCAGTAGGTGGAACTACTGAAAATTTGAGCGGTTCTTCTACCCCACAAGATTTAGAGACCATGTTCCAATTGGTGCATTTGTATTTTACCGCCTTAAATAAGGACAGCGAATCTTATGAAAGTTTCATATCAAAGCAGAAGTCCTTTGTGGGACGTATGATGTCAAATCCACAAACCTACTTTAGCAATGAAGTTAATAAAATGCGTAATGAAGGGAATCCACGATACGCAGGTTTCCCTGATGAAGCTGCTTATGACGCTGCTGACTATGACAAGGCTTACGACCTATATAAAGAGCGTTTCTCTAATGCAGGCGACTTCAATTTCTTCCTAGTAGGTAATGTAGATGAAGCGGTCATCATGGATCTGTCCAAAAAATATCTTGCAAATCTTCCTTCCACAGGAGAGAAAGAAATGTACAAGACCTTTGACTGGAAAGAAAAGCAAGGAACTCGTAAAGTAACCGTCAACAAAGGAACAGAAGAAAAAAGTCTGGTTCAAATGATTTGGAATTATGACATTCCTAAATACAGCGCACAGGAAGAACTTGCTGTGGACGCTTTAGGAGAGGCACTGACTATTAGAATCATCGAAGTATTGCGTGAGCAGGAAGGTGGTATTTATGGTGGTGGTGCTCGTGGTGGCATGAGTAAAATTCCAGAGCCTGGATTCAACTTTAGTGTTTCATTCCCTTGCGGGCCAGACAACGTTGAAAAGTTGATTGCTGCGACTCAAAAGGAAATTGCTGAATTGAAGAAAAATGGACCAAGCGATAAGATCCTTAATAAAGTGAAAGAAGGCTATTTATTGGAATATAAAGAAGATCTAAAATCAAATCGTTACTGGTTGAACAACCTTGTGAGCGCCAGTCGTGAGCAACGCGATCCTAACAACATGATGAACTTTGAAGCAGAAGTTGCCAAAATGACTGCTAAGGATGTACAAGCTGTGGCTCAAAAATACTTGAATGAAGATTACATTCTAGCGGTTCTAATGCCAGAAACAGAGTAATCTGTTATTCGTAGAACTCAATAGTTCCCTTTTATTAAGAAAGCCCATTGCATTGATTTGCAATGGGCTTTTTGATTTGAAACAGCTCAAGTAGTTGGTCATCGGTATTGGTATTGAATCTAAGCCGAGCGCAGTCAAGAGCTATCTAGAAGTCCGGGTCCTCATTGCTACAAAAGAAGTCTCTACATTACTCAATCAAGCATTGTCATATTAGAAAGGCTTGTAAAATTAGCAATCAGACAGCGCGACATTCACTGCCAGACCACCCGTACTGGTTTCTTTATACTTAGAGTTCATGTCCTGAGCGGTTTGCCACATGGTTTCAATGACTTTGTCCAGCGGGACTTTTGCATTTTTAGCATCGGTGTCCAGTGCCATTTCACAGGCATTGATGGCTTTAATGGCTCCCATCGCATTGCGTTCTATACACGGAACCTGAACCAGCCCGCCTATAGGGTCACAAGTCAATCCTAAATGGTGTTCCATGGCAATCTCGCTCGCTATCATTACTTGGGCCGGTGATCCTCCCATCAACTCTGTTAGGGCTCCTGCGGCCATGGCGCTGCTCACTCCTATTTCTGCCTGGCAACCACCCATAGCGGCGCTGATGGTCGCTCCTTTTTTGAAAAGGGCCCCTATTTCTCCAGCGACTAACAAAAATTTCTTGATATGACTGAAATCGGCCTCGTGATTTTCTATAGTGAGGTAATACATCATCACGGCAGGAATGACTCCCGCGCTACCATTCGTAGGAGCAGTGACCACTCGGCCTAGGGATGCATTGACCTCGTTTACGGCCAGTGCAAAACAAGAAACCCATTTTAAGATTTCACGAAATTTTACCTCCGTACCGCGAATGGCGGTGATCCATTCCTCTTTGTTTGAATACGCAGCACCTTTTTGTAACCGTTGGTGCGTATCATAGGCCCGGCGACGTACGTTGAGCCCGCCTGGAAGGATTCCTTCTGTGTGGCAACCTATGTACATGGAATCAAGCATCACATCCCAGATATCCTTAAGTCCCGCATCAATAGCTTCTGGGGTGTTTAGGTATTCCTCGTTTTCTAGGACGATTTCAGAAACTGACTTGTTTTCCCTCTCGCAATAGGTAAGCAATTGCACGGCATTAGAAACCGGTCGCGGGAAACATTCAAAAATCGCCCGTTGCTTTGCAGCTCGCTTGCGCTCTTTCTGCACAAAGAATCCACCACCGATACTGTAGTAAGTTTCATAAATTACTTTTCCATCGTTCAATACCGCTTTGAAACGGATGCCATTAGGGTGAAATGGCAGGAAATTTTTATTGAATTTAATTTGGGTCGCTGGATCGAATGGGATCAAATGAACGCCGTCCAGTTGGAGCAACTTTTGGCTTTTTATGTATTCAAATACTTCTGGAATCTCTGCAATATCACAGGTCTGTGGGTCTGCATTTGTCAACCCCAGGATGACCGCAATATCTGTAGCGTGGCCTTTGCCTGTTAAGGACAGCGAGCCATAGAGGTCTACTTCAATGGACTGTACCCTCTCCAACCTGTTCGTCTCTCTCAATTTTTCAAGAAAAGCTCTGGCCGCTCGCCATGGTCCTAGGGTATGCGAACTGGATGGGCCGACACCTATTTTGAGCATGTCAAATACGCTAATTGCTTCTATTTTCTTTTGTGGTTCTGGCATGTTGAGGTTGGCACTTTTGAGGTGGCAAATATAGGATTTGTGGAAGAATCTTTTCTCGACTGTCGCTCGAAACACGTTTACTGATATTTTCTTTGCCTAATGCAAGTCGGTTCGAGCGGCAGTCGAGAACGAACGAATCGTAAATGGCAATTTCTTCTGAACTCCAACCATATCTCGACTCTCGCTCGATACTGGTTTACTGGGATTTGTTTTAAAAAAGATGAAAGCCGGTTCTAGCGACAGCGTCGAGAAGGAACGGATGGTAAAAGGCATTTTCTTTTGAATTTCAACCCTATCTCAACCTGCCTGCTGCAGGCAGGCTGTCGCTCGATACTGGTTTACTAGAATGCAGTAATTTTTTACAAACCAAATCTAAGTTGAAATTTAAACTGAAATCTAAATCTAGTAGGATTGAAAGCAAGGTTTTGAAATGGTAGTTTCCAGTCGCAGTGCAGGTTCTTGTAATTTCTGTTTCGAGCGAGAGTCGAGAAAAGGAATTTGTTACAAGTAATGATGGTGACTTCAACCCTATCTCGACTCTCGCTCGATACTGGTTTACTGGGATTTGTTTCAAAAGAATCAAAGCCGCTTGAGAGACATCGCCACACTGAGTTTATCAAAGTGTCGAGAAGGAGCGGTTGGTGGATTTGAATCTTTCTAATGTGTTCTAATTCCATCTTGCAAGGTAATTGAGTTGTACTCTGATTTTTCTGTTATTGATGCCGTTGAAAGAATTACGCTTTCGCGAAAGCGATATGGCGACGAGTATCAGAACAAGGCGCATAGGCAGGTCTAGCGTGACAGAACCATGTACTTAGATGACAATTTTTGTTGCTTTCTGACAGCTTGTCATTTGATTTGTGGTGGCACAAACATTGACTTTATGGAACCGTAATAGAAGCGAAAATTGCTAACTAAAATATATTATAATGAGTAAGATAATTGGAATTGACTTAGGTACAACAAACAGTTGTGTTTCTGTAATGGAAGGAAACGAACCTGTCGTTATACCTAATGCAGAAGGGAAGCGCACTACTCCATCTGTCATTGCCTTTGTTGAAGGTGGTGAGATCAAAGTAGGTGACCCTGCAAAAAGACAAGCAGTAACAAACCCAACGAAGACGGTGGCATCGATCAAGCGTTTTATGGGTAACAAATTTAGCGAGGTTTCTAAAGAAGCCGGTCGCGTACCTTATAAGGTAGTAAAAGGGGACAACAATACGCCGCGTGTAGATATCGACGGTCGTTTGTATACACCGCAAGAATTGAGTGCCATGATTCTTCAAAAAATGAAGAAAACGGCAGAGGATTACCTAGGAACTGAAGTTACTGGAGCGGTAATTACCGTACCTGCCTACTTTAACGACAGCCAACGTCAAGCGACTAAAGAAGCGGGCGAGATCGCTGGTTTGAAGGTGGAGCGTATCATTAACGAACCTACGGCCGCAGCACTTGCTTACGGTCTTGATAAAAAAGACACCGATCAGAAAATCGTAGTATTTGACTTTGGTGGTGGTACACACGACGTTTCCATCCTAGAATTGGGTGACGGTGTATTTGAAGTACTGGCTACAGACGGTGACACACACTTAGGTGGTGATGACGTAGATGAGAGAATCATCGACTGGTTGGCAGACGAATTCCAAAGTGCAGAAGATATTGACCTACGTAAGGATCCAATGGCTTTGCAACGTTTGAAAGAAGCGGCTGAGAAGGCAAAAATTGAGCTTTCTTCCAGTGCACAGACAGAAATCAACTTGCCTTATGTAACGGCTACCGCTAGCGGGCCTAAGCACCTGGTAAAATCCTTGAGCAGATCAAAATTTGATCAACTGATTGATGACCTGGTAAAAAGAACTATCGAGCCTTGTGAGAAAGCATTGAAAGCTGCTGGATTATCTAAGAGCGATATCGATGAGATCATTCTTGTAGGTGGATCTACTCGAATCCCTGCCGTACAGGAAGCAGTAGAGAAATTCTTTGGTAAGAAGCCTTCTAAAGGGGTTAACCCTGATGAAGTAGTTGCTGTAGGTGCAGCGATTCAAGGTGGTGTATTGACTGGTGATGTGAAAGATGTATTGCTACTGGATGTAACACCACTTTCTTTAGGTATTGAAACTATGGGTGGTGTGATGACTAAATTGATTGAGTCCAACACAACGATCCCTACCAAGAAGTCCCAGACCTTCTCTACCGCAGCTGACAATCAGCCTAGTGTTGAGATCCACGTACTTCAAGGAGAACGTTCTATGGCTACAGACAATAAAACAATAGGTAGATTCCACCTGGATGGTATCCCACCAGCACGTAGAGGAACGCCACAGATCGAGGTTACTTTTGACATCGATGCCAATGGTATCATCAAAGTAAGTGCAGAGGATAAAGCGACGAACAAGAAGCAAGACATCCGTATCGAAGCATCATCAGGATTGACTGAAGAGGAAATCCAAAAAATGAAGCAGGAAGCAGAAGCGAATGCAGATGCCGATAAAGAAGCTAAAGAGAAAGTAGATAAGTTGAACGCAGCAGATCAAATGATCTTCCAAACGGAGCAGCAATTAGAGGAATTTGGCGATAAGCTAAGTGACGATAAGAAAGCACCTATCAAAGAAGCTCTTGACGAGTTGAAAGCGGCTTATGAAACTAAGGAAATCGAAAAGATCGATCCAGCACTGGAAAAACTGAACACCGTCTGGACCGCTGCTAGTGAAGAAATGTACAAAGCACAAGCTGATGGTCAAGGTGGACAACCAGGACCAGATGCTGGAGCTGGCGCAGAATCTGAAGCGGATACTAGTGATGTAGAGGATGTAGATTTTGAGGAAGTTAAATAAGCATTGCTTATTTGAGTTCTTAGTATCAGTTACCAGTTAATGGTTGACTGAACTATTTAAATAAAGACCCTGATTTGTTTCAGGGTCTTTTTTTTGTGGTTTTTTTTCGCTTTCGCGAAAGACAAAAAAAATCAAATTCACAAATCAATTATACGGGAAATCATCTAGTGCAGATGGCGCTTAACTGAAGGATGGCATTATTTGAGATAAATGCTATGATTTATTTCTAGTTCAAATAACTTCTATTTAGTTTCATAATATTTATTTTATACGAAAATTGGAATTATTTTTGGTGTTTACCCTCTTTTTAAATAGTGTTCTCATTGAAATTAATTTTACTTATAATCGTTACGCTATTTGCTTCAAACCGAAGCTTTTCTCAATCCAAGAACCTTAATAGTCAGCTTAACGATGAAAATCTGGAACTTAATATTTGTGACGAAGATGCCGATGGTATAATTAGCCTTCAAATAGAGTACTTGGAGGAATTTGTAACAACCTCCACAGGAATAGAAAACGATATGTTAAGGGAAAGCGTATTGATTTCAACATCAAGCGGTAACGTGTTATCTGTGATAAACACCAGTACCAATCCTCAGCTTTCAACCATTTGCAATGTTAACACTACACTTACCGACATTGCTGTAAATTCTGATTTACAGATCTTTGTCAGTGACGGTGGAATAACAAGAATTGACGACGCCTGCAATACAATTTATTACGGGTATTCATTTTTTACTAATAATTCCTTGTCATTTGATGATTTAGACAATTTGTACATGGGATATGGTAATGACTCTGAAGTTCTTAGGTTACAGATAAATGATGTTACTATCTCTGATATAGAAACATGGCATGATTTCCAAACTGGCACTGCAGGTGGAGATTTTGTACTCTTGAATGATAAAATTTACATTTCATGGAAATTATCCAGTTCTAATTATAGATTGTATGAGGTGACGGTAGATGAAGAAAGAAATTATATTTCACATATTGATTTAGGAAAGTTACCAAATGAAGCTTATGGTCTTGCATCAGAATTTGGAAAACTCTACGGAGTCACTCCAGAAAAACTTTTTAGGATTGAAACTTCTAATTTCTCATTTGAGAACGTAATTGATAATCCAGATCCTCAAGATCTTTGGTATGGTGCTTCTGGTCTACATGAAGCGATAGTATATGAAATTACGATATATGAAAACGTTAGTAATGCTCAGAATGCAATTAATTCATTAGAAGGGTTGTGGAATAATGAGAATGGTAATGAAGCGTTATATGCAAGAATTGAAAACCTAGCAACTGGGGAATATTACCTTGTAGAAATTAACATTAACATATTTACGGCGCCTGATGTTGATTCTCCTTACGATATTACAATATGTGAAGAAGACTATGATGTGTTTTTTGATCTTACTCAAGTATCACAGCAAATGGGACGCAATAGTGATGAAAGCTTAAGTTATACTTATTACAATGTAAATCCAGATGAATATCCATTGGCAGTTCCAATGAATACTAACTACCAAAGTTTCACATCAACGGATACACTCTATGTGCGAGTTAGCAATGGAGGATGTAACTCCATTTATAGTTTTGAAGCTCGAACTATTCCTAAACCTTTGGTCCCGAATCTATCTAGCAGCACAGATCCATTATTTCTTGAATTTTGCCGAATCGATATTGAAGAAAATGGGTATTTCGACTTATTGGATTCAAGAATTGACTTATTAAGTGATGTTTCCATTGAAAGCATCTCGTTTTTTTCAAATTACGAAGATGCAATGGAAAGTTTAAATGAAATCAGCAATGTACAATATGTAGATACAGAAATTATCGAAGTATTTGCAAGAGTCGAGAATCGCTTTGGATGTTTTTCGATAACTAATTTCTTTCTCAATTCTGCTTGTTATATTGAAAATCCCTCTACAAGGGATATTTCCTTTCCTAAATTCTTTACGCCAAATAGTGATGGATATAATGACTTTTGGAATGTAAGTGGTATTTCAGAAAAGCTTAAAAGAGAATCTAATATTTTTATTCTTGATCGTTTTGGTAAAATGGTTGCAGAATTTTCACCGTCAAACGGTAATGGGTGGGATGGAAATTATAATGGTAATCCACTTCCTTCATCTGATTATTGGTTCGTCTTTAGAACTCAAACTGGTTTCGAAACCAAAGGTCACTTTGCTTTAAAAAGATGATCTCACTTTTCAAGATTCATTAGCTTTCTTGTAACACATAACTTTTTAGAATTAAAGAAACGACTGATAAACTGAACAGTGCAGATCAAATGATCTTCCAAACGGAGCAGCAATTAGAGGAATTTGGCGATAAGCTAAGTGACGATAAGATAACACCTATCAAAGAAGCCCTTGACGAGTTGAAAGCGGCTTATCAAACTAAGGAAATCTAAAAGATCGATCCAGCACTGGAAAAACTGAACACCGTCTGGACCGCTGCTAGTGAAGAAATGTACAAAGCACAAGCTGATGGTCAAGGTGGATAACCATGACCAGATGCTGGAGCTGGCGCAGAATCTGAAGCGGATACTAGTGATGTGGAGGATGTAGATTTTGAGGAAGTTAAATAAGCGTTGCTTGTTTGAGTTCTCAGTCTCAGTTACCAGTTAATGGTTGACTGAACTATTTAAAGAAAGACCCTGATTTGTTTCAGGGTCTTTTTTTGTTTGTGGTTTTTTTCGCTTTCGCGAAAGCAAATAAGGTTCTTCCCTCGATGCAATCAACTAATAATCAGTGGTAACTGAAAATGATTACAGAAAATACCCCTTTTAGGGTATATGACAGTTAAGAAGAATCAGTTAATTTAACAGAAATCAAAACATAAACCTATGAAACTTTTAGCATCTCTATTTTTTGCATTTGCATTATCCATTTCTTTCTGTAACGCTCAAGATGATAATGAGAATTCTATGATCATATTTGCATTCAATGTGGACAATGATTATAAGAAAACTGATATGGGTTATCTGATCGAACGTGGTTATGATGATAAAGACACCATAGAGAAACGATTAAAAGAGAGAATAAAGGCTAAATTTAAAGCTAATAAAACAGGTGGTCTAGGAACCGATGGGACAAGTAATCGCGGTTCGAATGATTATCACTACGGCCCACATCTAGTAGTAATAAAAGTAAACGGTGAAAGACCAGAATTGCAAACAAAGTCAATAGGATTAGTATACGCTGCTGGTTATGGGAAAACTAGAGAAGAAGCGTTAACTAAAGCCATTGATTTCTTAAGACGTCGCGCTGGAATTTCCTATCTGGAAGAACTGGATTTTTATACTGTAGTTGAAGAAAAAGTCTTTCAAACGGAATAAAAATTTAAGTAAATCGCAAATTGACATCTTAAATTTAATTTACACGTTTTTAAGTATGAGAACTTCCACCCACATTATAGTAGTTATTTTTATCGTTTTCATCACCTATAGCTGCAAGCAAAGTGAGACTGAATATGATTTAGTTGAAAATGAGACTGCTCAAAAAAAAGAAGTAAACTATTACGGAATCCGTTTTGAGGCAAGAGATAGCTTGAGCGTTCATCTCAATCTGGACGATTTTGAAACCTATAAAGAATTGGTAGATAGAGCGAAACAAATTGCATGTTCTAATCGTATTCCTAAAATCACCTTGGAAAATGAAGAAGAGATAAAAAAAATCTATTTTGTTGATAACTGCAATGAGCTGCCAATTAAAGTAAGAAATATAATTAATATTTATGAAGATAAAGTGGGTACTTACTTAGATAGAAAAGAGTATCCGTTAGACAGTTTAGAAAATTATATAAGCAGGAACATTAACAATTATGGTAAAATTGACGCACTAAGTAGTAATCCAGAACTCTTGCGTTTTCATATCACCTATAATCCTGAAAACGACCCGAAAAAACTTCAAAACACACTTTTTGAACTTACCAAAGCCTTTGATAAAGTTGGAGGAAATAATGTCCTCAAAATTCAGCTATTAGAAAAAATTGAAATGGCACCGCCACCGCCACCTCCAGCACCTGAAGTTATTGAGGTAGTTGAAGATGAGGCAGAAATTGAAGAAATCATCATTGAAAATACAGAAACTGGTGAAGACGAAGAGGTAGTTGAAGTTGTCGAAGTATCCGAGGTGATTGAAGAAAAAAGCATTTCTGATTTACAAAGTGATGCGGTATCCATATTTATGTCACTTAGAAGTTATATGCGCATTGAAGGTAGCGACGAGTCCAATTTCAAAATATTTCCAACGAGCTCTGGGCAATACAGAATCGAGCTAAAAACGAAAGTTAATGAGTTTGTAGAAGACGGTGTTAATCATGGTTTAGTTACTATTGATGCTTCTGTACCCTTAGATGATGTTGACGATCTTTATATGGAAGATAACACCATATACATGGAAAGCGAAGATGATAATTTTAGTATTTCCGTAAAACCAGCCAATGAAGCGCCACGAAGCCATAAAACTTATGAATTTCAAATTCAAATTGAGGATAGAAATAAAAGGAACAGAGTCTATGAAGCTTTAAAGACCTTAGTAAAATATCCTATATCGCGGAATTAAGTATTAAAAATTTCATTTCTTAGAACTCCCATTAAGGTTGTATTTACAGCGGAGAAGAAATAAAGGATATCTGATTGCGTAAAGCTACTTACTGAACATAGAAACAAAATGAAACCCAAACTTTCCATACAAGAAAATAGAGACCAATTGAGAGAACAAACACAGATATGGATGGACAACTATAACAATCACAGGTCCCTTGACTCTCTGGGTAAAATACCACCGATGGAATATGCCCGACGCCAGCAAAGTGTCGCACCGCTGGACTCATTTTAAACTAAACCACCCTACACTAAAACTGCAGGGTGGTTTAGTGATGATAGTAACAAAAGAATTATTGATGCCAGAGATGAAAGAAACAGTGTTAATAAAATCAAAATATACTGCTTAAAGGGAATGATTAACGATAAATAAATATGCAAACACGGGACTACGATGACCATATATACGTTTTTTCGCTTAAAGGATTTAGGCAAGTAAATGACCAACATACGGGTATCATTACAGACCAAGAAACAGATATGTATTGCACTATGTATGCAGATGGTATAGCGGTTAGCAATTTACACAGTATGTCATCTGAACAAATAAATGCTATTCATTATTTTGAAGAAAATCATGTTATAATTTTTAATGCATTAGTGGAACATCTCTCAAAAGTGTATACAAAACCAAAAGAAAAATTAGGATTTGCTTCTATCAATATTTTGAATTCTGGTCAGGATGATTCTTGCTATTCAGAGTATACATTTATAGATGAATCCGGCAAGAAAATAAAAATTACGTTACATAAAAATAAGTTGATTAATAGTTAGTTCTTGAGTATGTTTTTGGAAAATATCCAAAGCAAAACACCATAGGTATTTAATTGATTAACTACTTACGTAAATCCTCGCGGATTTTCTTGGTCGGTAGTTATTTACTAATTCAGTTGCCATATCACTCAACAAACTATATACTATAGTATTTGCGTATCAATAAAAAAATCGTGAGGTATAAGAAAATCAGAGGTTTAAAAAGAAAGGTTGCTTCTATCCCAAAATGGATTGAAGGATATTTGGAATTCCATAATGAACATTTAAATCAATATAAATACAACCGTGCAAAAGTTTACGTAGACCCTTGGGATAATTTGAATTTTACAAACAGTGAAATTCCAGAACCCAAAGGAAAGGCTAAAAGAGAAATTTTGAAAGGCTTAGAAAAAATCTATGACAGCTGGAAAATCGAATTAGAAAAATTAAATAAGCCTTATTATTTGAAAATATGGATTTATGAACCGAGATTAAGTAAATCACAGGTTGTTTGTGCCATTGAAGAAAGAATTGAACATTATGAGAATCTTTTTATGAAAGCAGACTTCAAACCAAATAACTCCTCTTTCACTAATGAATTGAGTGCTGATTTTAAATGGCAATCTAAAATTGATGAAGAACCTTATTGGGAAAGCGAATTGTTATGGCCAATAGACCAATACGAAAGAATTGAAGATAGTTATACCGACAGGAGACTTTTGACTAAATTGAAAAATGGAAACTACCGAAAGGAAGTAATTAACAATCCTGATGGAGAAAACGATAATCTTTACTTTCAGCCAAAAGGTAAAATTTGGGTGGGAGAAAAATAAAAACGAACGCACAACACCCAATAAAATCAATTGCTCGCCCAAGCCTATTTACCAAAACCATTACCACATGGATTTCGCCTTATCCATTGAAGAAAACGAAGGTTTTTTCTGCTAAAAATCATCAAGTTTGAGAAATGGCTTATTCTCAAGCATTATTTTGAAAAAACCATTAGCTCAATTTTATATATTGAGTTATTTAGTATTCGCTTTCGCGAAAGCGAAATAAACAACAATCACCCCCCCCATAACACCTCTTTAAGCTCATAAACAACCTACTTGAAAATTATACCCTTAATAAGGTACAGCACACTTTTATGTTAAGGTTTATCTTTGATGTTGATGCAAGAACACGAACTATTTGAAATGACTACTCCTTAAAGGTGTCTTTAATGCCTTCATTAAATAATTAATAATATCGCCGCTATGAAAAAAATTCTAAATGTAATGTTCATGCTGTTTTTCTTGACGGCGGCAAATGCACAGATAAAAGTCATTAATAGCATCGAAGACCTGCGGGAATCGTATAAAGATATGTTAGAAACAGGAAAGAGATTAGTGATCTACATTCCTGATCTTTCAGGTATTGACAGATGTGATGAGTGTATTGAAATAGAATCAAAGCTGTTCAAAAATCCAGAATTTCTATCAATGGTGGAAAATAAATTCTCATTGATAATTTTAGACATGACAAAGGTTCCAGAACTATACTCAACCGCCGTCCCTGTATTCCATTTAGATTATTATAATCGGTTTTTATTTATTGATAAGGTTGAGAATGGATCTTTTGCTATTACCTATGTTAATCGCTTTGGTCCTATGGGTCTGGCAGATTTTAAAACTGCTATCAATAGCGCAAATGAGAATAAAAAATGGTTGAATAACATTTACAACACTGAAGAATTTGATATTTCAAGCTTTGATGAAATAGATTCAATTGTAAAGAAAGCACGTGAAATTTATGCGAAAAACGGACAATCAGTAAGCAGTCACTTAGCAAGAAGACTTCCACCAGAAACTTATTTAAAAGAAGGGTTTGCGCAACATGTAGTTATGGAACCGGATAACACTGATCAAAAATATTTCCAATTCTTATTAAATAATCCAGATCGCATTCTCGATGCTCACGGTGAGCAGGTTCTTAACGCGTTTAAGTATACTGTTTATACTACGTTTGCAGAGAAGTCTATTGAAGATATGGATGGAGAACTGTTTATGAAAGTAAAAAATAAATTGCTACCTGACGTTATCATGACTGATGAAGAAATGGAAGGTCAACTATATCATCTGGATAGGATTTATTATACAAAAAAAGGCGATAGCGATAAAGTTCTTGAGCAATTTAATGATCGGTATGGTACTAGTTCTTTAAATCCAAGAAGTGAAATTGAAAACTTTTGGATTCATCATACAGATAAATTAGATGTAACCCTTTATGATTCAATTTTAGAAAAATATCAAAAATACCAACCTAGTGAAGGTGAATATTTGACGTACTTCATGGTACTGTCAAAACTCTATGAGGTCACTGGAAATAAAATAACCTCAGAAGCTATAAGTAATGGGTATATTCAGTTTTTAGAAGAGAATAAATCAAAGGAGAGTTTTGATTTTTATGAAGAAGTAGGCAATTTGGAAGAATTGACATACATCACAACAGCTTTTAGAAAGCAATTGATTGATTTTGTTTTATCTAATGAAAGTTTAGAAATGAACTTCAGTTATCATGGCTTTTTACGTCAAAATTACGAAGCTATTGGCGATGAGGTGAATGCAGAAAAGCAAAGGGTTTTACTAGTTGAAAAAATAAAAAAGGCGAGCCTTCAACGAGATAAAGAGTTTAGAGAAAAGTTAAGGAGTAATTGAGAATTTTAAAAAGTCATTACCTGAAGTCACAAGTCGTGATTGCCTAATTATCTTGTATTTTTTTAAGAATATCCAGAGCGCTGGATTGGGTAGATGCTCTTTCTACTTTTTCTTTATTTAATTTTTGATCACTTTTAAATCGTTTAAAAGATTCATCAGCATTCATATAGGTATCAAAAATGGTCGATATATAAGCCCTTTGAGAGTCTATCAGTTCATTGATTTCTTTAATTAATACTTCTTCTTTCTCCACATTAAGACGACGCCGTTCGTCAATCAAAGCATCAGTCAACCCAGAAGAACGAGCTAGTTGATTCTGAACAATATTCAATCTATCAACTATATGGTTAATAGTATTGATCAATTGTTTTTGCCTTGATTCATGCTTTCTAGCATTTTGAATGTGCCCATTACAAGTAGAATTTCCCAATAAGATCATACAAAGTCGGTAAGAATTCATGGCACTATTCTTATTTCTTTCTGCTCCATCAATTTGATTACTTAAATCATCATATTCACCTTCAAGCATACGTGATTCCTTATATAACGGACTTCCTTTTTGATCAGTCAATTGTTCATCCAACCAGGTCGTAAAGGAGTTATGAAGCCGGTCCAGTTCATCAACCTTCTTCTGATTTTTACCTTTATAATTGAGAATGAAGTAAGCGTTATCTTCAAAATCATTTTGCTCAATTACAAAAGCTAGTTTGGGTTGGTTTACAATTTCTGGTTTTTGAAAAATTATATTTTTCAACTCCGTATAATCGGGTTCACTTAACTGTCCTAATGCCAAAGATGGCATAACGATACAAAACACTAATGGAATTAAAAAAAAGCGAACTCTCATTATAAATGATTAATAATTAACAAGATATACAAATTTACTTATAATTAATTGTAATTACCCTTGAAATAGAAATCAAGCTCAGTACATCAGTTAGGTAAAATCAGGCTCCTTGTTTTAATCCGCTTTCGCGAAAGCGTAAAAATAGCAGCTTCACTCTCCTATTAGGGCGTCTCACATATCGATAAGCATAACTTTGTACGTCAAGAACTAAATTGAGTTACCTCAAAAAATCTTCAGAAAAAAATAAGAATAAACGCTACCTAAGGTATTTTGCATTAAAATTAAGATCCAACTTACATAACCACTATAATTTATTAATAGTAGACCAATTATATTTGACAAAAATAAAAATCTATGAAATCTATGAAATCTAAATTTCTAATAATATTGTGTTTTATTGCAATAGTATCTTGCGACTCGAGCTCCGATGATTCTAGTATTGTTGATCCTGTTGAAGTGTCTGACGATTTTAAATTATTATCGGTAACTGATATAGGTGAGATATTTAGTATTGGCAATAACACTGGTGAAGTAAGTATAATAGGTAATTTAGACCTACAACGAAGTGCTTCCTTACTGTCAAACACAAATATAACTGCCTCTTCTGAATCAATTTACGGTATAGAATACGTCTATGATCCAGGACCTACAAATAACCTACTGATGTTCAATAGAAATACCCGACTTGCAAGTAGAATGGTCATATCCTTACCCAATACTATTCCTGGAAATGAACGTGGAATAATAGCTATGACGTATAACGGCAGTGGTTTAACGGCCGTAGTTACTGAGGATATTTTTAGAGCGCGAGCTACCAAACATGTCGTTGATATCAATCTGCAAACCAATATAGCTACCGATACAGGAATAACCTTCAATGAAGATGTACTAACATCGATACGTCAAATTGATAACAAACTTTATATTTCAACAAATAATGAAGGCTTTTTAGAAATTAATTTAACTGATAATTCAGTTATTAAACCTGTCTTTAACAGCAGTAATAATGCAGAAGGAAATGGGGTGAGATTAGCGGTTATTGACAATAATAAACTAGCGATTTTAAACCGTGTTTCTAATAATGGAGGTCGTTTAGCCCCAGCTTTAATAAACATTTCAAACAAAACGATTACCTTAATAAACACAAATGATACTTTTGGATTAAATAGCTCTTTGGGAGGAAGTGTCTATAGAAACAATATCTATTTCAACTTGATCGTGTTCAATTCTGGAGAGATCAATTTGTTAAAAACGAATTTCTCTACTATGGAAAATACTTTTGTTCGGGTACAAGAAAACCCTATACGCGGTAATGCTGTAATTATAGACACTTTTGAATAACTGAACAGTGCTGATCAAATGATCTTCCAGACAGAGCAACAGCTAGAAGAATATGGCGATAAGCTACCAGAAGACAAGAAAGCTCCTATCAAAGAAGCACTTGACGAATTGAAGGCGGCTTATGAAACTAAGGAAATCGAAAAGATCGATCCAGCACTAGAAAAACTGAATACCGTTTGGACAGCAGCTAGTGAAGAGATGTACAAAGCACAAGCAGACGGTCAAGATGGACAGCCAGGACAAGATCCAGGCGCTGGTGCAGAATCTGAAGCTGACACTAGTGATGTGGAGGATGTAGATTTTGAGGAAGTGAAGTAAGTGAGATAGTAACGGCGCAGCCGTTGCGAAATCAAACGTATCCCAAACAAGCGATAGTGCAGATTTGGGATCTCTATAAAGTAAGAAAGACTCTGATTGATTTCAGGGTCTATTCTCAATTTCAAAAATTTACGATATGAAAAATCACGTATTCCTGATACTTTTAATGGCTGTGTTTACCTCTAGCTGTGAAGATGATGCCGTTTCTGATCCAACATTAGGTGATTGGATTTTAGTAAGTCAAAAATCAAATGGAAGCGATATAGCTTTGAGTAGTTGTAGACTTCATAGCACGATGACTATTGAAGAAAAAAGAGTTTACTGGAACAGTTATCGAATTAATGAGGAAACAGAAAATTGTGAACTAAATACCTACTCTGAAAGACTTAGACGAGGCGATAATAACTTTATGAGAATCGATCCAGTATCTCTTTTTAATTAAAATTTGAGATTAGAATTAAAAGGTGATCAAATCTGGTATTCATTTGATGGTTGGGACATTTCCTTTACTACTGTTGTAACCTCTACGCGCATTGACCTGATTTATGAAAAGCAATGATCGAAGCATTTAAAATTGGATGGATTTCAAGGTTTTTTTGTAGTTTGTGGAAGCTTTGACCTTTTAATTTAAATTGTTATTGTTTTCAAGGTTTTTAACTTGAAAACAGGTCATTTAAATTTAAATTAATTTCTTCCATTAATTTAGTATAAATACAAAGCAAAACTTAATTTTCAAATTATTTAAAAAAATTTATGGCCAACAATGATAAAATTCTAGTTGATGGAATTGTAGATGAAAGATTATCACAAAAAATCCCATCAGATCGTAGAGATGAGGTTTTTGAATATCTTTCTAATGAACAAATTTTAAAAGATTTTGGTTTAAGTTCTGATGAAATATTAAATGGGATTGTTGATGGCAGGAATGATGGTGGAATTGATTCGATTTACATTTTAGTAAATGGTCACATCGTTTCTGATACAGATGAATTTCTATGGCCTAAATCAAACTGCGAATTGAACATAATAATTGTTACATGCAAACATCATGATACGTTTAAGTTAATTCCTGTAGATAGCTTAGTTGCTAGTTTAACAGAGATACTTAATTTCAGCATCGAAAACGCAAATTTACTTTCTGATTATAATCAAGATGTACTAGACTGCCGAACTAAAATTATAAATACCTATAAAAAGACTTCCCCAAGATTACAGAAATTCACATTTGATGTATACTACGCATCTAGAGGAGATAAAGGTATAGTAGGGGAAAATATTGTATCGAGATCAAAACAATTAGAACAAATTGTTAATGACTACTTTTCAAATGTAACGTCTAAATTTCATTTCTTTGGAAGTACAGAGTTAGTGGAATCATTTAGAAAATCTCAAATTTATTCTTACGAGCTAAAATTTGAGCATGTCATGTCCAAGGAGGAAACATACTTGCTTTTAGTCAATTTAAATGATTACTACCAATTTATTTCTGATAATGAAAAACTAAAGAGATTCTATTTTGATTCTAATGTCAGAGCTTATATGGGGCAAAACAATGTAAACAAAGACATTATTGACACATTAAACAACTCAGAATCTCCTGATTTTTGGTGGTTAAATAATGGTGTAACTATACTCACGACTAATTCTGTCGTTGTTGGGAATTCTATTACCATCGAAAATGTTCAAATAGTAAATGGACTGCAAACTACAGAATCAATATTTCAGTATTTTTCTAGTGGAAATACAAGTTTAGAGAATCGCTCAATTTTAATTAAAGTAATTGTTTCTAACAAGAATAAAATCAGGGATCAGATAATAAGGGCTACTAATAATCAAACTGTGGTGGAGCCAGTAGCTCTTTTTGCAACAGATAAAATTCAACGAGATATAGAAGACATATTACTCAAAAATAACTGGTATTACGAAAGAAGAACTAATTACTACGCAAATCAGAGCGTCAATCCTCGACGTCTAATAACACCCTTGTATCTTGCTTCTGGAGTTTTATCGTTATGCTTAAAAATGCCTTGGGTTTCGGCATACTTTAGATCGAAATATTTGAGGGAAGTAAATCTATACAAGCAAATTTTTACCGAACAGCCATTAGAAGTATTTCCAATTATTGCAGAAATATTAAGAAAGACTGATGAATTTATTGAATCGACACGTCCTAAAAGTGGAACTTACGAGGCTTACCAGCGAAGGTATCGCCACATCTTATCAACTATGATAGTAGCAAAGATTACAAATACCTTGAATTTTAGCTCCAATGATATAGCCAAAATTGATTTACAAAAAATTAATAAAGAATTATTCCAAGAAACTTGGGATTTAATTCAAGAAGATAAACTGGGGATAAGACGTGTTAGGACTTCACGTAAAAAAGCTGAGGTAATGAAAAGGTTAATTTTACTAACAAAAAAATATGGTATTACTGGTATTGAGAGATATGAGAGAATGGACAATTCTATTGGAATTGATAAATCTAACTCTTCATCTAGATATAGTAAACCTTCGAAATCAGTTATAAAAGTAACGGAAGATTTTAAAAACGAAGTAATGAAGGCACTTCCACCTCAGCCATGGCCTGTTGGTACTGCTAAAACTATAGTTAAAGATCTTAGGTCTTCTCACAAAAAGGTTTCCGCAGCAATTAATGAACTTATATTAGAAAACAAACTTTTTACACAAACAAATGGCGTTTTGTATGATTTAAATGATGATGTGGTTGGATTTGATGAAAATAGAGTGGATCCGATTACATTAAAGTTGAAAGATATTTAAAAAAAACAATCAGTTATTTGAGTAATTAAAGGCGAAAATAGAGAAGATTTAAAGAAATTCAAGCTATCAACTTAATGAGAATAATAGTGAAACCTGTATAAAAGCTCCATACTCCCGCAACTTATAACTAAAATCTAAGCAATAAACGCTCTGTAAGATCCTACTCCATGTATCATAATTAGGTGATTAGCTTTTTTGCATTAAGAATAAGTTAATAACTATATTTTACTTTTAAAATTATTTAAATATCAAGTCAATTCGTAACACAAATACAACCTATTGAAAATTTTCTAAAAAGAGTCCTTTATACTATTGCCCCCTTACTTATGCTTTCCGTTGTAGGATATGTTTATCTCTAAGTGTCTCCCAAAAAACCAAAAGTTACGGAGATAAAACCACTAAATAGTGTACAAGATTCTTTTGTCATGTTTGCATCCCACGGAAGCGAGCGTATTCAGATTAAGGAAAGATCATTACATGTTAGGATTGATGTCCGAACATTTTTTTTCAAACAAATCACTAATCTTTCCCGTACACCATCTCCTACAAATTATAAGATTTCTTTACCACTTATACCATCTGTCATTTTCTAACTTTAGGTAAAAGAACAGATCATGAAAGATATACAAGCTGCCGTAGTAGAAAAGAAAGAAGGGAAATTCAACATGAAATCCCTACAACTAAAAGATTTACAACCCAATGAGGTGCTGGTGGAAATCAAGGGCGTGGGCATTTGCCATACTGATTTAACCGCACGGGATCAATCCTATGATGTTCCATTGCCCATGGTGCTGGGTCATGAAGGTTCTGGTGTAGTGACGGAAGTAGGTAAAGCAGTCAAAAAAGTAAAAAAAGGAGACCATGTTGTTTTGACCTACGGCTCTTGTGGTGTTTGCCGCACCTGCCTGGAAGGAACACCGCAGTACTGTGAAAAGTTCTTTGGGTTGAACTTCGGTGGTGAACGGTTGGATTCTGACGAGGAAGCCATTGATCAGGGAAAAGAAGAAATCCACAGCCGCTTTTTCCAACAATCTTCCTTTGCTACGTTTTCCATTGCGACAGAGCGCAATGTGGTCAAGGTGGATAAAAAAGCTCCGCTAGAATTGCTGGGACCTTTGGGTTGTGGCGTCCAGACCGGTGCTGGTGCGGTTATCAATTCGTTACAACCGGTGGCTGGAAGTACCATCGCTATTTTTGGTACTGGATCGGTGGGACTATCCGCCGTTATGGCCGCTAAAATTTGTGGTTGCCTGACCATCATTGCGGTAGATATCAATCCCGCCAGGCTCAAACTAGCCAAAGAACTGGGCGCCACCCACACCATCAACAGCAAGGAAGTGGACAATGTAGTAGAAGAGATTCAAAAACTAACCGATAAAGGCGTTGATTATGCTGCAGAAACCTCTGGTGTTCCAGAAGTACTCGCTCAAGCTGTTAATGCCTTACGCTGGAAAGGAAAAGTAGCGGTCGTAGGCGCGCCACCTATGGGGACTACGGCAGCCATTGACGTCAACCAGATTCTCGTCTGGGGAAAACAGATCGTAGGCGTGGTGGAAGGCGATAGCATTCCAGATGTCTTTATCCCACGATTGATCAAGTATTATATGGAGGGCCAATTCCCATTTGACAAACTGGTAACCAACTACAAATTTGACGAGATCAATACCGCTATTCAAGAAATGGAAAGCGGTGATGCCATCAAACCAATTCTAACTTTTTAAACTACGTACATGAACTTAACTAAGAACCTAGACAAACAATATATAGACGGCAAATGGACCAAAGGAAGCCATGCCGATGTCATTGAGAATAAAAATCCGTTCAATCAGGAAGTACTTCAAAAAATACAGGGAGCTTCCAAGGACGATGTAGACAAAGCCTACAAAGCCGCAAAAAAAGCAGCCAGTACGTGGGCGAATTCGCTACCACAAGAACGATCTGAAGTGGTATCCAAAGTAGGTCAACTGATGGTAGAGAATAAAGAAGCGATCGTAGAATGGCTCATAAAAGAAAGCGGAAGCACGCACGTGAAAGCCAATGTAGAAATACAAATCTGCCAGGCGATCATCAAAGAAGCAGCCTCCTTCCCTACCCGTTCGCATGGTTATATCATGCATTCCACGATACCTGGGAAGGAAAACCGGGTCTACCGCAGACCATTGGGCGTGATGGGAATCATCAGTCCCTGGAATTTCCCGCTGCACTTGTCCATGCGGTCTGTAGCGACAGCGATTGCCCTAGGAAATACGATCGTGATAAAACCAGCCTCTCAAACTCCGGTCACGGGTGCCACGCTGATTGCTAGGCTTTTTGAAGAAGCCGGTCTTCCCAAGGGCGTGTTGAATGTGGTGGTGGGAAAAGGATCTGAGATAGGCGATTACTTTGTCACCCACAATCTACCGCAATTGATCTCCTTCACTGGATCGACGCCTGTAGGTAGAAACATAGGAAAGCTGGCCGGCGAGGCCCTAAAAAAGGTGGCCCTAGAACTGGGCGGGAACAACGTCTTTATCGTGATGAAGGATGCCGATATAGATAAGGCGGTAGATGCTGCCGTGTTTGGAAAGTTCATGCACCAGGGACAGATTTGTATGTCCATCAATCGCATCGTTCTCCACGAATATATTGCCGATGATTTTGTAGAAAAATTTGTCAAGAAAGTCAAGAAACTAAAAGCGGGTAATCCAGCCGACGAAAAGGTCACCATAGGACCCTTGATCGATGCAGACCAGGTGGAACGCATCCAGAAAGATATAGAAAAGAGCGTCAAGGCAGGAGCAAAAATCATCCTGGACGGCAAGGTAGAAGGCACCATGATGCATCCCATCGTGATCGATCAAGTGACCGACGATATGCCAATTGCCGCCAATGAGATCTTTGGACCAGTTGCTCCTATCCTACGTTTCAAGACAGAGAAAGAGGCATTGAAAATAGCCAACAGCAAGGACTTTGGATTGAGCGGTGCCCTGCATACCAAGGATATTGAGAAAGGAGTGGCCTTTGCCCGCAAGGTAGAAACCGGAATGATTCACATCAATGATCAAACGGTCAATGACGAGCCCAATGTACCCTTCGGTGGAGAAAAAGGATCAGGAATAGGACGTTTTAACGGCGAGTTTATCCTTGAAGAGTTTACCAGATTGCAATGGGTCTCTATACAGCATCAGGGCCGTGATTATGCCCCTTTCGCTTAAAGCGAAAGCACAATAGATTCACTATTTAGCATCAATCAAGTTTGCATTTCATTTCAAAATCGGAAAAAATGAAAAAGTGAGCACATGTACATCCTGGCGAAATTTTGTTTTACGAATTTCTTGAACCTCTTGAAATTACTACTTACCGACTTTCAAAAGGTTTAAAAATTCCTCAAACACGTATTTCAGAAACCGCAAAAGGTGATCGCAAAATAGCAGCTGACTAGGCTTTGCGTTTAAGTAAGTGTTTGGGGAATTCAGTTAAGTTCTGGCTGAGACTTCAACACTATTATGATCTTGAAGCGGTAAAAAAAAAAAGAGTCGGAGCTAAACGAAATAAAACACTTCGAAAATAAAAACGTTGCCTAACACAACCTATAAACAATACGGGCTTCGGGCTTAATCGAAAAGTTTGACTATTGATCAGAAGTCGGTAAAATCTTTTTGATTTTGCCATTTGGGTGGTAGAAAGCCAACGCCAGATTGCTCCCGTATTTTTCATAGCGAACCCCTCAGGCCAATTTCCTACGGCCGTAGCTCTCCGCTATGAAATTTTTGATCTAAGGTCAGGAATTGGAAACAATCAGGCGCTGAGCAGCTCCAAAACCTTCCATCAATTACTAGGCATCAAAAATTTCAAGACCTGCCTGCCGGCAGGCAGGCTCCCAATCTACTCTCGTGTCTTCCTCTCGCAAAAGCTCGTCGGAGGCAAGTTGCTACCCATGAGGCTCTATATTTCAAATCTATTTGATATCTTCATCAAACAAAACTAAAGCGGAGCTGGCGAAGGCCCAAAGGTGGGAACGCCTCACACGCATTATACCTTTGCCGTTGGCAAACATTAGATGAACGAAACCGAATACAAAGGAGTTTTAATCAAAGAAGTTAATAAACTTGCTGGAATTAATCCTAGATTTCATCGAATTGCGAGTATGTTATTGGACCACATAATTATGACAATTGTTATAGTTCCACCAATAATTATTCTAATGATTTTAAAAGCAAACAGAATGTTTGAATTTGGAATCGGTACTTTCTCTGTGATTTTCTTTTTTATGATGTTTATCTATCTCAACAAAGATTTTTTTAATGCCAAAAGTCCTGCAAAACGGGTTTTAGGATATCAAGTAATTAATCGGAAAACTGAAAAACCAGCATCTGAATTACAATGCTTTGTGCGGAATTTGACAATTGCTGTTGCTTGGCCTTTAGAAGTTATTGTCGGGTTAATAAATCCAGAAAGGAGAATTGGCGATTTTTTAGCTAATACCAAGGTTGTCGTTTCTGAAAAAGAAAAATTAAAAACTATTTGGACTGACCTGAAAAGCAAAACTCTGAAATTAAATCTAATCGGAATTATAATTATTGGAGTAATATACTTTTATGGATTGAGTTTATTAATGCCTAATATGAATTAAAATAACGATTTGCCAATCGAGTAGACGGCTCTGCAAGTAACTGACAGAGTTCGCCTCTCACACCACCGTACCCTACGACTGGGCTCAGGATAAACCTAGCGGGTCTCGTATACCGCGGTTCGATAATGAAACTTACCGTTTGTAGTATTCCATGAGGCTCTATATTTCAAATCTATTTGATATCTTCATCAAACAAAACTAAAGCGGAGCTGGCGAAGGCCCAGAGGTTGGAACGCCTCACACGCATTATACCTTTGCCGTTAGCCACAATTTAAGAAATGAATATTAAACCGATAGAAATTAAACAAATAAATAAAAATAGGTTTGATATTTTTATGTTGTTTACGAGACACCCAAATATTCATTTCATTGCAAAAGAACTCGAATATTACTCAAATGAAGATACATCCCTTTTAGGAACAATTTTATTTGATTACACAGACAAAGATTATAGTTTAGTTATACTCGCAAGAGATGAAAATAAACAGTTTAGATGTTTTCACCCAAAAACTGATTTTAAAACTATTGATGATGCGAGAGAAGAATTAATAAGCAGTATGAAATGGCATACCTCTCAAAACCTTAAAATGGTAGAACAAGGTGCGTCAAAAAAGGGTTTAGAATTATTCAAAATTGTTGTAAGCCAAAATAAAATTCATCCATATTTTACACGATTGAGTGATGACAGTCAATTTATACCCTCTAAAAACGCTATTATCGAGATTTCAAATCATTTCGATGATATTGACGGTAATTTCATAGAACAGTTTCAATCAAAAAATGGCTTCGACTCAAGACTTTGGGAAATTTATCTTTTTGCTTCATTTATTGAACAAAATTTTGAAGTTTTAAGGGATTATGATAGACCAGATTTTTTACTGAAAAAAGATGATATTGAGATTGCAGTTGAAGCGGTTATTGTAGCTCGAAAAGCTGATAATCCCGCAACATATCTCAATTCAGAACCGAATATATCATTAGATCAAATCCAAGATAAAATCGCTAACGAAATGGCTACAAGATTTAGTGGTACATTAACAGGAAAAAGGGATAAAGAATATTGGAAATTAGAACACGTAAAGAATAAGTCTTTAGTCTTTGCAATAGCAGATTTTCACGATACAGCTTCTATGACTTGGTCTTATATGGCGTTAGTTGAATATCTATATGGACAGAGACAAATTTTAGATTTTGATGAAGAAGGAAACGAATTTGTTAAGACTGAAAAAATCGAATTTCATACAAAACCAAACGGAACTAAAATTCCATCAGGTTTTTTCTTTCAAGATAAATCGGAACATATTAGTGGAATTTTATTTTCATCAACAGGGACAATCAGTAAATTTACAAGAATGGGTATTCAAGCAGGTTTCGGAATTGAAAAACAAACAGTAATAAGAATAGGAGATAGATTTGATAATAGTCCTGAAAGCAGAGGTCCTATTTCTTTCAAATATCAAGTAACAGAAAACACGAAAGAAATTTGGAGTGAAGGTCTCAATTTATTTCATAATCCAAACGCTCTAATCCCTATTAACAAAGAATTATTTCCTGAAATAGCCCACCACGAATTGAAAAATAGTGAATTGATTAGTTTTGTTCCGGATTTTCATCCGTATGCTTCTATGAATATTAATACAATAGTGACGGAATAAACTGTGGCTAACAATGTATAAAAAAAATAGGGCAAAATTGCTTAATCGAAAGGTAGGTTTGTATTTGTTAAGTCGCCAAATTTTTAAATTTGGTATATTTAAAACGAGAAAAGATAAATAACAAAATTTAAAAATTCGGCTTTAGCTTAATCCGAAAAGTATCGCTTACAACTGCCCTACTTTTCTTATACGGAGCCGTTCAGGCCAATTGCCTGCGGCCGTAGCTCTCCGCTATGAAATTTTTGATCTAAGCCCAGGAATTAGAAACCATCAGGCGCTGAGCAGCTACAAAATCTTCCATCAATTACTAGGCACCAAAAATTTCAAGACCTGCCTGCCGGCAGGCAGGCTCCCTACCTACTCTCGTGTCTTCCAATCCCAAAAGCGCCTCGTAGGCAAAATACTATTATAAGGCTCCATTATTTCAAATCTATTTGATATCTTCATCAAACAAAACTAAAGCGGAGCTGGCGACCGTCCAAAGGTGGGAACGCCTCACATGTAGTAAAGGCTTGCCGCTGTGTATAATTTAAACCAATATCATTAATAGGATAATTAAAATATAAATTTAAATTGATGTCAAAGTATATTTTCATAGTTCTCATCTGTTTTGGCTCAATGAGCGCACAGACATTGGATACTTCAAAAATGGATAGTTTATTCAATCTTCTAGATACTAATAGTAAAGGAATGGGAAGCTTTTCGATCTTCTCAGACGGGAATGAGGTTTATAAAAAATCTTTCGGGTTCTCTGATGTGTCAAATAATAAACGAGCAACTAATTTTACCAAATATCGCATTGGCTCCATATCTAAAACTTTTACTGCTACTGTAATTATGCAGCTCATTGAAGAAGGAAAAATCAGCTTAAATACATTATTAAGTGACTATTTTCCTGAAATTCCAAATGCTCATAAAATAACTATTGAGGATTTATTGAGACATCAAAGTGGACTGTTCAATATTACAGCTGATGAAAATCTAACTGAATGGATGTCTGAACCGCAAACCCGTGATAAAATGATGGAACGAATTATTAAAAACGGAACCATCTTCGAGCCAAAAGAAAAAACTGAATACTCAAACACTAATTATGTACTACTATCCTACATGGCAGAAGATATTGATGGTAAAGATTTTCGAAACATATTGGATACCAGAATAATAAAACCACTGCATTTAGAAAGAACTGAATTCGGAAACAAAATAAACCCTGCCAATAATGAAGCATTACCATATGATTTTACCAATTCAGAATGGAAGTTGATTGAAACACAAACTGATATGAGTCTACCTATGGGAGCAGGAGCAATCGTTTCTACACCAACTGAATTGAACATCTTCTTTAATGAACTCTTTTCAGGTAACTTAACTTCAGTTACATCATTGTCAAAAATGAAAGATGCTCAAGACGGAATAGGCCTTGGTTTAATGAAACTTCCCCTTGGAGACAAAGAAGTGTATGGGCACGGAGGGAGCATCGATGGGTTTCAATCATTTGCTGCGTACTTCCCAAAAGAAAATGTTTCCTTATCCTTAACCACTAATAATTTATATACCCAAGTTTCAAATGTATTTATTGGAGCCGTACAAATTTATTTTGGGATGGATTATAAGCTTCCAAACTTTGCGCCTATAAAAACCATACAGTTAAGTTCAGAGGAATTAGATGTGTACCTAGGTACATACGGCAGTCTAGATTTTCCAATTGATATTACAATTACAAAAGACGGTAACACGTTAGTAGCTCAAGGGGATGGACAATCTTCTTTTCCAGTTGATGCCATTGAAAAGGATACATTTTATTCTGAAAATGTGATGATTAGGTTGAAATTTTTACCAGATCAAGGGAAAATGATAGTTGAGCAAGGAGGACAAACTTTTGAATTAACTAAAAATTAAACACAACAACGTTCTCTGATAAAAGCTATGCAAAATATGATCAATTTCTGATCAATGTACTTCAAAGGAATCACCCTAGTTGAGCCCTTATTTTGCTGTGTCAAATGCTTATTTCAGCAGTGGGTTGCAGACTTTTAGTAGCGCTAGTTTATTGCTTTTTTTCGTTGGTAAGGATTCGCTCATAAAGATCTTGGCATGCTTTGTTGTATACTGGGATGGAAGCTGCATATAACTAGTTAGGTTGCGCCGTTTTGGTTCCTCAATGGGTTGACCCTGCTTCTACCCCTTAAGCTACCTCCACTTTTTCTAGTTACGGGTGTTGGACCCGCAAAATTAACGAGTTCACTCGCACTGGTGCATTCATCAAAACCTCCTGTTAGGAACACGAGCATCAGTGCCGTTTCCTTGTCTATTCCTAGAATGGTCCTCCGGCGGCTTATCGCTTCGTGATATATTTCTTGTACTAAAATTAAAAGGATAAGATCAATTGCGGAAAATAAATGGTATTATAGGACTGAATTTGAGCACGCTTTCGCGAAAGCGAATACCTACAACATATAACCAATGAACCTATTTTAAATAAGATAAAAATAAATGGACTTTACTTTATCCATCGAAGAAAACGAAGATCTATTTCTTAATGAAATGATCACGTTTGAAAAAAGATTTATTCTACAACACTATTTTAAAAATAAAATAGCGATTAATAATGCCGAAAGAGCCATCTTAAAACAATGTCGTACTAGCGAGATTGAGCCCATTGCGCTCATTGGAGCATTATTAGGTGATACGAGTCCCTTAAATGTTTTTAGGTTGAGAATAGGTTCTGTTTTCAAGAGTGATAAGGAACTGGCAAAATATTGCCAGGAATTGCTCACTCCAGAAAAAATAGAACAGGCAGAGAAGATTTTATTTCATTGGGAGTATGAATACAGTCATTTCATCGAAGAACCCATCATAGATTATTACTCTGGCTACTTTAAATAGTAGGATTCCTAAACTATTCGAGATTTATAGGACTCATTCCTGGCTGCCATCCTCGTAAAGACATAATTACAACTTAGAGAATAAATGTGTTTAACTAAATAAGTGCTTTTGAAAAATACCCCTTTTGGGGTATAGGATGTTTATTCATTTAATCTTAATTTGAGGACTATAATTGATTTGTAAATAGTCCTAGATTTCAGAATTCTTTCTATTGCAAAAGAGTACTCCATGCTTGAAAGTATCGATTTTAAAGGTTTAGTAAGTTAGAGGTAATGACATTAGGAGCTACTGCGTCTAGCCATCCTGTATTAGAAGACTTAAATCATTATTTAAAGAAAGGTAGACCATGAAGAGGAATCAAAATAATAAAAACACAGACTGGGAGGGTGCTAGTAAATAAGTAGCTTCCAAGCAGCCTATACATCAATAGTTTAGTAGGACATCTTATTGACGCCGGTTAAAATGCCGGTTTAAGGGTCGTTACTATGATCCTTTAATTTCTATTATTTAAAATATGGTTATGAAAACAAGTTTCAAATTACTCACGTTCACTCTAATCCTGGCTAGTGCATCATTAACTCATGCCCAAGAAATTCAAAAATCATATTATGATGATGGTACTATAGAAGAAGAAGGAGCTTATAACGCCAGTGGTGATGCTACAGGCGAATGGAAGTTTTATAACGAAGATGGAGCCTTAACCTCAGTAGGTTATTATAGTAATGGTTTGAAAACAGGGGAATGGATCTATTATCATGAAAACGGCAAGTTATTTAGTTCAGGTGACTTCCATGGCATTACGGGTTTTCCGATAGGAATTTGGATTGATTATTACGACAACGGTCAAGTTCAAAGTAAAGGTGAGCATAACGGTGATGGTGGATTTGATACTTCCAAAAAAGGAGAATGGAAATTCTATTATGATAATGGTCAATTACAAAGTAGCGGTAATTATACGGATGAAACAGGTGAAAAAATAGGTTCCTGGAAAGGCTATTTTAAAAATGGAGATGTTGACTACCTGATCAGTTTTGATGATCAAGGCAACAAAAATGGTCATTCTATTTCTAAAAATGAAAACGGAACCCTATTTCAAGAGGTAGACTATATAAATGGAAAAATTTATAACATATCGACCTATAATGATCGGCAAGGAAACCCATTGAAAATAGGCAGCTTATCAAATGGGAATGGTACCTTAAACGAATACATAAATGGCAGCTTAGTCAATGAGTGGCAACTTGTTGATGGCCTTTTCGAAAGTGATTCGGTTTTTATTGAAGACAATTGGGACGGTTATTCCTATTTAAACAGTTCTGCCTGGAAAGTATATGAAAACCCATATAGTAGTTCTGACCAATTGAAATTTGCCATACTATGGGCAAAACGATCTATTGAACTCAGCAAAACTAATTATAATACAGATACACTTGCCGCATTGTTGTACAGAACTGGTGACTACACGAAAGCTCTATCAATGGCTAAGGAATCACTTGCATTAGGCAAGCAAGCAAACGAGGATACCAGTATAACGGAGAAGCTTATAGAAAGCATAAGAATCAAACTATAATGATGGATTTCGCCCCATTATCCTAACTGTAGAAGCTTTAAAGATCCATAACTTATGAAGTTTTGTATAACAGTATCCATCTTACTCATAGCTGCAATTGCATGCGCACAACAACTAGTTTTAAACGATGATCTTAAAGCGCGACATGTACAAGAAGCCGTTTTACCGGTTTCAAGCAATGCCTATGTGGTGTTAAAGGATAGCACCGCTTATCTTTATAACGTAGCAGACATACTGCCGCACAAAACGCAACAGCTTAAGGACAGCTATGTTTTAAATGTGGTTGAGAATAGATTGTACACGGTAAGTTTACTGCCACAGTATTTCGATCAAATGGAGGCAGATACCCAAGAGCTCATGACACTGGTAACCTATACCTATGAGACACATTATAGTGTTCTAGATAGCAGCAAAACAAAGGAGCTCAAGCAGAAGTATGGATATTTAATTCCAAGAAATACACTTTCAGAAGATTTCGCATTTACTGAATCCTTGAATATTGAAGATAACTATGCTACTGCTATTTATGAGGATATGCACTTCTCACTCCCTTCAAGTTCTATCGTTATTGATAAAAATAATGTCCTAGCACTATATAGAAATCGGGATCTTGTTCTCGCAGCAGCCGAGAATCATAAAGTCACTCAAAAAAAGATATGGTCTCAATTTAATGGAGCCGTAAGTCCTATAAATAGTGTAAAAATTGGTGATGTGGCACGTATCACTTTTCAAACAGATCCATCAAAAAAAGATCAAATAGAAACTTTTTGGAGCATTATCAATTTAAGCACACAAAATTTTGAAGCTATAGATCTAGAAAAATTTCACGTAAATCTGGAAAAGCTTAGTGATCAAGATACCGCACTACTTAATAGCATTCCCTATTTTTATAAAGCCTTTAATGGAAGTACTATTAAAATGTTCGTATTGCCAGATCGTAACTTTGTCTGGTTAGATGATCAATCATACTACTATGGGTCTGATGAGTTGACGAAATATGCCACCATGCAAAAGGAAGATAAAAACTACAGCCTTACATCGCATTCGTATATATACAACCATCCTTCACGTATTTTAAAAGCAATTGCACCACAGGAAAAAGAAAAGATTAAATCATTAGCAGAAATTTATGTTAGAAATAAGCACAAAATTACATCAGGGCGTTGCGACAACTGATCTCTGGAATATATAGGTTTGAAAATGCCTGTTAAATAATACCATTACATAAGTTGTGTATATAAAATTTTTTGAAAATTTTGCTTCCTATCAAGATCGTGATAAATAACTCAGTTAACTATGCATATTTTCAAAATATCGATGGTTCTATGAATAAATAAAACCGCTTGGTTTTAAGTTTGATGAAACAGACCCCTTAATTTAATGAGGATGGTTTGAAAACACCAGTGTAAAGAGTAAGTAGGTGTTCCCTTGGAAGTAATATCAACTTTTTATAGATGGGCAAGTAAATCTTAATATATTTAGATTCAAGGAACTAGAGTGCAGTAAAGATCGCTAAAATTGAACTTAAAAATCCAAGTTCTGAAAGTCCTTTGCAAGTTACAAATCTTTTAATGGGTCTCCGTATCAGTTTATAAATATACACTTTAGCACATTTCGCTTGAGCTTCTAAAAACATCTGTTTTTGTTAAATGCCTGAAGAGCGAAACAACGAACATAGGGTTTCTCGATGAAGTGATCAGGCCGTGCGGTGTACCTAATACCACTACCAAAGATTTGATGGCTACCTACATATAGGTTGTCGCAACCTTCTGACCCAGAACAGCAAGTCACAGGACGTGACCCTCCTAAAGGCTGTTATCTGGTAAGACCCCATCCACGTGCATCTAGAAGGAATTTACTTACGAATGCTGCGTTAATTGATGATATCGCTCAAAACCATTCTTTTATGAAAGGAACGTTCTTCATGCCTCAGTGCTACATCACCAAAGCCGATGGTAGCATAGAAATGGAAATGGAGGTAGATCCCAAAAACTGGGAGGCTCTCAAGAAAACGCTCTAAAATCCAGTATTGTTGTATTCCCGAGAAAGAAGAGTAGTTAGATCTAAATTCAATCCATAAAAAAGGGCGATTCCGTAAAGAATCGCCCTTTTTATTCAACTATTTTTATGGCTTATGCCAAATCAAATCGGTCGAGGTGCATCACTTTTGACCACGCTTTTGCAAAGTCATGAGCAAACTTCTTTTTGGCATCCTCACTCGCATATACCTCTGCAATAGCGCGAAGTTCTGAGTTGGATCCAAAAATCAAATCTGCTCTCGTACCACGCCATTTGGCATTTCCTGTTTTACGATCGCTGCCTTCAAACAGTAATTCAGAGGAAGAAAGTGCTTTCCACGTAGTTCCTAAGTCAGTAACGTTGACGAAGAAATCATTGGTCAATACGCCAGGCTGGTCTGTAAACACGCCGTTCTTGGAATGGTCATAGTTGGTATCTAGAACTCGCATCCCCCCTATCAATACCGTCATTTCAGGTATGGAGAGCGTCATTAAGTTAGCTCTATCAATCAGTAATTCTTCTGCTGTGGCTTTTTGCCCGTTTTGGATGTAGTTTCTAAATCCATCTGCTTTAGGCTCTAGGTATCCAAAGGAATCCACATCTGTTTGTTCTTGCGTTGCATCTGTACGTCCAGGTGTGAAAGCTACCTCTACATTAAACCCAGCCTCTTTTGCGGCTTTTTCAACAGCGGCACTACCTCCTAAAACGATTAAATCCGACATAGAAACATTTCTATCATCACTTCGCGAACTATTAAAGTCAGACTGAATGTTTTTTAGTACGTTCAAAACCTTAGTCAATTGTTTCGGATTATTGACTTCCCAACGGTTTTGAGGTGCCAGACGTATGCGAGAACCATTGGCACCACCACGTTTGTCAGAACCTCTAAAAGTGGAGGCAGATGCCCATGCCACTGAAACCAATTCTGATACCGACAATCCAGAATCTAAAATTAGTTCTTTTAAATGTGCGGTGTTTTTATCATCTATTAAATCGTGGGTCACTTTTGGAAGTGGATCTTGCCATAACAAATCTTCTGCAGGCACGTCCGGTCCTAAGTAGCGGGATTTAGGTCCCATGTCCCTATGGGTCAATTTGTACCACGCTTTCGCGAAAGCGTCTTCAAAATCATCTGGGTTTTCCAAGAAATGCTGAGATATCTTCAAGTATTCTGGATCCATTTTCAGGGCCATATCAGCCGTAGACATCATTAAGTCTTGAGTGGCAGTGGCATCTCCAGCTTTAGGAGCCTTGTGGGCATTAGAAGCGGCCGTAGGTTTCCACTGGTGCGCACCTGCAGGACTTTTAGTCAATTCCCAATCATAACCCAACAAGACCTTGAAATAATCATGATCCCACTGGATGGGGTTAGGCGTCCATGCACCTTCTAGTCCACTAGTAATGGCATCGTCCAAAACTCCCGTCTTGTAGGTGTTCTTCCACCCCATGCTCATTTCTTCCATACCAGCACCTGCTGGTTCTGAACCTACATACTTCTCTGGGTCTGCGGCACCATGAGCCTTTCCAAAGGTGTGTCCACCGGCGGTAAGTGCTACCGTTTCCTTATCATTCATCGCCATGCGACCAAAGGTTTCTCTAATGTCACGGGCAGATCCTAATGGGTCTGGTTTACCATTGGGACCTTCTGGATTGACATAAATCAACCCCATATGTGCAGCTGCTAGTGGACTCTCTAGTTCTCCAGTAGCATAACGGGCTTCATTGCCCATCCATTCCGTTTCAGATCCCCAGTAGATATCCTGTTCTGGTTCCCAAACATCATCACGACCTCCCGCAAAACCGAAGGTGGTGAATCCCATGGATTCTAGAGCCATGTTACCTGTAAGTATCATCAAGTCCGCCCAAGAAATCTTGCGCCCGTACTTTTTCTTTATAGGCCACAATAGCAAACGTGCCTTATCTAGATTTCCATTATCAGGCCAGCTGTTAAGAGGTGCAAAACGCTGGTTTCCTGAACCTGCACCGCCACGACCATCCCCTATGCGGTACGTACCCGCGCTGTGCCATGCCATACGTATGAACAATCCCCCATAGTGTCCATAATCTGCAGGCCACCAGTCTTGGGAATCCGTCATCAGGGTTTTAAGATCTGTTTTCAATGCTTCTAAATCAAGGCTTTTAAATGCCTCTGCATAATTAAAATCGGATCCCATAGGATCTGATTTTGATGCATTCTGTCTTAATATATTTAAGTTCAAAGAATTAGGCCACCAGTCCCGATTAGTGGTTCCTCTTCCCGCAGTGTTGGTAGGTACACCGCCCATAAAAGGGCAACTGGCTGCGCTAGAATCATTAATTTCCCAAACATTGGAATTTGCTGCTCCTTTATCGTGATGTGATTTGTTGTCCATAAGAATTGGTTTTAATAAGTTACTTCCCAAATTTAGTGGATTCCATTAGCTCTTCCTTTTTTTAAACCATGAAAAATACAACCATATTATAAATGAAATCTATTGATATTTAAAATTCGATAGTTAAAACCGGTAGAGAAATCTTGTCGATTTACGGTATGCAAAAATCTGAATGATCTGATTAAAGTTACCTGAGCGACCTTAACAAAAGTGAAAAATAGTACAGTCACTATTAAGTCGAATCATGGCAACCAACCCGCTGCTCCAGCAATTCTAGGATTCCTTTACTCAAGGAGACGTAAAAGACTATGATCGATTGTTATGCAGGCCGCGTGGATTTTGAGGACTTCATTTCTTAAAAGGAAGTTTCAACTTGAGGCAAGTACCCACTTGGATCAATTCATTGCCTATAGTTAAGGCCTGACTTCCTCTTAATTTTTAGACTTATTTCGCTTTCGCGAAAGCGAACTCTCCACACATTTCTGCACCTTTTCTGTATTGATTAATCCTAGAAACTGATGTATTTTTACTGTCATGACAGAAGTTTCGGTAAAAGAAGAGAACAGACGCATCGCCAAGGAATACAAGGAATTGCTTAAAATAAGCTACCAAGCCCTGTCGCGAGACGACAAGAAATTGATACGTAAGGCCTTTGATCTTGCTGTTGAAGCTCACTCGCCGCAACGCCGCAAGTCTGGAGAGGCCTACGTCTTCCACCCCATTGCCGTTGCAAAGATCGTCGCCAAACAAATAGGTCTGGACGCTACCGCCATTGCCGCTGCCCTGCTGCACGATGTGGTGGAGGATACTAAATACACCCTTGCAGATATTGAGGAACAGTTCAACCCAACCATAGCACTGATCGTCGATGGATTGACTAAGATCATGCATCTTAAAAACGATGCAGATATTTCCTCACAAGCAGAGAACTTCCGCAAGATGTTGTTGACGCTCAACGATGACGTGCGCGTGATCATCATCAAGATTGCAGACCGCTTGCACAATATGCAGACCATGGACAGCATGCCGTCAGGAAAGCAGGTTAAGATCGCTAGCGAGACCTTGTACATCTATGCTCCTATTGCTCACCGTCTGGGATTGTATAATATTAAGACAGAACTGGAAGACCTGGGTCTCAAATACACAGAACCTGAAGTATTCCATGAGATACAGCAATCCATTAAGGAAAGCAAGGAACAACAGGACGCTTACATCAAGGAATTTAGCGGTATTATAGACGATAGCCTGAGAAAGGAGGGCCTGACTTACCGCATTCAGGGACGACCTAAATCGGTTTTTTCCATACGCCGCAAGATGTTGAAGCAAAATGTGAGCTTTGACGAAGTCTATGATAAATTTGCGGTGCGCATCATCTTCCGCAGTGATCGGACCAATGAGAAGTTTCTGGCCTGGAAGATCTACAGCGTCGTGACTGATCACTTTAGACCCAATCCCGTTCGACTACGAGATTGGATCAGTTCTCCAAAATCCACGGGCTATGAGGCCTTGCATATCACGGTAATGGGACCTGATGGCCGTTGGGTAGAAATACAGATAAGAAGTGAGCGCATGCATGAGATTGCAGAAAAAGGCTATGCAGCGCACTACAAATATAAACAGGGAAACGAAGAAGACGGACTGGACGAATGGCTCAACCGTCTGCAGGAAGCTCTGGAAAACCAAGAGGGTAATGCGATCGATTTTGTCGAACAGTTCAAGCTCAATCTTTACAGTAAAGAAATTTTCGTTTTCACTCCTAAAGGGGAATTGAAGTCGCTGCCCAAAGGTGCCACTCCCCTAGATTTTGCCTTTGCCATTCATACGGAAGTAGGCCTGCACACCCGCGGCGCCAGAGTCAACGGTAAATTAGTGCCCTTGTCCCAGACGCTCAACAGCGGTGATCAGGTGGACATCATAACTAGTGAAAACCAAAATCCTACCAAAAACTGGTTGGATTATGCCACTACGGCTAGAGCCAGGTCCAAAATTAAAAGCGCGCTCAAGGACGATCAAAAAGAGGTTGCTGATGAGGGAAAGGTAATCTTGACCCGCAAGCTTAGGTCGCAAAAAATTAAATTGGACGAGAATACAGTCAATGAAATGGTCAACTTCTTTAAGATGAAGACCAGCCAGGACCTTTTCTACCGGGTAGGAATAGGCAGCATCGATAACAAGTTGATCAAGGAATATGCTAACAGCCGTAGCAATGCCCTATACAACTTCTTTAAGAGCAAGATGCGCAAGGCACCAGAAAACATGGAGCTTCATAAGGAAGAAGTTACCCAGAAGTATGATGAATTGGTTTTTGGTAAGGAGCAGACCCAGCTGGATTACACACTGTCCCAATGTTGCAACCCCATACCCGGAGATTCCGTGTTTGGTTTTACAACAGTAAGTGAAGGAATCAAAGTACATAAAAACAATTGTCCCAACGCCATCAGTCTTCAAAGTAAGTATGCCTACCGCATCATATCTGCCAAATGGATTGACTCCTCTCAAAAGGAACACCGCGGCGATATCACGATTACCGGTATAGACCGCATGGGACTGGTTCAGGAAATTACGCAGCTTATTTCCAAAAATATGCATGTGAATATCAGGAACATCAGTTTTTCTAGTGATGATGGTGTTTTTATAGGCAATATTACCGTGGTAGTTCCCAACATCAATATGTTGACGAAACTCATGCAGAATCTCAATAAAATAAATGGCATCGACAAAGTCACCAGATCTTAAATTCATGAATGAAATTATCAACAATCTAGAACGAGAACAGGCAATAGTACGCGTTGTTTTTACCCAATTCCTAAGCGATAATAAGCATCGTAAAACACCAGAACGCTATGCCATACTGGATGAAATCTATGCCAGCGAGGATCATTTTGATGTGGAGTCCCTGTATGTAAAAATGAAAGAGCAAAATTATAGGGTAAGCCGCGCCACGCTTTACAACACCATTGAATTATTACTGGATTGTGGGCTGGTGCGCAGGCATCAATTTGGTCAAAATCAATCGCATTATGAGAAATCCTATTTTGACCGGCAGCACGATCATTTAATCATTCAAGATACCCATGAGGTTATTGAGTTTTGCGACCCTAGAATAGAGTCGATAAAAAAGACCATAGAGGAGGTCTTTGATGTAAAGATAACCAGTCATTCTTTATACTTTTACGGCGTTAAAAACACAACTGAAAACAACACATAATGGCAGTAGATTTATTGCTCGGTCTTCAATGGGGCGACGAGGGAAAAGGTAAAATCGTTGACGTACTCACTTCAAACTACGATATCATCGCCAGGTTTCAAGGCGGTCCCAATGCAGGACACACACTAGAATTTGACGGCATAAAACATGTTTTAAGAACGATCCCTTCTGGGATTTTTCATAAAGAATCTGTGAACGTCATAGGCAATGGAGTGGTCATTGATCCTGTCGTTTTTGTTCAGGAGTTGGATGGACTGGATCAATTTAAGATCGATTATAAGAAAAGGTTGATCATTTCTAGAAAAGCCCATGTGATTTTACCAACGCACCGCTTGCTGGATGCCGCTTCAGAAACCTCTAAGGGAAAAGCTAAAATAGGTTCTACCCTTAAAGGCATAGGTCCTACATACATGGATAAAACAGGTCGCAATGGGATACGTATAGGCGATTTAGAAATGGATGGATGGAAAGATAAATACAGAGCACTGGCCAATAAACATGAGGCACTGATCAGTTTTCACGATGTTGATATTCAATACGACCTGGCCGAAATGGAGCAGGAATTTTTTGCAGCAGTAACCAGATTGAAGGAGCTGACCTTTATTGATTCAGAAGAATATTTACAGCAAGCACAAAAGAGCGGTAAAACCATACTAGCCGAAGGCGCTCAAGGTTCGTTACTAGATATCGACTTTGGAACTTATCCATTTGTCACCTCTTCGAACACCACCGCTGCGGGAGCTTGTACAGGATTGGGCGTTGCTCCCAACCAGATAGGTGAAGTTTATGGGATTTTTAAGGCTTATACCACCCGAGTAGGAAGTGGCCCGTTCCCAACAGAATTATTTGACGAGGTAGGTGCTGAAATGGCAAAAGTAGGCCGAGAATTTGGAGCTGTAACTGGAAGACCACGCCGTTGTGGATGGCTGGATCTAGTAGCCTTGAAATATACCTGCCAGGTGAATGGTGTGACCCAGTTGATGATGATGAAGGGCGATGTGCTCTCGGGATTCAAGGAATTGAAAGTTTGTACCGCCTATAAATCAAAAGGGGAACAAATAGAGCACTTGCCCTATAATATCGAACCAGATAATGTCACTCCTATTTACAAATCATTCCCTTGTTGGAAAGAAGATTTGACTAAGATGACAGAACCCAAACAGTTTCCCAAGGAACTCAATGAATACATACAATTCCTAGAAAAAGAATTGAATATTCCAATCAAAGTGGTAAGCGTTGGACCGGACCGAAAGCAAACTATTCATAGATAGATTTTATTTGTTAAATATCTAACTGCTATTTGTTTATATACAGTGATCTAAACCATCTATTTATGTCTTTTAGAACTAAAGCAACAGTAACTCTCAAGGGAATGATGATGGGCGCAGCAGATGTGGTGCCGGGAGTTTCAGGAGGCACTATAGCTTTTATCACTGGCATTTATGAGGAGTTGATCAAGACCATTGACAACTTGAGCATAGGTGTCTTTTCAGACCTGAGAAGATTGGGATTGAAGGCTTCCATAGTCAAGTACAACCTGGGTTTTCTAGGAGCCTTACTGCTGGGAATTGCGATCAGCGTTTTGAGTTTATCTAAATTGATAACCCATTTATTGGAAACCTACCCAGTATTGGTGTGGGCATTCTTCTTTGGACTAGTACTCGCCAGCGTTTTATACATAGGAAAACAAATCTCCCACTGGAACGGGTTGGCCTTCCTTGCCATAAGTATAGGTACGGTCATCTCCTATTACATTACCATTGCAGAGCCATTAGGTGCACCAGACAGCTGGTGGTATTTGATCTTTTCGGGATTTGTAGCCATCATCGCCATGATATTGCCGGGCGTTTCTGGAGCCTTCTTGCTGTTACTTCTAGGCAGCTACCAGATCGTATTGGGTTCGATAACAGGGATGATAGAAGGTGTGGTGGATGGCAACTGGATGCTGGTAGGCCGCAGTGTGGGAAATCTGGCGTTAGTTGGAACAGGCGCTTTGCTGGGGTTAAAAATGTTTTCAAGAGCACTGACCTGGTTGTTCGAAAATAAAAAAAACTTGACACTCGCCCTGCTTACCGGTTTTATGATAGGTTCCCTGAACAAACTCTGGCCCTGGAAAAAAATATTGAGCACAAGAACAAATTCTGCAGGTGTTGAAGTTCCTTTTTTGGAACAAAGTATTTTGCCCTCTGATTATTCTGGAGATCCTCAAATACTTTGGGTGTGTGTGCTGGTCGTGGTAGGTTTTCTACTTATTCTTGTATTAGAACAATTCGCAGTTAAAAAATCTGAATAGTGCGTCAACCTACCCGCAGTCTTAGCGATAAATTTTTCTTGGTCCTCAAGGGAATGGCTATGGGAACTGCCAATAAGGTGCCAGGCATTAGTGGCGGTATTGTGGCTTACGTCGCTGGGTTTTATGAAGAATTCATCTACAGCTTTCAAAAGCTGAATCTAAAAGCCTTAAAACTCCTTTTTGCCGGGCGCTTCCGCAGTTTTGGGTATTATATTAATGGAAAGTTCCTAGGCCTATTGCTGCTGGGGGAATTCATCAGTTATTTTACGGTTAGTCTGGGTTTTGATGTGCTTATTTCCTATTATCCTATCCTAGTATGGGCAGCGTTCTTTGGGATGATTCTAGGTTCTATCTACTATCTTTCAAGGAATTACGACAACTGGACCCGACAGAATGTAATGATACTGCTGTTGGGAACAGCCATAGGTATAGGTACTTCCCTACTCGATCCCGCACAGGACAATGCTAATTTGTTTTTCGTGTTCTTTTGCGGTATGGTAAGCATTACTGGAATGACATTACCAGGTTTGAGCGGCAGCTATATATTGATTTTATTAGGAAATTATGTGCTGTTGCTGGTCGATAGCATCAACGCATTTCTCAGGACTGTTGTTCTATCGTTCCAGGGTGATTTTACCTGGTGGTACGACCCGGCACATATGGATTTATTGGTGATACTGGTGGTTTTTGTCGCAGGATCCCTGGCAGGATTGATCAGTCTATCCCATCTTTTGGGCTGGACGCTCAAGCATTATCGGTACGAGACCAATGCTATGATCATTGGCTTTATCACGGGATCATTAGGTGTGGTTTGGCCCTGGAAAGAGGAAACCTATAAACTGGACAGCGCAGGCGATATCGCCTTTGACGTGACCGGTAACCGCATTGTAGAAAATTATGAACGTTACTGGCCGTCGCTGCAGGACACCCATACCTGGATCGCTATTTTAATGATGGCGGTAGGCTTCGGTATTGTATACTTATTAGATCATTATGGAAGTAAAGAAAATCCCGTCTAGCGTTTTTGGGTTGATCGGCGCACGGCTGGATTATAGCTTTTCGCGTGCCTATTTTTCCCAAAAGTTTGAAGAACTCAAGCTCAAAGACCACGAGTACCGCAATTTTGAATTGAGCAGCGAGGAAGAGTTAGTTCGCTTTCGCGAAAGCGTAACTTACAACAAAGAACAACGCACGACCCAAGGAAAGCCAGAGATCCTACGCGGTCTTAACGTCACGATTCCCTACAAGGAAAGCATGTTGAAAGTGGTTGATCACATCAGCGAGGAGGCTAAATCTATAGGTGCGATCAATACCATAGTGATTGAAGATAATATCTGGACCGGGCATAATACCGATGCCTATGGATTTGCAAAAAGCTTGGAACCATATCTTCCCATTAATGGAAATGCGCTCATATTAGGAACGGGTGGTGCCTCAAAAGCGATCGCCTATACCCTAGAATCTCTTCAAATCCCCTATTTGAGGGTGAGCCGTTCCCCTGAAGATGAGCATACTATAGACTATAAATCCCTGAACAAGGACGTCATCTCACAGGTCAAACTTATCATCAATACAACCCCTGTAGGGACACATCCTGATAACACACAATCCCCTAGCATTCCTTATGAATTTTTAACCAAGCAACACCTTCTTTACGATCTGGTATATAACCCCAGCCTGACCTTGTTTATGAAAAAAGGCCTGCAACAAGGGGCTAAGGCAACCAACGGCTACCAGATGCTCGTTCATCAAGCAGAGCGTGCCTGGCAGCTTTGGAACAGGTAATAACCCCTCAAGATTGTGATAGCGCTAGAATCTCTTTATCTTGCCGCTCTTAATTAAACCTATACCATGGATACGAAAGATAACCTGCCTACAGATGCAGACGGAACGAGTAACGAGATTCAAAAAGATCATTTGAAGGAAGATACCCTGGAAAATGCGATGCTGGAAGAGTCCACCAAATCAAAACCAGAGGAACATTTTGAAGTAGAAAAGGAAACTGCCGAGAAAGCAAGGAAGACAACACAGGAAACCAAACCTAAGCCGGACGAAGAGGATTCTACCCATGAAGATGCGATCGTAGAAGAAAAAAATAAGGCCGATAATTCTGAACATCTTATGGTAGACGTTGATGAAGACGAGGAAGAAGATGACACGTCTGAAAACGAATTTGATGAAGAAGAAAGTGATCCGGAACCTACCGATTACGGTGAGATGTCCATCGAACAGCTGACGGGTCATCTGCGACACCTCATGCAGGAGTTCCCTATCAACAAGATCAAAACGCAAGCCGGTGATTTAGAAAAGGCTTTTGAAATCCTGGATAAGGAAGTCCAGTTGGAACAACAGGAGGCATTTAGAAAGGCCCAGTTAGAACTTGCAGAGGGAGATCGCACTACTGATTTCCAATATAACAATAAAGCCAGTCAGAACTTTAAGGAGCTGCATGCATTGTACCGCAAGCAACGTGGCGAATTCCAACGTCAGGTGCGTAAGGAGAAGGAGCTAAATCTAGAGAAGCGACGGGCTATTATAGAAGGCATCAAGAACATTCTTAATGAGGAGGAGAACATAGGCAGCACCTTTAAAAGGTTCAATGCTCTTCAAGACGAATGGAAAAATACCGGCAGCATCCCACACGATGCCTACAACATCATCTGGGAAGATTACCGTTTGCACGTACAGAATTTCTACGACTATATTTCCTTAAGTAAAGAGTTGAGAGACAAGGACTTTGAACGCAATCTGGAATTCCGTAAAAAGATTATTGCAAGAGCCATAGAGCTTGCAGAGGAGCCCAACGTCCATAAAGCATTACGAGAACTGCAGGAATTGCACCGTATGTGGAAAGAGGATACAGGTCCTGTAGAAAAAGAAATGCGGGATCCCATCTGGGAAGAATTCAAGGCGGCCTCAGACGTTATTCATGAAAGACGTCAGGCGTATTATGAAGAACGCGACAAGATGGCCGCGACACACCAAAACATTAAGGAGAACATCGTCCAGGAAATACGCAATATTATCAATGGAGCACCCAACAGTCACCGGGACTGGCAGGAACGCTTAAAAGAAATCAATGCGTTGCGGGAATTGTTCACCCAGACCGGGCCTGCTCCCAAAGCCGTGAACAATGAATTGTGGAACCAATTCCGCAATGTGACGCGGGAGTTCAATAAGGCCAAGAACGAGTTTTATAAAGGACTTAAGAATGAGCAACAGGAAAACCTGAACAAAAAGATGGAACTGGTAAAGATTGCTGAAGAGCATTCTGAAGCAGGAAATTTCAAAGAATCCTTAGACACCATGAAGCGCATACAGGCGGAATGGAAGAAAATAGGGCATGTTCCTCGCAAGGACAGTGATAAGATCTGGAAGCGTTTCCAAAAAGCCTGTAACGCTTTCTTTGATCAACAGAACGCCCAAAAGAAATCAGAAAGTAAAGAAGAAACTGCGAATTTTGTTCAAAAGGTGAACGTTTACGAAAAATTAAAGGAGTTATTGCCGCAGGACGATCAGGAAGCGATGATGAAAGAAGTGCAGGAAATCATGGAGGAATGGAACGCCTTAGGTCGCATTCCCTATTCCAAAAGACACTTGCAGGAAAAGTTTGAAAAATTGGTGAAATCAAAATTGACTGCTGCGGGAATGAGCGCTGTGGATGCAGAGATGTTGAAGTACAGTAACAAACTGGAAAGCCTTAAGGACGGTGAGGAGCGAGATTTTGCAAACGAGCGATTCTACTTAAGAAAACGCAGGGACGAAATACAGGATGAAGCCCGCCAGTTGGAAAACAACCTGCAATTTATCAATGCCAAAGATGATAAGAATCCGTTCCTGGTTCAACAACGCAAGAATATTGCAAACATGAAAAAGGAACTGGAAGTCATTAAGGAAAAGCAAAAGCAATTGAACATCCTGCAACGACAGATGGATAAGGAGAATGAAGAAGAAGCTCCTGATACAGAATCTACAGATAACGCCTCTTAATTGAGGTCATTCATATTTAAAAGAGCGCTACCTTGTTAGCGCTCTTTTTATAGCTATAAACTTATGTGGAACTATTTAGAACACCTATTGGGAAAATCTTCCAAATTCTACGACAACTTGATGAGATCCAGAGATCCTAAAACGGTAATGACTCCTGTACAGATCGCAAATGCTAAAGACATCATCAAACCCCTAGAACAGACGGCCTATGAACTTAAATTTTCAACAGAAAAAATAGTACCGGACGAACCTCCTACCAACAAAAAGCAAGAAGTCATTCCCTATATAGGCAGAATCTTCCATCCCAACTATGATCTGTACCTCTTTTTAAACAAAGAGAAGGTGGTTAAAGACCATTCCAACTTTCAATTGATCGTTAAGGAGAAAACCCCAGATGTAGCACCATCCAAATCATTTAGTTCCCTTCCTATCTGGGAGGAAGTCATCCATTACGACAGCTCTATTCATCATTCCATCGTTGACGTATTACCCAAACATCCCTGGAGTTTGTACGCTGCTGCAAAAATTGAATTGGTTGGAAATGCTCCTAAAAACCAAGTTGCGGGTTACCCGCAATGGTTGGTCAACGATATTGATTTTAGAAATATTTCTAAAAAAGAATTTTTATTCCAGCTGGAATTGCCTGATAACGAACAATCCATCTACTTTTTTTGGGATCCTGACAGATTAATTGCAGAAATCTTCGTTCAAAAGTTTTAGTGTTGAAAATTCGTATGCTATCTTACCTTTGAATTTTTCCTCCAACCAACGCATGCATATTGTCAAACCAGATGAAATTCTCTTTGGTGAATCGACCAAAAATATTTCTTGGATCCCATTTACGGATCAGGTCATTGGTGGCTATTCCAAAGCAGAAATTGTGCAGCATGAGGATCATATAGAATTTAAAGGAGGTGTTCGTCGCGACATGAAGACAGGATGGGCCGCAATGCGCTCTAGAAAAGATTATCACGATTTAAGCAGCTACAAATTTATAGAACTCAAGATCAGGACGGATGGCTTTCCCTATCAATTCCAGTTAGAACATGACATGGCCTGGCAAAAGGAAAAATTGAGCATCACCATCGATATCGTATCCAATCAATGGAAGGTAATGCATCTAGAAATGGCAGATTTCAAAATTTTCAGCGCCCACAATGGCATCATTGATAGAAAGCCCAAATTAGACCATTTGAAATGTATTTTTAGATATAACATTCTCGTTGCCCGCGAGGAAACTAAAGACTTTAATTTTCAAATAGAATATATCAAGTTCCATTAAGAAAGAAGTTTTTTACGGTGGTATTCCACCAATCCTTCAATGGGTCTTCTTACTATATTTCCTACTTCATAATTAAACTCTGCAGCAACTTGCTTGATACGGCGTTCTGCAAAATGGGCGATGCTGCCTACAAAATGTACTTGATGTGCCTTGATTTCTTCATGGAATTGAAGAATCATATTGCGCGAGAATTTTCTTAGCCCGCGTCTTAACAATTTTTGGATGTACCGTTCTTCCAGGTGCTGGAAAATAAATTCGGCATGACTGGCTAGGTAGGCATTGGGATTGGGTTGCTTGTATAAATTATATTTGATATGATCGTCACTCATGTCGTAAGCTTCTGCAAACTTTTCCATTAGGTCCGTAGGCATGTTTTTAAAATAATAATCCCGGATCAATTGCTTGCCATACCAGTTGCCACTGGCTTCATCCATAAGAGTATATCCCAAAGACTTTACTTTTTGATGGATCTTCTTACCGTCGGAAAAACAGCAGTTGGATCCTGTTCCTAAAATACACACCACGCCAGGCTCATCACCTACTGCAGCATAAACCGCAGCCGCGGTATCTTCCTTGACGGTCACTTCGGCATTTGTGAAATAGGTCTGTAATAATACTTCTAAGGCCAGTCTAGGCTTTTCAGTACCGCAACCGGCACCGTAGAAATAGATGGTTTTAACCTGGTCTCGATGTTGGACCAGCTCCGCCGACTCTAATATCCTAGATTGCAAATCTTCACTAGATAAAATAGCTGGATTCAATCCTTTAGTCCTGGATTTGAATATTTGTTCCCCTTTATCGTCTAAGGCAATCCAGTCGCATTTGGTGGAGCCGCCGTCTGTTATTAAAATCATAGTGGGAATTTAAGGTTTAAAAACAAAAAAGCCGCTGGGATTTCCAGCAGCTTTTTCAATAAATATCGATTAGAGAGCGTTTACTTTCTCTGCGAGATCAACCAACTTATTCGAGTAGCCAAACTCGTTATCGTACCAGCTTATCAATTTGTAAAAGGATGGATTCAATTCGATGGCCGCTTCTGCATCATAGATACTGGTGCGAGGATCGCTTACAAAGTCTTGTGATACCACAGGCTCATCTGTATAGCCTACTACTCCCTTCATAGAACCTTCAGACGCTTTTTTAAACGCTGCATGAACCTCTTTCAAGCTTGTTTCCTTGCTCAACTTTACCGTCAAGTCTACTACAGAAACATCTACTGTTGGCACGCGGAATGCCATACCAGTTAATTTACCTTTCAAGGATGGAATCACTTTAGTTACTGCCACTGCTGCTCCTGTAGAAGCTGGAATGATATTCACCATAGAGCTGCGTCCAGATCTGAAATCTTTCTTGCTAGGTCCATCTACGGTAGTTTGAGTCGCTGTAGTGGCATGTATGGTGGTCATCAACGCTTCTTGAATACCGAAGGTGTCATTCAATATCTTAGCCATAGGCGCTAGACAGTTGGTCGTACAGGAAGCGTTTGAAACAATTTTATGGTCTGCTGTCAGCTCATTGTCATTGACTCCCATCACGAACATAGGTACTGTTTTAGAGGGTGCAGAAATGACCACTTTTTTAGCTCCTGCATCGATGTGCGCTTGTGCAGTGTCCATATCTGTAAAGATTCCTGTACAATCTGCTACTACATCTACCCCTGCTTCATCCCACTTTAAGTTTTTTGGATCACGCTCAGCGGTAACTCTTACATGCACACCGTCCACGATTAAATTCCCGTCCTTGATCTCAATCGTCCCGCCATATCGTCCGTGTACAGAATCGTATTTAAGTAAATACGCCAATTGTTCTATATCTACTAAATCATTGATGGCTACTACTTCTACATTATCACGTTCTAGAGTCGCTCTAAAAACGATGCGTCCTATACGCCCAAATCCGTTAATTCCTAATTTTAATTTCTTACTCATGTTGTTATTCTTTAATTATTAATTACTGCGGTAAAGCAGTTGATTGTTGTTACTGTTTTTGTTCAAGGTTCTCTGTTCGAGGTTCAAATCACAAGTTCCAAGTTCCAAGTTCCAAGTTGCAAATCTCAAATCTCAAGTTCCAGGTATCAGGTTCCAAGTTTAAGTTTAAGTTTAAACTTATTCTTTTCTCACCTCTAATGCCTAATGCCTACTTTTAAATTTAGCGCTAAGCCGTCTTTGTACTTAGTACTTATTACTTTATACTATTAAGTCGTCATGATATCACTCACCCGTATCAATTCTTTGTCGATATCGGTTTTGCCTTTTACGGCCTGGTCGAGTGGGCACAGTCGCATTTCTGAATCCCGTATGCCTACCATATAATTATACTTTCCTTCCATCAGGCTTTCCACGGCCTTGACTCCCATGCGGCTGGCGAGGACTCGGTCCCAACAGGAAGGGGATCCTCCACGTTGCATGTGACCCAATACAGAAACTCGAACTTCATACTCTGGTAAGTTTGCCTCTACATAATCCTTGAGTTCAAAAACATTTTCTCCAGATTTGACTCCTTCTGCCACCACTACGATACTGGACGATTTCCCAGAAGCACGACTGCGCTTAAGGCTTTCCAGCAAACGGTCCCTTCCCAGGTTTTCCTCTGGAATCAGAATTTCCTCTGCTCCTGCTCCTACACCAGCATTCAGTGCAATATTACCCACATCACGCCCCATGACTTCTACAAAAAAGAGTCGGTTATGGGAACTGGCGGTATCGCGTATTTTGTCAATGGCTTCTACCACCGTATTCAACGCGGTATCGTAGCCTAAGGTAGAACTGGTACCAAAGATGTCATTATCAATTGTTCCCGGAATTCCCATGACTGGAAAATCATTCTCTTCAGAGAAGATCATGGCTCCAGTGAAGCTTCCATCACCGCCTATGACGACGATCGCATCAAGCCCTTCTTTTTTTGCTTTCGCGAAAGCGGTATCCCGACCTTCTCTAGTCATGAACTCTTTAGAACGCGCACTCTTCAATATAGTCCCGCCTTTATTGACGATGTTATTCACACTACGGGCATCCATACTCTTGAAGTCACCCTCTATAAGTCCCTGAAAACCACGATAGATGCCCACACATTCCAATTTATGATACGCACAAGTGCGCACTACGGCACGTATGGCAGCGTTCATACCCGGAGAGTCTCCTCCAGAGGTCATCACGCCTATTTTTTGCATTTTATTCATTCCCTATTTTAGATAAAATTATTGCTAATCTAATTAAGAATCCCTGCGATGAGTAATGATTTCGCTTATATTTAGCTATAATTGAAATTTCAAACGTTATCGTTAATAACTTTCCAGTGCATGGCTTTAGAATTTATTGATTTCGCGATTATCATCGCTTTTTTTGCAATATCCCTGATTGTCGGGATCGTCGTTTCCCGTAAAAGTTCCCAAAGTACCGACTCCTTTTTCCTTTCCAGTCGCAACATGCCCTGGTGGTTGTTGGGGGTTTCTATGGTGGCCACAACTTTTGCGGCAGACACGCCTAACCTGGTCGCAGGTATTGTAAGAACGACAGGAGTAGCAGGAAACTGGGAGTGGTGGGCTTTCCTACTTACAGGAATGTTGACGGTTTTCTTCTATGCCCGATTGTGGCGCCGCAGCGGCATCACGACAGACCTTGAGTTTTATGAACTGCGGTACGATGGCAAGAGCGCGGCCTTTTTAAGAGGTTTTCGTGCGATATACCTGGGCGTGGTATTCAATGTCATCATTATGGGAACGGTGTGTCTAGCAGCAATTAAAATAGGTCATGTGATGTTCGGCTTTACGGCTGGGAAGACCTTAATTATAGCTAGCGTAGTGACGGTAGCTTATTCCCTATTGGGAGGATTGAAAGGTGTTTTAATAACAGATTTTATCCAATTCATTATTGCCATGGTAGGATCCATCTGGGCGACCTGGTATATACTAGAACTTCCAGAGATCGGCGGAATGCAAAACCTTATCACCCATCCCAATGTAGCTTCAAAAATCAACCTCTTACCTGACTTTTCCAATACCGACCTGCTCATGGCTATCTTTATCATTCCTATTGCCGTACAGTGGTGGAGCACCTGGTATCCAGGCGCTGAGCCTGGCGGTGGTGGTTATGTAGCCCAACGCATGCTGGCGGCCAAAGATGAGAAAAACGCCACCTGGGCCGTGTTATTTTTCAACCTGGCGCATTATGCGCTGCGCCCCTGGCCCTGGATTATTATAGGACTCGCGTCACTCATCATTTATCCCAATCTGGAATCCCTGGCCACGGCCTTTCCAGACCTAGGCAGCCAGTTTATACGCAACGATTTAAGTTATCCAGCGATGTTGACCTTCTTGCCCGCGGGATTGTTGGGACTGGTGGTCACGTCCCTGGTCGCTGCATTCATGAGTACCATATCGACGCATTTGAACTGGGGTTCCAGTTACATCGTCAATGACTTTTATGCGCGCTTTATCAAACCTACCGCTACTGAAACTAATAAAATAGTCGTGGGGCGCATCTCTATCGTGATCATGATGGTGCTGGCAGGCCTGCTATCGCTGGTGCTGGAAGAAGCCAAAGATGCTTTTGACCTGGTCATACAAATAGGAGCTGGTTCTGGTTTGCTCTTTATCCTGCGCTGGTTTTGGTACCGCATCAATCCCTGGTCAGAAATTACCGCCATGGGCGTTTCATTTTTCATGGCTTTGGCATTTTTTGTAAACGCCCGTCTGGACGGCGCCTTGTTTACAGATATGGCCAGTTATGAAAAAATCTGTTTGAATGTTCTGGTCACCAGTATTGCCTGGCTCACGGTCACGTTCTTAACCCGACCTAGCGGAGCGCAAACTTTGGAAAAATTTAATCAGGCGATTTTTGGTCAGGAATCCAAGTTCCATAATTTCCAGTACAAAACCATCGCTTTTTTACTGGGCGTTACCGGAGTTTACAGCTTGTTGTTTGCGATAGGAAAATTATTGTACGGCGAGCAGGGAATTGGTTTTGGATTGCTGGGCATATTTGCCGCATGTTCGGTAGGAATATTTAGCTTGCGCAAGCGATTGTTTTAAGAAGTTCGCTTTCGCGAAAGCGAAACTACCTAACAGCTTATGTACGCTTTGCACGGTTATCGCAAATAATTGATCAAAATTGAATATCAAGATATAAACAGTATTGAATTTCAAATAACGAACTATGAAACTCTTATTTAAAGTCAAATTAATAGCCTCTATTGTACTTGCACTTTCTTGTTCAAGCATTTTTGCTCAGGTTACCATTAATGTGACTTCAACCCCTGATGACACTCCTGTCGGTGATGATATATTCATAGCGGGTAATTTCAACAGTTGGGATCCCGGCGCTACGGATTATGCACTTACTAATAATGGAGATGGAACATACCACATAACGTTCAGTCCAGTAATTGGAACTCATGAATATAAATTTACTAGAGGAAGCTGGACGACCGTAGAAGTCGATGATCAAGGTCAGGATATCGCTAATAGAACGTTTTCCTATACGGGAATCTCACAAGTCATAGATGTTAGTATCTCTAAATGGAAGGATGGCGGCAGCGAAGCATATACTGCCCCAGAAAATGTAACTATTATTGATGAGAACTTCAATATTCCCCAGCTCAACCGAACAAGACGAGTGTGGGTCTATTTACCTCCTGATTATGACTCCAACAATAAATCATATCCTGTTTTATACATGCAGGATGGTCAAAATTTATTCGATGCTAATACAAGTTATTCTCAAGAGTGGGAAGTGGATGAATCACTCAACGAACTTTTTACAAATGGAGATGAAGGGGTCATCGTAGTGGGCATTGATAATGGAGGAGAAAAACGAATTGATGAATATTCCCCATGGCTCAATTCTCAATATGGCGGTGGTGAAGGAGATGCGTACGTTAACTTCATAGTTGAAACACTCAAGCCATACATTGATACTAATTTTAGAACAAAACCAGATCGATTGAATACTGGGATCATGGGAAGTTCTATGGGAGCCTTAATTTCTTTTTATGCTGCTATGGAACATCAAGATGTTTTTAGTAAAGCGGGAATATTCTCCCCTTCCTTTTGGTTTTCAGATCAGGTTTATGATCATGTGGAAACCAAAGGCAAAAACTATGACATGAACATATTTTTACTTGGAGGTGGACAAGAAAGTGCTGGACTCCTACAAGATATGAATAACATGGTCACCACTCTATATAATGCAGGTTTTGAAGAATCTGAAATAAAGTTAGTTACCCATCAAGAGGGACAACATAGTGAATGGTACTGGCGTCGCGAATTCCCAAATAGTTATGAATGGTTATTTAATGCCCGTACGCTATCTGTTCCTTCCATCATCAATGCGAATGGTATAAAGGTTTATCCAAATCCTTTCTCCAATTCTGTAACCGTCCAGCTTGCTACAACGCTAGAAGATGCTCAACTGGAAATCTATAACGTCAAAGGTGTCTTGGAATATTCCGGATCAATACCGCTTTCTGGTGAAGTTAAAATACGTAATCTAAAAAATGGATTTTACATTTTAAAGGTTATCAAAAATGATTCAACTGTTTTTGTTCAAAAATCACTGCATGTGGTGAATTGATGGTTTCACCACCTGAGGGTTCTCTTTAACAAAGGAATTGAGAGCCTGTTTACATTACTACAAATTTTCCTTCATTTCTTTGAGCGCCTTTTTTTGATTGCGATTAAGCTTCAATTTATACTTCTTATTTAGAGCATAATTGACAAAAAATTCTCGTGCTTTTTCGTTTATGGCCGCTTCTTGAGTGAGGTTATATTCTATGGCCACTTTTACCAGAGAGGCGAAGTACATCGCTTTACTATAAAAATCGTCATCAGACTTGAAAAGGTTCCAGATTTGTTCCTCCCCTTGGAACGCATACTTTTTATTTCCTTTGACCCATTGCGCTATAAAGGGTTTCATATATAAAGTCCCGTACTCATACGGACACTCTTCCAATCCCAACCAATAATTAGTAGCTTGCAAAACAACATCTTCAGATTGATCGTAGGATTGCTGTGTAGTAAGTTCGTATTCCTTGCCCGTAGTTTTATCTATTATAAATCCATTTTCTTTAAATACTTGAGCATTTAAAGATAGGGTGGCACCTGCTAAAATGAAAAATAGGGATGATTTTATAGACATAAGGCTCTTTTTTGGTATCTCAATATACCATAAATAGTAGAAAGCCAAATTCCTTTTGGAAAATAGGAAGCGAAAAAAAAGCTGAAAATGTTGAGAGACGACAAATATATAGGTCCGACTTGATCTCGTTTTAAAATCCATTTTACACCTGTACATTCGTAAAAACAAAAATGGCAACTTCATTGATTCCCTGTTGCACCTCACTAACTTAGTAATTATTCGAATCGCACTAGCTAAAACAAGCTGTCTGCTTTATAAACACTAATTTACCTGCTTAAAAACCTCGCAAACAATCAAGCAACTAGGGTGCCCAAATTGTTAGCAGCAAGCAAAACTACCCTTTAATGAAAATGTCCAGTAAACTAACCCCCTTTTTATTGCTATTATTTGTCTTTTGTAGCCCTCAACAAAAAGGGGATATGAACAGAGAGTGGCAAGCAGCTCATATATTTATCGACGGAAAAGAAATTTTAGATAATGACTTTAAACAAACTGGATGGTTCCCAAAAAACTCTCGAACGAAACCCTTTTTCATAGGCTCGAATGATCAACAGCTCCATTTGCTATTAGATGGAAGCGATGACGAACCCATTCGTGCAGACTTCTCCAATGGCCTTAAAACATTTAAGATTTTTAACGCTACGGATGTCCGGTTTAATGGTGATTATAAAGTAGGTATCAAGACCGATACGGTCATGCAGGAGGGAATAAAAACCGTGTATTATTTTCTTACCTTAGAATCCGATAAAAATAAAATACTGGCTGTAAGAACGGAATCTGTGTTCCGCTAACCGGTCATTAGTTCTTATGGCGTTGACGACTAAAAGAGTCCTCATACCGTTTGATCAAGTGGCTCTGTTGCCCAAAAATTTTACGCAATCCTCCATCCATTGAGTAATAAATAATATTTTAGCTGTCTATTCTCAAATAATGAAAGGGACAGGATCACATCCATTTTCCTCCTTGAATGATTTGACCAATAAGGTGGTGTTTGCTGCGATAGCTGAAATTTTGCTACCCATTGACCTAGCCTATTCATCCCCTTATTTAACTCCTTAAGCGATGTTACATACTATAGAAAATGAAAAATTAATGGGCACCATAGCATCCGATGGGGCAGAAATACGTTCGCTTAAAAACAAGGCTACCGGCGAGGAGTACATCTGGCAAATTGATACGTCTGTATGGGGCAGTAGTTCTCCCGTTTTATTCCCGGCCATTGGAAAAATTAAGGACGACAAAGTCGTTTATAATGGGAAAGAATATGCAATGCCCAAGCATGGAATCATTCGTAACAACAACCAGCTTAGCTTTGAACAACAGGGGATTTCTAAATGTGTTTTTACCCTAACAAGCTCTGAGAAAACGCTGGAACAATATCCGTTCAAATTTTCATTCTCAGTAGCGTTCACTCTTATTGAGAACCGTCTTATCACGACCTATACCATTGAAAATAGAGACTCCGTTCCCATGCCATTTGCTTGTGGCGGACATACCGCATATGCATGCCCTTTGAATGATCGTCTAAAATTATCGGACTATGTTATTGAATTTCCAGCGCCCATCAAGTTAACATCTCACAGGTTAGGAGCTTCTGGATTACTGTCAAATCACACACGTACCATTGAAAGCGAGGGAGGGCTGCTCCCGCTTTCTAATACCTTATTTGATGAAGATGCATTGATCTTCCAGAACATAGCATGTAATTGGGTTCGACTGCGCAAAAAGAAGGATAAAAAAGGAATCATAGTTCGATTTAAAGATTATCCACATCTTGCATTGTGGTCAAAACCATGCGCTGATTTTGTATGTATAGAGCCCTGGCTGGGTCTTCCTGACCTCGTAGATGAATCCACAGATATCACTCAAAAACCATCCTATAAAACAATAGAACCCGGCACTCAATTTTCCATTTCCATTGAAACAGAAATGGAGTGATGCCTGTAAACTAACACAGGAATAGGTGTGGGTTTCAATCCACGGGTACCTGATTTTAAGTAACAAATCAAAATATGGTGTAAAAATTATACGCAATATGATTCGGGAAATGCCCGGTAACGATCAAAAGGAGACGTTGCATTTCAAATCTATTTGATACCTTCAACCACTTAAACTAAAAAAAGCAGAGGAAACGCCAGAAATAGGAAGAGCTCACACAGGCGATACCATTAGCGTTGCAACCCACTGAGAAGCCAAAACCAATTCATTAAAATGCCCGAAAACTACCACCAAAAAATAGAGTCCTATTATGATGAGTCCTTAAGGGACTATGAAATAGTCTGGCAATTGAAGCATTCCATGGCCCTACACTACGGTTATTGGGACGAAAACACAAGAACCCACCGGCAGGCACTCTGGAACATGAACTTTCAAGTAGCTAAAAATGCTCAAATAAAGGAGTCCGATGTCGTCCTAGATGCGGGTTGTGGTGTGGGAGGCACCTCCTTTTTCCTGGCGAACAATATAGGGTGTTCAGTACAGGGCATTTCGCTTTCTCAAGCTCATATAAATAGAGCTCTGGAATACAAAAAGGAAAACGACCTTAAGGATTTGGTGGAGTTTTCATGTCAAGACTTTTGCACCACTTCGTTTCCAGATCAAACTTTTGACGTCATTTTTGGAATCGAAAGTATCGTGCACTCCTCAAATAAAGCTGATTTTTTAAAAGAAGCCTACCGTCTTTTAAAACCTGAAGGCAGGTTGCTCATTTCCGATTATTTTTTAAGACATCCCCAGTCCACTAAAGAAATTGAGCTTTTGAAAAAATGGGGAGACTCTTGGTCTATAGAAGATTTTATATATGAAGATGACTTTTTAAAAGAAGCAGCTGATACGGGCTTTCATCCCTTTTTTCTAAAAAACATTTCGGACAATGTATATCCTTCCATTAAATTAATGCATCGGTCCTACTATCCTGGTATTTTTATCAGTAGAATTTCAAATTTCTTTGGACGTAGAACAGACAAGCAGTTAAATAATAGTAAATCCGGGAAGTTTCAGTACACACTTTACACTAATGGAGTGTGGAAGTACAAGCATTTTTTAGCATTTAAATCTGCTGGACAAAATTATTCCTCATTTGAGAATTTTATTCAAATAGCAGAGCCTTGTCAAGTATACGTGGATGCAGAAGCTCTAAATGAACGATTTCCCGTTATTTCAAACAAAGGCTTTTCCGTAAGGAATGTGTTTAAAAGGGTCATGCATAACTATCTGGAAAAAGGCATTAAGAATAATGAAAGGTCCTTCTGATCTCAGGAACCTCCTTAGAGTACGGCCTGGATCAAACATCTAACCATGCTACGTTTCTAGGCTGCATTCCTTCATTCTCTGGGGAATCAGGTTATTTCTAACTGGAGATTTCCGTTTTACTTGAGTACCCAATCTTTCCTATGATTTTGATTTTTTTTCGCTTTCGCGAAAGCGAACTAGTATTAATGACGGTGCTTCTATGGGCAAACCAATAACTTAGATTTTAAGGAAGACTACTAGTCCCTACAAACCAAAAATGACCGCTGATAAATAATTAAATGATTACAAAATATTTGTAAATCATTAACAAAAACACGGTTTAACGAAATAAAATGCATTAGAACTAATAAAAAAATATTAATGATAGTTTTAAGCTACTTTCAATCCTGTTAACTGGAAGTTCCCTGATCTCCTCTTAATATAATGCAGGAACGTTCCCTACGCTCCTTTTAGTACAGTACAAGAAGTCCCTACTCTTATTTTAATTAACTACTGGAAAGACCCTACTCTCCTTTTAAAAATAACAGGAAGCCCCCTACTCTCCTTTTAAGAATTGATATATGTGATTCTATGAATCTGGGCGTGCTATAATTTAATTGAAATATCGAAAATAAAATAACTAAACAATCTAACTATGAAAAAATTATTACTCTTAAAGAACTTCAATTTCAAAAGCTCTCTTATTGTATAGAGCCTTTCCTAAAATCACAATTCCTGTCATGCCAGCTCATTTTATACCTGGATGTATCAGTTGGTAAAAACCCCACTTAATAAAGGGTCTTTTAATCAGTAACAGTTTATGCAGCTATAACAGAAGGTCGCATCAACTTAAAAATTTATTTTAACAATCAACTTTATTTAATCATGAAAAAAATATATCTCATCTTATTTTTATTTTGCGGCGTGGCAATCTCAAATGCCCAAAATGCAAATATCAAAACAGCCGAATCTAACGTATCAATTAGTGATGAGGCTCAAGTTCTTCAAAAATGTTTGGATTTTCCTGGAATTCAACAATACTTCCCAAAAGATGCTGACGGCTCTTTTTTACAAGCGAATATTTTGCAAGTTCCAACTGCCTTTAATCCCTCTATTGAGGTGACTAAGTTTGACCAACCTATAAACTTTATGGGGCGTAGTTTTGTTTCAAATCATGAAGCTGATGCTTTCTTAATTTTTAAAGAATTTACCGTAGTGGAAGCCAAAGCTAGCGTTGTTTTTGACCTTTTTTATAATTACAAGACAACTCCAGCAGCTTACACGGTCACAGTTGAATTAATAAAATCTGGAGCCGACTGGAATTACGCAAGTAAATCCATGACAGAACTAACAATAACCAACTAAATTGAATATTATGAATTACAATATATTTTTAAAAAGTAAAATACTCACCTGTTTGCTATTTGTAATAGCATTTGGTTTTCAAAGTATTCAGGCACAATCGAACCTTTGTTCATCTTCAGCAACTACTTTTGGTTATGAATATGTTTCAAACGTAACTATCAATGGGGTATCAACCAATACCAATATTCAATCCTTTAGTTCAGGCCCAGGATATTTAGATTACAGTGCAAATAACCTTACAAACCTTGTCGCTGGTCAGACTTATCCTATTAGTGTCACTGTAGAGGCAAATAGCACCTACCAAGAGTTTGTAAAGGTGTGGTTTGATTTTAACGGTAATGGAGATCTCCAAGATTCAGGTGAATTGATATTCGACCAAGTTAAAACTTTTAGTGGCACCCAAGTGTATTCCGGTAACTTTACAGTGCCTACTAATGCTTTCAATGGAACGGTATTTATACGTGCCATAATGGTATATGCTGCTACTCCAAAATTATGTGGTTCCTACACTTATGGCAATACCTTAGACTTTAAAGCGACAATTAGCGGCGGTTTGGTCTCTAGAACATTAACCACGTCGACCACTGGAACAGGAGGCGCTAATGGAACCGTCACTAGTTCACCTAGCGGGATTAACACTAGCTCTGGAAATACCTCCGCTTTTTTTGAAGATGGGTCTAATGTAACGCTTACTGCAAACCCAAATCCTGGATTTGCTTTTACAGGTTGGTCAGGAGATGCAACAGGAACAAGCACATCTATAAGTGTTCCAATGGATGCGAATAAAAATGTTGTAGCTAATTTTGGTCCGGCATGTACTGCTCCTACTTTCCAGAATACCAATGCACTCATACAAGCTTTTTCAGACAGTAATTGTAAAGTGCTGGTTACATACCCATTGCTCATTTCTGGAACATCCCCAACAACGTCTTATGAATTTACTGGTGCTACAATTGGCAATGGTTCGGGACCTGGAAGTGGAAAAGCTTTTAAAACAGGAACGACTCATGTGATTGTAACAGCAAATAATAGCTGTGGTAATATTCAAACTGAGTTCGATGTTACTGTCACAGATAACACTGCTCCTACTGTTTTAACCAATGATATCTCGGTAATTTTAGACTCCAACGGTAATGCTTCTATTACTCCAGAAATGATTGACAACGGTTCTACTGACGCTTGTGGTATCGCAAGTATATCCATTGATAAAACAAATTTTGATTGTTCTAATTTTGGTGACAATACAGTTACACTTACAGTAACTGACGTGAATGGTAATGTTAATACCGCTACTGCTACAGTAAATGTTAATGATGGTAGCAGTAAATCTTCATTTGATCAAGCAGATTATATCAACATTGGTAACTCCTCTTATTTAGGCAATGCTCAATATAAATTAACCAGTGCTGTAAATACACAATTTGGTGGTGTCTGGTATCAAAACAAATTGGATCTTTCTTCAGATTTTGAATTAGACTTTGATATCTATTTAGGGACTTCTGATTTCGGTGCAGATGGCATGGCTTTCGTTTTACAACCTTTAAGTACCAATGAAGGAGCTAGTGGCGGTGGATTAGGATATCTAGGTATCAATCCTTCTCTAGCAGTTGAATTTGATACCTATCAGAATAATGAGGCCGCAGACCCAGCTGCAGACCATGTTGCTTTAACTCAAAATGGCAATATTTTACATAATTCAGGAAATACACTTTCAGGTCCACATGCGGTTTCCAATTTAGAAAATGGAGCGTATCATAATGTCAAGATATCTTGGAATCATACCACAAATAATTTAGTAGTCGTCTTTAAAGGAAGTACAATTATTAATTATACAGGAGACGTGGTAAATAATATATTTTCAGGAAACAGTGGGGTGTTCTGGGGCTTTACAGCGGCGACAGGAGGTTTCAACAATGAGCATAGAGTTAAAATTAATACCGTTTCTTTTGTTGAAGAATTGAGTATTACAAGTCAATTAATCACACCTGCTGCTTGTTCAGAGTCTTTAGATGGAGCCATTGATATTAGTGTTTCTCAAGACAGTCCATGTATTTCCTATTCTTGGAGTAATGGGGAAACTACTCAGGATATTTCTAACTTAAATCCTGGTGAATATACCGTTACCATTAGTAAGCCTGATGGAACATTTACGAGCCAGACCTTTACTGTAGAGGGAGACACAACTCCTCCAACAGTAGTTGTGCAAGATATTAGTGTTGACCTCGATCCAGCCGGTAGCGCAACGATTACTGCTGCTATGATTGACAACGGTTCTTCTGATGCCTGTGGCATTGCATCCTATAATTTAGATATTACTTCTTTTGACTGTGCGAATGTGGGTGTTCCTAATGTGGTAACCCTAACTGTTACTGATAGTAACGGCAACGTTTCTAATGCAACTGCAAATGTCACTGTAAACGATGTTACTGCTCCTCTTGTAGTTACTCAAGATATAGTCGTAGATCTAGATGCTAATGGAAGTGCAATCATTACAGTTTCAGATATAGACAATGGTTCAAATGACAGTTGTGGTATTGCATCCTATGATCTAGATGTTACTACTTTTAGTTGTACGAATGTGGGTGTACCAAATGTGGTAACTCTTACTGTTACTGATGTTAACGGTAATGTTTCTACTGCAACTGCAAATGTTACTGTAAAGGACGTGATTAATCCAGAGATAGGCGGAGAAGGCGAATCCATAGTCTTTAATGACCCTTCAGGTGATGGAGTATTTAGCACATCAGATCAAACCACAAGTCCGTTGACAGCAAACCCAAGTACTTTTGGAACTTTAGGATGGTTTAATAGTGGTGGTCTTCAGTGTTTTGGTAACTCCTCAGGTAATTATTCTGGAGCTGCTACTTTCGAAGGCCTATTTAATATTAATCCAAGTGGAACATTCTCTACCGCCATGACGTTCACAGATGGTGACGTGGTGGATGCTTCTACAGGTTCTACGGGTTGGGGTATTATTAGCAATTTATCGGCTGGAACTCACAATGTGGCTTTCAGGACAGCTTCAAATAGATTTGGTTATATGAACCTAACATATGATGGTTCTAATATTACAATCAATCGAACAGTGATTAATCCAACACCCGGAGAAGCAATCATTGTAGGTTCTGGGACTGGAGCTCCTGACATTACAGTTAATAAAGATTTAGAAGCTTGTGGAGCTGTTGTAGATTTTAATGTAAGTTCCGTAGATAATTGTTCTTCAGTAGTGACTTACAGTCAAGATCCGGGAACTTTCTTTGCTGTTGGAACAACTACCGTCACTGCGACAGCAACTGACCCATCTGGAAATACAGCTTCTACTACTTTTGATGTTACTGTTAATGATACTACTGCGCCAACAGTAATCACTAAAAACATTACGGTAGAATTAGATGAAAATGGGAATGCATCCATAACTCCGGAAATGATTAACAATGGTTCTACTGATGCTTGTGGTATTGCAAGTTTAGTTGTAGACGTGACTTCTTTTGATTGTTCTAATACGGGAGAAAATACCGTAACCTTGACTGCGACAGATGTTCATGGAAATGAAGCATCTTTAACTGCAACTATCACTGTAAACGATGTTACTGCTCCTAATGTAGTTACTCAAGATATAGTGGTGGAACTAGACGCTAGTGGTAGTGCAATAATAACTGCCGACATGATCGACAATGGTTCTACTGATGCTTGTGGTATAGCAAGTCTAGTTTTAGACGTGACTTCTTTTGATTGTTCTAATACGGGAGAAAATACAGTAACCTTAACTGCTACAGATGTTCATGGAAACCAAGCTTCTTTAACGGCTAATGTGACTGTTAATGATGTGACTGCTCCAACAGTAATTACTCAAAACGTTTCTGTTACACTAGCAGACGGGATGGCAACAATTACTCCAGAAGATGTAAATAATGGTTCTTTTGATAATTGTGCGTTTACCTTGTCTTTGGACAACAGCAGTTTCTCTTGTGGCGATATTGGTTTGAACACCGTTACTTTAACGGCAACCGATGCCTCTAACAATTCCACTTCTATGACAGCTGTTGTAAATGTTATTGGTGATGTACCAACGGTAGCTATCAATGATTTCTATGCGGTACAAACTCAGAAGGTAAATACCATCTTCTTAGGATTTGGACCTCAAAGTATCAACCTTTCTACTGCAGTAACCGGTGGTTCTGGATTTACTTATGAGTGGACCACTTCTACGGGTGAAGTAGTTTCTAATGAAGCTAACCCTAGTATTAGTCCAACAATAAGTACTACCTACAATGTGACCGTTACTAATTCAAACGGTTGTACGGCTTCTACCTCTCTATATGTTTGTGTGATTGACGCAAGAGCTTTCGATAATAAAGGAAGGTATAAAGGTAAAGTGGTTGTTTGTCACCATACCAATGGTAAGAAAGGAACGAAGCACGTGGAAATAGAGATTAGTGCCAGTGCAGTAATGACACACTTGACCCAACATGGGGTGGGTACAGATCATGCAGATTCTTTAGGTGCTTGTGATGCTACTTGTGTAGATGCTTCTAGTGCAAAATCTCAATCTATTGAAGAAAGTGTATCTATAAGTGATAACCTACTTGTATATCCAAACCCTTCTACTGGAATCTTTGATGTGCAGTTAAGGTCTATTGAAATGGATACCAACATTTCTCTATTCAACCTTGCAGGTCAACTTATTGAAAGTAAAGTGATCTCTAAAGAAAATAGTTTCCAAAACATCATTAGCATTGGAAACAATAATTTATCCTCAGGAATCTATTTATTGAAAATCGAAAATGAAAATGAATCGGTTATTAAGAAAGTAGTGATCAACTAAGGTTCATACGAACTTCAATAGATGAGCTAAGGATCATCTAAAATTTATAAAGCAGGCTAAGTAAAAACTTAGCCTGCTTTTGTTTTACTACCCTTTAAGTTTTGGGGAAAACAACCTGAATGAATACGGTTAGATTAAGTTGGTACATAAATTTGAGCGATACAATTCAAACGCATAAGATTTCAAATTAAGGAAAGAGGTCGATGTTGTAGAGAGGCCATATCAGATATTCAGCAGATAATGGATCGAATACATTCAAAAGCGACCACCAAATCTCAGTATTTCAAATCAATATAACACCTTCAAAAACAAAACGAATGAAATAAATAGACGGCTATAAGCGGGAATAATTCGCACTTATAATACTTTTGTCACTTTTACCCTTTGAATAAAACAAATCCAGTTACTTAGAATGTCTGAAAATTACCACCAAAAGATAGAATCCTATTACGATGAATCATTAAGGGATTATGAAATAGTTTGGCAATTAAAGCATTCGATGGCTTTGCATTATGGTTTTTGGGACCAAAATACCAGAACGCATCGCCAGGCACTCTGGAATATGAACTTTCAGGTAGTCAAAAACGCTCAGATAAAGCAATCAGACCTAGTTCTTGATGCCGGTTGCGGTGTGGGTGGGACTTCTTTTTTTCTTGCTAATAACATAGGTTGTTCTGTACACGGTATTTCTCTTTCTAAAGCACATATCAATAGGGCCCTAGAATATAAAAAAATCAACGACCCTAATAATTTGGTTGAATTTTCATGTCAGGACTTTTGCGACACCTCTTTTCCTGATCAAACTTTTGATGTGATTTTTGGAATTGAGAGTATTGTACACTCCTCAAGCAAAGTTGATTTTTTAAAAGAAGCCTATAGAATCTTAAAGCCCGGTGGCAGGTTACTCATTTCTGACTATTTTTTAAGACCTCCAAAAGATGAAAAAGAAAAAGAACTTTTAGAAAAATGGGGCGATGCCTGGTCCATAGACGATTTTATATATGAAGATAAATTTTTAAAAGAGGTCACCGATACCGGTTTTAGTCCATATTTTTTAAAAGATATTTCCAACCAGGTTTATCCTTCCATTAAACTGATGCATCGATCCTACTATCCTGGGATTTTTATCAGTAGAATTTCAAATTTCTTTGGTAGAAGAACTGAGAAACAGGTAAATAATAGCAAATCCGGAAAGTTCCAATATATATTATATAACAATGGAGTGTGGAAGTACAAGCACTTTCTGGCATTTAAGTCTACACAAGAGAGTTATGCTTCATTTGATGATTTTATCAAAATAGAAGAGCCGTTTGAATTATACATAGATAACGAAGCTTTAAAAAACCGATTTCCTATCATTTCCAAAAAAGGTTTTTCGGTGCGGAATATATTTAAAAGGATTATGCATTTCTATCTGGAAAAAGGAATTAAAAATGATGAAAAGTCATTTTGATACTTTAAATAACTACATGGAATTGCCTTCCACTAACCACTTAGGCGTAATGCACCTATTTCCTGGCGTGCCTTCATTCATTCCATAAGAAATCGTCCAGGTTCTGATTCAAAATTTATTTTTCATTTTAAATTTCTACGCTACATCTTATTTTAAAATGATTCCGCTTTCGCGAAAGCGAACATAGGTTCCATAAGTCTGCTTCTAACAATTAATGCTTAGTTATTGTTCTATTAAGTAATAGATCACGCTCCCTGTGAACGGTTAGATGTGTCCCAATGATTCACGTGAGCCCTAAAATTTCAAGCCTTCATTTAACCAGACCAATCACTCCAAAGACCGGTAGGATGGTTGGAATACTACACCCTAAAACACAATTTTCCATGTCAAAAATCACAAAATAATAACTAATTGATAATCAATTGATATTAAAATAGATATAAACTAGTTTAAAATATACAGGTCAACGAGTAAACTAGCTTATCGACTAATAAACAAATAGTTACGATTATTTTACCTTACATTCGTTATAATACACAGGAAGCACCCTACTCTCCTATTAATAATTGGTATAATATAATTATATGAATTAATGCGTGCTAAAAACTATTTAAAATCCAGACCATGAATAAAAAAATTACTTTAATTTTTGTGTGCATTCTATTTGCACTTACCACAGGGTACGGTATCAACACCTCCTTCTCTTTTGAAAATGAGGATCCTATCCTCACAAAGTCAAATGCAGCTAGTAGTTCCCAACCAACGACTACCACCAGTGAGGCCGTTGCGATGTCTATAGTGGGAACTGTGACTCAAAATACGCATGATGTGGGAGGCGGTTACAATCCAAATACCAATGAGTTTTGGTATCCTGAATTGCTTACCAACACGATACATGTTTATGATCAAAATCATAACTTCGTTCGTAATTTTACTGGTCAAAGTAACAGTATAAGACAACTTTGGGTAGATAAAGATAGTACTACGGATTATTATATCGCAGATTTTAACACTGAAACGTTTAAGAGAATTAACGCTGCCACCAATACCGTAGTTTGGACTCATAACAATAATAATAATAATTTTTTTGCGGGTGCAATTTCTACTGATGCAGATTATGCCTACGTCCTTAGCTATACTTCAAATGAAATTGATGTTTTAGATAAAAACACGGGTGTCTTTGTAAGATCAATCACATTACCAGGCGCTACATTTGGTTTAGGACTGGTAGTCGCCAATGGATTTATTTATATTATAGGGTCTGTTGGTGATTGGTCAGATATTCCTTTTTCTAATAACTCCGTGCATCAATTCAACATGAACGGGAGTTACGTCACTTCCATTGCTACTTCACAAGACGCTCGCAATATGGCGTTTGATGGTGAAGTCATGTGGATTTCTGATGGAGGTACTATCATAGAAGGCGTTAAAATTTCTAATGGCAATGTGTATGAGTCAAGTGCCGTTGTATCGGAGGTGCCCGTTCCAGTAAATGATGTCGCCACTGTTGATAAAAACAGCACGAACACGGTCATAGCCGTTTTATCCAATGATGATTTTGGAGTCCATGGAGCAAATGCAACCCATCCATTGACCGTTTCTAATGGTAGAACTTCAGGTGGAAGCTCCAATGGTGGTACGATCACTGTAAATGATAATGGAACACCTAATGATTTATCAGATGATGTCATTTTATATACTCCCCCTGCTGATTTTACAGGGACAGATATGTTCCAGTACACCATTACAGATGATGATGGAAATGCGAGTACAGCGACAGTAACCATAACAGTTGTAGAAGGAAGCATTGGTAATTATACCCCAACAGCAACAGATGATACGGCAACAGTCAATGCAGATAGTGGGGATAATACCATCGATGTGTTGAATAATGATAATTTTGGTGTGGATGGCGCCATTGATGGAGGTTTGACCATGACTAATGGAACCTTAACAAGTGCCAGTGCCAACTCTGGAGACATACGAATCGATAACAAGGGAACCGATGATACCACCGACGATGTATTTATTTACACACCGGAACAAGGCTTTACAGGAGTAGATACCTTTAAGTACACCATTACTGATGCCAGTGGAGATGCTTCTACAGCAACGGTAACTGTTACTGTAATTGTTGTTGCGGATGCTCCATTTGCCGTAGACGATGTTCTTACCGTAGATGAAAACAGTACCGCTACCCTTATAGATGTAACTGCTAATGACAGTTTTGGAACTGATGGAACTGCAACTTCAAATTCATTAACCGTAACAGGATCTTCTGAAGAAGGAGGAACAACAGCAGTGGTGAATAACGAAGTTAGTTATACGCCAGCTGCAGATTTTGCAGGTGAGGATTCTTTTGAATATACCATAACTGATTTAAATGGAGATCAAGCTGTGGGTACCGTTATTGTTACGGTAAATGCTGTGGATACTCCCAATGGAGAACCTACAGCAGTGGCAGATGCAGAAACCGTGGTTCAAAACAGTTCAGGTAATATATTTGATGTATTGGCTAATGATGATTTTGGTTTGGATGGCGCAAATGCTACACATCCATTAACCGTATCTAACGGAAGAAGTTTTGGTGCCAGCGCCAATGGTGGTAAGATCTCAGTGGATGCCAATGGAACACCCGATGACTTATCAGATGATGTCATTCTATACACTGCTCCAGAAGATTTCAACGGTACGGATACCTTCAACTATGTGATCACTGATGCCAGTGGAGATGCTTCTACAGGAACGGTAACGATCTCTGTTACTTCAAGTGTGGTACCCGGTGCTCCTTTTGCCGTAGACGATGTTCTTACCGTAGATGAAAACAGTACCGCTAACCTTATAGATGTAGTTGCTAATGACAGTTTTGGAACTGAAGGACCTGCAACGTCAAATTCATTAACTGTAACAGGATCTTCTGAAGAAGGAGGAACAACAGAAGTAGTAAATAACGAAGTTAGTTATACGCCAGCTGCAGATTTTGCAGGTGAGGATTCTTTTGAATATACCATAACTGATTTAAATGGAGATCAAGCTGTGGGTACCGTTATTATTACGGTAAATGCTGTACATACTCCCAATGGAGAACCTACAGCAGTGGCAGATGCAGAAACGGTCGTCCAAAACAGTTCGGGTAATACTTTTGATGTTTTAGCTAATGATGATTTTGGTTCAGATGGTGCAAGTGCAACACATCCTTTGAAATTAACTAACGGCAGAAGTTCTGGTGCCAGCGCCAATGGTGGTAAGATCTCAGTGGATGCCAATGGAACACCTAATGACTTATCAGATGATGTCATTATATACACTACTCCAGAAGATTTCAACGGTACGGATACCTTTAACTATGTCATCACAGATGCCAATGGAGATGCTTCAACAGCAACGGTTACCATAACAGTAACAGCAAGCACAGAGTTCTATACGCCTACGGCAACAGATGACCTTGTAACGGTAATTTACAACAGTACCGATAATGAAATAGATGTGTTGGATAACGACACCTTTGGTTTAGACGGTGCCATTGATGGAGGTTTGACCATGACCAATGGAACCTTAACAAGTGTAAGTGCCAACTCCGGAGCCATTCGTATCGATAATAAAGAAACCGATGATACCAGCGACGATATATTTATATACACGCCAGAAGAAGGCTTTTCAGGAGAGGACACCTTTCAATACACCATAACAGATGCCAGTGGAGACGCATCTACTGCAACGGTTACCGTAACTGTTTCAGGACCAAGAACAGATGTGCCAACAGCAACAGATGATGCCGCTGCTGTAGCTTTAAACAGCTCCAGCCACAGTATTGATGTGATATCAAATGATGATTTTGGTTCTGATGGTCCAGCAACAATTCCTTTCTTGATCAATAGTCCAGACCACATCACGGGAACAACCGCATTTGGAGGCGCCTTTGCCTTAGATGAAAACGGAACACCTAGCGATGCTACAGATGATAAAGTTACTTATACACCAGCAACCGGCTTTACAGGGGTAGATAGTTTTCAATACACCATTAAAGATCTAGATGGGGACGAGTCTATAGGAACTGTAACCATAACAGTAGGTACTGTTGCTGTCATAAGCGATGAACCTGAGGCGGTGGATGACAATGTCTCCGTAGAACGTTTGACTACTGTTAATTACATTGATGTGATGTCCAATGATATTTTTGGTTCAGACGGCCCGAACCTAACCCACCCATTGACCTTGTCTAATGGAAGATCCACAGGAACTTCTGCTGGAGGTAGGTTTATAGAGGTAAATGATAATGGAACCCCCAATATCCTTTCCGATGATGTGGTGTTTTATACTCCAGGAAGTTTGACTTCAGATTCTTTTGAATATACCATTACTGATGGAAGTGGAGATGCCACTAAGGGAACCGTGTATATCACTACAACGGAGCCTAAGGTCAACAACAGCATGACACTGGGCACCAACACCATTTTTGAGAACAGCTTCCTAGCCTACCCAAATCCATCAAATGGAAATGTCACCATCACCTTGTTGAGTAGTTTAGAAACAAAAGCAACGGTAATGTTGTTTGATGTGAGCGGTAAAAGAATCTACAATTCTGACATCGATCTGCGACAAGGGGCCAATGAGTTGAACTTTAACTTCAACCTACCCACCGGCATGATGTTTATGAAAATTACAAGTTCAGAGGTTGATTTTGGAATCTCAAAAATTATTTTTAAATAACTAAAACCAGTACTTAATTTTAAAGATTCAAAAGAGAAAAGCAAACCCGCTTTTCTCTTTTTTTGATTGAAGTACTAAGCGAACTCCTGGTATTTTTAAAAAACCGTTACTCATTGATAAAATAAGTATCACTTGATATCCTTCAAAAAAGGAATGATAAAAAATCAATTACTTAATTATTAGTGGATTGAATCACTTAAAAAAGCATAGATTTAAGAACTGAGCTTACAAACGGCCCCCCAATCTATCTCGTTCTATAAGAAGTGAATCTCTAATTTTAAAATGTGTATAGAAGTAAATCAGAAAAACCAATCTTTTTAAAAAGTATAAAACAGTCCTATGATAAAAGCAATACTAATTGTGACCATTCTATTGATCTCCACAGTACTAGTTGCCCAAAGCACAGTGGTGGTTTCTGGAGGTAACGCAAGTGGTAATGGCAGCGTATCCTATACGGTAGGTCAAGTAGTTTATACGAGCACTATAGTTTCAAGTGGTTCTGTTTTGCAAGGCATTCAACAAAGTGTTGAATTGTTTACCTTGAGTAATCCAGGTTTGCAAACATTGGTTTTAGAGGCTTTTACCTATCCTAACCCAGCAACAAATAATGTCAACTTAGTTCTAAAGAATACAGATTTACAAGGCTTGTCTTATATCCTGTTCGATTTAAAGGGGACAACGATTTTAGAGGGAGCCGTAGATCAAGACCGTACTTTGATCCCTTTAGAGAAAATGGCGGTTGGGATTTACATCCTAAAAGTGAATCAACTGAATAGTGAATTGAAGACCTTTAAAATTATAAAAAAATAGCATGAATAAATTACTTACACTTTTAACTGTTTTATTGTTTGCGATTACTAGTTTCAGCCAAGTTCCTGAAAAACTAAGTTACCAGGCCATCGTAAGGAATGCAGATGGTAATTTAGTGAGCGAAACACAAATTGGTATGCAAATCAGCATTCTACAAACATCCACTACAGGAACTACCGTGTATCAAGAAACACACACGGTAACTACAAATGTAAATGGGTTGGCAACCCTAGAAATTGGAACAGGAATTGTAATAAATGGCGATTTTGCCAGCATCGATTGGGGATCCGACTCCTACTTTATAAAATCAGAAACAGATTTAGAGGGAGGCTCCAATTATACCATTTCAGGCACAAGTCAATTATTAAGTGTCCCTTACGCCTTACATGCTAAAAAGGCAGATAATGTCTTTAGTGGCGATTATAATGATCTGACAAATAAACCTGCAAGCAATGCCGTAAAAACCTATGAAGTGGGCGATTTTGCGCACGGAGGTATCGTTTTCTGGGTAGATGAATCCGCACAACATGGATTGGTTTGTGCCAAAACGAATCAAGGCAGCGCTATAAAATGGTTTGCAGGAACTTTTGGCAATACCCAATCAAAAGATGATGGACTGTATTCTGGTAAGATCAACACCGCTACCATACTCATTTACACAAATATAGTTGTAGGGAATAATGGCGGTAGTTATGCGGCAAAATTGTGTAACGATCTACAACTCACTGAAAATGGAGTCACCTATGGGGATTGGTTTTTGCCCAGTAAATATGAATTGAACCTCATGTTCCTCAATAAAACAACCATCAACGCAACAGCTACCGCAAATGGGGGAGCTAATTTTGTAAATAACGTGTACTGGACTTCTACGGAACAAAACGATAGTAACGCTTGGATTCAAGATTTTTCTAATGGAAATCAATCCAGTATTTTAAAGAACTTTGATAATAATGTACGGGCTATACGGGCTTTCTAAATAAGGCCGTCTTTCGACAGAGTTCGAGGTTTCATTTTTAAACATGTTGATATTAGCTTGATTACTTTCGCTCCTGCGAAAGCTAAAAAAGCTACCACCTCCCAACAAATTAGAAGCCTTTATGCACCTAATAAAGCCAGTTGCAGGTAATTCGCGTTTACAAGACCCTAAGCACGGTACTTTATAGAAGGTATTTGATTTTAAGGACCGCATCTGTAATAACTAAATGAGGAAAAGAGATTCAACCATCAAGTAGATGTGTTTTGTGAAATATTCGCAGGATGGAAAATATTTGATAGTATGGATGTTCTATTACATCTAAAAAAAGGAGTATTCACCTTTGATTTTATTGAAAATAAGGTTTTACTTAACCATGAAATATTTAGTGAAAAAATTCACATATTTAATGAAATTTCAAACTGGTTTCATAAGGATTTAGCTGCATACCGTATTGAAAAGAATAACATTCTAAAAGCGACTCTAATGGTAGATTTTACCGCTAGCCGCTTAGAAGGGGAAGCCATTTCACGTTCAAAAAATGTATTCTCAATTGCAATCAAAATGAAATCGCTGATTACCACTGATGAATGCAGGTATGAAGCTCAAAAGGAAAGAATGCTCTACCATCACCCAAGGCATAGCAAAACCTATGGATTTGAATAATTCAATTGGCTAATAATAACAGATAAACGCTTTGACTGCTGGAAAAAATATCGATTTCACATTTAAATTGATGTTTATCAAAAAAAACAGCGAAGATCAAAACAAATCTTTTGTCAGGAGTGTTTGAGAGCTTTAGCAATAAAATAGGGCTTAAATATTTCTTCCATGAATCAAGTGATCGTCCCTACTTTCGCGAAAGCGAAATTGATATCACCCTTATCACAACCCAAAGCTTCCCACCCGTTCCACTACCTTTGCATAGGCAGTGATGATTTAAGATAAATAACAAGAAGTGAAAGAGGTGGAACATCCAACCGCTAGCTGGACGATCTGTCCTGAATGTCAGGGACGTGGCAAAAAAAGCCAGCGAATACGCAAGAAAGTGCGATTGCGCTATCAGAACGCGCTAGCCCAGTTTGAAAAATCAAAGGGTGAAGGCACGCCACCGGTTCGACCTAAGGGACACCTTTCCTCCTGCTCCCACTGCGCTGGATCTGGTATTGTCCCGGCTGCCAGCACTCCCGTTCCTGATGTAGAAACGTATCCGCATGTAGCCATTATTGGTGGCGGTATAGGTGGTGTGGCGCTGGCAGTTGCTTGTTTGCACCGTGGGATTCCTTTCACGCTGTACGAACGCGACAGCAGTTTTGATGCCCGATCCCAAGGATATGGACTTACCCTGCAACAAGCCAGTAAAGCGATCGAGGGATTGGGAATTCGCTCGTTGGAAAACGGAGTGATATCTACTCGTCATGTGGTGCATACGACTGATGGCAACGTGATTGGGGAATGGGGAATGAGAAAATGGCAGACTCCAGAGGTCAAGGACTATTCAAAGCGTACCAACGTTCACATCGCACGCCAATCCCTGCGCCTGGCGCTGCTCGAGCAACTGGGCGGCCCTAGTGCGGTACAGTGGGGACACCAATTGATCGATTTGAAGAAATCTAAAGGGGAAGGGGTGCTCCTCCATTTTGAAGTGAACGGGCAGATAAAGAACGCCAAAGCAGATCTGGTGGTGGGCGCTGACGGCATACGCAGCTCTGTGCGCCAGATGCTCATTGGTGAAGAAGCCACCCCTTTGCGGTACCTCGATTGTATGGTGATCTTGGGGATTTGTCCTTTGGCGGCTTTACATAGTATGGACAGTGAGTTGCTGGATGCTGCCACCGTATTTCAGACGGCAAATGGCCATGAACGCATTTACATGATGCCTTATGATTCAGAATCGGTCATGTGGCAATTGAGTTTTCCCTTACCTGAAGAAGAAGCAAAAGAGCTAAGTGCCCAAGGAGCAGCAGCGCTAAAGGCAGAAGCAATCAACAGAACACCCTGGCACGACCCCATACCGCAGATAGTTGCCGCAACCCAGGAAGCTCAAATTTCTGGCTATCCCGTGTATGATCGGGAATTGCTCCAACCAATTCATCTAGAAAACGCAGGGTCTATAACGCTGCTAGGCGATGCGGCGCATCCCATGAGTCCGTTTAAAGGTCAGGGAGCAAATCAAGCCTTGCTGGACGCACTGGCACTTGCGCGTAAGATCTACAAGGCATGCAGGCCTTTATCGCAATGGAAAGAAGCCGGAGTTCGTAAAAAAGTATTGACTGCCTTTGAATTGGAAATGATACAGCGCAGCGCTTCAAAAGTGACAGATTCTGCAGCCGCAGCCCAGTTCCTGCATTCTGACGTGGTGCTGCACGAGGGTGATGAGCCTAGAGGGCGCATTCTCAAAAGAAAAGACCTTTGATAGAAACTGCTTGTCTTTGGTGTCTCAAATGCACTACGGGTCTTGCCGTATGAGCCTTTCAAGCCTACCTCCTATTTTTGAGTGGAATTCCGCTTTCGCGAAAGCGAACTAACAATTACATCAAACCTTGAACCGGATGCCTTCCATAGCTGCCTTATAAAATTTTAAAAATCAGTCCTGAAGTTTACGAGTTGGAACGGTTCTACTTAAACGAAATACCACTAATCCAAAAGCGACACCTATAAGAATCAATAAAAATACATAGCTCATAATCAACGTACTCCAGCTAGAGATAAACCCCAGTAAGACCGGCCCTACCAGAAAACCCATAAAACCAATTCCAGAAACCACTGATATCGCTACGGAGGTATGCAGTTGTTTGGATTGTCCTGCCAGTCTAAAAACTTCTGGAATGATTACAGAAATTCCAAGACCCAAAACCCCAAAACCTATAACGCTGATGTAAGGATCTGACACAAGTATGAGGGCATAGGCAATGCCTGCTATGATCAAACCAGAACCTATGGCTCTAATGGAGCCTATTTTCTTGCTTACACCGTCGCCCAAAAATCTTCCTAGAGTCATCGTCAAGGAGAAAATGACAAATCCATAACCTGCCTGACTTTCCGATACTTGGACGATATCAAATAAAAACAAATTGCTCCAATGTTCCACGGCTCCTTCATTGAACATAATGATAAATGCAATGATGGACAGGCCTAATACAGGCCTGATGTTTTTAAAAATGCTGGAGTTTTCCTTTCTTTTTTCGAGAGTGGTTTCTGTAATGTGCTGGTAGTTCTTAGACAACAACAAGGTGGTTAAGATGATGAACGATGACATCAATAACATGTGATAACTAGGGTTGGAAAAATGCAGGATTAGGAAACTACCTATTCCGGCTCCAATAAATCCACCTAAGCTAAAAAAGCCGTGTGCGGCAGACATGAAATGTTGTTGATCCCTTTTTTCTACAATGGAAACCAAAGCATTCATGGATGTTCCCGTAAAGCCAGAAAAAATACCAGTCAGCAATAAACTGGTACATAGTAGATAATAATTGGGGGCTAACAATGGAAGGTTAAAAAGTAAAGCTAGTACAAGGATGCCTATTTTGGTAGAGCGGCCTGTGCCTATTTTGTCATTCACATAGGGAACAAAAGGGATAGAAATCAGCAAACCACAGGCTGTAAAAAACAAGGCCAAACCAATTTGCGAGTCGTTGAGCTCAAACTTCATCTTGATGTGTGGCAAATAAAGTATCCAGGTTCCAATAAGGATATTCACCGAAGAAAAGACCCAGGAAGGGGCGAAATACTTCAGGTGGGAAAGAATAAGCTGGAGTGATTTCATCTACCCTTTTTTTTGCAAATTAACAACACTCAACGCTTAACTAGCATTTCATTTTGATCAGATATTAAAACCCTGGACTCAAAATGCCAAAGGAGTTATTGAGCTAACACTAGAAATGCTTACTTCTCAATGTCACTACTTGAAAGCATTCTTTTTCAAATCTATTTGATATCTTCATCCATCTGTAAGGAAGCCCAGTGCATCCATAAGGAAGCAACTGCGTAATCAATAACTCACTTGCCAGCAAAAACAGTAAAATGACAACAGATATCATGAAGAAAATACACCCACTAAGTTTCTTATTAGTTCTACTAATCATTCCTTTCACGTCTGGAATTGCTCAAACGGTAATGAAAACCGTTCCTGTGTTTGAAAATGGAGAGGCTCAAATTGTTCCTGAATTTACAGATCCAGAAAAATGGATACGAGAAGACCTGTGGGTGGAGACTACATTTGACACAGACGGCGATGGGAAACCAGACCGGATGTATGTAGATGTCACCAGACCTGCTCAAACTGAAACAGAAGGTTTAAAACTTCCCGTTATTTATGAATCAAGTCCTTACTACTCCGGTGTAGCACCAGATGTAGAAGGGGGATTTTGGAATGTGAATCACGAACTGGGAGCAATGGGAAAAGAACGCGTTCATGCTGACGTTGTCCGTACAGGAACACGGCCGATACTTTCCAACTCACAAAATTCTACTTGGGTGCCTAGAGGTTTTATAGTCGTGCATTCTGCTTCCCCAGGGACGGGTCTATCGCAAGGATCACCAACGGTAGGAGGTCCGAACGAATCTCTAGCCCCTAAAGCGGTCATCGATTGGTTGAATGGTCGTGCCACTGGATACACTTCCCCTGATGGAACTGAAACAGTCGAAGCCTACTGGACCACTGGAAAAGTAGGAATGACGGGAACATCCTACAATGGAACCATACCACTGGCAGCCGCTACCACGGGAGTTGAAGGTCTGGAAGTTATTATTCCTGTCGCTCCCAACACCTCTTATTATCATTATTACAGGTCTAATGGCCTGGTACGTTCTCCTGGAGGTTATCTAGGAGAAGATATTGATGTATTGTATGATTTTATACACAGCGGTGACGAATCCAAACGGGCTTTCAACAACGCTACCGTTCGCGATACCGAAATGAAAAATGGTATGGATCGAATTACAGGTGATTACAATGATTTCTGGGCGGGACGCGATTATCTGAATCAAATGGCGCCAATGAAAGCAGCCATGTTGATGTCGCATGGTTTTAACGACTGGAACGTGATGCCAGAGCACAGTTATCGCATATATAATAAGGCCAAAGAAATGGGCTTAGAAACCGGAATTTACTACCACCAGTATGGTCATGGTGGGCCACCACCTCTACCCATGATGAACAAATGGTTCACCCATTATTTGTTTGGCGTTGATAATGGCATCGAAAAGGAAACGAATAGAGCATGGATTGTCCGTGAAAACGACGAGATGACTGACCCAACTCCCTATAAAGATTTTCCAAATCCTGAAGCGCAACCCGTTACCCTATACTTAAAAAATGGGGCTCCAAAAGCTGGAGGCCTCACCACGATGAAGCCTAGCAACCAAGGTCAAGAGACCTTAGAGGATAATTATTCATTTACCGGTGAAAGTCTCGCCAAAGCAGCACATACAGACCACCGATTGATCTATGTGACACCCACACTTTCAAAAGACGTTCATATATCAGGAGTACCTAAGATCAGTATTAAATTAGCCAGTAACAAACCCGCAGCAAACTTGTCCGTATGGTTGGTCTCGCTGCCCTGGAATGAAGGTCGAGGTGTGAAAATGACGGATAATATCATTACCCGCGGTTGGGCAGATCCACAAAACCATAGCTCGTTGACCCAAGGCGAACCCTTAGTTGCTGGAACATTCTATGAAGTAAGTTTCGATTTAATGCCAGACGATCAGATCATCAAAAAAGGCCAACAAATAGGCTTGATGATTTTCTCAAGCGATCAAGAATATACCCTACATCCAGAACCAGGAACTGAACTGACGGTTGATTTACAAGGAACTACCTTGACTTTGCCAGTGGTAGGAGGACGCGAAGCCTTTACCAGTGCTTTAAAAGAGAATTAGTATAAATACTGATCTTGTACCCAACCACAAACCATAAGTAAGAGGCGCGGGAAAACTAATTATTCTTGGTTTTCTAGCAATACGCCTAAGTTCTGATTTGAAAATCTCCATTTATTGGAAAGACGAGCCTACCTCTTATTTTATGATATTTTCGCTTTCGCGAAAGCGAACTGACAATAATTAAGTGCAACCTAGAGAACCATCTGGAACGACCATCTAATGAGCCCTATTGATAGCGCATCAGGGGTTTTAAGATCACTGCCGCTGGTAAGAGGTATGCCCCTTGCTGATATGTGCGTAATTATTTAAACAAACGATCAGTAGTTATTGCTATTCAAAATATATTCTCAAAAAAGATGTGCGTAATTATATATCATCTAGCCTAGTACATTAAACCAAATCAGTCCATTTATTCCTGATCGATTATACGGGTCGTTTGTGGGTTGTTTATTCATAGTAATCATTGGATTTGTCTTGTAACCTATTTATTACCTGTGATTTAAAACAGGTTATGAAATTATGAAGAAGGCTCAACAATGGTTCTTGTGACTTAGGTACAATCAAGGAACTTCCTATCCATAAAATGGAACTTGAGGTGATGATCGGCTTGCAAATATTGTTTTTTTTAATTATCGATTAAATGCTTTTTTTAACGTTTAAAAACAATGTTTTTATTTATTAAACTTTTTTATATCATTGATTATCAGTGTTTTGACTTCAACTATTACCTTTAATCCTGTAATTAAAGCTTTTTAACTGATTTATTATAGTTATTTTTACATATTGTAAAGTAGTTAAAAATTAAGCATTTACTAAAAATCCTACGTTCTGGTTGGTTTTTATTTTCAATATAGTGGCCTTTGTTTCTCGTCCTACTAACAGAGAAACAACCCCCTAAAAAAGTTATAGTTTTATGAAAAACATAACCCTTGTATTACTGATCATACCATTGGTTAACTTGTTCTCTCAAGGGGTTGGAATCAATACGATTTCACCTAGGGCCACATTACATGTTAACGGAGATTTTAAATTTGTACCTAAATTAATTACTGCTACACGGTTAGTTGGTGTTATGGCTGGGGGCGATGTAAAAGAAATTGCACTGGGAGAGACTTTTAACATCACTAATGGGACTTTAACGGTTACGCCAGCTTTAGACCCTAACATTTTAAAGATAGGTGATATTGATCAGTCTTCTGAAGCTTCCTCAAAAACACAGTATGATGATTTTGATATAGGAGTGGCAAATACAAATCAAGACAGAGCAATTATACGCATCACTGGAGAGACGAGTGGCTATAATGTAACAGGTTTTACGGGTGGAACCGACGGGCGTATTATTTATTACTACAACGCACAGGGCAACAATGTCACTTTTTTCAATCTCAATGTCGGCAGTGCGGCTAAAAACCAAATTATTACAGGATCTGGCTCTAATGAAGGTATCAGTGGCGAAGGCGTAGGTGAGTTTATTTACGACGGTACTTTGGGTAAATGGATTCTTATCAATATCCGTGCTTAAAATCTTAAGGTTATGAAATATGTGGTCTTTTTATTACTGTCCTTTAATGGATTCGTTCAAGCTCAAGTGGGTATAGGAACTACTAGTCCGCAAGAAACTCTTCACGTTCAAGGTGACCTAATTGTTGAAGGTTTTAGTGAATTGGATAATTCAACAGCACTTATCGGTGCAGATGCTCAAGGGAATCTAACCACACTCAATTTAAATAACCAACTCGTTTTTGAAAATAACAGATTGCAACTAGCAAGTAGTATTTTATACGGTATTGGAACGATGAGCCTAAGTGGGCTTGCCATAGGAAGCGGGAATCAAGTACACGACTTAGATCTTCAACTGGGCCCAGGAGAAGTAAATAATGGAAAAACAGTTGTTAAAGTTTCTAACTTACCTGGCAACATCAAAATAACAGGAATACAGGATGGAGTCGATGGAATGCACTTGTTTTTTTATCATGCGGGAACACAGAATATTGTTTTCCTAGATGAATCAAATAACGCTGCCAACTCCTCTTTGCCCAAAAACAGAATTAAGGTACTTGCTGGATCAGAAACGATATCTGCTGAAGGAAGTGTAGAATTATTTTATGATGGGGCTATTCAACGTTGGTTGTTTTTATCTATACACGACTAGAGATGAAAAAAATTAGATTCACATCCGTCCTTATTTTAGGAGCTTTATTTGGAGCGCAGGCACAAGTGGGTATTGGCACGAACAGTCCAACGGCAACCCTAGATGTTAATGGCACAGTTCGAATAACGAATTTACCCATTACGAAGACAGATGCGATAATTTTGACAGGACATAATAGTTCCAGCGGTGTTCTTAACAGAACAAAACTTGGAGCCAATTTAATAATTAAAGATAATAGCATTGAAACCGCTCCGGTTTCTGGCACCATAGGAAGTTTAAATTTAGGGGCACATCCCAATTCAGCTGGCCTCATACTAGATTTGAATTTAGAAATTGATCCAGGCTCCTCCAATTCACTGGCTACGTTTATTCGATTACATACATATACCGCAAGAACTATTGCTGGTATAAAAAATGGAGTCCATGGCCGCCATATTACCTTGTTCTGTTCAGAAACTGCAAACATTTCATTTTCAGAAAACGATCTATCCGCACAACCCCAAAACCGTGTGTTAACTGCGGCTACTTCAGGAATTGCGACTAGTAGCGTAGGATTTTTCCAATTGGTTTATGACGCAAATGGTGGTTCTGATAATTTAGGCCGTTGGGTTATAATTAAGTTCAGACCTTAAGAAATTTATTGTCCCTCACCGGGATCGTCTTAACAAACTACTGATTGCATTGTCCGCTATAATTGACAATTCCTAAGGTTCCCTACTTTGTAAATTCTTCTCGAGCCTGCTTCTCCTATACCGGCTAACACTACTTGTAAGGACCAATGTTTCAAATCTATTTGATATCTTCCTCCAATAAAGCCTACTTTCAATTCATGGATTTTACAGCTAACCCCATTTACGTTTTAGTGATCTTATGTTTGATGGTAATACTAGCCGTCTATGCTGGCAAGTCTAAGTTTGGAAAACAATTTGGCGCCGCCTTGTTAGTAATCCTGTTTACCGCTGTTCTTGCTAACCTACAGCTTATTCCCTCTGCGTCTAATAGTATTGAACTGTACACGGCTATTTTTCAGTACGTCGCTCCTATTTCTATTTTTTATTTATTGTTGAATGTCAACTTAGCTTCCATAAAACAAGCGGGATTACCCATGATAGGTTTGTTTGTTGTGGGCTCATTAGCAACTACACTAGGTATTCTTATTTCATGGTTCTTAGTGTCTCCAGATCGCGTTTTAGGAGAAGACGGGAGGGTTGTCGCTGGTATGCTTACAGGAACCTATACAGGAGGTAGTGTCAATTTTAATGCGATCGCTTTAGAATATGACTTTCAAGAAAAAGGCATATTGTATGCAGGAACCATTGCTGTTGATAATGTAGTGACAACCTTATGGATTCTAGCCACCTTAATTATACCAGTGGTTCTAAGACGCTTTTGGAAGGATAGAGCAACTATAAAGTCGACTGCTCACAAGCCTAGCCAGCTGCTGCCGGAAGAGGAGCGTATGGATTTAAACTCTTTGATGTGGTTGGTTTTTTTGGGGCTTGCTGCTTTTTACTTGTCCGACATTGTTTCTGGTTATTTTCCACAAATCCCTTCGATACTTACACTCTCCACCATCGGAATCATTTTAGCACAAACTAAATTTGTGGCGAATTTAAAAGGCAATCATAATTTAGGAATGTACTTGGTACTCCTATTCTTAGCCGTGATTGGTGCCTATTGTGAGATTAGCGCTGTCACAGAGCTCAAGGAAATAGGTATCACCCTTCTCCTCTTTGCTGGTTTAGCGGTGTTATTTCACGGTATCTTGGTCATACTTATAGGCGGTTTGCTCTACCGTGATTGGGAAATGATTGCTATTGTAAGTCAGGCTAACGTTGGTGGTGGAACCACGGCTATTGCACTAGCAGAAACCTTTGGCCGTAGAGATTTGGTGTTGCCTGCGATTTTAGTGGGTACTTTAGGTACTGCAATAGGAACTTATTTAGGTTTTTTTGTGGTTTACATACTTTAAAAAACTAGTTTAGGCCTTAGTAGAAATAGAATAAACATATTCCCAAGCTACTCCTAGGTCCTCTATTGCTTTTTCATAAAAGATAAAATAGAACTTTCATGTTTATCAAAGATGTCCTAGTGATATTCTATTTCAAATTTATTTGATATCCTCAGGTTTTAGAGGTAATCCAACTAAAGGGATAAACCGGGTAGGAAGAACTCTTTAAACTCTTCTAATTTTAATACCACGCAATAGTGCCAAATCAGCGAAAGGAAGTATACAAAGGACCTTATTTAACCATCTACTTTGATAAAGCAAAAGATAGATTCGTTCAGTTTTGGAATACTCCAGTTAACCAAATGGATTCTTTCAAAAAAGAAATGCTCATTTACACTTCTTTTTATGAGCAACACAGACCGACTCAAACTTTATGGCTGCAAGAAAAATTCATTCTTAATTTAGATAATGAAGCTTTCAATTGGATTGAAACACATGTAAATATTCCATGCGCTGAATACGGCAATAAAAAGGCCGCCTTTGTTGTTGGAAAAGATGTACTATCCCATTTGACCGTTATCGATAGTTTTGAAAAAGAACATTCTATAATTAATGTATCTCATTTTGCTTCAGAAAAAGAAGCTGAAGATTGGTTAGATGAAACTCCATCACCCTTAAGAGGGAGCATTAAAACTGCCATTACCTATGAGGGAATAGATAGGGATGGAAATTCCATCATAAAAGTAAAAAGAGCATCTCAAGATATTACTAAAACAATAAAATCCTTTAAAGACCTTATTGATGAAAATGACTTTATCAAAAAGAACATTGACAGCTATTCTTCACTCACTAAAAGAGAAAACGAAGTATTAGCTCTGTACGCTACAGGACAAAGCTATAAAGAGATTTCAGAACTCCTCTTTATCTCTGTATTCACCGTTAAAACGCATTGGAGGAATATCAAAAAGAAATTAAAAATCAATTCGTTTAATGATGTGATTAAATATACTAAATCGTTTGATTTGAATTAAATAGCACAGACCGGAAGCTGACTTATCCGTAAAACAAACGATCATTTATAATCAATTAAAAATATTCCCCACTTCCTATTTTTTTGTTAGCGCTCCATATAATTTGAATCAGGTGAATACTGCATATAGTTGAAAACTAAATTTTTATTTTATGATTTAAAAGGATCCTCGCACTAGTAATACTGCTACCTTATATAAAAAATGTCCATAGAGGATAAGGTACAATTGGTAGAAGAACTCTTTGATCAATTGGATCTGGAAAGCGCTCAATTTGAAAAATCCTCTGGGTTACATTGCGCAGCTGGCTGTGGAAAATGTTGCAGCTATCCAGATGTGGAAGTTTCTCCATTAGAGTTTTTACCCTGGGCATTTCATTTATTTTTAAACCATGAGGCAGAAAACATGCTGGCGCTCCTAAAGCAAAATAAAAGCACCACCTGTATGATATACGAAGCCCTATCTATTGCAGGCAAAGGTCGGTGCAGCAATTACAAGTACCGAGGACTCATTTGCCGATTGTTTGGCTTTGCTGCAAATGCCGACAAGTATGGAAACGTGAGGTTAGCTACCTGTCAAATCATTAAAGAAAGTCAAACCGATCAATACAATTCTACTGCAGAAGCGATTACCAAAGGGTTGAACGTACCCGTTTTTACAGAGTACTACATGAAACTCAACCAAATTGATTTTCAGTTGGGAAATCTCATTCTACCAATTAATAAAGCTCTTAAAATGGCCATCGAGGAAGTATTGCTCTATTACGTGTACAGACCTTTTCCTGATTTAACAGAGAGTGCCACCGAGTTAAAAAAGAGTGATTTTTGACTACGACCAGTATTTAGAATTTAATTTTTAAAATTCAAGAATGAAAATGTGTCCTGCCGCTGGTTTGAGTTGAGTTCGCTTTCGCGAAAGCGAACTAAGAATTCACATAAATAAAGTATCAGGTATTCCGCACTTTACTAGAAATGAATAATGCCAAGAGCCACTAGTAATGTTTGAGAAGGAAACAACTTGAAAATAGGGTTGCGTTTACTTTTGGAATTGAAATTGACTCCACCCAAATCACTTAAAATCCGATGCGGATAAAAACAAAGTTCTTGTGAGAAGCAGCCTCCTACCCTTGGTTTTAAATAGTACTCTAGAATAAAAAATCTTATCTTTATATGTTAGATGCACCGGTTCAGTAACTATAAAGAAAAAACCTAGCCGGTTTAAGCAATTCCCTAGATTAATTAATGAAAAGCATAGCGATTTTACTTCATATAAAAGGTTTTATAACTAACAACTTTAGTACTGCTTTTTTAAAAAGACTATTCTTTTTCATGCTCTTTTTTACGAGTTGCATGGGTTATTCTCAGTTAAGTAAAACTCACTATATACCACCATTAACAAGTGCTGAATTTGGTAATGCAAATCCGGAAGAGCAATATTTTTACATTTCAACCCCTAGTGTCGCTGATGTTTCTTATACGATCAAACCTGTAGGTCAACCAGCCTCAAGTTATATAACAGGAGTCGTAAGCCGCTCAAATTCTCAAGAAATATTTCTGGGTAGTGGATATGGACAACTCTTTATTCCATCTCCTTCAACCAGTGTCGTGGTTAATAATAAAGGCTATATCGTAGAAGCAGAAGGTACTATTTATGTCTCGTTGAGAATGGAGGCTGGAAACAAAGCTCAAGCAGGCGCGTTAGTGAGCAAGGGGCTTTCAGCCTTAGGTACAACCTTTAGAGTAGGAAGTTTTACTAATGAAAATCCACAGGACAACTATTTAAATTTTGTTTCTATAATGGCGACAGAAGATAATACACAGGTCAATTTTAGTGAACTTCCCAATGGACTGATTATAAAAAACTACACGGGTACTACGCCTATAAGTATATCTTTAAATAAAGGCGAAAGTTATACTGTGGCCACAAATTCTTTTGATACTCCAGTCAATAGAGACGGACTGATAGGCTGCCTTGTAAATTCAAACAAGCCCATCGTTGTTAATTGTGGTTCTACGAACGGTAGCTTTCATAACGGTGGCGGTAGAGATTACGGTATTGATCAAATTGCAGACCTTTCAAAAGTGGGAACAGAATACATATTTGTAAAAGGTGCTGGAAATAATGAATGGGAAAACGTTTTAATTGTGGCTCATTCTGATAATACTTCCGTAAGGATCAATGGTAATGCTCCCATAACTTCTATTGACGCAGGGGAATATTATTTAATTGAAGGTGGTTTTTACAACTCTAACGGTAACATGTATGTAAAAACCTCTGAAGATGTATTTGCCTATCAGGGTGTCGGTGCTACCACGAGTGAAGCAAACCAAGGAATGTTTTTTGTTCCTCCATTGAGTTGTGAATCTCGTGGAAATCTAGACAACATAGCAAATATTTCGCGAATAGGGAGCACAACCTATACGGGAGGAATCACTATAGTTACCAAGGTAGGAGCGACCATTACGATAAATAACACGCCTATTTCCAGTTTCTCGACTGTAGGCCCAAGTGCCGTTACGGGCAACCCTGATTATATTACTTATAAGGTTTCTAACCTTAGCGGTAATGTTTCCGTACAAAGTAGTGATGAGCTTTATTGTGCTTATTTCAACTTTAATGGAGCTGCAACTTCTGGCAGCTTTTATTCAGGATTTCCATCAGCTCCTGAAATTAATTTTGATACTCAGTTTACAACTTTAGGTAACTGCATCCCTAACATTACACTGACTGCGGCAAACACCCAAAATTTCGATAGTTTTCAATGGATGTTTGATGATGGATCTGGTTACGTAGATACTGGCATCAGTTCTCCTAATTTAACTCCTACCGCTCCAGGAAATTATAAACTTACTGGAACTATCGCTTGTTCCGGACTCGTTTTAGAGTCGGTAGAAATTCCTGTTAGTGTTTGTCCTGATGATAGTGATAACGATGGTATCATTGACAATATTGATATTGATAATGATAACGACGGTATTCTCAACTGTACAGAATCTAAAGGTGATGTCATTATTAATATTGCTGCCGTAAACTCGCCACAGCTACAATTTCAAGATGGTTCCATCAATACTTCAATCAGCTCTGGTAATTATACCCAGACAAGTAGTTCTGGTGGTACGAATACCTTTTCAGGAACTGAAACTGGAAAATTTACAAGTATCGTGAATCCTGCAAATGATGCAGAGGGCAACTTTACTTTATCCTTTACAGAAGCCGTGAATGTAAAATTTAGTGAGGATCTATCTTTTAGTCACACCTCAGTTGATGGGGAGTTTTATATAGCTCGAGTTCTACCGGTGGACAAAAATATCACACTTGTGGATCCTGATAACCGCTTATTAGTGGATTCCAATTTTGACGGCATTTTTGAAACAGGCGTATTAATTATTTCTGGATCTGAGATCCGGTTTAAATTTAATCCTTCTCCATTAGGAACTCGACCTTATCAGTTCTTGGCAAATCAGGTAGATGGGTTTTCCTTTATTCATCATCTAAATAATACCTCCACTGCGTCAACTTTCCGTGGAATTTTGTCTCTTACTTGTTTCAAACTGGATTCGGATTTTGATGGAGTCTATGATTCAGTGGATTTTGATAGTGATAACGACGGTATTCCAGATCGAATTGAGAATGGTGGTGCTCTTGTGGCATTATCAAATGTAGATGCAGATTTAAACGGGTTGGACGATGTTTTTGATATCAATTCAACTCCTTTAGATTCTGATACCGATGGTGTTTTTGATTTTTACGATTTAGATAGTGACAATGATGGCATCACAGATCTCATAGAAACGGGTAAGCTAGGCTTGTTATCAGATACTGATTTGAATGGTATTATAGATAGTGGCGGTTCTTTTGGGACAAATGGATGGGCGGACGTAGCAGAAACAAGTCCAGATAGCAATCAAATAGGATACACCCTAGATGATTTTGATGCAGATGGTGTTTTTAGTTATATCGATTCTGATAGTGATGGCGACTCTTGTAGCGACGTGATCGAGGCTGGTTTTTCAGATGCCAATCGCGATGATTTTCTAGGTGACTCTAATGTTGTGGTTGACACCATAGCTGACAGCACTACGGGACAAGGGTTAGTTACTAATGCGAATGATGGATACACCTTACCTAATTCTGACTATTTAAATACGGCACCTATTATCATAACGACCCAACCAATCGATACCGTGGTTTGTGCCACCTCAAATACAACAATTTCTATCGTATCAAATGCAGATCGTCTTCAATGGGAAGTAAGTACAGATGGTACCAATTGGAATCTAATCACGGATAACGCTGTTTACAATAATTCACAAGCTGAAAATCTAGCAATATCAAATGCACCTTTATCTTATAACGGTTATAAGTACCGTGTGAAACTCGATAGAGTTGGGAATACATGCGGATTATATTCCGATGCAATAATCCTAATGGTGAATCCATTGCCCATGATAAACTCTTCGGTAGAATTGATTCAATGTGATGATGATATTGATGGTATAAGTCTTTTTAATCTAACGGAAGCGAATAATGAAATTTCTGCTGATGCCGCAAATCAAACCTTCACGTATTTTTTAACACAGGCATCCGCTCAATTGGGGGATACCACAAGTTCAGATTATATTTCCATGCCAACGGCTTATGAAAATAATTCTAGTCCATTTGCAGATACAGTATGGGCGCGCATAGAAAATGAGTTCGGCTGCTCACGAGTTTCTGAAATGCAGTTAAGTGTAGGAACTAGCCAGATTCCAGACGGTAGTATCGATGAAGTCATCAGTGTATGCGATGACTTTTTAGATATCAATGGACTTGACAATAGCAACAACAACGATAGGGATGGTATTGCATCATTCGACTTTAGCTATGTAAAGACGACAGTTGAAAGTTTTTTCTTGCCGCAGACTCCCGCAGTTACCTTTTATAGGAATGAGGAAGACGCATTATCTGAACAGAACGCCATAACAGATTTATCTAATTATAGAAATGTTGGTTATCCAGGCAGGCAACAAATTTACATACGCGTGGATAGTGAAGTCGGCAATGATTGTCAGGCTTTTGGTCCCTACATCACTTTGATAGTGGAACCACTACCCACGGCACATGCAGTTACCATAGCACAACAATGTGATTTTGACACTACTGATACTCTTATAAATTACCCTTTTGACACGTCACAAATAGAGGCCAATGTATTAGATGGGCAAAACCCTAGTGATGTTAGCATCAGCTATTTTGATGCCTTGGGAAATGGATTACCTAGTCCATTGCCAAACCCATTTGTTACAGAAAGTCAAACCATCACCATAAGAGTGACAAACAACAACACCTCAGATCCTAATGGTGCCTGCTTCGATGAGACGACATTAGCGTTTATTGTTGATAAACAGCCAGTAGCAAATCCCGTAGCTCCACTAATCGTTTGTGATGGGGATGCTGGCGATATTGATAATGATGGTTTGTATGCTTTTAATACTGAAGCCATTGAACGCACCATTTTAGGTTCACAAACGGGAATGGAGGTTTATTTTACTTTTGTAAATGAGTTAGGCGATTTAGTAACCAGTCAAACGTTACCAAACCCTCTCAACTCCCGCAATCAAACCATAGGTGTAAAAGTCGTAAATCAGGTCAATACTAATTGTACAGATGTATCTTCTATCAATTTAGTAGTAAATCCGTTACCTGATTTTACAATTGATACTTTACAAACGGCGTGCTCGTTAGACCCAACGGTCACAATTATTCTAGATCCTGAAGAAGCAAACACATCAGAATCTTACGATTACTCATGGGAATTTAATGGCACCGAAATCGCTACCACGCCAACTTTGACTGTTTCAACTGCTGGTGCCTACAAACTGACGCTTATTAAAGCGGATGGTACTGGTTGTTCTAAGAGTAGAGAGGTGATCGTAAACGCTTCAGAAGTCGCGACAATTACTCAGAATAATATTCGAATAGATGATCTATCAGCAACTAATAGGGTCACCATATTAGACCCGAGCAGCTTGGGTGCAGGTGATTATTGGTTCTCACTGGAATCTACAGATGGACAGATTATTTATACTTATCAAGATAATCCTGTTTTTGAAAATGTTGACGCTGGGTTCTATACCTTATTTATTGAAGATAAGAATGGTTGTGGTTTTACATCGCTTCCTATTTCAGTTATAGGTTACCCTAAGTATTTCACGCCTAATAATGATGGATACAATGATGTATGGCAAATTCAAGGGATCAATGCTATGATCCAGCCAGATAGTGCTATTTACATTTTTGATCGATACGGCAAATTAGTGAAACAGTTGAGTCCAGAATCAATAGGATGGGATGGTACTTTTAATGCAAATTTGATGCCCTCGAGTGATTATTGGTTCAAGGTTCTATTACAAGATGGAAGGACGTTTTCCGGTCACTTTAGTTTGAAACGATAATTCTAAAAACTTATCGTTTTCTTCTATTGATAGCTAATGCTGAATTTGTTTATTTGATAAACTTCAGAACAGCCGCTGTTTCTAAGATTTTTCTTTAATCTTGATCTATGTTTTCTACGACATCTAATTTTCCCTAATTTGGTTGATTAGAATCTTGAAACCAGCCGAATGAAAAAACACCTCCTACTATTAACCCTTGTTAGCGTCAGCATCATGCGAGCCCAATTTTTTTCTGGGGAAATAACCTATGAAAAAAGAATCATACCTACATCTGATTCCCTAGATATAGATCAACTCAGAGATGCCTGGCTGGGCGATAGCTTCAATTACATCATCTCTAATGGTCGGTACAAATCTTCCTACTATAAAGACGGTATTTTAACCTATTCCTACCTCTATGATAATGAATCTAAGAGAATGTATGATGAACGCGCAGATAAGCCCTATATTACTTTTAGAGATTCCAGAAAAACCAGCGTAGAACCAGATCAATCGCAAATTTTTAGTGATTCCATCACAACGATTTTAGGCCATACAGCATATATGGTGGCTTATGAATCTACTAATAAGACTAAAACCTATTACTCAGACGATATCAGAGTAGACGCCTCACAATATGAAGGACATCAAGTAGGAAATTGGTATAACAAATTGAAAGAAGTGAATGGTGCTATATCTCTGAAAACGATCATAGAACATGAAGGTTACACAGAAATAACAGAGGTCATTGACATTAAAAACCGAAAAGTAAGTGATGAAGAATTTCAACTTCCGGACAAGCCTATTGCGGCAAATTATACAGCGCTAGATCAACCCGTACAAATGGACGAACTAACTCAAGAGCAACTTCAATGCTATGTATCAAAAGCAAAAAAAGTCTCTAAAGTCAATGGTAGCAAATATTTAAGCTATGTCATTTTTTTGGTGGATAAGGATGGATTAGTTAAATTTTTAGAACCTTATGAGAAAGACGGCAATGAATTTTACAAAACGGCAATACATATCATTCAAAACTGCAAATTCCAGTTTCAACCTGGACAAATTGATGGTCAACCAGTAGTCTCTGAAGTTTATCTGCCGCTAGAGTTTTTAAAATAACTTCTAGAAACATACATTTAATTTAGAGAGCTGAAAGAACGATTTACGATACACCCTCACTCCTTCCCACCTAAAAAAGGCACAAATCTAAACTCTCCATAAGTAGTTTTAGAAAAATCGGTTTCTGAATTGCGCACGACCAGCGTCATGATTTGATGATCGACGCCTACGGGAATCACCAGCCTGCCTCCTACTTTGAGTTGGCTCAATAACGCCTGGGGGATTGCTGGAGCACCGCATGTTACAATAATGGCATCAAAAGGAGCCTCGTCTGGCAGCCCTTTGTACCCGTCGCCGAAAACGAATTTACGTGGCCGGTACTGCATTTTTCTAAAGAGCGTAGAAGTTCTTTTAAAGAGCTCATTCTGGCGTTCTATGGTATAAACTTGGAGTTTCATTTCCAACAATACCGCGCATTGATAACCACTACCCGTTCCTATTTCTAACACTTTATCTCCAGGTTGCACATGCAGGAGTTCGCTCTGGAAGGCAACTGTATAGGGGTGAGATATCGTCTGATCTGCTCCTATAGGGAACGCTTTGTTCTTATAGGCATGTTCCAAAAAAGAACTGTCTAAGAACAGGTGCCGTGGCACGCAATTCATCGCCTCCAGCACCGCATGGTCTGCAATGCCCTTATCACGCATCAATTGCACCAGATGCCGCCTCTTTCCCTTATGTATAAAATCGTCCTTGATAACACAAAAATAGAATGACAAGCTCAAAACTTAAGAGATTCTGCGACCTTTTTAAACGTACTTATTCACAGCGGAAAAATGTTTAAAGTTTAAAAAATCAAACACCAAATGATCGATTTAAATTGTGAATCTCGATGCGTTAGGGATTGAAGTGAAAAGCCCGCAGTGCCGCCGCAAGCGGGACGAGGACTTGCAACGTAAAGCCCGACTATCCCGCCAAAAGCGGGATGGGAACGCCCAAAAAACCAAAACTCACAGACTCACAGCTCAAAGACTCATCAACTAACCATCTAAATCCCTATTTTTGTGGGAAACACAAGCTTTATGTTGAAGGCAGGCGTTCTGGGAGCAGGACATTTGGGAAAGATTCACTTGAAATTATTGCAGCAATCCAGTCGCTACGAGCTGGTCGGATTCTACGATTCAAATCCAGAATACGCTCGCGAGGTCGAATCCACCTTAGGATACACCTATTTTGAAGACATGGACGAGCTCATCGCAGCTTGCGACATGATTGATGTGGTCACGCCTACCACCTACCACCATGAGAGTGGCAAGAGGGTATTGGAGGCCGGCAAGCACTTATTCATTGAAAAACCTATTACGGTAACCGTTGCAGAGGCGCAGGAATTAATATCGCTTTCGCGAAAGCATAACGTCAAAGGTCAAGTAGGACAAGTCGAGCGGTTCAACGATGCCTTTAGAACCGTGCAAGACCGCATCGAGAACCCGATGTTTATTGAAACGCACCGTCTTGCAGAATTTAACCCAAGAGGCACCGACGTGAGCGTGGTACTGGACTTAATGATCCACGACATTGACGCTATTTTAAGTGTAGTAAAAAGCCCTGTTAAATCGGTCAGCTCTAGCGGCGTCAGTGTGATTTCTGAAACACCAGACATTGCCAATGCCCGTATCGAGTTCGAAAACGGCTGTGTAGCAAACCTTACCGCTAGTCGCATCAGCTTGAAAAAAATGCGTAAAGCGCGTTTCTTCCAGCGCGATGCCTATATCTCTGTCGATTTCTTGACCAAAAAAGTGGAAGTCGTACGCATGAAAAATGCACCGGCAGTTCCAGGTGATTTTGACATGATCCTGGAGAATGCAGAAGGCATCAAGAAGCAAATTTACTTTGACAATCCAGATATTGAAGAGTCAAACGCGATTTTAAGGGAACTAGAAACCTTTGCAGATGCCATTGAAAATGATACCAGACCTATTGTGAACCTAGAAGATGGTACCGCAGCACTGGACGTCGCTTTAAAAGTGATCGAGAATTTTAGATCATTATAAATTTAGTAATACATCAAGAAATTGCGCGTCATGCTCGGAATGGTAATGAAATCAGAACTATCCACCCTGTCCGTTCGAGCGCAGTCGAGAACAATTGTGTAGTTCAACTCAATCTTAATACTTTATACATCATACTTAATACTATAAAATGAAAAACATCACAGTTATAGGCGCCGGGACCATGGGGAACGGCATCGCACATACTTTTGCACAATCAGGATTTCAGGTTTCACTTGTGGACATTTCCCAAGAAAGCATAGATCGTGGTTTATCTACCATTGGAAAAAATCTGGACCGGATGATTGCCAAAGAGAAAATTACCGAAGCCGATAAAAAACAAACGCTAGGCAACATCAACAGCTTCACATCAGTTCCTGAAGGCGTTAAAAATGCCGACTTGATCGTTGAAGCAGCGACTGAAAACCTGGATCTGAAACTCAAGATTTTCAAGCAAATGGATGAGGCGGCTCCCGCAGGTTGTATTCTGGCCACCAACACCTCTTCTATTTCCATCACCCAAATTGCTGCGGTGACATCCAGACCAGATAAGGTCATTGGAATGCACTTTATGAACCCAGTGCCTATCATGCAATTGGTAGAGATCATCCGTGGGTATTCCACCAGCGATGAGGTGACTAAAACCATCATGAACCTTTCTGAGCAATTGGGAAAAACACCAACAGAGGTAAACGATTATCCAGGATTTGTAGCGAACAGGATCTTGATGCCCATGATCAACGAGGCGATTGAAACCTTATATAATGGCGTTGCCGGTGTAGAAGAAATTGATACCGTAATGAAACTAGGAATGGCGCACCCTATGGGACCGTTACAACTAGCCGACTTTATAGGCCTGGACGTATGTCTTTCTATATTGAACGTCATGCACGACGGATTCAAAAATCCAAAATATGCTCCATGCCCGCTATTGGTGAATATGGTGATGGCCGGTAAAAAAGGGGTGAAATCTGGTGAAGGTTTTTACGATTATTCGGAGTCCAGAAAAGCAGAGCATGTATCTGCTGCTTTCAAAAAATAGATAATGAGAAAATTAATAGGGGTAGTTTTTATAGGCATCTTGTCCGTTTCCTGTAATTCTGATCGAATAAAGAAGGTTTTTGAGCAAGATAATTTTGTGGGAGCACTAGAATACAAGCACAGTAGTGAAGAACTTCGTGAAGATCTAGGGAAGCTTGTAGGTAATGAAAAAGTATCTGTAGGCTATTCTATGGACGGCAAAATCACTGGAAATCAGTATTCCTTCTTCATCACTTTTAAGAACCCAAATGTATACTTAGAAGACAACCGAGCAGTGCTGAAACTAACTAAACAAGTCAACCCATTGATCGCAAAACACGTTGCCAACCTCCATAAATACAATTCTTACGAGGTACAATTCATTAAAAGTAACGAAAGCAAAAACATCGAAAGGAAACATTCTGTAATCATCACCCAAAATATAGTAACGACCCAAACAGATAAAACTAAATAGAATCGCTGAATACTTGTTCAATTAACTAAAACCTGTTGATTCGCAAATCTATAATTCTGAACTCTTAACTCTGAACTCACAACTCTAACAATGCCCATAGTTAAACCCTTTAAAGCCACTAGAGCCACACCCGATAAAGCGGCGCACCTAATATCGCGCAGCTATCAGGATTATTCTGTAGAAGAACTGGAGATGCAGCTCAAGTACAATCCGTTTAGTTTCCTACAGATTCTGAATCCGGGTTATAAATTCAGTCATGAGATTACCGGTGAGGAACGTTTTAACCTGGTACGCAATCGGTTTCTAGAGTTTAAAGAAGAAGGCTATTTGATGCAAGAAGAACAACCTGCTTTTTATATCTATGAGAATACAGACCCGCATCACAGCTATACCGGCATTATTGCAGGAACAAGTGTGGTGGATTATGCAGATAACAAAATCAAGAAACACGAGGACACCCTCAGCCATCGAGAAATTCTCTTTAAAGATTACCTCAAGATTGTCGGCTTCAATGCAGAGCCTGTGTTACTGACCTATAAAGACGATGAGGAGATCAACGACTTGATCGCTCAAATTAAAAGCACTACCCCAGTCTACGATTTTGCAACTACAGATTCCAATAGACACAGGATCTGGGCGGTAACAGATGTAGAAATTTGTACCACCATCGAGCAAGGCTTTGCTGCTAAATCAGAGCTTTATATCGCTGACGGTCACCACCGCAGTGCAAGTTCTCATTTATTGTCTGAAGAAATGGGCAGCCAGCATGAGAGCTACAACTACTTTATGAGTTTCCTGATTGCAGAGAGCCAGCTCAATATCTATGAATTCAACCGGATGGTCACAGACCTGAACGGACTTTCTAAAGAAACCTTTCTCATCCAGTTGGACCAACATTTCCGGATTAAAAACCATGATCTAGAGATTTATAAACCTTCTAAGAAGCACCATTTTTGCATGTATCTGGATGGTGAATTCTACAGCTTGTACCTGCGCAAGGACATCCATAAGATAGAAACGGCACTGGACGATCTGGATACACAGATGCTCTATGATTTGATCCTTAAACCCATTCTAGGAATCGAAGATTTGCGCAACGACAACCGCATTGAATACAGCTATGGCAAATCAGATCTATTGGTGATGAAAAATAAGATCGACAAAGGAGAATTTGCCGTCGGTTTTGGACTTTTTCCTGCTACCGTAGATCAAATGAAATCCATCGCAGATGCCGGCCTTAAAATGCCCCCAAAAAGCACCTACATCCGCCCTAAATTACCTAGCGGATTCATCATATACGAATTTGACAATGAGTAAAATAGCCGATAATATAGTTCGCTTTCGCGAAAGCGTAGAGCCACAAGCCACTCTCGTAGCCGTCAGTAAAACAAAGCCTAACAGCGATTTGCAAGAGGCTTATGATGCTGGCCAGCGCCATCTGGGAGAGAATAAAATTCAGGAAATGACCGAAAAATGGGAAACGCTCCCTAAGGATATTCACTGGCACATGATAGGGCATACACAACGCAATAAGGTCAAGTATATGGCGCCTTACGTGCATTTGATCCACAGCGTGGACTCGCCCAGACTTGTGAAAGAAATTAACAAACAAGCCAAGAAAAACGATCGCAGGATTGATTGTTTGCTCCAGGTTCATATTGCAGAGGAAGAAAGCAAATTTGGTTTTGATAGGGACGAATTGCTGGAATACCTCGCCTCTGACGCATTCCAGGCGCTAGAGAATATCCAGATCAAAGGGCTGATGGGAATGGCCACCTTTACAGATGATAAAAATCAAGTGCGCAAGGAGTTCAAGATACTCAAATCACTTTTTGAGGAGATTAAAACAGGCGACTTCCTAGCAGATCGTCATGACTTCACAGAACTTTCCATGGGAATGACTGGTGATTATGAGATCGCCCTGGAAGAAGGGAGCACTATGCTACGTATAGGTAGTGCGATTTTTGGGAGTCGGGATTAATATAAACTGAACAATCCTTTTCTCGACTATCGCTCGAAACAGGTTAAAGAATCATTGCTTCCACTAAAACAGCCGGTTCGAGCGACAGCCTGTCTGCAGCAGGCAGGTCGAGAACGAGCGGGTCACTAATTAATCATTTAACCGCGTAAGCAATCACATTGAGGTCCTATAAGGATTTTGTACAGCATTATAATTTACAACAAAACCGCATAACGTTTGCGTAAGTAGATGCATGTATCGCTATCGAGAAAGCGTAAAATCACTCAGCCATAAGTAAAGATCTTACCCGAAAGATGCTGAATTAATGATCAATATTAAACAATGAAAAACGACGATTATAAATTAGAGCTGAGTAAAGCCGAGATGAAAAATCTGGGCTATCAGGCTATGGATGAGATCATTGAACATTTTGATACCCAACATACAAAGCCGCCTGTTGCCAGAGGTTCTCGCAAGGATATGGACAAAATGTTTGCAGGTGAAGCGCCAGAAGACCCCATGGATGCTATAGAAGTGCTACAATTTGTGATTGATAAAGTAATGAGCAATAGCAATATAGTCTCGCATCCTAAATCCTACTCTTTTGTGCCAGGACCCAGCAATTATGTAAGCGTTATTGCAGACGCACTTGCGACCGGCTTTAACATATTTTCTGGTGGTTGGGTAGCTTCACCTGCCGCGGCAGAACTTGAAATTGTAACTATAAATTGGCTTCTCAAGCTATTTAATTTTCCCGCAAAGCGTGGCGGCGGCCTGTTTACGAGTGGCGGTTCCATGGCAAACTTGACCGCTATCGTGACCGCTAGACGTGTCAAATGTGGCGAGGATTTTAGCAAGGCGGTCATCTATTTAAGCGATCAAGCACATTCTTCTAATATCAAAGCCATCCGGATTTTAGGCTTTAGGAAAGACCAGATTCGGCTGATACCAACGGATCTCGAATTCAAAATGTCCCTCAATAAACTTAAAAATGCCATTGCAAAGGACAGTCTGGAAGGCTTGCAACCATTTTTAGTCATTGCTTCCTCGGGAACTACAAATACGGGTACAGTAGATCCTCTCATGGAACTCTCTAAAATTTGTAAAAGTGAAAACTTATGGTTTCATATCGATGGTGCTTATGGCGGTGCAGCCATTCTTGCAAAAAATGGTAAGCAGCTTTTAAAAGGTATCGATAAGGCAGATTCATTGACTGTAGATCCTCATAAATGGTTTTTCCAACCCTATGAAATGGGATGTTTATTAGTACGCAATAGCTCGTGGTTGAAAGACACCTTTACAGAGACTCCAGAATATTTACGCGATGTAGAAGGCAATCAGAGTGAGATCAATTTTTACGACCATGGCGTGCAATTGACCAGACGTTTTAGAGCATTGAAACTATATATGTCAGTTAAAACTTTTGGGATGGCCGCTTTTAGAAAAGCGATCGATTACAACATCCAGCTTGCTGAGGACGCAGAGGCATTGTTCCGCAAAAGTCCTAAATGGGAAGTGATCTCTCCAGCGACACTTGCCATTATCATTTTTAGATACCGTCCCATCGACAGGAATTTATCAGAAGCAGACCTGGATGCGTTAAATCAAAAAATTTCTGAAAAGGTCATGGACTCTGGCGAGGCACTACTGGTAACAACCGTTCTTCAATACCAGGTAGTATTGCGCATGTGCTTGATCAACCCAAGAACGACGCTTGAAGGTGTGAGCGATACCGTAAATTTATGTGAGTCATTTGCTGACGACATTTTGAGAGAAGGAATTTGAGCCTATTGGTCACAGGTAATTTAAATCAAGTCTGAAAGTCAAGATGAGCTATAGTGAGGTTCGAGAACAACTGGTTTGAGTCAATAGAATCCCATTCTGAACAAGCCTTTTATCGCCCGCTAGGGAACGCCCAAAACAAAATGAAAAATAAAAGTAAAAGTAAAAGTAAAAGTAAAAGTAACTTGAGCCTCATCCCTCTAAAAGCAAAATGTTTTGCCTTAAATCTCATTTTATCCGCCAGTCCTAGTATTTTTGCTAGCTTATTCTAATTTTAACCGCATACCTAATGAATGCACAAGATCTATTGAATGTAGCCCAGGAACACGGTAGTCCGGTCTATGTCTATGATACAGCGACGATTATCTCGCAGTATGAACGTTTGACGTCCGCTTTCGCGAAAGTGGATAACCTTAGAATTCACTATGCCGTAAAAGCGTTGTCAAACATTTCTATCTTGAAGCTTTTTAAACAGTTAGGCGCCGGACTCGATACCGTGAGTTCACAGGAAGTGCAGCTGGGTCTCGCTGCTGGCGTGGATCCATCAAAGATTATCTATACGCCAAATGGCGTTTCCCTGGAGGAAATTGAGAAGGTTGCCGCTATGGGCGTGCAGATCAATATTGACAATTTGTCGATCCTGGAGCAGTTTGGCGCTAAGCATCCTACGGTTCCCGTTTGTGTGCGTATCAATCCGCATGTGATGGCTGGTGGGAATGCTAACATTAGTGTTGGTCATATTGATTCCAAATTTGGTATCTCCATACATCAGATTCCGCTATTGTTGCGTATTGTGGAGAATACGGGAATGACCGTGAATGGTGTGCACATGCATACGGGCAGCGACATCCTTGACATCGGCGTGTTTTTATATGCAACCGAAATTCTTTTTGAAACGGCAGCGAAATTTAAAGATCTGGAGTTCATTGATTTTGGCTCTGGTTTCAAGGTTCCTTATAAAGAAGGTGATGTATCGACAGATATTGAAGATCTAGGCGAGCAGCTCAGTGAACGATTCAACAACTTCTGTAAGGAATACGGGAAGGATATCGCGCTGGCTTTTGAGCCTGGAAAGTTTTTGGTTTCTGAAGCTGGACAGTTTTTAGCGAAAGTCAATGTGATCAAACAGACCACCAGCACGGTTTTCGCTGGGATTGATTCTGGATTCAACCATTTGATACGTCCCATGTTGTATGGTTCTTATCAAGGCATCAGAAACATCTCCAATCCTGAAGGCAAAAACCGATTCTATAGCGTGGTAGGCTACATCTGTGAAACGGATACGTTTGCACAAAACCGACAAATAAGTGAGATCAGTGAAGGTGATATCTTAGCGTTCTCCAACGCAGGCGCCTACTGCTACTCTATGGCGAGCAACTATAATTCACGTTACCGTCCTGCGGAAGTGCTTTGGCACAACGGCGCAGCACACTTGATAAGGGAACGTGAAACGATGGACGATATCTTGCGCAATCAGGTGGATGTGGAGATTGAGGTTGGTGTTGAGGCTTTGGAAGCCTGAAGATTAACGATTTGAGATTAGCGATTGTTGATTTTTGATTTGTTGTGCTGACGTAGGTCAGCATCTGTTTGTCGTTTAACTGAATGTTTATAGAACTCTCGATCCTTTGTTGGATTGGGAGTTATTTTGTTTTGGTAAGTTGTTGATTGAGCGAAATATACCCTTTATGGGGTATAGGATGCTTAAGATTAGTACCTTAAATTTACTAAACATATATAGCCTTATGAAAAATATAATAATAATCCTATCAGTAATTTTGGTTTCGTTTGGCGTCCGTTCACAAGATTATTGTTCGTATTCTGGAGGTAGCTGTTCCAACGGCCTCTCAAATCCAACTGCTTATGCAGGTTCAGTTGTAAATAATATTTGTAATATTCTTAATGTTAAATATATTGATACTTTCTCTGGCAACGTAGGAAACGCTTGTGCATCAAAATATAATGGTCAACCTATTATAACTTACAATAGCGAGTTTCTGAATTTTCTGGCCTCCAGAAATCAATGGGCTCCAATATCAGTATTGGCTCATGAAGTAGGCCATCACCTTAATAATGATATTTCTTGGTATGGTAGCTTTAAGCATTCTTGGACGAAAGAACTTCAAGCTGATTATTTATCTGGCTATGTTTTATACAAAATGGGAGCATCATACGAGAATGCCATATCGGCCTTGTCGCTCACATTTACTTGGATGGGTACTGAATCGCATCCTGATACACCTAGGAGAATTGATGCACTAGCTCAAGGATATATTAGGGCTTCGAATGGGTTTTAATTGTATAACTATCTCGCAATTAATATCAAATAATTAAAATCTGATATCAAATTAATCCGGTAAGTATAGAAAGTAAAAACCATTTCTATAGCGTGGTAGGCTACATCTGTGAAACAGACACCTTTGCACAAAACCGTCAAATAAGCGAGATCAGTGAAGGTGATATCCTTGCTTTCTCCAACGCAGGTGCCTACTGCTACTCCATGGCGAGCAATTATAATTCTAGATACCGTCCTGCAGAGGTGCTTTGGCACAACGGCAAAGCGCACTTGATACGTGAGCGCGAAACGATGGAGGATATTCTTCATAATCAGGTGGAGGTTGAGATTGAAGTTGGAGTTGAAGCTGAGGTTGAGGCTTAGAGATTAACGATTTGAGATCAACGATTGTTGATTTTTGATTTGTCATGCTGACGCAGGTCAGCATCTGCCAGTTGTTTAATTAAATGTTTATTGAACTCTCGATCCTTTGTTGGGTTGGGAGTTTTTTAAAGTAAAATACGTTAGGCAAAGAGTTTACTTTTATTACCTTAAAATAAAAATTACATATGGATATTCAAAACCCACTATTTGATAACGCTTTTTCTTCATCAATTTGGAAAAACGACAGTAAGATAAATGAATTAAAAGTTAGTCTAGCGAATATCGAAAAAACAGTAACAAAATATTTATCATTTATAAGTGATGATTTTCCAAACCTAACTGATCATTCTATTACTCATTCCAAAATGCTATGGAACTACGCAAATATAATTTCTGGTGAAAAAACTAATCGTTTAAATCCTTTGGAGGCATATGTAATGCATGTAGTCTTTTTAATTCATGATGCTGGAATGTGTTATTCAATTTTAAATAATCAGACTGAAATTGAGGATGATCCTTTATATCAAGATTTTATAATTCGCAATGGAGATTCTAGTGAAGTGAGGGAAGAAGCTTTATTTTATACTGTTAGAGAAAGACATGGAGATTTTGCAGTAAGGATTGCAACAGAAAAATTAAGCGAAGATGAGTACTTAATTTCAGATATTTCACTGAGAGAAGAGTTGGGCTTATTGATCGGTAAAATTGCCAAAAGCCATACTTGCAATATAAATTTTATAGAAAGAGAGTTTGGGCCTAGATATATAAATCCTAATTTCCCTACTGACTGGTCTATAAATTGTCAACAACTATCTTTTTTATTAAGAACATCGGATGCGGCTCATATAGATAATCTAAGAACTCCCAAGACAAATAGGATGATTGGGAAAATTTCTGGTGTTTCAAAAGATCACTGGACTTTTCAAAAAAAGCTAGGATTTCCTGAGTTATCTAATGATGGTTTATTAATGTATTCTACCAACGCTCCATTTGAACCGGATGAACAAAAGGCTTGGTGGTTTTGTTACGAGGCTCTATTAGTTTTAGATACCGAACTTAAGAATGCTGATGAATATATAAAAGTCAATAATTTAGAACCATTCGTTGCGCGAGGAGTTAAAGCTATAAATGACACTCTTGAATTAGGGAAAAATTACATCAGAACTTCTGGTTGGAACTCTATTAACACACAAATTAAAGTTAGCAATCCTGTGCATATTGCCTCTGAATTAGGTGGGATTAAACTATATGGTCAAGCAAATATCGCATTAAGAGAACTCATTCAGAATAGTATTGATGCTGTTAATTTACACAGGATTTATACCGGTCAGAATAATATTAACGTTGGAGAAATCAAAATATCTATTGAAAGAGATTCTGATGAATTTTATTTAATTCTTAGTGATAATGGAATTGGAATGAGTCAAACCATTATGACCAATGAGCTATTAGATTTTGGAGGCTCCTACTGGAAAAGTAGTAGGTTCAAATATGATTTTGAAGGGATGCAAAGTAGAGGATTTGAATCCATTGGTAAATTTGGTATTGGATTTTTTTCGATTTTTATGTTGGGTACCGTGATTACCGTAACGTCATGGAAATTCGGAGAAGCTATTTCCAGTATGAAAACCTTGGATTTTTATGATGGGCTATCATCCAACCCTATATTGAGAAACGCTAATGATGCAGAACGTTCGTTAATAATTGATAGAGGGACATCAATTAAAATAAAATTATATGAGGACCCATATTCCGAGATCGGATTAATAGGAAGTTCGAGATTCTCAGATAATAAATTATTTTCGCTAGTTAAACATTTCGTTCCATTTCCAAACGTAAAAATAACTGTAAAAGAATTAGATGGTGATATTAGTTCTGTATCACCAAATTTGTTGGAAACCATCGAAGCTGAACAATTTATTGACCATATACACACTAACCGTAAAGATTCTGATGAGATTGATTCAGTCGTAAACGCCCTTAAAACCATGAATCTCAAGTTATTTGACATTAATGATGATCAAAGGCTATTAGGAAGACTGGCCGTACTTCCGCAAATAGGAAATTATTCAATCTCCACAACCTCAGTAGTTTTATCTAATGGAATTCGTATAAATCAACTTGATGGATTTGTTGGTTATATAGTTAGCGATGAAATAATATCCATAAAAAGGGATTCTTTTTCCAAACTTATCCCGTATCAGTCTCTTAAAGATTGGGCTTACAATCAAAAGGCATTCATTGAAAAAAGCCAATTAAAACATCATTATAGTCATATCTATAATGATCTTTTGATGACATTCTCTTTATTTGATGAAAGTTTGCCAATTGCACTTTCAAAGGAAAAGAATAATTACTATTATGTGTCAATTAAACAATTCAAAACATTTTTGGAAAATAATAGTACACTTAAAATTTATCAGGAAGGACATTCATTATCAGCTCGATCTCCAGACTGCGATGGATTCATTAAATTAGGTTATAGGCTCAATTTCAAAAATATTATCCTAGAAGAGGACGAAGATAAATTAACTGAACACCATAAATTGATAGAGAGTTTAATCAAAGAAGTTTGGGGTGATTTTAAATTGAACCCAAATAATCTAATAGGAAAAGGTGCATATAGATTTGACTTACCTTTCGTAAGCGTTGAGGAATATCAAAAAATAGATATTTCTCAAATCTTTTAAGTTTTATAACTATTAAAAAAAAATCTTGATTGTGAAACTAAAAACCGACATCGTATCAGACGTAGTCTGCCCATGGGGCACTATAGGTTACAAACAACTGGAAAAGACGATCAAGGAATTAGGCGTTGAAGACCAAATCGAAATCGAATGGCAACCGTTCCAACTCAATCCCAACAAACCTGCCAAAGGTCAAAACTTGCAAGAGCATATTGTAGAAAAACACGGTTCTAGTCCAGAGCAATACCGCCAAATGCAGGAGCAAATGACTGCTGGTGGCGATAGTGTAGATTTCGTTTTTGATTATTATAAGGAGCAGCGCATGGCAAACTCATTTGATGCGCATGTCTAGCTAGAATATGCTAAAGAATTTAATAAGCAAACGGAATTAAAAATGCACCTGACCACGGCGTTTTTTGGTGAACGTCAGGATGTTTCAATAGGGAAATTTTAAACAGCCATTTCAAAACAACTACAAAATTGTATCTTTAAAATAATAAATCCCCTAGTTATGCTAAACAAGACCATCCTTAAAAAGCAATTAGAAAGTTTTCCAGAAAACTTTTCTATTGATGAACTTGTAGATCGGTTGATATTGATCGAAAAAATAAATCTAGGGAAGCGTCAATCTGAAAATAACGAGGTGATGTCTGAAACGGAACTTGATCATGAAATAGAAAGATGGTTCAAATAAATTGGACTCATCAGGCTAAAAACGACCTCAAAAAGATTTCTGAATATATTTCCAAGGATTCAAAAAGATATGCTCGTCTTCAAATTGCTAAACTTAGAGCAAGAACGATAATTCTAAAATCCCAAACCGAATCAGGTAAAGTGGTTGAGGAACTTAACGATACTTCAATTAGAGAGTTGGTTGAAGGGAATTACAGAATCATTTATAAAGTAGTAAGTCTTGAAAGGGTTGACATATTGACCGTTCATCACGCTGCTCGGGATCTTTTTAAAAGAAAAATCTGATATTTTTGACCAGCAATTAAAACTACTATTCAGACAAACTTCTCATAAACACCAAGCTCAAGTACCAATCTGTAAATCAGCCAGAACCCAACCTTTTGTTAATCCCTTCCCCATTCCTAACCAATCGGTTAGTTTTGTACTCGAATTGAAAGATTAGGTAGTTCATCCACCATGGCAAGAAAGAAAGAATATATAGAACAAGAGGTTATAGAAAAAGCGATGAGCGTTTTCTGGCGTCATGGCTATGAAAAAACTTCTATGCAAATGCTTGAACGAGAAATGGGTATCAATAAGTTTTCTATCTATTCCAGTTTTGGTAACAAACATGGCGTTTTCTTGGAGACGTTGAAAAGTTACCAGTCCAAACTCAAGGATATGTTTGACCGATTTGAAAATACCAATAATGGCGTTGCAGACATCAAACAATTCTTCTATGATTCGGTGTCCATTGGATATGATGCCAATAACGAAAAAGGATGTTTATTGACTAATACGTATAATGAGTTCGCTAAAGGCGATGATCGATTGATCAAGGAACAAATGAATCGGTTTATGGATAATCTGAAGTTATCCTTTCAGAAAAAACTGAGATTGGATTCCGCAAAAAGTGAGGCAGTGGTTATGAAGCAGGCTAATTATTTGGTTCTTGCCAAGCATGGACTGGCAGCAGCTGCTCGAGTAAATACAAAAGAAGAAATTGAAGATTACATTGAAATGACGTTTACAAATCTGTAACGTTTTTTTTGAACAAAAACTAAACGATTGTTTAGATATTAATAATAAAAATTAAAATTATGACTACTTTAAAAGTTCAAACTATCGAATCAGCACCAGAAGCAAGTAAAAGTTTACTGGAAAATTCACAAAAGGCTTATGGAATGATTCCAGGCTTACATGGTGTTCTTGCTGGCGCTCCAGAACTTCTTGACGCTTATCAAAAGCTTCATGAATTATTTACAAATACTTCTTTTAACAATGAAGAATTGACCGTCGTATGGCAAACCATCAATGTGGAGCATGCTTGTCATTATTGCGTACCTGCACATACAGGAATTGCAAAAATGATGAACGTTGACGACGCAATTACTGATGCTTTACGTAATGAATCACCGTTGGAAGATGCAAAACTAGAAGCTCTACGCACCATGACTCTTTCTATTACGCGCAATCGTGGTAATGTATCACAGGAAGATCTAGATGCTTTTTATAAGGCTGGTTATGGCGAGCGCCAAGTACTGGAAATTATCCTAGGACTATCTCAAAAAGTGATTAGTAATTATACCAATCATATTGCAAATACTCCAGTAGATGCTGCTTTTGAGAAATTTGCTTGGAAAAAATAAGAATCTTATATAATAGATTTTAATTGCATTGACTTTTTTAATATGATGGAAAGTCAATGCAATAGTTCACTAACATTAAAACAACAATGATGAGTATTTCAATAAAAAATAAAATTGCTCTAGTAACAGGAGCTAATCGCGGTATAGGTAAAACGATTACAGAGACTTTTCTAAAACACGGCGCCAAAAAAGTGTATCTCGCGGTACGTGACATCTCTTCCACTAAAGAATTGGAAGATACTTATGGCGATCGTGTAGTAACCGTTGAAGCAGATGTTTCTAATACACAATCCATTCAAGATCTTGCTAAAGAAACGAAGGATGTAGAAATTGTCGTCAACAACGCTGGTATTGGAACGCCATGTTCTGTTCTGGATAAGGATGTTGAAAAAAGCTTAACCGAAGAGTTTAATGTAAACACTTTGGGTTTCGTGCGAATGGCAAACGCATTCTCAAAAATTCTTGAAAGTAATAAAGGTACATTGGTTCAATTGAATTCGGTAGCTTCTATTAAGAACTTTCCGCATCTTGCTACGTATTCGGCGTCAAAAGCAGCTTCTTACTCGCTAACACAAGCTTTACGAAATGAATTGGAAGATAAAGGTGTACAGATTTTAAGCGTACATCCAGGACCTGTGGATACCGATATGGGTCAGAATGCAGGTTTTGAAGATGGCGCATCCACAGATGTGATTTCAGAAGGTATTGTCAACGCTTTACAGGCAGGCGATTTTCACCTATTTCCAGATGAGATGGCAAAGGAATTTGAAAGCGCATATAATAGCTTTGCAGAAAAAATCGTTTTGGCAGACAATGCAGAATAATTTAAAATTAATTTGAAATGATAAAACTAACTGTTTTGTATCCCAACGACACTAATGCTCGCTTTGACAAGGCTTACTACGTGAAAGAGCATTTTGATTTATTGCACGATATGCTAGGTGATGCTATCATAGATTCTAATGTTAATTTCGGAATTAGTGGTGGCACTCCAGATCAAGCTGCTCCATATATAGTAATTGCTAACATTATTTTCCAATCAATGGAAAGTTTTCAAAGTGCTTTTGGGCCTCACGCCAGTAAAATATCTGCAGATGTGAAAAATTTTACTGATATTAAATCCCAAATCCAATTGAGTGAGGTTGCTGGATTATAACAATTTCGCTTTCGCGAAAGCGAACTAAAAAACATAATTATGAAAGATAAATTGAAAATTGATATCGTATCAGACGTTGTTTGTCCATGGTGTACGATAGGTTACAAGCGGTTGGAAATGGCGATCAAAGAATTGGGCATTGAAGATCAAGTTGAAATTGAATGGCAACCATTTCAACTCAATCCAAACATGCCAGCCGAAGGTCAGAATTTGCAGGAACACATTATTGAGAAATACGGTTCCAGTCCTGAGCAGTATGGACAAATGCAACAGCAAATGTCAGCTGCTGGCGACGAGGTAGATTTTGTGTTTGATTACTTTGATGAGATGCGCATGTCCAATACGTTTGACGCACATATCTTACTAGAATACGCAAAGGAATTCAACAAACAAACCAAATTAAAGATGAGATTGACCACCGCTTTTTTCAGCGAGCGTCAGGATGTTTCTAAACGTGAGGTATTGAAGCAGGCTTTGTTGGATGTAGGTTTGAATGCTGAGGAAGGAATGGCTCGATTGGACGATGAGAAAGTGCGCAAGGAAATTAAGGCTACCGAGAATTATTGGAAAGAACTAGGTGTGAATTCGGTTCCCACGATTGTTTTTGACCGTAAAAGTGCGGTTACCGGTGCGCAACCTGTGGATGTTTTCAAACAAGTATTAACCGAGGCACTGAACTCATAGTAATTACCCATTAAAAGTCCATTATACATCAATACTGATGAAATTCAGTTCCACTTAATTTAAACAAATCAACGTGAAAAAATTACTTATTCTATCCGTTCTACTAGCACTATCCGTTTCCTGCAAAGAGGCGGCAGATAAAAATGTGGAGCCTGAAGCAACCACCCATGCAACGGACTCCACCCAACAAGTTATAACCGTTGCCGAATTTAAGGGACAGCAAGTTACCGGCGTCACGGTGACAGAAGCTGGTCGTATTTTTGTCAATTTTCCTCGATGGAGAAAAGGTGTTGCCAACTCTGTCGTTGAGATCAAAGAAGGTGATGTTAGGGAAAGTTATCCCAATGCAACTTGGAACTCTTGGGAAATTGGACAACCTGCGGTTGACGATAAATTTGTAGGCATACAGTCCGTTGTTGCTTTTAAAAACAAACTGTACGTCATAGATACAAGAAGCCAATTATTTGAAAAAGTATTGGATGTACCTCGCGTGTATGTTTTTGACCTTGAGTCTGATACATTGGTAGAAACCTATGTGTTGGACAAAAACAGCTATCATCCTGACTCTTATATGAACGACCTAAGAGTGGATAAAGAGAACAACAAGATCTACTTGACAGACTCAGGTCACGCAGGACTTGTTGCTATAGACCCGAACTCTGGCACATCAAAAAGAATATTGAATGAGCATACATCCACAACGGCAGAAGTTTCATCCTTGACCTTTGATGGGAAGAAATGGGAAAGAACCATTCATTCTGACGGTATTGCTTTAGATACTAAAAACGACAGGCTATTTTATCATGCACTTACGGGATACAGTCTATATTCGATTCCTACCCGTGCATTTGAATTGGAAGACGTAAAGGCTATAGAAAAGATGGTGACATTTGAAGCAACCACAGGAGCACCTGACGGAATGCTTTTTGACGAGGCTGGAAACCTATATTTTGCCGATTTAGAAAATGACAAAATAAATTACCGAAAGCCTGACGGTAGCATTCATACGCTAATTGAGGGAAGCGAAATCAAATGGGCAGATACGTTCAGCATTTATGATGGCTACTTGTATTTTACCAATTCCCGACTTGATGAAGTGACAGGTGACATTTCAGATATGATTTTTAGCCTTAATAAGATCAAACTACCGATAAACTAAACAATTCCAAGACTGCTATTTAGATCACGTATTGAATAATTCTTTACATTGATATAGCCAGTAATTTTGAATAGCTGAAAATCTATTGGCAAGATATTCGTAGCTTTAAATCAATAAACTTTAAAAAAATCTATCATGGGAAAAGGTCAAGACGCAAAAAAGAGTGTAAAAAAAGAACCTCTTAAAACTGCCAAAGAGAAAAAGGCAGAAAAGAAAGCAAAGAAATCTAAGTAGGTTCCTTTCCATAAATCAAATAGCCGCAACAGCCTCAATGCCGTTGCGGTTTTTACGTCTATGGATCCGCTATAAACCTCTAGCTATTTCCAATGGTTCCCTTAAAGCTCCTGATAATGCAGTGAGCTTAATAAATTTCACTTTCAAGGAGCAAAGCGACGATGAAGTTCATACTGAGCGCAGTCGAAGTACGAAAGCGAAATAAACGCCAAGAGATAAAAGATAAATTGAAAATCGAGAGCGTATAAGACATAGTTTATCCTTGGAGTACCATCGGCTTAGATACTGAGGAAGGCCTAGCTCGATTGGATGATGATAAAGCGCGTAAGGACATCAAGGCTACCTAGGATTATTGGAAGGAATTGGGTTTGAATTCAGTTCCCACCATTAATTTTAACCGTAAAAGTGGGGTTACCAGTGCGCAACCAGTGTATATTTTCCAACAAGTACTTACCAAAGCATTAAACCAGCGCTAAATAAATAGTAGTTTTCAATGTGCCAGTTCCTAGTAATTTAACAATGACCCACTAAAAACAAACTTTGCTACACACCATACAAAACGACCAGCTCTCGTGCACCATTAGTTCGAACGGTGCAGAAATACGTTCGTTAAAAGAAAAAAGCAGCGGTAAAGAATACGTCTGGCAAATCGACGATAAAGTTTGGGGCAGCAGCTCGCCAGTATTGTTTCCTGCTATCGGGAAAATCAAAGGCGATAAAATTGTCTATAAAGATCAAGAATATGCCATGTCTAAACATGGGATGATTCGGCATAATGAAGAGCTTGTTTTTGAACAACATAGCACTTCTAAATGTTCGTTTACTTTGTACAGCTCTGCCGAAACTGCGGCGATGTATCCTTATCAATTTACCTTTTCGGTGGTTTATGAGTTGGTGGACAAAAGCCTACACATGACCTATCATATTGAGAACAAGGATACTGTTCCCATGCATTTTGCCTGCGGTGGCCACACGGCTTATGCGTGTCCGTTTACCAATGGTAAAAGGCTGGGAGATTATGTGATTGAGTTTCCCTCGTCAAACCACTTAAAAGCGCAAACCTTAGGTGCTTCTGGATTGTTATCTGACGAATTTAGAACTATCGAGCTCAAAAATTCCACGCTGCCACTTTCAAACAACCTTTTTGATAGAGATGCGTTGATATTGTCCAATAGTGATTTTGAATGGGTACGCTTTCGCGAAAGCGGAAAAATTAAAGGTCTCATCATTAAATTTGAAGGCTATCCACATCTAGCCATCTGGTCAAAACCTGGTGCAGATTTCGTTTGTATCGAGCCATGGTTAGGTTTACCAGATTCAGAAACGGAATCGCTGGATATTACTGAAAAGACCAGCTATAAAACCATCGATTCTAATGGGGTTTTTGAAATTACTATCACTACACTGGTTGAATGATTTGAGATATTGAATTGAGCTATGGATATTCTTTAATAATTTTACGACAAACATTTTTTAATTACCTATCACCAGATGAAGAATATTAACTCATTATTATTTCTAGTGTTGCTCTTTGTAAGTTGCAACGGCGACGATGACAGCAATAATACTATAGAAGATCAAAGATTTAAACTTTTCTTTGAATTTAATGGAACCGGCACTATCGTCGGTGACCAGTCGGGCAAGGTTATCAAACGAATTTTTCCTGATAAAGAAAGTAATTCGTTTGATTTTTATTTAAATCGTGATACGGACAATTTCTATTTCAGATCACCATCAACATCCCAAGATAAATGGAACTTCAGCAAAGCAAATGCTAATGATGTTCTGAACAGTGATTCTTTTAGAACCTCAACAACCACGTTGCCCATTGTCACTTTTGATGGCGAGTTTCTCAGAAAAGCGGTTATCGACAAAGAAGAAAATATCCATGTTCTGGTAAGAGATAAAAACCAGATAGGTTTTGATAGAATTATCTATCGTAAAACGGTTGCTGGCAATGTGGTACAAAGTGTTGATCTTGATGCGACCTATGACATCGATAGTTTTAACTTATCATTTGCGTTTTTAGATCGCAATGAATTATATGTTATTAGGGAAGATTTTGAATTCTACAAGATGCTACGCATTGATTTAAATACGGGAGAAATGAATTACTCAGAACTACCATTGAACTTAAAAATAGGAAGAATGGTAGCCTCTGATAGCGACGTTTATCTTATCTCCAGAAATCCGGATAACTCGTGGTATAATCTTGAGGGAAATCAAGTTTTAAGAACGACAACTAATTTGAGTAGAGCATCAATAGGATATGACACGAAAGACGAGCGTTTTGAGTACATTTTGTTGGGTGATCGTCGCAATGAGGTTGGTACCATCGACTTATCAACTGGTGTGGTAGAATTTTCATTTGTGACACTGGACGCTGGAAGTCATGACTCTGACCTTTTCTTTTTTGACAGGTAAACGTAATAGGTTCATAAATTTCACAGTAGGCTTGTTCTTAGTGTGACGTTATTACCCGGTTTTTTGCACTTTACAATCTCAACATCTCCTCAAGACGCTCGCGATCTATCCCGAAGAAAATTTTAATATTTTTGCAGGCTAATTAAACCACCCTATGGCCTCCGGATTCTTTGCATTACTAGACGACATCGCAGTACTTATGGATGATGTCGCTGCCATGAGCAAAATCGCAACCAAGAAAACAGCAGGAATACTAGGTGACGACCTTGCAGTAAATGCAGAGAAAGCCTCTGGATTTGTTTCTTCCCGAGAAATCCCGGTACTCTGGGCCATTACCAAAGGCTCTTTTCTTAATAAGGTGATTATCCTGCCTATTGCGTTTCTATTGAGCGCCTTTGCCCCTATTGTCGTTACGATTATTCTAGTGTTGGGCGGGATCTACCTAGCCTTTGAAGGGGCTGAAAAGATCTATGAATGGATCTTCCCACACGCACATCCCGATACGAACATCCCCTCCATTGAATTAACCGAAGAGGAAATCCTTGCGCAGGAAAAGGATAAGATCAAGGCAGCGATTATCACTGACTTCATACTGTCCATTGAAATTGTCATTATCGCCTTAGGTACTGTTTTAGGAGAACCTATTCTCAACCAAATCGTCGTGGTCACCATTGTCGCCATCATTGCTACCATAGGTGTTTACGGCATTGTTGCGGGTATTGTTCGCATGGATGATCTAGGTTTCAGATTGATCAAGTCCAGCAGGAAGGAAAAGAGTTTGAAAAAATCCATCGGGACTTTTCTGGTGGCAGCCTTGCCAAAGATTGTCAAGGGGTTATCCATAATAGGTACGATTGCGTTGATTCTAGTGGCTGGCGGTATCTTTCTCCATGAGCTGCATTTTATTGTAGAATACCTGGAAGCAGTCCCAGAGATTCTTATTGAGTTCGTGGTGGGTCTCTTGGGCGGTTTTATAGCGCTGGGGTTGTTCAAAGTGTTCCAAACCATTTTTTTTCAAAAAAAAGCGCATTAGATCCCTTGATTTCATTAGCCTTATTAGAGCACATGACAGTGTTAGTACCATCGCATGCCTAAAGCATCCAGATGCCTAGGCTTAAAAACAACCATCGTGGGGTATAGGTTTTGCGGATAATGCTTAAATTTAATCCAGTAAAACCCTAAAATATTTATCATGGCAAAAGGTCAAGACTCCAAAAAAAACGTAAAAAAGGAACCGGCGAAAACATTGAAAGAGAAAAAAGCAGAAAAGAAGCTGAAAAAATCCAAATAGCCGGTCTTAGGTAATCAAAAACTTATTTTAACTAAGATGTCAAAAACCCCAGCTTTTCTCCATAATGCTGGGATTTTACATCTAAGTAATGGCATCCACCTACTTTCACTCACTTCAAATAAATATACATGGCCATAGATGTTACTTTTTTGATCCCGCTAGCTCTTCTTCTATTACGTATAATAGTTGCCATCGTATTTTTCTCCAGTGGTAAGAGCCATGCTACACACCCTGTGGAGCGAGGGAAAAGTGTTGGTCTATCTCCTGCCCTAACCCGAGTGTTGGGGATAGTAGAGGTCATCGCGGCCTTTTCACTGGCCCTGGGCATTCTTCCACAGGTAGGAGCTGTTTTGGTCATCTTGACCATGCTGGGAGCGATGCAAAAAAAGATATTCGTTTGGAAAACTGGATTTTATGCCGATGAAGGCTACGGTTGGCACTACGATTTAATGCTCCTCCTTGCTGCCTTAGTCATATTTACCACCAATGGAGGCAGTTATATTATTATCTGATTTACATTGCAACTCGCTGCATTGATCTGTGCTTCTAGACATGCTGTGGTGTGGTTTTTAAGTAACTATCCTACATAAACATGGCCTGTCTTGATCAACGGTTAAGCCATTGATCCACTAGTTCTTTTTGGAAAAAAGCGGGTTCCACTTTAGGCGATTATGCCCTTAAATTTTAAGCTTTATTTGATGTCTATAATTTTGACTGCTACTGGATATTTTTCATATTTATTCTATTGGAAATAAGGTTCCTCTAAAGAGGTGTGCCCCTTGTAGCTATCATAAAGGCAAGGATCTCATGGATGTAAGGATTAAAAAAAAATCAAAATATAGATTGTTATGATGACCATTATTGTAGTGATTATTGTTTCAGGCGCATTGATTATAGGTGCCCTATGGGGTATTTATGGAAAGCTGTCCAAAAAAACAGAAGGCTTTCTTGTAGCCATGGCCGGTGGTGCTCTACTGGTTTCTGCCCTACTTGAATTGATCAATCCCGCCCTAGAAAAAAACTCGATACCCATCACCTTGGGCATTGTTTTTCTAGGATCCATCACCTTTACCTTACTGGATTATTTAGTGAAGAAAAAATGGGGATCTGGTAGCGGTGGCGGTTTACTCGCCGCCATCACACTGGATGGGATTCCAGAAAACCTAGCCCTAGGTGTAGCTTTGATAGGTGCTTCTCCCATTTCGGTCGCGGCCTTGTCTGGTTCCATCCTATTATCCAACCTGCCGGAAGCCGCGGGTGGCGCAAAAGAAATGGCCGAGGATGATCATTCAAAAAAGAAGGTTCTTTGGCTTTGGATTGGTACGGCCGCCCTACTGTCTGCAGCGGCCTTGTTGGGTAATTATTTACTGGCAGATGTGTCTGATGAATACCTCAATTACATTAAGAGCTTTGCAGGTGGCGCCGTCGTCGCTTCCCTAGCACTGGAGGTTTTCCCTAAATCGTTTAAAAAGGACAAGTACTGGACTGGACTAGCTGTAACTATTGGGCTAGTACTGGCGCTCTACCTAGATACCTTAGGCAAGTAGAGGGGATATACCCTCCCGTAAACCCACTTATGGTTACCTTATTTTGATACGACACCCTTTCTAGGCCTGGAAGAAAAATATGCTCTGCTCACCTACAACCTAACCTCTAAAGAAGTCCAGAGATGCTTAAAACGAAGGCATGGATTGTACCTTTGCTTACCGTAAAAAGAGATCCGGACAGGATAAGCCCTACCCGTATTGATTTACAAGCACATGAAGGAAAAAAGAATTATGAAAGACCATCACCTATTGAAGTATATAAAAGATGTATTGGATCATAAACCAGCAGATTGGCTAGGCCTGACCACTCATCGACTGGATATTTATGAAGAGAAGTTTGCAAAAACCCAGTTCTTAGAACAATTTGAAGCTTTATTTAAATCTAACAATTCTGATCCAGCTGCCTTACAGGCATTGCCTACGGCTTATGACTACATCCGGTTGGGTCATCCCTTATCCTGTATTCTGGAGTGGGGTATCGCTCATTTACAGGGCCAGCATTCAGAAAACATCATTAGCTTTTCTTCACAAACGATCCCGGTACTGGCGGTGTTAAGGAAAAATCTATTGAATGGTACAGATACCCAGCTATGTTATAAGGGTGATTTGCCCGCCCACTTTGACGCACAAGTGATCAAAGACGTCTATGGATACTCGTTCAAGCTTCAACAAGTTGCTAGCGTGGAAGAAGTCCCTGATTTTGACGGCACTACCATTTATATGTCAACACACGATCAAGTGCGCGCTGGCGACCTACATCCTAGAATTGACTTTTACATCCATCGCTATGGAGACCTGGGGAGTGTGCTGATAGTAAACGGTCCTGAAAATGAACCTTATATTGCAGACATACAACACGTGCGCCGCAGGGAGACCATTGCCATGACCCCTGCAAATGCACTGGTGGCCTTGACTTCTCTTGTAGATCAAACTATGCTGGATCCAACACCGGCAGATGTGACCGCAGATAAGGCAAGCGTTGCAGACTCCATCCAGGGGATTACCGGCTCTCCATTAATGCCGCTGGTAGGCTCTAGTGGGCTTTCCATTCAATATGCGATCATGATGGGACTTATTCACGATGCGCTGGAAAACCATCCAGGAAAGGCCATTAAGTTTATTGTCCCTCCTAATTGTTATGGAGGGACTAACGACCAGGCTAGACGCGTGGCGGCAACACTGGAAAATGTAGAGGTAGTCGATCTGCCCGTTGATGGCGATAACGACATGGTTTCCAGTGTGGATAGGGTTTTGGATAAAATGGCGGGTGAGGATGCCGTCCCCTATATTATTGCAGAGATCCCGACAAATCCACGGGTGGAAGTTCCAGACCTGGAGGCTTTAAAGAATACGCTTTCGCGAAAGCGAACCACCGCAAATGGTTCTCCCGCCATTGATCCTGTGTTTATTCTTGATCAAACCTTCTGTCCCAACTATGAGTTTTTAGGAGAGGGTAAAATCCTTTCCAGCGTCCGGACGATCTCTTATGCGAGTGGCTCTAAATTCCCCAGTGGTGGTCAATGTACCGCTGGCTACTGTGTTGGAAACAGTACCACCCAAAAGTTGATGCAAAAGATAGGTACCCATCTCCTACTTTGCGATAACGAGGCAACTGCCTTACAATATGAAATTCTCGCAAGGCAGCTGCCCTCCATGAACCAAAGAATCGCAGATGCGTATAAAAACACCCGTGAGTTTGTCAACTATATCCACGATGTTTTACCAGCTGCCAAAATCAATTTCGTCTCTGACGAGCTGGCAAATCAAGGGTTCACCCCATCGGTATTTTCTCTTGACCTTCCTACCAAGGGTGATACACCAGAAGAAAAGGAAACCTATAAACGGGCCCTCAACCTTAAATTGATCAATTTGATGATTACAGAAATTCCTAGCGAGAGCAAATTTTGCGTGAGTTATGGTCAGTTAAAAGGTTGTTACTGGACCATACCGGCTACCTCTACCCAGGGAACGACTAAGGAAGGCGATAAGGATTACATCGTGCGCGCCTCCCTATCCCCTAATCTGGATCTGGAACGTCATAAAAAAGTCTTTTTAGAATTTGTGAAAAGTCTCTAGTAAAGTTGTTGCGTATTTGTAGATGATCAAAGAAATGAATGCTGTGAATGGCCTATCCTTAATTTGCATTAGCGTGAGGGTAGCTGTGCTGTAAAATCACTATAAAAACCTGAGTTTGGATTTTTTTTCTAAGCTTGGAACGAGACAAAGGGGCTGTACAAATCAACTAATGCGTGGCATATCCCTAGGCGTATTAGAACAATTTGAGCAGATTTTCGTGCAACTTATTGAATTCCAACCTAACTTGATTCTTGAGGTGTTTTTTATGGTCTACTCATTTGCATACCGACATACCGTATTGAACTACGATCCACTCGTCCAATACTTACCGCCCCAAAGCATTAGATTTACCTCTGGGTAAAGTAGAAAACTTCTTTTGAAGTATTGCTCTTGACTGAAACAATTATCTATTTGGAAGAATTAAAAGAACCGCTATGGATCAAAAATAGGAACTATAGTTCCTTCCAGTAACATCTCCAAAAAACATATTCATAAGGTTCTGCTGTTTTTCAACCCTCTCTCCTTGAATTTATTGGTACCTCTTTGGTCAGAACCTTTCTCCTATATTTGATGGTTCGAAAAGAATGATAAAAAAGCTAGCTCCAACTATGACTTTTGTATAGCTGTTCGCTCCTGTTCAAAAGGATAACAATATCAGACCGTGACAGAAGAGGTAAATCTTAGAAGAATTCGAATAAGTAAACATCTAGCAAAATAAGTAATTAGGGGATGTAATATTCCGGAAGCAATTTCATAAAAAGTGAATTGATGAAAATTAAAAAACTGAGAGGACACCAGCGTATTTTTAAGAATATAGAAGATTGGAAAAATGATAGTCATAAATTAGATCTAGACCGGCTACAAAAAAACCAACGGGATTATGAAAAAGTGTGGGTACGACCCTTTGGTGAAATTTCGATTTCTGGTGCCACCATCCCAAAACCCAGGAGAAAGGCACGCCAATTAATTTTAGAAAGCCTGATTGAAATTTTTAATAGTTGGGAATCCACACTAAAAGGACTGGGGGAAGATTATTATTTAGCCCTTTGGCTTAATGAACCGCATATAGAAAACTCGCAAGTGGTCTGTGCGATAGGTGACTTTTTGCACTTTTATGATGTCACTTATTACCGCCCTGAGAACCAACAAAAAATGCCGACTCAAAATTACGGGAAGCTAAAAGAGAAGCTGGATACTTTCAGTTGGATCTATGCCATAGACGAGCATAATTTTACAACTGAAGACATCGCTGAAACGGAAGAGGTGTATGCTACTCAAGAAGACTACCGTGCGATGCAAAAATGGTACAAAAAGCAACTGAATAGGGACCCCATAATACGCCAAGAAGAAGGTATTACCCATTACAGAACAAAAAAAGGCAGCGTTTGGATAGGCACTAAAAATGATTAAAATTGCAGCTTAATTCTATTCTATTCAAAAAAAGAATTGTTCAACATTTAGCAGCTGTAGATTGATGAGTTTCAATTTGCAATGAATCCTTATTTTTGATTAAATTATTTTCATGATGCAATATGTCATTCACTACTCCCTCCACTTTGTAGCACCATTTCTCATAGCGATTCTATTTTTTAGAAAAGATTGGAAAAAGGTCTATTTCATATTTCTGGCCACCATGTTGGTAGATCTGGATCATTTAGTAAGCAGTCCCATATTTGCAGCAAATCGATGCAGTATTAATTTTCATCCATTACATACCTATTGGGCGATGTTAATATATATTGCCATGTTGTTTTTCCGCAAGCCGGTTAGGGTCATAGGCATCGCTTTGCTATTTCATATGTTCACGGACTTTATAGACTGTATGATGACGTACGACAGTTGTAAGGAGTGTATGGCTAAGTCTCCTGCATTGGGATTGGTAGAAGCGGTCTATGTGCTATTAGGCCTTTAAATGACGGTACTTGATGTCCTCCTAATGCAACAGCATCGTTTTTCTTCTTGTGAGATCAATATGGCATTCATAGGTTTTATGTGGGGAACCAGCCAGAATATTCCTGATTTAAAGTAGGCTTAGCCTTCTAACTGTAAGGGTATTTGAAACGGCTCCATTTCTTAATGGTCGGAAGCTCTAGGGTACGGTAAAACACTATAGTTAAAGGCATTGATGTATAAAGCATCTGGGGGTAACATTTAGAATATTCCAACAAGCAGGTGGAATGCTCAAAATTTATGTTTTCGAATTCAAATATTTAATCAAGTCGGACTCCCTGTTTATATCCAGTTTTTTATAGATGTTTTTAAAATGAGTTTTGACGGTATGTATGGAGATATAGAGTTCCGCTGCAATTTCTTTTCGGCTCTTACCGTTCACAAATAGTTCTGCAATCTTAAGCTCTGCTTCCGTCAAGTTTTTCAACTGGTGTAAACAGACCTCATCAAAAACAGTCTCCTGTTCGTTGTTCTTGGTACACCTGACGATACCACGCACCCCATTGATAAATAACGGCGACGCATAAACCACACCTGTAGATATGGAGGGGTTCCCACGGGCATCAAACCTTGCATAAGAACTATACTCTACGATGGAGGTGATCTTGCCTGTTACCGCATTTTTAAACCTGTAGTAGATCTCAAAAATGGCATCTTTACGTTGTGAGGTTTCCAGTTGGAGATAAGCCGCTTGCATTTTAGGAAATACCTCCGTCGATAAACACGTAAAATCTTCCTCAACCATAATTTCAGGTAAAATATCCATTCCCATGTCCTGAAAATCAGAGGCTGTTTTTCCCGTGAAATGGCGGCAGCTATCGCTCACATAGGAGTAACTCAATTTATGAAGGTCTATCGCATAACACATGGAATTGCTGTACATGGGACCGTTAGTGATTTCCTTAAATCGTTCTAGAAATTCTTGAAGGCTCTCCTGCAGTTTGCCTTTATTATTTTGCAACAGGTTTTTATGGATCTCAAGAGCAGATTTCATAGGGGTGTATTCTTTGAGCGTACCATAAGGGGACTGGTATAGACTCAAAACTAAGTATTTCAAACTTGAATGATGGAAACTATCGGTAAAATAATTATTTAATAGGATCAAATGTGTCCATCGGTTGAGCAAGTTTACTGAACTTCTGTTCTTATTGATCGTTGTTGACCCGTATCGCTTTCGCGAAAGCGAGCTTAACAGGAGCTTCCCATTATAAAATGAGGCCTCATCACAATGACGAGTGATGTAACAATAGTGATGGTTCTTCATCCACAGGAAATGAGACACAAATCCACAACACAGTTACGCTCTATGCATTCAAATAGGGAAGCCGATGGCAACCGGTATTTTTGATCAAATAACCTTTTACCTTTGCAAGATGAACGAATCCAATAAAAGTCAGCAACAGATCCTAGAAAAATTAGGGATCGAACAGTTAAATGAGATGCAACTGGCAGCAATGGATGCGATAGCCTCGCATGATGAGATCGTTCTTCTTTCCCCTACAGGTACCGGGAAAACACTGGCTTTCTTACTGCCTTTATTGCAATTATTGGATATAAATAGTGACGGGATACAAGCGCTGATCCTTGTTCCATCCCGGGAACTAGCGATTCAAATAGAATCTGTATTGCGGGAAATGGGAAGTGGCTTTAAGGTAAACGCCGTGTATGGAGGTAGATCTGGGTCTGGAGACAAAATTCTTTTAGCAACACCGCCAGCCCTATTGATAGGCACTCCAGGTCGTGTTGCTGATCATTTGAGACGTGGAAATTTTAAAACGGATCAACTCAAAACCCTAGTGCTGGATGAGTTTGACAAATCACTAGAAACAGGATTTGAAAGCGAAATGAAGGAAATCGCAGAGTCGCTGCCGCATTTGAAAAAGAAGGTCTTGACCTCTGCCACACAAAAAGTGGGCATTCCCCCCTTCATGAAAATGAAGCATCCCAAAAGACTCAACTTCATCACGGAAGAGGTAACAAATCTCAAGATCAAAATTGTCGTCTCTCCTACTGAGGATAAGCTGGCTACCTTAAACAGGTTATTAGCTTTTCTTGGCAGCCGTCGTGGGATCCTATTTTGTAATTTCAAGGATACCATTGGTGAGGTAAGCGATTACCTGTACGATAGGGACATAGAACACTCTCTTTTCTATGGCGGACTGGAACAGCTGGATCGCGAGCGTGCCTTGATCAAATTTAGGAATGGAACCCATAGGATCTTGTTAGCGACTGATCTTGCTGCTCGCGGCATCGACGTTCCAGAGCTGGATTTTATCATTCACTTTCAATTGCCCAACAAGCGAGAAGAGTTCATTCATAGAAATGGCCGTACTGCCCGCATGCAAGCCCAGGGAACAGCCTATATCATTAAATACCAACAGGAGGAACTTCCAGACTTTATTGATAATGCTGAGGTGTTGACACTTTCAGAAACCAAAAAAAGCGAACCCAATCAAAAATGGGAAACCCTCTATATTTCTGGTGGGCGAAAAGACAAAATTTCCAAAGGCGATATAGCCGGCCTCTTTTTAAAAATGGGAAACCTACAAAAAGAAGAACTGGGCATTATCGAATTGAAGCAGGATTGTGCATTTGTCGCGGTTCCTTATGAGAAAGCCTTTGAACTTATCAATACACTTAACAACAGCCGAATCAAAAAGCGCAAAGTGCGCATTTCACTTTTAGATCAATAACCTACTACTTATGAGCACCTCCACCCCATCGCCAGATAGCGACGAGATCAAACACCAAGAATTCCTGGTTAATAAAGTTTTCTATGATCTAGAGAATAAAAATGAAGGCCTGGAAGCCGATAAAAACTATTTCTCAGAAAATGACTTTGCTTCCATCCTATTGCGTGCAGAGCATTACGGCATTGGTATCTATCACATGGAAGCCTACCATGAACTTAAATTATACGGTACCGATAACCATGAGGTATACCGCAAAAAGGCTACCCATCCACAATGGTACAAGTCGGCTTTTGGAAAATTCAAACGTGCTCATAAAAATATGTTGTATAGCGCCACTTTTAAGGTTTCTCAAAAATTACTGGACCGTAAGGAAGAGTAATCATTTGCTGTAAATTCATTTATTTATAAAACAACTCCGTTTCCAATCAAATGCTTGGAAGCGGAGTTCCTAATAGAAGGCTCAGAGATTTTAATAATCCTCACTTAGCTGGTCTTTTATACGCTTTGCTTAGAAAGGGTACTCCATTACGTTTTCCCAGTAGGGCAACAATAACGCTCAGGATTAAGGTAATCAACGCCTATAATGCTGCTTTTGCTACTGCTTCCTGTTCATTTTGTTCAAACATCTCTTTTATTTTCTAAATAAGCCTGTGTCTCGCATGGGTTTACCAATTCGTTAACTGAGAAAACTTCTATTTACCTCTATTTTTGTAGGTAGTTTTCATCAAATATTCAGAACATATTATTTTGATTTTTTTGTGCTGGTTAGTGCCATTTGGAAGAAATCTAAAGATGACCCAACATCGCAAAGGTGTGATATCCGAAAAACATAAAGAGTAGGAGCCTTAACTAAAACATCTATGAAAAATATACATTACCTAATATCCCTTTTGTTTGTTCTAGCACTTACTTCTTGTGCTAACAAATCAAAATTTCCAGTTTCTAATGTAGTGCCTGCAGCAGATATTGTTGCTAAAAAAAGTACGGATAATAACGATAATTATACTCTTGAAATTACCGCTGAAAACCTTGCGAGCCCTGAAAGATTGGATCCCGCTGGTAATAATTACAGCGTATGGATAAACACCGTTGACAATGGAATAAAAAACATGGGGCAGATATTGACTAAAAATGCTAAAAAAGCCACATTTAAAGCGGTTACTCCTTATGATTTTGATGAAGTGTTCATTACCGTAGAAGATGAAGGTAACTTAAAGCTGCCTCAAGGAAGAGAGATTTCAAGGACAAAGTTTTAAATATAAGTAAATACCCATTTAACGATAGAAGGCAAGAGTTCCTATTTAGATATAGGAATTCTTGCCTTCTTGCTTTTTTCCATAATCAAAGGATGCCATTCATCACAGTATCCTTGTGCAATTGACCTTTTTCACAAATCATCCTTTAGAATTGATCCAATAACTCATAAATTTAAAATGCGCATCGGCATGATGGGAGAGCATTTGCTGCACGAATGATGGAGCCGTTTTAGATGTACCTGTATAATTTTGAATCTTTGAGAATAGCGCTTTCGCGAAAGCGGACTCTTCATAATCCTCCTGCAAGATTTGAAACCCGTTGTGTTGATACCTTGACCAATGGATAGGATCTGTACGCATATGAACAGCAGCCATTGCGAATTCCATACCTAGTGGATGGATTGCACCCGGAATAATAGCAGTTGAGAACATCGCTTCAGCCGCTACGGGTGTCATTACAGATGGGATCCCATTTTTCATCGCATCAAAAAGTTTTCCCTTAAGTCCCGCTCCATAACGCAGTGGTGCTAGTAGTACTTTGTGTTTGGAGAGAACTTCGTCGACACTCACAGCATGTCCTTTGATATGAAACCCGCTGGACGGGTCGTGCATTTCTAAAACCTCCCTAGGCGCATTAGATCCATAGATATAAAGCTGTGCTTCTGGCAGTTGCTCTTTAATAAACGGCCATAAGGTATGTTTGAGTTGGCGTACCGCATCCAGATTGGGTGCATGTTTAAGGTTGCCTATGGTACAAAAGTCCTTTCGGCTCTCAAATGGTACGGCTCCTGCCCTTCTATTTTCTACTTCCGCTTTTTTGATCAAAAATGGCAGGTATAATAATGATGCAGAGTCGATCTGGAATTGCGTTTGCAACAACTGCATTTCAAAAGTGGAAATAATCAAGCTCACATCTACTCTCAGAATGCTACTGATTTCCCTCACAGCCAGCACGCTTTTAAAACCACTCTCTAAAGACACTGCATTCTCTACCTTATTTTTTCGGGCGTCTCTAAGGAAATGAAGGTCTTCTGTATCCAGAATCTGCAGTGCCTCTGGAACTACCCTCCTGACCCTCCAGCCAAACTGTTCTTCTATCAAAAACCGGTCGTAAAGCACTATATCTGGCATTTCAGTCGCGATCATTTGATCAAAACCATCATCATTCAAGGCAATAGGAATCATAGGAATCGCGCGCTCTTCTAGCGAACTAGAGGAGGTTGACTTGATTTTTGCAGCACTGCAAAACACGACAGCATACTGCTTATCGATAAATAAATCGATAAGCTGCAACATGCGATAACCTGCCGCAGTACGGTGGGGCTCTGGCCAGATGTATCCTATAATCAATAACTTCTGCATTTGACAAAGTTAGTGTACCACGCTGTACATAAGTATCAGATAACAATATACACTTGTCTCGGGATTACGGATAGAAATATTTACTTTAGCAGTCTTAAAAATTGGAGACGTTTACATGGGTAAAATCATTGCAATTGCAAATCAAAAAGGGGGTGTTGGGAAGACAACGACTGCAGTCAACCTCGCAGCATCGCTAGGAGTTCTTGAAAAAAAGGTGTTGATTATAGATGCTGATCCACAAGCAAATGCTTCCTCAGGATTGGGTATCAACGTGGATGAGGTAGAAATGGGAACCTATCAGTTGTTGGAACATACTGCTGCTGCAAAAGACCTTATCGTAGCTACTTCTTCCCCTAACCTGGACATTATTCCAGCCCATATAGACTTGGTCGCCATAGAAATAGAACTGGTCGATGTAGATCAGCGAGAGTATATGATGCGTAAGGCCCTGGCTCCTATCAAGGATGATTACGACTACATCATTATCGACTGTGCTCCCTCTTTAGGGCTGCTTACTCTTAATGCACTTTCTGCCAGTAATAGTGTATTGATCCCCATACAGTGTGAATATTTTGCGCTGGAGGGATTGGGGAAACTTTTGAATACCATCAAAAGTGTCCAGAACATCCACAATAAAGACTTAGATATAGAAGGCCTGTTACTTACCATGTATGACAGCAGGTTGCGACTTTCCAACCAGGTGGTAGAGGAAGTTCAACAGCACTTCCAAGGATTGACCTTTAATACAATCATTCAACGCAATGTGCGTTTGAGTGAAGCACCATCCTATGGTGAAAGCATCATCAATTATGATGCGGCCAGCAAAGGTTCTGAAAATTACCTGAGTCTCGCTAATGAACTAATTCAAAAAAACTCCTGATCACATGGCAAAAGCAACTAAAAAACAGGCCTTAGGTCGTGGATTATCTGCATTGCTCAAGGATCCATCCAATGATATCAATACGGCACAAGATAAAAATGCTGATAAGATCGTAGGGAACGTCATTGACTTACCCCTGGACGACATTGAAATGAACCCATTCCAACCGCGAACCAGCTTTAACGAGGAGTCCTTGCGGGAACTCGCTTCTTCCATCAAGGAACTGGGCGTGATACAACCTATTACCGTTCGCAAGAAAGGCTTTGGGAAATTTGAACTGGTTTCAGGGGAGCGCCGTTGTAGGGCTTCAAAACTATTGGGACTGCAATCCATTCCCGCTTACGTGCGTATCGCTAACGACCAGGAATCGCTGGAAATGGCGCTCGTAGAAAACATCCAGCGTCAAGATCTAGATCCTATTGAGATCGCCCTATCCTACCAACGTTTGATTGAAGAAATTGACCTGACCCAAGAACAACTGAGCGAACGTGTGGGTAAAAGCCGCAGCGCCATTGCAAACTACCTGCGGTTATTAAAACTGGATCCCATTATCCAGACGGGAATGCGCGACAACTTTATTTCCATGGGACACGGTCGGGCCTTGATCACCATTGAAAACCTAGAAGAACAACTCGACATCTATCAAAAGATACTTTCAGAAAGCCTGTCCGTACGAGAAACTGAAGCATTAGTTAAGGGAACTAAGGAGAGTTCGCTTTCGCGAAAGCAGAACACCTCAAAACCACTTCCTTTCTATGTAGCGGCTACTGTAGAAGAGTTAAAGGAACACCTAGGAGCCAAAGTTACTGCCACAGCAAACTCCAAAGGAAAAGGGAAAATAAGTATTCCTTTTCATTCTAAAGAAGATTTGGAACGCATCACGAGCTTGATCAATGGCTAAGGCTTGCCTCTACATATTGCTCCTCATTTGTGGGATTGCGGCAGCCCAAGATCCCACAGATAACATTGTGGTGGATGCGCAAACCAAGCGACTTCTCATTGCACAAGATAGTATAGCCCGTCTCTACGATGCCAACAGACCTTCCAAGGCCGCCTTTTATAGTGCAATTCTACCTGGACTTGGACAAGCCTATAATGGATCCTATTGGAAGATCCCTATATGGAATGGAGGTATTGCGGGTGCTTTATTCGCATATTCCGTCAACGACAAGGAATACGATCGACTGCGTACGGCTTTTCAAACAAGACTCTCGGGAGGTACAGATGATGAATATTCAAATCCCGATGGTACTCCAATCATCACGAATGCTGGCCTAGAACGAGCGCAGCGGGTTTCCCAAAGAAATAAGGATTTAAGCTTATTGATTGCTGCTGCCATCTATGCCGTTCAAATTATCGATGCAAACGTAGATGGCCATCTAAGCCAATTTGATGTGGACAGGGACTTGAGTTTTAAACCTTATTTAGATTACAATCAATCAGCGTCAGGAACCAGTTATGGGTTCGCTTTATCCTTTACATTTTAGAAATGAAAATAGGTCTTTTAGGTTACGGTAAAATGGGTAAGGTGATCGAAAGAATTGCCTTGAATCGCGGTCATGAGATCGTGGCAAAAATAGACCGCTCTAGCGATAAAAAGGACTTGCTCAACGCAGATGTAGTGATTGAATTCACCTCGCCAGAAAGCGTTTTGAATAACCTAAAGTATTGCATTAACAATAACCTTCCAATAATCTGTGGAACAACAGGTTGGAATAGCAGTATAAGAGAAATCTATAGCTTGTTAGAAGCTAAAAATGGAGCCTTAGTACATGCCTCAAACTTCAGTTTAGGAGTCAATATATTCTTTGAGCTCAACAAAAAACTGGCTGCCATGATCCATAGCTTTGAAGCGTATAATGTGCACTTGAAAGAGGTTCATCACACAGAGAAAAAAGATGCTCCCAGCGGTACCGCCATCACGATTGCAGAAGGTATTATGGAGAACACTACATTTACAGATTGGCACCTGGGAACTTCTAATAAAGACTCATCGCTTGGTATAGAAGCCATAAGAGAACATGATGTCAAAGGGACACACCTGGTGGCGTACAATAGCGATGTAGATCAAATAGAAATTAAGCATACCGCTCATAGCAGGGATGGTTTTGCATTAGGAGCCGTCATAGCAGCGGAATGGATACAAGGTAAAAAAGGAGCTTACGGAATGAAAGATGTGTTGGGGTTGTAACAATCGCAAGCATTTAGAAACCAATAAAAGTAGTTAAGAAACAGAATTTAGAAAAGTAAAGAATGAGTTGGACAGGTTGGTTGATTCTATTTATCGTATTGCAAATAGTCCACGGTGCAGGTACCTGGAAGTTTTATAAAACTGCTGGCATAAATCCATGGGTAGCATTCGTGCCCATTTATAACGCCATGACCTTAATGAAAATCATCAATAGGTCGGTCTGGTGGACGGTACTGCTGTTTCTGCCCGTGGTGAACCTGATTATGTTTATCGTTATTTGGGTAGAGCTGTTGCGATCTTTTGGATTCAATCGTGCTCTGGATACGACGCTTGTTATTTTGACTTTCGGTTTGTACCTCTATTACGTTAACTATACACAACCTTTAACCCACATTGAGAATCGATCCCTTAAACCACGAACAGTGGCTGGAGAGTGGACCAGTTCTATATTATTTGCGGTAGTGGCGGCTACCATTGTACATACCTATGTGATGCAGCCGTTCATAATCCCTACTCCTTCCCTAGAAAAAACTCTGTTGACAGGTGATTTCTTATTTGTATCAAAATTTCATTACGGTCCTAGGTTCCCCATGACTCCTATTGCAGCGCCTATGGTACACGATACCATTCCTGTTTTAAAGGTAAAGAGTTATTTGGACCGCCCACAACTTCCCTATTTACGCTTGCCCGGTTTAAGTGACGTGAAGCGCAATGATATTGTGGTATTCAATTGGCCAGTAGATACGGTTAATACGTACCCCTACAATGATGGGGAGTACCATTATAAGCCCATAGATAAGAAATCCAACTATGTAAAACGCTGTGTAGGCGTTCCCGGTGATACGCTTTCTATTATAAAAGGTAGAGTTCACATCAATGGTGAACCTCTTGACCTTCCAGACCGGGCAAAAATCCAACACTCTTACATCTTACAAACAAAAGGTGTGCAGTATACGGAAGAACAAATGCGTGCTTACGGGATCACGGACGGATTCCAACAAGGACAACTGGTTGAAAAGGATGTTCCAGGAATGACCATCAAAGCAGCTACAGAAGAGGCCATCGCAAGAATGGAGGCAGATGGGAACATCGTTAGTAAAGAACAAGTGGTTTTTTCTGATGGTGGTTCACAGCGCTACTTTCCGTATGACGGGATGGTTGCTAACGATTACGATAACTTCAAACCTTTCTTGATTCCTAAAGAAGGAATGACCACTCCTATAACGTTTCAAAACATAGATTTCTACAAGCGCATCATTGAAGTGTATGAAGGCTATGAAATGGGAATATCAAATACCATTGATATACGTGGTAACCGTGTTTTTCTCAACGGCACTCCCTTAACGGAATATACCTTCCTTCAAAATTACTATTGGTTGATGGGAGATAACCGTCACAACAGCGAGGACAGCCGCATCTGGGGATATGTTCCAGAAACCCATGTGGTAGGAAAACCTGTATTTATATGGATGAGCTTGGATCAAACAAAGCCCTTCTTCCAAATGATACGTAGTGAACGTCTGTTTACTACCGTTAATGGTAGTGGCCAGCCTAGATCCTATTTCGTTTACGTTGTAGTGCTATTGATCGCCTATTTCGTGATTCGTAAGATCATGAAAAATAGAAAAGCTAAAAAAGAATAGTGTCTCTCACCCTACATCCCAGTTACTTTATGGATGTAGTTACACTGGCAAGCATTTATAAGGCTTCTAGTGTCGTTATAGATACGAATGACAGCTATGTAAAGCAAACCTATAGAAACCGGTGTATCATCGCTGGGGCAAACGGTACGCTCTCTCTTAACATCCCGATCATCCATCAAGGAAAAGGATCTTCCGTTGCCTATGCGGGTATTGAGATAGATCATTCCCAATCTTGGGCCACCAACCATTTGAAAAGCATTGGCAGCGCCTATAGGAGCAGTCCTTACTTTGAGTATTATGAGGACGATCTAAAAGCTTTGTATGCTGGAATACCTCTCCATTTATCTGATTGGAACTTAAATACCATGAACTGGATCTGTCACTTGCTTCATATAGACACGGACTGGAATCAAGCTACCGCATATACCGAGAGCCCAGAAGCCACCTACCTCATTACCGCCAAAAAAGATTATAGGGAAACCCTTCCTCCCTACATGCAGGTTTTTCAAGAAAAGCAGGGCTTTACCCCACATTTATCGGCACTGGACTTATTGTTCAATCTAGGGCCCAGCACTAGAGATTATTTGAAACAATTGGAACTGCGATCTTGAGCAACCACTTGGATCCATTTGAGGCTTTTTATCAAACCGCCAGTTTCTGGAAGGGGAAACTGGCTGGAATACAGCAATTCCCGTTGTCAAATTTTGATTTTAGCCATAGGTCCTCCATTGATGAATGTCTGGAATTGCCAACGATTCCCACAGGTACGGTTTTAGGAAAGCGTGTAGAAAGCTTTTTCAAGTTTTGTGTGGGCCGAAGCTCCAATTATGAATTGCTCATCGCAAACGAACAAATCTTTCGCGGGAAGGAGACCATAGGTGAAATCGACTTCATTATCCAAGAGAATTCCAGTGGGAGAGTGCTCCATGTAGAACTGGTCTACAAGTTCTATATCTATGAAAAGGGCAAGTCCTTTCAAACGGCCGTTTTGAATCCAGATCAAAATCAAGCCTTGTCTTTTTATGTAGGGCCCAACCGTCGGGACTACTTTATAAAAAAATTCGAACATTTGTCTACCCGGCAATTGCCCTTGTTGCAGGAAACCGAAACTCAGGAACGCTTGATGGAATTGGGGATTCCTATAGATTCCATTCAACAACAAGTCTGCTTTCTAGCGCATGTATTTATACCTCGAGAGTCGTGGCGCGATCACTTTGCCTACCTCAACAAAAAGTGCATTGTGGGGTATTATATGGATGAGTTCGCTTTCGCGAAAGCGGAAACCGACAACACCTACTTCCTTCCCCAGAAAAAGCAATGGCCATTGAAACCTCAACCTTTAGAGCCATTCCTTTCCCATCCAGAAGCCTTAAATCTAGCCAAAGCCAGCTTAAAAAGAGGTTTTGCTCCCCTATTGTGGATGCAATTGCCAGAGGGAACTTTTGAAAGTTTCTTTGTAGTTGCTGCTAGAACCTAAGCAATAGCGGCTTTTAACAAGATGTTTTCATCCATTACCTCTTTGGGTAGTATCTTTAAGAAAAAGAAACATTATGGAACGCAAATTTGAAAGAAAAAAGGAAGACAAGCCCCTAGGGGAAATAGGAGACAGATCTAAACCTAAAGATTTTGATCTAGGAAAAAAGACCATTAACAAAAAGGATAAAGAAAAAGACAAATAAATGAATTACCTGAATTTCAATACAGAAAAGGCAAAAGGCACTTCTAAGGAACTCAACATATTGCTGGCTGATTATCACATGTATTATCAAAAGCTACGCAATTATCACTGGAACATCACAGGACACAACTTCTTTGACCTACACGTCAAGTTTGAAGAAATGTACGACGATGCCGTGCTAAAAATAGATGAGATCGCAGAGCGCATCTTGACCTTAAGGTACCAGCCTACTTCTAACTACAGCGACTATATTAAAATGTCGAGCATCAAGGAAACCAAATCAGATCTAGAGGATACTGAGATGGTAGACAATCTTCTTGATGATCACGGGCTATTGCTCAAACAGATGTCAAAAGTGGTTGAAGTTGCTGGTGAAGCGGAAGATGAAGGAACGATTGACTTGATAGGTGCCTACATACGGGAACTGGAAACTACCAGCTGGATGCTGGATGCCTGGAGAATGAAAAAAGGAAATAAACACAAGGCTATTTAAACGATAGGCTTGTTCAATTACACAGCCATCCCATATGAGGGGTGGCTTTTTTACATTAAAGACATGGTAAAAAACGGTTATTTATGGATTGCGATCCTCTTGATATTAAGTTGTCAGAATTACGGGAATATGGAGCTGTTGGATGAGGTTCCCAGCTCTCTGGACGAAATTAGCGGTATGCAGGTGTTGATTGACAAACACGAAAAACTAACATTCATTGCTTTAAATGACTCGGGTAACGGGCCCTACCTCTATTCTTACGAACAATCTGATGAGGTATACAAACACAAAGTACTGGACGCAAAAAATAAGGATTGGGAAGATCTTGCCCTTTCCAGAAATACGGATGGGAGCTTATCCCAACTTTTTATCGCTGACACTGGGAACAACAATAATGACAGGAAAAGTTTCCAAATCATTAAAATACAAGGAACAGAGTTGAGTAGAAGTTCAGAAAGTCTAGAAAGCACGACCTACCCATTTGTTTATGAGGATATGAATCAAGTGGAAGATGGTAAAGGTATATTTCATGACTGTGAGGCCATTGTAGTTCAAGACGATCAGGTTTTTCTTTTTACCAAAAACAGGAACAAAAAATTTAATGGATATACTACCGTATACAGCCTTAAAATAGACGGGACCTCCACTGTAGCAAAGCTACTTACCCGTATTTATATAGGGGACAAAAGAAGCAATTCACAAATTACCGGCGCAGACATCAATGGGAATCAAGAAATCGCCCTTTTGACTCATGAAAAGGTTATCCTGATAAGCGGTTTTGACAAAGATTTCAGAACGATGAATCAGAAGACCTACAGATTGGGTCACGATTCACAAAAAGAGGCGATAGCTTTTATAAATGATTCTACCCTTTTGATTGCAGATGAGCGTCGAAAAAATACAGGTGGCAATCTCTATAGATTTGAGCTTAACGATTCTTTCTTAGATGTTTCAGAAAAGTAATACCTCCCACGAGTTCTACGACTACCCCCATAATGATCATCCCAGTAGCGCCAAACACTCCAAAATAACCCATTACAATACCAGCAATCACAATGACACTTCCTATGGCGATAAGCAGTATTCCTGATCTAGGATTGAGCATTTCTAGTGTGTTTTAAAATTCTTGAATCTTTGTTTTGACTGTTGCCCAAAGTTCCATCATTTTTAATGAAGCTCCAGCGGCTCTTGAATTATTGTTTAATTTGTTTAGAAATTAAATCCTACCTGAAAACTGAATCGCAGTCCATCCTCTCCATTAAATAGGTTGAATGTGGCACCAATAGCTTCCGCAGAATTGATCCATACACCACCACCATAGTCGTTATGCCATCTTTCACTTCCTTCTTCATCTACCCAGACTCTACCTACATCGCCTCCTGCAAAGATTCCTATTTGTAATGGTACAAATCCGGACTGGAACTCTTTAAAACTATAACGAACATCTGCTGTACCAGCAAAAGAGCTTTCCCCTGAAAAGCGCTGGGTGCGGTAACCGCGTAATCCCGTATTCTGACCCAACTGGGCACTTTGATAGAATTCGAAATCGTCCCCTAGGATCACGTGTGCTTGGGCCAGGGTTCTTAAAACGAGTTTACGGTCCTTTGTAATGGCATTATGAAAGCCCAGCATAGGTTTTAGGTAATAAAAGATATCATTAAACTCCTGCAGGTTTCCTATAATTCCATTATCCAATTCAAAGATCATCCCGCGGGTAGGGTTCAGGGGGTTGTCAAATGAAGAATAGTTATAGGTGGCATTGATGTCCCCATACCATTTGCGTTCAAAAAATTCTGGATCGTCAATAGTAGAGGCATACTCTGCTATAAAACGGTCTGCGTTCTCTTCCACTTCTATACCTCTTACGGTACCTGTTAATCTTAAATTAGAGCCGTATTCACCACGGTATACGGTTCCAGCACCTACCTCATAGGTGCTTAAACGCACCCTATTAAAGTCAAAGTCCAGATCGCTGTCCGGGTTGAAACTTTCATTACTCAACCCAAAGAAGTTTTCCGTAAATGTGGGTCCGGTTAATTCTCCAAATAAGAGGAGGTTTGCTTCTGTAAAAATACCGGCAAATTCTCCTTCATATCCTATAGAGTATCCTTGAGTGGCAAAGAAGTATCCAGCAGTTATTCGATGAACCCTGGTATGCGGATTCCTATTAAATCCATTTACCGTATATACATTCTTCAATCCTAATCTAATCCCATCATCAGGATTAAATCCTATGGCTGGAGTTAGAACACTGGCTGCCTGAATATTTTTCTTGGGATTGTAGAGGTTGACATGATAAGAATCTGTAACACGTTTTGTAGCTCCTTCAAGATCTAAGAATGTATTCTCCTTAGTTTCATGGTCAAACAACGTAATCGCTCTCCCTTCTTCTAAGTCATAGGTGTCATTATTTTGACCGCCTATGATTCTTACCTTGATAGGATTGCCTCCGTTTCCAGTAGCCTTGATAATATCTTTATCATCTAGAGCATAGATCCAGATTTCTTTAGTGTCTGCCCTATCAAAAACACGATCGATCAGTACATCTGCTTTTTTTCCATCTTTGTTGCGGTAAACGCTAACTCTTGTCTTTCCTTTTGCAAAGCGATCAACTTCTATAATATCATCTTTATTCGTTCCAGTGACAATAGCAAGTCTGGCAAGCACGTCGTAATACCGCTCTGCAATTTCAACAATTTTTGACCGGCGCTCTTTCATGCTATTGATGATTTGTTGCGTCGTCTCATGTGGATAAATTTCTGAGGGAAGATTTTTGAAAGCAGATTCTATTTCAGCATCCGTAAGGTTGTCCTGGATGTATTTTGCTTGTGCAATCCACACATCCTTCCCTGATTTTTGAGCAAGGCTGCGGTCTAGGTAGGTGGCCGCTGTATTGAACCATTTGACATTGTCCAAGTTATCATCATAGGTGGCAAATTGTTTTGTTATACCCACCAGAGTCCTGAGCGTTGCAAACACGGCACCATCAAAGTTTGAAAAAACCTGGTCGCGATCTCTAGGTATAGGTTTAAATAGATGATTCCCATCGCTATCCACAAACTCTGCCCATCGCCATTGGTCCTGATGTCTGTCCCAATCACCTATAAGCATATCAAACATGCGCGCCCTCACATAAGAATCCTGATCTATACGATACTTTTCATCTTTATTCAATAGTTCAAAAACGTCTGCTGTACTTTCTATATCATCGGGCTTTCCAAAACTTTCGAGATCTTTTTGATTTTCCTCTGGACGTTCCACTAGCATGTAAAGTTCATCTCCATATTCAAAGTTGTAGTTCCCTAGTGCCTTTTGTTTGGGAACGTAATAGATTTCTGGGTTGGTATGGTAAATACCAAGTGCTTGGGATAACTCTGGGATTACTAGTGAGCCATACGGGTGTGCGGCGGTATAAAAATCGTAGAGTAGATCTTCCGACTTTGTTTCCCGGAAGCTTTCTGCTACGTTCTGGTCCTTGAAAACAGTGGTTTGTAGAAATTGTACCGCGCTTTTCTTCAAGGCGCGTAGGTTATACTCCTTACCTTGCTTATCCACTAATCGCAATGACCTGGTCTGATGACCACCACCTGCTCGTACCACCTTTAAACCTCCCTTAAGCGTATCAAGCAGTGCAACTTTGGCATTAATATCCAGACCATAGAGCTCGCGGTATTTCTTACCCCATAATCCTACAAATACATCTGACTTATCAGTCCTATCATCTTTGTATATGTTCGCTTTCGCGAAAGCGGGAAAATTTTCAGGCAACGAGTCCACATTGTAGACCTTAGTCTCTGGAATCGCTTTTTTTGAATAGAGCAGTTTGTGAGTTCCATTTTCATATCCAAAATATTGAACCCAAGAGCTGCCATCCTTCATGACATCCATGCGGGCAAATCCATTACCACCATAGGAAAATAGTCCATCGTTGCTTAGGGCAACATAACTTGTTTTAGATCCAGAGCCAGAGACAATCTGTCGCACACCATCATTTACAATATATTGCAGGGAATGCTCATGCCCACTGGCAAAGATGATACGCTCAGCCTTTGAGGCAATGGCAAGGGCAGACAAGCGGTCTGCATAACTCTGGTAACGCTTGTTTTGTTTATCCTGGGCGCTTACTCCACCACTGGTGCGTATGAGACTGGCTAGAGAACCCAAAATGGGAACGGGAAAGTTGCTTTGTGAAGGGAAAAGATGCTTGATGGCTGCATACTGACCACCATGCGTTCCATTTGTATAGAGCGGGTGGTGCGTGACTACAAGAATGGTTTTATCTTGATTTTTTTTAAATTGATTTTCCATTTCCAGAAAGAAATCTTCCCGAGTCTTGATCTGGGCACAATCTGCATTGATGGTTGGGATATCGTCCCATTTTTCAAGATACCATTGACTGTCGACGATAATCAATTGGATATTATCGCTAATTTCCTTGCTTTCTATGGGACAGCCTACTTTAGGCTCCCAGATGTCTTTATCGTCTAGCGCTTCCTCGATGTATTTCTTCTCGCGTTCCACATTTACGAGGTTCTCGTAATAGTAATCATGGTTCCCTGGAATGAAGAGGGTCTTTCCTTTGAATTGTTTTGCGACATCAAGTTGGGCGTCTAAGTGGTTTTCTGCAATAGGTCTGAACTCGCTATTCTCATCTGGCATTCCCGTTGGGTAGATATTATCCCCTAAAAACACTAAGTAATCATCTTGCTTGTTTCTTGATACCTTGAGATAGCTTTCTAGGGAAAGTAAACCGTCGCTTTTTCCACCAATGGGAGAATAACCTACATCACCTATTAGGTAGAAACTTTTGATGACTTCAGCATCCGTTGGATAGTCATCCGTTGAATTTTCGTCGTTTTTATATTGAGCTTTATAACTTGCACAACCGGTTAGAATTGAAAGTACAATTAATAAAAGAATGTTATTTTTATTCATTAATGATTTATTCATGGTAATTTTAAGGCTCAAACTCTCTTATGACTGAACTATTGAAAACAACTGACGACTTTGTGTTGCACTTGTTTAAGGAAAAACTGGATGAAATATACGTTTACCACAACTATACTCATACCAAAAGAGTAGTTAAAAGTACTCAGGAAATCATTGACAATTCTGAAATAGATGTTAAAGAGAAGCAGGCCTTATTGCTAGCAGCCTACCTACATGATACCGGGTACATTCATGGTGCTGAGGAACACGAGGAAGCGAGTGCAAACATCGCTAAAGATTTTCTTCAGAAACAAGAGGTAGAAGATCAAACGATCGAGCTGGTCCAGTCACTCATTAGAGCTACAAAGTTTAACGATCAACCGGAAGGAAAATTACAGGAAATCCTGCGTGATGCAGATGCTTCACATTTTGCCAAAGGTTATTATTTTGAAACCAGTGAGCTTCTCAAAAAGGAGCTTTTGATGCGCGGTAAGGAATTTAGCGATAAGGAATGGCGCAAAGAAAATATCCATGTATTCACAGAGAAACATAGGTACTACAGTGATTATGCCGTTAAAAACTGGAACGTCAAAAAGAACGAAAACCTAATGAAGCTTTTCAAGAAAAAGAAGAAAAGCAAAGCTAAATTCAACAAAGAAAAACTTAAAGTAGATCTCAAAAATCAAAGCCCGGAACGCGCGATTCAAACCTTATTCAGAACTACTTTGCGCAATCACATCAAGCTTAGTGATATAGCTGATACCAAAGCAAATATTCTGCTATCTGTCAATGCGATTATCATCTCACTTGCCTTAGCAAACCTGATCCCTAAGCTGGATCAGGTAACTAACAGGCACTTGCTCTACCCTACATTAGTCTTGATTCTATTTTCAGTGGCGAGTATCATTCTCTCTATAGCCTCTACAAGACCCAATGTTACCAGCGGTGAGTTCACTGATGAGCAGGTTGAAAAAAGAGAAGTCAACTTATTGTTCTTTGGAAACTTTCACAAGGTTCCATTTGCGAGGTACGAAAAAGCGTTGATGAGTCTACTTGATGATAAAGAGGAAATTTATCAAAGTCTATTGAAAGACTTATGGTTTCTGGGAGTAGTTCTCAATAGAAAATATAAGCTATTGCGATGGACATATACCATATTCATGATAGGTATTATATCCTCTGTGATTGCGTTTGTGATTGCGTTTACTACTTATGATTATGAGGTTGTTGCAAATGTAATTCCTTAATCAAGTCGTCGTAAGTCAATCTGGTTTCTGAAGCCTCGAAGCCATATAGGATATTGACGCGTATGGCTCTGAGACCTATAACTCCTTGAACGTCTTCCAACTCTAAGTGCTCCACTTGATCTCCTAGGTATTCCTTAAACTGGAGGAAATTAATGTACCGCATGTATTCCCTTTCGTTTTCCTTATTGGTATAGATGATGGAAATAGTGCCTTTTTGTGTAACCCGCTCCTCTGTACCTTTGATGTTTGCCTTATCAATACGTTTTTTGATCACTTCATATCGAGCATTATAGGTGCCGTCAACGTCAAAGCGTTTTTCATCAATTCTATAGCGTATACTCAAAGTACTGTCGAATACCAATATCATGGAAGCGGCATCCAGTTGTGAAGGAAGTTTCTCCTGTATGGAATAAAATTTATCCTCCATTTCTATCATGGTCTGGAGTTGCCACAAACGTAGGTTGTATAAATAAACTACGTTAAAATCCATGTCTTCACGGATGCTCGTACCTATATAGATATTATGCTCCACTCCATCTGTCTTGAACCTTTCAAAGAAGTGGGTGTAGATTTCTTGCGCCTCTGTTTGTTTTCTGTCAATATACCTGGACAAGGCATGGTTGATGGTTTGAACCGCATTATCATAGTTATTGCGCTTTTTGTAAATCACACCGTTCACAGGATCTAACTGTTCTTGATAGGTTACTGTTCTTTCATTTAAATCGTCAGAAAGTGTTTTGATATGATCCATGACTGGATTGATCTCTTCCGTCAATAACTTAATGATTCCTCGTTCAGCATTAGCGTCAATAGGACCCTGGTTTAGTTTTTTATTGTACTCTTCTACTCTAAATGCAATCTGATCATAGATGGGAAGAGGTTCAAAATCTTTTGCAGAAGCGATAATAGAACACACTTTATCTAACTGGCCTGATAAATCTTCTTTGATGGCCGTATTTCTCGCATCGCTACTTCCCACAACATCTATTTGACCGTAAAGCGGGTAAACGTCCTCAAAGCCAATGTCCCTAAAAGTTTCCTCGCGGTCATTCATTCTTGCCTTAAGAATGCGTCTGGCTTCCTTCTCAAATTTCCATTGCACACTTGGGTGTATAGAAGTACACTCAGTTTGAATAATGGCTTTGATCCTATTTTCGTCTTCTTCCGCACCTCTTAGTATGGCAGATTTTATATAATCAATGACGTTCTCAATTTTAGAGGCGTTAAAACTGTTTAGAGCAAATGGGATCTGGCTGCCTAACTCTAGGACTCCGATTAATTTCTTATTTTTTGTTACTGGATATAGGATCGCACTTTTAATTCCTGCCTCCAAAAGATTTCCTGACATGAATTTATTTTCCTGACGCTCATGAAAGTCATTCAAATCAGGAATGATCAGAGGTTTCCTTATATCTATTAATTGCTCATAAGCCTCACTACAAAGGGCATTCACGCAGTTTTTACTATGGCTGGATCCCAAAATATAACTTTTAGAGTCTGTCAAGCTCATTTGCTCGAAAGTTCCTTCATGATTATCAAATGAGGTAAACCCTGCATAGATCTGATCCATATTGAACATTTTTTTAAAAATGTCCTCAATGTTTTCCTGTTGTGCGAGCTTAGAGCCAGGATTATTAAGTAAGACCGTTTTGAGGTCTGAAATGGCCGCGTCAACGGTTACATCTGTAAAGGAAATGATGCCAAATCCTTCAAAATGGTAAGCTCCCTTTGGAAAGCTTTGCTGCCATAACTCTTCGTTATTTGGATCTCTCAGCAACTTATTGATATCCTCATCAGTCAATTCTTGTGTGTCCTCATGTTTAAATACTTCTATAAAGTCAGCATTGTAAGTGACTCTATAGGTACGGGTATTTCCTTTATTATCAGGAATCTCAGAATGCATGACATTACTCATGTCCAGATTCTTGTTATAGCATTTGTTCAAAATTAAGCCGCAGGCCATTCGCAACCTGTCAAATTTTGATTCCTCTAAAAAGTTGAATTCAAAGCCTTCTCCTGCATTGCTCAGAATGTTCTTTAAGCGTTGGGTACAATTGAATAGCTTCGTAGAAAAAGGAATGGTAGCCCCTTTAATTTCATTATTTGTCAAAGACTCTGGAAAAAGCTCTGCTAGCACTAGGTGGATTTGCTCTGAGTAGTTGCTGATATTTTCATCAGTAATATTCGCGACGGGAAATCCTCCTTTTGCTATAGTTTGAAGTAGTGCAGAGTAATACAGCTTTTTAAAGCTGTTGTCTTGATTTTCAATACGCTCTTTGTAGATATTGATCAATTTATCGAACTTTAGTTCGACCTTCACACCTATATCAGAAATCAATTCTTTATTGTCAGCCATAATTTAAAGATACTGTTTACACCAAAGTAACTACCATGACTGTGCCATTTTTGATTTATTTAACCGTGTAAACCTCCTACATTTGCTATAAAAATTATTGATGAAAGTCTCTAACACATTTTTCTGCTTTATATGCTTATGCCTGTTTATGGTATCCTGTAAGTCGGATAACAATACCGTACCGTCGATTGCTGGTGAAACTACAGACATGTATGACGGTCTAAGAATTTATTTGAAAAAAAGCAGCGCAGACGGATCTCAAGTATATATAGATACAGCCATCATAGTGGATAACAAGTTTGATTTCGGCTTTTTGGAACCCTTTCCAACAAGTGAGCAATTAACTCTGGAAATGGACACCGCTCCTGGCATTTTTAACTTTGTTTCAGAAAATGAAGGCATCTACATCAAAGCTTCTAAAGACAGTCTCATGTACAGCGAGATTGAAGGCGGTGTAGATAACGATTTATTTTCGAAGTACCGCAAGATGAGATTGGAGCATGGTATTCGTGTCCAAAAGTTTCAACAAAGTCGCAACCTTGCTTCTGAAAATGGAACTGTTGAAAAAGTGGATGCCCTAAACTCAGACTGGCAAGAAAAAGAAGCCGCATTTAAAGACGCCATGAAAGAATTGATTACAGAAAACCCGAATAGGATTGTGGCACCTATTGCTTTGGAGTTCTTGCTGGGTTATAAGTATGTGGATGAAGTAGAAACAAGAAGTCTTTATAATAAGTTAGGAGATCAGGTCAAGCAAAACGATTTGAGTACCGTGATCGATGAACGTTTGAAAAAAATGGAAGTAACCGCCATTGGGAATAAAGCTCCGTACTTTGAAGGTAAGAGTCCCGATGGCAATATCATCAAATTACCTGAAATTTTAGGTAAGGTAACTCTTGTTGACTTCTGGGCCTCCTGGTGCGGTCCCTGCCGAGTTGAGAACCCGAATATTGTAGCAGCCTATAACAAGTATCATAAAAAGGGGTTCAACATCATCAGTGTTTCACTGGACCAACCAGACGCTCAAGAAGCATGGATCGCAGCGATTGAGAACGATCAAATGGATTGGAATCATATTTCAAGACTCGCCTATTGGAAAGACCCCATTGCTGCACAGTACAATGTCACCGCAATACCTGCCAGCTTCCTGCTGGATGAAAATGGCGTCATCATTGCTAAAGACTTGAGAGGCGATGCGCTCACTAAAAAGTTGGCGCAATTGCTTGATTAAAGTTTGCCCAACTGTTTTAAAACGATTAGGATAATAATGGGGATGAGTAATGCAACCACAATCAAGGTCTGATCAAATATAAGGTTGAAGTCGTAAATTAAAGTCGTCAAGTAACCCGCTACTGCCCCACCAAAATGGGCATCGTGACCTATATTCCCTACCCGATTCTTTATTCCATAAATAGAGTAAATTAAATAACCTATTCCAAAGATGTATCCGGGAATGATTCCATAGATCATCATTTCAGGAAGTAGTAAAATAGCACTGTAGATGATGCCCGCCACCGCACCACTAGCCCCAATGGCACTGTAGTGGTATTCATCCTTATGGAATAGATAGCTTAAAAAGTTGCCTCCCAGCAGACTCACTACATATATGATTATAAATGGAATGGTGCCTAAATAAGCCACCACAATTCCTGCAAAAAAGTACAAGGTCAACATGTTGAACAGTAAGTGTTGAACATCAAGATGAAGAAATCCACTGGAGAAAAATCGATAGGATTCACCTCGCTGAATTCCCAGGATGTTGAATTTATACTGGTCAAAAAAATCGTAGTCTTTAAACCCTTTAAAACTGATGAGACAGGTGATAACGATAATGACTATCGTCACAATATCTATGTCGTAGAACATATAAAAAATCTTAAACGCCAAGATAGTATATTTGTGAAAATTCAAACGATGCAGGCCGTCGCATTTTACCTCGCATATCCCATTATTTGGCTGGTCGCGAGACTTCCTTTCCCAATCATCTATTTTATAAGCGATTGTGTTTATATACTGCTTTATTACATAGTCAGATACCGTCGTGAGGTGATTATTTCAAACTTAAAGAGGGCCTTTCCAGAGTGGACTGATACAGAAATAACGGCTCTTTCAAAGAAAAGTACCCGACACTTCTGCGATATGTTTGTAGAGATGGTCAAATCCACGGGTATCAGCCGTACGGAAGTTAAAAAACGTTTTGTGTGTGACAATGTGGATGAGGTTAACGCTTTCGCGAAAGCGGGACAACCCATTGTAGTCATGCTCGCCCATCAAGCCAGTTACGAGTGGACCATCGCGCTGGACGATTTCCTGAGTTTTAATTCTTACGTGGTTTACAAACCCATTAAGAACCAGTATTTTGATACCTATATCAGAAAAGTGCGCTCAAAATTCGGTTCTGAGCTGGTACCCATGAAAAAGGCATACAGCAAGTTGCGTGAAAGTCAAAAATCTAGCGAAGCTGGACTGTATGCTTTAGTAGCAGATCAGGCCCCTAAGCCGTCCTCTGCTCAATTTTTTACCCAATTTTTTGATCAAACGACCCCTGTATTCATGGGTGCAGAACGTATGGCAAAGCAATATGCCATGCCCGTCTACTTTCTTCAAGTGGAAAAAGTCAAACGCGGTCACTACAAAGCCCATTTTGAAAAAATAACAGCAAATGGAGGCCAGGAACCAGAATGGATGGTCACCGACTCCTTTTTTCAAAAATTAGAACAACAGATAAGACTCCAACCAGAATACTACCTGTGGTCGCATAAACGTTGGAAAACTAAGCCAGAGGACGTTAAGCGTGCTGTTGAGCTATCGCCTCGAGTTCCGCAATAAATCGATCTGCCAATTGGTCTGCCGCCTCTTGACTTCCAGACTCTGTGTAAATCCTGATGATGGGCTCTGTGTTTGATTTGCGCAGGTGGACCCATTCCTTGTCAAAATCTATTTTGACACCGTCAATGGTCGTAAGATCTTCTGACGCATATTTTTTTTCCACGTCTTTCAAGATGGCATCCACGGGCATTCCTGGAGTGAGTTGTACTTTTTTCTTACCCATAAAGTAGGAAGGATAACTGTCCCGTAAATCGCTCACCTTCATCTTCTTCTCAGTCAATAGAGATAGGAAAAGTGCCACACCTACTAGGGCATCACGTCCATAATGGCTGTCAGGATAAATGATCCCTCCATTTCCCTCACCACCTATAACCGCTTTTACCTCTTTCATTTTTGTAACTACGTTTACCTCGCCTACGGCTGCCGCATAATAGGTACCCCCATGCTTTACCGTCACATCGCGCAGGGCCCTGGAAGAGGACAGATTACTAACGGTATCTCCCTTGTTTTTACTCAAAACATAATCTGCACAAGCCACAAGCGTATATTCTTCACCGAACATTTCTCCCTTATCCGTTATAAATGCTAATCTATCTACATCTGGGTCCACGGTAATCCCAAAATCTGCTTTATGCTCCAGGACGGAAGCGCATAGATCGCCCAAATGTTCTTTCAATGGTTCTGGATTATGCGGGAAATGACCTGTGGGGTCACAATACAATTCTACAACCTCGACACCTAATGCTTTACACAATGCGGGAATGGCTATACCGCCGGTGGAATTGACTCCATCCACAACAACCTTGAATTTACCGGCCTTGATGGCATCGATCTGGACTAAGGGTAAGTTGAGCACTTCAACTATGTGTTTATCGATATAGTCAGTTCGCGCAGTTACTTGACCTAGATCATCCACTTCCGCGTAAGCGAAATCTTCTGCTGCTGCTGTATCGAGGATTTTTTGTCCTTCTACTCCATCCAGAAATTCGCCTTTATTGTTGAGCAGTTTAAGTGCATTCCATTCCTTGGGATTATGGCTTGCCGTTAAAATGATGCCGCCGTCTGCATTTTCCAAAGGAACCGCAATTTCCACCGTCGGTGTCGTACTCAAGCCTAAATCTATAACATCACAACCTACGCCAACCAGCGTATTTTGTACCAACGCCTGGATCATCGAGCCGCTTATGCGTGCATCGCGTCCTATAACGACCAGCGGTCGTTCCTTACCCGATGCAGCCTTGATCCATTTCCCGTAGGCACTTGCAAATTTAACGGCGTCCAATGGTGTGAGATTGTCGCCTGGATTACCGCCTATGGTTCCTCGTATTCCTGAAATGGATTTTATAAGTGTCATGTATCTTGTTCATTATATTTACAACAAATGTAGTTTTCTACTGCACCAACCGCAAAGCCTAGACATGAATTATCTCGCTCACATTTTACTATCTGGTAATGATACCGAATTGCGCATAGGCAACTTTATTGCAGACTCTGTACGTGGTAAAAATTTTACCAGGTTTCCTGACCGGGTGGCGCAGGGCATCATGGTGCATAGAAGTATTGACACTTTTACTGATTCTCACCCCATAGTGCGAGAAAGTAAGAATTTGATACGGCCTCAATATGGATTGTGGAGTAGCGTCATTGTTGATTTGTATTACGATCATTTTCTGGCAGCTAACTGGTCTGATTTCCACCGTGCAGATTTAGAAAAATACACCCTGGACTTCTATAAAGATTTAAAGGAATACTGGGAGATCCTACCCCCCAGGATACAACGATTCTATCCCATTATGGTGGAGCATAACTGGATCTATAGCTATAGAACGGTTGAGGGAATGGGCAAAATACTGCATCAAATGAATTTGCGTACCAAAGGGAAAAGCAATATGCAAACTGCTGGCATTGAATTAAAGTTGTATTATGAATTGCTGGAATGGCAGTTCCGAAGGTTTTTTGAGGAGTTACAGGACTATTCTAAGGAGCTGATACTAAAAATGCCACTCGATTGAGTGGCATGTTAGTGGATCATTAATAGATGATCTTATTTATTAGGGATGATCAATTTTTGACCGGGATGGATTAGGTCTGGATTTTTCAATTGGTCAGTATTTGCCTCGAATATCTTCTTATACATCATAGGATCACCATAGTATTTTTTAGCGATTAAGCTTAATGATTCACCCTTTTGCACTTCATGATGGGTGTAAATACTTGTGTCTGCTACTTTAATATCTGCCGTAATATCTGATGGATTTTCCCCTCCTATTTTTTTGATCTCGTCCCACAATCTATCTTTATCGTATTGGTTGTGCGCTGTCCCGCTAATCTCCAATTTGCCATTGTTGACATTGGCATCACCACCTATTATATTCAATTTCTCGCCTAGATCTAAAACGCTTTTATATTTTTCCTTTACCATGATAGTTGTTTTTCGGTTAGTTCTAAAGATAAAGTTTCCAATAGCATCAACCGGTAATTAAATATTAAAGTAGGAATGTTTACTACTGGTGAGTCTCAGTATGGGATGCATCAATGCTGTAAGTATGGGTTACTCCTCACTTTCTTTGATGGTGGTGTATACATTATTTACATCGTCATCTTCCTCCAGCTTTTCCAATAGTTTATCTACATCTTCCTGTTGAGCTTCCGTCAGTTCTTTTTGAACTGTGGGGATATATTCAAACCCAGAACTTAATATTTCCAGTCCCAGTTCTTCCAGGCCATTCTGCATTGCTCCATAATTTTGAAATTCTGCATAGATCATGATACCGTCCACACTATTATCGTCGTCTTCCTCCTTCTCATCTAGGAACAACTCCTCTGCGCCATAATCAATCAATTCCAGTTCCAATTCTTCCAGGTCCTTCCCTGCGGCTGGGATTCTAAAATGGCATTTGTGATCAAACATGAACTCCACAGACCCACTTGTTCCTAGACTACCATCATATTTAGTAAAATAACTGCGCACGTTGGCAACCGTTCTATTGTTATTGTCTGTAGAGGTTTCTACCAGCACAGCAATTCCATGAGGCGCATATCCTTCAAAAAGCACGGTTTCATAATTCTTGGTATCCTTATCACTCGCCTTTTTGATGGCGCGCTCGACATTTGCCTTAGGCATGTTAACAGATTTTGCATTCTGGATGACCGCCCGTAGTTTTGAATTTGAATCTGGGTCTGGCCCACCTTCTTTTACCGCTATAACAATATCTTTTCCTATGCGTGTAAACGCTTTAGACATCGCACTCCATCGTTTCATCTTGCGCGCCTTACGGAATTCAAATGCTCTTCCCATTTCTATTGATTAGTTTAGTGTTGTAAAATTAAGGTTCTACACTCTCACCTGCAACCATAAAAAAACCGCCAGATGGCGGTTTCTATTTATTCTACGATAACGACCAAAGGTTGTATATCGCCCCTGATAGTTTTGTAGAGATTCATTTGTTCTCTAACTAGTATGTCTGCCATTTCATTCCCTTGCTCTACATAAATAGCCTCGAGCAATTCATTTTTCTCCCCTAGACTAATGTTTTGATTGCCCACAATCTCATCGCGTCTAGCGATAAACTCTCCATTTAAAGTCTCCACGGCTAGCAGTTGCTTTTCCGTAAAGGCAAGTTGATCATCCAGCTTGCTGGCTAGCTGTACAGCTTCTTTTTCTTGACGTGGGTTAGGCTTTGGGGCAACATAATTTTGTGCCGCAGCAGCAGTTCCCATAAGTACAACGAGTAATAAAATATATGTTTTCATGTTTTTATTTTCAAGATAAGGACTTGCACCGGGAATCATTCTTAAGGCTTTTCTAAAATTTACGATGCAAAAAACCCCTGCCGTAGCAAGGGTTCTTTGTAATTTGGTTACCACGACAAGTTATTCATCACCCACAATATGTTCAATGGCAGCGGCAAGTTTAAAATCTTTTTCCGTTAGTCCACCTACATCGTGTGTATTGAGGGTAATCTCCAGTGTGTTATACAAATTGTGCCAGTCGGGATGGTGTTCCATCTTTTCCGCCTCCATGGCAATCCTTGTCATTACTGAAAAGGCGTCCATGAAATTATCAAATTCAAAAGTAGTGTGAATGGCATCGTCGTAATAATCCCATCCTTCTATTTTTTCCAGATGTTTTTCAATCTGTGCTTCGGTCAGTTTTTCCATTTCTATTTTTTGTCGCCATCCAGCGCATTCTTGACATTTCTTTTGGCCTCACCGTAAGCCTCTTTGGCTTTACCTTTAGCTTGATCTGCCTTTCCTTCTGCCTCTGTGGACTTATCGTCAGTTAATTTACCATATCCTTCTTTGATCTTACCTTTAGCTTGATCCATTTTTCCTTCTAGCTCTTTGTCGCTCATGATAGTTATATTTAAAAGTTAATACTATAAAGTTACCACGCTTTCGCGAAAGCGAACAAAACAAAATCATAATCTTATTTAAAGAAATGCCAATACATTTGAAATACCTTTACAAGATGAAAGCTTTACTTTTCCTACTTCTCTTCCCTGTCCTTCTATCAGCACAACCCTCTAATGATACCATCCCGCTGCACTTGCGGGAAATTCCTAAACACAATCTATCCATTGATATAGGAATTGCACTATCTAATGGTGATTATAGCGATGTCGCACGTACTGGATTGACCGTAGGCGTAGCATATGATAGCTATTTCTCCAAAATCATAGGGCTATCTCTTGGACTGCGACATGGTTATAATGAGACAGGATTTACCATGCAACCCAATGGACCATCACCACAGAATGAGTCTTTCACGCAAATCACTGCTGGTCTTATTGCAAGTAAGACTTTTAATAGATTCCAGATCGATGCGTTTGCACGGGCTGGAATTGCATTTCTTGATGTAAATGAAGACAATGGATTTGCTAGTGACAATGATGATCGATTCCACTTTATTAATGAAGACACTAAAGATTCCAGTGCGACTCTTGATTTAGGACTTCGATTCAATTATTATTTCCGTCGCAGTGTGCAGTTGTATTTCTCACCGCAATTACAGACGACTCTTGGAAAACCTTTGGTTTACAATACATCATCAGAATTACTAAGTTCAAATCCTGGAGATCTTGTACTGACAAGAAGAGAATCAAACTTGAGCAATCTGCTATTCAACTTAGGCGTCAAGTTTGCCATAGGCCGCACTTACACCAATGGCGAGTTGCGCGATGACAGTGCGCTGGACAATTAACATAGGATTGGTAGCCTTCGTTTTGTTTAGGGTTTATATTTAAAAACTAAACAAAAAACTTTGAAACTCTATCAGATCCACACCAGCCAGAAACTGCCCATCCCCCTGGAGCAGGCTTGGGAATTTTTAACTGACCCTAACAATCTAAAGCTACTCACACCGCCAGAGATGGAAATGACGGTACTTTATGGAACAGAGCGTGGGATGTATCCCGGACAGCTTATTGAATATTCCGTTAAGCCCTTGCCTTTTTTTACGACCAACTGGGTGACGCATATCACACAGGTGGAAGAAAAAAAATATTTTGTGGACGAGCAGATGTATGGACCCTATGCCACCTGGCACCATAAACATTTTGTGAGCGAGATCCCAGGCGGGACTCTCATGGAAGATATCGTTCACTATCGATTGCCACTGGGATTTCTGGGTAAAATGATACAGCCGTTTCTCGTAAAACCTAAGCTGGAGGAGATATTCCGCTTTCGCGAAAGCGCACTTACCAAAAAATTCGGTATTTACACCGCACCAGAAAATCAATCAAATCTAAAACAAGATATACTCAATTAATATGTCCAGAAATATTTTACTTATAGGCGGAAGCCACGGAATTGGAAATGCCATCGTTCAACATTTACACGAGGGAAACAAGGTGTATGTTGCCTCTAGAGAAAATGAAAACTTACCTGATGGTGTCACTCACATCACCTTTGATGCAAGTACAGATTCATTAGATGTAAGCCAATTGCCAGAATCTCTCGATGGATTTGTCTATTGTCCAGGAAGCATCAATCTAAAACCCTTTAAAATGCTCAAGCAAGAGCAGTTTGAGGAAGATATGCAGATCAATTTCTTCTCCTTAATAAAAGTAACTAGAGATGTCTTACCCTTATTGACTAAAGAAGGAACCAGTAGCATTGTATTCTTTTCTACGGTTGCCGTGCAGACGGGAATGCCATTTCATACCAGTGTGGCAGCCGCAAAAGGTGCCATTGAAGGTTTTGCTAAGGCCCTTGCAGCAGAATATGCTCCAACGGTGCGTGTAAACGTGATCGCACCTTCCTTAGTGGACACCCCACTTGCGGGCAGACTATTGAACAACGATGCCAAAAAAGAAAAAATGGGCGAACTACATCCATTGAAACGTGTAGGAACAGCGGAGGATATTGCGGGACTTGCCGTCTACTTATTGGAGCAGAATGCTGGCTGGATGACGGGACAGGTCTTGGGACTTGATGGCGGTAAATCAACCCTAGACTTAGGATAATATGGCAGATAAGGTCAATGTATTTTGGTTTAGGCGGGATTTAAGATTAGATGACAATGTGGGTTTCTTTGAAGCTTTATCGGTTGATTTACCTGTATTACCAATATTCATATTTGATAAGGAAATCCTAGATAAGTTACCTGAAGACGATGCAAGGGTAACTTTTATTTTTGAAGAGTTACAGCGCATGCGCGATCAACTTCAAAAGGAACACGGCAGTTCTATCGCCCTGTATTATGGCCAACCCGAAGATATTTGGAAACAGGTCCTTAAGGATCACGATGTGGATGCCGTGTATACCAACCATGATTATGAGCCTTATGCCCTGCAGCGTGATGCAGCCGTTAAGGAATTACTGGAGGAAAATAAAATCCAATTCCACACCTTTAAAGATCAAGTAATTTTTGAAAAAAGCGAAGTCGTCAAAAATGACGGCGATCCTTATGTGGTTTACACGCCCTACAAGAACAAATGGCTGGAACGGTTTACTGAAGAACACAAGGATGAAGATCACTTGCGGATATATTATACAAATTCTGTAATAAACAACTGCATCCAGAATTCGCGATTGCCTAATCTCTCCTTAAGTGACATGGGTTTTAATAAATCCAGCATCGAGATTCCAGAATACGACGTCACTCCTACTACCATTGAAGAATATGAGAAAACCAGAAACTTTCCCGCGAAGGAAGGAACGACACGATTAGGTGTATATCTGCGGTTTGGTGTAGTGAGTCCACGTAAAATGATTAAAAAAGCAATGCAGTCCAACAATAAAGTATTCCTGTCAGAATTGATCTGGCGCGAGTTCTTCATGCAGATTCTTTATCATTATCCAAAAACAACCGACAAGGCTTTTAGGGCAAAATATGACCGTATTGAATGGCGCAATAACGAGGACGAGTTTGAAAAGTGGAAAACGGGAACCACCGGCTACAAATTGGTAGACGCAGGAATGCGGGAATTAAATACAACAGGTTATATGCACAACCGTGTGCGCATGCTGGTGGCTAGTTTTTTATGCAAACATTTGTTGATCGACTGGCGGTGGGGAGAAACCTATTTTGCCGAGAAGTTATTGGATTATGAACTATCCAGCAACGTGGGCAATTGGCAATGGGCTGCAGGTAGTGGCGTCGATGCTGCGCCGTACTTTAGGATATTTAATCCCATTACCCAAAAGGATAAGTTTGACAAGGACAGAACCTACATCAACGAATTCGTACCAGAACATGATACAGATACATATCCAGAAATGATGGTGGATCATAAAGAAGCAAGAGAAAGGTGTTTGAAAACATATAAAGCCGCTGTATCTTAGTTGCCTAATAATTAAGGTAATGAACCTCAAAGCAGGCTGCAGCATATTCCTAATAATCAGTCTGGTAAGTTGTAAAGAATCTCATCAAGAGACGCTCATCGATTCAGAGACCATGGCGGTGGACGATTTGATGACCGGTTCTTCAGATTTTGAAGATCTGGAAGAAAATAGTACTACGGCAGACTCCAGTCTGGACCTTGATAATAGGAATGATCATGAAGTTGGGGATACAGATTATGAATACCAGTACGATAAATTTGATCCTATAGAGGTGCTCAAACGATTACAACTAGACACCTTATTACAGGAGAGAAAATTAAAAACTTTACTCTCTGCTTCCATCAGGCCAGGGGATTCCTTACGACCATATGATCGTGTCAAGGGTGACGGTCACTTTAATACCTACATGCTATCCAGCCAGGGAGTTGATATTGTGGAATTTTATCATGAAGATGATACAATTACAGATATACAAATTTTAGACGCACTAGCTGTTCCCGATCACATGATACGGCCAGGACTTACCTATGGCGACCTTATTAACACGTACGACAACCCTATTGCCTATGGTAGTGAGATAGAGGCTCGCGTTAACATTACTGTAGACGGTGTTTCCTTTAGAATGGCTACCTCTTATGGCGTCTATGAGCCCATAGATCTAGAGGACGATATTGAAATTCTTCTTATCCAATTTTAATACTACAGACCGTCATTTTTTGGTAGACTACGCATCCTCCGCAATCGTTGTAGTTGGTTCAAATTATTTTATGATAAGCAACTATTATCGCAAACATCTGATTCACAGTTTATTGAATTTTTAATGACAGATCCTATATCCTTCTCTTAGGTCGTGTTTTACAGTTTTGGCACGCAGATTGTTTTACTATAGGTAAGTAAGCGATGATGCTTACTCTTAATACCTAACTATTATGAAAAAGCTCTCTACCCTAATGGCGTTTTTGTTCCTAGGTTTTGGAATAGCGAAGGCTGCGGATGTTGACAATGATGATCGCAACCGCGGTTATGACAACAGCTTTATTTTTACGGAAGGTGGTATCGAGTTTGCTGTTTTCCCTGACGGGCAGTTCGATTTCAATTACCTAGACAATGGACCACAATTAAATGGGAACGTTAATTATAACAACGTCAACATTTCGTTTAATACGGGTTATGACTATGATCCCTATGTGCAATACGATCAGTATGGTGCTGTGATACAAATTGAGAATACTCCTATCTACTACGATTCTTACGGACGAATCATTCAGGCAGGAAATGTCGATATCAATTACCGCAACGGTTATGTGCGTAACATAGGTAACTTATATGTACGTTATAGCCGTCCCGGAGTCATTTTTGGATATTCAGGATATATCAATAACCATAACAGAGTCTATGTTTATAGACCATGGCACAGTTATTATTCCATTCCTGTACTCAATCACGTGGTGGTGTATTCCACTCCCTACCGTGCATATTACAACCCTATTAGGTTCTCCTATAGCTATCATCAACATTATTGGAACAGCCCCACCTATTATAATGGTTCCTTTGGTGATCATCACGCTAGAAGATATTTCTACAGACCTTATGATCATGTGGTTTACAATAGCTACGAACGTGGACACCGCAATTCAAGAGGTCGTGCAGAATCTGTAGGTCATCGAACAGAGGCGTATCGAAACGATATTGCTCAAGGTAGAAATACCATCGCAAGAGATAACTCTTATGCTTCTAACGGTAGAACGGTTTCTAATGTACGCAGTAGTGAGGCACGTACTTATAGTAATAACCGTTCCACAGGAATTGCTGGAAGATCAACTGGTAGTGACTCAAATGCGCGTACCAATGGGATCAATAATGAGAGAAACACAGATGCGAGAAGCTCTGGAAGATCCTCTTCACAACGAGGAACTAACAGTGCAGAGAGAACGATAGAACGTAATGACGATTCTAGATCTAATGGAAGAACCTCAAGTTCTAACCAACGATCCAGTCGATCCAGCGGTGCTGTTCAAACGCAAACAAGGGTGGAACAGCCACAGGCTAGAACGGTAAGCAATAGATCCACTGGCAACAGTAGATCCAGCAGCACTCAAAGAACGGTGGAACCTAGACAGCAAGAAAGAGCCAGTCGTGCTCCAGCTGCACCCCAACGTTCTGCCAGAGAGCAATCTGCACCTCAACGTTCATCCAGACCTGCGGCATCGCCACAGCGAACTACTAGAAAGGTTGAAAAAAGTACCTCCAGTAGATCAAGCTCGGGTCGTTCTTCCTCAGGAAGATCTAGCGGTAGAAGCTCTGGAAGAGGTTAGAATAAAATAGATTTATAGTGAACGTCTGCTTTACCGCAGGCGTTTTCTTTTGTCTAAAAAGCTATGAATAGCATCATTGACCTCCGTGGAAAGTTTGAGGTAATACACAGTTCCACCAAATACAGCAGTGATCAGAAAACTCTTTACCCCAATATTCACAAAAACGTTCCATGGAAATTCCCATGGATAGAAAATACCTACCAGTACCGCTATCAATAGTAAGGTGATGCTCGTCTGCCTTGTCCATGGATGGATCTTTAATTTGAAGTGTACGTAAAACGCTTTCGCGAAAGCGTACACCATAAAAGCCACAGTGGTAGCTATAGCTGCTCCCATCAAACCGTAATCTGGAATAAGCCAAATGTTGAGCGCCCATGCGATGACAGCAAGACCCAGGCCTAGCCATAGCGTGAATTGGTACAGATTAGTATTGTACAGGATCGCGTTGTTACTCCCCAACATATTTTCAGTAAACTTTATCAGACTAATTAAGAAGACCACTGGCATGGCAGCGGCAAAAGCGGGTGGTAATAGGTCATAGAATTGGTTGAGATTACAAAAAATAAGGATCATAATCCATCCAGATACGATAGTAAGGTTGAGTGAGCTGCGTTTATATAGCCATTCCACTTTTTCCATTTTTCCAGCGTTAAAAAAGCCGGCGGTTAATGGATGGATAATCTGAGCCATACCTCTGGATGGAACGGCAATCACCGCAGCAATAAAGCCTGCTACGCCATAATAGCTGATGTTTTTAAGATCCACATATTGATTGAGCATATTCTTGTCCAGGTCGATTAAAGCGGCGCTGACACTTCCTGCAATAATCATTAATGCGGAATACCAAATGAGTTCCTTATAAGCAGCCAATTTATAGATCAAAAAACGCGGTGCATACGTAAACCAGGCGATGATGCCCATTAAAAGCATGCGCAGGAAATAAATGAGAACAAGGCTATTAATAAATTGAATTTGTGAAATCAAATCAAAAGCAACTAGAATTAGAGCGACCGTAGCTGCCAGCCTGTAAAATACCTCTTTGAGAAAATTACCTTCAATTGTTTTGAGGTACACCTTTGTCCAGGCATAGAAAATCTCAAAATAGGCTTGGAATAGAGCGATCCAAAGTATGGGCCACAAAAAATCGCCCGTCAATTGGTTCGTGCTAGAAATAAATGCCTCTATTTTAGATTGAAATAGCAGCACCATTCCAAAAATAGGCAAGCAACCCAGCGCTGGCCATAGCAGTATTTGCGTCAGAAAATTATCTCGTTCTCGATCTGTTTTAAAACTGCTGTAGTATTTTACAACGGTATTGTGCAGCCCAAAGGATAATAATGGAAACAATAAAAAGGAAGTGCTCAATATATAATTCCATAAACCGTAAATCTCCTCGCTCAGATAAGTTGTCGCCAGTAATAGCACATTTACCGCCCCCAAAAGGATTCCAGAGCCGGTGACCACGAGATTCCAACTGCTATGTTTGATCACGATTCCCATTAACGGTCCAGTAATTTCACCAGTTGAGTAGTCAGTTGTTTGCGATGATAACTGGAAATATCTTCTGAATTTCCTATCAACTCCCCTTCCTTATATAGGGAATAGGCTTTCAACAGTTGGGACTTGAGACTGTATCCCTCATAGGTGAAATAACAGCCGGCATTCGTGTCTTCTATTATTTTTTCAATATCAGAGCCTGCAGGCCCTATGGCGATGATGGGCCTTCGGCTGGCGAGGTATTCGAACAATTTTCCAGGAAGAATGGCTCGTGTATTGAGTTCATCGATCTCAATAAGCACTAACACTTGTGAGGAATACATCAGTTCCAATGCCTTGTCGTGGCTTACGTACCCAAAAGTTTGCAGGTAAGTTTCCAAGCCAGCCTCTTTAATGGATTGCAACACATTTTCACTCACATTCCCGGCCAGTTGTAATTGAAAGTCGGCAGCAAAATCTTCATTTTCCTCTACTATGGAACTCAACGTATTCCATAAGTGTTTAGGATCGCGGTCTGCGAGCAGGGTTCCTATGTGACTCATGGTAAATTTTCCAGGAGGTTGGGGCGTGGCATTCGTTTTTAAGTCAAAACCATTGGTAATTACAGTTACCAGCTTATTCGTTTTAGATTCAAATTCTGCCTTTGTAGATGGACTGGTGGTAATGATTTGATCTGCCGTATTTAGCACCTTTTTTTCCAATCGCAGATGCTCTGCGGCAGACGACTTGGTCAGTTTAAGAGATTTGTGGTACCCAATGGTTGTCCATGGGTCTCTAAAATCTGCAATCCATTGGATGTGCGACAGTGACTCGTGTTTCTTAATAAGCAGCCCTATCAAATGAACGGAATGTGGTGGTCCTGTTGTGATGAGGGTTTTCGCTTTCGCGAAAGCGGAATTATCCCTCAATTCCTTTACCACATGATGAACCCAGGAAACACGAGCATCAGGAATAAAGTAATTCCCGCGTATCCACAGCAGCACTTTCTCCAGCAAACCAGGTTTCTTCTTTATGAAACCGCGTTGCAACTTTTTCGTCTTGGCACCAAAAAATTTCTTCAAAAAGCGGGTGGGTTCGTTGATGGGAACCTTAATTAGGGTTATGCCAGTGGGGGTTTCTGATTCCAGAGAATCGTCCGTATTGGGATAGTCTGGATTTTCTGGAATAACAACGTGAATGTCAAAGGTGTCTTTAGGCAAATAGGTAATGAACTTTAACCAGCGTTGTACCCCTGGACCACCTGCTGGTGGCCAGTAATACGTAACGATAAATAGGGTTTCTTTCAATTAGCTTTCTTTTCGAACCCAAAGAGCTACTGATCCCAGAATGAGCAATCCTAGCAAAATATTACTTGCAAGCATGATGGTATTACCCGTCTCGACTACTTCTGGCTCAAAAACGAATTCGATCTCATGCGTACCGGCAGGAACGTTTAATCCTCGCAGGGCATAATTCACCTTAGCTATCGGGACTTCCTTACCGTCTATCGTTGCCTTCCATCCATGTGGGTAATAAGCTTCTGAAAAAACAGCCAAGCCCGCTTGTGAATTTGTAGAGGTATAACTCAATTTTTCTGGTGCCGCGCTTTTAAGTTTAATGGTCGCGGTGCTGTCCTTACCTATCTCCTTGAGTGCTATCAATTCTTTCTGATCCTGCTGGAGGATAGCGGTATGATCAGCATCAAGTTCCGTTAGTGATTTTAGTTCCTCGTTAGCATTTTCTACCGTTATATAATTCTGTACAAACCAGGCAGGTCCTAGGTTTTCCGGATTTTGCAGTGCCTGAACTCCAGATTCATCAGCGATCAATATATACTTAACATTGAACATATTTAGGATTTCACGGTTGCGTTCTGTTACTCCAGGTATCAAGGCGCCGTTGTCTTCTCGCAGGTAGAAGTCTGCAATATCTTCCATACGTTTGGGTTTGGCACCATGATATCCCCCCAAGGACCTGTGAAAATAAGGACTTCTACCTGAGTTGAATGGATCACCCAATAAGTCATAAACCCTGAAAAAACCATCATCCTCGCTTATCATGCGATCTGCAGCGGTTGGTTGAAAAGGCTGGTCATAATCTCTGGCCGACACAAAATTGCTCTGCTCTTGTGGCGTATCCTGGTAGGAGATGAAGTTTTGATCAAAACCAACCAAGTCGATTAAAATAAGTACTGCAAGTCCTGCAATAACAACATTTTCAGAGACCTTGGACTTCATGTAGAGCCACAAAGCAGCAACGATAAGGCCAATAAACAATAAAGATCTTAGCACATCTGCTCGCATGACTTCAAATCGATCCTGACGCAAGGCCTCCACAAATCGAGGTCCCAATTGCTCACTATCGCGGTATGAAGTATCATAAGGACCGGCAAAATCAAACAACTGATTCCCTAACAAGGCCATAATAGCCAAAATAGCTCCCAGACCTAAACCTGCATATTTAAGTGCTTTTATCTTGCTTTCTTTATCCTGAATCTTATTAAAAAACTGGTAAAGTCCAACCACCGCTAGGATGGGAACACATAATTCAATGATAACTTGAATGGAAGTGATCGCCCTAAATTTTGAATAAAGCGGCACGTAATCCACAAAAAATTGGGTCAAGAAATCTAGGTTCTTGCCGTAGGAAAGTAATAATGCGAGAACTGCTGCTGCCGTCGTCCACCATTTCAACCTTCCTTTTAAGAGAAGAAATCCCAACAAGGCCAGGAAGAAAACAGTTATTCCCACATAGGCCGGTGCTTCAACAATAGGTTGTGCACCCCAGTATAATGGTACACTTTGCTGAACGAATTCCAGCGCCTCCGCTTTTGGAGCGCCATAGGTATCCATAATGAACTTTACGGTATTAGCATCTTCATCAGGTCTTGCGCCACTGCCGCCGCCAGCAAATCGAGGAATGATCAAGTTCCAGCTTTCTGCCAGACCATAACTGTATTGGGTGATGTAGTCGTATGCAAGGCCATTGGTGGTTTCCACGCTTTCGCCTTGAGCGTTAATGGTAATTTCTGAAGGACCACGGGTACTTTCCTGGCTGTATTCCTGTGTCGCCAGTAAGTTGCCAGCATTCGTTCCTAATGCCAACACCACAGCGGCAATCATGATACCTACAGATTTGAAGTAATGAGGAAGAATCTTGCGGCGTAGGGCGTCAATAAAATAAGCAATGCCCATTATCACGCAGGCAAAGAGTAAATAATAGGTCATTTGAGGATGGTTTGCCTGAAGCTCTAGCGCCATGGCTACCGCCGTTAGAATGCCACCCCACAAGTATTTTCTTTGGAAAACTAGGATCAAACCACTCAATACTAATGGAAAATAAGCAATGGCATGTGCCTTTGCATTATGTCCTACGCCAAGGATAATCACCAGATATGTCGAAAACCCAAAGGCCAGCGCCCCTAGCAATCCCAACCGCCAGTCTACTCTTAGAACGAGCATCAAGACATAAAAGCTCAGGAAATACAAAAAGAGATAATCTGCAGGTCTGGGAAGAAAACGGATCGCTCTATCCAGCTGGTCGATAAAATCATACTCGTAACGTGCACCCAACTGATAGGTAGGCATCCCACCGAAAACCGAGTCTGTCCAGTAGATCTCCTTACCGGTAGCTTCTCTGGTTTCAATAAGCTGTCGTGCGTTTCCCTTGTATTGAACGATGTCGTTCTGGTAGAGTTTCTTACCGCTTAATACGGGATAGAAATAAGCAGAGGAGGCAATGATGAAAAACAATAACACCGCTAGATGTGGTGCGATTTTTTTGATGGAAATGCGCATTAAAGGGACGAAATGGTTTGAAATTGAAAATTAGTCAATTTCTTCATAGTCGATGTACTCGCCTACCGTTTTCTTGGGATTCTTTTCTGCAGTTGCAGATCGGGAACTGGGCCTGTTTACCTCTGTCTGACCATCGTTGATTGTGGTGTCGTTTGCAGCGTTTTGGCGCTGCTGGAATTGCTTTTGCACCCGTTGCATGGCTTTTCTTCCTGCCCAGCTGATTATGGATTTTCCATAATATTTAAACAAAAGTCTAACGCCTAGATAAACGCCTGCAATAATTAAAATGGCCTGTAGTAATTTCAATAGATTTTATTTTGCCATAAAATTAGGGCGCTACTCGTTTCATACTCTTTAATAAATCTTAAATTTGGTTTTCATTCCTACTTATGAAAGTTTACAAACTAATTGTAGTGACCTGTCTGACTTTGCTTGGTTTTCAGCAACCAGCCTATGCTCAATACACAGAAACCATCAATACCAATAACCCTGGGCAATCCCAAGGAGCCTTTTCAGTGGGTACCGATGTGGTACAGGTAGAAGGATCTGCGCTCTATAGGCATGAAGAGCACCAATTGCTCAACTATGAACGCGACATTACTGGACTGGCTTTTCAAATACGTTACGGATTTTTACTAGAGCAGTTAGAAGTATCCTATTTTGGGACGTTCAATAGTGTCAATCAAACCGTAAATCGAGGGTTCGGCCCTGTGGAGAGTACTTTTTCTAATTTTTCACGCAGTACTTTGGGTGTTAAATACCTGATCTTTGACCCTATCAAGAAATGGGGAGAGCGTGAAGTCAATCTCTATAGCTATAAAGACAATCGCAGGCCCAAGTGGCGCGATGCTGTTCCTGCTGTTTCTGTATTTGCAGGAGCTAACTTTGATTTTAGCGATGTGAATTCATTGATCCCACCTACAGATTCACAAGTTTCCCCAAGACTGGAATTGATTACTCAAAATAATTTGGGCCCCTGGGTTTTTGTCACGAACATCATTGCAGATCGTATAGGCACAGACTTCCCCTCCTATGAAGGGATTTTCACCCTAACACACAGCATTAATAGAAAATGGGCGGCTTTTGGAGAGTTCCAGACCTTGATTTCTGATTTTTATAGCGACGACATCGTTCGTGCCGGTGGTGCGTACCTTCTCAATCGCAACTGGCAGTTGGATGCCAGTGCGGCTGTCAACTTTAAAGACACCCCCAGTTTGTACCAAGTCAATCTGGGAATGAGCTACAGGTTAGACTTTCACAAAGACCCTTTAGTTCCTCAATAATATTCCCCTAGAATAGCATTCATGAGTATTACCGTAAAACGTATTTCAAGTAAAGAGGATATCAAAAAGTTCGTGAAGTTCCCTATGGATCTTTACAAGGATAATCCTTATTTCGTTCCCCCTATTATCAAGGACGAGATGTCCAACTTTGACCCCCAAAAGAATCAAGTATTTAAAAATGCAGATTGCTGGTTGTTTCTCGCTTTTCGCGAAAGCGAACTCGTAGGCCGCGTTGCAGCAATCATCAATTATATAGAAGTGAACGAGCAGCGGAAGCCCAAGATGCGTTTTGGATGGCTGGATATGGTGGATGATATTGAAGTTACCAAAGCGTTACTGACCGAAGTTTCCAAACTAGGTACAGAAAATAAACTGGAGTACATGGAAGGCCCTGTAGGGTTTAATTTAATGGACAAAGCCGGTATGCTTGTAGAAGGCTTTGATGAGGTGGCTACCATGATTGCCTGGTACAACCATCCTTATTATAAAGAACACCTAGAACAATTAGGCTTTGAGAAAGCTGCAGAATGGGTGGAATTCAAATTTATCCCGCCCAACCCTATCCCGGAGCGATTCAATAAGTTTGCAAACCTAGTGGCACAGCGCTATGAACTTACCTCTTTAAAGTTTAAAAAAATAAAGGAAGTAGAGCCTTATATAGACGCCATGTTTGAGTTACTCAATCAGACCTATTCTTCCTTAAGCACTTTTGTACCCATACAGCAACATCAAATAGATACGTATCGCGAGAAATACCTACCCATTCTCAACCCGGATTTTATAGAATGTATAGTGGATACTGATGATAAATTGGTCGCTTTTGCCGTTTCCATGCCTTCCTTTTCTAAAGCGCTTCAAAAGGCCAATGGAAAATTATTCCCATTTGGTTTCTTACATATTTTAAAGGCTAAAAATAAAAACACCCACGCTGGATTTTATTTGATAGGCATTCACCCAAAACTTCAAGGCAAGGGACTTACGGCAATGCTCTTCCGCAACATTACCCAGAATTTTATGGATTATGGGATCGAAACCTGTGAGACAAACCCAGAGTTAGAAGACAATATAGCGGTACAATCTTTATGGAAGGATTACGATCCTATCTTGCATAAACGCAGGCGCACCTATAGAAAAGACCTTTAATTGGAATCATTAGACCCAACCCGTGTATTGTTTGAGGACAACCACCTGATTGCTGTCAACAAGTTCTCTGGAGATCTCGTTCAGGGCGATAAAACCGGTGATGTTATTTTACCAGATCTGATCAAGGAATACCTAGCAGTGAAATACGATAAACCTGGTGCGGTCTATCTAGGTGTTACTCATAGATTGGACCGACCTACATCTGGTGCCGTGGTTTTTGCGCGTACTTCAAAAGCATTGCCGCGCATGAACAAGCTTTTTGCAGACCATGAGACGGAAAAAATATATTGGGCCGTGGTTGAAGGACACGTGGATAAAGAAAAACAGACCTTACAACATTACCTGGTGCGCAATCCCAAACAAAACAAAAGCTACGCCCACGATCATGAGGTACCTAATTCTAAAAAAGCAACCCTGCACTACCAGTTATTGCAGCGAATGGATAACTATAGCTTACTGGAGGTACGATTAGAAACAGGCAGGCACCATCAAATACGTTCCCAATTGAGCAAGGTAGGATACATCATTAAGGGAGATCTTAAATATGGAGCGAGACGCAGTAATAAGGATGCCAGCATCCATTTACATGCAAGATTCTTATCTTTCATACATCCAGTAAGAAATGAACCCGTGCGCATTACCGCACCGGTGCCTATTCATGACCCCATCTGGAAAGCTATAGACAAGAACTTATGACGCCTTCCCAGATTCACCAGCTGCAATCGGATTTTTTCAATTCCCGGATGACCTTTAACATTGACTACCGCATCAACTCGCTCAAAAAGTTGAAGGCTGTTTTACTAAGGGAAGAGCAGGAAATCTACCAGGTTTTAAAGACAGATCTGGGCAAAAGTGAGTTTGAGTCCTTTGTTACAGAATTTCAGGTGGTCATAGGCGAGCTGGATACCTACATCAAGAATACGAGAAAATGGTCAAAGCCCAAGAGTGTTCGTGCAGCACTGCTCAATTTTCCATCAAAGGCCAGGCAATATCCAGAACCTTATGGAAAAGCCTTGATTATTTCGCCGTGGAACTATCCCTTTCAGTTGGCATTAGGGCCATTAGTAGGTGCCGTTGCGGCTGGAAATACTGTGACATTGAAGCCTAGTGAGTTTTCTAAGACAACCAGTGATTTGCTAAAGCGTGTCTGTGAAGAAAGTTTTGAACCCGGCCATGTGGCAGTGGTTCTGGGTGATGGTGAGGTGGCACAGCAGTTGACGGCACTTAAATGGGATTACCTATTTTTTACGGGAAGTCCAGCAATAGGAAAGAAAATTTACCAGGCTGCTGCAGAGCACTTGACACCGGTAACGCTGGAATTGGGCGGTAAAAATCCCGCCGTAGTGCATCAAAGTGCAAACCTTGAGGTTTGTTCAAAACGCATTGTATGGGCAAAATTCCTGAACAGCGGCCAGACCTGCATCGCTCCAGATTACTTGCTGGTGCATGAATCGGTTAAAGAAAAGTTGGTAGAGCTATTAAAAAAGGAGATTACTACTTTTTTTGGCGAAAACCCGCAGGAATCTGAGGATTACCCGCGCATTATAGGAGAGAAACATTTTGATGGTTTGATGGAATTGCTGCAGGACGTGAATGTCATCGTGGGCGGCAACAACGATAAAGCAGCGCTGTACATCGCCCCTACTCTAGTTAACGAGCCAGCGCGCGAGGACGATATCATGCAAAATGAGATTTTTGGACCTTTACTCCCTATTATTAGTTATTCTGACAAAGCAGATATAGAAAAATGGATCTCCAGTTATGACAAGCCCTTGGGCGCTTATGTCTATTCGAACGATACTGATTTTTCCAGCTGGTTTATAGCGCAGTTCTCCTTCGGCGGCGGTGCTGTGAACGACAGCATGGTGCAGTTCTTGAATGAAAAATTGCCTTTTGGCGGCGTAGGAACCAGCGGTATAGGCAGCTACCATGGCAAAAAGACCTTTGATACCTTTAGCCATTATAAAAGTGTAGTGCATCGCGGCACCTGGCTGGATGTGCCCTTGAAGTATCCGCCTTATAATTTACCTATCTCACTGGTCAAGAAAGTATTGAAGTGGATCTAGAATCATGATCTTGCCAACTAGGTATTGATTACACGATTGAAATTAAAAAGGTTAAGTTGGTGTTATTTCGCTTTCGCGAAAGCGAACTTCTCCTATCTTTAAAAGAAAATGCCATGATCAAGGAAGGAACGAAAGTAAAATGGAGCTGGGGCAACGGCACGGCCGAAGGAACAGTGCAATCCACCTTTACCAAATCAGTGACCCGTACCATCAAGGGAACGGAAGTGACGCGGGATGGTGAAAAAGGCAACAAGGCTTTATATATCAAACAAGAGGACGGCGATACGGTACTTAAACTGGAAAGCGAGGTAGAACCTGCCCATTAAAACGAACTTATGAATACTATATTTATACTGGGCAGCATGTCAGAGTTCTTGATTCTATCCGTGATCGTAGCATTGGTTCTTTTTGGGTTTCAACACTATGCAGACCACAGGGATCGAATGGCCATCAAGGTGCGCAGGGATGGAAAACGGGAATATGAGCGCATCTCGAGCCAGCCTGATTTAAGCTTTCCATTGTGGATAAAAATTGTGATATTTATACTAATTGCCAGTGTACTCTTTATGCCGCTGGACTTCATGCTTAACCGATCTTAATTATGGCAGAACTAATCAAACTCTACGAGGAAAAAACCGATCAAAAAGAATTACGCAGAATCGCCAAGGCGATGCGGGAAGGTGCACTGGTCATCTATCCAACGGATACTGTTTATGGTCTGGGCTGTGACATAACCAATAAAGCTGCAGTCGAACGCATAGCGCAAATCAAAGGAGTCAAATCTGATAAGGCAAATTTCTCCTTCATCTGTGATAGTTTAAGTAATCTAAGTGATTATACCAGCCAGATCGATTCTGGAACCTTCAAGTTATTAAAACGCAACCTACCTGGTCCTTATACCTTTATTTTATCCGGAAACAACAACCTTCCCGGAATTTTTAAGAAGAAGAAAACCGTAGGAATACGGGTTCCAGATAATGCCATAGCCGTTGGCCTGGTTAGGGAATTGGGGAATCCCATCATCTCTACGTCCATTAAAGACGATGATGAAGTCTTGGAATACACCACAGACCCCAGCTTGATTGCTGAAAAATGGGACAAGCTTGTAGACATTGTCATCGATGGTGGTTATGGTGGAAATATGGGAAGTACTGTTATTGATCTTACTACTCCAGAGCCTACGTTGATACGTGAGGGAAAAGGAAGTGTAGTTCTTTAAGGGAATTTATTTATCATACTAGCGCCTCTCTTTACAGAGAGGCTTTTTTTTGATGCAAACAAAAAGCTAATTCACATGATTTTAGAAAAAAACAGCAGGTATACTGTTACTTTAAGGGTATAAATTAAAAAACATTAAATGCCTTACTTAGAAAAAACTACTGCAAAAAATAATTCCAACGTTTCCCTATATTATGAGGACTACGGTATGGGCAAACCTATTATTTTAATACACGGATGGCCGCTAAGCGGTGATATGTGGGAGTATCAAGTGCCTGCATTAGTAGATGCAGGTTATCGCGTGATCACCTATGACCGTCGTGGTTTTGGGAAATCATCCAGGCCCTATGATAATTATACCTATGAAAGCATGGCTGAAGACCTCCATGATCTGATAGGTAAACTTAACTTGAAAGAAGTAACCCTTGTGGGCTTTTCCATGGGTGGTGGTGAGCTAGGTAAATATGTAGAGTCTTACGGAACTACTAATTTATCAAAACTGATCTTTATAAGTTCCATTGCTCCGTTTATGTTGAAAACGAAGGATAATCCGGATGGAGTACCAGAGAGCGTATTTGAGGATATGAAAGAAAATGTTCAGAAAGATCGTGCTGGATTCCTTAAAGAATTTGGTAAGAACTTTGTCAACTATGAGGAAAATAAAGACCGTATTTCCCAAGGAATGCTAGATCATAGTTTTAATATCGCCGTTGCTGCCTCTCCAAAAGGTACCCTAGATTGTATTGATGCTTTTGGTAAAACAGACTTAAGAGAGGGAATGAAAAAAATAGACATTCCTACTTTGTTTATTCATGGGGAAGCAGATCAGGTCGTACCACCCGCACCAACTTCCAAACAAGGACATGAAATGGTGAAAAACTCAAAACTAGAGATGTTTAAGGAGGCACCGCATGGTTTATTTTTGACGCACACTGCCCAGTTAAATAAAACCATTCTAGATTTTTTAAAAAAATAAGATAGAAAGTACACGAACTGAAATCCCTTTCGAAAACATGAATTGTTTTGGGAGGGATTTTCTTTGTGCCCACCTGCCGTTACAGATTAATCACCTGTGATATTCCTAAAAGATTCTTTAATTCTTTTAAAGAATCTGCTTTCATCGTATTTTGTAGCAAAACTAACTTAGAATGAAAAATATCGATAAAATTTTTGAAAACAATAAGGAATGGATACAATCAAAACTGAACGAGGACGACCACTATTTTGATAAATTGGCCTCTGGACAAGATCCAGACATTCTTTACATAGGCTGCTCTGACAGTCGCGCAACTGCAGAAGAGATCATGGGACTAGGACCAGGAGAGGTCTTTGTACATAGAAATATAGCAAACATGGCTTCCAACCTGGATTTAACCGCAATGGGAGTGATCAATTATGCAGTCACGCATCTTAAAGTAGACCACGTGGTTGTTTGTGGTCACTACGGCTGTGGTGGTGTTAAGGCAGCGATGCAATCTCAGGATTTGGGGATTCTTAATCCGTATTTGAGAAATATACGCGATGTCTATCGCATGCATAAAGAGGAATTGAATGACATCAAAGATGAAGAAGCCAGGTATAAAAGATTGATTGAGCTAAACGTACAAGAGCAATGTATCAATGTTTTAAAAACCAGTGATGTGCAAATCGCATTTAGAGATCGAGGTATAACTGTTCATGGTTGGGTTTTTGATCTGGCCAGCGGTAAGCTGATTGATTTAAAAATTGACTTTCAAGCCATTTTAAAGGACATTATGGAAATTTACCACTTGGATTAACAAGAGCTTATAAAGCTAAAATCACAACGCCCTACTCTTAAAGTAGGGCGTTTTTATATTCTTAGAAGAACTCCTAGGGTTTTACGGTTGTGTACTTGAGTTGAGTGTTTTTTTTGGAGAAATGACTGCAAGACCCATAGTTGCTAATTCCCTTCCGCTTGTAGTTGTGCCACAAACGAATAAAAATCTTCTTTAAAACGTTCATGAGCGGCGCCTGTCGCAGGACCACTGTATCCCGTATGGATGCGTCTTACGTTGCCTTTTCTATCAATGAAAATAGAAGTTGGGTAGGATAGAATATGATTGAGCATGGGCAGTTTTTCATTGGCCACATCCTTGTCCACCGTGCCGTATTGCGCCAGTAGTATAGGATACGGAATCCCAACAGCAGTTTTTAAGCGGTCGAGGGACTCAAAAGCTTTTTTTGCGGTTGGAGCGTACTCAAATGCTAATGCCACAAATTCTACGTCTTTAGGTTGTTGTTGTTTTAGGTAATCCACATAGAATTTAGTTTCATCAAGACAATTGGGACACCAACTTCCCATGATTTGGACAACAACTACTTTATCCTTGAATTGCGCATCACTTAAAGAAACCATCTTTTCATTGCTGTCCGGGAAACTAAATTCCAACTGGTCATAGTCTTCTTTAAGATACGTCAAATCTAAGGCACTGGGCAGTTGAAAATCTGAATGCACCTTGCCTATAAATGGCTCTTGCCAGTGGTCGCCGCTATAAAATGTTCCAGACATGACTTGGTCTTTTATTGCGGCCTCAAACAAGAAGAGATGAGCGCCATCAAAAGTAGAAAGGTAAAGACTGTCATTTTTATAAGTCCCTTCTAGGTATCGGTAATCTCCCGTGGTCGTTTCAAAAGTTCCAGTTACTTTAGTTCCGTTTTGATGAAAAACTCCTTTAGCTATATATTTTTCGTCTTGACTTTCTGGACTGAATGCGACTTCCCATACTTGATCCAGCACAGGACTCTTAATCGAGTCTTTTTCCGGTTGGGCAAACCTGTGGCTCTTGCCTTTTTCTAATACAAACCCAACTATCCGATCCAAACTTGGTTTGATATAATTCCCTTTGATCAAGCCTTCTTTTACAAACACTCCTGCAAAATAACCTTCAAACACAGGTGGTCTTATGTAAATGGAATCTCCCTTGATTTCTATGTCATCCATCGTTATTTGTTCTTCTGCATTAAATAAGGTTAAGCTTCCCTGTGCATCCACTTTAGTTTGTACGGGTAACTCTTTCCTGCCTTTTTCCTGCAGATTAAACGACAACCTCCAGTCGCCTTCAGTTAAGGATCTGGGTTGCGGATTAGAGCAACTCAAAATGACGAGAATAAATAATAGATAGCTATATTTCATGCAGCAATAATACGTATTTCATGGGTATTGCTATTACCCTAGTAGATAGATAGAATTTATAAGTCCCTATGACGATGAACCACCGCCATTTTTTGATTTACAAGCCCTTTAAAATGGTCAGCCAGTTTATCACTAATGATAGGCATCAAAAAAATAAACGCTTTTTAGGTGAACTAGCTGATTTCCCTAAGGGATGCATGGCAATAGGAAGACTGGATGAAACCAGTGAAGGTCTACTGATCATCACTACAGATGGTAGCTTGAGTCATAGAATTAATAACTCAGAAGCATTCGATAAAGAATATTATGCCTTAGTGGATGGAGATATGACACTAGAAGCTGTTCAAAAGCTAAAAGAAGGTGTAGAAATAAGCGTTAATGGCAAAACTTATTTGACCCAACCCTGTCAGGTCAATAAACTAAATTTAATTCCTGAATTGCCTCCAACCCATCAAAAAATCAGAGACGACAGGCATGGACCCACCAGCTGGGTTTCCATTATACTTAACGAAGGGAAATTTAGACAAGTAAGAAAAATGACCAGTGCCGTGGGTTTTCCTACCTTGAGGTTAGCAAGAGCTAGAATAGCCACATTCAGCTACAAAGGAATGAGATGTGGTGAAGTGAAGGAATTAAGTGAGGAGGAGTTGAAAACGATCAGCTCTTAATGACAATCATGGTAGCTTTTACTCCAGACGCAAGATTCCAAACATTTTTAGAAATAACCTCTCCGTTTTTGTTCATCACCTTGAACTCTGCCGTATTGGGGCCTGAAGAACCTTGGTTTAAGGCTTCAATTTCCAATTTATTAAATCCAGGCTTGAGATTGATCGTAAAGCCTTGAAAGACATTGCGCAAATAAATTCTTTCTACCAGAATTTGCCCGTCCAACCAGACTCGAACTAAATCGCCGTCTTCATATTGATGGTCCCGACATACCATTTCCAACACACTTTCACCTGTACGTATCTCGCCTAGAAACGTATCGCTTCTAAAACCAATGGCATTTCCATTATCCTTAAAAAATTTTTGTTGCTTAAATTGTACTCCTGGGTCTAGTAGATCTGTATCGGTACGCATGCTTACTTCCGGTCGCTCGCTGGTTCTTGAGAAAAATGGCGTGATCTCTTTTTCTTTTTTAGGAAAAAGCAAGGAACCACCTTCTTCTTTTTGTGGCACAGGATTGACCTTTGTATTGGAAGTGCGAGGCGTTTCCTGCGCATTGATACAAATGCTGATTAAAAAAGCGATAAAGAATAACCCTTTTTTCATAATATAAAGGTAGCAAATTTCTTGCCCAACTGTTTTCAAACGAAATAATTAACAGTTTTAAGACCTTCAAAACCCAATCTAGTTGCATGGTGTTTGTAACTATTTCGCTTTCGCGAAAGCGAAATACCTATAAATCCTAGTGCAAAGTCAATTAATTAATGCGCTGAATATGAGCCCCTATTTGTTTGAGGCGGCCATCAATGTTTTGATATCCTCTATCAATCTGCTCAATGTTGTGGATGGTGCTCGTCCCTTCTGCACTTAATGCTGCGATCAAAAGGGAGATCCCTGCGCGTATATCTGGTGAGGTCATGGTAGTCGACTTAAGACTGGATTTGAAATCATGACCTATTACAGTGGCACGGTGGGGATCACATAGAATGATCTTGGCGCCCATGTCAATAAGCTTATCGACAAAAAACAATCGGCTCTCGAACATTTTCTGGTGGATCAATACACTTCCTCTCGCCTGGGCAGCGACTACTAATACAATGCTCAACAAATCTGGCGTGAATCCTGGCCATGGGGCATCTGATATTGTCAATATGGAACCATCGATGTAATTCTGTATCTCATAACCGTCCTTATGAGCCGGGATGTATATATCATCCCCACGACGCTCGATAGTTATTCCCAACTTACGGAAGGTGGTAGGAATCAACCCCAGTTCATCATAAGCGACATTTTTAATAGTCACCTCACTCTTTGTCATGGCCGCTAGTCCTATCCAACTTCCTATCTCTACCATGTCAGGAAGAATACGGTGGTCTGTACCGCTTAGTGCCGTCACCCCTTCAATGGTCAATAGGTTCGAACCTATTCCAGATATTTTTGCACCCATGCGTACCAGCATTTTGCAAAGTTGTTGCAAATAAGGCTCACAAGCCGCATTATAGATGGTGGTAATTCCTTTTGCCATGACCGCTGCCATGACAATGTTGGCCGTTCCTGTTACTGATGCCTCGTCGAGCAACATGTGCGTTCCCCTAAGCTCCTCTGCCTCTACTCCATAAAAATACTCCTCATGGTTATAACGGAATTTTGCTCCCAACTTAATGAACCCTTCAAAATGGGTGTCCAATCTCCTACGACCTATTTTATCACCCCCAGGACGTGGAATAAATCCTTTCCCGAAGCGTGCCAACAATGGCCCAACTAACATAATGGAACCTCTAAGGCCACGACCTAAAATTTTATAATCTTCCGATTGAAGGAAATCCAGATCCACATTATCTGCCTGGAAGGTGTAGCTGCTGGTGCCGTTTTTAGTAACCTTGACACCTAAATGACTAAGAAGGTCAATCAATTTATTAACGTCAATAATATCGGGTACATTATTGATGGTAACTGGTTCTGCAGTCAATAATACAGCACACAATATCTGTAAAGCTTCGTTTTTGGCGCCTTGAGGATGTATATCTCCTTTAAGTGCGTGACCGCCTTCTATTATAAATGTTCCCATAGGATACGAGAGGTTTTAAATATAAAATTAATGTTCTGTTGAGCGAGAAAATAGGCATTTGCTGATAAGTATCAAAAAGTAATCAACAGGACTTGTGTCTTAAAAAAAGTTCTTTATCCCAATCTCCTAATCTACCAACATAAAAAAACAGCCCTGGAGGCTGTCTTTGAATGACATATGGAGCCTACTAATTGCGTCTGCGTCTATTGTTATTATTATTACTGCTGCGTCCACCTTTCTTGGAACGGTTTCTACTGCTATTGTTGTCCGTATTTCTTCGAGTATTGGTATTGCGGTAGATCAAATCCTTAGACTCTAAAAGATCTTCATCCTTTGCTGCTAGATTGATTTGACCATCGCTCAACTCAAATAAATGCTTAAAGATCACAGAATCATCGACAGAATCCTTGTTCCAGTTAAGGAAGGATTTCTTCATGTGATTTGCGATTATAAAAGTAAGTGCTTCCCGCTTTTCCCCTTTTTCCCAGGATGTCGCGACATCAATCATGCTTTTTATGTTGTTCCCGTAAAACCGGTATCTAGGTTTTTTTTGAGGGTAAGGCATTCTAGGTGGATGCGCCTCTAAATCTTCTTTACTAGGCAAGGGATAGGGAGAATCGACGTCTAAGTCAAATTCTGCTATGATGAAAAATTGATCCCAAAGCTTGTGCTGGAAATCAGCCACATCTCTTAGATGCGGGTTCAGATTTCCCATAACACCTATGATGGCATTGGCCATGCGGTTACGCTCTTCTTTGGTTTCAAGGGTTTTACAGTTCTCTACGAGTTTCTGTATATGACGACCGTATTCAGGGATATTGAGCTGATTACGCTCTGTGTTGTATTCTAGGGATGATATCAAAATGTAATGTAATTCTTATTGTGAAGTGTTGCAAAATAAACAAAATGCCTGTAATCTATCTAAATATCTTTGTAAATGAACTAAAGAGGTTATAAGGAGATCACTCCTTCTACAGCAGATACTTCTTTGTATTTTGCTATGACAGCGTCCGGATCTTTCATTTTTACGATGATGGAAAGGCTGGTATATTTACCTTTACTGGACTCTTTAGTAGTAATTACGGCTCCCATATTATCAAATATATTCTCGATTTCTTTGATCTTTTCAGCCTTCGTTGGAACTATAAATTTATACAGGTATTTTGACGGCCACAAACTGGTGTCCGCTAGTTGTAACTTCAGTTTTTCGTAAAATTCTTCTGACTTGGAATCGCTCATAATTAAGATAAGATGTACAAATATAATCATCAGGAAGCGGTCTTACTAGAACTGGATTTAGTTAATTTGTAGTCCATGCAAGTAATACAAAGAATACTATTGATAGGTGGGCCAGGTTCTGGGAAAACTACCTTAATTAAAGCCCTTGAGAATGAAGGACATCAGGTTCACCATGAAGTATCACGAGAAATAACACAAAAAGCACAAGAGAACGGGATCGAGCAGCTTTTTTTAGATGATCCCATGGCATTTAGCAATGAGCTCTTAAAAAAACGCATCCAGCAATTTGAAACCGCTATAGAAGGGGTGCATTTCTACGATCGTGGGATTCCAGATGTCCCAGCATATCACAAGTTTACTAATGACCCTATACCAGAGGAGTATCTGGAAGCTTCGAATCACTATAGGTACGACCATGTGTTTTTTCTCCCGCCCTGGAAGGAAATCTATGAAAGCGATAATGAACGTTATGAAACCTATGAGCAGGCCGTTCAAATAGGACAAGTTCTTACCGATTTTTATGAATCTTTAGACTACCAAGTTATTTGGGTACCTAAATCACCGGTAGACCAAAGATTAGAATTTGTAACAACAACAGCTGGGATTGATTAAAGCTTCAAAGGACATATTACAAAAAGTATATGGTTATCCAGACTTTCTCCCGTTACAGGAGCAGATCATTTCTAATGCATTAGAGGGAAAAAATATCCTAGCACTGCTTCCTACTGGTGGCGGTAAATCCCTTTGTTATCAGATCCCAGGACTGCAAATGGAAGGTATTTGCATTGTAGTTTCTCCACTGGTAGCACTCATAAAAGATCAGGTGGCCAGGCTTCATCATCTAGACATCAAAGCGATAGGCCTTACCGGTGCCGTGCGCTATCAAGACCTGGACGATATTCTGGACAATGCGGTCTACGGTAATTATAAATTCCTGTATATGAGCCCAGAACGTTTGCAACACCCCTTAGTACAGGAGCGTATTACAAAAATGAAAGTCAATCTGATAGCGGTAGATGAAGCACATTGCATCAGCGAGTGGGGACATGATTTTAGACCTGCCTACAGGGAGATTCCTGTAATTAAGTCGCTGGTTCCTAATGTGCCCGTCATGGCACTTACCGCTACCGCCACAAAAAAAGTACAAGAAGACATCATTAGCAATCTCGAGATATCAGACGCCCTGGTTTTTAAGAACAGTTTTAAGCGGGACAATATCTCCTACCGCATTCTAGAAACTCCAGACAAGCGCAAAGCCGCCGTACAGTTCTACACCCATAAACCTGAAAGTTCTATTGCTTACGTACGCAGCAGGAAGAACAGCATCGAATATGCACGTTTATTACAGCAACATTCGATTACCGCTAGTTTCTACCACGGTGGACTGGATCATAAAATGCGTGATACCGCTATGAAGGAATGGATGAATAACTCCTCTACCGTGATCGTGGCAACAAATGCCTTTGGGATGGGAATCGACAAGGCAGATGTGCGCAGCATTATGCATCTACAACTGCCGGACAGCATTGAAAGCTATTATCAGGAGACCGGACGTGCTGGTAGGGATGGAAAGCCCAGTATTGCCCAGTTTATCTACAACATCAATGACCTGAATCACGCCCACAATCAGTTTATTAAAAGCTTGCCTACCATAGATTTCCTTAAAAAGGTCTATCGCAAGCTCAATAATTATTTTCAAATAGCCTTAGGAGAGGGAATGGAGACCAGACAGCATTTTTCCTTTGCAGATTTTAGCCGCACCTATGACTTTAATGGTGTTGCTTGTTACAATGCTTTACTGGCGTTGGATCGATTTAACGTCTTGTCGATGTTGCAAGACGTTAGCGGTAGGACGAGTATACGCTTTCGCGAAAGCGGAAAAACCATCCTCAACTTTACAAAAAACGACCCCATTGCGAGTTCGATCATGCAGTCCTTGATGCGCACCTACGGAAGCAGTGAGCACCAAGACTTAAATATCAACCTGGGACTCATCGCTCTACGCAGCAATACGATGGAAAAACAAGTGATCGCTATATTGGAAAAAATGGCGCAACTGGAATTAATTGAGGCACAATTGACACCTGCAGATACACACATTAGCTTTCTAGTACCACGAGAGGACGATCGAACCATCAACCGATTTGCCAACGAACTAGAACGTCAAAATAAGCTGAAGAAGGAAAAGCTGGAAGCCATGATGCGCCTTGTTCAAAACAGGACTGATTGCCTACAAAATTTCATTTTGGACTATTTTGATGAACCTAAACAAGCGCCTTGTGGAACCTGCTCCAACTGCCTTCCCGTAAGGAAAAAATCCGTCCCACTCAATCAAAACTTACTTTTGCGGGAAGTAGCATCAGCTAAAAGCTTTGAAGAGTTAAAACTAGTTCTGGAAACTGATCACGAACAGTTAACCGCCTCTCTGAAAAAACTGCTGGAATCGAGAAAAATAAAAATTACTAAGGACAACAAATACATCATCCATGAGTAAAGCATTAAAGATCGTTTTTTACGGAACACCAGAATTTGCAACTGGGGTGCTCAAAAAACTAACCGAGTCAGATCATCAAATCGTAGGAGTGGTTACCGCTCCAGACAAGCCAGCCGGTCGTGGGCGCCAATTGCAGCAGAGCCACGTAAAAACCTATGCAGAAAAAAAGGGGCTCAAAGTCCTACAACCTACTAATTTAAAATCAGAGGACTTCCTGAGGGAACTCAAGTCCCTAGAGGCAGATGTGCAAGTAGTGGTTGCCTTCCGCATGTTGCCTGAAGCTGTATGGTCCATGCCGCCTATGGGAACCTTTAACCTTCATGCCAGTCTATTACCAGAATATCGAGGAGCTGCTCCCATTAACTGGGCGGTTATCAATAGAGAAGAGAAAACAGGCGTGACTACCTTCTTTATTGATGAAAAAATAGACACTGGTGCTATCATAGATCAGGTGAGCTGCAATATTGAGGAAGAAGAAACCGTGGGCAGTCTTTATGCAAAATTGATGGAACTGGGGGCGAATTTGAGCTTTAAGACGGTGAATGACATTTCCAACGGGAGTATTACAACCACGGTACAAAAGGAAGCCATGAATTTAAAGGAGGCTCCAAAACTTAATGCGTCAAATACTACTATTGATTTTGATCAAACGGCAGGTGAGGTAGATGCACTGGTAAGAGGTCTTACTCCGTTTCCAACCGCCAAAGCCGTTTTAGAAGATGATGAAACAAAAATGGTCAAGGTTTTTCAAACGCAAATCATACGCAGACCGCATAAAATGATACCTGGAAGTATCGTTGTAGAAAATGGGAAGATCAAAGTGGCCTGCAAAACAGATTTTATAGAGCTTATTGAACTTCAATTACCCAATAAAAAGAGAATGAAAGCATCCGATTTATTAAACGGATTTCAATTCAGCCCGAATGCTAGATTTGGCAAGGCCTAGCGATAAACAGGCACAATTGGTTGGTATTTATTAACAATTGTTCAAGGTTATGAACATTTTTTTCACTTTCTCGCTCTAATCCTTGCGTGCTAGCAGAATCCGTATAAATTTGTTTCCACGTTTTAGTTTAACCAACATTAATTTAAATTTTATTATGAACAAAACAGATTTAATCGAAGGAATGGCAGAATCTGCTGGCATTTCAAAAGCAGCTGCTAAAAAGGCATTGGAATCTTTTCTAGGTAACGTAGAGAAGTCTCTTAAAAAAGGAGATCGTGTATCTCTTGTAGGTTTTGGTTCTTTCTCAGTCTCTAAAAGAGCTGCACGTGAAGGAAGAAACCCACAGACAGGTAAAACCATCAAAATCGCTGCTAAAAAAGTAGTGAAATTCAAAGCAGGAAGTGATTTACAGAAAGCTGTAAATTAATTACACCTCCTCTTAAGATTTAACCCGTTTCAACATGAAACGGGTTTTTTTATTGAAAAAATTTCAATGAAAGATAAATAACTATAGCTTTTTGTTCCTGAACAAAAGTAATTTGTTATGTTTAAACCTAGTCAAGCGCATATGAATACACTAATTCCAGAACGTGGCAAGCTTCTAGTGTCAGAACCCAGCATTATTGGTGATGTATCTTTCTCAAGATCTGTGATCCTATTAACAGAGTTCAATGAGGACGGCATCGTTGGTTTTATCATCAATAAGCCATTAGATTTCACACTCAATGAATTGGTTCCAGAAATCGATCAGAAATTTGAGGTATATGAAGGGGGGCCAGTAAGTCAGGACAATCTTTATTTTCTACACCGCATTCCAGATCTAATTCCCGATTCCCACCTTATCCAAGACGGGATTTATTGGGGTGGAGATTTTCAAACGGTGAGCCAACTGATCAATGAAAACAAGATTAAAACGGAAGATATCAAGTTTTTCTTAGGATATTCCGGCTGGGAACGTGAACAATTGCAACAAGAATTAGATGCTAAATCTTGGGTCGTTACAGATAATGAGGACAGTAGTAAAGTATTATCAGATCAAATGCACGATATCTGGAAACATAAAATGCGAGATTTAGGTGATGGTTACGAGATCTGGTCCAATGCACCAGAAAACCCTAGTTACAACTAAGAAAAGAGTTTCTCATTAAAGAAATCCCTCAATTCACTTCCAGCGGCTTGATCATATTCCTTTTTTCTATACTTAGTGATATTCTTTACTCCTTGTACAACGTTAGTTGAAAACAACTCATCAGCACGTTGAAGTTCAAATGGGGTGATGCTTTCCTCTACAATCGTATAATTGAGCATTCGTTTTAACTGGGCGATAACTTGTTCCCTCATGATGCCGTTCAAACATCCATCCGTTAATGGTGGTGTTTTAATAGATGCTCCAGTCCTCAAAAACACATTTCCAGAAATACTTTCCACCACCATTTTATTCTGGTTCAATAGGAGCATATCATCGTAGTCATTTTCTGTTTTGTAGATACCTGCGAGGATATTCACCGTTTTATTGGTGGTTTTCAAATTACCTAACATCCCCAATGGCAGCAAATGATCTTTGAATAATTCAACCTCATTAATCTCACTAGTTAGGAATGTAGTCTTCAGCTCATTTAACTCCATTGTAAAAGAAATTGTGCTATCGGTTGGGGTATATAGACCACCTGTATTCCTCCAAACGGTTAGACGGATCCTGCCATGCTCGTAATTCTTACCAGAAACTTCATGAAGTCTGGTAATTTGCTCTTCAAAATATTCTGGAGTAAATAATGAAGGGATCTCCATACGCAGCAAGCGCATGCTGGACATCAACCTAAAATAATGGGACTCGTAAAAAATGGCAATGCCTTTATAACATCGAATGGTTTCAAAAACACCGTCGCCAAAGTAGGTCCCACGGTTATTAAAAGGCAGTTGTGCCTTTTCCCTACTCATTAATACATCATTAAATACCACCATAAAAAAAGCCCTGAAATTCAGGGCGCAAATTTAATTCTTATAAAATGGTCTATCGCGAGCCCAGTACTTTTTTTAGCTCACTTATCTGGTTTTCCCAAAACATCTGCTGTTCCTCTACTTCATCTTCATCATCCCCAAAATCTGTGACCATCAAGGAAACATCTTTAGTAATCTCATCTACCTCTATGCGCAGTTCAAAATATTTCTTGGTATCCTCGTCATAATCCCATTGGAATCTTGCGCGCTCCTCACCTATTCGTTTGATGATTTTAGCTTTTTCCTCTGTACCGTCCCAGATAAATCTAAAATACTCACCTCTACTATTGACGTTGTCTGCAAACCATTCTGACATTCCCGACGGTGTCGCTATGTATTGATATAACAAACTTGGTGATACTTGTACTATAAACTCTAACTCAAACTTAATAGGATCTTGCATTGAATTCTTTCTTTGACGGCAATATAATGTAATCCTATGTAGAGTTTAAAATTTATTGAATTAAAATTTTTGCAAGAGAGTATTTGGTGGCGATTACAAATAAAAGTTATATTTGCAGCCGCTTAAACAACCAGCAGTTTAAGTAAAATGGCGTGGTAGCTCAGCTGGTTAGAGCGCAGCACTCATAATGCTGAGGTCGGCGGATCGTGCCCGCCCCACGCTACAAAAACCTTCCAAAATTGGAAGGTTTTTTTATTTCCTGGTAGTTCCACGCTCTATCAAAGAGGTCTTTAGAGTATGAATGCGGGTTACCTTGATTTCCTCTTCATTGTTGATCAGGTTTTTTAACCTGATGAAGGTCTTCTTCCCCAACTCAGCCGCATGCTGGTCGATCACCGTCATTTTGGGAAAGGAGTATTCTGACAGCAAGCCATTTGAATAACAAATAATCTGCAGGTGTTTGGGCACTTCTATACCCAGTTCCTTCGCCTTATTTAAAGTAACGATGCCCGCTAATTGATCCAGCGCAATTACAGATTCGATCCCGTCATATCTCAACGCATCTTCAATACGTTTTTCAAATTGTTGTACATCTGGACTCGTAATGATATTTAATAATACGGTATCATATTCCTTGATTTTACGACGTATGCCTTCTTCACGCAACCTCCCTACACTCAAGTTGCTGATCGTACTGACCACACAAATGTGGCGGTCGCCCTTGTCCACTAAAAATTGAACACTTCTAGCTCCAGACAGGGCATCGTCGTTAATTATTTTATCGCACTCCAGCTCATCTACCACTCGATCAAACATAACCATGGGAATACCGCGATCTATAACCTTTTGTAGATGCTCATAACTCGACTTTACCTGTGTTTCCTCTGCAACGGCAATAATAAACCCATCCACATACTGGTTATTGAGAACATCTAGGTAAGAGGCCTCTTTACTCAATAATTCTTGGGACAAGCAAGTGACAATCTTATAATCACTCTCTGTGGCCATCTCTTCTATTCCAGTCAATGCCTGAGCAAAAAAACCATTGATGATATCAGGAATGACAACAGCTATAATTTTATGAGCCTTTGGATCTTCTATACCCCCTTTATAGCCCATCTGCTTAGCGGTTGCTACAACCAGCTGTTTCGTTTCATCGCTTATCTCTGGACTGTTCTTGAGAGACTTGGAAATGGTAGAAATGGAAAGTCCCAATGCTTCGGCTAGTGCGCTTAATGTGACCTTGTTTTTCTTCACTTGAAATAATTTATATAAAGATAATGGATTTGAAGTTTAACGGGTACTGATTTCGCTTTCGCGAAAGCGAAATACCTACAAAGCATTGTTGCTACACCCATCTCACCAAAATGTTAAGGGATTATGTGATAAACAAACTGATGAATAGATTAAGTACGCTTTTTATCCATAAAAAGCATGTTTTAAGCCTCAACATCATCTGTTTAGTTTTCAAATGTTTTATTTTTATGCTAACTATCCTCCTATTGTATGCGACATATTACGCTAAAGTCTCTCTTAATAGTCCCACTTATAATTCTGGGAAATCTAGCGAGCGCTCAAGAACGGGAAAGTTTGACAGTAGATTTTACAGAGCGTACTAAGGGAAATACTCCCACCCTTCCATGGCCTAAGGCATCAAGCAACAAGATCACCATTACCCATCAGTTGCCTTTGATAGAGGTTTCAACTTTAGTACATGCTACAGAAAAATCAGACACAACAATTACTGCGTCTGATTTTCCATTACTCAATCCTAAAGCCTTACATGAACCAGCGGGTTCCACACGAGAAAATTTCTACTATAACAACATGGAAAATGGTCTCACTGGATGGACAACAGCAGTGGGTACCGGTATGCAATGGGCAATAGGTACGACAGCAGAGAAAGGAGAGGGATCCTATCTTTTCACGGTGCAGTATGGTAATTACCCAAAAGATAGCCGGGCGTATGTGACTACGCCACCCATATCAACTTCTGGTTTTACGGACATTCAACTAAGTATTGATTTTTTAACCTTGTTAAGTGACCTGGAAGATGGTTTAAGAGTGGAGTACAGCGCAGATGATGGCTTAACCTGGGATGTTCTTGGTAGTTCTGAGCCTACTGCAAACGCTACAAACTGGTACAATAATAATACAGTGAGTGCTTTTTCATCTACTTCCTCTGCCTGGACGGGTAATAGTTCTGGAAATTCTTCCTGGATCAGCCGCTTTGAGCAGGCTACACACACTCTACCCGCTTCATTAAATAACAATCCCACCGTTAGGTTCAGGTTTGTGTTTGCCTCTGATAAAAATATCTCGGGAACAGGTGTGTCCATTGACAACCTTATTTTGACTGGTCAGCGCATAACGCCTTTGATACCAGAGAGCGGTCCTGCAAACGTCAAAGATCAATTGACCCTGTGGTTAAGGTCCGGTAATTTATCAATGACTGATGGAGACCCACTGCTTCTTTGGGAAGACGAAGCTTTGGAACATGATGCTTTGGAACCTGCTTCTAGCGCTCCATCCTATACCAACAACAGTGTGGACAACGTGAATTTCAATCCTTCCATTACCTTTAATCGTGCAGCAGGACAACACATGAGAGGCCCAGGCGGATTCAACTCTCAAGACTACTGGGTGGTGGTGCGCAGCGATCTCGATACCTCTACGGGCGATGAGACGATGCTTATAGGCGCAAAATACTCTGTAGACAACCCGTCAAATGATCCATCTGGTGTGGGCTGGGGGCCTGTTTCTGCACGATTCAGCAATGAGGTTCTCGCCCATTGTATTGATCCTATAAGTGAAACGAATGAAGCTTCTGGCAGCTATGGTCGTGCCTTTACAAATACCAGTAGAACCTTTAATGATGTCCGAATCATCAATGTAAAAAATAACTCGACGAATAATTCCACAGAAATTTTCATCAATGGGCGCAAAGTGGATAACACCACTGGTAAAACAACTCAAAGCAATGAAATCTTAAATTTTCAGCAATTCACAAACAAACCTTATTACCTAGGGGTTGGTAGATATACCTTGACTGGGCTTCCCTACGAAAGCCATTTGAGCGGTCAGTTGACAGAAGTTTTTAGTTTTAGAAACAGAAAGTCCTCCAATGAGCAGCAGCGTATTTATACTTATTTATCTATAAAAAATGGAGTTTCCCTTCAAGAGCCGACAACATCCTTGACGGTTGACGACCATCAAGCTACCTGGGATTATATCGACTCTAATGGCGACGTGATTTGGGACTACTCTTCCAATAGTGGGTTTTCCTATGATGTGGCGGCGATTGGTCGGGATGATCTTTATCAACTCCACCAGAAACAGTCCCAGAGTGAAAATTCTACCTCCATTGTAGCCATTGGGCTCAATGAAGTTAAAGATATAGGAACCGCAAACTCAAATGCTTTTGATTTAGATAGAGAATTTATGGTTTGGGGACATAACAATGGTGACCTCACTAAAGCAGTCAATGACATAAGCCATAGTGTAGGCACTGCGATTTCTGTCCCTACACGTATGGAACGAATGAACCGCATCTGGAAAATCAAAGAAAGAACTACTGGGGATATCGGGTTCTTGGAGTTTAGAGTACCCACTAGCGCATTTGCAGGGCTTAGTCCTATCACGGGAGATAAGGAACGAGTACTCATTATTGCTGATGACCCAAATTTCACGGTAAACTTGAGAACAGTTTTCTTTAAAACGTCTGGAGCCTATGAGCGTGTACGTGTAGAGTTGGACGGTACAAAATACTTTTCCTTAGGTGTTGCTGATGTCGTCTATTCTACTCAGGGATTAGAATTTGATGGGGTTGATGATTTTATAGAGGTCATGGACGGGAAAAATATTATTGATAATTTTACCTTAAGCGCTTGGGTTCATTCCCTAGGAACCAATACGAATAGTAACTCCAAAACCATCCTCTCCAAAAGAAATGGCACTAACGATGGGTTCCAATTCGGGATCAGAAATGACAATCGCATCGAGATTTTTTGGCACAATGGATCTGCTCAAACGTTGATATCTAATACGGCCCTAAATAACAACACCTGGCAACACGTCGCCGCTACCTACGACGGTACATGGATCAAACTTTATATTGACGGCGTTTTAGACAACTCCGCCACCCGTACAGCCCCTATAGCTAACGATAACTTTATGGCTATAGGCGCAAGAAAAAGTTCAAAAACAGTTATTAGCGACCTATTTAAAGGAGAAATGGACGAAATACGGGTATGGGATACTGCATTGACTCAAGACCAGTTGAGATACATTATGAACCAGGAAATTAAAGATAACTCTTCTCTTGTAGCCGGCGAGGTCTTGCCTTTAATTGTATCTAAGGATGTTATTAAAGCCGTCGCTTGGAATAAGCTACAGGCCTACTATGACTTGAACAGTTACATAGGCACTGCACTTAATGACCAATCCATTAATAAGAGTCATGGACAAATGGCCTATGAAGATAAATACACCATGAAAAACCAGTCCGCTCCACTTCCTTATATTTCTAAGGTTGACGGGCCATGGGATGTTCCTGCTAGTTGGGAAAATGGGACCATGCTTTTCATTCCTGGCTCTACCAGAGTGATCAATGGTTCTAGTGTCAAGATCAATTGGAATATTGTGAGAACAAAGGATAGTATCGTCATCAATTCCAATGATGTAGAACTTCTAGGCTTAATGGTAGAAAGCGACACCTTAAAGGTTGAGAATAATCACGGGTTAACAGTAACTCATTACCTAAAACTGGATGGTAAAATAGACCTCACAGGCGAATCTCAATTGATACAGAACGATTTGAGCGACCTGGACCCACTAAGCTCAGGTAACCTAGAACGCGATCAACAAGGAACCGGCGATAGGTACAATTATAACTACTGGTCGTCCCCTGTTAGCCTGGTCGATAATACCACCAACAATATAGGATACAGCCTTGCAGCCGTGTTGAAGGACGGTACTGATGAAGACAATCCTCAGGATCTAAATTTCACTTCAAGAAATGTTAAGGATGGAGCTCCAGCTACTGCCACCACCGCGGCTACCATATCCAGTAGATGGCTTTATAAATACACTAATCTAACTTCAGGAGTCTATGCGAACTGGCAGGCGGTTAATAAGGATGATATGTTGAATTCTGGTGAAGCTTTTTCCATGAAAGGAACTGGAGCATCCACAGATCAAAACTATACATTCGTGGGCAAGCCCAATAACGGCGATATGAACCTACCTATAAATGCAGGCAATGATTATCTGGTTGGGAACCCATATCCTAGCGCGATAGACGCACAAGAATTTATAAACGACAATCCAGACTTGGATGGGACTCTTTATTTCTGGGAACATTGGGGAGGCGGCAGTCATAATCTTGTAGAGTATCAAGGTGGCTATGCGCTGTACAATTATTCTGGAGGCATTCCCACTGCCACTAAGGGAACAGCACACCCTCTGGTGAATCAAGATGGTACAGCAAATAAGGTGCCTGGTCGATATGTGCCGGTCTCACAAGGATTTTTTGTTATTGGAAAAAGCAATGGCAGCATCCGGTTTAAAAATACACAGCGGGTTTTTGAAAAAGAATCTGGCGGAGCTAGTGTGTTTGTTTCTGCTCCAGGAAGCAATGCTACGAATACAGCTAGAGATTATAACCCGCAACCCGATGCTAGAACAAAACTCAGATTTGGTTTTGATTCTCCTAACATGATCCATAGACAATTGCTATTGACCGTGGACCCTAATTCAACACTGGGCTATGATCGTGGGTACGACGGGCTGCAATACGACCAGCAAGTTGATGATATGGCCTTTCTTATTTCCAATAAGCAATATGCCATTCAAGGAATAGGAACTATTCAAGACTACACAGAACTACCGTTATACATTAAGCTTAAGGACAACGGTACCATAAAAATAGGATTGGATTTTGTGGAGCACCTAGAGGAAGGTATTCCCGTATATCTAAAAGATGCCAGCACTCAAAAATTGCACAACTTGAGAGAAAGCGCATTTGAAAGCCCATTCCTATTTAAAGGCCAGTACAAAACAAGATTTTCCATTGTTTTTGAAAAACAAGGCACTCTGGGAACCGACACCATTATTGAAAATGATTTCATTAAAGTATTCACTCCTAGAGAGGGATCAGCAATCCATATCAAGGCTCCTTCAGAAATTCAGATAGAGACCGTAACCCTTATCAACATGTTGGGTCAAGAAATTCAAACCTGGAATGTCCGTTCACAAAATGATGAAATCGTCCTGCTTCACAATAATCGGGCAGCTGGAGCTTACATCCTTAAGTTGAATACTATGGACCAAGCCTATACCAGGAAGATCATTTTAGATTAAATAGAAGTTTTCAGCTTAGCCAGCAGGTCTTCAGGAGAAAGAATCTCTTGAAGACCTGTTTTCATTTCCTTCAGCGTCAGTTTTCCAGCCTTGATTTCATTCTCCCCTGCCAGAATCACGTATGGAATTGCGTTCTTATCTGCATAGGTCATCTGCTTTTTCATTTTTCCCGCCTCCGGGTAGAGTTCTGTTTTTATTCCGCTTTCGCGAAAGCGGAACATCCATTCCATACAATAACTCGCCTCCACTTCTCCAAAGTTGATAAACAATACCTGCACGCCCGCCTTTACATTCTCTGGAAAAAGCCCTAATTCTTCCAGTACCAAATAAATGCGATCCAACCCAAAACTGATCCCCACACCACTCATATCTGGCATACCGAAAATCCCAGTAAGATCATCGTATCTACCGCCACCACTAATACTTCCCATAGCAACACCATCAGGAGCAGCGACTTCAAAAATACAGCCGGTGTAATAATTCAAGCCTCTCGCCAGTGTAATATCCAGATCTAGAAGGGTCGTTTTAAGATCTAGATTTGCTAGCTTTTCTTTAATAAATTCCAGCTCTGCAATTCCTTCCAGGCCTATTTTAGATTCTGAAAGCAAGGCCTTCATTTGAGTGATTTTTTCTTCAAAGGCCCCATCAAGTTCAAAGACCGGCTGTAGTTTTTCAATGGCATCTTGATCAATGCCTTTTTCCTGCATTTCCTTCTTTACCTGATCTGCCCCTATTTTATCCAGTTTATCCAGTGCCACGGTAAAGTCAATCAATTTATCCTTTGCCCCTATCATCTGGGCAATCCCAGCCAGCACTTTGCGGTTATTGATCTTGATGGTACAGCCATTCAGTCCCAGGTCTGTATACACATCATCAAAGAGCTTGATGAACTCTACTTCTTGCAGCAAAGAATCACTTCCCACCACATCTGCATCACACTGGGTAAACTCGCGGAATCTCCCTTTCTGTGGGCGATCTGCGCGCCAAACATTTTGTATTTGATATCGCTTAAAAGGGAATGCGATCTCATTCTGGTGCTGCACCACATATCTTGCAAAAGGAACGGTAAGATCATAACGCAGCGCACGATCGCTAATTTGCGAGGTCACTACAGTTTCGTCCTTAGCAGCAAGGGCTTTATCATCTACTTTATTGAGAAAGGCGCCGTTATTTAAAATCTTAAATATCAAGCGATCCCCTTCTTCTCCATACTTTCCTAATAAGGTCTCTGAGTTCTCAAAACTAGGCGTTTCAATAGGCATGAAACCATACAATTGAAATCGGTTTTTGATGATGTCCATAATATATTCCCGGCGTTCCACCTCGTTAGGGCTGAAATCGCGGGTACCTTTAGGTATGGAGGGTTTTTGTGCCATGTTGTGCTTTAAAGCTACAAATATAAAGCCTTGAGGGTAGATAGGTACATTTAGAAAAGAGGAAACCAATTATAGTAGTGAATCCGCACAAAATTAAATTAAGAAGCAAATTATCAGCTATAATTGTAACGTTGCCCACTCTAACAAGTCAAATAGGTCATGAGAGGATTATTTCGCGAAAACATCAGCATTGCCCAACAAAGTATCAAGAGCCAATTGCTGCGCACGATTCTAACGGTATTCATAATTGCCATTGGAATAACTGCCCTTGTGGGAATACTTAGCGCTGTGAACGCATTAGAACGCACCTTGAGCGATGGATTTACAGATATAGGTACCAACACTTTCAACATTCAGAGGTATTCACAAAACTTTCAGCGCAGCGGCGGTGGTGAGGTTCGCAAAATCAATCCAATCGTTGACTATACGGACGTGCGCGAGTTTGAGGAAAATTACAGTTTTCCTGGCTCCCAGGTAGGAGTTTCTTTCCAAGCCACTTCCCAGGCAGAAATCAAAAGTGAAGATCGAAAAACAAAACCCAAGGTCATCGTTACCGGTGTCAACGAACATTTTATCAGCAATAGCGGTACTAAAATATTGGAAGGTCGCGCATTTTCTTCAACAGATATTGGGAACAACAGCCGTGTTGCCCTTGTGGGAAGTGATATGGAAGACGCCTTGTTCCAAGGGCTCAATCCCATAGGGCAAACCATCAGCATTCGAGGTAACAAGTTTACGGTGATCGGTTTATTGGAGGAAAAAGGATCCACTTTTGGAAACAATGTAGATTTGCGAGTTTTGATACCGCTAGGAGTGGCGCGTAGTATTTACACGTTGCCCAACATAAGTTACGAGCTGAGTGTTAAAGTACTCGACCAGCAATTGATGGATGCTGCTAAGGATAAGGCAACATTGCTCATGCGCAGTATACGAGATTTGACACCTGTTGAGGAAGATAATTTTGGTATTATACAACGGGATGAATTGATGTCGTCAGTAGATGAAATCAGTATCGCATTGAATGCAGCGGCGGTAATCATCAGCGTGATAACCATTTTTGGGAGTTCTATTGCATTGATGAACATCATGCTTGTTTCAGTAACAGAGCGAACAAGAGAAATAGGCGTTCGCAAAGCACTAGGTGCTAAACGAAATACCATTTCCTGGCAATTTTTCATGGAAACCTTATTGATCAGTCAATACGGGAGCCTGCTAGGAATAGTCTTGGGAGTTTTGATAGGTTATGGAGTTTCGGCAGGTTTTGAAATCCCGTTTGAAATCCCGTGGACTGCTATCATTTGGGCCACGATCATTTCCGTATTGATTGCTGTTTTCTCTGGGATCATACCAGCCATGAAAGCGGCCAAGCTAGATCCTATCGAGGCCTTGCGCTATGAGTGATCGTACCACATTGAACTTTCACTAATTTTTATCGACTGAAAACCCTGCAAATTAAGGAGTGGTTATAACATGCTGGAGTCAAAGGTGGTTCCACATCAATCGTCCTGACAAGAGCCATTTATGCCATAGATAAATGAGGTCATCAACCTGAAATGGCATATTTCCAGAATGATCTTTCCATGGTTCAAATAAGCAGCTCCAAGCTTCCATAAAGGAATTTGAACTTAAGATACGTACTAACAGGGATATTATAGAAAAAGTAACATACGAGTTAACGGACTAAAAGCGATGGTATGAATTCAATCATTTGCGCTACCTATATTTCACCGGTAGGCGAATTGTTATTAGGTGTTTTTGATAACCAATTTTGCCTGTGTGACTGGACCTATCGCAAGCAAAGAAATAACATCAACCTGCGAATAGAGACCTTTTGTGAGTCACCAATGACTATGGGAACCCATGAGCTCATTGATGAAACTAGGGTTCAATTAAACCACTATTTCAAAAAGGAATTGACCCAATTTAACCTACCACTACTCCTGTGCGGGACGGACTTTCAACAAAGCGTCTGGAGCGACTTACGTGATATCCCTTATGGGGAGACCTTGTCGTATAGTTCGCTTTCGCGAAAGCGGAACACTCCTAAAAGCATACGTGCTGTTGCCGCTGCCAATGGTGCCAATGCCATATCCATCATCATTCCCTGCCATCGAGTGATAGGTTCTAACGGCGCTTTAACTGGCTATGCAGGTGGGTTGAGAGCAAAGGAAGCCTTGCTCCAGCTGGAAGGCGTGGACCTTTCACACGGTCAACAAGCTTTGTTTTAGAACTCGCTTTTTGCTTTTCCCATTTCCATAAGGTCGTCAAAGTAGCGGTAGAGGTCCCCTTTAGTAATCACGGCACCTGATTCAATTAGCTTGAACTTGTCAGCATGGGGATCTTCACCGTAAGCCTTTGTGGCCGTAAAGATCTTCACCTCATCATCCAGCAAGTTGTTTTGTAACCACTGGTAACCAGTAGGGGTCGTAATATCGATCATTTCGTCACCCACAATAATGGAGATCAACCCCATATCTTTCTCACGCAGCTCAAAAAGATTCATCGTATTAGAACTAATGTGCTCCAGGAATTTAGCTTTTTGTAGCACTCCTTCCCATACCAGATCAGAAAAAACATCAATTTCCTCTTCGGCAACTTCAGGTTTGTTGGTTTTGATCTCGTCCCATTCTGTGGCAGTGATGGTTTGAGTAGCTAGAAAATTGATAAATTCTGGATGCAATTCTTCCAACTGTTCTTTAGTAAGTCTTCTATACTTCATAATGCGGAATAAAAAAGCCGTCCCAAAATGGAACGGCTCTGTTATAATTCAGTTTCAATTATCCTTTAGTACCTACAACTTCAAAAGTGAAATTTGCCTGTACCTCACGGTGAAAACGGATGGTCGCTTCATATTGTCCCAATCTCTTGATGTTACCACCAGCGACAGATATGAATTTCTTATCAATTTCAACACCTTCCTTAGCTAGAGCGTCAGAAAGATCTGCAGTAGTGACAGAACCGAAAAGTTTGTCCCCTTCTCCAGCTTTAACAGCCATCTTAAGGTCCATTCCATTCAATTTGTCTGCCTGCGATTGAGCAGCCTTTATGTTGGAAGCTTCTTTGTGAGCGCGTTGCTTCACAGTTTCAGCTAGTTGTTTTTTTGCCCCTGGAGTTGCCATTACAGCTTTTCCCTGTGGGATCAAAAAATTACGTCCATAACCAGGCTTAACGGTAACGAGGTCGTCAGTAAAACCTAAATGCTCTACGTCTTGTTTTAGTATTAGTTCCATTATATAGTCTGATTAAATTATTTTAAAAGATCTCCTTCAAACGGCATCAAGGCGATGTGTCTACATCTTTTGATAGCTACTGCTACCTTGCGCTGATATTTCAATGAAGTTCCAGTCAAACGTCTAGGAAGAATCTTTCCTTGTTCATTTACCAGTCCCATTAGGAAATTAGGATCTTTATAGTCAATGTATTTAATACCGCTGCGTTGAAAACGACAGTATTTTTTTCTCTCTTGAGTCTCGATCTTCAAAGGAGACAAGTAACGAATGTCACCGTCTTTTTTTCCTTTGGCTTGTTGTTGTAATGTTGCCATAATTAAGCTTGAGGTTTTTTAGACATTCTACTTCTTCTTTTTTCTGCCCACTCGATAGCGTATTTATCAAGTCTTACAGTAAGGTATCTCATCACGCGCTCGTCACGACGGAATTCGACCTCGTACTCATTGATTACTTCACCAGGTGCGGCAAATTGTAATAAGTGGTAGAAACCACTTTTCTTGTTGTCGATTGTGTAAGCCAATTTCTTTAGGCCCCAATCTTCGCTAGCTACCATTTCGGCACCACGTGCAGTAAGGAAATTCTCAAACTTCTTTACTGTTTCCTTTACCTGATCATCAGATAAAACGGGATTCAAAATGAAAACAGTTTCGTATTGATTCATGTTACATTATTTTAAAACGAGTGCAAAAATACTCTTTTTCTATATTTCACACAATTATATTTAACCATATAAACCCTGCTTTTATAAACCCTATTGAAATCTGCACATTCGTTAAAAAAACAGGATCTATCGATAAAACGTATCGCTCATTTGCATTTCGTCTTGAAAGGTAGTAGTATTGTGTATCACAATATACAAGGTAAGCCTTATGACTGATATTATATTAAAATGCTTTGTAGTCGATGATTCAAGCATACAGCGACTTGCCATTGTCAAACTTATTGAAAATCACCCTAATCTCAAGCTTGCTGGAGAATTTAGCAATGCCATTGAGACTAAGGCTGCAATTAAGGATGCCGGTGTTGATTTAATATTCCTAGATGTGGAGATGCCTATTTTAACTGGGTTTGATCTTTTGGACGATATCACTGAAAAACCTGGTGTCATCTTTGTGACAGGACAGACGAAGTATGCGTTTAAAGCTTTTGACTATTCTGCCATTGATTACCTACAAAAACCTATCAAAAAGGATCGATTTCTCTATGCGGTCGAAAGAGCACTTCTAGCGTACAAGATGCGTACAGAAATGGTTGAGGACAAAGGGGACTTCATATTTGTAAAAAGCAACCTCAAAAAACGTAAGGTTTATTTAAAGGATCTCAAGTTCATTCAAGCATTAGGAGATTATGTGAAGTTGATTACAGAAACGGAAAGTCTCGTGGTGTTGTCTACCATGAAATCTTTTGAAAAACAATTGCCCTCTGAAGATTTTTTAAGAATACACAAATCCTATATCGTCAATTTACGACGCGTAGAAAAATTCAATTCCAAAGCGGTAGAGCTGGACTCTGAAGTCCTTCCGTTAAGCCGTAATCGCAAATCAGACCTGGTAGAGGCGTTGTCGCAATTTTAAAATAAAAAATATCCTATACAAAAAGCCTGTTCGATCGAACAGGCTTTTTTTATGCAGGGGTTTGAGGTGAGTTCGCTTTCGCGAAAGCGAAAAACCGCTCCCATCAATAACAATCCACATCAATATTGCAACGCACGGCACGGAACTGCTTGATGGACTCAAAGCTGCGTTTCACCTTTCCTATAAAGCCTTTTATAGTTTCAGGATGGTGTTTCTTGCCCATTTTTACCAATACATGAACATGGAACAGGTTGCGTATTCTAGAAACGGGAGGGAATTCTGGCCCCAACACCTCCACTCCATGCTCGATCTGGTTCAAGGCATTCACAAACCATTGTCCCGCCTGTAACGTCTGGTTGTAGTCTCTGTGCTTAAAAGTGATCCGGATCAATCGCTGGTACGGCGGGTACTTGAACTGATAGCGGTCTTCCAATTGCTCCTTAAACATAGTCGGATAATCATAGCTGCTCACTTGTTGTAGGATCCTGTGTTCAGGATTGTAACTTTGCAAGAGTACCATTCCCCTTTTCTCTGTTCTACCGGCACGGCCAGCCACTTGAGTCAATAATTGGAAGCAGCGCTCGTGAGCCCTAAAGTCGGGAAAATTGAGCATCGCGTCTGCATTCAAGACCCCAACAAGGCTTACATGTCTAAAATCAAGACCCTTAGTAAGCATTTGAGTTCCCACCAGGCAATCCACTGCCCTACTTTCTACCTGGTCAATCAGTTTCTCGTAACTGTATTTCCCGCGGGTAGTATCCAGGTCCATCCGGGCGATGTTTTGATCGGGAAAGATCTCTTTGAACTCCACTTCAATCTGCTCTGTTCCAAAACCTTTCGTATCCAGATCATTACTTGAGCAAGCAATACATTCTAATGGGATAATGGTATGGTACCCGCAATAGTGACATCGCATTTGGTTCCTGTGTTGATGTACGGTCAGGCTCACATCACAATTGGGACATTGGGGTGCATGACCGCACGTATTGCATTCCATGATGGGTGCAAATCCACGACGGTTCTGGAAAAGAATGACCTGATCGCCATTAGTGAAGGCATCCTTCATATGCTCAATCAACGTATCTGAAAAGTGATGCGTCATTCGTTTTTTGCGGTGTTTTTCCTTAATATCGATCATATTGATTTCTGGCATCAACACATTCCCATATCTATGTTTTAGTTCTACCAGGTCAAACTTTCCTATAGTCGTATTGTAGTAGGTTTCCAGTGAGGGTGTGGCGCTTCCCAAAATCACATTGGCCTTCTTTAATTTACCTAAGACAATGGCTGCATCCCTGGCATGATATCGCGGTGCTGGATCATACTGTTTAAAACTGGTTTCATGCTCTTCATCTACCACCACAAGCCCCAGGTCACCATAAGGCAGCAACAACGCACTACGTGCTCCAATAATTACGTAAGGTTCCCTTGCTTCAAGAACATGACTCCACACTTCCTGACGTTCGTTGAGCGAGTATTTAGAATGGTATACCAACACCTGGTGTTTGAAAAAATGCTGTAACCTGGATATCAACTGGGTAGTTAGCGCAATTTCAGGCAATAAGTACAGGCACTGCTTTCCCTTTGCCAAGGCCTCCTGAATAAGCCGAACATATATTTCAGTTTTACCACTGGAGGTGACGCCGTGCAAAAGGCAGGTTTTGGCATTGTCAAAACTGGTCTTTATCTGGGCCAGGGCTTTTTCCTGACTCTCGTTAAGGGCAAACAAATCATTCCCGGCCTGAGCATCCATCAACATACGGCTTACTTCCTGCTCGGTTTCCTGTAAGATGGATTTGTCGATCAACGATTTGATAACGGCACGGCTTACCCCTGACCGGTCTTCAAGATCTTTGCTTTTTACCAACCGGTTGCCAGAGCGCATCATAAATAAGGTCATGATAGCCTGGCGTTGTTTAGGTGCTCTAGTTAATGAGTCGAGTAATTCTCGCAGTGCCTCCTCACCTGTATACTCAAGGGCGAGTTGAATGTATTTTTCTGTTTTTGCCCTGTAGGTATTGTACAGCTCTTCTTGTATGAATACCAAGTTTTTATGTAGTAAACCCTTGAGAATAGGCAAAACCGTCTTGCGATCGAGTATTCCCATCACATCTTCTACTTTTAGCGCCTTGCGATGTTCTAGCGCTTCCAGTATCAAAAACTCTGCATCACTCAAGTCTTCCTCTACAGCAAGGGCCTCGTCATTGCGTAATATGATGGTTTCACTTTCAAGTAACAATGACTTGGGCAAAGCAGCCTTCATAACTTGACCCACGCTACACATATAGTAGGAAGCGATCCATTCCCAGAACTTGATTTGATCCTTATGGAGTATGGGTTCCTCATCAATGACAAATTCTATATCCTTGATCTCATAGGTCACCTCTATATTTTCCCGCACTCCTACCGCTATTCCTGTATAGAGTTTAGATTTTCCAAACGGCACGGCCACACGCATTCCTTGCTGGATGCTGCTTGCTTCTTCTGCATTGATGCGATACGAGAAGTACCGCTCCAGTGGCAATGGTAGAATGACGTCAAGAAAATAGGACATAAAAAAATCGGTTATGTAAAAATAACCGATTGATTTTTTGCTGCCAGTAGCTGGCGGTTTAATTTGTCAAAAACTTACATACGTTCCCATGTTTGGGTACGGTATAAAAACAATACGTAACCTCGAACCATCAATAGATCTGGGTTGTCTTCATTTAACCAAATCTTGCATTCGTAGGATTTACCGTTTTCTGGATCGATAACGACGCCATCTTTATACATTTTTCCTTTCTTCTCGAGACCGTTGATGATCACCATTCCTTCTATGGGTTGATCTTTTAATCTTCCTTCACAAGCCTCACATTTGGCATCTGCTGGTGCATTTTTAGACAATACCTTCAGCACCTTGCCGTAATACTTGTTCCCTTGCTTGTAGATTTCCACATGGGATTTCACCTCTCCAGATTTATCATCTATCGTTTTCCATTTTCCCGTGACGTCTTGCGAGTACGCTTTCGCGAAAGCGAAACATATCAACATCAATAGTGCTACATTTTTCATTGGGTAGTATTAGTAAGCCCATGATCATTCATGGGCTTTAAATTAGTTTATAAATTTTCTTATTTAGAGCCTAACATACTGCTTTTTAAGCTATTATCAGCAGGGTCTTCTCCCAACCAAATCCCAAAAAGACCTTTTTTAAAGTCTAGGCCGTCAATGGTTCCCAACAACTTCCCGTTTTTGTGAGCCATGGTTCCTTTTCCAGGAACATAGGAAATCTGAAATTCATTGCCCTCAACAATCTCTTCATTAAAGAATCCAATGAATTTGTCAATTTTAGGTTGTAATTTTTTACGTTCTGCATCAGAAAGGCTGTCTTCAAAACCGTCTGTGATGGCTTCCTTCATATTGTCCTGAGTTACTAATGTGCTCAGAATATCTAATGTAATCGCCATGGGTTGATCTGCATTCACTACAGCCATGCCGTTTGTTGCTTTCGTAGTAGTGTACAATCCACCTACATACAATTTTAAAACAAAAGCCTTGACTCGCACTCCAGCACCATTAAGTACCAACTGATTACCATCTACGGTTAGGTTCTTCTCTACGTTAACGCCTTTAACGTTCATCTGTGCAGAAGCTGTGTAGGTACCTAGTGCGGCAACAGCTATTAAAAGTAATTTTTTCATGTTTATAGATTTAATTTTTAAATATAATATTATCATTTCAAATTCCGTGCCTTTAATGATCTAAGTGATGCATTCAACTCAAAACCAAGCAATAAAATATTAGCACTTAGCCATATATAGATCATTAGTATGAGCAACGCCCCAATAGAACCGTAGATTTCATTATAAGAAGAAAAATTATCTATGTACAGTCCGTACAAATAAGAAGAAATGATAATGAGTACGGTAGTTACTACAGAACCTATTGAGAAAAACCGAGTTTGTCTTCCTTCTTTAGTTCCCGTGTAATATAAAGTAGCCACAAATACATATAACAGTATGATGATCGTTACGTACCGCACCAGGATCAACCCTATCTCTGTTGAGCTCTTTGTCATAAAGTCTTGAGCTCTCAACAAGCCTATCCAGTATTCCACCACCCCAATGAGCACGACAGAAATCAACAAGAACAAGGTAAGCAGTAAAGACACCCCCACAGATATAAAATACTGTCGAATCATATTTCTATTAAAAGAAGAATGGTAAGATCTTTCAAAACCATCAAAAATCGCATTGATGCCGTTACTCATAAAAAACAGGGAGGTAACAAATGCAATAGTTAGTAATCCTGTATTTCCTTGCAGGGCAATCTCTCTAAAGATATTATCAAAAGACCCAGCCGCCTGAGCCGGCAACAATCCATTCACGAACTCGAGAAACTCCACCTGAAAATTATCCACTGGAACAAAAGGGATCAGGTTGAGCATAAAGAGAATGAACGGGAAGATCGCCATAAAAAAACTATAGCTGATAGCACTGGCTCTCAACGTAAACGCTCCTTGAACTATTCCCACGCTGTAGGTCTCCCACAAGTCATAAGCCGTCATGCCTTCAAGCCCAGGCAGTCGCGCCCTACTGGAGACAGCTACAAACCAGGACACTACGGGAATTCGATCCAGTATTTCTTTAAGTTTACTCATGCATGGCTTTCAAACTAAGATCCATATTAAAGACGCTGTGCGTTAACGATCCACTGGAGATGTAATCCACACCACATTGCGCATAGTTCCTTGCTGTTTCCAGGGTAATTCCACCGCTGCTTTCTGTCAGGCATTTATCCCCTATAAGTTCCACTGCTTTTCTGGTATCCTCATAATTGAAGTTGTCGATCAAGATCCGGTATACTTGTTTTGATTCCAGGATTTCATGGATCTCTTCCATATTTCTTGCTTCCACGATAATTTTAAGATGCTTACCGGTATCCTTTAAATAATCTACGGTTTTTTCAATCGCCTTTGTAACACCTCCCGCAAAATCTATATGATTATCCTTAAGCATGATCATATCGTACAGCCCGAATCTATGGTTGGTACCGCCTCCTATGAAAACAGCCCATTTTTCAAGCAAACGTAAACCCGGTGTTGTTTTTCTGGTATCGAGTATTTGAGTTTTAGTTCCTTCTAGGACATCCACAAATTTTTTAGTTTTAGTGGCAATGGCACTCATGCGCTGCATGCTATTTAAAACAATACGCTCTGCCATGAGGATAGAACGAGAAGGTCCAGAGACGTAAAATACTTCGTCACCATAAACAACCGCATCGCCTTCCTGCTTCAGCAGCTCTATTTTAAGTGTAGGATCCACATGGTGGAATACCGCTTTCGCGAAAGCGATTCCCGCAATAATCCCTTCATCCTTCACCAGCAAGCGCGCTTTACCAGTAGCACTGCTAGGTATACAGGCTAAGCTGCTGTGATCCCCATCGCCTAAGTCCTCCCGTAGGGCATTGGTGATGATGCGATTCATTTCTTCTTCAAACTGCGGGCCTTCGTACTTCATCGTTCCGTTTTTAGTGGATGTCCCAAAAGTAAGATTATAAGGCCAATCCCTTAAATATGTTTAAAGATTTTACCTTTACCGCATGAAGATTACCTTACTCGCCGTTGGAAAGACAGACGATGCAAGAATTGCAGAACTGGTGGATATGTATGCTGGCCGTCTCCAGCATTATGTGAATTTTGACCTTGAGATCATTCCTGACCTTAAAAAAACGAAGAATTTAAGTATTGATCAGCAAAAGTCCTTAGAAGGAGATTTGATCCTATCAAAACTGCAAACCAGCGATTTTGTGACCTTGCTGGATGAAAAGGGAAAAACCTACACGAGTTTGCAATTTGCACAATTGATCAATAAGCGCAGTCTTTCTGGCATGAAGCGTTTGGTTTACGTCATTGGTGGGCCTTATGGATTTTCTCCGGAGGTTTATGGAAGAGCTAACTCTAAACTTTCCTTAAGCTCGATGACCTTTTCCCATCAAATGGTACGCCTCTTTGCAGTGGAGCAGATTTATAGGGCTTTTACGATTTTGAAGAACGAACCTTATCATCATGAGTAGGTTGTAGGCCCATTTGCAACCAATTCAACCGCGATATAATTATTTAGTTCCGATTTTTCAAAAGTATATTCGTTAATGTGGTGTATATTTACATCAAAAACGCACCATGCCTAGACAAAGTATTTCCCTGACAGAACCTAATGATGAATGGCTCAAAAGCCAAGTCAATAATCAGGAATATTCCAGTAAGAGCGAACTGGTAAACGATTTGATTAGAAATGAGCGCAAGAAAGCCGAGCAACTAGCGTGGTTGCGGGACAAGTTGGAACGCTCTGAAAAGAGTGGTATCTCAACGCTCACTAAAGATGAAATTAGAGCGGAAGCTTTGAGAAGAATCCATGCTTAAATACGAACTTAGTGAGCACGCAAAGGAAGATCTAATAAGGATTTTTGAATACGGTGTTTATCAATTTGGTATTAAACAAGCTGACGACTATTATGATTTATTGTTCACCTATTTTGATTCCATCGCTCGTAATCCTTATTCCTTCGCAACCGTCGATTATATAAAATTAGGATATCGAAGATGTGTTTGTAAATCAAATAGCATCTTTTATATGGTACTAGAATCTAATATTGAAATTAGAGCAATAGTAGGAAATCAGGATATTCAAGCAATATCCTAAAACATCCTCGTATTTTTACCCTCAAATCTCAACAATGCTCATATTAGGAATCGCAGGTGGTACAGGAAGTGGCAAGACTACCGTCGTGAGTCAAGTAGCACATCAATATCCACACAGCGACGTTACCGTGATATCACAGGATTCTTATTACAAGGACACCAGCCACCTTACCTATGAGGAACGAGTCAAAATCAATTTTGACCATCCTAATTCCATCGATTTTGATTTACTCAAAGAGCATTTGCACCAGTTGCGTGCTGGAAAAACCATAGATCAGCCGGTATATTCATTTGTGGAACACAATCGGACGTCAGAGATTATCAAGACTGCTCCCAGTAATGTGGTCATTGTAGAAGGCATATTGATTTTGACCCAGCCTGAAATAAGGGAACTATTTGACATTAAAGTTTATATAGATTGCGATAGTGATGAGCGTTTGATAAGACGTTTGAAACGCGATATCGCCGACCGTGGCCGTGATTTGAACGAGGTTTTAGACCGGTATCAAAGCACCCTTAAACCTATGCACCAGCAATTTATAGAACCAACGAAAGCCTATGCTGATGTCATTATACCTACCAATCGATTGAATGAAGTAGGTATTAAAATCTTACGCTCGATATTAGATCAGAAATTGGGCTAAATCCGTATCTTGGAATTTATGAAATGGAAGGAACTTAAAAGAAAATGGTACTTCAATAAATATGTGATCATCCTCGTATTTTTTGTGGTCTGGATAGGATTTCTAGATACCAACGCCTGGTTTACCTCCCACAGGGCACTGGACAAGCAAATTTCTGAAAAGGAACAAACGGCAGATTTCTACATGCGCGGTATCGCTGCAGACCAGGCCCGTATACAACAATTGGAAGATAGCGCTGGGGTTGAGAAATTCGGCAGGGAGCGTTATTTGATGAAGAAAGAAAATGAAGAAGTATATATTATTGAATATGCAGATTCCATAAAAAAAGAGGATTGATGAAAAAGCGATTGTTCGAAGATTTCAAACCTGTTTCAGAAGCCGCATGGAAACAAAAAATCCAAATGGACCTAAAAGGTGCAGACTATAATGAAACACTAGTCACTCCTACTCCAGAAGGAATTAACATCAAACCCATTTACCATCAGGATTCTGCGCCAGTTATGGATATACCCCATCGTGGAACGCAGCACAACGACTGGTACATTTCTCAAAAAATCTATTGTGGCAATGCTAGAGCTGCCAACAAAAAAGCGCTCAACGTTTTATCTCGTGGTGCCGAAGGTGTTTTACTGGACATTCCCAGTGCCGCTATTGATCTAGACGTTCTTTTGAAAGACCTTCCGGAAGTAGGCATTCAAGTGCATCCGCGATTTATGGATCTGGAATTTTTAAAGAAATTATATGGATTAAGACCTAAGGCTTACGTTCATTTAGACCCCATTCACCAGTTGGCGACTGATGGGAATTGGTTCAAGAACCAAGATCAAGATTTAAAAATTCACGCCGCATTCTTAACTTCTTTCGATGGCTATTTTTCAAATATCACCATCAACACGAGCAAGTACCAGCAAGCTGGAGCAACAGCCACGCAAGAACTTGCTTATTATGCAGCGCATTTGAATGAGTATTTAAATCACTATTGCGATACAGATAAGAAGCATGATGAGGATGTGTATATCGCTTTCGCGAAAGCGAACAAAAGAATAAATATTGACACCAGCATAGGTTCCAACTATTTCATGGAAATCGCAAAATACCGGGCCTATCGCATCTTGACCAAAACCATAGGAAATGCCTACGGCTTGAACCTGAGCTGCTACATCACGGCAACGCCCAGCTTGCGCAACAAATCATTGCTGGACTACAACGTCAATTTATTGCGCACCACAACAGAATGTATGAGTGCGGTTTTGGGAGGCGCAGATACGATACACAATTTGCCGTACGACGCATTCTTCAATAAAGAAAACGAATTTGGCGATAGGATTGCTCGCAATCAATTGTTGATCTTAAAAGAAGAGGCTTACCTCAACAAAGTAAGCAACGCTGCAGACGGCGCCTACTACATCAACGCACTCACTAAGGAATTGACAGAGAAATCTCTAGAAATATTCAAAACCATCGAACAAGCCGGCGGATTCATCCAATCCCTTTTTGAGGGAACGATCCAGCGCAAGATCAAGGAAAGTGATTCCATCGAACGAGAAGCTTTGAAAAAAGGAACTAAAACACTGGTAGGCGTGAACAAATTTCAAAATGCCGACTTGCCGTTGCAAAAAGAATATGAGATCCTGCCTTTCCAGAAAATTGAACCACGTAAAACCTTGATCACACCCATCAACTCAAAGCGACTTGCAGAAGACCTTGAGAAATCACAACTACCGAAATGATGAGACTAAACTTCAACACATTTTTTCATAAGGGTAGCCTTAAGGCTACCCTTATGAAGCTAGTAGTGCTATCGTTTATGCTCCTAATGTCATGCACCAATTCCAATAATCAGAAAAATATTATTGGGAAATGGGAAGCGGAAATACAAGAAAAATTAGAAAATGGTGATTGGATAGCTAACGACATAGTTTTATTTAAACTTTCACTGATACCAAATATTTTTCGGCATACAAAATCGATTGAATTTAACGATAATGGAGAGATGTTACTAGACGTATCACCCATTGATAATAATCTAGTTTACTACTATTTTGACGACCGTAATTCTAAACTTTACTTATCCTTATCTCATAAAATTACTAAACTGTCTGAAATTGATAATGAAGTATTTTCTTTTTCAGTAGTTTTTTTCAGTAGTTCACATATAGCGTTAATTAATAGTTTGGATACTAAAAACCGATTGAATCTTAAAAAATACTGAGATGAACAGAAAAAACCTATCCAATCTTAAAGTAGACTATAACGATCTATCAATCGGTTTATCTAATGATAAATCGACTAATCAAACCTACGAAACCTCAGAGGGCATCTCCCTAAAAAAACAATACTCAAAAGCTGATGTAGCAGACCTCGGACATCTCGACTTTGTGGCTGGCCTTGCTCCCAACCTGCGCGGACCCTATTCGACCATGTATGTACGTAGACCATGGACAATCAGGCAATACGCCGGTTTCTCCAGCGCAACAGAATCGAACGCGTTTTATAGACGCAACCTTGCCGCTGGACAGAAAGGACTGTCCGTGGCTTTTGACCTTGCCACGCACCGCGGTTATGACAGTGATCACGAGCGTGTGGTGGGTGATGTAGGAAAAGCTGGCGTGGCCATCGACAGTGTTGAGGATATGAAGATCCTGTTCGATTCTATTCCATTGGATAAGATGTCCGTTTCCATGACCATGAATGGTGCGGTACTGCCTATCATGGCTTTCTATATAGTTGCCGCCATGGAACAAGGTGTGGACATTGCAGCTTTGAGCGGTACGATCCAGAATGATATACTAAAAGAATTCATGGTGCGTAACACGTATATCTATCCGCCCACGCCCAGCATGCAGATCATATCTGATATTTTTGAATACACGAGTGAGCACATGCCTAAGTTTAATTCGATCTCCATTAGCGGCTATCACATGTATGAAGCTGGCGCGACCAGCGATATTGAGTTGGCGTACACGCTTGCCGACGGCCTGGAATACGTGCGCAAGGGACTGGACGCTGGAATGGATATCGACACCTTTGCTCCTCGCCTATCCTTTTTCTGGGCGATTGGGATGAATCACTTTATGGAGATTGCCAAAATGCGTGCGGCACGCATGCTTTGGGCAAAAATGATCAAACAGTTCAACCCCAAAAACTCTAAATCACTCGCACTTAGAACCCATTGCCAGACGTCTGGCTGGTCACTAACCGAGCAGGATCCATTTAATAACGTGGCACGTACGACGATTGAAGCCGCCGCAGCAGCCTTTGGTGGAACGCAGAGTCTGCATACCAACGCACTGGATGAAGCAATTGCATTACCTACCGACTTTAGCGCACGAATAGCGCGCAACACACAGCTGTTCTTACAGGAAGAAACCGGAATTACCAAAACCGTCGACCCTTGGGCAGGTTCCTATTATGTAGAGTCATTGACAGATCAGATTGCTCAGAAAGCCTGGGAACTCATTGAAGAAGTGGAGGAATTGGGTGGAATGACCAAAGCTATTGAAGCTGGAATCCCAAAAATGCGTATCGAGGAAGCTGCTGCAAAAAAACAAGCTAGAATTGATTCCAACATCGATGTGATCGTGGGCGTGAACAAATATCCTAGTCCGCATGAGGATGAAATTGAAACACTGGATGTAGATAACGCTGCCGTGCGCATAGAACAAGTGGAGCGATTGAAACAAATTCGGGAAGATCGTGATGATCAAAAAGTAGCAAAATCACTGGAGGCGTTGACCGCTTGTGCAAAATCTGGTAAAGGAAATTTGTTGGAACTTGCCGTGACGGCTGCCCAAGAACGCGCTACCTTAGGAGAGATTTCAGATGCACTGGAAGAAGAATTTGGCCGTTACCGGGCGCAGATCAAGAGTGTTCAAGGTGTGTATAAAAAAGAGATTATGGATGATCCCGCTTTCGCGAAAGCGCAACAACTAGCAGACGCCTTTGCAAAGAAAGAAGGCCGTCGTCCTCGCATCATGATTGCAAAAATGGGTCAGGACGGCCACGATCGCGGTGCCAAAGTAGTAGCCACTGGCTATGCCGATGTAGGCTTTGATGTAGACATTGGACCACTATTCCAAACCCCTAAGGAAGCTGCTAAACAAGCTGTAGAAAACGATGTGCATATTCTAGGAATCTCATCCTTAGCCGCAGGACATAAAACGCTCGTTCCTCAAGTAATGGAAGAGCTAAAAAAATACGGCCGGGAAGATATCATGATCATCGTGGGCGGTGTCATACCACGCAAGGATTATCAATTCTTATTTGACGCTGGCGTAGCTGCGGTATTTGGTCCTGGAACTAAGATTAGTGCTGCGGCGATTGATATTTTGACGTTGCTGGATGGGTAAGGGATTAGTTCTTTGTCTTAGTTTTATTACGTTTAGCCTTTTTTCTAGCAAAGTACAGCGCTCTTTTTTCCTTTATTGAAAGCTTGTTATATTCTGCTTCTGAAATATTCTCGCCTTCTAAATTATTCTCTAAAGTTTCGCCTTGATTACTACTTGTACCAAATTGCACACGGAAACCTACGGCTACATTAAAGTAGGCAGCACTGTTGGTATAACTATTTAAATCTCCATTCTCACGATTGGAAACCGTAACATAATCATACATGGCGGAGACAAAGAAATAGTTTCCCTTCACGATTTTTATATCAAATGTTCCGGAAACTCTAGCAAAATGACCATTATCTGTTCGTATGCCATTCTCGTTGCCGAAAAAGATAATTTTTGCCGAATTAGCGGTTCGATATTTATTTTGGGTGTATCCATATCCCAGATCTGCGGATAAACCTATTATCTTATTTGGTGTAAATCGATAACCGGCGTATGGATAAATATTGAATTTATTAGCTCGATTAAATTCAAGGTCGTTAAAATCGTTAGCACCTTCAAACTTAAAATACTCGAAACTACTTCCAGCTCCTACATAGAAACTATTTTCAATCTGAAACTGAACTTTGAAACCAATTCCAGAATTGGGACTTAATCGATCTGCTGTGTAACTATTGCCTATTGCAGAAGGGTGGATATAGAAAAAATCAAAGAAATCACCTTCGTTATTTTGACTAAACATGGTCTGCGCCATCATTAAAAACATGAGAAAAAGTAACTTTGGGGTTTTATCGATCATATTTAAAAATACAAAAAGTTTAAAAGTATTATCAAAATGAATGTAATTAACTCCATATAAATTCTTCTGTAAATGAGAAGGTTATATAGTGAGTTATTGCTAGTTGAAACCCAAAAGATCTAAAATAATTCTTTTACTGATTCCTGCGTTCCCTACGCTTCTTTTTTGCTTCCCTCTTCTTTAGAAAATAAAGCGTCCTTTTTTCTTTGATACTCAAATCTTCACGATTGCGACTTTGTAATTCTTGAAGTTTTTGATTCTCTGATTTTTCTAAGGCTATGTTGTTATAATCCCTAGAATTAAAACGAAAGCCAAGGGCCAAATTAAAATAATTCCCGGTATCAAAATCATTGCCCAGCGCTGGAGCAGTATTGATGTTGTAAAACACTTTTTCAAAACTGGGGCTTACATAAACAGAAACTCCTAGACTTAACGCATATTCAAGGCTCGTGGTTAATCTCAACACATTTCCAGTATCCCTAAACCTGCCGCTACCTTGAAGAAGATCTTGCTTGTTTTTATTCTGACTATAGCCATAGCCTACATCTGCTGTGATATTCCAGTCTGTATCTAGGACGTAATCATAGCCGGCAAATAGATACGCATTGAACTTTGATGTTTTGGAGAACTCGCCAATCACTTGGGTATCCTCAACATCAAAGAAATCTTGTGTCAATGATCCACCTACATATATATTCTTATAAACATCTTGTTGCAAGCGTACTCCGAATCCTATTCCATTAGATAAACCGTTCCCTATGAAATTATCACCGCTGGGCATGGCGCTTTGTATATAAAGATCTGCGGCAAAACTTCTGTCTGGAAATGCACCTAGAGGATCTCTTCTAGCTTCTTGGGAATGACTTAAAGCGGTACTTAGTAATAAACTCGTGAGAGCAGCAATTTTAATAATTGATTTCATAGCGCTCTGTTGGGTTATTAATAGTGAACTCTTCCATAAACTCGGTACCTGATTCATTTGTATAGGTAAGGTTGATCACAGACGGATAATACGCCTTGAACTCAAACGCACCGTCACCTGCAGCTCTATTAAGTTGGGTGGCTATCTCATTCTGGAAAGCGCAATCTTCATCTATGGTAAAAGCATTGTTTTCAAAAAATTCATTGCAGTTTAGCGCGAAGTAATTGACCTGCACATTGAAGACATCAGTTGTCCCAGACGTATTGATAAAATCTAATTGGACGTCTGCAATATCTTTGATGGTAATCAAGGGAATCTCCAGCGTCAAATTATCATTGAAGCTTTCAATACCTGCACTTACCACAGTCTTGTCACCGTTTTGTGAAGTAATGGTTACATAGTATCTAAATGTGGTGTCAAACAGCATGGTAAAAGCCACTTCCCCATTGGTATCTGTCACTCCTTGTCCCAAGATAAAGTCTTCATCAGGTTCAGTGAATTTTGGGATGGCTTGATTTGTTCTAACAAATTCCCGTGTTCTGAAGGTCGTTACTTGAACATCGGCATTCTGGAGGGGGTTGCCGTTCGCATCAACAATTCTTGTTTTAAAAAATGCCCGGGCATCATCATCAAGCCTGGCCTCACAGGAGAGCAATAGCACCGCAATCAGCAGTAAAATACATTTTTTCATAGGTTGGCTTTGAAGGTAGATACCCAATTGGTCTAATGGTTGCGTCCCATAAGCGTGCAATATTGTAAAGTCTTGCTAAAACTTAATTTCCAGTAAGAATTGAGTGATTTAAACGTCTTACCTATTATGATACGATCCATTCTATTTATTCCGATACTTCTAATTATGAGTTGCACGACCAACACCAGCATTTTTGACTTCCATAAAAACGCTGATATCAGCAATTGGCGCATAGAAGACGACCGGGTCATGGGTGGTATTTCTCAAGGAGAGTTCGAATTAAGCGATGACGGCCATGGATATTTTCACGGGATAGTTACTGTAGAAAGTAATGGAGGCTTCAGCTCTGTACAAAATAATTCGTACGACCTAGATGTAGAACCTACTGATCAGATTACTATACGATTAAAAGGTGATGGACACACCTTCCAGCTGAGAGTCAAGGATTCCCAAGACACTTATTACAGCTACGAAAAGAGTTTTAAAACATCAGGAGAATGGGAAGACGTTGCTATTCTACTATCTGACATGCAGCCTACGTACCGCGGTAGAGAGGTCAATAAGCCTAACTTTGATAAAAATCACATCAGCCAAGTGCGCATCATGATAGGTACTAAAAAGAAACAAGAACCTTTTGAATTGTTGATCGACAAGATCGAACTCATTAAGGCCTAATCAACAATCGCATCAGTCGCTAGGTATTTTTTATCCTTGTTGTAGTACCACTTGCGCACCTTAGGCATTTTGATACCGTTGATTTCAGATTCTTCCGATAGTAGGATGTACTCTCCGGTCTCCAGATTTGGCTGTCGGTTTTCTTTTTCTCGGTAGAATTGATAGGCTTCCATGCGGTAGGTTACTGGGTCAAAATAGAAGAACCAGACGTCGCTCCCTATTCCAGGTTTGTAGTTGACCTGTAAAACCAAATAATCCTTTTTATTCAGCTTCTTGTTTTGCACTTCATAGGAAGCTATTGTTCCCGGATCCTTGAGTTTCATGGGTAAGCCGTACAGGTATGTGTAATAATCACGCATGAATACGGCACGTTCAAAATCTTTATCAGTGGTGGTAATGGTGCTATCAGGTTTCGATAGATCTAATTTGGCTACCGTAGCGCTGTCTTGAAAGACCCTGTATTCATTAATAAGATCACCACGTTTAGAAATCAATTCAAAAGTTTTTGCAGGCAAGTTGATGTCCACGTAACTGGTGCGGTCTTCACCTTCTGGCAGAGTCGTTAGGATTTCTAGGTTCCCAATAAATTGAGACCAATTCCCTTCTGGATCGTGATAAGCAATGGCCTTGTCCAGCAACTGCGGTCCTGTAAGGGGTGGTGGGATTTCTTGTGAGTTCGCTTTCGCGAAAGCGAAAAAAATTATGAATATGAAGTAGTAGTGCCGCATTTTATTTATTTAAAAGTTTGGGAGACAAAAAACTGAACATGAATCTTTATTCAAGCAATAAGAAGACATTCAACAAAATCAAATTGAAAAACCTTTAATCAACTATTGTATCTGAAGCTAGGAACCAGGTATTCTTATTATAGTACCAGTTACGCTCAGCAGGTATTTTAATCCCATCAATCATCTTGGGATTGCTTATCAAAATATATTCCCCAGAGTCTTCATTGATCTCTCCTTTCTCATTTGTTTTGAAAAATTGGTAGGCCTTCAACGCATAATCATCTACATCAAAATAGAAATACCAAACGTCACTGCCTACTTCTGACGTGTAGGTAACTTTAATTTTATAAGCATTTATATTCCAAAACCACACTTTTTCCACTTGATCGTGAATGATGGTTCCCTTGTCCTTTAACTTCATGGGCAAGCCATAAAGGTAGGTGTAGTAATCCTTCATCATCATCGCGCGCTCGCGATCCTTTGCACTGACTACTTCAATGAACTTACCTTCTTTTATAACATTCACAGAATCCTTCTTGATATAATAACTGGTTGACTCGCCTACCGTGGTAGTTACCAGCGAGAATATTTCTTCGGGCAAATTGATCTCGATTTTGCTTAATCGGTCTGGTTTTTCTGGCATTTGCATCATCACATTGAAAGAAGCGTCAAAGGTTGCCCAATTGTTGCCTGGATCGTGATAGGCGATCGATTTTTCCACGATTTCAGTGGCTGAAATTTGCAGAGAATCGCGTTGTGAGTTTGCTTGTGCGCAAATAAAAACTATCAAAATTAAGTAGCTGTGTTTCATGATACCAAAATAAGACAATTGAAAGCAATTAGAAAGAAACAGGAATTATGTAGTTCTAGAAGTATTGAGTTTTCGGGATGCGGGATGAGAGGATGAGAGGATGAGAGGATGAGGGATGAGGGATGAGGGAAAATAGAAAAATGCTAATGCCTCCTTGCCTTATACCGATAATTATCGGGATGCATCCGACGATCTCTTCTGCGAGAGGAAGGCATAGGACAAGGACAGATTGACCTCGCCAGACACGGCGATGTAATCAGGAGTGGTTGACCTGCTTAAGCCGTTAGTTGAAAGCCTTGTTTTAAATTCAGAGCGCAACACCCATCCCAGCTTTCCCTCAAGGGAAGATGTTAAATCAGAATAAAGAAGATCTTTAGAAATATCATTTAAAAACGCAACACCTTCAACCTTTCCGTCTCACAAATGGCTACCGCCATTTCGTGATTCCCCCCCCTTTCCTCTTCTGAGGAAAGAAGCTTTTTAGATTACCTGCTTACGAGAATTGTGATATCAAACTGTTCTCGATTGCGCTCGAACTGACATCCTTTTCAAAATTTGACAATTGGCAATCGGCAATCAGGATTTGCGCAAGCAAATCGATAATTTGTAATTTTTGAGTTTTGAGGTTTGGAGATTGGAATTTTACGAGCGCAGCGAGTTTTGAAATTGGAATTTGCGAGCGCAGCGAGCTTTAGCCCTTGTGCATAAATGCCTGTTTTGCCTTTAAGACGGCCTCACTTTCTACCACATTCTCATCGGGAACACAGCAATCTACGGGACATACGGCAGCACATTGTGGCTCCTCGTGAAAACCTACACATTCTGTACACTTGTCTGGTACGATATAGTAAAACTCATCGCTGACGGGCTCTTGGGTCTCGTTAGCATCCACTTCTTTGCCTGTGGGCAACACCACATTACCGTCCAGATCTGTGCCGTCGGCATATCTCCAGTCGTCTGCAGCTTCATAGATCGCCGTGTTGGGGCATTCTGGTTCGCAGGCTCCGCAGTTGATACATTCGTCTGTGATGATGATAGCCATAGCTGTTTTCTTTACTTTTGTGCAAAAATAAGATTCATTGTCTGTTAAGCCAATTAATACCTCGTTAAATGATAGGGTTTCCGCTTTCGCGAAAGCGGGTTCCCTTCTAGCCACCTACCTCACATCTGACCACAGTAAAATCGACATAGATAAAGACTTGTGGAATGTGACCATCAATCAAACCGTGTTGCTTGCCGAGCAGAAAAATCCTTGGTTTACACTGGACAATTTACTCTATGCGCTCGACCAATGGGCACAAGCATTGACCAAAGAAAACCTAAATAACTGGCTGAAAACCTACCATTTAGAAAACGTAACCGCTCAAAAAGTGGCCGTTATTGCCGCAGGAAATATCCCCATGGTAGGATTTCATGATGTCTTGTGCATCATCCTGACAGGCCATTTTGCACAGATCAAAACCAGCAGCAATGATGACGTTTTATTGCCATTGATGCTCAAACTCGCGGGTGCCCACTTGCCAGCACTCGAACAATCCTACGAATTCACAGAAGACCGATTAACCGATTTTGACGCGGTCATCGCCACAGGAAGCAACAATACTGCACGATATTTTGAACATTACTTTGGCAAAAAACCGAATATCATAAGGAAAAACCGCAATTCTATCGCGGTTCTTACTGGAAAAGAAACCCATGAGGAATTGGTCGCCTTGAGCGATGATGTGTTTTTGTTTTTTGGATTGGGTTGCCGCAGCGTGAGCCATTTGAAAGTCCCAACGGATTATAATTTTGATCCGTTCTTCAAAGCGATGTACGAGAAACGGGATTTGATCAACTACATCAAATACTCCAATAATTACGATTACAACAAGGCAGTCTATTTAATGAGCGAGTTCAAATTGCTGGATAATGAGTTTCTCATCATGAAGGAAGAAACAGAAAGCTATGCCTCGCCTATCGCTTCTTTAGGTTATAGTTTCTATTCCAGCGATCAAGAAATTGCAACCGAGATTAAGTCCAGAGCAGAAGATCTTCAATGTGTCGTTGCTGGTGAAGGTATGCAAAAAGTTTTGCGCCCAGTGGTTGCTACTATGGCTGCCCCTCAATTGGTGGACTATGGAAAAACACAAAAACCTGCCTTGAACGATTATGCAGATGGTGCTGATACGATACAGTTCTTGTTGACATTATCCTAAAATGTTAGTGTTTTAGTAACATAGTTGAATAGGCAATTTTGCACATTTGTATAAACCTAAAAACCACTTACATGCTGAAGCATAATTTTAGCGCTGGACCCTGCGTACTGCCTCAAGAAGTTTTAAAAAAAGCAGCCGATGCTGTTCTCAATTTCAACGACCTTAGTATTCTCGAAATTTCTCACCGCAGCAAGGATTTTATTGCGGTCATGGAGAAGGCACAATCTTTAGCTTTAGAGCATTTAGGATTGACGGGCAAAGGATACTCGGCTATTTATTTAGGTGGTGGAGCGAGCCTGCAGTTCTTAATGGTGGCTTACAATTTATTAGAGAAAAAGGCAGCTTACCTGGATACAGGCACTTGGTCTGACAAGGCCATTAAAGAGGCTAAGATGTTTGGTGAAGTGAATGTTGTTGCCTCTTCTAAAGCTGACAATTACAATTATATTCCTAAAGATTACACGGTTCCTGATGACGTGGATTACTTCCACTTCCAGACCAACAATACTATTTTTGGAACCCAATTACAGGATACACCTAACGTGAATGTGCCGCTAGTTTGTGACATGAGTAGTGATATTATGTCCCGTCAGCGTGATTTTGAAAAATACGACTTGATCTATGCTGGTGCTCAGAAAAATATGGGTCCTGCGGGAGCTACCTTAATCGTGGTAAAGGATGAGATCCTTGGGAAAGTATCGAGACAAATTCCGTCGATGTTGAACTATAAAATCCATATTGATAAGGAGTCCATGTTCAACACGCCGCCTGTATATCCTATTTATGTAACCATGCTTACCTTAGAATGGTTGAAGGATCATGGAGGTATTGACTGGATCGAGAAGATCAACAATCAAAAAGCAGATCTAGTTTATAATGAGATCGATAGAAATCCATTGTTTACAGGATATGTAACGAATAAAGAAGACCGTTCCAAAATGAACGCAACCTTCTCCCTACACGATGACTCATTGACGGAACGTTTCAACGCCATGGTGAAAGAAGCTGGAATCAATGGCTTAAATGGTCACAGATCGGTTGGTGGATATCGTGCCAGTATGTACAATGCATTGAGTTTAGAAAGCGTGCAAACACTTGTGGATGCCATGAAAGAATTGGAACGTATCGCATAAATATCCTATGAGCACCTTTTTTAGAGACCTTGATCATCATAAGGTTCAATTATTTAATCTTGAAGCAAGAATGCGCAACAGTTACAAGCGTATTTCCATGAACGCAAAAACAGCCATCGAACAATGGTTGGACAAAAAAACATCGCCTTATAGTGATTTTACAAAATAACAATATGAGCAAATGTGCTTGCCACTAATGGCGTGGCTGCCATTTTAAAATAAATTACATGTTCAAAAGGAGTAAATAAAAATGATAAACAAAATACATTGCATAGTTTTTATCATGATTATTTCAAGTTGTTCCGGACAAGAAAACCTCAAAGACTATTACTATCCTTTTAAACAAGCGAAAGAAGTCAAGATTTACAAATACGTTGATAAAATCAATTCTGAAAATATAGAATATTGGAAAGTCACTACCAATCCAAAAACAAAAACCATTCTAACCGAATCGTTCACAACGAATTTTAGACTCTACAATATATTTGAAGAACAGCTTGACGATAATGGTGCGAACCTAATAAGATATGCCGATTTTCAGGTTAGTGCTAATGGGTCGAACATTAAAGTAGATGGAACTGTTGTCGACGAAAATGTTTATAAGTGGACTGAATTTGACAAGTACAAATACTCTGTCAACTATCGGGATCCTACCTATGGCAACGCACAATTTTTAAAGAGTAGGACTCAAAACGGTTTTGAAAATTTCAAGCTATTTGGTACTGAATATGAAACAGTTAAGTTCAAAGACGAATATGAAATCAAATTATTAGAAAGTAATGAAAATTATGAGTTCTATCAATTTACCTATTATGGAAAAAATATTGGAATGGTAAAATATGAACGGTTCTATCCCGATGGTACGAGTGTACAATTGGAGTTGGAACAGGTTTTATCAGAAGATGAATTTGACAAACTCAAAGAAAATAAATAGAGATTATCAATTAGCAAAGCCGTCTTACGACAGCTTGACAATAAAAACGAAGCCTGAAAAACGGCTTGATAAATAAATGAATTAATTGCAGGTACTGAATCCAATAGATTCCTGCCTGCGCAGGAATAAAAATTATGAGCAAAAAAGTACTCGCCAATGATGGCGTTTCCCAAAGTGGAATAGATAAATTAAAAGAAGCTGGATACGAAGTGATCACTACAAATGTGGCACAAGATCAATTGCAGGAATATATCAATAAGCACGATATAAGTGTGTTGCTCGTACGTTCTGCAACTACGGCAAGGCAAGACTTGATCGACAATTGTCCAAGTCTTAAGGTTATAGGTCGTGGTGGTGTTGGTATGGACAATATTGATGTTCAGTATGCCCGCGATAAAGGCCTGAAAGTAATCAATACACCAGCTGCAAGCAGTGCTAGTGTGGCAGAGTTGGTTTTTGCACACCTTTACGGTGGCGTTCGGTTTCTATACGATTCCAACAGAAACATGCCGTTAGAAGGGGATAGCAACTTTAAAGGATTGAAAAAAGCATATGCCAAGGGTGTCGAATTACGTGGTAAAACCATAGGTATCATCGGTATAGGAAGAATAGGGCAAGAAGTTGCAAAAATTGCAGCCGGTGTGGGAATGAAAGTTATTGCTCACGACAGTTTTGCAGAAAAGGCACCAACGGTTTCCTGGAAATTGTTTGATGGTCAGGAGATAAAGGTAGAGATACCACTGGTAGAAAAAGAGGAACTTATCAAAACGGCAGACTTTATCACCCTGCATGTTCCAGCACAGAAGGAATATGTATTGGGCGCTACCGAATTTGAAATGATGAAGAAAGGCGCAGCTGTGGTAAATGCTGCTCGTGGTGGCGTTCTTGATGAGGTAGCGTTAGTAGCAGCGCTAGAAAACGAACAGTTGAGCTTTGCTGCACTGGATGTTTTTGAAAAAGAACCAGCACCAGAAGTTATACTGATGATGAACAGTAAATTATCGTTGACGCCCCACATAGGTGCGGCCACAAATGAAGCTCAAGATCGTATAGGGGAAGAACTGGCAGATCAGATTATCGCTATACTGGGATAGTTCCATCGACTAGGCAAATCAAAGAACGCATCCTTACATGGATGCGTTTTTAGTTTGAACCCCATTCAAAAACAACAATAATCATAAGAGAACTTAATAATGTTATAAATGAATTCAATACGATACCTTTAAGGTTGAACAAAAGAATGTGACATGATCAAACTTATTTCAGTAGACAATCCAGACATACTTGCCTTTAGGGTAAGTGAAGAAATGCAACAAGAAGATGTGGACTGGATGGTACAACGAATTATCAAAAAACAGGAACGAGCAAATCAAAATGTACTCTTGTATGTCGAGTTTGAAGATTTTGGAGAACTTACCTTAAAACGGATGTGGACTCATTTTAAAATGCTACTGGATCATGTCTTTAAATTAATGGATAAAGTCAATAAAATAGCCGCTGTGACCTCAAATACATCCCTTAGAGAAAAGTTGTCCATTGAGTTTGCACTGGTCCCTACTCTTAGTTTTAAAGCTTTTCAAGACGATGAAAAAACCGAAGCATACCAGTGGCTCAGTAATGTTTGAAGAAGATGGTGTAAAAATTGTATCCATGAATTCAATGCATCGACTTATCACCATCAGTTTACTTTATTTTCTAGCGCTTCCTGTGCTTCAAGCACAATCCACACCTCTGCCACAATTAGAGCAGGAAGTACTGGCCATCGCTAAAGAGGATCATTTGCCCACCCTGGAACTGCGCATCTGGAGCCCACAGGATTCCCTGTTCATTGATTACCACGATTCCATGGTGAAAAATATCGACACCTACGGCATAGGAAGTTCCACCAAGTTACTTGTGGCGGTGTACATCCTACACCTGGTGGAGACTGGTAAGCTCTCCCTTAACGATGAGGTGGGAGATTTTTTCAAGCCGGGTACAGGGTCTTCCTTTGCCACCATCACCATACGCCAGCTATTGCATCATACCAGTGGTATACAGGATTACACCCGTCATCCAGAATGGATCAACCTGGTCATGACGGGTAACACACGTACCAGCTTTGAGGAAAGGATGCGCTTGATCAGCCCTAAGCTACTACCGCTCAACAGCTTCCACTACAGCAACTCTAACTATCTATTTCTAGAGAGGATTGTGGAAAAAGTGACCGGCGATCCCTATGATGTAGCCTTCAATAATTTCTATAGAGATCAAGATCTGGCTGGCATTCATCTGTCCACTGCCATGGATACCACACCCGCTTTCTTTGGACAAGAAAGCACCCAAGTAAGCGATGTTACGACCACCCAGGAAACCTATGGTTATGCAGGTGATGTGCATGCGACCAGCAGCGAACTTCTTCGCTTTATGAAAAAATTATTTATCGTTCCAACCATTCTAGGCCATGGTGCCCTGCAGCAGCTGGAGCAAATGGTCTCTATGGAACCCATGACCATCCCTATAGGAAAAGGGACGATCGATGGTTACGGCAGTGGTTTGATGCGGTTGACCTTTGAGGGGAAGGTATGGATAGGGCATTCTGGTGGCACGCTCAAGTACCAGTCCTTTTTATTTTACAATCCACAAGATTCCCAGATTATCATCGCGCTTACTAATTCCAGTGGCAAGCATTATAACAACTCCTTTGTCCAGCGACTTGTCCCAACCCTGTTGCATGCCGTTACCTCTCAATAGGGCTATGCAATGGTTGGATAATTTCGCTTTCGCGAAAGCGAACCACTCGACCCGTTAATAGCACACCTCAAGACCTGCAATTGTTGTAACTTAAGACCTCAACAAGAACCCATGGCTTCCATACTAGATCTACTGCAAACCGACATAGGACAGACCCTTATTAATGGTGCTGCCCAGAAAACAAACACCCCACCCGATAAAACGGCCAATGTACTTTCACAAGCCATGCCCATCATTCTGGGAGCCATGCAGCGCAATGCAAAAACACCTGAAGGTGCGGCATCACTGTCCAACGCGCTTTCTGACCCCAAACATGATGGAGGCATGCTTGATATGCTAGGTGGGCTTTTTGGAGAAGGTGCTGGTAGCCCAGACCAACTGGAACAGGAAGGAGCAGGAATCCTTAATCATGTGCTGGGTCGTAAACAAGGCCAGGTAGAAAGTGCCATTTCCACCTCTAGCGGTGTTGATGCCCAGTCTGTAGCGCAAATCATTAAATTAGCGGCCCCCATCATCATGGGACTCTTGGGCAAACAAAAACAGGAAAAACAGATAGGTCAGAATGGAATAGGCGACTTATTGGGCTCTGTATTGGGACAGTCCAGCAATCATGACACCTCCTTCCTAACCTCAATTCTAGATGCCGATGGGGATGGGAGCATGATAGATGATGTAGCAGGAATGGTCCTGGGAGGTGATAAAAAAAATAAAAAGGATCTAGGCGGTATGCTGGGAGGCCTTTTTGGAAAATAAATCCTGATGCGCACTCTACTAACGATTCTTGTTATATTCTTAACGATCATTATCGCCTCCAGCTGTGCTGGAACTAATTCTTCTAATAGTAACAAAGAGTCTGGAACAGTTACTAATGATACCGTGCGTATAGCAAACGACAGTCTAGAGTACGAACTTATTATCATTGAACCAGGCTTTTTCTCATGGCTAGCCACCCAGCCGCAAAGAGGCTATAGATCTCAAAGTGGTATGGATATCAGCAATGATTTTAAAGTGAGGGAATACAATTTAAGAGTAAACAATCCGATTCAATATGGAGCAGATCTATATCCCATGCGTATAGATTATGATCGTAATGTAGATTATGGATATGAGGTTACCTACCTGCTATTTAATTACTTTATGTTCTTTGAGCAGCGGTACAATCAACGCCTGTAGGTTATTTTTGCAGTATGCAAAAATTAAAAACCCGCTGGGAGATTACCAGAGACTGGCAATATATTTATATCATCCTTGGAATTATAGGCTTGTTGGCTTGTGGCTATTTTGTTGCCGCCAGGCTCATACCATCCACATTTGAGGATGTTGCTTATGAATATGTGTTCGTTGCTGTAATTACCCTAGCAAACGCTTACCTCTTTTACCGGATTGCCATGTGGCTTTTCGAAAAGCTAAAACCTCGTTGGAAGGTGCAGTATCGATGGGAATTAATTGCCATTTTCTTAGTCTTTGCGATCACCGGATCTGCGTCTGCAAGACTTTCTGGGCCTGTACTGGAATGGATAGGTCTGGAAAGGGATACGACCAGTGGATGGCTTTTCTGGCCGCTCCGGTTGCTGATTATCTTCCCTTTTTATCAAATCCTCCTGGTGGTGATGGGATGGCTGTTCGGACAGTTTGAATTCTTTTGGTCCTTTGAAAAGAAGATGTTAAAAAGATTTGGAATCAAGCTGGATAATTAGTCAGAAATCTCTTTTAGCTTTTTAAAAAAACTTTATATTTGCAACCGCTTAGGAAAGAATTCTAAGTTACGGGCTCTTAGCTCAACTGGATAGAGCATCCCGCTTTTGGGCGGGACGATCAAAGGTTCATCGAGAACCTATAAACTCGATAGTCTGGCACGGCTTCAAAGGGCGAAACGATTTAAGGTTTACGAGAACCTGAAAAACTCGGGCTCTTAGCTCAGCTGGATAGAGCACCTCCCTTCTAAGGAGGCGGTCAAAGGTTCGAATCCTTTAGGGCTCACTTAAAGTCTCCATTATTTATGGAGACTTTTTTGTTTATGTTCTTTACCTATATTCTTTATTCTAAAAGTATTGACAAATACTACGTTGGTCATACGGGACAAACCCTTGATGAACGTTTGAAAAAGCATCTTTCAAATCATAAGGACTTTACTGGCTGGGTTAAGGATTGGACTGTCTATCATTACGAAGTCTATGACACTAAGTCTCAAGCATACAAAAGGGAATTGGAAATCAAATCAAAGAAATCTCGTAAATTTATTGAAGGTTTAAAAAGTTCTACTGGATAGAGCATCCTGCTTTTCAGCGAGACGGTCAAAGAGCCTGTGCCGTTTTTTACGGTATTCGAATCCTTTAGGGCTCACGTAAAATCCCCTTCTTTGATGGGGATTTTTTTGTTTCTATAAGTAAGATGGATCACCCTCTATCTTTCTATTTTTTCGAATAACTTAGACTACAAATTACACGAGTAAGATGGTTAAGATTCTATTTTTGACAAGCGTTGTTTGTGGAGAATATTCAACGTCAAACCTGTCATCACCATCATGATCCCCAGCAGCGACCAGATCGTATAGATTTCCAGGAACCAAAATGCGCCAATCATCACGGTAAAAATCACTTCTAGGTACTTGAGCGGAGCGATCTGGTTGGTTGAGGCAATTTGAAAAGCCTTGGTCATATACAGCTGACCTATAAATCCCACAATTCCCAAAATCCCAAGAAGTAGCCATTCTATTCCAACTGGATTGCGCCAATTACCAATGGACAGCACGCCGCCCAACACGGTTCCAATAAACATGAAATAGTTGACAACGACCAATGGATGATCCTGCTTCCCGATTTTTGCAATCACGACAAACACAAATCCCATAAACAATGCAGATAGGATAACCATCCCAAAACCAATCATGTTCAGGTCTTCATCAAATCCCTTCAATACAAGAACTCCCGCAAACGCCAGCAGGAAGAACAGCCATTGCACGGGTTTAATCTTTTCCTTGAGCCATATCACTGCAAAAATGGCGGCAAAAATGGGAGACAAATAACGCAAGGTAACCGCCTCTCCAACGGGCATATATTTTGTTGAGGCAAAGAACAATAGTAGGGATGCTGCGCCACCCACGCCTCTCACAATCATTAACCAACGCTTGTTTCCCAATATGGGAATCTTGTGATAAAAGATCAGACTGGAGGTAATAATGAGGGTTCCAATGGATCTGAAAAACACCAATTGGTACGCACTAAATTCAATCAAGTATTTGACCAGTCCGTTCATGATGGCAAACGCAAATGCGCTTAGGCACATGAATAGAATCGCTTTTTGTAAGTCTTTCATGGTTGGTTTTACAGGTCGCTATACCACAAGGTGTAATGCTTTACAGGCATATTCCGCACTACTTCTGTGGTGTTGAAATTGCGATCTAGGGTTTGCCAAAGATCTATATATTTTGCCTGATCATAGTGGGTTCCTGTAAATAATAAAGACGGCTGCGCAACCGGCCAGTCGTTCCAATACATCACATCTGGTTCATAAGGCCACTTGGATTTTTCCTTTACATAGGGATACAGAAATTCCATTCCATTTTTGAGGCTTAGGGCGTTTTCGGTTTGATAAGCGAATAAGTCTTGTTCTTTTGTAGACAGAATTTGAGCTAAAGCCGTCATTGCGTCTAGGTTGAAGATAGAATAGCCGTAAGGTTTTGTGCGTTTGGTTTCTTCTGGGAAGCTGCCGTCGGCCGCCATTTGCTGCGGTAGCAGCGTTTGTTTGAAAAAGATTCTCATTTCTTCTACCTGTTCCTCGTCACCGGAAACCCGCGCAAATGCGGCAACCTGCAAAGCCCATGTGACGCTGTGGTTGTTGCCGTTGTTCTTTTCGGCAAGACCAAATTCGGTTGTAGTCAACCATTCCATATATTCTGTGAACCAAAGTTTTATGGCGGCTAGATCGGTTGGGTTGAATACGCCTGCCTTTTCCAATTGTTCTACGGCCAGCGCGACTTCCACTAAATGCACGGTATCGATGATGCCTATGCCGCGGCCTTCGGTTTTTCCCTTGATCGCCTGTGCGTAGTTTAGGCTGGGATTCATTCTGGTTTCCTCATTGACGAACCATGCGAGAAGATGTGGTTTGATCGCTTTCGCGAAAGCGATATCTCCCGTAATCTGGTAGGCACTGCCCAAGGCTCCTGCAATTTGAGAAAATCGTACCATGGCTTGCCTGTGCGCCACAAAGTTGTCAGGATTGGTCAACCCATCCTTGCGGATGTAGGCGCCATCTGGGTACACAGGATCTGGCCACCAGTAATCGCCCTCAGAATAGAAATCGTGCGCACCACCAGCGCTGCGGCTCGCGGTGTCAGTGGTAACCGTAATAGGTTTGAGATTCAGTAAAGTATCTGCTTTGGCGAGGATGCGCCCTCGTTCAAATTCTTTCAAATCAAACCCTTTTTGCTCCTGTTTTTTAACGCAAGAACTCAAAGCAATAATTAAAGCAATGGCTATAAAGATGTTTCTCATTTTTATCAAATAAAAAATCCCGCGATTTACTGGAAATCGCGGGATTTTATTAGTAGCTAATTCATTTAGTCAATGGTCACGTAGGTTCCCTTGAAACTTTGATTCAGGACCATCATCTGTAATTGGGTCGCGGGATCGCTGTCTGGCTTGACCTCAATCGACGCTTTACCATTTGACATTCTGATGGATTCACTTCCCGTGGGAGTTCCCAAACTTTTCATGGTGGTTCCACCAGCAAGGCATTGGAAATAAACGCGGTCTTCATAATCTAGACAGCGCAAGCCTTTGTCATCAATGGCTGTTGCCGTGAATAGGTAATTGCCGTTTTCCAGAATTTCATGATCCAGTATCAACTCACGAGGTTTTCCGTTCTTTTCAAAGCGGTAATTTACGGTAAGCTCATCCGTCACTGTTTTGCCATTTTTGTCTTTCCCGACTGCTTTGAGTGTGTTCGCTCCGTCAATAAAGTTTACGCTCCACGTTAATCCAGAGGCTGGAAATTTAGTAATATCCTTAGCTTTCTTACCAAGGCTCTTACCATTCATAAAGAATTCAACTTCCTTCAAGTTACTGTAAACGCTTATTTCTCTAGCCAGATCTTTTGGTCCTTGGCGTTCGGTCCACGTGTGGGATTCTATCCACGCAAACGGATCCTCGCTCCAGTAACTTTTAAATACGTAATAAGAATCCTTAGGATTTCCCTCACGATCCACCAGACCTTTCTGGTTCATGTACGGAATGTCGTTTTCTGGTCGCAATGGTGTTCCAAAATCCTTGAAGGCCCATTGTGCATTACCAACGAAAGTTGGATCGGTTTCTGAAATACGCAGGTGCCAGTCAAAAAGATCCACCATATAATTCTCACTCCAATCGCCTATCTGGGCAATATTAGCAACGTCTGTCTGGACAATGGCCTCTTCCCAGCCGTCGGCTTGAATCTCGCCTTCTCCGGTAATTGGGTTTTCAGTATGTCGGCCTACCTGACTGCTTCCGCCATATTCTGTGTGGATAAAGTGGTTGTACTCTTCCTTGTATTGATCGATAGCTTTTTGATAGCTTTTATAACTACCTGAATACCATCCAGACCAGATGCTGGGCGAGAATACATCCACTATCTCTGCTCCTTCATAATACTTACGAATGGCAGTTACCCGTGATGGATCCATCTCGTGAGCCAAATCATTAAGCGAGGTTAAATATTTATTCATTTCAACCGTATCATCGCCACCTACAAAGTCTGGTAACCAATACATTTCATTACCCAATGACCAGAAAATGATACTTGGATGGTTGTAGTTCTGATCAATGATTTCCTTCAACATTCCTGTTGTGTTTTCCTTCCATTGCGCATTTCCAATACCACCACGACACCAGGGCAATTCATCCCATACGATCAATCCCAGCTCATCACAAGCCTTGTACACCTCAGGATCCTGCGGGTAGTGCGCCAGGCGAACGAAATTTGTTCCCATACCTTTGATCTGCTCCATATCTGCCCGATGTTGTTCGTTGCTCATCGCTGCTCCTACTCCAGCGTGTTCTTCATGTCTGTGGGTTCCTCGCAACAGCAATCGCTCGCCATTTAAGAAGAAGGCACCGTGATCCTTAAATTCAAAGAATCGCAAACCAACGCGCTCTGTAGTTTCATCGATAACCTTCTTACCATCTAAAACTCGAGTGGTTAATGTGTACAACGCAGGACTCTTAGGACTCCACAATTGCGGGTTCTTAATATTGTCAAACGTGAACGTCATTAAGTCTCCGTTTTTGGAACTTTTGGGTTTTGACATCATTTTTCCAGATGGCGAGGTCAATGTCACTTCAATAGAAGTTCCTTTCTCCATATTATTCATAAAGACATCTGCAACTACGGAAGCACTCTCTTTGGACACCTTGGGTGTGGAAACCTTGACTCTGTTGATGTGTGATTTGGGTAATGTTCTCAACCAAACATCACGGGTAATCCCGCCAAAAATGAAGAAATCACTCTTCTGACTAGGGATGATTTCAGGGTCGTAGCTGTTATCCACGCGCACCATGATTTCGTTTTTACCGGCTTTCAAGGCATCAGTAATATCAATATCAAATCCTATATAGCCACCTATATGTTTTCCCACTTCCTTGCCGTTGACAAACACCCTCGTGGTGATATTCGATCCCTCAAAATAAAGTTCATATACCATCGCAGGGTCTACTTGATCCATTGAGATTTCCTTTTTGTACCAGCTTGCACTTCTTCTATATCCTGGATCAAGATCTGTAGCATCCAGCGCATTCCATGTGTGTGGCAGGTTGATGGTTGTCCAACCGCTGGCTGCATTTGCCGCTGCAACGCTTGTCAATGGCTGTTCCAGATAAGACCAGCTTTGATTGATGTTCTTGACATTGCGGTCAAAAGCCGTTGGTGGATCAACACTTGCCTGGGCAAATGATGCAACTAATAAAAGCGCTATCAATTGTAATTTGTTGAATGATTTCAAAAAGGTGCTTTTCATATCAATTGAGTTCTTTTAAACGTATCAGTAATTCTAAAAAATAATAATCGCCATAAACGATAGGTTCATCCACCTCATCATTTTTAGGCCAGTTACCTGTGCTATGGTCAAGGATAAAGGGGGCTTCAAGATCTGCGGGCAACACATATTCTCTGGTTTGTAACGTACCGGCTACCTTCCTACTATAGTCCAGGTAGGTATTATCCTGCGTATAACCATAGAGCTCCACTAGGGCACTGGCCACCACGGTAGCGGCAGACACATCCCTGGGGGAATCTGGAATAGCGGGATCATCAAAATCCCAATACGGAATCCCATCCTGTGGGAGTCGTGGATGATCTAGATAAAAGCTGGCAGTTTTCATGGCTTGGTCTAGGTATTTCTGATCCCTTGTATACCTATAAGCCATGGTGTATCCATAAATCGCCCACCCCTGACCACGAGCCCAGGAAGAATCATCACTGAAACCCTGATGGGTAACTTTTTCCTTTACATTCCCTTTTAGCGTATCATAAACTACAACATGAACCGTACTATTGTCTGCTCTAAATTGGTTTTTCAACGTAGTGTTTGCGTGATTGACCGCTATATTGTGGTAGGTGCTGTCGCCAGAAATCCTGGTCGCTTCAAAAAGCAGTTCCAGATTCATCATGTTATCAATAATAACAGGAAATTCCCATATGTCTGCATTGAAATCCCATGACCTCAAGGATCCAACCGTTTCATTGTAACGTGTAGAAAGTGTCTGAGCGCTTTTTAGAATCACGTCCTTGTATTCTTCCTTGCCCGTTTGTTCAAAACCCTCGCCGTAACTACACCAGATCTTGAAACCCATATCATGGGTACGATCGTTCAGCTCTTCCTTTTTCATGAACGGCTGCCACTTTTCTGCGCTTTCGCGGAAGCGATCTTCCCCATTCAACGTGTATAATTGCCACAGGTTACCTACAAAAAAGCCACTTGTCCAGTCTTTGGACGGCACTTTTTGAACCTCGCTTTTCTGGCGGTTATAACTGCGTGGAAAGGACAGAGAATCGACGGGATAATTGACCAACTGATCATAGCGTGCCGCTAGTAATTCTTCCATGCTCAATGCGGCAGGTGTATTATTTTCTTCTTTATTCTTGCAGGCGGTTAAGGTACACGCCAGGCTTAGTACAAAAAGTACCTTTTTTACTATACTCATTGGGTCATCATGTTTAATTATTCTTGAGCCCTCCATACGGATGCATTACAAAACGGCTGGGTAGCGAAAATAGGTGATGTTGCCGTTACACAAATTCGAAATAGGGTAACTAATCATACGCGCTACTCTTGGATCGTGCTTCATACCGTCGTCATTTCCTATGGAGCTAGCAAACGGTGTTGGTGGATGGATGTTACGCTTTCGCGAAAGCGAACTCTACTAAAATCTCACCGCACAGAACCGAGATCATAAAAAACCACTGATCATATTTCAATTGAAAATAATCAGTGGTCTTCAGTTGAATTAGGCTATTCAATTATCATTCAATTTTTCAGGAGTTCTAATACCCAGGATTGTTTTCATTGATATTGTTCAAACGGGCAAGCTCATCTGCAGGCAGTGGATACAGGTAATCTCTTCCTGGATTAAAATTGGGCTGTGGTTCCAGACCATTGGGTCCAAAAACCTCTGTCCCCAACTGACGTCTCTTAATGTCGTACCATCGTTTAAATTCAAATGCCAGTTCTAGGCGACGCTCATTGAGCACCATCGTTCTAAAGGCAGTCTGTGATAATCCAGAAACATTGGGTGGATAAGCGCTGGCGTTGCCATTGCGATTTCTAGCTCTTGCCAATACTCTATTGACGTATCCATTGGCTTCAGTCGTACCTGGATTGGTCTCGTTCAATGCCTCTGCGGCAATCAACAATACCTCTGCATAGCGCATTTGTGCATAGTTGATCTGGGATGCACGGCCATTCCCGTTTGCGGTAGCGCCAGGGAATCTGGTGTATTTTGCGATGTAAGCGCTTTGTATGTTGCGGGAATCAAAATTTGGGAAATTGGTAAAAGGTTCTACATTTCCTTTAAATATCCCATCCGTATCAAAACTTACATCCCTTCTATAGTCCCTACTGTCCCAGCTGTTGTAAACCCCTATAGTAGGTACAGCTACTGACCATCCACCACCTATATCCCCACGTTCATTTGCTCTTATTCCCGTCAAGGCAGGCGTGTAATCCTGGCCTATGTCACCATCTCTAAAACCGTTAAAGTCAATCACAAAAATGGGCTCTGGAGAAGCGTCCTGCTTTGTAGCGTCAAATAGATCTTGAAAATCAGGCTCTAGGCTATAGCCATAAGTACCTTCATTCATAATCACATCCTTTGCTTCTGCATAGGCCATTGGAAAGTTGCCTTGAGTGAGGTATACGTCTGCCAAGAATGAACTTGCCGCACCTTTTGAAGGTAGGGAACGGTTAGGCTGTGTATTGGGCAACCATGTTTTTGCAAAAGTGAGGTCTGCAATGATCTTCTCGTACACTTCATTTTCTGGCGTTCTCTCTATATCGCGCAATGCGTCAATATCATCCACAGTGTAGTCAATGTAGGGAAGTCCACCAAATTGTCTGACCAGGTGAAAATAGACGTAGGCTCTTACAAAATAAGCCTGCGCCACTACAGCGTTCTTTCTGCTCTCCTCTGCACCTACTGTTTGTGCACCTTCTATGGCCAGGTTTGCGGTGGCGATAATCTGGTAGGAAGTAGGCCAGAAGGCACTGATCATCCCATTGTCATCAGATACTGTGAACCTGTCGTGGTCAATACGCCGTGAGGCGGTACCTTGATCCCCTATGCTTACCATGTCACTGCGCAGCATGAGGGGTAGGGACATTTTACGTCCCCAAAAAGCCTCTTCCTGCATATTGCCATAGGCACCATTGATAGCAGTTTGAACGTCGTCCAGGGATTTGAAAAATCCTTCTGGAGCTAGTTGTCCTCTAGGCTCTTCTTCTAGGTCTGAACAGCTAAAGGCCGCCATTCCCAAAAACGCCAGGACGATGTATTTATAATTTTTCATGATGTATGATTTATGAATTGCTTGTTCGAATTAAAATTTGAAGTTGAGATTGAAACTTACAGACCTGAGCGATGGGTAGTTTCCATAATCAAAACCTTGATTCACGTTGCTGTTAGAAACATTGTTTTGATCCCCTGTGGATCTATAGCTTACCTCTGGATCTGTACCTGAATAGTCTGTGAAGGTCAATAAGTTTTGACCACTTACTCCTACACGTATTCTTTCAAAACCTAATTTTTCCAGTATACTCTCCGGCAGGTTGTATCCTATGGACAGGTTTTTCAACCGCACATAGCTACCATCTTCTACAAACCTAGACGTCAATCTTTTGGATCTTACCTGGTTGGCAATAGGTACATTTGTATCTGTATTAGTAGGTGTATAGCGATCTAAAGCGGCCGTTGTCGCATTTGATCCACCAGAGGCAAGTTCTACTGCGGTTAGGTTGGCAATGTCATTACCAAAAACCCCTTGGAAGAAAATGCTTAAATCAAAGTCTTTATAGATAAATGTGTTGGTCAATCCAGCGCTCCACTTTGCATTAGGATTCCCTATGACAACCCTATCGTCATTATTGATGACACCGTCTCCATTTACATCTGTGAAGAGTTCTCCACCTGCTGTACTGTCATTTCTAAAGGATGCCGTCCCCTCAGGCGCTGTACCTGGATTAACCCCTCTATATTCCCATCCATAAAATACACCTACTGGTTCTCCTACCCTCAATACATGCGTCTGATCTTGTAAAAAGTGTCCAGGTGAAGCGTCTAGGAAGATGTCATTACCGTCCACTAGTGAAACGATCTTATTTTTATTAGTGGAATAATTAAAATCTGTAGTCCAGGAGAAATCATCTGTTCTTAAGTTTCTTGTCGTCAAGGTGATTTCAAAACCTTTATTGTTCATTTCACCTACGTTTTTTAGGTTTTGATTTCTAAAATATCCCGCTATTTCTGGAACAGAGGCGTCGCCTAGAATCAAGTCTTCAGTATTGATGTTATAGTAATCCATACTCACGACAATCCCATTGTTCAACAAGCCTAGATCTAAACCTAAATTAGTCTGGTAGGAGGTCTCCCACTTCAAATTAGGGTTTGCAATCGTGTTAGGTATTACCGCATTCACGGTTTGTCCTCCCGTTACGGAGTAATAGGTTCTCAAACTAGCCAACGACTGGTAAGGACTAATGGATTGTGTCCCGGTAGCCCCATAACTGGCTCTAAGTTTTAAGTTATTGATCGATTGTACATCTTCCATAAAGCTTTCCTTGGATATATTCCACCCGATGGCAGCCGATGGGAAAAAAGCATATTTATTGTTTCTGGCAAAGTTGGAGGATCCATCACGTCTTCCCGTAAATGTCAATAAGTACCTATCATCATACCCATAATTCAATCTTCCAAACTGGGATTCTATGACCGTCTCTGAAAAGGACGATTGTGGAATAAGTTGCACTGCACCACCACCCAGATTATAAAAGGAAAAACTATCGCTAGTTAAACCTTCTGCACCGGCAGAGTTGCGTATGGTGTTGGTTCTTTGAAAAGAGTATCCAGCCACAGCGGTAATGCTATGCACGTCAATCTCCTTGTTATAGGTAAGGTATGTTTCTGTTAATAAACTGGTGCGGTCTGCATTTTCTACAGCGGCTCTTCCTCCTGCTGCTCCTGCAGTGGTTTGTAGAGTAGACGGGCTAAAAGTGCCACGACGCTCATTTCTTGTGCTATACCCAAAAACAGATTTTACCGATAAGTCCTCATAAATATCGTACTCTCCATAGAAATTGGTTCTGGATTGATCAACCACCGTCTCATCCACAGATTCAGTTGCCACGGCAAAGGGGTTGTCCACATCATCCCCTACATTACTAAAGGTAAAGTCGCCATTTGCATCAAATATCCCTAGGTCTGGACCAAAACGGTAGGCTAGGGAGATCACGTCACCACTACCTCTACCACCGGTGTCAGCCTGTGTACTCACTCCATTTTTAGTACTTCTGGAACCAAATAAGTTTGCACCCACCCTTAACTTATCAGTCACATCAACATCTACCTTACCTAGAGCAGAGAAACGCTCAAAACCTGAACTAATGACCACCCCATCCTGGTTAAAGTAATTAGCAGATACATAATAATTGACATTTTCTGCAGCTCCAGAGAAAGCTAGGTTATGATTCTGTGTGCTACCCCCACGATAAATAAGGTCTTGCCAATCTGTATTAGCAGGCCCCTGAACAAAATTGGGATTGATATCACGTTGATACGCTCCATATTGATCAGCATTGAGCAAATCAAGTTGATTAGCCACCTGTTGGAATGAATAAGTACTGTTCAGCTCCACAGACACTTTTCCTAATCTTCCTTTTTTTGTAGTTACGATAATGACACCATTAGCACCCTGAGAACCATAAATTGCGGTCGCAGATGCGTCTTTTAATATCTCGATGGATTCTATATCTGCTTGTTGCGGGTAAACTCCATTCACAAATCCATCGACCACCACTAATGGACTACTGGAAGCACCTAAAGAAGTATTACCGCGTATTTTTACATTCACGGGAGTACCAGGCTCCCCACCATTATTGGACTGTACCACAACCCCAGCGGCACGACCTTGCAAAGCTTGTGCAGCATCCAGCACGGGAAAAGCATTCAATTCCTCACTTGTAACGGAAGATACAGACCCGGTGATATCGCTCTTTTTTGTGGTACCATACCCTATAACAACGACCTCATCTAGAAAAGAGAGGTCTTCCTTAAGGGTGACATTCATAGAAGACTTACCGTCAACACTCAATTCTAGGGTGGTATATCCTATATAACTGTACACTAGTATGGCATTGGGTGAAGAAACCACCACGCTGTAGTTCCCTTCAATATCTGTAGTGGTTCCCGTGGAACCTCCTTTTTCATACACATTCACACCTAGAAGTTCTTCTCCTTTAGGGCCTACTACCTTACCGGTTACCGTGGTACTTTGTGCACTCACATAAATGGAAGTCAGCATACATAATAATAGGAGGCTTTTCTTCAATACCGCCTGTAATTTCCTTTTTGACATAGTTGATTTGATTTAGTTGAGATTAGTTCAATGATTTATCACTTCCTGTTTCCGAAAAATCAACGCAATAGTTTGCGCCAGCTTTAACTCACCTAAAACTAGGTAGATGGAAAATACTAGAAGTGTGAAAATTGTCCTAAAATGGTATAACTAAAGTCGGGAAATCTGTGGATTTCAAGAAAAGCCCCCAGTAAATCGAGATTCCAAAACCAGAACCCCTTACTCCGAAAACTTTTTCGAATAATTTGTAGGTGTATCACCGTACACTTTTTGAAAACACTTACTGAAGTATTTGGGATTCTTAAACCCCACCTTGTAGCTTACTTCAGAAATGTTGAGGGAACCCAGTTCAAGCAATTGGGCAGCACGTTTCATCCTAAAATGTTGTATAAACTCATTAGGGGTGAAATTAGTCCAGTCCTTTATCTTTATAAAGAGCATCGTCCTGCTCACTCCTAATTCTGCACTAAAGAATGGAATGTCAAAATTCTCATTCGGTATGTTTTCCTCGACAATCGCTATTGCCTTGCGCAGCAGCTGTTCGTCTACTGAGGTTACTTGAATTTCTTCTGGTCTAAATTCTCCCTTGGTATTGAATTTTGCACGTATGTTGGCCTTGGATTGCAATAGGTTCTTGATCCTCAACTGGAATTCCTTGATGTCAAATGGTTTGCTTATATAATCATCTGCACCACTTTCCAGCCCTTCCAGTTTATAGATTAAGGAAGACCTAGATGTTAATAGAATGACCTGAATATGGCTGGTCCTGATATCCTCCTTGATTTTTGCACACAATTCAGTTCCTGCCATCAACGGCATGACCACATCACTCACAATCAAATCTGGGCTGTTGTTCACGGCGATCTTGAAAGCCTCTTCCCCATTTTCTGCCTCCAGGACATTGTAATGCATGCGAAGTAACTGACTCATGAATGACAGTAGGGAGGTATTATCCTCTACGATCAATACGGTAGGTTTATCATCATCGCTTAATAAATCCATGGATTCCCCTTTCAACAATCCTTGGGTATTCATTTGCGAGGTGTATTGGGAAATGTCATCGCTAAATTTGAAATCGGCTATGATCTCCTCCTCCTTCAAGTGTTCTCTTCCTAAAGGTAGGCGCACCGTGAATATAGAGCCTGTGCCCTGCTCGCTTTCAATCGTGATTTCTCCTTTGTGCAATTCGACAATATTTTTGGCAATATTCAAGCCTATACCGGTACCTTGATGGTAGGGGTCTGCTTTTTCCCTGCTGGCCTCCACCTCATAAAATCGATCAAAAACCTTTAATTGCTCCTCTGGGGAAATACCTATCCCACTGTCCTTAATAGCCACTTCTATATTCCCATCCCTTTTACTTATCCTCATTTTAATGGTCCCTCCCTTAGGGGTGTATTTAAAAGCATTAGAAATCAAATTGAAAAAGACCCGTTCCAGTTTCTGACGGTCATAAAACACGGGTATCTCCTCAAGTTGTGTCTTAAAATTATAGTCGTACTCCCCATATTTTGCGTATTCCTTAAAACTTAGGAAAATCTCCTTTATAAACTTGACCAGATTTCCTTCCGCAGTTTGGAGCTCAAACTGGTTTTGTTCCAGTTTTCTAAAATCCATTAATCGATTGATAAGCTGCAGCAGGTGTTTTGCGTTGCTTTCTATCACCAGCATTTTTTTATACATCTTGTTGCTACCCTTATAATCATCCAGCAATTGCTGCAAGGGTCCCAGGATTAAGGTCAATGGGGTGCGAAACTCATGGGAGATATTAGTAAAGAATTTTAATTTTGCCTCATTGATACCGCGGTCCCGTTCTTTCTGTACCTGCTCGAACTTAAGCTCTTCTTGCAGCCTGGTGCGCGACTTCATAATTCCCACCAGCAGATAGATGCCCAGCAAGGCGATGATCACATAGGCTAGGATGGCCCACCATCGCAGCCACAAGGGCGCCAACGCTTCTATCTGCAATGTCGTTACCACATTAGTTTGCACGCCATCACCATTGAATGCCCTTACCTGGAAGGTATAGTTGCCTGCGTTCTGGATGGTATAGCTCACACTGTTGTTGGAACTTCTTATCCACTGTTCTTCAAGTCCTTCCAGCCTGTACTCATAGATAATATCTGAGGCGTTGTGATAACTGGGCATGGAAAACGAGATGGTAAAATTGCGCTGGTCGCTGGATAGTTGTACCGCTTTCGCGAAAGCGATATTACCCACCACCTCGCCGTTATTCTTGAGTATGGGTGCCTGACCATTCAAGGTGCTGAATCCCGTAATGATTACCGGCGGTGCATACTCATCTTTCTGAATGCGGTTGGTATTGAAGCTGGTCGCCCCAGATACACCGCCAAATATGAGCTGTGAATTATCCAGCTTAAGCACGGCATTATTGCTGTATTCCCTGCCTACAAGACCATCTGACCGGTCACTCACAGATAAAACAGTGCTCGTCACCCTATCAAATTTGACGATTCCCTGGTTGGAACTCAACCACAGCATGCCGTTGTCACCTTCTATCATCGCATGCACCGTGGTGATCTCATTGTCCTGGAATAACAGAGGGACTTTAATAAACTTGCCCTCTATTTTTTTGAAAAGCCCCTTAGATTTGGTGCCTGCCCATATATGTTTTGCGTCGTCTTCATAAACACTCAAAATATCCATGCCGGCATCTTGTTGTTCATCAAACAAATACCTGTCTATGGTACCGTTGGGGTGAATGGTATTCAAACCATTCTGGGTTCCTACCCATAAGTTACCCGCGCTATCAGGAAACAATACTCTTACAAGGTTGCTGGATAAATCGTTGGAGGTATCATAGCTGGATTGTAGGGCCTTCGTTTGCTCATCGATCACTAACACTCCCGCCCCAAAGGTGCCCAACGCCAAGGAGTTGTTCCATTGTATGATGGAATACACCCCTAGATTTGTAATGCGATCCTGGATTTCCTGGGTCAACAGGCTGGGCAATACTTTTTTTGATACCGTATCATAAAAATAGAGCCCGTTCCCAAAAGTCCCTATCCACAAGAGATCGTTATGTATCAATAAGGACTTGATGTTGTCATCCATCAAGGTAGAGTTTGAGCTGGTCAAATAGTTAAATTTTCCTGAGGGTCGATCTAGGATATTTACTCCCCCTTGCTCTGTGCCAAAATAAATATGTCCCTCATCTGCCTGAATGGAACTTATAACTGGATAGTTGAGCCCTTCATCTGTACCGTTGCGCGTATAGTTGATAAAGTTATTGTTGGTGGGATTCCAGATACTGGCACCCCCATAATAAGTTCCTATCCAGATGGATCCACTCTTGTCCTTGTACAATGATTTGACGGAATTCTTCCCTATGCTATTGGCATCGTTAGGGTCATTTTTAAGGTAAATCAACCTGTCACCGCTATTGATGTATAATCCATCATAGGTGCCCACCCATAAATTACCAGCATCATCGAACAATAATTTTCTAACTGAGGCTATTTGAAGATTTTGGAAAGCCGGATAGGTACCTACCGCCTGGCTCTTGACATTAAAAGTGACTATACCCGTTTCTCGGGTTCCCAATAGCAGGTTACCGTCGGGAGATAGTATCACATCCTGAACATTCAATCTGGACGTGGTGGTTAATTGACGCAGGGTATAACCGGATTTTCCATCCTTTACTGCTTCCCACAAACCTTTATCCGTTCCCACATAGACCAGATCATCCTGTCCTGCGGTTGCGCTATATACTTCTAGAGGACTAACCGCCAGATCTGTGGTTATAGGAATAAACAGGTTAGCGTTCGTATCATAGATGGATAATCCCTTATTGGTACCTATAAAAAGTCGTTGACCTATGGCTTGCAGGGAGTGAATGATATTCCCAGCAAGGGAGTTGACAGCGCTATCCCGATAATACCTGGTGAATTTACCGGTCTTTGGGTCATACCTGTTTAACCCATTATAGGTACCTACCCATAAATGATGCTGCGCATCTACCTCTAATGATAAAATATCGCTGCTGGAGAGTGACTCTGTATTGCCATCGTCCGTCTTGTATACGGTGAACTGGTGTCCATCGTACCTATTGAGTCCATCCCGGGTTCCCATCCAGATATAACCCAGGCTATCCTGTTGGATGGAGATAACGCTACTTTGAGACAAGCCATTGCTGGACGTCAAGGGTTTGAACTGGTAGTTTTGATTTTGTGCACTCCCTAGAAAGACACAAAAGAAAAGAAAGAGAAAAAGGACCCCACGCATACGGTTTACTAGAAATAATGAGCCCTTAAAAGTAAACAATTGCAATTGTTTACCTAGGTTAATTGATGGTCAGAATCTTAGCCCGTTTTGTAGCTAGGGAGAAATTATTTCTGCTTTCGTTGGGATAATTGAAAATCATAGAGGGAAGGTATACGTATCAATTCTTTATTTACCCCATGGATATAAGCATCTGGTCCATACTCGACCGTAAAGTTTGAATTACCAGAAACACCTATAACTCTGGCCCGCGGTCCATCGGTCATACCGTTGAGAAGCAGGTATTCGGGCTTGTCAGATTCATTTTCCAGTATCACCTTAGTGTTCCAGAATGTGCTGTAGGCACCATGGGAAGGTTTCCAGTATCCCGCGCCGCCCCCAGCAAATAGTGGGTATTCCTTAATTCCAGCGGCATTGATATGTACCGTGGTGTGATCGAATAGATTTTGATGGTTGGCGCCACTGTGCTGGTCTAGCACGGGATCAACAAAGACCTCGCAGTTTTTATAGACATTTTTTGTAGAGAATGTGTTGAAGCTTAGTGGATGTTCCGCTTTATTCTTGACACTAATATTTTCTGCCAGGACATTATGTACTCCTGCCATCGCTACCGTATAGTGTGCATAGTGATCACCTGTCGTGGTGATATCTTGGATGGTGACATTGGCTATTTCTTCCGTCAGGATCCCGCTGTCTGCATTGTTGATCACCACGTTTTTGACCCAGCTGTTATAGAGTCTGGTCAGACAGATAGCATTAAAACCCTGCTCTACATGGTGGGCTATTCGAGGTGTCATGGGAAAGTTGATGCGTATATTTTCTATGCCCACATTTTCCAAATGCTTCCATTCAATCAATCGCGCTTTATAGGCCGGGTCTATGGCGATCGTGAGTGGGGTGTTGATGGTTACCCTATTACCATGAACCGCTACCACCTGTACCTGCTGTCGCACGATGGGTAGGTCGGGAAACATCCAATGGTGGCTGCCTACTTTAACGTCTGCTCCCTGGTAGAGTTCCGTAATGATTTTACCGTTTTCACCATCCTTATTGAACAATTGAAGTTCCAGTACGGCTCCTATTTCTAGTTGCGATGCCTCTTTCACGGTAAAACTGGTCGCGCCTCGCTCTCCAGATTCAACATAGGCCATAACCTTCTCTTCCCTGTCGTATTTACCAGAATAGCTCTTGACCCGTTCACCTGGAACCTGTGTCCAGATAAAACCACCCGACCAGGCATACTGGGAAAATGCCAAGTCAATATTATTTTCTTTCTCCCGTTGTCGTTTGTCAAATTCTACCAGATATTCTCGCAGTTCCTGCAACTGGTCTGGGTCCTGTGCATACATCAAGGGTCTGGGAAAATATAACTCTGTTCCATTTTGTCCAGATCCAGCGCCGCGCAGGGTAAAATTACTGCGCTCTATATATATAATGTCACTCAAAATAAGTTTTCCTGCAGGTAGTTGCAGTATGATGCTGCCTTCCATATTCTTGATAGCAGCGATGGCCGCGATCAATGCCTTGGAATCATCCAGACCATCATCTGCCCTAACCCCATAATCAGTAGCATCTATAATTTTGCCGTTACCCACCGGGATGGATTCCAGGCCGTTCATGTAACCCGCATAACTAAAGTCAGGCAAATACTCCTTCTGCATTACTTGTTTATTGGACAGGATTTCAGGCAATTCTTGTGATTTGCACGATGCCGTTGCCAACAATAAGGGCAGCAGGAAAAAATGGGTGTACAGGAAAGGAAGACGACTTTTCATAGGGAACTTTCGTTTGATCCAAAGAAAACTAAAATTTCTCGATGGCAGTGGCTATTAGCATACAGGAAAGGTGTTCAATCATACAAACAACCATTGTTAAGGACATAATCCAGCTAAATCAAAAAATAAGTCCACCAAGGAAGCTTTTCCAATCCAGGGAAGAAACCGGGAGATAAACACAAGAAAAACAGCAATTTGTACACATTTATCCCTTTTGTGTATGAATAGAACTTGTTTTGGTTGACCAGATTCCACAGTAATTTAAGATATTTGAGGAAAGCAATCATCAACCAACTCAAATCTCAAACATGTCAAAAACAATTGTACTTACAGGCGCCGGTGGTGTCCTTTGCAGCACGCTGGCGATAGCACTCGCAAAACATGGCCACAACATTGCTGTGCTCGACCTGCGCAAAGAAGCAGCTGATGCCGTCGCTGATGAAATCAAGGCAGCGGGTGGCAAAGCAATGGGAATTGCAGGAAATGTGTTGGAGAAGGTTTCTCTAGAAAATGCCAAAAAGGAGATCAATGATGCCTATGGCAAGGTGGATATCCTGATCAATGGCGCTGGGGGCAACCACCCCATGGGAACCACCAGCAATCCCTTCTTCCAGATGGAGGATTTAGACAATAAAACCGAAGGTTTCAAGACTTTTTTTGACCTTGATCCCAAAGGGATTGAATTTACTTTCAACCTCAATTTCCTAGGGACTTTATTGCCTACACAGGTTTTTGCAAAAGATATGGTAGGCCGCGATGGTTGCAGCGTATTGAACATTTCATCCATGAATGCCTTCACGCCCTTGACTAAAATACCAGCCTATAGCGGTGCCAAAGCTGCTGTTTCCAACTTTACGCAATGGCTCGCCGTGCATTTTTCAAAAGTAGGTATACGGGTTAATGCGATCGCCCCAGGATTTTTCCTGACGGACCAGAACCGTGCCTTGTTGACAAATGATGATGGTAGCGCCACAGCACGTGGGCAACAAATCATTGGCCAGACCCCCATGGGGCGTTATGGCAAGCCAGAAGACCTAGTGAGCACGGTAGAGTGGTTGTGTGGGGATGCTGCTTCCTTTATCACGGGAATCGTCGTGCCTATCGATGGTGGATTTAGCGCCTACAGTGGCGTTTAATGCCGGATAGTAGGTATAGATAATGATATTTTTTCCGCTTTCGCGAAAGCGTAATTCCCACAAATCCAAGGGAAAAACAGTTGTTGCGCAGGCTCAAAACAAAAACACAAATGAATCTAGAACAAACATGGCGATGGTACGGGCCTAAAGACCCAGTCTCCCTTGCTGATATTAAACAAGCGGGCGCCACAGGAGTCGTGAGCGCACTGCACCAGATCCCCAACGGTACGGAATGGCCCGTGGATGCTATCATGGAACGCAAACAACTTATTGAGGCCGCAGGTTTGAGCTGGTCTGTGGTAGAAAGCGTACCTATTCATGAAAATATCAAAACCAGGTCTGGCGATTATAAAACCTACATTGAGCGGTACAAGAACACGTTGACCAACCTAGGCAAATGTGGGATTGACATCGTTTGTTACAACTTTATGCCAGTGCTGGACTGGACGCGTACAAATCTTGATTATGCCCTACCCGATGGGTCAACCGCCCTGCGCTATGAGGCGGCAGCCTTTGCAGCCTTTGAACTTTTTCTACTAAAGCGACCAGGTGCGGAAAACGATTACAATGCTACCCAGCAAAAAGCAGCAGCGGCATATCTAGAGAAATCCACCCCAGAAGAACAGAAAAAACTTATCAAGAACATCATTGCCGGCCTGCCCGGTGCAGAGGAAGGCTATACCCTAAAGGAATTTAACGCCATTCTTGCCACCTATGACAACATAGGGAGCAAAGAATTGAAGGAAAACCTGTTCTCTTTCTTATCTGCCATCATTCCCGCCGCAGAAAAAGCAGGTGTTATGATGTGTATCCATCCAGATGATCCCCCCTTCCCTATCCTGGGATTACCACGGGTCGTGAGTACAGAGCAGGACATTCTGGATCTATATACCGCCGTGGATAGCCCAAATAATGGATTGACGTTTTGCACGGGATCCTTCGGTGTACTTGCAGACAACGATCTTGCTGGGATGGCAGCCCGTTTAGGCAGCCGCATTCACTTTATCCACCTGCGGGCCACAAAACGGGATGCAGAAGGTAATTTTCATGAAGCAAACCATCTGGATGGTGATGTAGACATGTATGCAGTGATGAAAGCCCTGGTGCAGGAACAGGAAAAACGCAAAAAAGCAGGTCGTAAGGATCTACGCATGCCATTTAGACCAGACCACGGCCATAAAATGCTCGACGATTTGAATAAAAAGACCAATCCAGGATATTCAGCCATAGGAAGGTTGAGAGGTCTTGCAGAATTACGTGGACTTGAACTAGGAGTAAGACGATCTATTTCGTAATATTAAACCAATACAAACCAAGAATAATTAACCATCGACTCACTGCCTGCCAGCAGCCCGATATTAAGAACTGAACTATGTCAACAAGATTTGAAACGCGCTATGCGTCAAGCCCCAGCGCGGTAAAAAAATACGATACACAGGAATTGCGCGATGAATTCCTAATCAAACAGCCATTGCGAGGTGACGAGATTAACCTTACTTATACTCATTACGACAGGTACATTGCCGGCGGTGCCGTACCCACCTCTGGTGCCTTAAAACTAGAGGCGATTGATCCTCTAAAGGCTTCCTATTTTTTGGAACGTCGCGAGATAGGAATCATCAATGTAGGAGCCGCAGGAACGGTGGAGGCTGATGGGACTAAGTACGATCTGGATCACAAGGATGCACTATACATCGGGCAGGGGGTGAAGAGTGTTATCTTCCGCAGTAAGAAGGAAACTGATCCCGCAAAATTCTACATCAACTCTGCACCCGCGCATACTTCCTACCCTACAAAAAAGGTAAGCCTGGCAGAGGCCAATAAAATTGAACTGGGTAGTCTGGAAACCGCCAACCATAGAACCGTAAACCAGATGATCATCGGCGGTATTGTCACGACTTGCCAACTGCAAATGGGAATGACAGAACTCAAAAACGGCAGTGTGTGGAACACCATGCCCGCCCATGTTCACGATCGTCGCATGGAGGTATATTTCTACCTTGATATTCCTAAAGATCAGGCCGTTTGTCACTTTATGGGACAACCGCAGGAAACCAGACACATCTGGATGCAAAACCATCAAGCGGTAATCTCACCACCCTGGTCCATCCACTCTGGATCTGGAACGTCTAACTATACCTTTATATGGGGAATGGCGGGAGAAAACCTGGACTATGCAGACATGGACGTGGCAAAAATTACTGATCTTAGATAATCACTCCTATGAAATTATTTGATTTAACGGGTAAAGTAGCGCTGGTTACTGGAAGTACCCACGGTCTGGGAATGTCCATGGCCCAAGGCCTGGGACAGGCAGGAGCAACTATTGTCGTCAATGGAAACTCCTCACAGGATAAGATTGATGATGCCGTTGCCCACTACAAAAAAGCTGGCCTACAGGCGGTAGGCTACAAATTTGATGTTTCTGATGAGCTTCAGGTCAAAGATGCCATTGCCCGTATCGAGAAAGAAGTAGGCCCCATTGATATACTGGTCAACAATGCTGGAATTATTAAAAGGACACCACTGGTGGACATGGAAGTGGCAGATTTTAAACAAGTCATCGATATTGACCTGGTGAGCCCTTTTTTAGTCTCCAAGCATGTGGTAAAAGGCATGATTGAACGTCAATCTGGAAAAATTATCAATATTTGCTCCATGATGAGCGCTTTAGGTAGGAACACCGTGGGTGCATATGCCGCTGCTAAGGGTGGCCTGGTCATGTTGACAAAAAACATGGCGACGGAATGGGCAAGGCACAATATTCAAGTCAACGGGATAGGCCCAGGTTATTTTGCAACCTCGCAAACCGCCCCCATTAGAGTAGACGGCCATCCATTCAATGACTTTATCATCAACCGCACACCTGCGGCAAAATGGGGTAATCCAGACGATCTGGCTGGTGCTGCCATCTTTTTATCGGCACGAGCGAGTGATTTTGTGAACGGACATATTTTATACGTGGATGGTGGTATTCTTGCTACTATAGGTAAACCTGCAAACGAAGATTAAATGAAACATACATGGATCCTTTTAGGAATGTGCACAGTGCTGCTCATGAGTTGTAATGAAGGAAAAAAGATGGAGGATCACTCCATTTTATTGAAAAACTCCATCGATATCGCTAGAACTGAGGTAGTCGTTTTTTCCCGTGAAGACGTGGAAAAAGAACTCCCTCATCTATCTACCGACTCTCTGCCAGGCTTAAAAACAGCTACGGGCGAGGTGATTCCCTTCCAGCTGGATGACCTGGATGGCGACGGGAATTGGGATGAGCTGTCGGCCGTGCTTGATTTTTCTGCCAAAGAAGAGAAGAAAGTCGTTTTTTCCGCTTTCGCGAAAGCGGAATTACCCCTCTTTCCCAAAACTACAGACGTTCATTTTGGCGTTGGAAAAGCAAAACCAAAGGCAGATGAGGTGCAAACCTATGAACGCACCGGCGACCCACGGGAAATAGACAGTCTTTTTTTCCAGATGGAGGGACCGGCGTGGGAAAATGACAAAGTGGGTTTCCGCATATATTTTGATCCGCGCAACGGTATCGATATTTTCGGTAAGACCACCCCTACCCTGGCATTACATCAACAAGGACTAGACTCAGATTATCATACCCAGGATGTCTGGGGCATGGATATCCTTAAAGTAGGAACGTCGCTAGGGGCCGGTTCTATTGCCATCAAGTATAGGGATACCCTGTACCGGGTGACGGGCAAGGAAGGCGCTAGTTTCAAAACGATCACAGAAGGCCCAGTACGCGCCATTTTTGAGTTGGATTATCCCTATGAACAAATAGGCGATAAAATAGTGAAAGTGGTACATGCCATAACCATTGAAAAAGGCGACTGGTTCTATAAAAGTGAGGTACGCCTTGAGGGAGATACGGACGGGATGGAACTCGTTACCGGTATTGTAGATCTTAAACCCAATGCGGGAGAGGTACTGGATATTCCCAATGGTCATCTGGCCTATGCGACCTATGGCAAGCAATCTGAAAATGATGACCAGTTGGGCATGGCTTTGATCTTTACAAACACCGCGGTTGTAGAAGGTGAAGCGCCCAAAGAAGGTCCTGGCATTACCCAAACCCATTTATGGGAACTGGGCGGTGGTAACACCCAAAGTTTCTATTTTATGAGTGGTTGGGAAGCCAGCAATGCGGCATTCAAAACGGCCAATGGCTTTATGGATGCGGTGCGGGATGCCAGCGTGTCAATTGCAAATCCCATTACGATAAAGTGATGAAATAAAATTTGACCTATGAAAATTAAATACCTACTGGCTCTCCTTTTTCCTGTCTTGTTGCTGGGAAGCTGTACTGGCGAGAGTGAAGTGACCACGCTGCGGCTGGCCCACAGTCTGGATACAGAACATCCGGTCCATAAAGCAATGGTCATCCTGGGAGAAAGTCTGGAAAAAAAGTCAGGTGGAAAGATGAGGGTTCAACTGTACCCCAACGGCCAGTTGGGCGGTGAGCGGGAAAGCATAGAACTGTTGCAAATAGGAAGCCTGGACATTACTAAGGTGAGTGCGGGTGTACTGGAAAATTTTATTCCAGAATACAAGGTCTTCAGTATTCCCTATCTCTTTAGGGACAAGCAACATACTTATGCTATTTATGATGGCGACGTGGGCCGTGGTATTCTTGACCAGGGGGAGAAATTCAACCTTCAGGGGTTGACTTTTTATGACGCAGGAAGCCGTAGTTTTTATACGAAAACCGAGCCCATCAATTCTCCAGCAGACGTCAAGGATAAGAAAATACGCGTCATGAAGAGCAACATGGCCATAGAGATGATCCATGATCTGGGGGGTGCTCCTACCCCTATTTCTTTTGGCGAATTATACACGGCATTGCAGCAGGGCGTGGTCGATGGAGCAGAAAATAACATCCCCAGTTACTACACTTCCAAGCATTTTGAGGTGTGTAAATTTTTGAGTATTGATGAACACACCAGTGTGCCTGATGTACTTGTTATAGGAACCGAGACCCTTAAAAGGTTGACTGATCAAGAGAAAAAATGGCTGAATGAAGCCGTGCTGGAATCTAAGTATGCCCAACGGGACTTATGGGATAAGTCTGAAAAGGAATCCCTGGCAGCTGCCATCAAGAGTGGTGTCAAGGTTATCTACCCGGAGAAGGAACCTTTCCGGGAGGCTACAGCAGAGATGCTGCACATTTTTGATGAAGATCCTGAAATGAAGCAATTGGTCAAATCCATTCAAGACAATTAATATGAGAGCAACCGTCGTAAACATTTTAGGCAAAGTGTGTCTAGCCGTACTTTTTATCATGCTTGCCGCAGTGATATGGCAGGTTTTTTCACGTTTTGTACTGCAATCCCCCAGCACCGCAACAGATGAAATCTCCAGTTTTTCCTTGATATGGGTAGGCCTACTGGGTGCCGCCTATGCCACGGGACAGCATTTGCATCTCGCCATTGACCTGTTACCAGAAAAAATGGTGGAGAAGAACCTTGCCTTTTTTGATGGTTTTGTCTACTTGAGTGTTTTTCTATTTGCTTTTTGTGTCATGATCATAGGTGGCGCAAGGTTGTGCCAGCTCACCTTTCAGTTTGAACAGACATCTGCCTCGTTAGGACTACCGCTGGGGTTCATCTACCTGGTGGTACCGTTTTCTGGCCTCCTTATTTGCTATTTCAGTATAGACACTTTTTACTCCCGCATTAAATCAAACAAAGCTTCCTAATATGAATTATATAGAAATAGCTATTCTCGTATTGAGCTTTTTGATCTTCCTATCCTTCCGCGTGCCCATAGCTTATGCCATAGGACTAGCGGCATTTTTGACCTTAATTTATTCCATGCCATTCCTACCGTCTGTCACCACGCTGGCGCAACGCATGGCGACCTCTCTGGATAGTTTCACGTTGAGTGCCATACCCTTTTTCATCCTGGCAGGGCAAATCATGAATCGAGGTGGTATTGCCGTGCGGCTCATCAATTTTGCCAAAGCAATTGTAGGACCGCTTCCAGGCGGGCTTGCCTTTGTAAACATCATTTCCTGCATGCTTTTTGGGGCGATTTCTGGAAGTGCGGTTGCCGCTGCTAGTGCCATAGGTGGGTTTATGAACCCCATGATGGAAAAAGACGGCTATGATAAACCCTTTAGCGCCGCAGTCAATATCACCAGTGCCACCACTGGATTGATCATCCCGCCCAGCAACGTATTGATCGTCTATTCCCTAGCCAGTGGTGGGGTCTCCATTGCCGCATTATTTATTGCCGGGTACGTTCCTGGTTTGTTATTGGGATTGGCCTTAATGATTGTTGCCGCCATCTATTCCATCATCAAAAAATACCCAACGGATAAACTGGTGAGCCTTAAAACTTTCTTCAAAAGATTCTTGGATGCCTTGCCCAGCTTGATGCTACTTGTGGTTGTCATAGGTGGGATTGTAGGTGGGATCTTTACTGCTACAGAGGCTAGTGCGGTTGCCGTGATCTATACCTTTGTATTGGGCATGATCTATAAGGAGATCAAGGTCAAAGACATGTCTTCCATCCTGCTCGAGACCATAAAAACCAGCGCCATCGTGCTTCTCTTGATTGCCACCTCCATCGCCATGAGCTGGGTAATGTCCTATGAGAACATTCCACAAGAAATAAGTACAGCCTTGCTGGGCATAAGTGAGAATCCTATCGTTATCCTTATTCTTATCAACTTGATCCTGTTATTCGTTGGGATCTTTATGGACATGACGCCAGCCGTATTGATCTTTACCCCTATTTTCCTCCCCATCGTCACGGCTATGGGAATGGATCCTGTGCATTTTGGGATCATCATGATCATGAACCTGTGTATAGGGCTTTGTACACCGCCAGTAGGCTCTGTGCTATTTGTAGGTTGTAGCGTGGCAGATCTCAAAATACAGAAAGTCATCAAGCCTATGCTCCCTCTATTCCTAGCGATGATTGCGGTACTGGTATTGATTACCTATTTTGAAGATCTTACCTTATGGCTGCCCAGGGTTTTTGACTTGATTGATTAACGTCCCTAAGTAAAACACATAGAAAAGCCTGTCTTGAATAACCAAGACAGGCTTTCTTGTTTCATTATGGGTAGGTTTATTTCGCTTTCGCGAAAGCGAAATATTCCTTTGCATTGTGATAGCAAATGTCACTTACAATCTTACCCAGCCATTGCTCGTCTGCCGGTAGCTCGCCATTTTCCACATCCCTACCTATCAAGTTACAAAGGATGCGGCGGAAGTACTCATGCCTAGGAAAGCTCAAAAAACTGCGGGAATCCGTAAGCATACCCACAAATGTGCTGAGCATTCCTAGACTAGACAGGGTATTTAACTGCTTCTCCATACCGTCCTTTTGATCCAGGAACCACCAGGCGGCACCATATTGTACTTTCCCGCGTATACTCCCATCGTTGAAATTACCCACCATGGTGGCGATCATCTCGTTGTCTGAGGGATTGAGGTTGTAGATTATGGTTTTGGCCAGCTGGTTTGTGCTGTCCAGAGCATTCAAATAGTTACTGATCGCTACAGCATGGGAAAAGTCACCAATGCTATCAAATCCCGTGTCTGGTCCCAACTGTTGCAGCAGTCGCTTATTGTTATTTCTTAAAGCCCCCAGGTGAAACTGTTGTGTCCAGCCGCGCTTATGGTACATCTTGCTCAAATGCAGCATCGTGACTCCCGCAAAATCCTGTATGTGCGATGGCTTCAATTCTTTACCGGTACGTACTTGTTGGAACAAGGCCTCCATTGTAAGCTCTGCCTGGGAATTAAAGTAGAGCTGCTCCAGACCATAATCTGCCAGCCGGCAACCGTGGTCATGAAAATAATCCACCCGTTTCTCCAACGCCTGTAGAAGCTCATCATAGGTATGGATCTCAAAACCCACTACTTCTTCTAGTTTGTCCAGGTATTCATTATATGAAGCCGCATCGCCTATACCAAAAGCCTTATCTGGTCTAAAAGTGGGCAATACCTGTGGGGTGTTTTTTTGCTGGGCTATGCGGGCATGATGCTCCAGGGAGTCAATGGGATCGTCTGTCGTACAGAGCAGTTCGACATTTTGTTGCTCTAAGAGGCCTACCGTGGCATGGGATGGTCTAGCCAGCAGATCGTTTGCTGTCGCATACACCTGGGCGGCATTGCCAGCCGTCAATAACTCATCTATCCCAAAATAGCGCTGTAATTCCAGATGCGTCCAGTGGAACAAGGGATTACGCAGGGTATAAGGAACGGCTTCCGCCCATTTAACAAACTTTTCCTCATCACTTGCCTTACCGGTTATATAGCTTTCATCAATGCCTAGGGCGCGCATGGCTCGCCATTTGTAATGGTCACCTGCCAGCCATACCTGGGTTATGTTTTCAAAACTCCTATTTTCTGCAATGTCCTTAGGAGAGAGGTGGTTGTGATAATCAATGATGGGAAGCTCCTTTGCATAGGTATGGTACAGGTTTCTCGCAAAGTCAGACTGCAATAAAAAGTCGTCTGTGATAAATGTTTTCATAGAGGTGTACGGTAAATTACAAATATGGAGGGTTTAAAAAACAAAACCAACGTACCACGGTAGATAGTGGGTTGCCTAGCATACGGTAATGGTGTAAAATGATTCTAATGGCTTACTTCAAGGCTGTGGATCTTGACCGTAGCGTATGCAGTTGGATCTGTGGATTGCATATAAACACCCGCTTTAAAGTAGCTGTCAAATTTCCATTTTGCGAGGCTTACATCCTGAAAAACGTGCGTGCTGCCATTTACCGTCACCTCAATACGGCCAGCACTTGCCTTGATTTCAAGATCAAAAGGTTCATAGCCTACGTTCCCAAAATCATAGGAAATATCGCCCCAGATATCGTCACTCTTGCTGTAGAGGTCGTCACCTGTGGTATTCTCATCCCTTAAGGTTTTTTTATAGGCGTACAAATTACCATCTCGCCATTGCATTTTAAGCAATGGGGGTGCTGCATCGCTGGACAGTCCCAGTCGCTGCACGTCCTGTGGATTGACGACCCCATGGATTTGTGCCATGATAAACCTATCCTTGTTGAGACTTCCTGTACCCGTGTTGTTAGAAACTGCTTTGACCTGTGATCTCAATTTCATCACCCCACCAGATGCTAGATTCCAATTATCTCTGGAGTTGGAGGGATTGATCAATTCTCTTAATTCCGTTCTTGGGTAAGGACTGTTGGTTGTTGTAGCACCTGCGCTCTCGTATTTAGTATGAAAAATGATTCCTTTTTTGTCCGTATCATCATACATATAACCTTCCAGAGCAGCTAGCGTCCGGTATTTTCCATTCACCAACTGGCTGGGGGCGTATTCATCTGGTTTATTATCATTATTGCGATCTACCGGCAAGGTTACCTTCCAGTTGGCAAAGTTGATATCCACGGTGTTGGGGTCTGTCGGGTTAGTTGACCCGTCGCCAGGATTGATGACAATGATGCGCTCTGGCTCTTCCACCTCTTCAGACGAGCAGGATACCAAGGCAACAATAGCCAGTAAAGAGCACATAAAATAAGAATATCTCATTAGGTAAAATTAAAATATGAGGCACTATAACTTATCAAACCACTTTAGGGATCCTACTAAGTTACTTTTTAAAATTCAGTAAGTTGAAAGTCTGCAAAAAGAACTTTTTCATCCCGCAATTGCTCAGGATTCTTTAAACTGCGGTAGATTCCCCATTTAGGTCTCATAAGAGTTGCATTGGTTTTCCACATGCGCAAGGAGTCGTTCTTGTAACTGAGGAGTTTGTGGTTGTCTCGCTTTCGCGAAAGCGTAATTTCCAACGACCCTTGCTCTCCATAGGTAATTTTTTCCTCCACTTGAATCCATTCTCCTAAAAAAGGTTCCAGACCTTCAGAAACGATCGTTTCCTGTTGCATGCGTTCTGCAAACCTTATTTCAAAATACTGTTGGTCATTCTTGTTTCTCAATGTATAGGTCAAGGTAGGCATGCTTTCTTCTGGTCCCCCAATGGCCTTGATTTGATGGATATGGGTAAATCCCTTTGATGCGAGAAAGCCTTTGTCCAAATAAAACTTCCAACGGTACACATGGGTTTCTCCGGCTACACCTAAAGTAGATTCTGGCGATTTGCTGTAGGTTTTAATCTCTGTCCGGGATCGATCAAATTTCTTGCAGCGGTCTGTGTCGTTTTCTACATGGGCATGAAACACAAAAACGTCCTTACCCAGCTCCTCATCGTATTGTTGGGTAATATGCGGGCCAAAACTCCCGTGACTACAGTCACTTACCTCCACGACTTCATAGCCTGGGGAAAGTATACCGTTGATCAGTCCATAGGTATCCTTACTGGAATCTGCCAGGAGTTCTACTGTTTTAGCAGGTGGTTGTGCGACACTTGAACAGGATATCAGGATGCCTGTAAACAACATAAGTAGATATTTTTTCATAACACTTTCAAATTATTCGAGGAGTTGGTGCTACTTTCAATAGGTTGCAACTTAGTGTTCCTTCTATTTTTATAAAAGAACGCCACTTAAATTTGCTTTTGCCGCAAATTAAAATAGCGCTCAATTAAATTATTCAAATAGGCAGGGAAGCATGCTTTTAATTAAAGGTGATTATTCTTCTTATAAGTAAAGCTTCTCTTTTTCCTAAGAGTCTGTGATGTCCTGGTTTATCCCGCAGCGCTAAACTCGTCAGTCACATCAACGGCTCCAAATTCTGTCAAAATTTTATCAGTAACGATGACCCAGTCCCAATTGAATTGAACAGGGATTGATGGCGTGTTGCTACCTGTCGTAATTCGCATTTCAAAAATTCCACCAACAGAGGTTTGACCTGGAATGAAATCTTTAAGTCGGATGGCTACTAGCTGCCAGTCTGTTCCTGTATTTGTAGTAGAGTTTTGCCATCTTCTTCTATTCGGGTTGGAAGTACCTCCAAAATAAAGAACAAATACAGGCTGGGTTCCATTCGAATTCAACCAAAAGTGCATTACTGGGTTGTCGCCATAGTTTCCAGGATCCAATACATTTTCAAAAGTAGGATTTGATGTATTGTCCTGCACTTTAGTCCTTCCAATGGTAGACCCTGTAGCGGTGGTCATTTCTAAAGAGTAATACGATGTCCCAGGGAACGGTGGTTGTGGAACGTCTCTATTCAATTGATGGTTTGCGCCAGGATCTTTACCTAGGTCAAGACTCATTACATCTGTAGTTTGAGTATCAAACTCGTAGTACTGTTCAAACTGTCCATTGATGTAAGGAATATTTGTTTGTGAGATAACGCCACCACCATCAAAGTTAAGGTTGACATCTACGTATCCTGTCGTCACCCCTGCTGGCACATTGAATCGAACTAGGTTAGGTGTTTGTTCATTGAAAGTAATCGCTAAACCAGCCACATCACCGCCCGTAATCAAATTCATATCCTCACCGGTGACCACTACTTCATTATCCCTGCTCATCACTGAAGGAAATGCACCTATTTGTGGTTGTGGAAGTATAATTTCAAAATTATTAGCAACCACTTGAGAAACCTCTCCGGAAGTGCTTAAATAAGTAATCGATATGTCTGAAAAACCAGGACTATTAGGTATGCGAACAACCAATGCCTGTGACTCTTGAAACTCGATGGTTCCCGTTGCAGTTCCAAATTTAATAGCAGTAATTCCTATCAGATCAGTCCCTTCCAAACTTATGGTTGCATTTACGAATCCTTCTGAGTCAATGGTACTTGATACCACAGGAACTGGGTATGTAATCGAAAGTGACTGTTCGCTCGTTGCTTCTTTACCTTGTTCTGTGACGATTCGAACGGGACCTTCTGTAGCATTATTTGGAACTTTTATTTCCAATCGTTGTCCGGTGATGCGGGAAGTGATCTGCGCTTCTGTAGTACCAATAAATGCTTTAGTCGCAAAGTTCAGGAAGGTACCCTCTACCGTTACGGTAGAGTTTACCGCTGCGCTGGTAGGGTTCACAGCAGTAATGGTAGGTTGGGCAGACTTGATCTGCTCGACTGTTTGATCTATCTCTAAATCTGCATCACAAGAACTACTTGAAGCGATAATTAGGCCTATCAAAAGACAGCGTGTAAGTATATTTTTCATGATCAATTATTTTTTAATTGTATTAAACCTATGTCTTTTCCATCTGTAGCAGCACCTCGCAATGGAGAATTACTTTTGAGAGTAAATACCTCCATGTTATCCCATTTGGGATCTTGATACTCTACATTCTTACTCAGAGCATTATTTGATAACTTGATTCGGCTAGAGTTATTAATGGTAGAATTGACCATAATTTGCTTACTGCCGTCCAGTCGCACCGTATTTTTAGTGTTAGGACTAGCATCAATCACACTGTTAGTGATCAGTACATTTTCTATTCCATCCACCCGTATAATTCGGCCTTTCTCATTGTTGTCCACATTGTAAAAGACAGAATGGTCTATAAAAATATTCCCACCTGTTCCAGGTGCACCAGATCCTTCACGATAAAAATGCACCGCAAACTGCTCAATGTCCTTAAAAACAGTGTTCTTGATAATAATATGTTGAGCGTTGTATTTCCCATTCCCGTCCTTTTCATAAGAAAGATTCAAGCCTCTAAAGGAGTTTTTAAGTACCGAATTACTAATGACGATACTGTCTGCCATCGTGCCCTTGTAGGCTTTAAAAATGGCTCCATTTTCATCCTTGAAATTTTCCATGCTTACGTCGTCCAAGGTTAAGGAATACACGGTTGAAATCCCTTCACTAGGAGAGGATACGGCATATTTGACATATTCTTTTTGGTAGGCGCCATTCATGGAGATTCCTGAGATATGTAACTTGATACCATCCTCAACCCTGAAATAGTATTGAGGTGCCTTTTCTACATCATCCAGTATGGTTAACATAGTTTTGTCCCGTCCAGCCCCTTTAATGGTCAGGTTGTGCCCTACTTTAATTCCCTTTTCCACTTCATAAACTCCTTCTTGCAAGAGGAGCGTAGTCGGGCCATTGGCTTTTTTTATCGCTTTTTCTAGCGTTTTAGAACCTGGGGCTACCGTGATCGTTTGAGCTTCTGGCGATTCCACTTGGGTTCTCAATTCACTGATCTTTAAGAAACTTGTCCCAAATTCTTCTGATAACGCCAGTGGCGCTTTAAAGTTTCCAGGGACAATAGCACCAGCTCTCAAAGCAGATCTAAGCGCTCCTGTAGCATCAGTTCGAGCTTTAGGAGAGGAAGGCACTCCTTCTAATGCCGCGTCGCTTTCTTTGTTAGGAATTAAAATATTATTAGCCGCGACCATTTCAAAATCGGTTTTGTCTACCCCTTTATAGTCAGCGATCAACAATGGGTTTGTTTTATTCCCTTTGAATTCTATACCTGAAATATCGTTCGATTTATCTATGGCCAACCCTCGTTCTGTACTGTACATCAAATTATTGGCGAATACAATATTCTTAGGAGCTACGGTAGCATTTTCTCGTGTACCTATACTTAAAGCAATAGGGCTTGAGTTAATAAGTGTATTGTTTTGAATCACCACATCTACCGCGGGATCGTAACCATTTAATGGACCGTCTGGAATCCCCATCATTACTGAAAGTGGAGCTCGATAATCAGTTCCCTTCACTCCTACCATGATGTTATTTTGAACTAAATGTCCTTTATTAATAACTCTGATTCCTCCTACCTTTGGATTGTCATTCCCTATAAAAACATTTCCTTCAACAATGTTATAATCTCCATGACGTAAGGTTACCGTGCCTTCACTTTCTAGAAACAGGTTGTTCCTAATAATGTTGTTGGCAGATTTGATCGATATGATTTCAATCTCACCATTACATTTTTCAAAGAAGTTGTTTTCCACAATAGTGCGAGAACTGGTTTTAGAATAAGTTGAAGTTCCTATTCTAATGGTCTCTCCCCCATTAGTCCCCAATTCTAGACGTTCACCAAAATAATTATGGTCGATCCTGTGCTGGTTGTCCTCACTGTCCTTTAAACGTACAGCAATCGTTGGCCCCTTATTTCCCTTACCTATGAAGGAACAATGGTCGACTCTATTGTTCTTTCCATGTAGTGAAACATAATAATTGGTAGAGTCTCTATTCTTTAGGGTAACGTTTGTCACCGCACAATTTGAAAGTCTGCTATAACGGGCAGGAGAACTAGAACTGGTTTCAAATCGAATCACATTCTCACCTCCAGCATCGCCACCATCAAACCATAAACCGTGAACCTCAAGATAATCCCCTCCTATACGCAGCGTACTGCTCCCAGTAAGTTTGACCGCACCCAAGGTTTGAGCTCTTAGAACAATGGGCTTGGTAGAGCTTCCCATGGCTTCAAACTTGATATCGGTATTTTTCCACTCCCCATCAAGCATAACAATAGTATCGCCTGCAACAGCGGTCTCTATTGCAGATTTCAGTTCGTTAGCATCTTTAGCAGGTTTCAATTGCGCTTTCGCGAAAGCGAATACCATCAGAGCTATCATGGAAATAAAAATCTTCTTATTCATTAGTAGCCTACGTTTTGTGCCACGCTAGGATTCAGATCAATTTCATATTGAGGAATGGGCAGTAGCGTTTGAAATTCTTGAATGGGTGGTGTTGCAAAGAATGGTGCATCTGGATCATTATATTGGAAATCAGTTCTAAAGTGATTGTTCATAACCACGACAGCTCTATTTGTACGAATAAGGTCAAACCACCTGTGGTTCTCAAAAGCAAATTCCTTACGTCTTTCCTCTTCCAGCGCAAGCTTGAAATCAAAAAATGTGTCTACAAGACTGGATTGAATATCTCCCTGATTTGCCCTGTTGCGCACCTCGTTCAAATACCCAATGGCTTCTGGAGTTGGTGCTCCCTTATTTTCATTGATGGCCTCAGCAAGTAGCAATATAGCATCTGCATAACGACTGATTACCCAATCATTAGGGGCATCATCTACATTATTGAAGTTGCCATTGTATTTACTTATGAAACGTTCTTCGTTTATATTTCCACTGTTGTCTATCCAAGAGGTCTGGAAATTTACTCGAGCTCTAGGATCATTGCTTGCGTAGAGCGTCACCATTCCCTCTACAGGGACGTTGAACTCTTCGCCACCTCCAAATACGACTGCATTTTCACTCGCTCGTGGTGCAAAAAGGTTTGCAAATGGAGAACCTAATCCTACTAATCCAGATTGATAACGAACAGCAAAGAAAATCTCATCGTTGTATTCATTGTTGGGACTGAACACATCTTCATAACTAGGTAATAGCCTGCCGCCGCTGAGAGTAACTACTTCCCTCAAAACAGTTTCAGCTCTAGTCACACTTGCTGGAGTTCCTTGAGTTAACAAGGCTTTTCCCAACTCTATACCTGCCGCCCATTTAGTAGCTCTGCCTATACTGCTGGTTGGATAATTAGGAGGAAGGTTATTGTAGGCAAATTCAAGATCATCGATGATAACGGTATAGGCCTCTTCAATACTTTTACGTTCTAGGTTTCTAGCCTGAGAAGCATCGATGGTTTCTGTTACTATAAAAATACCGCCGTACAAACGCACTAGATTGAACATGGACATAGCTCTCAAGTATCTTGCTTCACCTTCAAACTGTAAGGCTAGATCTGCATCATCAACAGCACCTAGGTTTTCAAGTACATTATTACTCAGTCCTATCGTCTTATAGGACGCCCTCCAATAGCTTGCTGTAAATTCATTGAGTGGATTGCTTACAAAGCGATCCAGTTGACGGTAGGGAACGTTCGCATTTTGTGAATTGTCAAAACTCAATTGTGTGTTATCGCTGCGCAATTCAGTAACAATCCACTCAAACTCCTGTTTTCCTTGCAAAGAACTGTACGCTCCTATCATTGCAAGGTTGACTTGTTCTGTATTTTGATAAAATGTTTCCGCCCCAATATCTGAGATAGGTTGTAAATCGATAGGGTCATCACAAGACTGGATGGCTGTAATTACCAGTAAAAGTGCTGCTGATCTTAATATATATTTTTTCATCAGTATGTTTTTTAAAATGTGATATCAATTCCTGCTGCAAACTGCTTGCTCAATGGGTCAGCACCTCGCTGATAACCGGAAACTAACGGTGAAGAATATTGGCTTGAAGTACGAAGCTCCTCTGGGTTGTTGCCATAATAGTCGTCAGCAAAGAAGTAAAGTAAATTCTGTGCGGATGCAAAAATTCTAAACGATTGCAATCCTAAGGAACTTGTGATTTTATCTTTAAACGTGTATCCCAATACCGTCTCTCTCAAGGCCACATAACTGGCGTCCTGGATCAGGTAATCTGTTGCTGTCCATTCTCGACCGTTTCGTCCAGTAGGTTTAGTGGCTGGAATATCTTGATCTATCCATCGTCCACTTATAAAATCTGTATGAATGGCTCGATTCTCTAGGTAAAAGCCATCTCCGTAGAACACCTCTGCACCCTGGCTTCCATTAAATAAGAAGTAAAGATCAAAACCTTTATATTTAAACGTATTGCTAATTCCCCATGTAAAGTCAGGAAAAGGGCTTCCTAGAGTCGTTCTATCTGCAGTGGTAATGACTCCATCCCCATTTATGTCTGCCACACGTATTCCTCCGGGAGCATCCTCTGCAGAGCTTGGATTGTTGTCGATTTCCTCTTGACTTTGCCAAACACCTATGGAACGGTATCCAAAAAATTGGATGGCTTCATCTCCTACTCTGGAGATGTACTGGTCTTCCCGTTCTCCATTATTGATAAATTGCTCCTCACCTCCTAAGGAGATCAACTTGTTCTGGTTGGCACTGATATTCCCTGAGAAAACCCAGTTTAAGTCTCCAAAATCAAAATCTGTAGTTACAGAGAATTCAATTCCCTTATTCTGAATCTTTCCAACATTATTGATGAAGTTATCGCGGCCGGTAGCGTAGGATACGTTCTGGTTCAAAAGTAAGTCTTGGGTGATCGAATAGTAATAATCTGCGGTCATGGACACTCTTTTGTCTAAAATCGCAGCATCAATTCCAAAGTCGAAGGAATTGGTTTGCTCCCAACTGATGCTTCTGTTTGCTAACGTATTTCCATTTTCTGCAAGACCTGAAGCAATAGAACCACCACCACCACCTAAGGAATAGTTTGCAGGGAAGAGCAAGTTGATAAAGGAATAGTTAGCAATGTCGTTGTTTCCTACCACTCCAAAACTTCCCCTCAACTTAAATTGATCAAAGAATGAAACGTTCTTTTTAAAGAATTCCTCATTATGTACATTCCAACCAGCACTGGCAGACGGGAAGAACCCATACTTATTATTAGGGCCAAACAGTGAGCTACCATCTGCTCTGGCTGCTACTGATAACAAGTATTTATTGTCATAATTATAATTTACACGTGCTAAACCAGAGAGCAACCCAATCTCTTCTTTTAGAGTAAAGGTTCCATCAGCATCAATTATTGTAGCAGCATTGATGGTTTGAATAAAATCAGTAGGAAAGTTTGATCCTAATATACTAGAAGTTTTAAGGAAGGTGTATTCATAGGTTCCTCCTATCAATCCACTAAAGTTGTGGTTTCCAACTTTGTATTCATAATCCAGTGTATGTTCTGTGATGACACGATTTCTCAAATCATTCACATCTTCAGAAAAAGATTGCCCATCCCGTCTTGCAAGAGAATTTCTAAACTGCTCATCGTTTCTTAATCGGAAATAAGCTCCTACTCTTCCTTGATAATTCAAGTTCTTAGCAACCTTCCAGTCTAGTTTACCATCAGCAACAAAACGATACTCATATCTCAAACGCTCTTCATTTTCAAGCTTTGCCAATGGGTTGTTATTACTGGATCCCCATATACTCGATTGAGTGAATGATTGTTCCACACCATTTTCATCTACATAAGTAAAGTCTAAATTTCTATAGTGCCTTGGATGCGCATAACTACCCACAGGCTCTCCCGTCAAATCACTACTGAACTGGTTGTGACGAGGTGCAAAAAATTGATAGTTTCTACCAAAGTCAGAGAAATCTACAGAACTTCTACGCTGTCTGGAAAAAGAAGGTCTAAAATTGATTCCTATTTTCACGTCATCGCTCAACTTGGTACTGAAACGTGCCTGTAAATTAAGGGCTCTGTATTCATTATCCTTAACCAGTCCTTCATCCTGGACAAATTGACCTGAGAAATAATACTTAGTCAACCTGCTACCACCACCCACATCAAATTGATAGTTGCGAATAATAGGGTTGTCACGTTTTGCAACGTCCAGCCAGTCCGTACCATTGCCATCTTCACTGGTTCCTTGGGCAATAATGCGTCTAGCGATTTCCAGATTGCTAAAACCTATGTCATTAGGAGAGCGATTCTCTCTGGCAGCCATGGCATTTTCAGCCAATTGACGCTCCATGCGCGTCAGGTCTGTAAACTCTGTAGTGTTTAGAATATTAGGGAGTCTCAATACCGTCTTTACACCTGTAAAGGCTTTGAAGCTAAAAGTGGGCTCTCCATCACCGTCTTTTGTAGTTACGAGGATAACACCATTTGCTCCACGAGATCCATATAGCGCCGCAGAACTTGCATCCTTTAGGACTTCAATAGATTTAATGGAACTAGGATTGATAAATTCTAAAGCATCAGCAATGGGAAAACCGTCGACAACAATCAGTGGGTTGCTGCTTGCTGTGATAGAAGACAATCCACGTATACTAATTTGTGCAGGATCTCCTACTTGTCCAGAAGTATTGGAAACGTTCACACCGGCAAGCTTGCCTTTCAAGGCGTCAGAAACGCCACTGTAGGTAAGTTCATCAAGGTTTTCGTTTTTCAATTGAGCTACAGAATTTGTCAAATTGCTTTTTGACTCCTTTCCATAGGCTATAATGATGACCTCGTCCAACTGCTGTTGATCTTCTGCCATCAAAATATCAAACCTGTTTTTATCGCCTACCAGAATGTTTTGGGTTTTGAAGCCTAAAGCGCTAATGACAAGTACTTCATCAGCAGCAGCTTGAATGGTAAAATTTCCTTGAAGGTCAGTAACGGCAGCTCTTTGCGTGTTGAGCACTTGAATCACAGCACCTAAAATAGGTTCTTGATCGCCACCAGAAATAACAGAGCCCGTGACCTGTTTAGTAGACTGCGCAAACGTTATCGCTGGCAGGGCAAGCAGTAATGCAAAAAATAGGATTTTTCTCATGTCGGTTTAGATAAAATAGGAACCCACAAAAAAAGCATCTATAATAAAGCCCATCTTTCTATGAAGAAAAGAGGATACTCACTACTTTTGCAAACTTAAGAGGGTTCAACTCTTTGATTAATTATTCAGTTAAGGCACAGGTGGCAGCCTGTGCTTTATTTTTTCAGATAGGCATATAAAAACCTAAAATGATTTTTCAATACCTTCAATGCTTTATCCGCATCTTTTTCACGGATAGCCTCTAGGATCTCTTCATGTTCTCCAATCAACATGGAAACTTCAGATCGATCACAAATATGCTCTCCATTTAGATGAGCAATCAAGTCTGGGACTAAAAGACTCACAAGACTGTACAAAACATTGTTATGGCTTGCCTTCACAAGTACTTGATGAAATCTAAAATCCTCCGCCATGGCTGGCTCAAGACTCAGCATCCGATCTACAAACTCTTTATGAGCCTGTTCTAAATCTTCTAGATCCTGCTCAGTTCGACGTGTGGCAGCAAATCGAATGGCATTTTCTTCTAGAATTATCCGGGTCTCAACTAATGACTTAAAATCTGGTGCTTCCAGTTCAAGAATATCAGACATCATCATATTTACAGATGGGTTCTGTATTCCTGTAACCATGGTGCCGCTTTTAGCCACCGTTTTTACAAGACCATAGAACTCCAACTTCTGCAAAGCATTCATTACCTGATTGCGTCCTACACCCAATTTTTCACTAAGCTTGCGCTGTGAAGGCAACATGTCCCCTTTCTGAAGCTGTCTTGTTGAAATCATGGTTTTGATCTCATTGAATACTGCATCGTCTTCCGAATCAAAATTCGCAGTGGTTTTCTCTAGTTTTTTATGAAGTTTAAGACGATTCTGTAGCATAGCAATAATTGGTCGACCAATCTGGTGAACCAAATAAACAATGAAATAATTGGATTAGCAAATTTATCGTTGGGAAACCTTTAAGAATTTCGACAAAGGGCTTAAATCAAGGCATTATCGAATCGACGAAGTGCTATTAATTTAGAGATTTTGCATTTTCAACAGCATTAAGGATGTCATTTGACAATCCTGGATAGTCCTTATTGCTGATTTTATTTTTATCAAACAACTGACTGCCCATTCCCACGCAGTTCACATTTACATCAAACCATTCTTTCAGTCCTTCGATGCTGGGCTCGATCCCGCCCGTTGGCATCACTGCGATTGTTGGTAACACAGACGATAACGCTTTCGCGAAAGCGGAACCTATCACATTTGCGGGAAAAATCTTAACCATCTCGCAACCTAAAGACAGGGCTGTATGAGCCTCTTTTATCGTCGCTACCCCAGGTATGTAGGCAAACTGGTGTTGTGAGCAGTGACTAGCAACTTCTTCAATCAAGCAAGGGGAGACTACAAATGATGCTCCCATATCAAGGTACATTCTTGCTGACTTTAAATCATAGATGGTACCTATTCCTATCTCTAGGTCTGGCCAGCGGTGCTTCTGCACCATTAATTCCTGGAAGGTTTCAGGGGCATTATCGCCTCGATTTACAAATTCAAAGGTTCTCACACCTCCCTTATAGGAAGCGTCTACAACCTCTATGACCGTATCCAATTCTTTATGAAAAAATACGGGTACTATCTTATGTTGATCTGTGCGTGCTATAAACTCTTTTATGGTCATATAATTATCTTAAGAGGCGGCCTACGTTATCTCCTTCTACTAAGTGCATAACTTCTTCTTTACTGCTCAAATTAACGTCACCTATGGTACTGTGCTTCAAAACAGAAGCTGCAACTGCATACTCAATCGTATCTTGAGGTTCAAGGTTCAAGAATCCATATATAAGTCCAGCCATAAATGCATCGCCGCCGCCTATGCGATCGACAATATTTTTCATTTCATAAGTTTTTGAAGTGTACTGTTTACCGTCCCTATACAAGACACCGGTCAACTCATTACTAGAGGCAGAATGTGCATCACGAATCGTTTTAGCAAACCCTTTTACATTAGGATAGGCTTCTTGAACTAAATCGCAATTGCGCTCCCAGTTTTCATGATGGATTCCAAGACAATTTTCCAGATCGACGCGTCCACCTATAACGTAATCGGTATACTTAACCAGTTCAGGCATGATATCCAAGGGTTGTTTACCAAACTGCCACAAATTACGACGGTAATTAATGTCTCCACTAGTTTCAATTCCTCGCAACTTAGCTTCTTTCAAGGCTCTCAATGTTACATCTGCAGCAGATTGAGAAATTGCTGGTGAAATACCGCTGTAATGAAACCAATTGGCGTCCTTATAAACAACATCCCAATCAATATCGTCCTCCTTTAAATAAGCAAACGTAGTATCAAATCGATCATATACGATCCTAGAAGGTCTTTGCATTGCACCACTTTCTAGGTAGTAAATACCTAGACGCCCCTCCTTATAGACGACCCCTTCATCGCTTACATCGTTCATTTTCAAGAATCGTAATACTCGATCTCCCAGTGCATGATTGGGCAGTGCTGTAATGTGTGTATTTTTCAACCCCATGTGGGAAAGTGAAATCCCAACGTTTGCCTCAGATCCTCCAAAATTGACGTCAAAGTTGACGGTTTGAAACAATCTTTTGTAGTTGGGAACCGTGAGGCGCATCAATACCTCTCCTAAAGTGACTACTTTTTGACTCATATAAATCTTTATGAATCACAAACATAAAGCAATTATTTTCCAATAATAAGCTACTGGATGATCTTACCCCACATTAATATTAAATCACCCTGAAATTAAAAGAAACTTTTCACGACCTAGGTTTACTGAACTGTTAGCATATAAGATCCTGCTGCCAATCAACCAGTCACTAAATTTGAACCAAAATTAAAATACATGCCTTACCAATTTTTTGAAGAGTACGATATCAAGGTTACTGAACATATTAAGAATAATTTTAAGAGTGTAATTGAAAACTTAGGCGAAGATTCAAACCGTGAAGGACTGTTAAAAACTCCTGAACGCGCTGCTAAAGCCATGCAATTCCTTACCAGCGGGTATGACTCTGATCCTGCCGCTGTATTGAAAGGTGCCATGTTTGCAGAGGATTATCGCGATATGGTGATCATAAAAGATATTGAGCTCTATTCCCTATGTGAGCATCACATGCTCCCATTTTTTGGCAAGGCACATATTGCATACATCCCTAATGGGCACATTGTCGGACTTTCTAAAATTCCTAGAATCGTGGATATTTTTGCACGCCGTCTACAAGTTCAAGAACGTTTGACCCACGATATTTTAGAATGTATTCATAATACATTAAAACCTCAAGGAGTTGCTGTTGTGATAGAAGCCTCCCATATGTGTATGATGATGCGTGGTGTTCAGAAGCAGAACAGTTATACGACTACTAGTGGTTTTAGGGGGCAGTTTGAAAAAGTTGAAACCAGGAATGAGTTTCTCAACTTGATCTCTAGCAATCTACACTAAAATCGGAATGCTTTTTGAACCCATAGGAGAGGACTAATTAACTCATAACTATGTTTCAATCAAAAACTTCCAAATTAATTTTCAGCCTCTTGTTTGATCTGATTGGTATGGCTTCTTACGCCATTCCTTTTTTCGGTGAGCTTAGTGATCTTATTTGGGCACCCATTGCTGGTTATTTAATGACCCAACTATATGCAGGTCAAACTGGAAAAACTGCTGGTATTCTAACCACCATAGAAGAGCTGATTCCCGGACTGGATATCATACCTACCTTTACTTTGACCTGGGTCTACACCTACATGATCAAGAAAGAAACCACGAAAAAGAAAGAACCTCATGTTATTGAGGTAGATTCACTTTAATACTACACCGCTAGGTCTGCATGTTTTGACATCAGCTTACGGATTTTTGGGTCAATAATCACCTGGCAATAACCTTGGGATCTATTGTTGTTGTAGTAATTTTCATGCTGTTTTTCAGCAGGGTAAAAAGCAGCAGCCTTAGTAATTTCAGTAACTATAGGATCTATAAATTCTCCAGACGCATCTAATTCTTCCACATAGGATCTTGCTACTTGTTCTTGATCCTCATCCATATAAAAAATAGCGCTGCGGTAGTGTGTTCCCACATCATAAGCTTGACGGTTCAATGTTGTTGGGTCGTGGGTAGCCATAAACACTTCCAGTAGGTTGCGATAACTGATGACGGACTCATCATAAGTGATTTTGATGGCTTCTGCATGACCCGTCCGGCCCTGCACTACTTCACGATAAGGTGGGTTTTTAATCGTCCCACCAGAGAAGCCAGGCTCTACTTTCTGAACCCCTTTGACTCTTTGAAACACAGCTTCTGTACACCAGAAACAGCCACCAGCAAGAATTGCTTCCATAATGTTTTTGTTGAAAAGTTACAACGGTAGTCGTAATAAGAAAAATTCTTAACACACCTTTAGAGATTAGGTTTGTTTAACAGATTATTTTTGCGGGATGTTCAAATATTTCATGACTCACAAAATTCTATTACTAGTTTCTATTTTGATGCTTTCCGCTTTCGCGAAAGCGCAATCCAAAAAAACCGATTCCACCACCATAAAAAGGAAGGAATATAAGGCCACCAGAGTCACTACCAGTCCAGAAATTGACGGCCAGCCCTTTGAGGAATTCTGGTCCAACATCCCTGCCGGTGGCGATTTTAGAATGATTGAACCCACCAGCGGTCTTCCAGAACGGGACACCCATAAGACGGAATTCAAAATTGCTTATGACGACGATGCACTCTATGTTGCCGGTTACATGTATGACAACAATCCGTCACAGATTGCACGCCAGTTTTCACAGCGGGATGAGGTTTTTGCACAGGCAGATTTATTCGGTTTTTTTGTAAATACGTACAATAATCAAATCAATCAAACCCGGTTTTATGCCACAAGTGCTAATAGTTTGGGGGATTCAGTGGCAGAAAATGGTCGGGATGATTTCAGTTTCAACGTTGTTTTTAGATCAGAAGTTTCCATAGACGGAGACGGATGGTATGTGGAGATGCGCATTCCCTATAGAACCTTACGTTTTAATGAAGCACCCGTACAAGACTGGAGCTTTCAGGTCTATAGACAGATACGTCATTTGAATGAGGAATACTCCTATAATTATATAGATCGTACCAGGGGTTCCTCCTCACAATACGATGCGTTGTTGACGGGTATTGAAAATATCAATCCGCCATTGCGATTGAACTTATATCCATTTGCACAGGCAAGCTACAATACCTTTGATGGTGAAAGTACCAGTAATTTTTCTGCCGGCATGGATTTGAAATATGGGATCAATGAAGCCTTTACATTAGATGCGACATTGATACCTGATTTTGGTCAGGTGGCATTTGACCAGGTTCGCTTGAATTTGGGGCCGTTTGAGCAGACGTTTGGTGAAAACCGGGCTTTCTTTACAGAAGGTACCGACCTTTTCAATAAAGGAAATTTGTTTTTTTCCAGACGTATTGGTCAATCACCCTCTGGTGCGGGAAGAATTGCATTATTTGATGATGAGGATATCATCGATAATCCAGATGCTTCCAAACTTCTAAACGCCATTAAAATTACGGGTAGAAACCGCAATGGATTGGGAATAGGATTCTTGAATGCCATTACTGAAAAAACAGAGGCAACGATAGAGAATAGGGTCACTAATGAACGACGCAGTGCGGTGACTGAGCCATTGACTAATTATAACGTTTTCGTTCTCGATCAGCAATACGGCAGCAATTCTTCCATCTCTTTTGTAAATGCGAATACCACGCGTAACGGCAGCTTTACTGATGCTAACGTGAATGCGCTGGTCATTGATCATAACGACAAGAGTTTAAAGAACAATTATGGCGCAGAGTTGAAGATGAGCAACCGTTTTACACCTGATGGAACAGTAACCGGTTATAATACAGAGTTGGACTGGAGACAGACCAGCGGCAACTGGCGTCCTAGACTTTCTCACGATTTTGTCAGTAAGGATTGGAACCCCAATGACCTGGGCAGGAATTTTAGAACCAACTTCCAGCAATTCAATGGACAATTGGAATATAACCAGTTTCTCCCCACAGGAATATTTAACAGTTATAGTGTGGAGCTGAGCGCAAGCCACCGCAGGTCTGCAGATCCAGATTTTCATATCAACAGTGGCGTTCGAATGAACGCTCGTTTTAGAACGCGACAACGTAATGCTTTTGGCGTTGATGCAAATATCGGTACCCGCACCCTTGACAGGTTTGAATCTAGAATTGAAGGACTCAATGTTCGTTATGCCAGCAATCAATCTGTAGGCGGCTTCATCTCCACAGATTACCGTAAGAAATTTGCGGTTGATTTGCGAGGAAGCTATTACTATAGATTTGATGATCCTGAAAATGGGTACAGTTATAATGTGGCACCACGCTACCGCTTTTCAGATAAGTTTTTATTAGTGTATAGATTTGGTTGGGATAAGAACGACCAGCGTTTGAGTTATGTGACACGTACCAACGGTGGAACTACTAGTATTTTGAGCCGTCGCGATACGCATAGTGTGGAGAATCAGCTTTCTGGAACCTACAATTTTGATAATAAACAGGCATTAAGCTTGTCGTTTAGGAATTTTTGGTCCAGAGCACGATTCAGCAGGGAGTTTGAGGAACTTCAAAACGATGGAACTACAAATCCTAGCAGTTTTGAACTTGCTGAGGGTTCCAATCCAGATGCCAACTTCAACGTTTGGAACCTAGACCTTTCGTACCGCTGGAGATTTGCTCCTGGTAGTGAGGCTACCCTGCTTTATAGAAACAGTATTTTCAATTTTGACAATCAGGGACGCATAGGCTTTCAGAACAGTCTAAGCGATTTATTTATGGAGCCTGTACGACATAATTTATCCCTGCGCATCTCCTACTTCCTTGATGTAAACGATACAAAAAACTGGTTTCAGTCCGCATAAAAGCGAGTACCTTTGAATTCATGATTGAAGCAAGAAACATTCACAAAACCTATACAGACCTTGAGGTATTAAAAGGCGTAGACCTCTCCATCAAGGAAGCAGAAATTGTCAGTGTTGTGGGAACTTCAGGCGCGGGTAAGACGACCTTGTTGCATATTTTAGGGACTTTAGAAAAGCCTGATAAGAATGCCAGCACCTCGTTAATCATCAATGGTACTGATGTGACCAAACTATCTCCTCGACAGCTCAGTCATTTTCGTAATAAATCATTGGGTTTTATTTTCCAATTCCACCAGTTACTTCCTGAATTTACGGCACTTGAAAACGTTTGCATTCCTGCATTCATCAACAAAAAGTCAAAGGCCGTAGCAGAAAAACGGGCCAAAGAACTACTAGAATACCTTAAACTAGGCGATCGATTTCATCACAAACCAGGAGAATTGAGCGGTGGTGAACAGCAAAGAGTTGCCGTTGCCAGAGCTTTGATCAATGATCCACAAGTGATCTTTGCAGATGAACCTACTGGGAATCTAGACAGCAACACTGCGGCAGACCTTCATAACTTGATCCTCGATCTTCGGTCCTCGTTCAACCAAACATTTGTTATCGTTACCCACAATAAGGAACTCGCCACGCTTGCAGATCGCACGCTTACTATGAGCGATGGAAGATTTGTGGAACATGAATAAAAAGGAACTCAAAGAATTTCTTGATCATAAAGTAGACGTCTACAACACCCCTGACTTTATACCCCACGATCCCATTCAAGTCCCGCATCGCTATGCAGACCCTAGGGATATTGCGATATCAGGATTTTTAATAGCCACCATTGCCTGGGGAAACCGCAAATCCATTATCAACAATGCCCATAAATTGATGGATCTGATGGATAATTCTCCGGCAGATTTCGTTCAGAATTTCCAGCCTTCAGATCTGGATCGATTTGACGATTTCGTACACCGCACCTTTAATAGCGATGATTGCAAGACGTTCCTACGGGCATTGCAGCACATAGAAAAGCAGGATGGTGGGTTGGAGTCCGCTTTCGCGAAAGCGTATTTAACATCCAACAACCTGCAAGAAGGGATATCGGTTTTCAAGAGACAGTTCTTTCAAGTAGATCACCTGCAACGCACCGAGAAACACGTAAGCGACCCGATGAAGAATAGCAGCGCCAAGCGCATCAATATGTTCCTGCGCTGGATGGTGAGGAAGGATGGCCGCGGCGTTGATTTTGGGATTTGGGATCAAATTCCAATGAGTGCATTGTCGTTACCGCTGGACGTGCATACAGGAAATATATCCCGAAAACTGAAGCTTTTGAAACGAAAACAAAACGATGGGAAAGCTGTTGCAGAGTTAGATACAGCACTGCGAAAACTGGATCCCCAAGATCCCGTGAAATATGATTTTGCGCTTTTTGGACTAGGTGCTTTTAAGGAATTATAGCAGTTTCAACCGGGCCAAATTAATTTGGAAATCCTTTTGAACAACCTATCTTTGAGCAATCCCAGATAATCGATGCTTTTTAAGAATCCCACAGTACTTTACGGGCTTTTATTTCTTCTCGTTCCGATTATTGTTCACCTTTTCCAGTTAAGGAAATTTAAGAAAGTGGCATTTAGTAATGTTGCTTTTCTAAAACCGCTACTTACCCAAACCAGAAAAAGCCGTACCCTCAAAAAATGGTTGACATTACTGGCGCGGTTGCTGGCCGTAGCCTGTGTCGTTTTCGCTTTTGCCCAGCCCTACTTCCCTTCAGCAAGTCCTGTAAATAAGCAGGAGAATCTGATCATTTACTTAGATAATTCCTACAGCCTACAAGCTAAAGGCGCTGATGGTATCCTGTATCAAACTGCGATCAACCAACTGATTGATAAACTACCTGCTGACCTTACATTCAGCCTGTTTACCAACGATGGAGTATACAAAAATGTTTCCAGACAACAGATTGCAAAAGAGCTGGTCAGCGCTGACTATTCACCTACAGCATTGACACCTGTCCAAGTGCAACTCAAGGCAGAATCTTTGTTACCCAATAAAAAGGAAACTGCTACACTGGTCTGGATTTCTGATTTTCAAAGGAATGGAGATCAGCCGTTTGATCTTCAGGAAAGCAGGCTCAGTAGACAGCTGGTACAAGTGACAGCCATGGAAGATCAAAACATCAGTATTGACAGTGCTTACATAGCTGTCAATGATGCATTAGAAAGCTACATAGACGTCTCTATTTCTGCCAATTATAAATTGGATTCCCCAGTAACGGTAAGCCTCTACAATGATAAGGTCTTGCTTGCCAAAACCACGGCTGCCTTAAACAAAGGAACAGGCACTGCTCAATTCAAAATACCCCAAAACACCATACTCAATGGATATCTACAAATAGAAGATGAAGGGCTTCGTTTTGACAATCAATTGTTTGTTTCCAGTAATAAAAAGGAGAAAATCAACCTCTTGCATATCAATGATAGTGGTTCTGACTTTTTAGTTCACATTTTTACCAGTGATGAGTTTGAGTATCTTGCCACTGCTTCAAATAAGTTGAACTACAACAGCATCAAGGATCAGGAAGTAGTAGTGATCAATGAGCTGGAAAATATTCCCGCAACCTTAGCCTCAGAGCTCAACAAGTTTACCGCCGCAGGAAATACACTTGTAGTTGTCCCAGCACTCAATGGAACAGGTTACAGCGCTGTAAATGGTACGGACAATCCACAATCAATTGCGGTTGAGAAGCGCATCGTGAACATCAACTTTGACCATCCCTTACTACGGGATGTTTTCAGTAAGCGCATCAGCAATTTTCAATACCCTAAAGTTTCTAATACCGCTTATGCAGTAACTGCCGTCAATAAGGTCCTTTCCTTTGAAGACGGCACTTCATTTTTATGGCAAAAAGGCAACACCTACGTCTTTGCCGCACCCTTGAATGAGGAGAATTCTAATTTTCAAAATTCGCCACTGGTGGTGCCTGTTTTTTACAAATTAGGCTTGCGCAATCTCGCATCTGGAACGTTATACCAGCAACTAGGTTCCAATACCCAAGTCAACATCCCTGTAAAACTAGAGGTAGATCAAGTATTAGAGTTAGGGCTTGATGAACAACGCATCATTCCTGAACAACGCGCCTTTGATTCTTATGTAGAACTTCAAACTGGTGCTGAAATTTCAAAGCCTGGTACATATACCGTTCTTCAAAAATATACTCCCGTGGCAACACTCTCTTTTAATGTTTCCCGAAATGAAAATCAACAGGAATTTTACAGCAAAGCAGAACTAGGCGGTGACACCCTGGATAGTGTTTCAGAATTTATTCAAGTGTACCAAGAAAGAGCAAGTGCGACAGAGTTATGGAAATTCTTTCTTGCCGGTGCTTTATTTTTTCTAATTTGCGAATTGATGATTTTAAAATTTATCAAATGATCCTAATCAAAAATGCCCGAATCATCTGCCCTTCCAGTGAGTATCACCACCAGCAAATGGATTTATTGATCCGTGATGGAATCATTGATACGATTGCCCCTAGCATTGAAAACACAGATGCCCAAATTATTGAACAGGAGAATCTTCATGTATCCATAGGATGGTTTGACAGCAGTGTAAGTTTTGGCGAACCAGGATTCGAGGAACGTCAGACCATGCAAAATGGCTTGAAGGTCGCTGCCGCCAGCGGTTTTACCCATGTCATGCTCAATCCCAATAACAAGCCTAATCCACAAGATGCCAGCGGTATCAATTACCTAAAATCCATCAGTGCTGGCAACGGTGTTAGCGTTCTACCAGTGGGTAATTTTTCCTTGTCTCAAGCTGGAGATCATCTTGCAGAGCTTTACGACATGCACCAGGCAGGTGCCGTATCTTTTTACGACTTCAAGCATTCCATTGAGAATGCCAACCTATTAAAAGTAGGCCTTCAATACGTCAAACCTTTTAACGGGATTATACAATCCTTTCCACAGGATGCTCAAATTACAGGTAAAGGAATGATTAATGAGGATCAATCAGGTACAGAACTGGGATTGAAAACCATACCCAAGTTTGCGGAAGAGCTGCGTGTAGCCCGGGATATTGAAATTGCCAGATATACAGGGGCTCACTTACACATACCAACGGTAACTACCAGCGCTTCGTTAGAACTCATTCGCAAAGCAAAAGAAAGTGGCGTGCGTATCACCTGTAGTGTCGCAGTTCATCATTTCACTACAGCCAGCGATGTGTTGCTGGATTATGACACTAACTTTAAAGTACAACCTCCATTGAGAGACGTGGAAGAAACCAATAAAGTTTTGAAACACGTGAAATCTGGAATGGTAGATATGATCACCAGCGACCACTTACCATTGACGATTGAGTTAAAAGAAGTTGAGTTTGACCAGGCAGATTATGGAACTCTAGGTTTGGAAAGCGCTTTTGGGGCAGCCAACCAGGCGTTAGAACTTGATCGTACCATACACCTGCTCACGGGCGGCTATCAAGTTTTCCAGAAGGAACTTCCTAAAATAGAAATAGGCAAGCCGGCAAATCTTACGTTCTTTGATCCAACTTTATCCTACATTCTCAAAAAAGAACATTTGAAGAGCACTTCAAAAAACAGCTTGTTCTTAGGAAGAACCTTAAAGGGAAAGGCCTTGGGAATTTTAAATAACAATAAACTAGTATGGAATGAGTATGGATCCTAAGGGTAAAAACCTGGCAATAATGGCCTATGCCAGTTCATTCCTGCTTTATTTTCATTTGATGGCATTCATTGCTGTATTAGGCATGGCACTGCTTCTCAATATCAACAAAAACCAGCCGTTTGCTACTTTTCACCACCGGCAAATGTTCGGGATTGCAATAATTGCGTTCTTGATAACCGCATTCAGCAACATCATCCCAGAAGGATGGATGGCCCTGGTCCTGATCTCCTTGATCGTTTTTATAGCATTATTGGGATTAGCTGACGCTGCTAAAAATCAAACCACACCATTACCTGTCATTGGAACTGCCTTTCAAAAGTGGTTCAATTTTATAAAATAATTCATGCAAACAGATTTAAGTCTCAAATACATCAGCCGACTGGCCAGTGATAAAAATGCTCCTTTACTCCTTTTGATACACGGGTATGGCAGCAATGAAGAAGATCTTTTCTCATTTGTACCCCAATTAGATCCAGGAATTCATGTGATATCTCTACGTGCTCCTTACGATATGCAGCCCTACGGTGCTGCCTGGTATGCCATTGATTACAATGCAGACAGGGCTAAGTTTTCTGATTTAGACCAGGCTCGTGCAAGTATGGCGACCCTCCGTAAATTTTTGGGAGAAGTTACTGTAAAGCATTCCCTAAAACCCAGTAGCATCAACGCCTTAGGCTTTTCCCAAGGTGCCATACTGGCCATGGCATTAGCATTATCAGACCCTGGATTGTTCAAAAACGTGGTAGGCATGTCCGGATATTTGAATGAAGACCTGGTGGAAGATTATGAAGGTCTGGAAGCCCGCTTTCGCGAAAGCGAAAACCCAACAAATTTCTTTATTTCCCACGGCACTATGGATCAAGTCATCCCTTTTGCATGGGCCACTCGTACACAGCCGATTATGGAAAAGCTGAATGTGGATTATGTATTCAAGGAATATCCTATAGGCCACGGTGTGTCCCCTGATAATTTTTACGATATGAAAACCTGGCTGGAAAAGCGACTGTAGTTAGCGGTACTTATCATTAAGTACTGATGCCGTAGTTTCCAAAGTTATGGTCTTATCCTCTTTAAGGGTGTAAGTGATTAGCAATTCTCCCCATTGGTAATTATCAGAAAAATTGACGAGTACCCATTTGTGGTTGATAAATCGGGTATCATTAATTTGAAAGCCTCTTCCCTGTCCCATAAAAGGCACTAAAGGGTTTCCACCTTCTGTGAGGTTGAGCTCCAATAATTGATCGGTGACGTTTTGTTTCACTTCTTCGACGGTCCAACCTAGTTTGTTGAAATAGTCATAGGCTTCTTGGTGCTGTTCTAGTGAGAAAGTCAATGGCATCAACAACTCAGCATCCTCGATACTGTCCAGTGCGGCTTCTTGCTCCATTGTTTTTACACGCAAACTAATGACGTCTCTCTCCAATACCTCCTGGTACTTACGACCGTTGATGTAAACAATAAGCGCTATTAAAGCGGCGAAAATGAATAGGTAAAGAAATATACTTCTTCTCATGAATCCGTAGTTATTTGAAGGTTATCGTAAGCTAAGAATACGTTTTCTGGAAGTGATTTTTCCACTTCGGCATGAAAACCTAGATGATGGCTTATATGGGTGAAGTAAGTACGTTTAGGTTGCAATTCCCTTACAAGCTCCAGCGCTTCTTCTACATTAAGATGGGTGCGGTGGGCTTCATACCTCAAGGCATTGATGATCAAAACGTCCAGACCTAAGAGTTTTTGTTTCTCCGCAGGTTTCATGGTTTTCACATCTGTCATGTAGGCTAAGTTCCCTATTCGGAACCCGTGAACTGGTAATAAACCATGATCAGCACCTACGGGAGTTATGGAAATGCCTTCTACTATAAAATCATCGGTATCGAAAATATGTACATCCAGATCTGCCACTCCAGGGTATTTGTCAGTTGTAGTCATCATATACCTGAACCGCTCCTGTAACGATTCATGCACTCGATCGCTCATATAACATTGAATTGCTCCCTGCCTAAAGAAAAAGGGCCGCAAATCGTCCAGTCCTGCAGTGTGATCTGCATGTTCATGGGTAAAAAGTAAGGCATCAAAACTGTTAATATCGTTGACTAACATTTGCTGCCTAAAATCTGGCCCACAGTCGATTACAAAGCGTTTGCCCTCTACTTCAATGGCACTACTTACTCTCAATCGCTTGTCCCTAGGGTCCTTGCTTAAACATACAGGGTGATCGCTACCTATGACAGGTATTCCCTGAGATGTCCCAGTTCCTAAGATGGTGATTTTTACTTTCATTAAGTTAGGTTAAAAGTATTGATATTTTTTTGTTCTAGTAAGCGGTTCGCTACCTTTGTTAGGAAACAGTAAAAGACCACTTAATGGCGATTATCCTTCCTGGAGACAACGATTTTGAATCTGTACCATCGTTGAAAAACAAAGCGTTGCGGGTTAACCTTAACCGCAATATCTACGGAACATTTGCAGAAATAGGTGCAGGACAGGAAACCGTTCGACATTTTTTTAGAGCTGGTGGGGCTTCAGGAACGATTGCAAAAGCAATGAGTGCCTACGACAAGGATTTTTCAGACGCTGTTTATGGGGTTCAAGATGATGGACGTTATGTCACAGAATCCCGCTTGCGCAAAATGTTACGCCATGAAACAGACCTGATTGAAGAACGCATTTCACGGGAAAAACATCCAGATAAATTATTCTTCACCTATGCCAATACAGTTGCTACCATCGATTTTGCAAAAAAGTTCTTGGGACACGGTTGGGTAGGAATCAAATTCCAGGCGGCGCCTGGAGAGGAGTATAGTGAAATCATATTACACGTACGTTTCAAGGAGCGCGATGCTAGATTACAGCAAATTACTCTAGGAATTCTAGGAACCAACTTGATTTACGGCGCTTTCTATAAACACGATCAACCTAAGAAATTGCTCAAATATCTTTACGATCATATCGACAAGGATAAGATAGAGATTGATATGATCAATTTTGACGGACCGCGATTTGAAGAGGTGGACAACCGCTTGATGAGTTTGCAGTTGTTGAGAAATGAAATGACTGAGGCGGTTATGTTCGGGCCCGACGGGAACAACATATTAGCCGCAAAGATACTTTACAAAAAAAACGTTCTCGCATTGAGAGGAAGTTTCAGACCAGTGACTAAGGTAAACATGGATATGTACAAGAAGTCTCGTGCCATGTTCATCAAGTCTGGAAAGGTAGAGGAAGAACGATTGGAAACCATTTTTGAAATCACATTGAGCAACCTGAAAGCTTCCGGTGAAATTGATGAAAAGGATTTTATGCACCGTGCAGAGCTTTTATGTTCTCTAGGTCAAACGGTAATGATCTCCAACTTTAAGGAATATTACCGACTGGTAGAATATCTGAACAATTATACCAAGGAACGCATAGGTCTGGTCATGGGAGTGAACAATCTGGTAGATGTTTTTGACACCCAATATTACCACCATTTAAGCGGAGGGATACTGGAAGCCTTTGGAAAACTATTCTTCAAGGATTTGCGCGTCTACCTATACCCTATGATGGATGCCGAAACTGGTGAATTGATCACTAGTGAAAACCTCAAGGTACACCCACGCATGAAAGAATTGTATAAGTTCTTCAAATACAACGGCCGTGTTATTGATATTGAGGATTACGATCCAGAAATAGGGCACATTTACTCACGAGAGGTATTGAGAATGATACACGACGGTGAGGATGGATGGCAGGACATGATCCCTGAAGGAACACCAGAACTTATTGATAATGGAAATTTCTTTGGGTGCAATTTACATGAGGAGCAGGTAGATTCTAATCTATAGAATCTGGTCAGTGTGTTCTTTAGTTTTGACCTTTGAGATCACATTTTCAATCACTCCTTGTTCATCAATGACAAATGTAGTACGATGAATTCCATCGTATTCCTTTCCCATAAACTTTTTGTTACCCCATACTTGGTAAGCATTCAATAGTGCATGGTCTTCATCTGCCAGCAGGTCGTAAGGAAGTTCGAATTTCTCTTTAAAATTGGACTGTCGTTTTGGACTATCTGCACTGGCTCCTAGTATTTCGTATCCGCTTTCGCGAAAGCGATCTACATTATCCCTTAGATTACAGGCCTCTGCAGTACATCCCGGTGTGCTGGCTTTAGGGTAGAAAAACAACACTAGCTTCTTACCTTTAAAATCAGAAAGCGAAACGATCTTGCCGTCTTGATTGGGAATGGAGAAATGGGGTGCTTTATCGCCTGGTTTGAGAGTGGTCATAGTTTAAATTTGAATTATAAAGATACAAATGAATAAGCAAGAGAAAGTAGATTTTGTGATCCAAAAACTAGAGGAATTGTATCCAGAGATTCCCATACCACTGGATCATCAAGATCCATACACCTTATTGATCGCGGTATTGATGAGTGCTCAAAGTACCGATGTTAGGGTCAATAAAATCACTCCGCTCCTATTTGATCGAGCTGATAATCCCTATGATATGATTCGTTTATCCGTAGAGGAAATACGAGAAATCATCAAGCCAGTGGGGTTGTCCCCCATGAAGGCAAAAGGCATCCACGGGTTAAGTCATATTATCATTGACAAGCACAACGGTCTTGTCCCTCAAACTTATGAAGAATTGGAAGAATTACCAGCAGTGGGTCATAAAACGGCGGCGGTGGTGATGTCTCAAGCCTTTGGAATTCCTGCTTTTCCAGTGGACACGCACATCCATCGATTGATGTACCGTTGGAATCTAACGAATGGAAAAAATGTGGTTCAAACGGAAAAGGATGCCAAGCGATTATTCCCAGAAGAAAAGTGGAATGATTTACATCTACAGATCATTTGGTACGGTCGCCAATTCAGTCCCGCGCGCGGTTGGGACCTGGAAAAGGACGTGATCACAAAAACGGTAGGTAGAAAATCTGTATTGGAGGCGTACCATAAAAAGAAAATCCGTTCCAAAAAATAGAACAGATTTTCTAAATCTAAAAAAACAAAAAATTAGTTGTTGAGCATTTCCATGGTCATGTTGTTGAACTTGAGGACACTTAATGCTTTAGAGTAGGCTAAAATCCTACTGATGGTTTCTGGTCTAGGACCTACTTGATTCACTCGTTCTGAAGATGAGGATTGATTGTAAAGTTTTGGCATGTGTTCGTTTGTTTATAATTAGTAAACGCAACCAACTTTACAATAGTATATCTACATCTTATTATTTTGTGAGTATGATATTATGCTTGTCAATGACCTTTCTCAAATTGATCAAGGCATAACGCATTCTACCCAGTGCGGTATTGATACTCACATCTGTAGTTTCTGCAATTTCTTTAAAGGACATCTCTTTGTAAATGCGCATTAACAGTACTTCCTTTTGATCTTCCGGCAGTTCTTCTACTAACCTTCTCACGTCTTCATGAACCTGGCTAGAAATCATTTCTGATTCAATGCTGTCTTCACCATCGCTGATGACGTCAAAAATATCAAAGTCGTTTCGGGACTGGAACTTAGGCATGCGCTTATTTCTTCGGAAATGGTCGATGACTAAATTGTGGGATATGCGCATCACCCATGGAAGGAACTTGCCTTCTTCATTATATTTTCCACGCTTTAAGGTTCGAATCACCTTAATAAAAGTGTCTTGGAAAATATCTTCTGTGATATCTCTGTCCAACACTTTGGAAAAGATAAAACCATGAATTCTTTGCTTGTGTCGGTGAACAAGTACTTCAAGAGCACTTTCTCTACCTTGCATGTACTCCTTGACAAGTACCGCGTCGTTTGCGTTTATATCATTCATACTATAACAACTAATAATCCAGCTAATTAGACAGATCGATTTTTTAGAGTAGTGTTATAGTATAAGCTGTAGATTAAAGTAATGTTAACGGGTTAAAGATAACAACATTTGTTCCAATCTAGCAAAACAACCCTTTACATTTTAACAAATTAATGATTAACAGCATCCACATATCGCTGAACCGCTTGCTATCTTTGCAGTTATGGCAGAAAAGATCATCTTCGATAACATCGATTCCCTGAGTCCAAAAAAGAATATTCTTGTCAAGGGAGCCGAATTACATAACCTTAAGAAACTAAACGCCGTCATTCCTAGAAATGAGATGGTGGTAATTACTGGCTTGTCCGGTAGTGGGAAATCCTCGCTAGCCTTTGACACCTTGTATGCAGAAGGTCAGCGACGTTATGTAGAAAGTCTTTCCTCCTATGCACGCCAGTTTCTAGGCAGGTTGAACAAGCCTAAGGTGGAGTACATCAAAGGTATCGCTCCTGCGATTGCGATTGAGCAAAAGGTAAATTCTACCAATCCTAGAAGTACCGTGGGAACCACTACAGAGATCTATGATTACCTCAAACTTTTGTTTGCTCGCATAGGCCGCACCTATTCGCCCGTTTCTGGAAACGAAGTAAAAAAGGATACGGTTACTGATGTGATCAATTACGTCAAAAAAGAAGAAGAGGGTACAAAAATGCTTTTGACCACCCGGCTGATCGTTAAGGGTAAAAGGGATATTCCACAGCAACTAGCTGTACTGTTGCAACAAGGTTTTACCCGCATAAAAGTCAACGATGAAGTGCACCGCATTGATGAGAACGATTTGACGTTCTCCAGCAAGGACAAGGTATTTATCGTGATTGACCGCATTATCAAACGCGATGATGAGGATTTCTATAACCGCCTGGCAGATGCTGTTGATGCAGCCTTCTTTGAAGGAAAAGGGGTTGCCTATGTGGAACATTTGGACGGTTCTGCCTCTAGAGAGTTTACTAATAAATTTGAATTGGATGGCATGGAATTTTTGGAGCCCAACCCTAATTTATTTAGCTTCAACAATCCCTATGGTGCCTGTCCTAAATGCGAGGGTTATGGTGATGTGATAGGAATCGATGAAGATCTTGTGATTCCCAACACGGCTTTATCGGTTTATGAAAGTGCTGTTTTTCCATGGCGTGGGGAAAACATGAGCTGGTACAAGGACCAACTCATCAAGAATGCCGATAAATTTGATTTTCCAATTCACAGACCTTGGTTTGAGCTGACGGAAAAACAAAAGAATCTCGTCTGGGATGGAAACAAACATTTCTCTGGGCTCAATGATTTCTTTGCGGAGTTGGAGTCCAAAGCCTACAAGATCCAGAACCGAGTCATGCTTTCCCGTTATCGCGGTAAGACAAGGTGTACGCTGTGCAAAGGAAAACGCCTGCGTCCAGAAACAAATTATGTCAAAATAAATGACATCACGATCACAGACTTGGTGGAAATGCCCATCAAAAATTTGAAGAATTTCTTTCAAGAAATTCAACTGGATGAATCTCAACAAGCCATTGCAAAAAGATTGCTTAAAGAAATCAATAGCCGTCTAGAGTTCCTTGCAGATGTTGGCCTGGAGTATTTGACGCTCAATCGTAAATCAAATTCCCTATCTGGAGGTGAATCACAGCGCATCAATCTTGCAACATCATTAGGTAGCAGCCTTGTGGGAAGCATGTACATACTGGATGAACCTAGCATAGGCCTGCATCCACGAGATACGAAGCGATTGATTAAGGTCTTGAAGAACCTGCGTGACTTGGGAAACACGGTCATTATCGTAGAGCATGATGAGGAGATTATGCAGGCAGCAGATAGCATTATCGACATAGGTCCAGAGGCGGGAACCCACGGCGGCGAGGTAGTGGCGGCAGGAACCCTTGCAGAAATTCTCAAATCCTCCAGCTTAACTGCTCAATATTTAAATGGGACGATGGAAATTCCGCTTCCGCGAAAGCGAAGAAAACATAAATATCAAGTAACCATCAAAGGGGCAAGACAAAACAACTTAAAGAACATTGATGTAACGTTTCCATTGGGAGTTTTAACCATGATCACTGGGGTTTCTGGTAGTGGAAAATCTACACTGGTCAAGCAAATCCTTTATCCGGCCCTCCTTAAAAAATTAGGCGGTTATGGAGCAAAGGCGGGTCAGTTTACAGAAATAAGCGGGAAGTTTGAGAACGTAAAAACGGTGGAGTTCATTGATCAAAACCCAATTGGGCGCAGTTCACGATCAAATCCCGTTACTTATATCAAGGCTTACGATGATATACGTAGTTTATTTTCAGGTCAAAAATTATCCAAAATAAGAAACTACCAGCCTAAACATTTCTCCTTTAATGTAGATGGTGGTCGCTGTGAAACCTGTAAAGGCGATGGCGAGGTCACCATAGAAATGCAGTTCATGGCAGACGTGACCCTGGTTTGTGAAACCTGTAATGGAAAACGTTTTAAAAAGGAAATCCTAGAAGTTCAATTTGAAAACAAGAACATTGACGATGTGTTGAACATGACGATCAATGACGCGATGGAATTCTTTGAAACCAATGGTCAAGATAAAATTACGAGGAAGATAAAGCCCTTGCAGGATGTTGGTTTAGGGTACGTGACATTAGGACAAAGCAGCTCCACTCTTTCTGGTGGAGAAGCGCAGCGCATCAAGTTAGCCAGCTTCTTGGTAAAAGGAACCACTACTGATAAAACGCTATTCATATTTGATGAACCTACCACCGGACTTCATTTTCATGACATCAACAAGTTGCTGGACAGTTTCAATGCGTTGATTGACAAAGGCCACAGTGTGATCGTTATCGAGCACAATATGGATCTGATCAAATGTGCCGATTATATCATAGACCTAGGCCCAGAAGGTGGTGCCGACGGCGGCTACCTGGTTGCAGCTGGAACACCAGAAGAAGTGGCACAAGTTAAAGAGAGCTATACCGCTCCATTCCTCGCAGAAAAACTAAATTAGTCGTCGAAAAACTACGTTTGATGAAAAAACCTAGACTGCGTCGCAAGGCCACACCCAAATCCCGAAATAGTGTTTTCCAGCCACCTGGCACCATTTCCTACGTTGGGGAAGACCGGACAGAGAACGTCACGACAGAGACAATTCTATACGATGAAAATGAATTTACCAAACTTGAGGGAATCTATCTAGATAAGTTAGAAGATAATCAGGTGAACTGGTTCAATGTAGATGGAGTTCATGAGATCGACTTGTTGGAAAAAGTAGGAAGTAAATTTCACCTACATCATTTGTTGTTAGAGGATATTGCAAACACTACCCAACGCCCTAAAACAGAATTCTACGAGGAATGCATCTATCAGTGTATTAAAATGATCAACTACGATCCCGTTGAAAATGACATCAATCAAGAACAGGTAAGTATATTATTGACCAAGAATGCAGTCATTACCTTTCAAGAGAAAACAGGGGACGTCTTTGAGAATATCCGCGAGCGAATTGAGCAATCCAGAGGTCGCATACGATACAGCAATAACGACTATCTATTTTATGCGCTGATTGACAGCGTTATTGATCATTACTTTATTGCCATTGAGCAAATAGGGGAATACCTAGACCAATTGGAAGATGAGATTTTTGATAATCCGCAAAAATCTTCCCTAGAACGGGTGCAGAAAAACAAGCGCATGCTGCTCACCTTAAGACGGGCCATCTTTCCGTTGAGAGAATCCATCAGCCGCCTTTTGAAAGAAGATTCCAAATATATAGATCCACACATCAAAAACTATTTTCAGGATGCCTATGACCATTGCATCCAGATCGCTGAAACCGTAGAATCTTACCGAGAAATAAATGGGGGATTGCGTGATTTATACCTCTCCAGTGTGAGTCATAAAATGAATCAGATCATGAAGGTTTTGACCATTATGTCCTCCATATTTATTCCATTGACCTTTCTCGCAGGTATTTATGGGATGAACTTTGATTACTTACCAGAGCTGCATTGGGAAAACGGCTACAGGTATTTCTGGATCACGAGTGGTTGTATCTTTGTGGTGTTGTTAGGCTTTTTCAAATGGAAGAAGTGGCTCTAAAAAATGTAGGTAGTTACTTTTTTGGCACACGTCTTGTATATAGTATAGGGAAGGTATTTTATAAGAGTAAATTGCTTTCATAAAGTTTTTTGGTTGGTTAGTGGGAAATCTCGAGGTGTCTAAAGACTCTCGGGATTTCCTCGTTTATAGAAGTGAAAGTGATTGGAATTCAATTTACTTTTGAATCTCAATAGCACTTCAATGAAATACCTATCCATTTTTATTTTGACCTTCCTAATTCTCAGCTGTGAGAATAAAAAGGAGGCTTCCACTCAGGAAAAAGTCTCACCGCTGTCTGAGAAGGTTTTTCCCGAAGACTTTCTAGGCGTTTACAAAGGCGAATTAAAGATTACCTCCAGCAATGGTACTTCAAAAATCCCTATGGAGTTTCATTTAACAAAAACAGATTCTGTTGACAAATTCAGCTACCAAATTTTCTATGGGAAAGAGCGGGATCCCAGAAGTTACAATTTAGAACGTACCCACAATCCCAATTTATTTCTTGTAGATGAGAATAATGGTATCATCTTAGAAAGCGCCTATGCAGATCACACCCTGTATTCTACCTATGAGGTCATGGGCAATTTGCTGCACAATACTGAAATCTTCTATGACGATAAAATGGAGTTTATGATCGCCATGGCACGCATCCAGGATACTTCCATGACGGGAAGTGAAGAAAGTGCCCTTGTAAAAAACTATCCGATGTCTGTGTTGCAGCGCGCCACACTCTACAAGGAGACGGCCCGCACAAGTAGTAATTAAAGCAAGTAACTTCCACCTATCTTAGAACAATAGAAACCGGTCATGGAATTAGAATATCTAAACAGCATTAAAAAACAGTTTGCATATTATAAACTAATAGGTGAACAAACCATGGAGCAGCTGGAGGAAGCTGATTTGTTCTGGCAATTCAATATGCAATCCAATTCTATTGCGATCATTATCAACCACCTTTCTGGAAATATGAAATCAAGATGGACGGACTTCTTAAATTCTGATGGAGAGAAAGACTGGAGAAACCGAGACGATGAGTTTGAATCGGTCATTAAATCAAGGGAAGAACTTCTTGTTAAATGGGATGAAGGCTGGTCGTGTCTCAAAGAAGCATTGGAATCCATTCAAGAAGATAACTTTGACACTATTATTTACATTAGGAATCAAGAACATTCCATTGTAAATGCGGTCAATAGGCAATTAGCTCACTATTCCTATCATATAGGACAGATGGTTTATATAGGAAGGATGATCAAAGGCAAGGAGTGGATAAGCTTATCTATACCTAAAGGCACTTCCGCAGATTACAATAGTTCCAAATTTTCTAAAGGAAAACACGGCGGTCATTTTACAGATGATCTAATATAGCCCCAATTTAAACGAACCTTATTAGTCTTTTTCTGTAGAATAAAAAATCCCGCTCAATGCAGGACTTTTTGATAGGTAGTTCGCTTTCGCGAAAGCGAAATAAACAGGAAGCTTATCCCCTGCGTGACACGATAGAAAAGCGAAGAAACCAGTATTTAAGCAAATGCCTCAGCAACTGCGGCACTCAATCTCTTGTAAACACCAGAATCCAATCGATCGCGTATAGCATCAAAAGCATCTAATGTTACTTCTATATCTTCCATGGTATGCGTTGCAGTGGGAATCAATCTTAATAAGATCAATCCTTTAGGAATTACCGGATACACCACAATAGAGCAGAAAATCCCATAATTTTCACGCAGGTCTTTTACCAGTGCCATGGCTTCTGGTATACTTCCCTTCAAATAAACGGGAGTTACACAACTTTGCGTTGTACCTATGTCAAATCCGCGTTTTTTCAACCCGGACTGTAATGCATTTACATTTTCCCAAAGTTTTTCCTTCAACTCTGGCATGGTGCGCAACATGTCTAGACGTTTCAAAGCACCTATCACCAGTTGCATTTGCAAAGACTTTGCAAACATCTGTGAACGTAAGTTGTACTTGAGGTAGTCCATTATTTCTTTATCAGCAGCGATGAACGCTCCTGTACTGGCAAGTGACTTTGCAAAAGTGGCAAAATAGACATCAATCCCGTCCTGTATACCTTGCTCCTCGCCTGCTCCAGCACCTGTTTTACCTAGTGTTCCAAAACCATGTGCATCATCAACAAAGAGTCTGAATTTATATTTCTCCTTAAGCGCTACAATTTCTTTCAATTTTCCTTGCTCTCCGCGCATTCCAAAAACACCTTCAGAAATTACGAGAATTCCTCCGCCTGTTTCTTCCGCTAGTTTAGTAGCGCGTTGCAGATTTTTCTCAATACTATCAAGATCATTGTGGACATAAGTGAAACGCTTCCCTTGGTGCAATCGCACACCGTCAATGATACAAGCATGTGCATCTACATCATATACGATCACATCATCCTTAGAAACCAAAGCGTCAATGGTAGACATACATCCTTGATAACCAAAATTCAACAAATAAGCCGCTTGCTTATCCACAAATTGGGCTAACTCCCGTTCTAATTGTTCGTGTAAATCAGTATGACCACTCATCATACGGGCACCCATAGGATATGCACTACCGTATTCTGCAGCAGCCTCTGCATCTACTTTGCGTACTTCTGGATGGTTAGCAAGTCCTAGGTAGTCATTGACGCTCCAGGTAATGACCTCACGTCCATTAAAACGCATGCGATTGGAAATAGGTCCTTCTAGTTTAGGGAATACAAAATAACCCTCTGCAATAGAAGCCCATTTTCCTAAAGGTCCTTTATCCTTATAAATTTTATCAAATAAGTCTTTCATCCTCAAAATTAAGACTACAAAGATACGATACTTACGGCACATTTCCTACGGGTTAGACCGCATTGAAAATGACAGTTAAGTTGATAAAGTATTGAAAACTAATAGGTTAAGACGGTAGGTTTAATTGCTGTTTCGCTTTCGCGAAAGTGAAAACCATTACAACTTAACTACTTAACAACTAGGGGGTTTACTTAATATACTCAATATGCTGCTCCGCCGCCGTAGAAACCGAATCGAAAAATCCTTGATCCTGCATCCATTGGTCGTTGTAGATTTTACTCATATAACGCGATCCGTGATCTGGAAAAATGACCACCACAACGGCGTCATCGCCAAAGGTTTTTTCTTTGACCAGTTGCTTCACCGCCTGTAGCGCCGCACCGCTGGTGTAGCCCACAAACAAACCTTCTGACTGGGATATTTTGCGTGCCATGTGGGCAGCGTCTTCATCCTTCACTTTGGTAAAACTGTCGATCACATCAAAATCAGTCGCTGACGGAATCAGGTTTTTACCCAATCCTTCTATGCGGTACGGATAGATCTCATTTTTATCAAATTCTTGTGTCTCGTGGAATTTTTTAAGAACGCTACCATAGGCATCCACGCCCAAAATCTTGATGTCTGGGTTTTGTTCTTTCAAATACTTAGCAGTTCCCGAAATTGTTCCTCCAGTACCACTACAGGCGACTAGATGTGTGATTTGCCCTGCCGTTTGTTTCCAGATTTCTGGACCTGTGGATAAATAATGTGCCTCTGTATTCAACTCGTTGAAATACTGGTTGATGTAAATACTGTCTTTAATTTCTTCATGCAGGCGTTTTGCCACTTCATAATAACTGCGTGGATCATCTGCGGCTACATTTGCTGGGCATACATACACCTTGGCGCCCATGGACTTGAGCATGTCGATCTTATCTGCGCTCGATTTTGAGCTCACCGCAAGGATACAATCATAACCTTTGATGCGGCTCACCATCGCAATACTAAAACCCGTGTTTCCAGAGGTTGTCTCGATAATCGTATCACCAGGTTTTAAAAGGCCTTTCTTTTCTGCCTGCTCTATAATATGCAGTGCAATACGGTCTTTGGAGGAATGTCCTGGATTAAAGGACTCTACCTTAGCATAATAATCGCCAGGAAAGCCTTCAACGGTTTTGGATAGTTTGATAAGAGGAGTTTCTCCTATCAACTCAAGAACATTGTTGTACGCCTGAATTTTTCCGCTCATAAAATAGGTTTTCGTCCCGGCTCAAAAAACCGCAAAACGTTGCAAATCTACATAATTTTTTAGTTGTCTGCTTTTTGCTCCAGATCGATCAGGAAGGCAAAGTCGATCGCCACTTCCTTCAACGCATCGTAACGCCCAGACGCACCGCTATGACCACTGGTCATATCTGTCTTGAACAGAATTACTTGCGCACCTTTTTGATGATCCCGTAATCGTGCGACCCATTTGGCCGGTTCCCAGTATTGCACTTGGCTATCGTGATATCCTGTCGTTACCAAAACGTTCGGATATTCATTGTCAACCACTTGATCATAGGGCGAATAACTCAACATATAGTCATAACTGTCCTTGATGTTTGGGTTTCCCCATTCGTCGTATTCGCCTGTTGTAAGCGGGATGGAATCGTCCAGCATGGTACTCACGACGTCGACAAATGGCACGGCGCTCAAGATACCGTTATATAGCTGCGGCGCTAGGTTCATGACGGTTCCCATCAACAATCCTCCTGCAGATCCACCTGAGGCGTAGAGGTGTCCCGCTTTCGCGAAAGCGTGCTCAATCAAATACTCACTACACGCCACAAAATCTGTAAACGTGTTTATCTTTTGGAACATCTTTCCTTGCTCGTACCACTCACGACCTAGGTACTCGCCGCCACGCACGTGCGCAATCGCAAACACAAATCCACGGTCCAGCAGGCTCAATCGTGATATGGAAAAGTAAGGATCGATCGTATGGCCGTAGCTCCCATAACCATACTGCAGCAGCGGATTCCCACCAGCGGTGCGCGTATCTTTTCTATAGACCAGACTGATCGGGATCTTTACGCCATCCGTGGCGGTCGCCCACACTCGTTCTGAAGCATAGTTATCTGGATCAAAATCTGGATCCTCAATTTCTTGAGTCTTCAATATTTTTTCCTCGCGCGTACGCATGTTGAATTCAATGACCGATGGCGGCATGGTCAACGAATTGTAACCATAGCGGAGCATTTCTGTATCAAATTGGTAATTAGCACTCGTATAAGCGGTATAGGTCTCGTTAGAAAACGGCAAGAAATAATCCACTGTACCGTCCCACGACTTGATGCGTATTCTATTCAAACCGTTGAACCTGTCTGTAACCACCATGAATTCCTTGAAAATATCGAGGTCTTCCAACAATGCTTTAGGATCATGCGGGATCATGTCCACCCAATTCTCCATTTGCGGAGTCTCAATGAGCGTTTTCATGACCTTGAAGTTGAAAGCCTTGTCCTTATTGGTCATCACATAAAAGTGATCGCCATAGTGGGAAACACTGTACTCCATTTCTTCCTGACGCTCCTGAATCATCTGGAATTTGCTGTCGGGTTTTGCAGCGTCAATAAACTGGATCTCATCGCTCAAGGTAGAGGACGATTTGATCATGATATATCGGGCACTCATGGTTTTGTACACGAAGCAATTGAAGGTATCTTCCTTCTCCTCATAGATCACGGCAGCATCTGCAGCATCTTGATCAAGGTTGTACTTAAAGATCTTATTGGCCCGCAAGGTTTTGGGATCCTGACGCACAAAAAACAAGGTGTGGTTATCATTTGCCCAGACAGAACTTCCCGTGGTTCCTAGGATTGACTCGGCACGGATTTCTCCTGTATCTAGATTCTTAACAAAAAGCGAATATTCCCTGCGTCCCACCGCATCCACGCCGTAAGCGATCAGGTTGTTGTTGGGAGAAACATTGAGACCAGAAAGTTTGTAGAATTCGTGGCCTTCAGCCATTTCGTTGACATTGAACAACAGCTCTGTATTGTCTGTTCCATCCTTGCGTCTGTAATAATACGGATAGGACTCGCCTATTTCCATTTTGGTAATGTACCAGTAACCGTTATACAAATAAGGAACCGATTCATCATCTTCCTTCAAACGGCCTTTGATTTCTTCAAAAAGCGAATCCTTCAGATCTGCCGTGTGCGCTGTCATTTTCTCGTAGTACTCGTTTTCCTGATTGAGGTAATCAATAATCTCAGGCGCATCACGCTCCTTCATCCAGTGGTAATTGTCCAGTCGTTGATGACCGTGCATCTCGTGTACGTGTGGTATTTTCTTTGCTCTAGGCGCTTTAATGTCCATAAGGGAATTGACTCGGGTAAAATTAAGGGCGCAAGATAATCAATGGCGAAGTGATGCCATAGGTAGTGGTTAGTTGTTATTTTTGTACTTCATACAAAAACGAAGATTATGATGCCAGATATGATGGGAATGATGAGTAAGCTCAAGGAAACCCAACAAAAAGTAGAAGAAACTAAAAAGAGAATGAGCACCGTACTCATCGATGAAAAATCAAGCGACGGACTCATTAATATTACCGTAACCGCAGATCGCCAGATCAAAAAGATCGACATCGCCGATGAATTGTTGGAAGACAAAGAACAACTGGAAGATTACCTGATCCTGAATCTGAACAAGGCACTCAATCGCGCCGCAGATATCTATGACCAAGAACTAGCCGCAGTAGCCTCTGCTGGAATGCCGAATATTCCAGGGATGGATATGTTTAAATAAGGGGTTTAGGGGTTTAGGGGTTTAGAAGATGAGACTTTTGGTATGCGGTATGCGGTATGCGGTAAACTAAAAAATTGGCAATTTTCAAGTTCAAGTTCAAGTTCAAGTTCGAGTTCAAAATTTTCCCATCACTTCCATAAATTCCGCGTGCTGTTCGTCTGTGTAATCTAGATGAGTGACCAGTCGCAGTTTCCCGTGTCCCATGTTGCTGATGATGATCTTATGCTTTGCGCAATAATCACTTACAGCTTTCTCATCAAAAACCTCAAAAATGATGATGTTGGTTTCTACAGGCTCTACTTTTTTGACCCAAGATTGAGCCGATAGAAAGGTTTCCAATTCCGTTGCTTTGCGGTGGTCTTCTTTGAGTCGTTCCCTGTTGTGGTCCAGCGCATAGATCGCAGCAGCGGCCATAAAACCAGTCTGACGCATACCGCCACCTAAAACTTTTCTCACACGCATGGCCTTTTGCATCAACGGATTCTTTCCAGTCAAAACCGTTCCCAGCGGTGTTCCCATTCCCTTAGAAAAACATACCGAAACCGTGTCAAACACCTCTCCGTATTCCTTTGGATCCTGATTGGTTTTAGCCATCGCGTTCCACAAACGAGCACCGTCGAGATGCAAGCCTAATCCATGCTTCACACAGACTGCCTTGATTTCTTTTACTACTTCCCAATCATAGCAAGCACCGCCGCCTTTATTGGTCGTATTCTCCAGACACACCAGACTCGTCAATGGGCTGTGGTAAAAATCTGGAGGGTTGATCGCTTCTTCTACTTGAGCTGCAGTCACCATCCCACGGGAACCGTCTAGCAGCTTACAGGAGACACCACTGTTAAAGGACACACCGCCACCTTCATAATTGTAAACGTGAGCATATTTATCGCAGATCAACTGCTCACCAGGTTGTGTGTGCATCTTGATCGCGGCTTGATTTGCCATGCTTCCCGTAGGAAAAAATAGCGCATCGTCCATTCCAAACATTTCCGCCACACGGCGTTCCAGCTCGTTTACCGTTGGGTCTTCCTTATATACATCGTCGCCAACCTCTGCATTGAACATCGCTTCAAGCATTCCCTTGCTGGGTTTTGTAACCGTGTCACTCTTTAAATCAATCATTTGATATATTTAGGTGTTTGTGGTGTTTCCGCTTTCGTACTGCAACAACTGCGGCATAAACTTCTTTTTTATTCCGCTTTCGCGAAAGCGAAACAAAACAGAAAGCGAAACATCTACTAAGAGCGAAAGATAAAAACCGAATACCGTAATCCCATGGTTTGTTTCCTAAATCGACTATCTTAATTTCAGTAAACATGTCAATAGTTGCAGGATGGAAAATAATCCCTTAAAAATTAATGGAATGCACGATGGAGCAACTCCATCTGTTTTCAAGAATGCCGCAAAATTGAGGCTCGCAATGACCGAAACAGAAACGATCCTCTGGGAATATTTGAGAACAAAACCCAATGGACTCAAATGGCGCAGGCAGCACCCCATCGCTGGTTATGTTTTGGATTTCTATTGTCATCACATAAAAACGAGTATCGAGATTGACGGTGGTTATCATCTTTCTACTGATCAAACCTTGAAAGATAAAGAGCGAACAGCCTACCTCAATGATCTAGGTATAAATGAAGTTAGATTTACAAATAAGCAGGTGGAGAAAAACATAGAAAGCGTTATGGAGAAGATTAATTTGTTGTTGAAAGAAGAGTAGAGTTATCATCAACCGAAAACCTTTCCCCAACCCTGAAGGGTGGGTTTTCTGGATTCTCTATCAATAAAACAACATCAAAAAAACGCAATGGCTCCCTTTAGGGCTAGGGCAGCGCAATGGCTGTTTCACAAAGTCTCCACATAGCCGAAAACCTTGCCCCAACCCTAAAGAGTGGGTTTTCTAGATTCTCCTTCAAAAAAAATGTAATCAAAAAAGCGCAATGGCTGTTCCACAAAGTCTCCACACCGCCGAAAACCTTGCCCCAACCCTAAAGGGTGGGTTTTCTGGATTCTCTTTCAAAAAAAACGTCGTCAAAAAAGCGTAATGGCTCCCTTTACGGATAAGGGCAGCGCAATGGCTGTTCCACAAAGTCTCCACATAGCCGAAAACCCTTATCCAACCCTGAAGGGTGGGTTTTCTGGATTCTCTATCAATAAAACAACATCAAAAAAGCGCAATGGCTCCCTTTAGGGATAAGGGCAGCGCAATGGCATGTCCGCAATAAAGTAAAACCCAAATTATACCGTATTTTTGCCCTCCAAATGACTCCCAATCTATGATCACAGCAGACCAAATCGCTCAATTAAAGGAACGTACCGCAGCGTTGAAGGATTATCTGCAAATCGAATCTAAGGAAATCGAAATCAGGAATCTGGAAGAAAAAACCTTCTCACCTGACTTTTGGAACAATTCTAAGGAAGCTGAGGCGATCATGAAGGTCTTGCGTAATAAAAAAGCCTGGACGACAGATTATGCCACGGCCATAACGCTGGGTGAGGATCTGGAAGTTCTCTACGAATTTTACAAAGAAAAAGAGGCTACGGAAGAGGATGTGATTAATAAATACAATGCGGCTTTTGAGCTGGTGGAAAAACTGGAATTCAAAAACATGCTGTCCAACGAGGGCGATGATTTCAGCGCTGTTCTACAAATAACAGCTGGTGCCGGTGGTACGGAGTCTTGCGACTGGGCAGAAATGTTGATGCGCATGTACATGATGTGGGCCGAAAAAAACGGTTACAAGGTCAAAGAACTCAACTTCCAGGCTGGTGATGTGGCAGGAATTAAAACGGTAACCATTGAAATCGAGGGAGATTATGGTTTTGGCTGGTTAAAGGGTGAGAATGGCGTGCACCGATTAGTACGCATGTCTCCCTTTGATTCTAATGGAAAACGGCACACTTCGTTTGCTTCAGTTTATGTATATCCACTGGCAGATGATACGATTGAGATTGAAATTAGTGCCTCTGACATCTCTTGGGATTTTGCACGTTCCAGCGGTGCTGGTGGACAAAATGTGAACAAGGTAGAAACAAAGGCTATCCTCACCCACCATCCATCTGGAATCATCATTCATAATTCTGAGACTCGTTCTCAATTAGAGAACCGTGAAAAAGCCATGCAGATGCTGAAGTCGCAACTGTATGAGATCGAACTTCAAAAACAAAATGCCGCTCGGGACGAGATTGAATCTGGAAAGATGAAAATTGAATGGGGGTCACAGATACGCAACTACGTTTTACATCCTTACAAATTGATCAAGGATGTGCGAACTGGACATGAAACTGGAAATGTAGACGCAGTTCTCAACGGTGATCTTGATGCTTTCCTAAAAGCCTTTTTAATGGATGCAGGTCAGGAGAAACCTTCGGATCAATTGTAATTTTTTCTTTTTTGACCTATTTTAGTGATCATGCACTTTTTTAACTTAACCTTAATAAACATGGCTTAAACCATAGAAAAGTTGAGAGGTCGTATTACAAACGACCAAAACTCTCATGAAACATTTCTTTATATTTTTATTCGCTCTCTCCTCTATTTATTTGTATGCACAAGAATCAATCCAAGTAAGTGGTAAGATCATAGATGAAACTTCACAGACGCCTCTTGAATTTGCCACCATTTCATTGATAAGTCAGGATCCCAATAAGTCTCCCCAAGGAGGTGTAACAGATCTCAATGGTAATTATCAGTTTCTGGTTAGTCCAGGAACTTATACTATGAAATGGGAATTTATTTCATTCAAACCATTAGTACGCAACAATGTTTCCATTACCGATAAAATAGATTTTGGAACCATCGCTTTAGAACAAGATGTTGCAAATCTCGATGCCACTATTGTCGTGGCAGAGAAAACCACAGTTGATTTAAGACTTGACAAAAAGATCTATAATATAGGAAAAGATCTTACCGTACGTGGTGGATCTGTGAGCGATGTACTGGATAATGTACCCTCAGTCTCCGTTGATGTAGAAGGAAATGTTTCTTTAAGAGGTAATAGTAGTGTGCGAATTTTGATTGATGGTCGCCCTAGTGCTTTGGTAGGTTTTAACGGTGCAGAAGCCTTGCGTCAAATCCCCTCAGAAGCTATTGAAAGAGTGGAAGTAATCACCTCACCTAGTGCGCGGTATGATGCAGAGGGCACTGCTGGAATCATCAATATTATTTTAAGGAAGAATAGAGTCCAAGGTTTTAATGGATCGATCAACTTAAACACGAGCTATCCTGAAAGTTATGGGGCTTCTGCAAATTTAAATTACCGCACCACTAAATGGAACCTTTTTACTAATACAGGTTATAGGTACAGAACTTCTCCCGGGAATGCTTTTACAAACATTGAATACCTGTTTCCCAATCAAGATCAAGTTCCAATTGAAGACACCGACCTCTTAGCGGTGGATGAACGTCGTGATTTTGACCGACTGGGAAGAAGTTATTTTACCAGTTTTGGAGCTGAATATTTTATCAATGACAACAGTAGTATTGTAGGTAACTTAGTCTATCGACTAGGGAATGATGATGATGTAACAACAAACAACAACCAGCGGTTTTTTTCTGATCCGGGTCTAAATGAAATAAACTTAAGAGAAGAACAAGAATCTGAAGATGAAGATGACCTTCAGTTTTCTTTAGATTATCAAAGTGAATTGGACGATAATGGTCAAAAGCTAATCGCAAGTGCCCAGTTTTCAACATCTGCAGAGGATAAAAGGTCAAATATTTTACAAACAGAGACTATTTCCAACACAATTAATGACTTAGAACGTGTTTTAGAGTCCGAAGATGAAACAGAAGCCCTTATACAAGTGGATTGGGAAAAACCAGTTGGTGAAACCATCCAGTATGAAGCTGGTTATCGTGGTAATTATAGAGACATCAGTAATAGTTTCTTTTTTGAGGAACGAGAAGATTTTCCAAATGGACCCTTAGTTCCAGATGCAACTTTAAACAACACCTTCAGTTATGAAGAGTATGTGAATGCTGTTTATGGACAATACGGTCAGGAGTTTGGTAAGTTTTCTATGCTTGCCGGTTTAAGGTTTGAGCAAACTAATATATCTATTGATCAACAAACAACAGATGTTACCAGTAAAAAAGAATACAGCAGTTTGTTCCCTACCGTAAATTTAGGTTATGAACTTCAAGATGGTGAGAATTTCACCCTAGGTTATAACCGTAGGGTACGTCGCCCTAGGGGTCGTAGTTTAAACCCCTTTTCAAGCCGGTCCAGTCAAAACTCCTTCTATCAGGGTAATGTAGATCTCGATCCTACTTTTTCAAATCAAGTGGACTTAGGCTACCTAAGAAGATGGGAAAAATTGACCTTAAGCACATCCGTGTATTTTAATCGCAGTACAGACAATGTGGAAACCATTGAAACCACGAGAGTTGTAGATGGAAACCAAGCAGTATTCAGATTTCCAGTGAATCTTTCTACAGAAGAGCGATTGGGGTACGAACTTACACTTACTTATAGACCCTACAAATGGTGGACCATCAATAGTGATGCAAATATATTTAGGGTAGAAACAGATGGTGACTTTGAAGATCTAAATTTTGATTTCGTGAATACCACCTACTTTCTAAGATTGAATCAAAAATTCTCCCTTCCTTCTAAAATTGACTTTCAGGCACGTATCAATTACCGCGGTGCATCAGAGAATGCACAAGGATCCCAGGATGGAATTACCACAGTAAATCTTGCAGCGAGTAAAGATATTTTGAAAGATCAGGGTTCCTTAACTTTAAGTGTAAGCGACTTATTCAATGCCAGAAGACGTGAATCAAGTACCGTAACTCCCTCATTTATTTCTAACAGTGCCTTCCAGTGGAGAGAGCGTCAAATTACTCTTGCATTTGTATACACCTTTAATCAAAGAAAGAAAGACAATCAGGAACGTGGGAGTGATAATGAGGAAGAATATGAGTTTGAAGGATAGGTTGATTTATTAACATAATAATAGGTAGCACCGCACCTTAATCAGCACATATTTGTAGTCTAACTTCAACTATTATGAAAAAGATACTTTTTACTCTCGCTATTGCCTTAGGAGCATCCCTAGCTACTCAGGCTCAAGAAATTGCTGATAATGCCATCGGCTTAAGAATAGGTGATGGCGATGGATTCGGAACCGAAATTTCGTACCAACGCGCTCTAGGCGGCAACAATAGACTAGAGCTTGATCTAGGAATAGAAAGTGGCAAAAAATACGATGCCTTTAGGTTGACTGGGGTTTACCAGTGGTTATGGAACATTGAAGGTGGATTTAACTGGTACGCCGGTGTAGGTGGTGGATTGGGGAGCATTAGTTTTGATGATGATTTTCCAGGAAGAGACAACAACAGTGATTCTGAAGTGTTCATCTTTGCCGCTGGCCAGGTAGGTATTGAGTATGATTTCGATTTCCCATTGATCCTATCGCTGGACGTTCGCCCAGAAATCTATTTTGCAGATTATCGCGATGATTTAGAATTGGATATTGCTTTAGGCATTCGTTACCAGTTCTAGGACAAAACACAGTACATCAAATAAAAACCGGCTTCTTACGAGGCCGGTTTTTTTGTGTCATGATGCAACAGTCACTTTTGTTGCAGTGCCCGTTCATAGAGCTCTTCATACTGTGGGATGATTAGATTGATGTCAAATTGTTCCGCTTTCGCGAAAGCGGATTTCTTAAAATCATTCAATACGGCATCATCCTTTAATATCTTTATGGCATTCTTCGCCATTTCTTCCACGTTGCCCACATTGCTAGTAAAACCAGTCACTCCGTTTTCATTCACTTCTGGCAGGCCTCCCGTATTGGAAGATATGACCGGCGTGCGGTTTGCCATCGCCTCCAGTGCAGCTAGTCCAAAACTTTCCTTTTCTGAAGGCAACACAAACAAATCTGAAAAGCATAGGATTCTATCGATCTCTGTACTGTTGCCCAACCATTTGATGCTCAGTTGTAGCTTGCGGCTGCGGGCATACTCTTCCGCTTCGGCACGTTCTGGCCCGTCTCCTACCATAATCAAAACGCTGGGGACTTCTTTTTGTACGATCTCAAATATTTTAATGATATCCTTGATACGTTTAACCGGACGCATGTTACTGATGTGCGTGATGATTCGCTCTTGTGGGAATGCCATAATGGAGCGATCGCAATCGTTAAATTCTGTCTTATAGATGGACATGTCTATAAAATTGGGAACCACGTCAATCTCCTTTGTGATATCAAACAAATCCAGTGTATCCTGCTTCAAACTTGTGGAAACAGAAGTAACCACATCGCTGTGATTGATACTAAAGGTAACCGATGGCTTGTAACCCGGATGGTTTCCCACCAGTGTAATGTCCGTACCATGGAGCGTTGTCACCATAGGCAATGTAATTCCCAGATCCTTCAACATTTGTTGCGCCATATAACCGGCATAAGCATGTGGTATGGCATAATGCACGTGCAGTAGATCAATGCCGTATTCCTGCACCACGTTGACCAGTTTACTGCTCAAAGCCAGATCATAAGGCTGGTAATGAAACAATGGATATTCTTCTACATCCACCTCATGAAAATAGATCTTTTGGGAAAGCAACTCCAGCCTCACCGGCATTTTATAGGTTACAAAATGAACCTCGTGACCGCGGTTCGCCAGTGCTGTTCCTAACATGGTTGCCACTACGCCACTACCTCCAAAAGTCGGATAACAAACTATTGCAATTTTCATAAATTCCGTTTTTTAATTGATGATAGAGTCATAGATAATTTGCTGTATGTTCGTTCTAATATTTTTTGATATCAGGAACCGGTTATCGGCATCTGGATAGACTCGATTGGAAAGAAATACGTAAACCAAATCTTCCTCAGGATCTGCCCAAGTAAATGCCCCTGTAAAACCACTGTGACCAAAACTAGAGTCACTGGCACAATTACAGGTATTGCCTACACCATCCAAAGCTGGTTTGTCCAGTCCTATACCTCTTCTCACCTTATCGCCGGCATAATACCTGTGGTTGAATTTATCAAATGTCTGTGGCTTAAAATAGGTCTTGCCTCCATAAGTTCCTTTTTGCAGGTACATCTGCATCATTTTAGCCACATCATTAGCCGTAGAAAATAAGCCTGCATGACCGCCTATGCCTCCTTGCATGGCTGCTCCCTGATCGTGGACATAGCCCTGAATTTGTTGCCTGCGGAAAACCGTATCATTTTCAGTAGGGACGATTTGATTTTTGGGAAAGCGTTGAAGGGGTAAATAACCGGTGTGGGTCATTCCCATGGATTCATAGAAGTGATCTTGTGTCAACTCATTTAGGTCCTTTTTATAATAATCTTCTAGGTAATCCTTAAGCATGTAATAGGGCAGATCACTGTACCTATACCTCAATTTATCCAGCAAATCGCTGCTCGCAATCCTATCCAGGATGCTGTCCAGCACTATGGGGCTTGCATAAAAGTGGTCTGCTACCTCGATGGGGTAAAGTTTGCTTTTACTTTTTGAGTAAAATTCTGCCAAGGGTTTTCCATCAAGGGTATCCAGCGTGTACTTATAAAAAGGGATCCACGGTGTCAATCGTGCGTAATGCGATAGCATTTCCTTAAGGGTTATTTTCGATTTATTGGTATTCTTGAAATTAGCATCCAGCTTTCCTATAGGCTCATCCAGATCCAACACGTTGCGATCCTCCAGCTCCATAATCAAGGGCAAGGTGGCAAGTATTTTTGTGACAGATGCAATGTCATATAAATCTGTCGAAGACACGGGATCATCCTTTCCATAGGTATGGCCTCCATAACTCTTATCAAAAATCACTTTTCCCTTGCGGGCGACCAGTATCTGCATTCCTGGAGCCCCTTTCTTATCGATGGTAAATTGAGCCACCGAATCAATTTGGGCCAATATAGCAGCATTCATTCCAACACTGCCAGGCGTATTGCCATAAGACAATCGTTTGATCCCTTCCAGGCTCAAACCATCACCCGCATCAAATTTCCCTGCAGAAACCGGCAACCTACCGTTAATCGATCGTGCACCAAATATCATCTGCGCGCTTAATTGCTGGCTCCACTCGCTGTTCTGATAGGACATAATGATCGCTTCCGTGTTTGCGGTTTCTTTAATTTGACCTAGCATATAGGGGTTTACAAACCCATCAAAAATCACCTTATGCTTCTTACTAATTCCCGCAAGCCAGCTCAATTCTTTACTGCTTAGTTTATACGATTTCCAAGGTGTTTCATTACTGCGGTGTGCTCCTACGATCACTAGGTTGTAATCAGATAGTATTTGAAGCATCGTCTCTAAATCGTCAGAGATGACCTGCTCTACCCTCGCATACTTGTTGAGTTCTTTTAAAAAAACTGCTCCAGACTCATCACCCAAATGAACATAGGCGATTTTTTTGGTTTCTAAATCTTTGATGGGCAAGGTCTTTCGCTCATTCTTCAACAGGGTAATCGCCTGCTCCATCGCCGCTTCATAAACAATGTCATCCTCTTCCGTATGAAGGTCTTTCACTAGGTTTTTGAGCTCGATAGGCTTGTAGGCATTCAGACCCACTTTATATTTTGCCATCAATATTTTGCGGACGCTTTCTTCCAACCTGTCCTTACTGACTTCACCGTTTTTAATAGCGGCATTGATCGTGGCGATCGCTTTAGGAATATCTTCTGAAATAAGCAACACATCATTACCAGCCTTAAAGGCCGCCAGATCAATATCTCCTGGTTTGCTAAAATTGCTTGCGCCTTTCATATTAAGCGCATCGGTAAAAATGAGCCCTTCAAATTGCAGTTGTCCTTTGAGCATGTCTGTTACCACTTTTTTACTGATGCTGGTGGGGTACCCAGCGCGGGATTCCAGACTAGGAATATTCAAATGAGCGACCATCACGCTGGCAAGACCGTGATTGATCAATCTGCGATAGGGATATAGTTCCACACTATCAATACGTGCTGCGGTAAAGTCTACTGTTGGTAATGTTTTATGGCTGTCCTGATCTGTATCGCCGTGGCCTGGAAAGTGTTTGGCACACGCCAGGGTTCCCGTACTTTGCAGGCCATTCATAAATGCATAAGCTTTTTGCGTGACATTTTCCTTATCCTCGCCAAAGCTTCGGTTGCCTATAATGGGATTGTCTGGATTGGTATTGATGTCCACATCAGGTGCAAAATTGATGTGTACGCCCAGTCGCTTGCAATGTTCCCCTATGCGTTTTCCTACCTCATAACTACTGGTAGAGGTACGAGCGGCTCCCAGGGTCATGTTCCATGGGAAGGCATACACGCTATCCAGCCTCATGGCAAGTCCCCATTCTGCATCCATGGCGATCATGAGGGGTGTTTTGGATTTCGCCTGTAGTTCGTTGGTCAATTGTGCCTGTTGTACCGGGCCGCCTTTAGAAAAGATGACGCCTCCTATTTTGTGTTGTTCCACCAGTTTGCGCACCTTGTCGATGTGTGATCGTTCCTTGTTGGAAAACAGATCTACCATGAACAGCTGTCCTATACGTTCTTCCTGCGATAGGGAATTATAGACGCTGTCCACCCAATGTTTCTGGGCGTCGTTATCTATGGTGGATAAGGGGTGGATGGTTTGTTGGGAGTTCGCTTTCGCGAAAGCGAATACCATCAAAAACAAGTACATATATTTCATCATAATCTTCTAGAACGGCTTGTTTACAAAGGAAATCAAGAACTGTTCCCTTAACCGAAATATACCGAAAATGGGAGCGACAGCAGAAGCTTATGGAAAAAATTTCAACCTATTTCCTGCCGATTTATGAACCGAAATAAGAACTGAAAATCCAGCAATATTTTAGAAGAACCTATTGTGCCAACTTTCAGATGCCGGAACCTCCCAATAATCCTTGTACTCCCCTACGGTTTGCACTAAGTTGTTGAATACAATCGTATTAGGAGAAACCGATTTTGCCTTGGCCATCTTGCGGAAGTCTGCCAGATCTTTGTAGGCGACATAAGGTCCGTTTTTAAAAGAAACATTCATCTTATCCATCAAATCGATATCAAACTCCTTTTCTACAGACTGAATAAAGTGTACTGATGCGTCAATGGAGCAGCCCGTAGCGCCAGCCTCCGTCTGATCCAGACCTATGACAATAAAACGATTGTACGGGATTTCATAGCCCGCCTTCAAATCTTTGCCGTGGGCAGTCCATTGTTTTAGGAACGCCTCTAATTGAGGTTTTAAAAGCTCCAGCTCTTCCTCCTTTAAGGTACGGTTTGCCTGATAGATCCATACTCTGGCGTCCTCAGGAAGTTCTTGAAAATCGATAAACATAATTAGTTGATTTTAGTCACTTTATGACGGGATACAAACCCCATGAATGTACCGAAAATTAGAAAATAAAAAAAGTATTGAAATGGCTTAAAAGGTTCACCATCAAAATAATCCCATGCCGCTAACAAAGTAACATTGAAAAACCCACACAGAAATCCTGTTCAGCGGATTGATTTAAGAAGGCATTTTTCAATCTTGTTTGGCATGATTCCATTTTAACGTATAGTACGATATTAAGAATAAGAAAATGAAATTAATGACAAAGAAACGGATTGCGTGGGCGAAATCAAACACATATTCCTGATCAAATGATTGAAACAACTCTAATAAGATAGTACTTATAAGTGATGCAATCAAAGCAAATACAAATCGCAATTTGAGACTTGGTTTTTCCTTATTGAACTTCCAAGATGCCATCAATCAGCTATTGTAATTTAACTGCGTTAAGTACTTTCATATATCTATACTCTTTAATACGAGCATCGTAAAGTTCATTTTCGTAATACTCTAGAATGAAGTTCTTTTTGCCTTTTAAGGATTCCTCAAATAACACTGGATTGTCTATGATGGTTAACCACAATAATTTGTGTTTTCTGCCTTCAACATCGGTGATTTCAAATACAGGAAATGTACCTTTCTCTACGTTAGTGATTTTTCCAACAATAAAGGGTAAGGGTTCTGTTTCTTCATCGTCAGAATACATTCTACCCATCTCCAAAATAAGAGGGACTGATTTTTGACAACTTACAAGCAATTCCATAGCCAAACTCTCTCCAAAACTACTAGCAACTGCGCTATTCCCAGTCATATCAATACCGTTCTCCTTCAAGTAAGTCATGTTATTCATCATCGTGGATGTCATGCAATTTTGCAAGGCATCAACTCCTTCAGTAAGTTTTTCAGAGTAATCTTCGGTACCTAAACAATTACAAGTATCTGTTGAAATTTTTGACACGACCTCTTTGTCAAAGTCTTGCGCATGAGAAATTGAAACAGTAATTAAAAAGACTAGAGTAAATATTTCTTTCATTTTATAAATCTTCAGCATTAGCAATCATCTCTGCCACGTCGAGTACTTCCACCTTACCTTCTTGATTGGCAGCCTTGATACCATCGGTCATCATGGTATTACAAAATGGGCAGGCGGCAACAATAACCTCGGCGCCTGTTTCCAGTGCTTCTTCCGTACGTTCTATGTTGATGTCCTTCTTGCCTGGTTCTGGTTCTTTAAACATTTGTGCGCCACCGGCGCCACAACACAAACCATTGCGTTTGCTGCGTTTCATTTCTACCAGCGCGGCGTCCAGTTTCTCTATCAAGTCACGCGGTGCTTCATAAATATCGTTTGCACGGCCCAAATAACAGGGATCGTGGTACGTAATTTTCTTACCCTTAAATTTTCCACCTTCAATGGTCAATCGTCCGGTTGCAATAAGGTCCTTTAAGAAAGAGGTATGGTGGATGACTTCATAATTCCCTCCCAGTTCTGGATACTCGTTTTTCAAGGTATTGAAACAATGCGGGCAAGCCGTCACGATTCGTTTGATCTCGTAGCCGTTGAGCACCTCGATATTCATCATGGCCTGCATCTGGAACAGGAATTCATTCCCGGCACGTTTTGCGGGATCTCCTGTACAGCTTTCCTCTGCTCCCAACACAGCAAACTCCACGCCTGCTTTATTCAATAGCTTTACGAAAGCTTTGGTTATTTTCTTGGAACGATCGTCAAAGCTACCGCTACAACCTACCCAAAAGAGCACTTCTGGTTGTTTGTTCTGGGCGATAAATTCGGCTACCGTAGGAACTTTTATTGTTTCACTCATATTTTAAAATTGAGAATTCAGAATGTAGAATTCAGAATTGTTTAGCTATTTAATTACACTCGTGTACTTAAGTTAAGGTTCTATTGTGTCAAGGTGTATCGCTATGGTACCGTATTGACTGCGGTATAAACATTAGCCTCGTTCTGCTCATTCAAAGCAAATTCTAGTTTACCTATGATTTTTAAATACTTCAATGGTTACTTCTTTCTCCACCAGTTGGGTAAATTCTCCCGTATAGCGAGTCGCACGTACCATGTGGTTGTCGATCCAGTGGTAATTCCCTCCTCTAGGTTTCCCCATCAGTAAACTGTGGTATTTGAAACCGTGTCTATTCAGCCAATTTTCAGTGACTTCTCTGTGATCTTCCGTCCTGGAAGTAAAAAAGCAAATGATGTGGCCGTCATCATACCATTCGTTCAAGGTAGACAGCGCATCTGGAAAGGGTTCGCAAGTCTTCATGCGCTCTGGCTCTTCATTAGGCACATCTTCTGTAATGGTACCGTCAATATCAATCAGGTAATTTTTAACACCTTCTGCTAGAATGGGACTGATTAAAGATCCATCTTCTCCTTTAGTTTCTATAAAATTGTTTTGATCACTCATTAAATTTCGTTTGCCCAGTTCAATCTATCTTGTTGGTTGTACGGCCATGGTGCGCCGTTATTCTCTATGTTACTCATCGTCGCATTCAATTCATTAGGTGCGGCACTGTTTTCTAAAACCAGGTACCTTCTCATCTCCATGATGATACTTAAAGGATCTATGCCGATGGGACAAGCTTCCACACAGGCATTACAGGTGGTACAGGCCCACAACTCTTCCGCAGTAATGTGGTCGTGAAGTAATTTCTTACCATCATCGACAAACTTACCTTGTTTATTGATGATAGACCCAACTTCCTCTAATCGGTCCCGCGTATCCATCATGATCTTGCGTGGGCTCAACAACTTGCCGGTAATGTTTGCTGGACATTCGTCCGTACATCTTCCACATTCTGTGCAGGTGTAAGCGTTTAGCAACTGGACTTGGTTCAAATCAAATATGTCGCTGGCGCCCAAGGATGCCGGCATTTCATCTTCCGTTCCAGGCTCTGGTGCTGCAAATGGATCTGCATTGGGATCCATCATCAGTTTCACCTCTGCCGTTACCGCAGCCATGTTTGTAAATTGTCCTTTAGGCGTGAGCTTTGCCAAATAAACATTTGGGAAGGCCAGCATAATGTGCAAGTGCTTGGACCAATATATGTAGTTTAAGAAAATCAAAATCCCAGCGATGTGCAACCACCAGCAGGCACGCTCTATGATATGTAAGGTTTCAAAGCTAAGGTCTGCATACCAAGGCGTCATCCAGCTACTTATAGGAAAACTTCCCGCAATGGAATAATGCATCGCTGCTTCACTGGTGAATCTACCGGCTTCTACACCTTGCTGTATGGCAAGGTCTGTCGCGTTCATTGTTAAGAACAACGCCATTAACACCACCTCAAAATACAGAATGTAGTTCGCATCGTTCTTAGGCCAGCCTTTGAGCTCTCTTGCCAGAAACCTGCGGATGTTCATGATGTTTCTCCTGATCAAGAATACAATCACACTCACCAGCACTAAAAATGCTAAAATTTCAAATGTAGCAATCAGTACATCGTAAACAGGCCCCAAGAACGGAGCGAAAATCCTGTGCTGACCGGTCAATCCATCAATAATGATTTCAAGAACCTCTATGTTGATAATGACAAAGCCTACATAAACAATCACGTGAAGGAACCCTGCGATGGGACGGCGTACCATTTTTGATTGACCCAACGCAATGCGTGCCATTTGTGCCCAACGTTCTCCTTTACGGTCTGATCGATCTACTTCTTTACCCAACTTGATGTTGCGTATCATCTTGCGGATGTTGCTGGCAAAGAAGCCTACCATTCCTAATAGGAGAATGGTAAAAATGATATTAGGTATGTACTCCATGAATTATTGCTTTCGGTCTTCCGGTTCGTCGTATTCACCAGGTTTTTTGCCAAATACGGAAAAGTGGATGTATCGCTTAGGATTCAATTTAATGTCCTGCATCAGCATTTCTGCCTGACGGGTCGCTCTTTCTAGGTTGGTATATAGTCGATCGTCCGTCATTAACTTACCTAGACTTCCTTTTCCAGAAGCAACATCATCCAGCACACTGTTAAATTTACTGATGGTAAGTTCGAGATCTTTCACCACACCTGCAATCTCAACTTGCGCAAGCGTGTCAGAAATCTTAGCAAAATTTGCAGTTGTCTTATTTAAGTTTTTAATGGTACTGGAAAGCTCCTTGTCGTTATTGACCAAAAATTTATTGGCATTGCCAGAAAGACCCTGGACTTGAACCAGTGTCTTATTGAGTTCTTCCAGACTTTGAATAATCGCCTTACGCGTGCTTGGGTTCAATGTTTTATTTACAGCGGTCAGAACGCTATCCGCACTAACGACCATGTTTTCGATCTTGTCTTTCAAAGGCAGGAATTCCTGCATGATTTGCCCTTCCAGACCGCTGTCCGTATTAGAACGAAGCGTATCACCAGGCCTTGCCAGCCGCGCATCAGATTCAAAATTGGGAATAATAGCAAGTGCTTTTCCTCCTATGATTCCAGTGCTGTATACCGTAGCTACACTTTCTTTTGAAAAGGTAAAAGATTCCTCTACGTGGAACTTTACCAACAGCCGGCCACGGGAGTCCAGGAACGTAATATCATCAATATTACCCACCACTAAACCATTGATAGTTACTGATGCAGATTTAGTCAATCCTTCCACATTGTTATACACCGCATAATAGGAGCGGTCTGCCTTCAACAAATTGCGCCCGTTTAAGAAGGTGTAACCAAATATGAACAACGCAATAGCAGCTACCGTGAGGACGCCCACTTTAATCTCCTTTGTATATTTCATTCCATAACAATTTCAGCAAATGTAAATATAAGGCTTGGTCTATAATTATGGGGCATATTTTATTAGGACTTGTTATAGCCTGCGGCGCACTCCATTCTCAATGATAACTATAAATGCAGAGGTGTAGCCTTTACTCACCGCTTGAGCCCTCAACTCACTGGCTTTTTCCAGAGAGTCCGTCTCGCCGGTAAAGTACCTGTAGATATTTCCATCCTTCTCTCTAGAAATCTGTGGCAACTTCTTAAAGTTACTCGATTTTGCATCAACAGATTTGCTTCCTGCTGCAATCTGTACTTTATACATCGCATTTGAACTAAGCGGCTGTAATACCGCAATACTGGAAGATTTTTTATCTTTTACTTCCGTGAAATTGACATCTCTGGTTTTTATATAAGAAACCACACCGTCATAAATGGACTCAGTCACCGCTTTTTGACCATGGTTGCTGGTCAAATAGTTACGCTCGCTGTTGTTGGAAAGAAAACCAATTTCAACTAGGACGCTAGGCATGTAACTTTCCCTCAAAACAGCAAATACATTTTGCTTGACACCTCTATTCGTTCTTTTCACATTAGTAGCAAAGTTATCTTGAATTGCGGCCGCAAGGTTGATGCTTTCTTCCATATACACTTCCTGCGTCAGTATGCTCGTCGCATAAGAGGATGGGTCATTGGGATCAAAACCATTGTAATTTTCCTTGTAATCTTCCTCTAGAAGGATGACACTGTTTTCTTTCATTACCACGTCCAGATTCTCATCACTACGTCTTAAACCCAGTACCCATGTTTCGTTCCCATTAGCACTTTCTTTCTTGAAGGCATTGCAATGAACGGACACGAACAAATCTGCATCTGCCTTGTTTGCAATATCGGCTCGTTTCCATAGCGGGATAAAAACATCTGTCTTTCTAGTATAGATCACTTCAATATCAGGATGTGCTTCCAGTTTTCTTCCTAGAGCAAGTGTTACTTCAAGAGCCACCGTCTTTTCCCGCACACCTCCATAGGAATTTCCTCCATCATCCCCACCATGACCTGCATCTAGTACTACTACGAACTTTCGTGGCGGGTCCGTACAGATGGAAGTTTTGAAGTCTGCGGCATAAATCAATGCCGGCAGTAAGAGTAAGACAATAATGAAGTTTATATTCGTTCTCATAGAGTGCATATAGGTTGCAGGATGATGCTGTTTATTTCGCTTTCGCGAAAGCGTAATTATCAAAGTAACGCTTGGAAATTATATGTAGTTTTGACTTTTCAAAAACCAGACCACTTCTGTTAACGAATATACCTTAGTCTAGATTGTATCCCATTTTACGGCATATCATTTTATCAATAGTTTTCTTAACAGGACTGGGATTCGTTTATGGTCAGGAAATCCCTGTGACACAGCGTCCTATCCCTAAAGTAGTGGACACTCCCGCTGTAGAAATTTTAGTTAATTCAAAGGAAGTCTTAAAATTGACGGACTCTACCGTCCAAGACACCACAAAACCCAAGGCTTTTCTGGAATATAAGTTGGAATCCAACGCTCTAGGCTACACCCGTTTTGACCGTCGTGTGAACACATTGACCCTTTACGACAAGGCCATCATGATCTATGGCGACATTCAACTGGAAGCTGGTAAAATTATCATTGACAATAACACGGGTAACGTTTTTGCTTATGGAATTGTAGAAGATTCCACCGGTGCTTACGTGCAAAAACCCATTTTTACCCAAGGTACCAATGTGGTAGAACCAGACTCCATCATTTTCAATAAGAATACTAAAAAAGCGCTCACCTACAATTCAAGAACTGCTCAAGGGGAGTTCAATGTAAGGGCAGAGGTTACAAAGAAAGTAAACGATTCCGTCTTCTTTATGCGCAATGCGCGGTTTACCACTTCTAAAAATCCAGAAAATCCAGAATACTATTTCCTAGCACGAAAGATCAAATTTGTACCCAAAAAGAAAATTGTGACGGGACTGGTCAATATGTATATTGCAAATGTACCTACCCCTCTAGGTTTGCCTTTTGCCTTTTTCCCCATGACCACAGAAAGGCGCAGCGGGATCATCATCCCTTCTTTTGGTAACAACAACAATCAAGGCTATTTTTTACAGAACGGCGGTTATTATTTTGCCGTGAACGATTACATGGATTTGACCGTTTTAGGAGATTACTTTACCAACGGTAGTTATGGGTCTCGTGTAGAAAGTAATTACAGGAAACGCTATAAATACAACGGTAGCATTCGCTTTTTATATGAAGTTTCCATACAAAGCGAACGCGGCTTCTCTGATTTTAGAAAATCTGGACGCTATAACCTGAACTGGCAACACAGTCAAGATCCCAATACCAGCCCCAACTCTAGATTTAGCGCCAGTGTCAACCTAGGAAGTCCTGATTTCTATAGAAACTCCTTTAACCAAACCAACCAGAGCGCCACTTTGATCAACAATTTGAGCAGCTCTATCTCCTATTCTAAAACATTCCCTGGAGAACCACAGGTCAACTTGAATACCACGGTGTCCGTAAACCAAAACGTGAATACCGATCAGACCACCTTAAAGCTTCCCAACTTTCAAGGTAGCGTATCCCGTATTTATCCTTTTGAACCTAAAACTGGCACCAAAAAAGGGATCATAGAAAACATCAACCTACAGTATACGGTGAATGCAGAGAATACCATCAACTCGCAAGGAACCGCGTTTTTTGGCCCTGGGTTTCTAGATCAAGCGCGTGCAGGCTTGCAACACACCATACCTGTTGCAACCAACTTCAAACTGGGCTACTTTAGTGTAAGTGCCAATGCTAACTATCAGGAAAATTGGCTTTTTGATACCGTAAATCAAACCCTGGTTTCTAATGAAAGCGGTGCATTAGTAATTAAACGCGATACCGTAAGTGGCTTTGACAGCTATCGTACGTATAGCTATGGCGCTAGTATCGGGACGACCGTTTATGGCCAATGGAATTCTGAAAACAAAGAATCTAAAGTCCAGGCCATACGCCATGTAGCCCGACCCTCCCTTTCTTACAATGCAAACCCCAGTTTTGATCAGTACTACGATAGGTTGCTCATTGAGAATGGCAATATCCTATCTGAGGAAGAGCGGTTTTTCAGTAGGTTTGAAGGTTCTATTTATGGGGCACCAGGACGTATATTTTCCAGCAGTGTGGGATTCAGTCTTCAAAATACGCTGGAAGCCAAAGTTAGAGATCCAGAAAATGAGGATGGAGAGCTCAAAAAAGTACAGTGGATCAAAAGTTTGAATCTGGATACCGCATACAACCTTGCCGGTGATTCCCTCAATTTGAGTCCCTTAAATGTACGTGGTGTCGTCCCTGTATTTAAAGGTGTTGACTTACAGCTGAATGCGACACTAGATCCCTATGCCTTAAGCAATTCCAATCAAAGAATAGATCGATTCAATATAGAAAACGGTGGTAGTTTATTCCGTTTGACAAATGCAGGCGCTCGTTTCAATTTTAAATTGAGCAGTGAAGACTTTATTAAAAGGGATAAAGAAAAGCCAGAAGGGAAAGTAGAAAACACTACCCTTAGAAATGGGGGGCGCGAGGATGATCTATTTGGGTCGCCACTAGATCCCGCAAATGGTGTTTACTATGAAGAGGAAGAAGTGGAGGAACAGGCAGTAGATCTTAAAAAAAGCAGGTATAATTTTGAATTGCCTTGGACTTTAAATTTTGCCTACACCTTGAATTATAACAATGCTGCAAGACAGGATGCGATCACTGGAAATAGCATTATGGTAAGTGGTGATATCGAGTTGTCCCCACGCTGGAGCATTGGTGGGAACACCGGTTACGATTTTGTGGGCAAGGGAATTTCCTTTACCACCCTTCGGTTCCAGCGCGATCTGGAAAGCTTCCGTATGAGTTTTAATTGGAATCCTATAGGCGTCAACAACAGCTGGTTCTTCTTTATAGGTATCAAAGCCGGCGCCTTGAGTGATATCAAATACGACCAAAGAAAACAGCCGGATCCTCGATTTTAGCCCTCTGAGCCTCACCCCAGCCCTCTCCGACGGAGAGGGAGTTTGATTTGATTAACAAATGGAGATTTTTGATTTCTGATGTGGCAGCGTGGAGTCTTACCCGGCACTCTGATCCTCTCCCCTCCCGATAATTATCGAGACTCTCCAGCGGAGAGTGGGGTATGATTTTTCGGTTACCTACAGGATTGTGGACATCACATCCCAAATCCCGTACGCCACATCCCGCATTCCTCATACCTCATACCTCATCTATAAAACTACACAATCCCTCATTAAAAAAATCAACGGTAATGGTATGCACTCTCCTGTTCCCTATGCTTTCGGGATTTCCTTCAAAATTTCCTGAAGCAACTTCCAAAATTTCTGTACCGATTCAATTTCTACGTTTTCATCGGGACTGTGGGCACCACGTATGTTAGGGCCGAAGGAGATCATGTCCAATCCTGGATAACGCTCGCCCAGTATCCCACATTCTAATCCTGCGTGACAGGCGACCACTCGTGGTTCATCTTTGAATAACTCTGTGTATTTGGCTTTGGCGATTTTTAGAACAGCGCTGTCTGGTTTCGGTTCCCAGCCCGGATAATCTCCAGAAAAGGTGACTTCCACGCCGTTCAATTCCATCACGCCGCGCACGGTTCCTTTCAAGTCATCCTTCACACTTTCCACAGAAGATCTGGTCAAACAGGCGACTTCCAGATTCCCGTCCTTCAAAGTCACTCGAGCCAGGTTATTACTCGCCTCCACAAGATCCTCAAAATCTGGACTCCAGCGGTACACACTGTTAGGAATTCCCAGCATCATGTGAATAAAACCCGTAGTATCTGCCGCGCTCAACACGCTCCCAGCTTGCGCATCTTCTATGGAAATATGCAGTTTAGGCTCTATGCCTTTGTATTCTTTCTCAATCGCGTTCTTACACCTGTTGTAGGCATCGTGAATGGAATGGAGTTCGCTTTCGCGAAAGCGAACCACGCTACTCGCCTCTCGTGGTATGGCATTTCTCAAACTACCGCCATTAAATTCCTGCACGTGCAGCTGTCCGTTATTTTTCATGGCATCCATCAAACGGGTGGCGATCTTATTCGCATTTCCCAGTCCTTTATGAATATCCATACCGCTGTGGCCACCCTTTAGACCTTTGACGGTGATCTTCTTAGTCAGAAAATCAGTACCCGGGTCTGTCATCTCATACATTTTAACTCCAGTAACATCAATACCACCGGCACAACCTATGTCGATCTCGTCATCTTCTTCTGTGTCCAAATTCAATAAAATAGAGGACGACAGGATGTTTTGATCCAGCTCCTTAGCGCCAGTCATTCCTGTTTCCTCATCAATGGTGAATAAGGCTTCAATCGCGGGATGCGCAATAGAATCTGAGGAAAGCAGCGCCATGATTGCTGCTACTCCCATTCCATTATCAGCACCCAGTGTGGTTCCATTTGCCGTGACCTTATTGCCATCCACCAGCATCTCAATGCCCTGCCTATCAAAATCAAACGTGGTGTCGTTATTTTTCTGGTGTACCATATCCAGATGCGATTGCAGGATCACGCTCTTGCGGTCTTCCATTCCTGCAGTAGCGGGTTTCTTAATAATCACGTTCCCTATAGCATCTTCCATCACGATCAAACCCAGTTCTTTCCCAAAATCTACCATGAATTGACGCACGCGCTCTTCCTTTTTTGATGGTCGCGGGACGGCATTTAAATCGGCAAAATGATTCCAAACGGCTTTAGGTTCCAGTTGTCTTACTTGATCGCTCATGGGTATAGGTTTAATGTTTTCTTATTTGAAGTTCAAAGCTACTCATCAAGTAGTTGCTTCTAGTGAAGTTTATATTAAAGGATGGAGATTTGAGTGGTGAGTCTTTGAGTTTGTGAGTATGGGGGTTGGAGATTGGAGATTGGAAACTGGAGGCTGAAAACAGGGAACTGATAACTGGTAACTGGAAGCTTTAAAAGAGTCTGGGTTTTCTAGCGCGCAGCATTTCGCGTTTCCCAGGAGGCCCTGGAAGACGTTCAACGGTAAAACCAGCTGACTGCAGGTTGCGACGCACTTGTCCAGCAGCACAATAAGTAACTAGGACTCCGTTTTTATCCAGCGCTTTGTATACACGCTCAAATATCTCTAAGGTCCATAATTCTGGCTGCGTGCGTGGGCCGAAGGCGTCAAAGTAAATGAGATCAAACTCTTGATTGAAATCAATTTCTTCAAAAGTCAATTGTTTTTTAGTCAGTTGAAATTTTTCGGTAATTGGCGTTGGCGTTTCCCAGTCGGCATCATGAAGTTTGTTGTAAAGATCGGCTGCCTCCAGCAAACTGCCGTAGTCCATGGCTGCTACCTCTTCTTTAGTAACAGGAAAAGCTTCTATGCCCGTATATTCAATTTTTAGATCGTTTTCCTGTAGGGCAGTGAGCAAGGCATTGAGACCCGTACCAAATCCATATTCCAGGATTCTAACGAGAGCGGTCGTTGACTCTGCTTCTGTCCTATAAAAATCGAGACCTGTTTTTATAAACACGTGACGCGCTTCTTGAAGCGCGCCGTGTTTAGAATGGTATTGTTCATTAAGGTCAGGCATGTGAATGGTTTTAGAACCATCGCCTGTGGTCATGATTTCTCGTTTCAACTAATCAGAAGTTTTATCGGGTGTTGCTTCAAAAACATCTGGATTCTCAAAAGACTCCACTAAGGCTCCTGAGGCAACGATATTCAATGTGATTTCCGGTTCTGTTATGGCATCGATTTCTTCCTTGCTTTTCCCACCGTCCATGGCAAAGTGTTTCAAATTTTCCACAGATGTTTTGCTTTTGTACGCTTTTCCCAGAAGGACGACTTCTTTTCCCTGACTGTTTTTAGGAAGGAAAAAATCGTAGTCTTTAAAGGTGACACGGGCATTTTCTTCTCCCACAGCAATTTCAATCCAGCAACCTTTCATGGCACAAACTTCAATAATTGAGGTTCTTACCTTAACATCGACAGAGTCTTTTAGTTCTAGGTTTGCATATATAGCCGCAAGATCTTTTTCATCCATAGCTTTGTAATCAGTGATATTCTCACCATAAGATAGGTAGGCTACCTCTTCCAACTGCTCCTCATTGACGGCTGGCATTTCGTCTGTTTCTTCGGTGCCACGACAACCACTAATTGTCAATGTGATAAAAATGAGTGGTAAAAAATATTTCATCTTTAATTATTTGAGTTAAAATTAAGAATATGACAGTGTTTTTATTGAAAGCATAACTACTATATTTGCAAAAACAGGTACATCCAATGACTGAAAAACATCCTATTGTTATCAACAAAGTTCGTAAATCTAAAATTGATTCCATCGATTTTGACAATCTAACTTTTGGTAAAACATTCACGGACCATATGCTCGAGTGCACCTGGAGCAATGGCGGCTGGAGTGATGTAGAAATCAAACCTTATGGGCCTATCATGGTAGAGCCCAGCTGTAAGGTATTCCATTACGGCCAGGCGATCTTTGAGGGGATGAAAGCCTTTAAAGATGAGAATGACGATGTTCATCTTTTTAGACCTACGGATAACTGGGAACGTTTTAACAGCAGTGCCAAAAGACTGGCAATGCCAGAAGTTCCAGAAGATATCTTCATGGAAGGCCTCAAAAAATTAGTGGCGCTGGATAAGGACTGGGTAAAAAAGGGAGACGGACAGTCTCTTTATTTGAGACCTTTTATGATAGCGAGTGAAAATGGCGTTGCCGCCGCACCCTCTACAGAATATAAATTTATGGTCGTCATGTCTCCTGCTAGAGCCTATTATCGAGGTGAGGTACGGGTAATCATCGCCACAGAGTTCTCAAGAGCTGCAGATGGTGGTGTAGGCTATGCAAAAGCTGCCGGGAACTATGCCGCCAGTTTTTATCCCAACAGTCTGGCCATTGAAGCAGGGTTCCAGCAGATCATCTGGACCGATGCTGCTACCCATCAATATCTTGAGGAAGCAGGCACGATGAACATCTTTGTACGTATAGGCGATACGCTTCTTACCTCTCCTTTCAACGACCGCATCCTTAATGGGGTTACCAGACGCAGTGTGCTGCAACTAGCGCAGGATATGGGGATTGAAGTAGAGGAACGCAGGGTTAGCATCAATGAGATCAATGAAGCCGCTAAAAAGGGCGAATTGAAGGAGGTTTTTGGTAGCGGTACCGCTGCCGTGATCGTACCTATCAAAGGATACAAACACCTGGATTTCGTTTACGAACTCCCAGAATTGGATGACAGTTACGCGCACCGGTTCAAGAAAGCATTATCAGACATACAATACAATCGTGCGAGCGACAAACACGGCTGGCTCGTTAAGATTTAAAATTTCAAAGCCTCTATTGCAGAGGCTTTTTTTATGCAGGGTATTTAATTTAACGGCGCTTTCGCGAAAGCGGAATACCAATAAATCTATTTTTGCAACTTATGGATTTTAGTATTGTATCAGAGTTTTCACCTACTGGGGACCAGCCAAAGGCGATTGAAAAATTAATCAACGGAATCAATACTGACGAACGTTACCAAACCCTACTGGGCGTTACCGGTAGTGGTAAGACGTTTACCGTGGCAAACGTCGTGGAAGGCGTTCAAAAACCGACCTTGGTATTATGCCACAACAAAACGCTGGCGGCGCAGCTCTACTCTGAGTTCAAGTCTTTTTTTCCAGAAAATGCCGTTGAGTATTTTGTTTCCTATTACGATTACTATCAGCCAGAAGCATTTATTCCCTCCAGTGGAACATACATAGAAAAAGACCTCTCCATAAATGAGGAAATTGAGAAGATGCGACTTTCCACGACCTCTTCCCTACTCTCCGGCCGGCGGGATATTATAGTGGTAGCATCCGTTTCTTGTTTGTATGGTATTGGAAACCCCATTGAATTTCAGAAGAACGTCATACGCGTTCATCAAGATCAAGTGATTGCCCGGACAGAATTACTGAAGAACCTAGTGCAAAGTCTTTATTCTAGAACCACCGCAGAGTTTAACCGAGGAAACTTCCGCATCAATGGAGATACGCTGGATGTATTCCCTAGTTATGCAGATACCGCCTTTAGAATACACTTTTTCGGCGACGAGATTGAAGAAATAGAACGATTTAATCCCGTCGATGGCCGTGTGATTGAAAAATATAAAACGATCACGATCTATCCTGCAAACATGTTTGTAACCTCACCAGACCGTCTGCAAGGTGCCATTCACGCCATCCAGGAAGACCTGGTCAAGCAGATCGATTACTTCAAGGAAATAGGAAAACCCTTAGAGGCAAAACGCCTGCAGGAACGCACGGAATTTGACCTAGAGATGATCCGAGAATTGGGGTATTGTTCTGGTATTGAGAATTACAGTAGGTATCTGGATGGTAGAATGCCGGGAACCAGACCTTTCTGTCTGCTGGATTATTTTCCAGATGATTTCTTGATGATTATTGATGAAAGCCATGTGAGTGTCCCACAGGTAGGTGCCATGTACGGTGGCGATCGTTCACGTAAGGTAAACCTGGTAGATTATGGTTTCCGTTTGCCGGCTGCGATGGACAATAGACCTTTGAAATTTGAAGAGTTTGAAGCCCTACAAAACCAAGTCATCTATGTAAGCGCCACACCAGCTGACTATGAACTGGCAAAGAGTGAAGGTGTGGTCGTAGAACAAATCATTCGTCCCACAGGATTATTGGATCCCATTATCGAAGTGCGGCCTAGTCAGAATCAAATCGACGACTTAGTAGAAGAAATACGACTGCGCGAGGAGCGAGACGAGCGGGTTTTAGTAACCACACTGACCAAACGAATGGCAGAAGAATTGACTAAATACCTATCTCGAATCAACGTAAGGTGCAGGTACATCCACAGTGATGTAGACACATTAGAGCGTGTGGAAATAATGTCAGACCTTAGAAAAGGGATCTTTGATGTCCTGATAGGAGTGAACTTATTAAGAGAAGGGCTTGACCTTCCAGAAGTTTCATTAGTGGCTATTCTCGATGCCGATAAGGAAGGCTTTCTACGAAACAACAGGTCACTTACCCAAACCATTGGTCGTGCGGCAAGAAACATTAATGGCCGGGCAATTTTGTACGCCGATAAGGTTACAGCCAGCATGCAAAAAACAATGGATGAAACGGATTACCGCAGGTCTAAGCAAATTGAATACAATACCAAACACGGCCTAACTCCTACTGCGATCAAGAAAAGCCTGGAGTCGGCTTTATCAGGAAAAATGAAGGCTGTTTATGCTATAGAAGAAACACTCAACCTTAAAGCCGCAGAGGAGGAAGCTACCTACATGTCCAAAGCGCAGCTGGAACAAAAAGTTCGAGATACCCGTAAAAGAATGGAAGCAGCCGCAAAAGAGCTGGATTTTATGGAAGCGGCTAAGTTGAGAGATCAGATCAAAATGTTGCAGGAGAAAGTAAAAGAGGCATAACTACTTGACAATTCCTTAGGGTCATACAACGAGTATTTTCATACATCATCGTTTATTTAAGACCAATAACTGGAATTGTCGATTAAAGAAGCAAATTCTTACAACCACTTCACTTTCAGCTGATAGAACCTCGATGATATGCTTACTTTTAGTAAGTAGGAACCAGTTCTATATACTATGAAAATCAACTCTACTCTAGTCTATATTTTTACACTTTTATCAGTTACGGCCTTCGGTCAAGTGGGAATTCGCACCATAAAACCTAAGGCAGATCTGGAGATTGTATCCAGCCCTACCCCAGGAATTGATAATTATAATGGGATCATAATTCCTAAAGTAACCACCTTGCCATTATCTGGAACCGATGCCTTTCCCAAACCTGAACAAGCAGGTTTAGTACTTTATTTAAATAGTACAGATACCAACACTAGAGGTATTTACATGTTTGATGGTACAAATTATGTAAAGTTGGAAGATGGAGCTTTAGCAGGCGCTTTTTATGATACAGGAACAACCACTATTGCAAATTCCACTTCGGCTAACATTCAACGCTCAGGAAATGTAAGTATAGGTAGTGGTTTGAATTCTGGAAGGTTAAATGTGGAAATATCAGATACTGAACCTTTAACCAACATCCCTAGAATAGCATTAAAGTTGCTAAATTCAAGCACTTCAAAAAGCGAAGTTGATACTTATGGTGCAGACCTAGAAAATGCATCTGAACCCATTGGAGCTACCAAGAATAAAGTTGGTTTACGATCTGTAGTTACCGGGAGTGGAACTGCTAATCATGTAGGTATTATAAATAGGGTTACTGACAACGCCTCAGCTACAAATGGCGGTACTGTCATTGGAATCGACACACAAATAGGGAACGTACTAGGTGATAATCTTGATAATTATGGAATCAAATCTAGTATTGGTGATGCTAATAGCACTGGAAATATATATGGGATTTACAGCAAAGTATTAGGAAATACAACTGTAAATAAATACTCGGGTTACTTTCAAGGAGCAAATTTTGCTATACGCAACGCTGACAACAGTACAGGTTATAACCTAACCGTTGAAACAGGAACTGCTGGACAAGTTTTGACTACAGATGGTAGTGGTATTGCGAGCTGGGTCAATCCTAAGTCAGACTCACAAATCGCGTTTTTCAAAACCGCCACCACAACCGCAGCAACCACCACCACAGATGATATTTTTAGAACAGGAAAATTAAGTATAGGAGAGGATCGTACGGACCGACAATTAAATGTAAAAAGTACCGCAACGGCCACATCGCCTAAAACGACCTTTAGCGCAGAAAATTCAAACACAGAATCTACTGGAGCATTTACCTTTGCAGCCAGCCTGACTAACTCTTCGCAAACCATAGGTGAAAAGATAGGATTAAGATCTGATGTAAGTGGCTCCGGTATAGGTACTCACATTGGAATAGATAATATTGTTACCGACGCCTCCGGCACCACTACCAATTATGGGATCCGATCTAAAGTAGGTGCAACAGATAACGTGGGTGCTAGCTCTTATGGAATTTATTCAGAAATTGGCACTTCATCTTCCCGAGGAAGTAATTATGCTATTTATGCTTATTCAAATCATGGCAGTGGCACCTCTGATTTATCCTACTCAGGCTATTTTAGAGGAGATTTCTTTGGAATACGCAGTGAAGATGAAGCGACAGGTTATAATTTGACAGTTTCTACAGGTACCTCTGGACAGGTGCTTACCTCCAATGGAAATAAAACCACATCCTGGACGACTCTACCTACCTATACCGAGGTGGATGGCTCCATAACAAATGAAGGTTCCCTAACGGTAGCGGCTGGAGGCGCCAATGATTCCCAAATCCAATCCAACACTGATGGTTCTACCAATGTAACCATAGCTGGTGGTAATGGAATTCAGGTGGCAGAAGTTGGCAATACGATAACCATAGCCACTCCAAACACCGTTACAAGAACATTGAACACTATAAACGGCGGACCCGGCGGTGCGGCCACTCCAGTAGGAGACAGTTACTACGTTAGGTTAAATCCAACACTTGGATCTACACAGTTTTTACTACCTGATCCAACAACGGTCCCAGGTAGGACCTACATTTTATACAATACAAATACAACTATTGCTGCAGAGGTATATAGAGATGGTGCTGCTACGCCAGGTAATCGTTTCCAAGCCAGTGACAGCAATACGCCTATAGCAAGTATCACCTTAGATACCATTGGAAATACCAAAACCCTCCAGGTTTTTAGCGATGGGGTTAATTGGGTTTATGGTTCTTGGGGATTTTAATTTACTTTAAAACACACCAACCCCCCAGCCTAATGGCTGGGGGGTTTTGTTTGCATTTTTCACAAACTAGGCTAACTCAAAAGGCGGTTAGCTTAAAGCAATCCTTCTCTTGGGCTGTGGCAAGGCCTCTTCTTTTTTAGGCAAAACGATGCTTAAAATTCCGTCTTGATATTTCGCATCGATCTCCTGTTGATTCACTGTTTCTGGAAGGTTGAAGCTTCTTTTAAAAGACCGTTTGGTAAACTCCCTACGAGTGAACTGCTCTGCCTTCTGCTCGTTTTCTTCCTGAACTTCCGCATAGATGGTTAATACATCCTTGTCAATCTCAATGCTCACTTCATCTTTAGCAAATCCTGGAATGATCATTTCCATGACAAACTTCTCGTCTGCTTCTGCAATATTAACGGAGGGTTGTGCTGTTTTAACTGCTGTACCCCCATTATAATCATTATGGAACATTTCATCAATTAAGGATGGTAACCAATTGTTTGCGCTGTTATGTGCTAGTTTCATGTTATTAGGTTTTAAATGATTAATTACACGAAGAGAAAGTCAAAAGAAATACCAAAAAAAATAAGCGACACAATGTCGCTTATTTTGTATTTTTAACATGTCATTGTGTCTTAATTATTAGATTGTGTATGTATAGCGATCAACTCACTAGGCGGTACATCTCCAAGAGGGTATGTGTCCATCACCTCCAGCAGCGCTAATACCGTTAATCGACGTATACCATATCGCAAAGCAATCTCATGCAGGAATTGCAACTCACTCGCATCGACATTTCCATCAATACGCATCATGAGCATCAATCTATGGAAATGAATAATGCGTTTAGCAAATTTTTTAGGAGGTTTAAAAGTGACTACTTTAGTATCTTCCAACATCAATAGCACATCCTCCTCATCCATCTCCAAGCGTTTGCCTATGGCCTTAATAAATTCAACTTCCTCCTTTTTTAAATGATGATCCGCATGAGCCATGGAAATCAATTCCTTGAGTATGTCCGTTTTTTCCTGAGTGGAATAAGCCATAGTTTTTGAATCTTTGCGTGAAAATAATAAATCCTTATGAAATCCTTAACCAGTGCCGGCAATGTGTCACTTAATTTTATCACATGATTGTTATTACTCGACTGCGTTCTTTTATTCATGTGATCACCGGTAGCATTGCCTTTTATCCAACACTATACGCCATTTTGGCCGTAATATTTGGTTTTTTAATGAAGGTAGCCGAAGTGATGGGTGTTTCCCGGTTCTTACAGGAAAATGCGTCCTACCTAGTCGTCAACGATATAGACACGGCACGCAATGTACTATTAACCCTTATTTCAGGTGGGCTTAGTATGTTGGTATTCTCCTTTTCCATGGTGATGCTCCTATTAAGCCAGGCAGCAGCAAATTATTCGCCTAGAGTATTGCCTAGTTTGATATCTAACAGGAGACACCAGACTATTTTAGGTGCGTTTTTATCTACGATCCTGTATAACCTCATTACCGTGATAGGCCTCCAGCCTCATGGAGAGAACTACCAACTTCCAGGCTTCTCCGTATTGTTGGGGATTTTTAGTTCCGTCGTTGCTTTGGCTGCCTTTGTTTATTTCATTCATAGCATCAGTTCCAGTATACAGATCAATAACATATTGAGGAATATTTTTACGGTTTCGCGAAAGCGATTGCAATTTCTAGTAGATGAAAATCAATATGGCCAGAAATTCCCAGACTCCAGCGACTGGAATGTTTATGAAACAGAACGAAGTGGAACGGTACAAAATGTGAGCATTACTGGGCTTAAAACCCTGGCTAAACAATGTGATACCAAATTTGACCTACTGGTTTCTAAAGGAGAGTATGTCTTTATCCACCAGCCCTTATTGAAATCAAAAAAAGAGCTGGATGAGGCACAACTTGAAGAACTGCACAAGAACTTCAACTATACCGAGTCTGAGCTGGTAAGCGACAACTATATTCTAGGTTTTAAACAAATCACAGAAATAGGGATCAAGGCCATGTCTCCAGGAATTAATGATCCAGGAACTGCACTTGACACCATCCATTACATCACGGAACTTTTTGCCCTGCGCATGCAAAAGGACGATACCAGTGTAGTGAAAGATGATGATGACAACCCGGTAATCAATCTAAAAGTGGTGGATTTCAAAGTTCTAGCCTACAACGTATTGGCTCCTTACCGCACTTATTGTAAGCATGATATAACCGTGATGCAAAAACTCATGGGAATGATTGCCTACCTTAAAACACAAAAAGCCGCAAACGATAGCTATTATGAAGTTCTTGACCGGGAAGCAGGCATGATGATGGCAGACATTAATAAAGTTTTAGACAATCCGATGGACCTCGTTGTACTGCAAGGGATTTACGATAGGATGCAAATCAAAAACGCTTAATACTGCTCGCTATCATTAGGAAAATCGCTGCTTTTTACATCTGCATTGTATTGGGAGACCGCTTTTCCCATATCCTCATAAAGGTTCATGTAGCGTCTTAAAAATCGAGGCTCAAATTCATAAGTCATCCCAAACATATCATGGGAAACCAACACTTGACCGTCTACACCACCACCGGCACCTATACCTATGACTGGAATGGAGATACTTTCAGCCACTTCCTTAGCTAAAGCCGCAGGAACTTTTTCAAGTACAATCGCAAAACACCCCCAACGCTCCATGGCAATTGCATCTTCCTTGAGTTTTCGAGCCTCCTCCTCTTCTTTGGCTCGTACCGTATAAGTTCCGAATTTATAGATGGATTGTGGCGTCAACCCCAGGTGACCCATTACTGGAATACCCGCATTGAGAATACGTTTAATGGATTCCTTAACCTCACGACCACCTTCTAGTTTAACCGTATGCCCGCCACTTTCCTTCATGATGCGTATGGCAGACCTCAAAGCCTCCTTAGGATCACTTTGATAGCTCCCAAAGGGTAAATCCACCACCACTAAGGCTCGTTCCGTACCTCGTACCACGCTGCCCGCATGATAGATCATTTGATCCAGTGTGATAGGAAGCGTGGTTTCATGTCCAGCCATGACATTACTGGCACTGTCTCCTACAAGAATCACATCAATCCCGGCACTATCGATGATCTTTGCCATGGTGTAATCATAAGCAGTCAGCATGCTTATCTTTTGCTTGTTGGCCTTCATCTCGGTGAGCGATTTTACCGTAATGCGTTTGTATTCCTTTTTGGCTGTAGACATAACTTCGTTTTGAACTGTAAAAGTAGTAATATTAAACAAGTCTAAAATTTGAACCTCATGCTTAAATATAGTGTAGTGTTTTTGTGTCTTTTCGCTTTCGCGAAAGCGAACTCCCAACAAGCCTCAACCACTATCAAGAATGCGTTGCTCCAGGATGAATACTCTGCAGAAAAGGTTGTGGAACAATTTTTCCAAAACTTTCACGCTCAAGACACCACAGCCCTGAGAGCTATGTTTACTAAAGATGCCTATTTACAATCTTTATCTGTAAAGGAAAACAAAAAAACAGTTTCCCAAACGAGCCTGGAAAAATTCCTCGCTTCCATTGCCTCGATACCCGCAGGAGTCGACTTTATAGAAGAGTTGACTGCGATCAAAAGCCTTGGGAACGATGCCATCACAAGCGTTCATGCAGATTATATCTTTCATTTAAACGGAAATCTTTCACATCGTGGAACAAATGTATTTACCCTGGTTTTTATTGAGGATCGCTGGCTCATTACCCAGATTACAGATACACGCTTCTATTAAATTACATCCAGTGGCGTTTTGAAGCAATGACCCGATTGTTAATCTGATTTTTAAGCGCCGTGATCTCCTCTTCTTTAAAGTAGCGCAGGCCGCGGGAACCCGCTGCGGTATGCAGTTTAAAATGAATCTGCTTTCTTCGCACCAAAAATATACTGCGCCATTTTTCGACCGCCTGCATCTTAAATACAGGTGTGATGATGATACTATGAAACAGCCACCCGCTTCTCATCACCACTAGTTGTTCATCCCTGGTAATGCTGGTTTTTTGCCCATCGCGGTAGGCACGGTAGGTTGTCCATAACAAAATCACTACGGCCAGTCCAGCGCCGGTATAAATCTCAAAATAGATCAAGGCAGCTGCAGCTGCCAGAGACGGCAGGGAAAGAATATAAAAATTCAATCTCGCATGTGATGCTGGAATAGAGTTTAATATTTCATGTTCATTAGACAAGGATTGGTTGTAGATAATTTCCTGTAACTGTTGCATCATCTGCGGGTCACAAGCAGGAATATCAACGCTGGTCGCCTTAGAACCCTCTGATTGTGCTTGAAATATCTTACCAGTGTGGTAGTTTAAGATTCTGCGCAGCGGGTTGGTATGGAATTCCAAAATCTGAATTTTTTGGATAGGAATCTTTATCTCGCGCTTATTGAACAAACCCATTTGAGCTTCTAGGTAGTTTCCTGATTTGCGTAGTTCAAACCCATAGTATTTGTTGACAGTCGTTACCAAGCTCACCAGCAATGAGACGATAATAAAAGTAACTATTGCGATAAAGACGAGACTCAAGCTCGCATAACTGACCACATCCTCCCATTCAAATCTTTCAAACAGATCACCGTAGAAACGCTCTACCACATCTTTGATTTTGAACCAGAAACCAAATACCAGAGCCAATGCCAGAAAACCGCTACGCAGATGATTTTGAGTCAATGCTACTTTTAATAAATCAACCGCACTTAAGCTGATCAAGCGCTCATTAAGATCGCTTCTATTTTCAGAGGTGTAGGTTCCTTCTTCTACTTCACTACCTATTGGTAATTCATCTGTAGAGGTGCGTTCAATGAGAGAAGCCTTATCATGTAACAGGTTTTTGAAAGCTTCGGCAAACTCGCGATCGAGCCCTGGCACCTCCAGCTCTTTTGCTTTGGAACCTGCCGTCTCCACCTCAACAGAAACCAACTGGAGCAATCGCTGCACCAGGTTCTGCTGAATGTTCACGGACTGGATGCGCTCCAGTGGGATCGCCTTTCGTTCCTTTTGTAAAAAGCCCTGCTGGATAATGAGCTCTTCGTTTTCTACATGAAAGGTGAAGAAATAATATTTGAGGATAGGCAGGACTAAACCAATGACGGTAAAGGCGACTGTTAATCCTATCATCATCGTGAAATTTGCCCGATCTCCTATACCAAAAATGGCATAAAGTACAAATAGCAAGAGTCCCTTGACATTTTTAAAAACGTAAAGAAGAATGCTCTTTTGGCTTTGGCGGGTAGGCTTTGAAAGATCAAGCATGTAAAACGGTCTTACCTGAAATAAACTCTTTCAATCTCGCGGCATCTTGAGGATCCAATCCCGATAAACTCAAGTCTGAAGAGCTACCACCGGCTGTGTAAATATCAAGCTCGCAAAGTGTGAAGAGTCGGTCAATGGGGCCGTCGTTAATTTCTGTATGCTGTATGCGATTAAAAGGCACTGTCGTCTCGTGATGAAATATCCAGCCGTGCTTATAGGTAATGTCGTGTTCGCGCAGTACATAACCACGAACGAAGTACTCTTTGTAAGAAAGAAACAAAGCGATGAGCAGTAGAACGAGCCAGGCACCCAAAGCCGCCCAGAATATCCACAAGTCCTCTACCACAAATGCCAGCACCATCACTCCAATAAGTATGGGAACAAAATAGGCTACTTTGGCAATTAATTTTTTGTTCAAAAACCTTCTGGGATGCTTTTGAAACTCAGATTTTTCAACCGGAGGCAACTCTGTGGCTAGCATTTGATCGTTTGTCATGGTTAAAGGTAGTTATTAAGAATCTTTCCAAAATCTGGCTTAAAGTAGTCTGGTCCTTTCAACACTTTTCCATCTTCCCTGAAGATAGGTTCTCCATCAGCACCTAGTTTACTCATGTTAGACCGCTGTATTTCATCAAATACATCTTCAATAACCTCTTGCATTCCATGCTCGATAATCGTTCCACAGAGGATGTAGAGCATGTCTCCCAATGCATCAGCTACCTCGATTAAATCATCATTTTTAGCAGCTTCCAAATATTCCTCGTTTTCCTCCCGCATCAATTCATACCTCAACAACTTACGTTCTAGCGAGATATTGATGGTAGGCTCGTTCTTGATGTTAAGTTTAAAAGATTTATGGAACTCTTGTACTGCTTGTATGTGCTTCTTCATGTGTATTTGAACATTTGTATCGTAATTTTACGAAAAAAGAAGCACTATGCTATTGTCCACGCTGTTATTAAAAGATCCTATGTTCTCTCAAGGTCAAATCATTTTTGCTATTTGCTTTTTTGTAGCCTTCGTTATACTCATGATCTTCATGTATGGAAAGGACAAACTACTACATCAAAAAAATTATAAGGGTGTTAAATGGATCCTTGTTGGTTTTTTTGCATTTTTCCTGCTGTTGCTTGCGATTAAATTTGGTTTAAAAAAATAGAATTTCCGTAGCGCTCTCGAATGGTAACCTTTTAGATTTTTAAGGAGTAAAGCGAAGCAAAAAGGGCATCCTAAGCAGGGCGGAAGAGTACAAGAGAACACATTCATCGCATGTTTTTACTCTTCTATTTTGCATAAAAAAAGAGGCCCTTATCTAGGCCTCTCCTATGCTACAATTTAATCTACAAATGGTACTTAAAAAGTATTTATAGATTCTTTATTCTACATTCAGGTAAATGCCTGAGGTTCCAGACGACGATTGTTTCATTTTTGGTGCAACGTCACCAAGAGTAGGAGTTGTTGTAAATCCTGATGGCATAAAGCCGCTGGTATTACGCCCTGCCGCATATAAAACTTTACCTATGTTATCGTATTCCACATCTACTGGGATTCCCATCATACTTTTGGATCCGGTTATCTTTTTGGTATCAGCCGCTGCAAGCACCCCATAAGAACCAATAATACCATACTTAACAGAAAAATGATTTATGGTAATAACAGCATCATCCCTATCGTTTGATGGATCTCCTACATCTGTAAGAAACAAAGTATCTTCTAGTTGATCATAAGTGACTCCTCTTAAGGAATTTGCACCTTCCACAACGAAAACATCATCTGCGGTTAGCAATCCGTCGGCCTTGTCAAATATATTGTTATATACGGCTATGGAATTGCTATTGGCGATGATCGCATAAAGTGTATGGTCATCGATGAAAATTCCCAAGTGCTTCGAGTCTGTTTCAAAAACCTTAGTTAAGCTTAAAGAATTACCGGTAGATTCATACACATAAAACCTGTTACTATCTGTGGGGCTAGAAGCTTCAGAGGAAACAACAATTCTGTTTCCAGAAACCGCGATATCTCGTGCATTCTTTACCTCTATATTAGTTCCTAAGGTTGAAGCTAGTGCAAAATCATGTTTTACAGGATCTATTTTTACAGGATCTATGTTCTCAAATACCAAGACATTGTTTTTAGATCTAGAAACCTCAGTTAAAGAATCCTTTATAGGGTCATATAGCAATCCTACACTATTAGACTTGGAGGATTTTAAAGTGGTGTTGGTTGTATTTTTCTTATCCGTTAAATGAACTCGATCCATTTTACCGTAAGTATTGTCTTCCTTAAGCAATGCGACCCTAGAATCAACTGTTGCATCAATATTTTCATCTTCATTAGAAAATGATACCAATGCAATTGCACTAAGCAACAAAACGGATGGTACAATAAATTTTTTCATAATGCAGATATTTGAACACTTCAATAAGTAAATATGGATTTATTAATCGGATAAAAAAACTAATAAAACCGTTTAAAAGCATTTTTAATATCTAACTAATTGTTTTTAAATGTTTTATATATAAAGTTAATTATTAGATGAATTACGTTTAATCTATTAATCGTGTCATTAATCGATAAATCATTATTTGTGTTATAAATCTGTATCTTTCGTTGAGTCAACAATCTCTCTTCATGAAGCCACACGTCCCATCTATATCTCATTACTTATTGATGCTGAGCCTTGTAATAATTACGGGTTTCAGTTCTTGCAAGAATCGCTCGCCAGAAAATGTGTACCAAACAAATCCAGTAATTGCAACGAATGAACATCCTATAGAACAAGCTATTTTTAATGACAGCATTCTTTATTACAACAATTTCAAATCTGAGTACATCGCGTCTAGAAATGTTGAAGTGTGGCTCCCTGCTGGCTATCCACAAAAAGACGTGGATTATCAGGTGCTCTACATGCACGATGGACAGAATGTGTTGAATAAAGAAACGGCCTATTATCAGCTCTCTTGGGAAATGGATGAAAAGATGGACTCCCTGTTAAGCATAAATGCCATCCAACCCACCATTGTCGTTACTGCCTGGAATATTCCCGAAAGACGCTTTAACGAGTACATGCCGCAAATGCCTGCAGAGGCTACAAAGTCCGCTTTCACGAAAGCGCAATTGAAAAAATCTACAGGATACGACCAGTTGTTCAGTGACAACTACCTTAAATTCATGACACAAGAGCTGAAGCCATTCATAGACCAGAACTTCCAAACATCCACAAAAGCAGAAGACACCTTTATTATGGGAAGCTCCATGGGTGGGTTGATCTCGATGTATGCCATGATGGAATATCCAGAAATATATGGCGGTGCTGGTTGTTTGAGCACCCACTGGCCGGTACCATTATTGGGAGAAGCCTTGATCCAAGAAATACCCGAACACATTCCAGACGGCAGCAACCATAAGATTTATTTTGACTATGGAACCTTGACACTGGATAAGGATTATGAACCTTACCAAAAACGAGTCGATCAGCTCTTCCTAGAAAAAGGTTACAATGAAACCAATTTTATGTCCCTCAAGTTCGAGGGACACAAACACACGCCAGTTTATTGGAACCGCCGTGTTGCTCCCGCCTTGGTTTTTCTATTGAAGTAACTTTATAGATTAACCCGCAAGCCTAATTTATAATTGCGGCCACGGGTCTGGAAACCGTAAACTTCCGTGAAGTCCTCGTTCAATACATTTGAAACTCCTCCAAAGAAGGTCAAGTCTTTATTCTTTAACTTATATGTAGCATCCAGATCCACCAACTGATAGGATTCTAGGGTTACTTGATCTGTCGCAATAGTCGTGCTGTTGAAGAAAGCATCCTGACGTGGGTCATTATACTGGTATCTCAAAGTCAAAAAAGTTCTATCTACAACTTCAGCTCTAAGGGAGGCATTGACCTTTTGCTTTGGAACTCTTGAGATCACCACATCATCCACTCGATCTGTATAAGAATAATTTGCCGTCAGGTCAATCTTATCGGACAAACTGGTCTGGAAGCTCGCCTCAAAGCCAAATACTTGCGTATCTCCGTTTGCGTTTTGATACATGCCTGCAAAAGTTACTGGGTCAGATACAAAGATCACTTCGTTTTCTGATCTGCGATCAAAAACGCTTAAGGTTACACTGGTCTTTTTCTTGAACCACTCCACGCCTACTTCTCTGGTTTTGTTGGTTTCTGGTTGCAAGTCTGGATTCCCTAGGTTGAAACTTCTATCAAACAGTTGGAACAAGGACGGCGTGATATAAGCCGTACTATAACTTCCATACACTTTCAATACCGATGCCTCTAGGTCAAAATCCCATGAAGGATTCACACTATAAACCACCTCACTATCGTAATCGCTGTGGATGTTGTAGCGTACTCCCGTATTTAGGTTGAAACCTATAGGACTTTCATAGACAATGTTTACATAAGGATCATAGATCTGGAAGTTGGTATCCTCCTTTTCTGCCGTATTTTCAAACTCCATCTCGCCAAAAGGAACTGCCTCACTCTCAAAACTATTGGTTCTAAAGTTGAAACCTAGAATGGTCTTCAATTGCTGCGACCCATCAGCTGATAGGTTGAAAGCATACTTATTATACAGGTCCAGCGAATACCCGTCTGCATTGAAAATGGTGGGCGAGCCGCTGCGCGTGTCTCTTTTGGTATGCGTGCTTACATCATTATAGACAATCGATCCTTGATCAGAATAGCTGTATTCCGCATTTGTTCCCCAGCGTATCTGGCGGCTGTAGGTCTCGTTGTCTGCATCTGTATAATCAAAGTTGTCAAATTGCGCTTTGTACTCGTCAAAAGAAACATAGCTCGTGATCTTAAAGTTGCGCTTGTTGTCATAGCCTATCCTTCCCAGTCCATTGACCCGGTTGAATTTGTCTGGATCTGCTGCGCTACCGTCGAGCGGCTCAACGGCGCTCAATCCATACGTATATTGATGCTGGAATCCAGCGGCATAAGTCAATCCGTTATCCAGCTGGCCGCTGGCGTTTATGGAGTTACTTATTTCATCAGGGCTCAGTTCCTGATCTTCGGCACTTGAGTTGGTTCCCACAAATGAGCCGACGGATAGTCTTAATTTCTTTTTTGCTGCTTGCTTCAATTTGATATTGATGACCGCTGTACTGGCATTAGCACCATATAAGGTACTGGAAGCGCCTTTCAATATCTCGATTTCTTGTATCTGACCTAGGTCAACTAATCGCAAGTCAAAATCGCTCGCGATCAAACTCGGGTCGTTAACCTGTGCACCATCGATCAAAAACGAAACCTGGCGGTTGTTCCCACCACGAATAAAGTAAGACAGATTTTGCCCTGCATTGCTGCGCGCGCCGTTGATCTCGATACCGGCGTACTGATTCAATAGATCGGCAAGGCTGCTGGCGCTTTGCTTTTCAATATCGGCTTGAGTGATTTTAATGACGGGCTTGCCGCTGTCCTTGCGGTCCTGCTCAAATTTTGAAGCGGCGGTAACCGTGACTTTTTCGAGTTTAGTGGCGGTGGAATCCACTTGGGCTTGAGCGGCAAAACCTGCTGCTAGAAAACTTCCTAAAATAATTCTTTTGATCATCGATCCGTTTTAAGATCGGGAGCACGTGAAGATGGGATGGAAATGTGCCTTAAATGCTACATCACCATTGATAGACCTGTCCAGAAGCCCATTCCATCGCACACCTTTATCCCGAAGGTTTACAATTCTGTTTGTTATGGCAGGTCTCCTGACTTGAATACTTCATGGCCTTCCCGATTGCTCAGTGACGTGTCATGAAATCCCATAATGGGCTGTGCAACTCACACAGATTCTTTACAGTTGCGGGAACAGTTCTGGAGTTACACCAGATTCCCTTTTAATACGACTTGTTGTTTTGTGTAGTGATTTTGGAGTATTTCCGCTTTCGTACCGCACCTAGTGCGGCATAAGCTTCTTTTTGTTTCGCTTTCGCGAAAGCGAAAAAGAAAGCGTAATAACCACAAACATTTTGCAACAAGGCATAACCTATAACAAGCCGCAAATGTAATAGTATAAAATGGTACTACGATCAAATTTTAACCGCAAATCGCATCGTGCACGTCACTAAAATCAAAAGTTCAATAAGCTCAAAGACTCACAAACTCATCAATTCAAAAACTCACAGCTCACAGCTCATCGACTCATCGACTCACAAACTCAAAGCTCATAGACTCACAGACTATCAATTAAAATTCTATTTTTGAGGTCTATGAAAAGACTGGTTTTTCTCTCCTTCCTCTGCTTATCGCTCATTTTTGGCTCCTGTAAAACGGATAATCCAGCGGCACCGGCCTCCGCTATCGTGGTAACCGACACGCTGGAAGTCAAGTATGCGACTGGGTTCGACATCCAAAAAACCGAAAACGGTTACCGCCTGACCATCAACAATCCATGGCCCAGCTCAACCGATACGCTCCAACTAGATCTTAACCGCGATGCGACCATAGGCGACGTGCAGATTCCCGTCCAGAAATTCATTGCAACGTCAACAACGCACATCCCGCCGCTTGTTCTATTGGATGAAGCCGATAAGCTCATAGGCTTTCCAGATACAGATTACATCAGTTCCAGCGTCATGCGCGAGCGGATTAATGCTGGACATGTGGAAGATCTGGGCGCTAATGAAACCGTGAATCTGGAACGCACCATTTCCCTAGAACCAGACCTTGTGATGGGTTACGGGATCGATGCAGATAACCCAACCTACCAATCCATGATGGACGCAGGTATTCCCGTGCTTTATAACGGCGACTGGACAGAGGCGCATCCTCTAGGTCGCGCGGAATGGATCAAGGTTTTTGGGATTTTGTTTGACAAGGAAAAAGAGGCTTTCGAAATCTTCAAACAAATAGAAACCGATTATCTAGCCGCCAAAGCCAGCGTTGAAGAACTGGACAAACCTACCGTCATCGCAGGTGCGACCTGGAAGGATATCTGGTATTTGCCCTATGGAAACTCCTGGCAGGGAACCTTGATCAATGACGCAGGCGGCGACTACATTTATAAAGACACGAATGGTTCAGGATCTTTATCTTACAACATAGAAAAGGTGCTCAAAGATGCCCAACAAGCCGATTACTGGATTGCGCCCAGCCAATACACATCGTATAATCAAATGCTTGCCGACAATAGTTCCTATAAATTATTTGAAGCTTTCCAGAATAAAGTGCTATATACTTTTGCCCTGCGCAAAGGCGCGACTGGCGGCGTGGTGTATTATGAGGAAGCCTCCATGCGACCAGATCTGGTTTTAAAGGATCTCATCAGCATTTTTCACGGCCAGGCATCGACCGGTAAACTCTACTTTTTTGACCCGTTGGAAGAGTGAAAAAAGCTACCTATATAATTCTCATCGCCTTGCTCCTGCTGCTTTTTGTGGCAGACGTTGCCTTGGGGTCTGTGTATATCTCATTTACTGAGTTATGGGATGTTTTTCTGGGAGCGCCAGATGCTACCAATGCTTACATCATAACCCAACTGCGATTGCCCAGAGCGGTCATGGCCGTTTTGACCGGTGCGGGATTGGCCATTGCGGGAATGCTCATGCAAACCTTGTTTAGGAATCCGCTGGCGGGACCGTTTGTGTTGGGGATTTCCTCTGGCGCTGGGCTGGGCGTGGCCATTTCTATCATGGGTGGTTCGTTATTGGGATTTAGTTTTGTTTCTGGATTTGGATTGATTGCCTCCAGTATTGCGGGAAGTTTGGCGGTTTTTTTATTGATCATTTTGATCTCGTTGCGCATCAAGGACACGATGGGATTACTTATTATAGGTCTGATGGTAGGCAGTTTGAGCAGTGCCGTGGTTGGAATTCTACAATATTTTAGTCCCAGCGAACAGTTGCGGCGCTATGTATTTTGGGGATTGGGAAGTCTTGGGAATTTGACCTGGAGTGAAATCACACTCATAGGAATTCTAGTCATCATTTCGCTCGCTGGCTTGCTCCTTATTATCAAACCACTCAACGCATTATTATTGGGCGAGACCTATGCGCGCAGCCTGGGCATCAACATTACCCAGACCCGCTGGATCATCATTTCCATTACCTGTATTCTTGCGGGAAGCATCACTGCATTTGCGGGACCCATCGCCTTTATTGGGCTCGCCGTTCCACACATTGCGCGATTATTGATGTCCAGCATGGATCATAAAAAATTAATACCGCTGGTGATCATCATCGGCGCGGCGCTCCTACTCGCCTGTGATCTGGTGGCACAACTCCCGTTCTCCAACTATTCATTGCCCATCAACGCCGTCACATCGTTAGTCGGCGCGCCACTCGTCATCTGGCTCATCGTCAAAAAAAGAACCCTTCGTTTCTAATGTTAGTACTGCAGGATCTCCATATAGGCTATGAAAATCAGACCATTGCAAAATGTGTGGGGCATATCGCTTTCGCGAAAGCAAAATTCATCGCCATCATAGGTGCAAACGGTGCGGGAAAATCCACCTTGTTGAGATGCATTGCAAGCGGAGACCATCTCTTGAGCGGAAATGTGTCGCTCAACAAGAAATCCATCACACAGATCAATCTAGCCGACTTATCCCAACAGATCGCGGTATTAACGACAGATCGATCCATCAGCAGGTCCATCACGGTCAACCAACTGCTGGAAATAAGCCGCGCGCCCTACACGAACTTCCTAGGCAAACTTACACCAGAAGATCAAGCCATTATACAACAAACCCTAACCGATTTTGAGCTGCTTGATCTGCAACACCGACAACTTTCCACTTTAAGCGATGGTCAGTTGCAACGAGCCTTGATCGCTCGTTCCCTAGTTCAAGAAACCGATTATATCCTAATGGATGAACCTACCAGCCACCTGGACATCCATCATAAGGCGGAGTTGTTGATGCTATTGAAAAAGCACTGTAAAAAGCACCATCGCACCATTCTGTTTTCATCCCATGAGATAGCGATGGCCACAGCACTGGCAGATCAAGTTCTCTATTTTCATGAGGGCTACATCAGGTTCAAAAGCATTGCGCAATTCAAGCAGAAGAATATTCTCGAACAGATGTTTCCATCGCCCTTTTTGTCCTGGAAAAATGGGAGTTATACGTTAAAACCGTCGGAAGACTAGACTATAGCCGATAGGCAGTGAGAGTGAGAGTGAGTTTTCCCACTTGGGGAAATGTCCGCAGGACAATGCGGCCTGCGCATGAGTGAAAACCCCTATAAATGTGAATAACTGCCCGCATCGTTTTTAAGAACACCGCAGATCGATTTGTAACTTTACGTTTAAAGAAAATTTTATGAGTCCAGATGTGTTTGCGGTTGTGTTACTGATCGCGGGATTGCTAGTAGGTGCAGTGGTAGGCTGGTTTTTTGCAAAAAGTAAGTTCTCCTCGCCCTTACAATTTTTAGAAAATGAAAAAGACCGCTTATCACTTCTTGTGGAAGATGGCAAGCAGGTGGTTGTTGAGCGGGATGATCTGCGCAATACACTAAGCGCGCTGCAGGCCGAAATAAGTCAAAAGAAGGAAACGCTGGAAGAACTGCGCACCCGGCTTGCTAAAACGGAAGAAAACTTTACGGCACTCAACCAGCAAAAAGAAGACCTAAGCGTCCGCCTTGCCCAGATGAATACCATCCACGAAAAGGCAGAAGAAAAATATACCGAATCCCAAGCCGAGCTTGAAAAGCTGAATGAGAAGTTTACTAAGGAATTTGAGAATCTTGCCAATAAGATTTTGGATGATAGCAGTAAAAAGTTTACCGCAAAAAACAGCGAGAATATGGAGCAGATACTTAACCCGTTAAGGGAAAAGATCATACTTTTTGAAAAACGTGTGGAAGACACCCATAAAGATACCATCGATCGTCAAAGCTCACTGCGCCAGCAAATCATAGGCTTGAAAGAGCTCAATGAGCAAATGAGCAAAGAAACCAGCAACCTGACCAAAGCATTAAAAGGAGATTCCAAGATGCGTGGGAACTGGGGCGAACTGGTGCTGGAACGTGTCCTTGAAAAATCAGGTCTGGAAAAAGGATCAGAGTATGAGGTCCAACAAAGCGTCAGGACTGAAGAAGGAAAAACCTATTTTCCGGATGTAGTCGTTCACTTGCCTGGTGGCAATAAAATGGTCATCGATTCTAAGGTTTCCCTGAATGCTTATGAGCGATGGGTCAATGAGGAAGATGAAGCACAGCAAAATCTACACTTAAAGGCTCACGTGGCTGCGTTGCGCAAACACATCAACGATTTGTCAGACAAGAATTACCACGAGCTGTATTCCATTGAAAGTCCAGATTTTGTATTGTTGTTTATTCCTATCGAGCCAGCTTTTGCTGCCGCCCTTAATGCAGATTCCAATGTATATACTGATGCGTTTGAAAAGAACATCGTAATTGTTACTCCTACTACCCTATTGGCCACTTTACGTACCATTGATACCATGTGGCAAAATGAAAAGCAGCAGAAGAATGCTCTTGACATTGCCAAAGCCGCTGGTTCACTCTATGATAAATTCGTCGGGCTTACTGATGACCTGATCAAGGTAGGTCAGCAAATGGATACCGTGCAGAAGACCTATAAAATGAGCATGAACAAGTTAAGTGAAGGTTCTGGAAACCTTATAGGCCGCGTGGAACGTTTGAAGAAATTAGGCGCTAAGGCAAATAAGTCCGTGAATGAAAAACTGGTACGCCGGGCTGTGGATAATGATCCAGATTATTTGGAACTGGATAGTGCGGATGATGCGGAGGAGTAGTTTTTTACAAGTACAAAGTATTATGTATTAAGTATTAAGACATAAGATAGGCTTGTTGTTCGCTTGCGCTCCCGACCCGCTGACAAAAGACCTAAGACTACAGAACGCTTTGCTTAAAGAAATACTAAGTATTGTGTATTAAGTACAAAGATGATTGTGTTCATACGATAGTGGTTGCGATACATCTCTGGGATTCGGTTTTTAACTCTATTGCTAACGCGTTAAGGATCGAAGCGGAAATCCTTTTTGAAGCTGCGCATGTCATGTGCTGCTTCAAAAAGATTGTAGCGTAGAGCCTGACCGTAATCTTTGAGCATTAGCTCAACGATTACGGGAACGCCCAACGCATTAAATCGATGATCATCAAAACATAATTATTACGCATTTACGTAATAAACTCACTTTATTACGCTTTTACGTAATATTCTAGATTATTACGCTTTTAGGTAATATATTTACCGTAGTATCTTTTTTACGTAATAATTTATGAAAGCCATCATTGCAGGCGATATCGTGAACTCGCAACAGCATAATCCTGAAGAGTATCTATCGGTGCTCAAATCTGTATTGTCTGAATATTCCAAAGAAGGCATGTACCAGATTTATAGAGGCGATAGCTTTCAGGCGCTGATATCAAAACCTGAACAGGCCTTATACGCCAGCGCTAAGATCAAAGCTGCCTTAAAGCGGACAGAATCCTTAGATGTGCGCATTGCGATTGGCCTCGGTAATGTGAAAATGATTGAGAAGAATATTGCTGTTTCTACAGGTAGCGCCCTGACCAGATCTGGCGAGTTGCTGGATTCTTTGAAAGAGAAAGGACAAAACCTCATGGTATTATCAGGTCATTCGCTGGATATCTATATGAATGCCGCCTTGAAATTGGCGCTATTATATATGGACGATTGGACAGAAAATAGTGCCGAGACGGTTTACGAATTACTGAACAATCCCAAAATAAAGCAAGATGACTTGGGTAAAAAACTAGGCGTACAACAAGCCACCGCAAGCCGTCGACTGGATCGAGCCAACTGGAAAGAGACGCAGGAGCTTCTAAAACTATTTGATCAATACTATAAAGACGTAAGCAATGACTCTAGCCATACTCGTTAAACTACTGCTCGCCCATTTGGTAGGCGATTTTTTCCTTCAAACGACCAAAAGTGTCAAGAGCAAGGAAAAGGACAAGCTCAAATCAACCGCATTGTATATTCATGTGTTGATTCATGGAGCGCTGGCTTTTGTAGCGGTTTGGGATGTGGCCCTTTGGTATATACCGCTGATGATCATGGTTTCGCATTTATTAATCGATGCAGGGAAGCTTTATGCGACCAATAAAAAGAACAAAAGATGGCTGTTCCTCGCAGACCAGATAGCGCACATAGCCGTGATTTTTGCCCTATTTTCTTTTTTGAATCCTGCGATGTTCAGCTTCGACATTGAGGTGCCTGCAGAATTCTGGGTTTTTGTTTTATGCATCGTGTTTCTGACGGCACCTATCAGTATTGCATTGAAAATCTTCTTTACCCGATGGAAACTAGACCCAAAAGACACAGGCTTCAATTCACTTAAAAACGCTGGGAACTGGATAGGCATCATCGAGCGATTATTGGTTTTTATCTTCATTATCGCTGGACAGTTTGGCGCCGTAGGTTTTTTGCTTGCAGCCAAATCGGTTTTTAGGTTTGGGGATTTGAATCGGGAGGAGAATATGAAACTGACGGAATATGTATTGATCGGGACATTGCTTAGCTTTGGAATCGCGATTCTTACGGGACTTGCGTTTCAACAACTCATCACACTATGAAAAAGATCCTGGGCGTCATCATTGCCACCATCGTTTTGCTGGCCATCATTTGGTACACATTCCTCTATTTTGCGACCTATTCTGACGGGTACCGCAGTGGCGAGCTGATCAAGTTTTCTAGTAAAGGATATATTGTAAAAACATGGGAAGGCGAGATCTCGCAGGGCATCAGCGGTGCGCAGATATTTTCGTTTTCGGTGCTGGATGAGGAAGAAGAAGTGATCGAACACTTAAAGGAATACCAAGGCCAGTATGTGAAACTGAAGTACGAGGAACGTTTTGGCACCTTTTTCTTTTGGGGCGATACTAAATATTTCATCACAGAAGTCACGCTGGAGCAATCACCTCATTTTAATCGCAACTAATTAGTAGTTAGTAGTTAGTAGTTAGTAGTTAGTAGTTAGTAGTTAGTAGTTAGTAGTTAGTAAAACAAAATAAAAATGAGCAGTCTGCATTTTAAAATAATGATTTTTTGGGTTTTAATTTTCTCTTTTACAAATAGTAATTCACAAATCAATGAAAGCTCTAATCCAAAAATTAATGCCGAAAATTATTATGATTACTATCAATCGGTCGGAACAGAAATAACTACAACAAGCTGGTTAAAAAGAAATGAAGCCGTGCCTGTTATTATTGATGAACTAGAAAAACTAGGGTTTGAAACAAAACAATATATTTTATTTGAATTGGAAAATGAAGATGAAATAATACTTGATGTTTACAATCGTAAATACGATATCGGAATAGTCTTTAATACTGGACATCTTGCATTTCCTAATAAAGCGCAGAGAAACACTAGAGTTTTTAATCAAAAGAAGTTTAAAATAACTGGCCGTTTAGGACGTAGAAAAGTTTACAAGGATTTACCCAAAAACATTATCGTAATACAGGAAACGTGGTATTGGTATCAAACTCAAAGTAAATTAAATCAAAAGCTCGTTAGTAAAACAACAGCAAAATTAATTCTTAGAGAAGATGTAAGGAACCGGATCGCCGAATTACTTAGAAAATAGAGTCAGGTAGAATTTTAATAGTGCCATTGTTTAATTTCGCTTTCTTGTTCGCTTTCGCGAAAGCAAAACAATAAGAAGTTGATGCCGCACTCAATACAGTAAGAAAGCGAAATCATATCAAACTCATAGCTCACAGCTAAAAGCTCACCACTCACAACTCAACCACCATGTCCATAAAATTCAAAACACCCGAGGAATCCAGAGTCGTCATCTCCATGTTAATGTTGCCATCGCACGCCAACTTTCAAGGTAAAATCCATGGCGGACACATCCTGTCGCTTGTGGATCAGATTGCCTTTGCCTGCGCTTCAAAACACAGCAACAACTACTGCGTGACGGCGAGTGTGGACGTGGTGGACTTTCTCGCACCCATCGAAGTGGGCGAAATGGTAACCCTAAAAGCTACCGTTAACTATGTGGGCAACACGTCGATGGTCATAGGCATACGCGTGGATGCAGAGGATATCAAGTCTGGCGCTAAGAAGCATTGCAACTCCAGTTATGTGACCATGGTCGCAAAAGATGAAAATGGAAAAACCGTTACCGTGCCCGGACTTAAGTTAACGAGCGAGACCCACATTAGGCGCTTTGCTCGCGAGATACGTCGCAAGACCATCAAAAGAAATAGCGCTCGCGAGATGAAGGCGACCAACTTTAGCGCTGACGAATTTGTGGAGCAGTTGAAGGATTATAATGTGGAGTTGACTAGCGAGTAATTGTTAAGCATTATTATGACACAGCGATGTGTTCAACGATTATCTGATTCAAAGTTTCCCGATCTTCTTGGACTATTTCACTAAGGTCAATGCTGACTTTCGAGTTCTTAGATTCCATTATTTCTAATATATCGCCATCCAATTTTGCAGATATAATCTCTTCAAACTTTAAATTTTTACCAAAGAAAGAATCGATCCTAATCATCATTCCTCTTTTATTCCATTGTACATAGTTTTTGTACCAGAACATGTGAGTCAAAAAAATAGCTGATAGAAAATAACCTAATCCTAATACATATCTTACACTAGAAGTAGACACCAGATCAAATCCATCAAAAAGACCGAACAAAAGACAAGCTGCAGAAAATACTGCTACAGCGATGACTAGCTTATTTTTACCCAAATTGGCAAAATGAATTCGTTTCATAACTAAACCACCCTGCACTAAAAGTGCAGGGGTTTTGACACAGGACTGGAAGTCCTTCCTCTGATCACTCCAATATGAAGCTAGTGTTATCACCATCACTCCTTCGGTGATGCTCTAGGTAATCATC